>Ga0308157_10000060_pt1 | contig 467140 bp, 389 predicted proteins | sample PhyBR1_FD_201035 | JGI IMG/M metagenome (GOLD analysis project Ga0308157, IMG submission 201035) | Phyllosphere microbial communities from UC Gill Tract Community Farm, Albany, California, United States - DLSLB.R1 | ecosystem: Host-associated > Plants > Phyllosphere > Unclassified | place...
CACCTAAAAGCCTTTTATACACGCAGGACCACGAATGGGTAAAAATCGAAAATGATACCGCATATATTGGAATTACCGATTTTGCACAGCATGAACTGGGCGATATCGTATATGTTGAAATCGAGACTCTTGGAGAAAAATTAAGCCAGCATGAGGTATTTGGAACGGTAGAAGCCGTAAAAACGGTATCTGATCTTTTCCTGCCCCTTACTGGGGAAATTCTAGAATTGAATCCTAAGTTGGAAACAAATCCTGAATTGGTTAATTCCGACCCTTATGGCGAGGGCTGGATGATTAAAATAAAAATTGAAAACAATGCGGAAATTGAAGCATTGCTGAAATCCGATGCCTATGCATCACTAATAGGGTTATGATATGGAAAGCCAAAGCATAAATATCAAAAAAACGCCTTTAAATGCAGTTCATCATGCTCTTGGAGGGAAAATGGCCCCATTTGCAGGTTATGAAATGCCGGTGCAATACGCTGGGATAAACCATGAACACGAAACTGTCAGAAATGCTGCAGGCGTTTTTGATGTTTCGCATATGGGAGAGATTCTGATTCAGGGAAAAGATGCTCTGGCATTAATCCAGAAAATAAGTTCAAACGATGCTTCTGTGCTTTTTCCCGGCAAAGTGCAATACAGCTGCATGCCAAATAAAACAGGCGGCATTGTAGATGATCTGCTGATATATATGATGACTGAAAAGGATTATCTGCTGGTTGTAAATGCTTCAAACATACAAAAGGATTTGGATTGGATAAATGCCATAGCACTCGATTATTTAGATATTTCCATAACAAACCTTTCCGATGTAATTTCCCTATTGGCTGTCCAAGGCCCAATAGCTGCAAAATTCTTGCAAAAATTGACCAATATCAATTTGGCTAAGATGAAATATTATACGTTTGAAATCGGAGAATTTGCAGGCATTCCAAATGCCATAGTATCTGCCACAGGGTATACCGGCGCTGGCGGATTTGAAATATATGTGCAGAACCAGCATGCAGAAAAATTATGGGATTCCATTTTTCAGGCAGGAAAAGAGTATAATATTGAGCCAATTGGCCTGGCTGCCAGAGATACGCTCCGATTAGAGATGGGCTACTGCCTTTATGGCAACGAGATCAATGATGCAACCTCACCTTTGGAAGCCGGTTTGGGCTGGATTACGAAATTCAGCAAAGCATTTGTTTCCAGCCATTTGCTTAAAATTCAAAAAGCGGAGGGCGTTTCAAGAAAATTAGTCGGCTTTGAAATGGCAGACAAAGGCATACCCCGGCATGATTGCGAAATTTGGAATGAAAACCAGCAGATAATTGGCATTGTCACATCCGGTACGATGTCCCCTACTTTAAAAAAAGCCATAGGAATTGGCTATGTCAATATTGAAAAATCAGCCATTGGCAGTGAAATTTTCATCAATATCAGAAACAGGCCCATTAAGGCAATTGTTGTCCAGACTCCCTTCATTTAAATCCAAATTTTTTCTATATGTTTATTCCCAGAGCACTATATTACACGAAAAACCATTTGTGGTTGAGACAGATCGGATTATACGATTATTTTGTTGGCATCACTGAATTTGCCCAAAAAGAAATAGGAGAAATCAGTTTAATTGAATTGGAATTGAATGGCCCGCATATGAAAAAAGAAATGCTATGGGGCAATATCTATGGCCTCAACCAGACTTTTCCCCTACTTGCCCCTTTTGACTGCAAGGTTATGGCTGTAAATGTTATTTTAGATGAAAACCCTGCAAGGATCAATCGAGACCCATACAATCATTGGCTTTTAAGGGTTTCTACAGTTGCAAGCGCTTTTGGACTATTGACCAGCGAAGAATATTCAGAACTTGCCAGATGATATTTAAACTGCTTAAATTAAATATAGATGTAGCGGATGCAGCCTTCAATGAACTTTATCCCCGCAGAATAAAAAGGCTGGCGGCCCGACACTGGACTCCGGTTGCAGTGGCTAAATTTGCGGCTGAATATTTGGTTGACAAACCCCATAAAAAAGTATTGGATATCGGTTCGGGAGCCGGGAAATTCTGCCTGGTGGGGGCTGCCTCAACTAAAGGCAGGTTTTATGGCGTGGAACAAAGGGCATCTCTGATTAAGCTGTCAAAAAAAATTGCCAATCAATATGATGTGGCTAATGTAGAATTTATCCATTCCAATATCAATGAAATTTCCTTCTCTGATTATGAGGCCTTTTATTTTTATAATTCCTTTTATGAAAATATTGATTCTTCATGCCCAATTGATAAGGCAATACTTCCAGAGAGGGAGTTATTTTACTCCTATTCCAAATATGTAAAAGAACAGCTTGAAAAAACGCCAATCGGCACACGTTTAGTCACCTACTGGAGCAACTGGGAAGAAATTCCCGATAGTTTTGAACTGGAATATGGTGTGCGTGGCGGCCTATTGGTTTTCTGGAAGAAGACATCTTGACCATTAGCAAAATAAATTTGCCTGCAAAAAAAAGCAAGAGAAATCTGCTTTCAAAACTGAATCCTTAATCAAAACAGCTTATCCAATAAAAAAGATTGCTGCTATAGAATGCCTAAGAATAAGAAGCCGGAAGATTACAAGATCTTTCGAAGATAAAAGTTTAACAATTCAATCTAAAAAAATATGAATATAATCGATAAAATAAGCACTCGCCTTGGCCCGCTAGGCGATCATGCCCATTATGCGCATGGATATTATGCCTACCCTAAACTCGAGGGCGATATTAGCAATACAATGCTTTTTAACGGAAAGGAAAAATTGGTTTGGAGCCTAAACAACTATTTGGGGCTGGCCAATCATCCTGAAGTCAGGCAGGCGGATAGTGAAGGTGCCAGATTATATGGTCTTGCCTATCCAATGGGAGCGCGCATGATGAGCGGAAATACCAAACTGCATGAAGAGTTTGAGCAGAAAATCGCCGATTATGTCCAAAAAGAAGATGCCTTTTTATTAAACTATGGCTACCAAGGAATGGCATCAATTATTGACAGTCTGGTGGATAGAAAGGATGTTATCGTTTATGATGCAGAATCTCATGCCTGTATCATAGACGGAATGCGATTGCATCTGGGCAAACGCTTTGTTTTCAAACACAATGATATTGAAGATTGCGAAAAACAGCTCAAACGCGCAAAAAAAATTGCCAAGGAGACAAATGGCGCAATCCTGGTAATAACAGAAGGAGTTTTCGGCATGCGCGGCGATCAGGGCAGATTAAAAGAAATTGTGGCCCTTAAAGAGAAATATAATTTTTCACTCTTGGTTGATGATGCCCATGGGATTGGCTGTATGGGTAAAACTGGTGCGGGAACGGGAGAAGAACAGGGCGTTCAAGATGGCATTGATTTTTATTTTGGAACATTCGCGAAATCTTTCGCAGGAATTGGCGCTTTTGTTGCCAGCACCAAGAAAGCGATACTATTCTTAAAATATAATATGCGCTCACAGATATTTGCCAAAGCATTGCCAATGCCGATGGTTTTTGGAGCTTTAAAAAGATTGGAATTAATGCGAAGCAGACCCGAACTTAGAGAGAAGCTTTGGGAAATTACCCATAGTCTGCAAAATGGCCTCACCGATGCGGGTTTCGATATCGGAAATACCGATTCCCCGGTTACTCCTGTCTATCTCAACGGCACGCTGGGCGAAGCAACTTCTTTGGTGAGCGACCTGCGGGAAAACCACCACATTTTCTGTTCAGTGGTCGTATATCCCGTTGTGCCAAAAGAGATGATCATTCTTCGATTGATTCCGACTGCCGTGCACACCTTAGAGGATGTCCAAAGGACCATAACCGTCTTTAAAGAAATCCGATCAAATCTGAATTCAGGACTGTATAAAAAAAAGCAGCAGGAAGAGATGACAATATAAGCGCTATAGCTCTGGACGTGTTAAATCAACAATGCAAATATTGGCAGCCAAAATTAGAAAAACTAAAGAACATACACCAATGTTCTGAGGGCAGCCTTAGTGAAGGAAAGAGCATTAATTTAAAGGCTCTTCCTTTCCTAAGACAGTGACAGTTGCCGAATCTCTTTTTATTGCTGATTTATCGTCATAGGAAATAAACATATTGATGTAGATATTTCTGGATAATCTCAGCAATACTGGAAACAAAATGACCAGCACTGCAATAATTGCGATAAATGACGTTTTTATACTGGAATCAAAAATAAGATATGAAATGATAAAAGCTGCAATTCCTACACCGACATTCAATCCATAACTTACATACATTGCGCCAAAAAAGAAAGAAGGCTCTATTTGATATCTTAGCCCGCAATGCCTGCATTTCTCGTGCATTTTCAAAATGGAGCCCAAATGCAGCAAGTTTTTATCCAAATACATATTCTCATTCTGGCATTTAGGGCAGCTCCCTGTCAATATGCTGTTTAACTTAGATCCTTTTCTCATCTGCTGATAATTGATTTTTTAAGCTCAAATTCAAATGAGCTGTGATTTAATTATAAAACTTATGCCTAAGCGGAATTAACCTCCACTGCTTATCTCTTCAAAAGGCGCAGAAATTTTAAATAAAACCATAAAATCCTCCGTTTTAATTTAACCGGCCAATACCTGCCTGACATAGCTGTTCTATTATTTTTAGATTTCGCTGACTCTTTTTTTGGAGATTCCTTTGTTAATATCCATACTTAATCAAAAAATTAGCTCTAATTTCTTAATTATCTTTTTGAATTCTTTCCCTTAATTAAGATAGTCATTTGACTTTTGAGCGAGATTATTTCATTTTGTGCCCTCCAAAATAATTAAAAGTCAAATGAAGCAAAATAGCTCTGGATATTCGCATTATCGGGATTTGCAATGCAAAACATAAAATCAGGAAAATCGGCAGCAATGCCTTTAAAGAAATTTCATAATTCTCATTTAAATGCAGTCCCAAAAAAAGCAGAGGTGTAAAAACAATTAATACTATAGGGAAACCAATCCATAAGGAGGTTGAATAAAAATCAGGCTCTATCCTAAAGTCTTGATTGCATTCTCTGCACTTTTCGGGCATTTTAAGAAATCCCTTTATGACAAACAGTCCAGGATTAATAAATAAATTCCCCTTGTGGCATCTGGGACATTTAAGTTTAAATATATAATACAGCTGCTTTGTTGAGTTCATAACATTTTATTTATAAAGGTTTGTCCAGATTCGGAGCATTTATGCAAGCCGGCTCCACCCATCAAACTTTTAAGATAATATGCTGTAGTTTTTCTACTGATTGCTCAGGCAATTCCTTTTGCAATTAAATCGGCAGGACCTGCCAGCATAAATTCTATAGCATCATAACATCGGAAAGAATTTTTGAAGTGCAAGTTTCTATAAATTATTTATCGCCAAACAACTCTTACGGCAAAATTATTTCTTTACAAATTTGGTCAAAATTACGATTGTCTGCCCGTCAATTTTTCCTTCAATCTGTTCATGATTATCATGGACCAAACGAATATTTCGCACAGCTGTACCTACTTTCGCATTTAAAGAAGATCCTTTTACATCCAAATCTTTGATAAGTGTCACCGCATCGCCATTTCGAAGAATATTTCCATTGCTGTCCTTGTGAAAATTAATGGCCCCGTCACCGGTATGGTCTCCGGTTGCTTTTGCCCATTCCAAATTTTCATCTCCTAAATACATCATATCCAGCGCATCGGCAGCCCAGCTTTCATTGCGAAACCGATTAAGCATGCGCCATGAAACCACCTGTACGGCCGGCACTTCGCTCCACATGGATGTTGGCAGAAAATTTTTCCAGAAAACATCATCCAATTCCTCTTTTTTTTCAATTTGGTTAAAGCACTTTTCATTGATTAAAATCCAGCCATCTGCTCCTTTATTTTGGGCTGGCGGAACTTCATAAGCAATTAGATTTTTATTGATGTCGCTTAATTCGCATACATTTCCGCTTCTCTTTTTCAGTAATTCTTCTAATTTCATTTTGTTTTATTTGGAAATAAGTTTTAATGGCCGCTACGAACATGTCTCTAATTCATCCACATGCTCCTTTCAGTCAATATTTTAATTAATTTAATTTATACAGTATTTATGAACTCAATGCCTTGGCTTAAGCCACTTTTATCCAAAAACTTAGAGTTCCGCCGTATGAAACGGATTCTAAAGTGAAACTTTCTGGAATCTCCCTGCCATTGCTCCAGTAGGTGACTAATTTCGTGCCGATCGGGGTTTTTTCCAGCTGATCTTTGAGATAGCCGGTATATAAATTATACAGTCCCTCGCTTGGTGCAATTGATTTGTCAATGCGGGCTGTCAGATCAATATTTTCCTGAAATGAATTGAAGAAGTAAAAAGCGTCATAATCCAAAAAAGATATCTCTGTAATATTTGAGTGTATGAATTCTATATTATCAATTTTATATTTTTCAGCTATTTCCCGCGATAATTTTATAAGCGATTCCCTTTGTTCCACGCCATAGAAAATTCCATTTGTTGAAGCGGCCCCCACCAGACAGAATTTTCCGGCACCCGAACCGATATCCAATACTCTTTTATGGGGCTTGTCCACCAAAAAACCAGCCGCTTTTCTGGCAATTTTTACAGGGGTCCAATGGCGGGCGGCCAGCTTCTTTATTCTAATAGGGTACACTTCGTTAAATTCACTATCATCAATAGATTTATTTTGCTTCAGATATTGAAAAATCATTTTATAAGTATTTTATGCTTTTGCTCAAACAGGTTAAATTTTCTATACAGAAAAGAATAATTTGACAAATAGCAAAAGTATATAGAGCCCCGAAATATTTAATTGATTAATATCGTTCTAAAATTTGATTTAAATCAATTTTTCATATGCAGATTAATATTGTAATTTTGGCCCTTAAATATTTAAAATTAAGCGGCAATTTATTTTGGAAGTAGCATAGGAAAAACTTTTTTCAGACCTTTTTTTTATTAATGACAGAGATTAGCCGCTTTAATCTCTGTTTTGTTCAAAGCCATAAATTTCAATATCAATTCTGCTCCCGATAATTTATTGCCCTTACGAACTTATGTTTACCAATTATCAATGCTCCTTTAATGATCGATCTGCTGCATCTTTATTCCTAAACGCGCTTTACTGCTGTCTGCCTCTCCTTGCCATTGCTTATCAAATTCTCTTCCCTTTACATACAGAATAGTTTCGTAATCCCGTGTTTTCATCAATTGACGCTATGGAAAATTAACCGACAATAAATGTGCCCCCATACTTTTTACCATCAAAAAAAATGGAAATGGAAAAGTGATAAGATGCACAGACGGACATCTAAAACAAGCCGCCCCGCCTCCAACCTGAATTATGCGAGCCTTTTTAAATCTTTCATAAATTGTTTGGCAATTTGCCTCTTAAGCCCCAATTAAATGCAAAAAACTATTCATTTAAAGACAAAAAAAGTTCCGTATTATTTTTTTTCTTAAATTGGCAAATAAAAAATATGAATGAATCAATCGAAAACCAAAATGGTTTCCATGGCAAAGACCATGACAAAGGCAAGAAAAAAGTAACAATTATCATAAATGGAAGCCCCGAAGAAGTGGAAAAAGACGACATGACCTATGCTGAAATAGTAACCTTGGCTTATTCTGATTTTCCACAGCATCCTGAACGCAATTATTCTGTCAAATATGTTAGGGGACATGGCAGCAAGCCAGAGGGAATATTATCAAATGGTGGAACCGTAAAAGTAAAAGATGGAATGGAATTCACAGTTTCGCCAACTGGTCAGTCATAACGAGGATCTAAAAAAGCTTGTTGAAAAAGGCTATGCAGTCTCACTAGACAGCAATCATTTGGTTATAAGAGACATTCCATATCTGAATGAAACCTGCGAACTAAAGATTGGAGCTATCGTTTCAAAATTGAGCTTCGTTGACCCGCACCATGTCCGTCAGGTCGATCACCAAGTTTATTTTAGCGGTTCGCATCCTTGCGAAACTGACGGAACCATAATCAAAAATTTTGGAGGAGGTCCAACCTCAATACCATTGCAGGCGACGGACATCAAGGTTGAGAGATCTTTTTCCAATAAACCCGTAGATAGAGGCGCGTTTAGCGATCACTTTGAGAAAATTGAAAATTACGTAGCTTTAATATCTGGTCCCGCAATGCAAAAGTATCCAGAACAGACTCCTTATACCTTTCGAGAATATGACAGCCATGGGGATTCGGTATTTAAATTTAACGATACCCTTACAAGCAGGGCAGAAATCGGTGATCTTGCTTCAAAACTTAAGGAAGATGTCATTGCAATCATCGGACTGGGCGGTACAGGAGGCTATATTTTGGATTTTCTAGTAAAAACTCCTGTAAAAGAAATAAGGGGATTTGATTATGATCCATACTACATACACAATGCTTTTAGGTCGCCGGGCGCTCTAAGGGAGGATGAGCTGGGTAAAAGCAAAGCAGAGGTTTATCAAAATAGATATGAAAATTTCAGAAATGGAATAGCAACAGAGTCAAAGTTTATTTCTGCCGATTCAGAAGATGAGCTTTCTGGAGTAACATTTGCTTTTGTCTGTGTCGATAAAGGTTCAGCCAGAGCGGAAATCCATACTTTGCTCATCAAAATGGGGATATCATTTATTGATGTTGGAATGGGGCTTAACAGAGATATGGGGGAAATAGGCGGATTAGTAAGAACAACTTATTTTCCTGCAGGACATGCGCAGATTATAGCTGATAAAAAGTTAGCCCCGCTTGCGGATTATGCTGATGATGTTTATAAATCAAATATTCAGATTTCCGAACTTAATGCTTTAAATGCCAGTATGGCTGTAGTGAAATATAAACAGATACGGGGATTTTATACCGATACCAGCCGCAACTATCATACCCTCTTTGATATTAGCGACAGTAAAAACATTGGAGAAAATGAACTCTAAAATAAAATTAGAAAAAGTCGAGTTTGTTCCAAAAGCCCTAGAACCAGCTACTTTGTATGTTTCCGAACGCTACAAAGTGGCGGTTCATCTTTGCGCCTGCGGATGTGAAAACAAGGTCACTACACCTTTAGGACCTGCTGAATGGGCTTTCCATAGCGAAAATGGAAAACCTACTCTCTATCCTTCTATTGGAAACTGGCAGATCCCCTGCAAATCACATTATTGGATAAAAAATGGTGAGATCATATGGTCATATGCATGGACTGACGAACAAATCGAAAGAGGCAGAACGAATGACCAACAGAGACTTGAAGAATACTTTAAGAAAAGCAAACAGAAAGTAAAAAAATCTCCACTTGCAAGGATGAAGGAATGGTTAATAAGCTTATTCAAATAAGATTGTGCTCTTGCTTTAAATCAATTTTTCAAATATCATTTTCATAAGAATGATATAGAATTTTTGCATCAATCCCCAACAGGACATCTGAACCAAATTTACAAAGCCAATGAAAGACAGCCTCTACTACCAGTAAGCCAATCTCTTTAAATCCTCCATAAAATGGTTTGTAATCTGTCCTTTACGGGTCACCACACAGCCAAATGGCGCCAATTGAAGACAATTGGCGCCATTTTTTTCATTTACAACTATTAATAAATGAGTTTTTATTTTGATGAGTTTATCTCTTCTTTTAATCTTTTGAAGGCTCATAGAATATAGCTAAAAATCAGTGAATAATCTCATAAATCATTATCCTTTAAACGTATTAATTCGTGTTCAACTGCTGCCACAAAGTAGTTTATTTATCTGTAAGCAGGCAGGCAACAATTATCACAATAATGCATTTCTCAGGAATGCATACAACTTGTGTTCGCTTTAATAAGTCGTACAACTCAAGCGTGATTGGTTTTTCTTTTAGTCCAGAGAGATTAAATCCTAAGCAATTCTAAGTTTATTTCTCAATCGAATTCTGAATATCATTAAAAATTCTTTGCAAAACACTTCTCTTGTTAGTATAATATTCCACTGCACCAGCCATATTATATGAAAATTCAATCTTTTTATCATGGTTCGTGTTTAATCCCTTCGGCAATGTTATATCAATCAGATATATTGAGTCATGATAAACTTTTGATTTATTACGGACTGTACCAGCAATCTCCCCATACTCTTCATATGGAAAATCCTTCAACTTAATGTAAACCGTATCCCTCACTTTAATCTTACCATAACCATTAGCTGACATTATTCCTTTTGCATATAAATTTGCAACCTTTGGTAGAAGAATAAACAAAGGCGTTTCTTTCTTTACGTATTGTGTGGAATTAAGAAAAGGCTGATAAAATTCAATTTTACCCGTTACAGTTGCTTTTATGGCATAGCTGTGCTCCCAAAAATCTATAGCAGTTTTCAATTCAAAAAAAGCTTTTTTCAATCCAAATATTACTGCCGCTACATCACGTTCTCTTTCCTTCTGCATTAGTAAAATATCATCTTTTAGTTCTTTGTTATAGTGTATAAGTTCTTGATCTTTTTTTAAAATTGACAGTTGCCTTTCCTTTGAGTCTAAGATGTTAAACTTAGATTGGTCCACTTTCTCTCTAATAATGGCATTTGCAGCAAATAGAGAAGAATCAATTTCAAATGAATTCTGAATCATTTTATTTTTCTTTTCATATATTTTTTTCTCTAGATAAGCTGTTTTCAATTTTTCATTATTGCGTCCTATCTTACCAACTGTATTTTCAATTTTTTGGCTGGAAATATCTATTTTTAGTATGCTGCTACATTCTGTTAGGGCAAGAAGAAAATTATAATAATATTTCTCTATTTCGCCGAGCTTTAGCCCTTTCTCAAATTTAAAATTATAAATGGTCTGCTCAATATTATTCGCGTCAATCTGTTCTAGCTGTTTTTTTAATTTAATCAGATCATTATAATTGGTTGGGTTTTTAATGAGCGCCAAAAGCTGTCCATTTTTCACCATGGCATTTTCTTTAATTAGGATTTCGATTTCCCCATTGCTTGGAGCATAAATATTATTTATCTGCGACTCGGTAACGATATATGCACTTCCAATAATTTTTTCGGGATATTTTATAATCCCTGCAATGGTAACGGCAAGTATGATAAAAGACAAGACAAAAATCAAGACATTTCTATAACTTTTAACATTGCTCACCAATGATATTTCCTGCAGTTCCTCAGAAGTATATTTAGTAATTTTACTGCTCATTATCTCTAGGTATTTGATCTTCAAAAAGCTTATAAAAGAATTTTTTATTTTTAACCAATTGTTCGAAAGAACCAATCTCCACGACGGTTCCATTGTTTATAACTACAATCTGGTCCGCACATCTAATGGTTGATAACTTATGGGCGACAAGCAGAATTGTCTGATTTTTCATATTGTTGACAAAAATATCTAATATTCGATTTTCGCTTATGGAATCAATGGCATTTGTAGCCTCATCCAAAATCAAAAGCTTCGGCCTCTTATACATTGCTCTGGCCAACAGCAGGCGCTGTTTCTGTCCGTGGCTTAGCCCTTTCCCCCCTTCGTTAAGTTCTGTATGAAGTGCCTGCGGAAGTTTATAAATTTCATTTCTCAGATTTACCCAAGTAAGGACTTTTTCCACCAGCTCTATATTGTAGTCTTTTTCCTCAGATAAAACAATATTATTCAGCACCGAATCTTTGTAAAGTGTGCTTTCCTGAAAAACTGCACCTGTCCTTTTTCTCAAATAATCATTATCAAAACTCCTTAGATTATTTTTTCCTATATAAATCTGGCCTTGGTATTCTTCGTATATCTTGGTGATTAATTTTAAGATGGTGCTTTTTCCGCATCCGCTAATGCCTACAAAAGCAGTGATCTTATTTTCAGGGATGGAAAATGAAACATTGTTCAAAACAGGCTTATCGGAACCAGGGTATCTATACGAAACATTTTTAAATACAATATCGTTATTAACTGCATCAAAGCTGCTGATTAAAGATTCTGATTTAATTTGTTCATCAGGAATATTATTAATTTCATTTACCCTTGTAAAGCTTATAAATGCAGATTGCGCCGTTTTAATGAAATTTATCAGCTCCATAACCGGTGAACCTAATTGCCCTATTATAAACTGAATTGAAATAAGCGTTCCTAGGGTAAGATCTCCCTGAATCACCAGATATGCACCGTAAAAAGTTAAACTGATATCTTTGATTCCATTAATAAAATCAGCTCCCAACTGCTGGACTCTATCTATATTGAGCAGTTTTATCTCCGACCAGTATATCTGGCTCTGAACCTTTTCCCATTTCCACCTTCTCGTCAGCGAATAGTTATTGAGCTTAATGTCCTCAAAGTTGCGCAGTATCTCAATCCAGGAACTCTGGTTCTGCCCCTGAAGCTGGTAGTACTTTAAATCCATTTTTTTTCGTACACCGTAAAAAATCATGATCCATGCTATATACAATACTGTGGCAGAAAAAAAAAGAAAAAAAAGTGCATGGTCAAATGTAAAAAGAATAATGCTATATATACTCAATATTATCAGAGACATTACGACAGAAATAGCAGAATTTGAAACAAACTGCTGAATTCTCTCCTGATCTTTTGATCTCTGTATAATATCTCCCATCAACATGCTTTCTATAAAATTGACAGGAAGCGAAAATACCTTAATCAAATAGTCTGTAATTATCGAGATTTTAATGCGGCTTGCTATATGAAGTGAAATCGAAGCTCTGATCCATTCACCAATACTTCTAAAAATAAGTAAAGAAACATTGGCTGCCAGTACAATTGCTATAAAATTAAAATCATGTCCAGAAATCCCCACATCAATTATCGACCTTGTTATAAAAGGCAGAGATGCATAGACTGCGGCTATTATGATCATGACAAGCAACAGCTGCAGTAGATTTTTTCTATATGGAGACAGGTGTCTGAGCAAAAATTCCAATGCGGCTAAATAATTTGCTTTATTATTCTTAAGTGCAGTAAATTTTTCGGCAGGTTCGATTAAAATCACTTTTCCAGTCTGTACATCGTCAAGCCATCCGCTGAGAAAATCTTTCCTGTTGTACTGCTGCAATGTGCTTGCAGGATCTGAAATATAATAGATGTCATGCTTTACTTCATACAATACTAGGTAGTGGTTTTTATTCCAATATAGTATGACCGGTTTTTTAATAGTCTTGAGATTCTCCAAAGATAGATCATGCGCAGAAACCCTAAAACCTAAATTCTCTCCGGCTTCGCACAGTTCATAAATAGACATTCCCTTTTCAGTCATCTTTTTACTGTAAGGATTGATGTCAATGATTTTACCGTAGTGTTTTGCGATAATTTTTAGACAAGTTGGCCCGCAGCTAAATTGGTTCTGCTGGGAATAATGCGGAAAATTATTAATCATTTAATGCTATCTTTTTAATTACAAAGGGAATATAGGCTGCAAAACGGCTGTCGATAAGATTAACTGATAAAACCCTAAAAACAACTTCTTTAAACAAACTCAGCTTTTTACACTCCAACGTGTTTTGTTCCAGTAAATATGTTTTATAAGAGGGGATATTTTCTATGCCTGGTGTTTCGGGAATGCTTTTTAATAAGTCCAGAAAGGCTTTATCTAACATACATTTAGATCTGTATTTCTTAGTAAGAGCCGTTTTCTGCTCTAAAAACATTGAATTGAATTTATCCAGCACCATATTTTTATTATGCAGAAGCTTCAATGTAGTGAATACAGTTCCGTCATCATAGCTTAAAACCAGCCAGGACTCCAAAAGATAATCCAAAAATGAGATAAATTCCATGTTCTTGTTTTCAAACCATATTATTTTAATCTGTTTCATCAGCTGGATGGAAAAATCCAGCTGGAAAGAAGGGTTAAGAAGATTCTCGTTATTCTCTACAGTATATAAAGAGGTATTATAAAACAGAGGAGCGATACGGCGGTATATATCATCACCGGAGAATCTAAAGCGCGTATCAAATTGAAAAGGAAACAATAATCTCGATATTCCTGGTTTGTTATGTACCAGAAAGTTTAAACGGTCAATCAGATAATCATTTATAAAGCTCCTATCTGCATCAATGACCATATAAATATTAGGCTCTCTTTTATTTGTCTCCACAGCATTGGAGGAAAAAAAATAATACTTTAAATCATGTGTGGTTATGCTCTGGACAAATTCGTTTAAAATTTTTATAGTATTTTGAACTTTTAGGACATCAAGCCTATTCTCAGTATTGATCTCAATCACCAGGTAATCATGTGAGACATTCGAAAGAGCATTTGCTTTAGAATAGTACGAAATCAATCCTCCATGAACATTTAACTCCTTTTTGATAATATTTATTAACGGCGTTTTATCCTTATTTCCATATAGTTCATACATGGCATTATTCATCTCTTTATAAAAGAGAGGATCAAGAGCTTCAATATGTCTTGCCCTGTATTTGCCTTCCCCACACCAGTTACCCGAAACTTTAAGTTTCAGCTCTGTCAGCAGATCCAATGCTGAGGCTATAGAAAAGGTAAGCTCATTTATATCATGCCCTCCTTTTATATCCATCAAAAGAGAGGTAATTTTCACTCGCAGCATATAAATTTCATGACTAGATAAAGGTCTGCCTCCATTTTTTTGCAGTTCTTTAACATGGATTTGCAAATCGGCTAAAAAATTTGCCGTATCAAAAATAATTTCTCCTTTAAAAATCATATTTGTAAATGCTCCCTTACAGGTGATATAATCAACCCAAAGCAGCTCCTGGATATTCTGAACAGGAATTATGATGGCCTGAATCTTAAGATTTTTGTAAGACATCGTTTCATTAAAAATGACAGTTCTATCCTTGGTAAAAATTAACACATCAATATCAGAATATTCGTTATATTTGCCGTCCACATAGCTGCCAGATAGCATGCATGCATAATTGTTTTGATAGGATTCATTCAAGAATGCTAAAATATCTCCTTTTATCTTTTTCTCAGCTTTACTTCTAATTTTCAAGGTATTGTACTTTTTAATAAGTTTTTTAATGTTATTTTAATATTTTAAATCGGTTTTTTCTTAATTTTGCAAATGTAATACAATAAAAATGCAATGCAAATTAAATTAGTTCACCGAATTGTTAATAGATAATTAAACTTAAATTAATAATGGGCTTAGTTTAATTTAAAATGAATATTTACATTTGCATCTTATCTTATTTAACAAGATTTTTATTTTTAAATAGCCACTTGTTAAAGGTGAATTTTGTAAGGCATAAATTTTAAATTTAATTCAATTTATATATATGAAAAACTTAAAATTTCCAGAAATTTCGAAAGAAATTCAGCAGAGTATTTTTGGCGCTTGGGGAAGCGGACAATCTGACGATCAGACTTATTACGGAGGAGAGCTTGACGAAGTAATTATCGGGCCTGGAAACGGCGGCAGTTCTGGCGGTGACTCTGGCGGCGGTGGCGGTTTTGACTGGGGATATGGCAGCGGTAATGACGGATACCAAGGCGGGGGAGATAATTATGGTGGCAGTGGCGGCGGTGGAAGCACTGATCTTCCTTCAGAAAGTGATATGGAATGGAGCATTAACCAATTTTTCAACCACTACAATAATGGAAACGGTGAACCAGTATCTTTGGAAGAAATTGGATTTATAGATGATATAAGGGAAAGCAACGAATACACAGACATGATGGGAAGGGTGAACGCTCAAATCGAAGCTTCAATTATCTCATATATTCAATCTCATGGCGTTCAAACCAATTCAAGCGGACCCGTACAGTATAGCTTCAATAATGCTTACGACTTTACTGGTGACGCTTTTGCCATAGGATCTGCAACAATTAATGGCAACGTGCAGGGAAGCTTTACCGTTGACAGCATTGGCGACGTTACATGGTCAGCAAACGTAAATATTGATTTTCATGATTCATTCGAAGACCCATGGGATCTTTTTAATAGCTTCGAAGGCTCGTGGGATCCTACCGGAACACCGTTCGAAATTGTCGGAAACTGGGACGAAGGCGCAAGCGGTACAATTTACAACTATGAGGCCGGCACCACTCCCGAATATGATTACGGAGGCGGAGGTTCTGGCTACCAGTACGGCTACTAAATTCAACATTCTCAAAAACAAAATAAAACATGAAATTTTTCACTCCTTTAAAAACTGCTGTTTTAATTACTATACTATCGTATCTTATCTTAAATTCAATAGTTATTTTTAATGGAAACCGCTATAAAAAGGAACTTTCGAAATTTGATTTAAACCGGGATGGTTTTTTCACAGAAAATGAAATGTCAGAGCAGCAGCAGCAGGCGCTTAGAAAAGCATCAAACGATACTGCAAGGACTTTTGCTCCCTTTACATTAATTCCTGTCGCGGCATTAATGGGTTATGTGGCTTATAGAGTTCAGAAAAAAAGAACAAAAAATAGCAAATAAATCCCAGGTATTAAATCAATATTCGCAATTAACAATTTAGACTACTTAAGCAGTGCGTATTTTACTGCTGTTCAAATGTCTTGACATATAAAAGGCAGGATAAAAAAATCCTGCCTTTTTCTCTTAAAACATAATGAATTCTAGAATAATTTTCATAAGTATATTTTTTTGTTCCCAAATATTATATCCGCAGCGTACACAGAACATAAAGGATTTTATAAATAATATTTACAGTTCCACCGAAATGTCCAATATTAACAAAAATCAGAGTATAAAAATCAAGGAAAACAGTCTGTTCAAAAAAAGTTTTCTTCCTGACGTTTCACTTGGTTTCACCCTCCCTTCATACAATAGATCAATTTCAGAAATTTTACAGCCCGATGGCACATACGCCTTTAGGGAATCCAACAATGCAAACTCGCGCGTTAACCTGACTATATCTCAAAAACTTCCTTTTACCGGAGGCCAGCTTTCTGTAACAAATTCTTTTAATCGTCTGGACAATTTTGACCAGGGAGATGTAACGACCTCCTATTCTGCTTCGTGGCTAGGGGTCAGCCTATCACAGCCCTTAAACTTTTTCAACGATATGAAATGGGATCAAAGAATACAGCATGCAAAATTTAAGGCTAACGAAATTGAGTATAAAAGAGTCCATATTGAAGTAAAAAAGAAAGCTGTTGAAGAGTATTTTCAAATGCTTCAGATCAAAAATGAAAAAAAAATAAATGATAAAGCTTTAGAAACAGCAGATATCTACAAAAAGGTTATCAAAAAACTCATTAATTCCGGAAGATTAATTGCGTACGATTCGATAGATATTGAACTAAAGGTATTAGACTTCCAAAAAAGATCACGCTTTTTAAGCAAATCAGAAAGTCTGAAAACAGAAAGCATCAATCATTTTTTCAACTCAAAGATTATAGATGACAATGATAGCTTTGCAATCCCAGAACTGCGGCTTGATTTAAAAGACAGGCAGTATTATATCGACAAATATCTAGAAATTTTTGCCGTAATAGAAAACAGCCGTATCCTTGGACTCGAAAAAAGTGTTAAGAGACTTGAAAAGAATAGATTTTATTCTGCTAACCTGACTTTAGGCGCAGGATTTAATAATTCAGCTGACTACTACTATGACATCTTTCAGAATCCAAACCAGAGCCAGAATTTTTCAATTTCATTAAGCATCCCTCTTCTTGATTTTGGCAAAAAGCGTATTGAACTTGAAATCAGCAGAACACAGTATGACATTGAAAGATCAAACTTAAAGCAGGAAAAGATATTGACTATGGACCGCATCAGCGTTCTGTACGAGGAAATAAAAGACTTGGCTGAAGCACTTAAACTCGAAGAAGAACGACTGAAACTTTTAAAAGTCAAATTACAAAGGATGGAAACGCTTCTTTTTGCCCAGAATATTCTGCTGAGAGAATACTCAGAGACAGAAAATGAATACTTTAACACAGTCAGTGAACACACGGACATCCTGAAAAACTGTTATGGCAAAATTAATGAACTTGAACTAATTACTTTAATAGATATACTTAAATATGACAATTAGATTAGCAAAAAGAGAAGACTGCCCTTTCATATTACCGCTATTTAAAGAACTTGATGCCAAACACAGCAGGAACAGCATAGACGTGAAAGAAGAAATTCATGTGGATCGCTATAATATTCTATTTGCAAATGCATTCAAGGACGACAGCAATCTAATATTGAGCGTTGCTGAAGAAAATAATTTAATAATCGGTTTCGCACTGGCTAAAATCACCCATATTAGGAATAACTTCATTTTAAAAGATTCGGTAATCGGAGAGGTCCTTTATGTTGCTGTAAATGAACAAAACAAAAGAAATGGAATAGGAAGGCACCTTATGGCAGATATGGAAAATCGACTGCTAACTAAAGGCATCGACAAGTTTGAATTACGCGTTTATAATTTTAATGATGAAACTTTACCTGAAAAAATAGATTATAAGCCTAAATTTACTGTTTATGAAAAATACAAATAAAAAAATAATGTTGCTTGCCCTGCTTCATTTCCTTTCAGGAATTTCGCAGGAAATAAAAGTTGATTTAAAAATTAATGCCACAGGGTCTGTAAGGGTAAAGGAAGAAATAAACGGCGTAACAGCAAAAGACACCCTCCTGCTCCACAAAAACATTCCGCTTACCAGCGGCAATGAGCATTTATTAAAAAACGGCACAGATATCTACAGAGGCATTTACCGCGAGTACTTAAAATCAGCCGGCAGGCTGGATTATTTAGTGAACGTTCCCAAACCGCACTATGATAATTTCTTTTTTAAAGAATCCGTTTTTTTTATTGCTGAGAATTATCTTGCAATGAAAAAAAACACATTCAATTCAAAGAAACAAATTGCCTTTAATATTACACTTCCTCCAAATCTAGTGCTTGTATATCCTCAGAAAGAAGATTTAAAGCAGACTTTTTATACTGCTCCTCCAATTATTGCAGGAAATTTCAAGGAAGAATTATACAAAGATTACCTAATTTACCAAAGAGAAGACTTTTTTGAAAATCAAAAAAGAAAGAATCAGATCGTTGATATTATAGCCAAATCATTTGAAGATTTTCAGAAGATTTTCGAACAGATAAATCATAAGCCAAAAATAGTTTTTATGCCCTTTGAAGGAAATCTCGCAGGAAAAAACATATATGGACTGCTTGCTTTAAACGAAAAATTTCTTCAGAATGATTATTTTAACAAGAGAATTTTAATTCATGAAATTCTGCATCTGTGGTGGGGAGATAACTCCATAAGATTTGAAAACCCAGTTCTTACTGAAGCTATAACAGAATTTTTTACTTTGAGATATCTTATGAAAGAGGGTGACATTAATTATCTTAAACAAATTCTGGCTGCAAAGCAAAAAAATGCTGGCGAACTCAAAGGCTATGATTTAACGTTTGCTAAAATAGAAAATCAGACTATATACAATACATATTGCTATGATCTGGTTCCTTTGCTAATTATGGCAAATGAAGATGCGGAAAATATCCTAATTAATTTTTACAAAAGTAGACAAAACTCTTTTGTAACCGAGAAACAGGGCCATGAGTTATTGGAAAAGCTAGGCATTAAAATAAAAACCTTGTAACCACAAGGAGATGATTTCAATTCGTCTCAAAAAGTCGAATGGATACCTTTTTTAGCGACTCTATCCAAGTATTTTAGCTGGTAAAAGCAAAATTATTGTGTTTAGAGTTGCCGAAATTATATATAGCTTACGAGTTTGAACTACACATATAAAAGCCCATTAATTCATTTTAAAAAAGTTACTTAAGCTAATTTGAAAGGGATTACCTTTGTGCCACAAAACCTAAATCACATAAAGTAGTTCATAGAGCCAAAGAAAGACAATCCTGCCTTAACGTAAAACATTCTTTTAAAATCCTCCATAAAATTTGTAAATTTATATATCAGCTTAATGGGATGAATCAATTGAGTTTTTATAATTTTTGCATCAATCCTACTCAGGACATCCAAACCAAAATTACAAAGCCAATGGAAGACAGACATTACATGTAGTACGCCAATTTCTTCAAATCATCCAAAAATGATGTTGTAATTTGTCCCGTCGAGGTCACTACTAAAAAAACGTTAAAACCTATGTTTTAGCGTTTTTTTTTATGCTTTTTATTACATTTTAACACGTTTTACCTCACTTAAATTGACGGTTTAGACATCCTTTAGAGGTGACTAGTCAGGATTCAAACCAAACTTAACATACTGATTTACAAGTACAAAAACATTTAACTTATCTTTATATTAAGAATAATTTAACACTAAAAAACTAAATTATGAATTATAAAGATGAGCAAAACAAGGGAAAAATATCTCCAGAAAAAGCACAGAAAATGCTTAAAAAGGAAGGAATGAGTGTTACAGTTGAGCAGGCAGAAGAAATATTATATTTTCTTAGAAAGCTGGCTAATATGCATATGCAACATTATTTAGAGAAAAATACGAATAAGAAAAAGACAAATGATTAAAATTAAATCTCCACAAAACAATACCTGCCCACAATAAATTAAAAGAAAAAGCCACTGTTATAAAACAGCGACTTTTTAAATTATACCCAATTGACATCACTTTTCCTCACAAAAAAATGGCTTTTACATCCAATTTTTCTCCAAATTGATGGATAAATATCAATTAAACCTTTTTTATCAATAATATAGCTCCATTTAGGGCTTGCATCTGACAACAAATTCAAAATTATTTTAGCTTTGCATCCACACGGACACTGAAAAGCTAAAGATTCAGGCAAATTACCATCTTGAACTATAAAAATAATACCTTCTACAATTTCATCTGGAGTATCATCAGCAAATTGGATTTTAAATTTTGCAGCATCTACAAAATTTGTAATATTGCATATATGCACCCAATAGGAACTAAATGTTGCAAAGATGCATCTCAAAAACATTATGATTTTTTTCATCACAATCCGGTTAATCTTAAAAAAGGCTTGTAATCTCCTCTACCGACCCACTTTTGAGCAGCAACATCTTGTTCAAAATTACTTTCAGCTTCATTAATAATACAGCCACCAGTATAATCCATCGTTATTTTAGCATAATTTTCCGGATCATCATCCTTAAATAAATGCAGGCGATTCAGTAATTCATTCACAGCCATGGCACTTATTTGCATGTTGATACTAATTACTGCAGGACGGTCAACATTTGCATTATGGACATAACCTTGCTTTAGTTGATCTTCAAAATCCGCCGGATTCTGGCGCTTTAAATTTTCGCTATACAGCCTCTCCTGTGTATACAATCTACGGCTAAATAATGTCGAACATCCAGGTTTAATAAAATGAACACTTGCTGTTATTCCTTTTATACCTCCTTTTCCGTCAGCGTCAAGACGTACTCCTAGATCAAAGAAAGGTATCAAATAAAAATTGGTCAGCTGCGCTATTAAATGTCTGCCATCTACACTGTCTACACATCCAAAAATAACATCACTCGTAATGAGCTCGTCCAATGCTTCGCGACTCTCGTAGAGATTAACACTATAGGTAACAACTTTAGTACCCAAATCCATTCTGTGAATAGTCTCAGCTAGCACTTCTGTTTTAAACCTAGAAGCGTCTGCATCCTGCTTGGTGGTATTTAAAATCCTGTTAAGATTCTTCCTTTCGACGGTATCAGGATCAACAATAACAATAGTCCCCACTCCTAAGCGAACCAACTGTTCAATTGTAGGGCTCCCAGTTCCAGAACATCCAACAATACCAACTTTCATTTTTTTCAGTTGATTGTAGGTAGCCTCACCAAATGCCTGTCTTGTGCGTATCGAAAAATCATCCAGTTCTACTGTACTGTTGTCAAAAATGCGGATCGAATCTCCAGCAACTGAAATCTTATCAAATGCGAAAGTTGCCATCGCTGGAGTAAAAACCCTGCCAAAAACCTGACCATCAGGCACCATAACTGCTGATCCATGCACGCCATCATGATCGCACCAGCCAAAAACGGATTGAAACAACTCACCATCGGACTGATCATCGGTATCAGAAAACTGCATATAACCGCCAGGATGGCTGTGAATCTTCAAAATAGCTAGATTCTCTTTTTCCGCACGTTCTAAAAAGGGAATAATCCTTTGGGTTTTCCAATGTACAAATTCAGGTTCACGTTCACATTCATCATAAGGTATGAGTTCTATCTGATGAGTGAGCAGAATGGATACACCATCTCTTTCATACCTTCCACATAAAGCTACCGCAACAGCCTCTTTCCCGTCTCCGGGAAAAAGATGTTGCTGTAGGCTTTTATAATGCTCACCAGCAATTCTAAGCTGATATAGCATGACCTGGTCTTTTTATGAATTCATTTTCCAGCCAAAAATCCGCCAGAGGAACATGGGTGCTCAAATTATCAACTTGCGGCCTCCATGGATTTGCAGGGGTACGATGTCTTGACCACTGCTGATAAGACTTTCCGTCCAATGCATGCGGTGTCAGCGCACCAATTGGCTTGCCATCTACCCTGCTTAAAGCAGGAAAAAAATAAACCATATCAAGACCTGCCGTTGGATATCCGCCGACCATCCTGATTCCCATAGATGCAGTGGCTACATTATAACCTTCCGGAATTGGATAATTATGAATTAACACCCAGTTTTCCTGTCCTAATTTAGCCGTTTCAAAAGGTAATTTCAGACCAGAAAGAAATGCCTGATCTTCGTCAAGCAGATCAAATTCAAAACGCAACTTTCTTGGCTCGCCTTCGGTTTGATCCAGTGGAATAGTTTTAAATTTTTCAATTCCAGGATCTGTAAAACAAACCTTCTGGTCATTTGCAATGGTCACAACGCTGCCATCTTTAAATTTCTGACGCAGCTGAAATCTATCAGGAGGAGTTTTATTAGTTAGCAACAATATCTCTCTACCGGTTAAACAAGCATCGTCAACCACATATGGCTCACGATCGATGCTTATTCTGTACTTGCAGTCTGGAGGTACAGGTTGTCCATTGTGGCAATGCTCGTGGACATCGATGATTTCAACTTCGTAAGATACAAACCTTGCACCGTTTTTTATCGCTACCTTATGCTCACGATCGTTTTTATACCCAATTTCAATTTCCCCCTCACGCTGTACTAGATAAAAGTCTTTTACTACTTTTCCTGCAGCTGCAAGGATTTTGTTCGGTGTCATAAATGATTCTGAAACCTGCACTGCGGCATCATCAACATAGATGATTAATTTGTCATAGGGTCTGGAGTAAAAGCCTTCCAAACCAGGTGCTCTTAAATCAATGATTTCTGAAAGTTGAATAGGCTCAAAACCATTTTCATTGACCTTAATTAGAAGTTCATAATCTTCCACTGGAACCAATCCGGCTCTTTGAAGGATTTGCATTCCAGTGATTTTTGAATCTTGAGATTCAAAGTTTTTATCGTTTAATCTATATTCTTGTGACATAGTCTTTACGTTTTAGTCTTTCGACATTAATAAAAAATACAAAAAGTAATCTCCATAGATTCTGTAGTAAAGGAGTATGTTTTATTTTACTACAGTGCAAAATCTTCGGGATTACTTGTACAGTTTAAATAAACGTTTAACTTTGTAACCACGAGATAAGAGGTTGACCTAGGTGATAAGCCTGTCAATGAGAAGTCCGTCAAAACTTTATTTCCTCGTAATGTAGCCCAGCGCCGGTGCAAACGGTTCTGGGTTTTTTCTTTTATCAGCTCTTTTTATTTAATTGTTATCATTATTTATTCGTAATTCTAGTTCCTGCCTTATTTTCACATTACCATGGATAAAACTAAAATTATTAAGTAATAATTTTAAAAGTTTACTCTGCAAATATATAAAAATCTAAATATATCAAGCAAGTATTTTTTATAAATTTAGATTTAGATTAGAATTTTGCTTGATATATTAAGCAAATAATGTATATTTGCAAAAAAAACAATGATGAGTTCACTAGGAGCATCTTTAAAAGACGCAAGAAAAAATGTAGGGCTTACATTGAGACAAGTAGAAGAAATGACAGATATTTCTAATGCTTATCTTAGCCAGCTAGAAAATGATAAGATTAAAAACCCATCAGTTAATATCTTATCAAAACTATCATCTTTATATAAAGTGTCCCTAAAAACACTTCTTTCAAATGCAAAAATGATAGATAAGAAAGAAGCCCACCAAGAAGAAATTAATTTAAGCTTTGCTCAAAAAATAGCTTTTCGAGCAGAAGACCTAACGGAAGAAGAAAGAAATGATGTTTTAAAATATTTAGAATTTATTAAATCACGTAAAAGTAATATATGATAGATGATTTTACTCGTAAAGAAATTGAAAAAATATCACATAATATTTTAAAAGAAAGTAAATCTTTCGATATCTTCCCTACACCAGTAGACAAAATTTTATCATATTCCGATTTTGCGCTTGATAACAAAATAGACTTACAGAATATTGACGATTCTTTTTTTGACTCATTCAAAGAAAAACTAGTTGATCCTTCCAAAAAAGCCCTAATGCATGCTCTTTCGAAAATAAAAGGTTTTTTCTATCGAGAAGAGAAAACTATATACATTGATGCAGAGCTTGATAAAAATCTTGGCAAAAAGAATTTTGTAAAATTACATGAAATTGGTCATGGTGTTTTGTCATGGCAAAATGAAATCATCTTAGCTTTAGATAACGATGAAACTTTAAGTGAAGAGTATGATGAACAATTTGAAGCAGAAGCTAACTATTTCGCATCATTAACACTATTTCAACATGATCGATTTCTAGAAGAGTGCGAAAAGTTAAGTTTAGGACTAGGAGCTGTTATGGCAATAAGTAAAAAATTTGGCGCATCTGTACATTCCTCATTTAGAAATTATGTTCTACAATCAAAAAACAGATGTGCTTTACTTGTTTTAAACCATCCAGTAAATAAAAATGGTTTTGTAAATACATTGACTACGAGAGATTTATTTTACTCAAAAAAATTCCTAGAAGAGTTTGGTGAACTACAACTTCCAGATGAATTTGGATTTAAATGGTCTTTTGTTCAAGACTTTAAGTTTAAAAAGAAATTTCATGAAAATGGCGTAATTTCTTTAAACACAAAAGAAGGAGAAGACCTAAAAGCAAGCTATCATTTCTTTAATAATACTTATAACAGTTTTGTGTTTTTTTTTCCAAAAGGTGAAAAAAATAGAGCTAGAACTAAAATAATTTTACAATAATTTTTTTATCTGTTCTATTACATCTGTAATAATATATTATAAAAAGAAGACCGTCACAGTCTTCTTTTATATTCAAGAAGCAGGATTTATCTGCTAAATTTTAATGATAATATGACACTGGCGCAAGCTTAATTTCCCCCTGTATAATCAATTATACAAAACACTATAATTGTTAGCTAAAATTGCTGGTATTGGGCATATCACTTCATTCCTGCAATTTTATTCCTCTTCATGTTCCCTTAGTTTTTCCATAAATTCTGCATTCATTTCTCTAGTCTTTTCATCCACTTTCGCTTTTGAAATTGTTTGGATCATCCCTGAAACAGAATTTAGAATAACAGCATCACTTGCATTATTTCGAAGTTGATCCAATATTACATACGCATCAATAACTGAAGCATGCTTGCAGTTCGCCTTTAAGGAAGAAATCATTACCTTATCAGGGAATTTTTCTAATTGTTGGTCCGTGTATGCAGATTCCAAGTTTTTCATTTCGCTGATTAACTCAGCCCTCGATAACGATGCTAATTTCTCTTCGACTGTTTTCAAATATTCTTCCAGCCATTCATTGATATCATTTCCTAATTCTATTCTATCCATTGTATTTATTTATTATTCTTTAATTTAGCTTGATGTACTTCTTTTTTGAACTTCGGTCATTTTCTCTTTAATGGATTCTTTAAGTTCTTTAACCGCATCGTAGAAGCCTGTCCCTTTCATTAGCTTAAAAACCTCTTCTTTTAATGAATCGAGGTATTTCCCTTTGAGGGAATATTGAAACTTGTCCTTATTCTCCGACTGTTCATATACATCATAAACGATTGCTGTGTAGTTGCTTATCAAACTCTGGAGCTCACCTAAAAATTCTTGATTTTTGGTAATAATATCGTAATAAATGTGCTGCAGCTCCCTTTCGATAAACTGTATGAAGTCCCTGTTTAAACCATACTTTCTCCTTATTAAGGAGGTTATTCCCAGAAAGGACATGATATCTCCCCTTCCACCACACTTTTGCTGCATACAAAAACAATCCTCAAAGCCAACATCAGCATCCTTTAGGAATTCTTTTAAATACAACGTTTGAAAAACACAGCCTGAAATCAGCCCCAGCAGCGCAAATGAAGTTTTATCATCATCCTGCAGCAAAACATCATATTGGATCGAAGGAAGCATCCTTACTCCTCCCTCCCATTTATGCTTGGAAATTGCAATTGCATGATAATTCGCCCACAGGTCATCAACTAAAAAATCAGGACTGTCTTCAATTTCTATAAGGTCTACACATAGATGTCCTGTCTCATGCCATAAAAGACGTTCTAAATCAGTTCTAATTTCCATTTGATGATCTTTAAAGTTACTAATATAGGAATTTTACACAGGCAATCTCTAAAATATACCAAACTAACAACTTTACAAGCAACGTAGAGAAAAGAAAAGAACGGCAATCTCCATTATCAATTTTTTCTTATGCAGCATAATTGAGAGGGATTACATTTGTGCCACAAAACCTAAATAGCATAAAGTAATTCATAGAGCCAAAGAAAGACAATCCTTCCTTAACTTAAAACATTCTTCTAAAATCCTCCATAAATTTTGTAAATTTATATATTAGCTTAATGCGATGAACCAATTGAGTTTGTATAATTTTTGCATCAATCCCCAACAGGACATCTAAACCAAATTTACACAGCCAATGAAAGACAGACATTACATGTAGTAAGCCAATTTCTTCAAATCTTCCAAAAATGATGTTGTAATTTGTCCTGTCGAGGTCACAAAGCCAAATGGCGCCAATTGAAGACAATTGGCGCCATTTTTTATTTATGCTAGTAAACACGGCTGAATTTTAATCATTTTTGATTTTATTTTCTTTCTTTAAAATAATAGCAAAATTGCTTCAGTGTATATATTTATATAAAAAACAGCACAGATAGTTAATTTATAATTCGATAAGTTAACAGGATTCCAACACCAAGAATGAAGCGAAAATATGAGTTAATAATATCTTATTTTTTTAGATGTATTCAATTTCAGAAAATGAAATCTCATTCTATAATGGCTCAATATTTCAAAATTATTTGAATTTCTCGCTCTCATTTTTTTCAATTGTAATTCTTGCTAGACTGAAGCGAAAAAAATGGTCTACTCCCCACCCGCGAAAACCAGAAATAAAGAAGCCTGAGAAAAAGAAGACAATCCTAACTAACTAACTAACTAACTAACTAACTAACTAACTAACTAACTAACTAACTAACTAACTAACTAACTAACTAACTAACTAACTAACTAACTAACTAACTAACTAACTAACTAACTAACTAACTAACTCATTTCCGATAATTAAATATTTTCCTAATAGTACTAAGTCGAAGATGTAAAAATGTAATAAAAGGCGATAATTGTATAAAAAGCACTTGCATCATTTGGCGTCATTTGCTGAAAACTAAAATGGATTGAAGTCAGACCAATAGTTTCGGCTTCTCTCAGAGATGTATCTTTCGCCCGCTTCAAATCAGCGTCAGGATACCAGTTGACCAGCACTACTTCGCCATGAATAGCAAAGGCGTCATGTAGAGGTAAGACCCCAGCGCAAGGCACTGTGCATAATATCCAATCTCTTATGGATTATCCGTAAAGCGCCGGCTGGATTTTAATTCCATAAAATTATCAATTTCTAAAATCAAAATTATGTTCCATCATTCTAAAGACTTACAATTCAATGCGAGGGTATCGAAACCCGACCCGGCATTCGCCAACATTCTGCTTGAGCAGTTTGGCGGCGAGAATGGCGAATTGGCCGCCGCAATGCAGTATTTTACACAGGCTTTTAATGCCAAGCAGCCGCATCCTGACAAATATGACATGCTGATGGATATCGCCACAGAAGAATTTTCACATCTTGAAATCGTGGGGGCAACTATCCAAATGCTCCTGAAGGGCGTAAACGGAGAGCTGAAGGATGCCGCCGACTCCTCAGAAATCATGCAGGTGCTTGACGGGAAGGCCGCAAAGGAAACCATCATCCATGCTGCGCTTACTGCAAATCCGCAATTTCCGATCATTGCCGGAGGCGGTCCAGCACTTAAAAACAGTCAAGGCATTCCGTGGTGCGCCTCTTACATCCACTCCAACGGCGATCTTACGGTGGATTTGAGGAGCAATCTCGCATCTGAATCGCGCGCAAAGCTCGTATACGAGCATCTGATGAAATTCACCACCGACCCTTATGTCAAAGAGACTCTGTCTTTCTTGATGACCCGTGAGGTGGCACATTACAAAATGTTTGAAGCCGCACTCGATTCGATCCAGCCTAATTTCCCTCCTGGAGTGCTTCAGGCTGATCCACGCTTTACCCAACAGTATTTTAATTTTTCACCTGAAAAAAGCGTTCAGGCCCCTTGGAACACAGGCGAGATGCCCGATATGTCCAAAGAATGGCAGTATATCCCAGATCCGCAGACGTATGTCAAAGAGACCCAAGGTCTGACCGACAATGAGGACACCTACAATGCTGAACTGGAGCAGATGGATAAAGTGAACCAGCAGATGAGCCAGATGCGCAGCGAAGAAGTGAAAATGGCAGAACCGGAAGGCACCGCCTCCTGGAGTGATTATGACACTGGCCTGTAGTGCCATTATAAAACAGATATTTAAACAAGCGAAGCTGACCCATAAGGCCGGCTTCACTAGTTTGAAAGCGCAGGTTTTTATGCCGGCTGGGAAACAGCATTTAAACAATTGCATTTTGGTAAGCTGCCCCTGAAATTGAAATAAAAATGGCCTGACTGGCTAGGATCTTAAAAAAGACAGTAAAGTTTTTCTCACGCTATACAAAAGTTTTAAAGAACCAGTATTTACAGCAGAAGAATTAGCTGGAAAAATATTTTTTTACAAATTCACTTAGAATAAGCTAATTTCTTTAAATTCTGAATGAAATTTGTGTGAATTTATATCATAGAGGTCACACTGCCAGATGGCGTCAATTGAAGATAATTGGCGCCATTTTTTTCTACTCTCACTAAAATTAAGGACTTTAAACCCATTCTTGCTTTCTTTAAAATAATGCTTTAGTAAGTACCTAATATGATGATTCGAGATAATTTGTGCAAGTGCCACTTACACAAATCAATTTTATCACTATGCGAGCGGACTAATTGAGAACAAGAGATGATAATTCACGAATAATAGTTTGTAGCAGTGTCAGAAAGTATACAAGAACACTTTTTCTGACTGCAATAATTGGTAAATCATAAAATATTGCAGAATTGTATATTAGTGTACTGACATAAGACAATTGAGTTTTTATAATTTTTGTATCAATCCCCAACAGGACATCTAAACCAAAAATACAAAGCCAATGGAAGACAGACCCTACATATAGTAAGCCAATCTCTTCAAATCATCCAAAAATGATGTTGTAATTTGTCCTGTCGAGGTCACAAGAAGAGACAACTAATTAATAGTTGTCTCTTTTTTTTATGCATTAATATGTAGATTTTTCAAACCTTTACAGTCTAAATTTGTGGTTCGATTTTTTAGCCTGTTTGAAATAAACAATCTTAAAGTGGCGCTATTAGAGAATTGATCGAAGCTGAACGATGGTTCGAAATCCCGTTAAGGATATAGGATTTTTTTCTCTTTTGGTTTATCGTAATTTTTTGATAATAAATATTGTTGTTCAACTGACGTTAAAAATTGATATATTTCTCTCAATTACCTATAAAAATTCATAATGGAAAATCTATTGCTTTTAAACTTTAGGTTGCTGGGATTCAAAATATACAAACTTTCTTCTTGATGTATTATAATAATCCTTAGATTTAAAACCAGATTTCCTATGAATTAAAATACGCTCAAAGTTTGATTCATATTGAGCTCTCACTATCCATTTAAAGTTCAAATCCGGATCTTTAAAATTTAAAACTCTCTTTCTGTCATGATCTTCAAAAATTCCTACTCCATACCATAATTGCCCATCATCTGTCTTAAAATAATGTTTAAAAGTACCGTCTGGATAAAAAACATACCAATTCGAAAACATCACAGATTTCGATTGTTTACATACTATGCTGTCTTGAGCGAACATATTAATTGTAAAAAACAAAGCAAGAATTATTATCTTTTTCATTTTTATTATGCTTTTTTATATGAATAAATAAGTACCAAGATCATCTATTTAGTTCAGCTAATATATAGAAAATTTCTCGCCGAAGATATGTTTAGTAAAGAAGCTATTTAATATATAACTGCAACCCTCATCATTGGACAAATCAAAAAGATTTAATATTACTCTTATATTCGCTAAAAAGCTTATAATTTTCACAAAGCCTGCTAAAAACGTCTTATTAATACCATTTTATTAGCTGGTGTAAATTAGTTGAAAGAAAGTTTAAACCAAGAAATATGGCGAGTAGTTTTATAAACATTAAAGATATTGGATATTGGGCTAAAGATGGTTTTGTAGAGGCCATGCAACTTTGTTTCCTTTTCCTCTGCCATCCAAAGTAATTCCTTTAAAAAGTTGCAGAAAGAACTATTTATACAGAGCCTCACATTGTATCTAATTATAAAGAAAAGTATCACAATATAAGAATTTACTTTTCGTTTAAATTAAAAAACTTAACCAACAAAAAATGACCAAATCTTTTAAATTAACTGCAGTTTTTATGTTTATAACCTTAAAATTAATTTCTCAGAATTTAATTTTAAATCCAAGTTTTGAAGAAACTCGACACACGCCTGATTCAATTAGTGCATTTAATGAAAATGTAAAATATTGGTCAACTCCTAATGATGGCACAACAGATTTATTTGATGTTAATGCAAAAAATTTTATGATTTCCATTCCTGAAAATTACAATGGACACCAAACTGCTAAATTTGGTGAAAAATATGCTGGATGTTACTTTTACGCTGAGAATGACTATAGAGAATACATACAAGGACTTCTAAAAAGTCCTTTAGAAAAGGACAAAGATTATAAAGTGTCATTTTATGTTTGTCTAGCAGAGAAATCCAAGTATGCACTAAGTGATATAAGTTTTATTCTTTCAAATCCAAGATTAGACCTTCCAGGTTCCGATTATTTATCCGACAATTCACTAAAAAAATTATGGTTAAATAGCTCTTCTAAGCACTCTACTGAAAATGAAAACTATTATACGGATTCAGATAATTGGACCTTAGTTTCAAAAGTAATTAAAGCAAAAGGGGGAGAAAACTATATTGTAATTGGAAACTTTAATAATGATTCAAAAACTAAAAAGAAGAAAATCAATAGCAACGCAACTCATGACAATTCATATTACTTTATAGATATGGTTTCAATAGAGCCTTTAAATAAGGTTGTTACTTTGATAAAACCCAATTCGGACAATATTGTTGAGATTAAAACAAATAAAGTTATTGAGGAAGAAACTTTAGTACTTGAAAAGACGTATACTTTAGAAAACATCAACTTTAAATCAAATAGTATTGATTTGAATGAAGATGCCATAGATGAACTCGAAAGAATATTCAATTTTTTAAAGAAAAATAACAGTACTGAAATATTGATTTCGGGTCACACCGATGACGTTGGAAGTGATGAGTATAATCAAAGTCTATCTAATGATAGAGCCCAAGCAATCGCAGAATATTTCAGTAATAAAGGCATAAGCTTGGCTAGAATAAAAACGATTGGATACGGTAATAGTAAGCCAATAGAATCAAATAAAACAGAAGAAGGTCGAAATAAAAATAGACGAGTAGAATTTAAAATAACTAAAAACAACAATGTCTATGAGTAATTTTTTCCATACTGGTTGCTTGCCGCTGATTTCTTAACAGGTAAATATCGATCCCAAAGTAGATCTTGGCAAAAGCGTGCGAAGCGGAGACATAGAAAAATATCTTAATTCGAAAGGGTTGTTAGTCCTGTCTACTCTGGATGAAATCTCCAAAAGCAGAACTATCCATACATATTTTTTATCTCCGACATAACAAAGGTACTTTGGGTACTCCCTATGCTTTCAACTGATCCCAATTTATTAAACACAAAATCCTGATAATGTTTCATGTCTTTGGCAGAAACTTTCATTAAAAAATCGTAATCACCAGAGATATTATAACATTCTACAACTTCTTCTATTTTCATAATATCACTAACAAACTGATTCCCAATATTACGATCGTGCTGTTTAAGTTTGATATTACAGAAAACAATAAATCCCCTGTTTAATTTTTCTGCATCAAGGAGTGCTATATACTTCTTAATATAACCACTGTTTTCTAATCTTTTAATTCGCTCAAAAACAGGCGATGCCGAAAGATTTACCATCTTAGCAAGCTCTTTTACTGTATACTTAGAATTATCATGCAGTATATTTAGTAACTGAAGATCAATATCATCTATATGCTCCATATTTTTTTACTTTGAATTTTAGTTTAATTTATTTCTAAATTAGAATAAAATTCTTCAAATACAATCAAAAACAACATAAAAATCCTATTTCGAGCAAAATAAAAACATAACAACCTACAAAAATTAGTTTTACAGTACAAAAATCCTAAAGACAATGTTTTTTAATAAATTTCAAGCAAACTTCAATTATGCGCCAAATTGACTTTTAAAACCGTACTTCTTTTCGTCGAGCCATACCCTGAGCAATGATGCTGGCAGCAATCAATTGCAAGGCATGGTAAAGCATGAGTGGCAGCAATACGATGCCGGTGATAGTACTGTGCTGAAAAAGTACTTTTGACATAACGGTGCCGTGTACCAATGACTTTTTAGACCCGCAGAATAAAACAGTAATTCGGTCTTCATCTGAAAAACCAAACAGACTGCTAAGTAGTCCCACACAAAAGAATACGGCAAAAAACAACACCATCATCCCTGCAGCGAGTCCAGCAAGTTCAAGCGCGGTGAAGCCTTCGAAAAGATGCTCCGAAAATGACTTGCAAAACGACGTGTAAATAATTGTTAGAATAACTGCCTGATCGAAATATTTGAGCTGTTTCTTGTATTTTTCTGCAATGGCGCCTAAACGAGGATTAAGACTTATACCAATAATAACAGGCAGCAAGACTTGCAAAATCAACTTTAAAACGATTTGAGTGACATCAAAATCACCTGTTGCAGAAGCTATGAACAACCCAACCCAGAGTGGCGTAACCACTACTCCAATCAAACTGGAAATACTCGCATTGAAAATAGCTGCGGGTATGTTTCCCTTGGCAATGGAAACCATGACCACGGAAGAGGATACTGTAGACGGTAAAGCTGCCAAAAAAAATACACCCAGCCAAAGCAGCTCGAAGCCGTTATTGACAAACAACGGACGAAATGCCAAAACAATGAGCGGAAAAAATAAAAAGGTTGTCAACTGGACGACAATGTGCATTTTCCAATTGGAAAGTCCAGCTTTTAGTTTCTCAACACTTAGTCGCATGCCATAAAACAAGAAAATAAAGGATACGCCAGCATTAGCAATTTCCTCCAGTGAAACAGGTTCTTTGACCATGCCTGGCTTTGGCAAAAAATAAGCCATCAGAATCATGGTGGCTATCATTAACAGGAAACCATCGAAACCTGCTTTTTTTAATAATTCTACTAATTTCTTCAAAGTGTTTTAAATATTATCCTCCGTAGAGTCACGGAATTCATTATTAATACATTGAGATTAAATCCCAAGTTCTTTTCGTATAATTTCTGCTCCTGCGCTTAAAGCACTTAGCTTGCCTCTAGCTACGTTTCGAGACAGCGGGGCCATACCGCAGTTTGTAGAAGGGTAAAGATTTTCGGCATCTACAAACTCAAGAGCTTTACGCAGGGTATTAGCGACTTCTTCCGGTGTTTCGATAGTGTTCGTCGCCACATCGATAGCACCAACCATTACTTTTTTACCGCGAACAAGTTCCATTAGATTTAAAGGCACATTGGAGTTGTGACATTCTAAAGAAACCACATCAATTTTAGATTTTTGAATTTTCGGAAAAATTTCTTCGTATTGTCGCCACTCAGAACCTAATGTCTTTTTCCAATCAGTATTTGCCTGTATTCCATAACCATAGCAAATATGAACCGCAGTTTGACAGTGTAAACCTTCAATTGCTCTTTCTAATGCTGCCATTCCCCAATCGTTTACTTCATCAAAGAACACATTAAATGCAGGTTCATCAAACTGGATAATATCTACCCCAGCGTCTTGAAGTTCTCTTGCTTCTTCATTGAGTGCTTTCGCAAATTCCCACGCCAATTTTTCACGGCTTTTATAATGGTCGTCGTACAAGGTATCTACCATCGTCAACGGGCCTGGCAATGCCCATTTTATAGGTTTGTTAGTCTGTCTACGTAAAAATTTAGCATCTTCAACAAAAACTGCTTTTTGACGTGCAACCTCACCTACAACCACTGGTACACTCGCATCGTAACGGTTACGGATTTTTACTGTTTTACGATTTTCAAAATCTACACCGCTTAAATGCTCGATAAAAGTCGTTACAAAATGCTGGCGTGTCTGCTCGCCGTCACAAATGATATCTAAATCTGCCAATTGTTGTTCCTGGAGAGAAATGCGCAATGCATCTTGTTTCCCTTCAAGTAGCTGATCGCCTTCTAATTTCCATGGTGACCAAAGTTTTTCGGGTGGCGCAAGCCAAGCAGGTTTGGGTAAACTTCCAACAATAGAAGTGGGCAATAATAATTTCTTCATAATAGTATAATTTTAATGCGTTGTAATCAATTAAAGAATAAAATTAGCAGACCATTGTTCCAGGAGACTTTTGTAAGGCTTAATAAAATGCTCTTCTGCGTACTTACCTTGTTCAACAGCCAGTCGGCTGCGCTCTTCGCGGTCATAATCCACGCGAGTCAGTGAATAATCTTCGTGTCTAAGACTAGGTTGATAGATTTTTCCAGCCACTGAATTTGCATTGTAAATTTCAGGGCGATAAATCTTCTGAAAAGTCTCCATCGTGCTGATTGAGCTGATTAGTCCAAGATCAGTATAATCAGCAAGTAGATCTCCGGAATGATAAAAAGCCATCGGTGCCACACTGTTAATAGGCATGAAAAAACGAACTTTTAAGCCCATTTTGGAGAAATATTCATCAGTGATGGAATACTGATCCTGCAGATATTCAAACCCCAAGACTGGGTGCTGGTAATCGGTACGTGTATACGTTTTGTTACTCGATACACTCAGACAAATGATAGGTGACATCTTAAAGTGCTCTTTATAAGTAGCTGAACTCACAAAGGACTTATAAAGTTTTCCGTGCAGATCACCAAAATTTTCAGGAATACAAAAATCAGATTTATCTTTATTGTGCTCGATCAATAAAATACTGAAATCATAATCGCGTACGTAAGAAGAAAAATTATTCCCAGCAATACCTTCGATACGCTGACTGGTTTTACGGTCAAAAATATTCGTTTTTAAAACTTCAATCAACGGCAAATTGTTAATACCATTCTTATCATCGATTCGCATCGTTACTGTGATGATTTCAAGTTCTACAAGGTAACGATCAGCTTTTGGATTATCCAAATGAGCCAATGCATTGAATCGATTGTTAATCATATTTAATGCATTACGCAAATTTTGTTGGCGATTAGCTCCTCTAGCCAAGTTTGCAAAATTAGTTGTCAAACGCGTTTTGCTTGAAGGGTGGTAATTTTCATCTAAACAAGTGCTCTTTAGTGTGAATTCAAAATCATTCTTGATCGTATTCTGGATTTTTTCAATATCCTGCTTTTCGTTTATTCCTTTATCTTCTTGTATGTTCGCTTTCATCTTTTGATGCTGTTTAGATTTTTTACCCTGCAAATTTGAAAATAAAAGATTAAATATTTTTATTAACACAAAAAATCAGATAAATATTCTTTTTAAATGAACTCATAAAGATTATTAATCTTTAAACAAATATAATAGTGAGGGAAAACAGATAATTATTCTGTAGGTGAGCTACGATGATTGATTTGCCGGTTCTTGAAGCATTCCAAAAACTCGAAAAAGAAAACAATATAATTTATATTTACCAAAATTTTAAGATAGACATAACAATGAATTTGATAGAAAATTTAAAATGGCGCTACGCTACAAAAGCTTACAACAACATTAAAGTAACAGAAGAAAAGGTCGATCAGATCTTAGAGGCTATAAATCTTTCAGCATCTTCTTGTGGTCTGCAATCTTACCGTGTTTTTGTTGTAAGCAATCCAGAAATCCAAAAGAAATTAGGTGCTGATTCATATAATGGACAGATTAGCACTTGCTCTCATTTGTTGGTTTTTGCTGCATTCACTGACATGACTTCGAGTTACATTGAAGACTACATAGCAATGACAGAAAAACAAAGAGGTCTTGATGCGGGTGCCCTATCAGGATTTAAAAATGGACTTCATTCCTATTTCAGCGCTATTAACGCAGAACAAAAAGCCAATTGGGCAGCCAAACAAGCTTATATTGCACTAGGAACTGCACTTATTGCTGCAGCAGAATTGAAAGTGGACGCCACTCCTATCGAAGGATTTAATGCCACCACAATCGATGAGGTTTTGAGTTTAAAAGATAAAGGGTTGCATTCTACTGTTATCCTCGCTTTAGGATATCGGGATTCGGAAAAAGACTATATGGCAGCTACCAAAAAAGTTCGTTTACCTATAGATGAAATGATAACTAAAGTTTACTAATATTATTAGACTTGTAAATTATTCACTTGAAAGCAGGTCAATTTCTTTAAATCATTTATAAAATGATTTGTAAATTGTTCGGTTAGATCACTAAAGACAGGTTCAATCAAATCTTTTAAACTAGTCTGTGATTAATTTGAATTTTACAGATTGAAAAAATATATTTGAATTTTTCTCAAAATAAATTCCATTTTCTTTTTTATCTAATTTGACTTTGTAATTATGAATTAAGGTAGTTTGTGCAATAACATTTACATGATAAGTATCTCCAGTTTTATTCTCCATCGATATATCCTGAATAATACCATTAATCACAACCGATTTAGGAACAACAGTAGTGTCATTTAATTTAAAACTAACCATATATCCTTTTTCACTATTAGTATTATAACTTCTATACGTTTGATTTTTAATATCCAAAAGTTGTCTGGAACAAGAAAAAAGGAAAAAAAGTCCAAGAGAAAATAATAAAAAGACGGCTTTAGGAATACTATTTTTCATACTTTTAGCGTTTTGCAACCACAAATTTACCTTAAATTAAACGATTGAAAAAATAATGAAATTAAAATATATTGCTAAAGCATTATTGCTCGTAGGATTGGTTTTTACAGCTTGCAGCAAAGATTCTGATTCTGAAGCCACGCCTGACGAGATAAACAACTTTGTTTGGAAAGCTATGAATTCCTGGTATTACTGGCAATCTGACGTTGGTGATCTGTCTGACAGCAAAATCGCTTCTACCGCTACATATAACAATTTTATCAACGGAAAAACTCCGGACGCGCTTTTTTATTCACTTCTATATCAAAGAGGAACTGTTGATAGATTCTCATGGATTGAAAACAGTAATGAAATAGTACAGGCTTCAAAAATTGCAGAGGTTGAAAAAAAAGGCGGTTTCAGTTATGCAATTTATCCTAAAGATGGATCCAATATAAATATGGTAGCCTTAATTAACTACATTGTGCCAGGCTCACCAGCAGCTTTGGCGGGATTGAAAAGAGGAGACGTTATTACAAAGATAAATGGAAATCAGCTTACTTCAAGTAATTATAGCCAACTAGAAAACGCACAACTTACCATTACTCTGGCGGCAAGCGTGAAATTTACAAATAGTAGTATGGTAACCACAGACAAAGCAGGAACAGTAACCTTAACAAAAGCTGATATTGATGAAAACCCGGTTGCTTATTACGAAAAGAAAGTATATGGAGCAAAGAACATTGGTTATCTGGTGTTTAACGGTTTCAAGTCGAATTATAATGACGAACTCAATGCGTCTTTCGCTAAAATGAAATCAGACGGAATTAACGAACTGGTTTTAGATTTAAGATACAACGGAGGAGGTTCATTGGAAACTGCAGTTGCTTTGGCGCAAATGATTAACGGAAGTTTTACCAACAAACCATATGTTTACTTAGACTTCAATAATAAACACAATAGTGAAGACGGCTATGAAAATCTTTCCGAAAAAGTAAAAATTTTTAATCTGGTTGATAACGAGCCAACTTTTCAGAGAGAAGAAAATATAAACAGCCTTGCTTTGACAAAAATATATGTGCTGATAAGTTTTCAAACCGCTTCTGCCAGCGAGCTCACCATACAATGTCTAAAAAAATACATTAATGTAATCACAATTGGTGAAGAGACGGTTGGCAAATTTGTAGGATCCAATACACTATACGATTCTCCTGCTTATAATTATACCTCCTATGCCAATCGAAACACTAAACATAAATGGCAATTGCAACCCATTACATTTTCATATTACAACAAAGATAAAGATGTAAATCCAGCGAATATTACACCTGATTATGAAATTAATCCATATAGCACTTTCTTAAATCTGGTTGAATTTGGAAACGTAAAAGATCCTTATTTGAATAAAGCCATCGAATTAATTACAGGTCAAACTATGCGAACTACAGCAAAAACTACCGATTCTTCTTTTTTATTAAAAATTGACGATTTTGCTGCATTAAACCCTACAAATACTGCAAAAGGTTTATATATAGAGGATTTTAAAAGGTTGAAAAATCAATAAATAGCAACAAAATTAAATCTAAAAATAAAATCACAGCTTAAATCTTAATTTGAATAGTTTGTAAATTATGTAGTAAGAATCACAAAAAGAGATAACTAGTTGCTAGTTATCTCTTTTTTCATATAAAAATATGCATATTTTTCAAGCCTTTTAACGTGTGATTTTCTCTTCTAAAGCAATTTTTATATCATCTTCCTGCAGGGAATTTAAAAAATCGTTCGCTACAAATGCTTCTCCCAGTGTCTTTACGCCTTTTGAAACTGCATTTCCAGATAAAATTCTGTTCACAGCTTCTACAACTAAGGGAGCGGTCACAGCATAAATATCTTGGCCTTGAGCCGAAATTCTTCTTTCTTCATTATCTTTTAACGCAACGACTTCAAGACTGAATTGCTGCGAAGATCTGTTTTTTTCATCTGTCGGTTTTGGCTCTGGCGTATTGTTGTTTCTAAGATCGTCTAAAGAGTTCTGACTCAAATACGTATTAACCGTATTCACCTTTAAATGGTTCGAAATTGTAATGATCTCTGAAAGAGGCAGACTTACAACTTCTTTATTACCTATTGGTTTTTTAAAATTCCATTCTTTTGGAGGCGTTGGCTCAAGTTCCTTTAGACGATTGTCTTTGAACGTTAATCTTTTGTAATGATTTCGATCTCCTGTCAATCTCGTACCCTTTGTAGGATGCCAAGAATCCAGACCGATATACACGTTGATTTCATCTGTATGCTCCCACTCTTTTGTTAATTCAGTCGCCAATAAATCTGCTAATCCTCCATAAAAGGCTGCTGCTGGAATGATTAAGATTTCTTTATTTTTAGCTTCTTCTGAAAATTCATCAATAATATCCAACACCGGTTTTTGTTCTGCTGCTAAATCAATATAATTACTGCCGGATCTTAAAGCTGATTTAATTATAGGCGCCGCCGTATCTAAATATGGACCAGCAGCGTTTATAATAATTTTGGTATCTTTAAAAGCTTCGTCTAATGATTTCGGATCATTAATGTCTGCCACTTTTATTTCCGAATCTGGAAAAAGCGGAAGCAAAGCAGTCAACTTTTCTAAATCTCTTCCAGAGAGAACCAAATTTCTATAACCTTGTCTATAAAGCTCTGCTACAATAAACTTTCCTGTATGTCCGTATGCTCCATAAATTGCAATAGTATTTTCCATAAACTGTATTTTTTAGACATCATCCTATCGGATGATTATTAAATATTTGAAAGACTGTTTTTTATTGAACAAGCAATAAAGTATTTTGTGTTGTGATTAATTGCTGCATTGATTGTTTCAGTTGACTACTCATTTCATTAATCAATTTTTGTTTTAATTGATACTCTTTTTCATTTTCAAAAGATGTGATGGAAACCAAAAGATTTTTGTCCTGAAAAGCCGGAAGTCTTGGAAAATCATTTTCTTGCATTTCACTGACCCAAAGTGTTGTATTTTTGATTTCTATGTTTTCTAGAAATGGCACATATTCAGTATTAAAAAGAGCAATTACTTTGTCCAGCGTACTGTTGCATCTATAAAAATCCACCAAAACAATTTTATGACTCACGTCTAGAAAATTGGCAGAAATGCTTTTGGTAAGCGGACGCAGCAAATAAACATTGTCTGAATTGATCATCATGTCATTGGCTCCTTTTCCAAAGTCTTTCCAAGTTTTACTGTCAACATAAAAATCATTTAAGAATTTCACTCTTGTTTTCATATTCTTAAAACCTCTAAACCAGACAAATCTATCATTTGCTTTATCAATTTTAAATTGTCCCAAAGTATAGCCACCAAGATTATGCATTGGAGCAACAAAATAAGTATTGAAGTACTTTTTAAACTCGTCAGCTACATTGGGCTTCAATAAATAATTGCGAAGTTCTAATACCGTAATTTCTTGATTATTTGATTCTTGAGCGTTTGTCATAATTCTTAATTCTTAAAATGATTAAAAGTGGAGCAAAAACAATCTATTACAAGGGAATATCAGAATCCGTTTGATAAAAAATACTGATAATTCCTTTAACAAAGAAAACAATATAATATCTTTACCACAAGTACGTACAAAAAAGTGCCCTACGTACCAAAACTATACTAATACTGAAAATCAGCATTTTAAAAAACAAAAAAAATGGCAAAAAAAATAAACGTAAAAGCATATTGCCCAGTTGATTACGCTTTTCAGCGAATTGGAGGAAAATATAAAGGCCGAATTTTGTGGTCGCTAAAAGATGACATTTTACGCTATGGCGAACTAAAAAAAACTATTGAAGGAATCACGCCAAAAATGCTCACCCAGACTTTAAAAGAATTAGAAGCTGATGGATTGATTTTCAGAAAAGTTTATCTCGAAGTACCGCCTCGAGTTGAATATTCTTTGTCTGAAACGGGTCATGAGTTAATTCCTTTCATCAACCAAATGAGTGCTTGGGCTGAAAAACAAATGGCTTTGATTTAGATTTGAAACTAAATTAAAACCTATGCTAATTTTTGAAATGAAATACTATATTTGACAGGCAAATTTATATTGCATTTTTTTTATGCTAATCCTGTTTAAAATTTTTATTTCGTGGCTTTCAGCCGTAATAACTTTATTCATTTTTATCAGACCTGTTTCTGATATAACTGATAATGAGTTATATAAAAAACCTGAACTGCTATCAAGTTTATTTTCTTTCTTTAGATTGGACTTATCCGAAAAAGTCATGATTTTAGCGGGCACCGTTACCCACCATCTTATTGCCCTTCTATTTGTAATGATATATTATATACTTTGGTTAAACGAGTTTAAGGAAATCTCATGGACTATCACAATTAGCATTGGAGTTTTCATATCAATAATGCGCTTTCTAGCCTGGACGCTGCTGATACACATCCTCCCGCACCAGAGTCTTATTAGTTTTAAAGGTCATTACCTACAGATCGTTTTCTTTTACAATTTTTTTACTATTCTGATGGTAGCAATCTATATGACTTTTATTGGGAACTAGCTTTATTTTTTAAATCGATTTAAAGTTTTTTGATACGATGTAACATTTTTTATGTTCTTTCCTATGTATCTTGTTTTGTAGCGCAATCGTAGCAGAAATTTGGTTAGAAAACATTACAAAAAAAACTCATTTCAAAAGAAATGAGCTTTTAAAACAAAGATAATCTATCACTATTTTCGACTATTTTTTCAATACCATATCAAACAGTTCGCCGTTCATTTTTCCTTTTAAAATAAATTGGTTATTTCTTTTTACTAATCTGCCTTTAAAATTATCTAGTTTATCAGAAGGATAGCGCCAGCGAATTGTTATGGAATCATTTTTTTTATTGAAATAATATGTTCCAATATACCTGTATCGCCAATCATTAAAATCAAAAGCCACTTCATCCTCAAGATCCATATAGATTGTAGTCAATACGCTGTCTTTAGGACTCTTTGCCTTCATCGCAATATTATCTATTTTCAAATTTTGCACCTGATATTTTCCAGTAAATTGCGGATGCTTATTCGGATAACAATAAATGAGATAGAAAAACACAGGCCAAACAAATAAAGAAGCTCTGTACATATTTTTATAGTAATTGGAGACAGTTAGACTTTTAACACCTTGCATTGGCTGAAAAATAAAAGCGGTTAATCTTTTTGTGTCCTGAGACAAAAAGTAAAACACCCCCATTAATAATATGATACCATGGAGTAAAGGCCCTGATGGCATCTGATAAAAAACATCAAGACTAGTTATAAAAACCAGCATAGGCACAATCAGAATCAATCCAAAAAGTCTTGTTTTTGAAAAAAGCAAAAGCACCGCAGTTGCAATTTGCAATAAAGCTATAAAAACAGTAAAAGGATACGAAAATTTGAAAAATGCCCAAACAAGAGTTTCTCCTGACAAAGTGCTAAATGGGGTGTCTAGTAAACCTAATGGAACCATCATTTGCAATCCTTCTATTTTATGAAAACCAAACATTATTAAGTCTAGAGAAATTGCATAAATCATCCGATGCTCTAGTCTCATTTTAAGTTCAATTCCATTAATGCCCTGCTGTTTCTCCATTGAATGCCAGACAAAAGGCAGAATTAAAGATGCAATTAAAAAAAGAATCGAGATACCAAGTAAAATGGGAGGAAAAATCCACGGAGAGAAATACTTTGTCGCTAATCTCAAAAAGACTGCGCCAATAACCAAACCAAAACATAAACCTAACCAAATTTTGTTTTTTAAAGATGTTGAGTACATAATGTTGCTGTTTAAATTCTCAGCAAAAAAACATCTTATTCAGTTTTAAGTCGTCCTGATGTACCCATTCAGACTTATTTTATAGTATATTCTTTTACATATTCACTGGGCGTTAGCCCCGTTGTTTTCTTAAAGGCATTATTAAAAGTCGATTTTGATGTAAATCCAGCTTCATAGGCTATTCCAAGAATAGTTAGATGACTGTACTGCTTTTTTATCAACATCGTTTTAACTTTATCTAATCTGTAATTATTTATTAAGGTGTAGAAATTCATGTTATAACTATTATTTATCAGAAACGACAAATCGTTCATTGAAATTCCTACTTTATCAGCAAGTGAAGCTAAACTAATATCGGGATCGATAAATACTTCTTCTTTCTGTAAAAGATTATTCAAAACTGACTTGTATTTTTGTAAGTCATCTTCATTCAGCCGTGATGTCGATTTTTCAATCTGATTCTTTACATCCGGATATAGGATACTTTGAAGTATTAAATTTTTGTTTTCATCATTAAAAAAAATATCTTTTTGTTTCAAAATACTGTAAACTATAAATAGTACGAGTATTAAATACAAATAACTACTCACTAAATTCAGATTATCATTTTCTTTTATTTTCATTATGATTGATACGACAATCATAAGCAACATCCAGACTAAAATATGTAAGAGCCATTTTAAATCTCTTTCTTTTTTCTGAGAAGAAAACAGCATTATACTAATCCCATGTCTTTTTAACAGTCGGTAAGATAAAATCCAATATGTGATTAATTGAACTGGAAACACTAGACCCATCACGCTTCCAATTATCCTGCTTGCCCGATCGCCTATCAAATGTGATATGTTTTCTAGCGAAAGAAAATAAGGCAATGATACCAAAAGAAAAAATAGTATTGCAGGGATAAAGTGCAACCATTTTTTTCCAAAACTTACTTTGCCCAAATGGGTGTAATACCAAATGCTTAAATAAAAACTTGGAGCAAGAACAAAACGAGATAGCTCTGAAAATGGAACAACATATGGGAATTTTTCGTCTAGTTTTTCATCCCATATAATTTTGCTTAGTAATGCAAATCCAACAGATATGAGAAAAACACCAAAAAATAGGTTTCCCTTTTTATTATACGGTATATAAAAAATTACTAATATCCCTATTAGAAAGCAAGTTGCAACTGAAAATGAATTAATAATAATTTCTGGCATTTATTAAACTGGTTTTTGTAAAGCTTATCAAATGTAAAATTTTATATTTCATTTTGTTCTATTTTCATATTGAATTATAACAAGTTACACGGAGAAATAAATCAATTTTTAGCTTTCGGCGGAACAATATTTAATGAATTAAACTAAATATTGTTATTGCACCAAAAATCAGCAGATATGATCATCGTATTTTGATATGCTCCCCTAATAAAAAATTAATTAAACATTTAAGCGTTAAAACTTTTTGTATTCAATTAATTAAATATCTTTATTTTCTAAATCTTTTAAATTAAAAAAAATGAAAAAAACTTTACTTATTCTAATTTGTACTTTTTGTATGTCAACATTGGCGAACGCTCAGTTAACCAGAGACGAAATAACACAAAATGTTATTAAAAACTTTGTGAAAAAAGATTATGCAAAAGTTCAACAAGACTTTTCAGGAACTTTAAAAAATAAACTATCGCAACAGCAGTTACAAGATGCATGGGAAGGTGTTATTGCTGAGGTAGGAAATTACATTTCTGTTTTAAAAACTACTGAATATCAATCTCAAGGATACAATGTTGTAAAAAAAAGGTTGCAATTTAAAATTGACAATAGAAATTTAGAAGTTACATTTAATGAAGATGACAAAATCATAGGATTGTATTTTAAATATTAAGTTAAAACCAAAACTTATAAAAATATCAAGATCATTATTGCAGCAGCAGTATTACTATTCTTAACTGCTGCTGCGTGAACTCCATTTTGAAAGGAAAAATTAAATAACGCCGAGTCTTTAAAAATAAACACCGCACATATAGCATTGAAGAAACAATATCAAATACACCAATGAAATACTTTTTTCTATCTATTATTTTTATGGCAAGCATATTTTCAGCGCCAGCACAAAAAAGCGAAATTGTACAGCTTTTAAACAAGGAATTGAAAATTGAAATGGAATATCAATCTAAGCAATCTTCTTCGGAAGACACGTTAAGTATCGTACACCCCTTTAGTATTGATGAAAATGATGTTTTGAGTTTTGAAATTCGTACTTCACGACCTAATAACGGTTATCAAACTACAAAACAGGAAGTGTCATTAACTGCCATAAAATCGATAAATAAAGACATCGCTATTCTCATTCAGGCTCCGGGTTCTGTAAAAACAACTACTGTAAATTATGTTGCCAATAATACCGCAACAACAGAAACATATATCAATGATGCAATGGATGTGCATATGAAAGCACCAAACAAAGAAAAATTTGCAAAAAAAATAGTCAGTGCATTCAAAAAAGCAGGCTATAACGTAAAAACAGATTATTGGGCAGATTAACCAAAAAAAATAATTGGAAAATGAGAAAAACTGTATTTGTTTTAGGGTTTTGCATACTTAGTTTTTTATCAAAAGCTCAAAATGTGGATTTTGAGAAAAACGTAACATTTCTTCAAGAAAAAATCAGATGTTGCTCTGTTCCCTTTTCGGCTTCTACAAAAAGAAAAGTAGATAGTATTGCTGTTGCGATAAACGGAGATGCTAAATTATTTTACTCTGATAAAAAGGCACCTTTAGCATTTAACATTTTGCAACTTTATAAAGAAGACCCAAAAGATTACGGGTTTAACATATCTCCCGACAATAAATTCATCTGGTTTCATATATCTGCAGATAAAATACGTATGATACGTTTTACCAATGCGTTTGAAACAAAAGCGGCTTACATTACTTTGACAAAAATTTTCTTATTGGCTCAACAAAATGATCTAATAGTAAACGGCTGTCATTACACTTCATCGCCATCAAAACCTTCAGAAGGAGTATATTTTATTTATAGATCTGAAAAAGAAACAGATATGTTGCGTGCCGAAGTCTTAAAAATTATTCGCCCTACTGATATACAAAAGAAAGGCGATTCTATTATAAAAATTAAAAGCAACGGAGAAGGCTGGCTCGATAAAGACACAATTCCTGTAGGCAAATGGAACTTTTATGCTAAAGACAAACATGGCCAAGAATATCTTTTTAAAACAGAGACATACAATTCTAATTCCCACAACAGCAAGAAATAGAACTAGATAAAGTTATTTTAAATTTCGCCCCGACTGTGACATTAATATCATCACGATATTATGTTAAAAGTCAGAGACTTTTAAGAAGTTTTTTATTCAAAACAAGATAAAAAAAATGCGCAAAGTCAGAGACATTTGCGCAGCTTTTCAGTTAAACTTTTCGGATAGCAGAGAATGATAATTTCACAGATCCAAAAAACTTATTATAATTTAAAATTACTTTTCCTTTTTATTTTTACTACTTCCTCCTTTTTAATTTCTCTTCTAATTAATCTTAAATTGGGTTTATGTAATTTTTCGTCAAACGAATTTTGTATTGCACGAAAGGTTGCTACTTCATACGCGACGAGTCTTGCATCAACTGGATGATAACTAGTATCTACAATTTCAAAAATAAATTTTTTAAGATCTCCTCTTTCCTTTTCTATAAAATCAATAAATAGGTTGGCAACCTTATCAACACCATCTCTATAAGCTTTAGGTAATTCTTTCTCATTTACGCTCCAAACTATTTCTGAATTATCTTTAACAGAAGAATAAAGTCTAAATTTGACATGTCCATAGCGATCACTTCCAGAAATCATTATGCAAGTACCTTCTCCATTAAGCTCTAAATTATCTTGAATTATTCTGTTTTTATCAAAAGTTTCAAACTTCTCGAAATAAAAATTTCTTTCTCTTTCTTCTGGTGAGTATTCTATATTATCATCTACTGAGGATTCCGTAACAACTTCTTCAATGGAAACAACTTCCTTATTTTTAGCCTTTATAAAATTTAAGTTTTTAAATAAATCTAATATTTTCATATAAAGCAGTTTAATTTGTTACTTCAAAATCAATAAAATCTACCTATTCTTTCTTTTTAAAAACCTTATAAAACACAAAAAGAATCCCCAACCAAATCGGAATTAATTCTACAGAAATCTTCATATTCGTCATCCACATAATGACTAAAATACCCAATAAAAAGGCGAAACAGATGTAATTGCTTACGGGATAAAATATAGAAGCAAACTTCGTTTTGGTATTTTCTTTGTCTTTTGTTTGTCTAAATTTTAAATGCGTATACGAAATCATAACCCAGTTAATCACCAAACAAGACACGACTAAAGACATTAAAATACTAAAAGCCTCTTCTGGCATTATTTTGTTTATCAAAATACAAATCGCAGCAAAGCATGATGAGATTAAAATAGCATTAACGGGCACGTAATGTTTGTTTAATTTCTTTAAAAACTTAGGCGCACTTCCTTGATCTGCTAAACCAAATAACATTCGTGAGTTGCTGTAAACACTACTGTTATACACAGACAACGCGGCAGTTAACACTATCAAATTAAGCACATTGGCAATTAGGCTTGTAAAAAATATTTTGTGTCCAAACAATGTAAATTCCATTCCGTTTAAGTTTTGAAAAACCATTACAAACGGACTGCTGTCTGTAGTAATTTGGCGCCAAGGTGATAAAGCAAATAAAATCACTAATGCCCCAACATAAAATATCAGAATTCTATAAATAACCTGATTAGTCGCTTTAGGAATATTTTTTTCTGGGTTTTCTGCTTCAGCAGCAGTAATTCCAATTAACTCTAAACCACCAAAAGAAAACATAATCAGCGCCATTGCAGACAATAAACCTTGAAAATCTCCTTTTGCCGTTTTTTCAAAAAAACCTTTTGGAAAGAAACCTCCGTCATTATACAAATTATGAATCGTAGCGTGCTCTCCTCCTGTTCCGCTTATTAGCAAATAAGTTCCAAAAAGAATCATCGCAATAATCGCAACTACTTTTATGATTGAAAACCAAAATTCGGTTTCTCCATACACTTTTACAGAAGCAAAATTCAAAGCATTAATCACCAGAAAGAAAAACAAACTAGATGCCCAAAGTGGAATTTCGGGCCACCAAAACTGTACATAAACGCCAATAGCCGTAAGTTCGGCCATACTTACCAGAATATACAAAATCCAATAATTCCAACCTGAGGCAAAACCCGCGAAAGAACCGCAATATTTATAAGCAAAATAGCTAAAACTTCCTGAAACAGGCTCTTCAACCACCATTTCGCCAAGTTGTCTCATTATAAAAAAGGCAATAATTCCGGCAATAGCATATCCTAAAATTACAGATGGCCCTGCTAGTACGGCCGCTGGACCTATACCAAGGAAAAGACCTGTTCCTATTGAGCCTCCTAAGGCAATTAACTGAATATGTCTGTTCGTAAGTCCGCGTTTAAGCTGAGTCTCTTCTGCAGCATCATGATTATTTTTCACAAATTAGATTTTAAAGGAGTTAAATGTTTTTGGAAATCTATAGACAGCGAAGATAAGTTAAAAAAGAAACCATACAAAGCATCGCCCTTTTATAATCTTTCGAAAAAAAACAAACCCCTTAAAGTTTTTTTAAGGGGTTTTAAATATTTTAAAAAGTCAAAGTCATATCATGCCAGACTTCGCCACCATGTACAGAAGCTGAAACTCCCCTATCAGCAAAACCAAAACGTTCGTAATACGGAATTAAATGCGATTTGCAAGTTAAAATTACGCCATTACGGTTTTCGCTTTTTGCCTCGGCAATTAAATGATTCATCAGTTGCGTGGCATAACCTTGGTTTCTGTGTTGTGGAGCAACTGCAATTCCGAAAATGCTTTGCCATTTTCCGTTTTTATCATGAAGTTGTGCGTTGCCAAACAAATCATCGCTTATCGTTTCTTGATTCGTCACCATTCCGTTTACAAAACCGATCAATTCGTCATTTGATTCTAACAGCCAAAAATGTTCTGGATAAACTTGTATTCTTTTGGTAAATGACTCAACTGTCGCTGCTTCATTTGGCGGAAAACAAAGATTTTCAACAATTGTTATAGGTTCAAGATCATTTAAGGTCGCATTTCTAAAAGTAATCATAGTTTTTTTATACAAATTTAAACAAGAAGAGCCTTTTTTATCTGGCTATACTTATTTTTTAGATTGCCAAAATCTGTCTTTTCCTTCTGAAATCCATTCTAAAGATTGGGCAATTCTTTTATTTCGGGTTTCATCTGTTTTTGCGTCAGCGATCCAAATAATATAATTTTTACGAAATGACGGCGATTTACTTTCAAAAATTTCGATCGCTTTGCTGTCTTTTTTTAACGCATCCATAAATTCTTTAGGAGCTATAACTTCTGTAGTTGATTTTTCTTTTACTGGTTTCGGTTTTGCCTTACCAGTCTCATTTAAAACCATTGCTTCTTTAATGTATGCAGCTAATTTTTCTTTACTTGGCAATTCAGAGATGTCTTTAATTTTGTCCATATAACCAAACTTTTTACCCGCTTTTACACTTTCCTGTATTTCCTTGTCCTTCATTAATTCAGCCTTATACAAACTAAAAGAACAATGTTGTTTAAAACCGCCCATCATCACTAAATGATCACCTTTATAAGAGTAATGCGGTGTTCCCCATTTAATATTTTCTTCAACTTCGGGACAAGTGCTAAAAATTATTTCACGTAAATTAGTAAGAATAGGTTTTGCAAAGTCGGCCATTTTTGCAATGTATGCCGTAACATCTTGATTATAATTTTCCATTGATTGAGGAATTTAATTTCTGATAATTAGCTAATTATTAAATGATTATTCGAAGTTATAATAAATCTCTAAAAATGCGAGTATTAAACATTTTAAATTAATGCTATTTAACAACAACAAATTACTTTGTCAAATTTTGTTTTTTTACTGTTAATTATATAAGCCCTTGCTTGAATTCTATAATTAAAAAGAGTGTCGAGCATTATATTTTTGGATAACGAATATAAACACCTATAATTTTTTTTAATTATGAAACCACATACAACTTCAAGCCAAAATTTCAACTTCATAAAATCATTCTCCTCTGATAAAAATTTTATTGATGCAGAATTTCATTCTGAAAAACAACATCCATCTCAACTACATAACTTGTACTACAAACATGAAGATGAGCCAGACTTTGACTGCGAATTTTTACCAGGCATTAGTTATGATTTAGAATCAATTTATTAGTATAGCAAAATTCTCTTCAGTATTAGTATTGTCTTGCCCACTAAAAAAAGTCAATAATCTTAGAGTTTAAGTGGACTGGATGAAAAATCTGAAAATTTTGAAATCAATTCCAAAGGTTCTACATATTGCGGATTCTTGCTGATCTTTCCGTCTTTGATGACGTATGGATGAGTAAGCAATATATCGGCGAGTGTATTTGAACTGAAACTATTTATATCATACATGCATATGAGTGATACAGCATGTTTTGGAGTAAGCACATTTAGGCTTGCCTCATATTCTAAAAGCTCATCAGTTCCTGGCAGATTTTTGAGAGCCCAAACCATATCGCCGCAAGCTCTTACGCTTTCATAACCGGATCTCGATGCTGACAATAAGGTTTGCTCAAGCATCTTATACATTTTTTCAGCTACAAACTTGCCATCTTTTATATAAGTATTTTCAGAAGCCAATACTTCGAGCTGCCCACTCGCTAATTTTTCGGAAATAGATATTCCATTATCAGCCAGACACCTGCAATGTTCACCGTGATGGCTCCCTTCAAGGATGTTAATGACTTTGTCATTTGCTTCCAAGCCCTCCATAATATAGGGAACGATCACCTCATATTGTTGTTCTTTTGAATCGAAAAAACCGCAAATGTGCATTGGTGCCGACAAGGATTCGCCGCAGACTGAAAAAGATGTTTGTTTGTTCATACATCAAATATAGGCAATTAATTTCCTACAACACAATTAATTTCCTCTTAACAAATCAACAATAATCGATATTCTCCTTCGTTTTCCATTGGCGCTCGATGAATACAAGGAAGTACTTTTTGTTTTGGATGATCAACAGCCAAACGCCAAAGATGCATTTGTCCTAAATTGATGGGTTCTGCATCTTCATGCAATTGATAATGCAAATCAAAATAATTCTCTTTTAAGAAGTCTTCAAATTCTTCCTCTGTTCCATCATGAAGCTCTTTTAATTTTAAACGAATTTCTGGAATCAAAATTTTTTGTTCTGCTTGCGAATTGGAAACAATATCGCTTGATGCTCCGTGATAAGTACATAAAAATGTGTCTGTTGCAATAGGAGAACGATCCACATGAAATGAATAAACATCTGTAGATATGAAATCAAACTCATCATCACGTTCATAACATTTCAGCAAATTAAGAGAAGGCGATGCTCCAAAATCAGCTAATAATTGTAAATCATTTAGAATTATTTCGCGTGCTAAATTTCCTCTTTCTGATAATTGAAGCGCCTGTAAATCTTTAGGAGAAATTTCAGTTATATTTTCTTTTAAAGATAATTTAGCCACAATCTCGTTAAAATCGCCATCTAAATTTCTGTACCAGCATAACGCATTCATTTCTTCTTTGAAATCAGTATTTACAAGTTCAGAAAAAGTGGAAACAATGCCTATTTGGCTGTTGCTGGAAAATCTATTATTCATGTTTTAATTTAAAGAACGATATTCGTTCGATATTAATATTTATTGATGTAAACCGTTTTCTTATTTACAAATTCCTGAATACCATCTTGTGAAAGTTCACGGCCATATCCCGAGTTTTTAGTTCCGCCAAAAGGCAACCTCTGATCACTTTTTACCAATTCATTTACAAAAACTGCTCCTTCATTAAACTTTGGCACTAACCTAGTCGCTTTTTCAAAATCTTCGGTAAAAATTGTAACTCCAAGTCCGAAAGGGCTGTTGTTTGAGAGCGCAATTGCTTCTTCTTCATTTTTAAAAGTAGTAATTCCAATCAAAGGACCAAAAACTTCTTCTTTAAAAATCGCCATATCTGTTGTAACATTTCCAACAACAGTAGGCTCAAAATAGGCTTTATTTCTTTGTCCTCCTAACAAGACTTTCGCTCCTTTATCTAGTCCATCTTGAAGTTGTTTTTCCAATTCTTCAGCAAGATCAATGCGGGCCATCGTACCAATTGTTGTTTCCTTGTCCAAAGGATCTCCAGAACGAAGCTTGCTTACCTCTCCTAAAAAAGCTTTCGTAAATTCTTCAGCAATTGATGATTCTACCAACAAACGCTTTCCTGCAATACAACTTTGTCCGGCATTTTGAAAACGGGCCTGAACACAAGTTTTTACGGTTTGCTCTAAATTACAATCTGCAAAAACGACCAAAGCATTACTTCCTCCTAATTCAAGTACCGTTTTTTTAATTTCACTTCCCGCAACAGCTGCTACGGCTCTTCCTGCAGCTTCACTTCCAGTAAGTGTAACTGCTTTGACTTTTGGATTTTTGATTATTTCTTCTACCATTTTACTTCCAATAGGTAGATTCGTAAAACAACCCGCTGGAAAACCGGCTCTTTCGAATATTCTTTCAATACTCATGGCGCTTTTCATTACGTTGCTGGCATGTTTTAAAATAGCAACATTTCCTGCCATGAGTGCCGGTACTGCAAAACGCATTACTTGCCAGAACGGATAATTCCATGGCATAATTGCCAAAACAATTCCGATTGGTTCATAACTAACATAACTTTTATAGGCTTCTGTTTCGATTATCTTATCAGAAAGCATCTTAGAAGCATTCTCAGCATAAAAATCACATAAAGCAGCACATTTTTGTACTTCAGCTACTGCCTGAGTAATAGGTTTTCCCATTTCTTGAGTAATAATTTCTGCATACTCGTGTGAATTATTCCTTAATTCCTCACCTACCGCTCTCATCAAAATTGCACGTTCAGAAAAATGGGCTTCTTTCCAAATTTTATATTGAGCTTCGGCTTTATCTATTGCTTTTTCAACCTCTTTTTTATCGAATTCAGCAATTTCAAATACTATCTCTTGGTTATATGGATTTATTGACTTTATCATAATACTACTTTGTTTTACTATTTCTTTAAAAGCTAAGTAAAAGGTACAATTTATTTTAATTTTAATACTGCAAGAATCGGGTTATTTTCTGAAACTATGAAACAAGAAAATAATTAACGCTCCCGAAACGAAAGAGAAAATTGAGATTTATTGTATATTTAACAGTACAAATTGAATTTCCTGAAAAATGATAGAAACAATTGCAAATTTACTGAATCTTAGAGATGGCGAAGATGATCGAGCGAAAACCTTAGAAGCCGTCAAAAAAAACATCTCTTTTAAAGGAGCTAATCTCTGGATTCTAGCATGCGCGATAATTGTAGCATCAGTGGGGCTGAATGTAAACTCTACAGCCGTAATAATTGGAGCAATGCTTATTTCTCCTCTTATGGGGCCAATTGTAGGCGCAGGTTTTGCTTTGGGCATTTATGATTTTTCATTATTAAAAAAGTCACTAAAAAACCTTGTAACGGCAACTTTTGTCAGTCTTTTTGTTTCAACTATTTATTTTTATATAAGTCCATTTAAAGACGTTCAATCCGAATTATTATCCCGAACTTCGCCGAATATCTATGATATTTTGATTGCTTTTTTTGGCGGAATTGTAGGCGCTATTGCTGTAACACGATCTGAAAAAGGCAATCCAATTCCTGGAGTTGCCATTGCAACGGCTTTAATGCCTCCTTTGTGTACCGCTGGCTACGGACTGGCGACAGCTCAATGGCTTTTCTTCTTTGGTGCCTTTTACCTGTATACTATCAACTGCGTTTTTATTGGAATTGCAACGTTTTTAATCATTAAATATCTCAAATATCCAGCAGTTAAACAGGTCAATGACTCAGAACAAAGAAGAGTAAAATATACCATTGCTTTTTTGATCACCATTATGCTTCTTCCAAGTAGTTACCTTGCTTTCTCACTTTACAGGGAACAGCAATTTAAAAAAAATGTGAATGTTTTTATTGAAAACGAATTTACAGCAAAGGGATATACGGTAGTTTATAAAAAAACCGACTTTAATCCGAAGGCCAAAAGTCTTGAACTTGCTTTTCTTTCCAAACGTTTTTCACCCGACGAAATTATTGCACTAAAAAACAAGCTTAATAGCAACAAACAACTTGAAGGAACGCAACTCTTTATCCGTCAAGACTCAACAGATCGTTTGTCTCTTTTAAAAGGTGACATTTTAAACCAAATTAAAGGAAGTGAAAACGAAATGAACCTAAAAGACGTTAGGATCTCACAACTCGAACAGGAAATTTCTAAAAATAAAATCGACAGCCGTCCTATACTCAAAGAAATTAAAATTTTATTCCCTTCTGTCCAATCTCTTTCGATAAACAAAAGCACTTTAATAAATCAGCGTGACAGCATCACTCCTATTACTACTGTACTGTATACTAGCGACAAAAATCTTAATGATGCCGATACTGAAAAATTAAAAAACTGGCTTAATGAAAGGCTTACCGTAAATAATGTGGAGCTTTTTGCTAGAAAAAATGAATCCAAAAAATAAATTCCAAATAGGATTAAATGGAATTTTGTGATCAAATAACAAATAAATTTATTGAGTTATTGCTTTTATTTCCCTTAAAAAATAATACAATTCTAAATTAGAGAACTGTTTGTTAACAAAACAATATTTTCTGCAATTAATAAAATAACGGCGTTGTTTATATGACATTGATTGTTTAAATTTGTGACTCTTATGAAAAATTGGTGCACTAAACTTTTACTTTCAATTGTCATTCTCTTAAATGGATATGGCAATGTTTACGCACACTCAACAACTTCGATCGTTAACGATTTTTCTTCTTCTTTAATTTTTAAAACCGATTTTAATACGGCTCATCAAATAAACCATGGTCGTTTGTTTGAAACTTTTAAAAGAAAGATCTGTCTGTTTGACAACGAAGAAAATGAAGACAACTTTTCGGCTTCTCAAAAACAGCTTGCAAAGAGCAATTACTTTTTAACTTTTCACAGCAGCAATCATTTTGTCGTTTCTGCGACTGCTTTTACCCAAAAAGTAAATGACTGCAAAATTTTCAGTTTACTTGATAATAAAGTATATCTGTTATTTCAGGTTTTTCGAATTTGATTTTTAATACAGCTGTCATCTAACAGCTAGTTTCTTTATGGTTTATCCTCTCAAAAAAAGACGGATGTGAACCGCTATGGCCTGTTCCCAAAGGTCTTTACACATAAAAATCAAAATAAATTACGTTTTAATGCTGAAATAATTATGAAGAGAATTTTCATGATCATGACTTTATGCGCCTTAGTTTTTGCAGGCTGCAATTCCAAAAAAGAAGAAGAAAAAGAGGAAAAAACCAAATTTGTGGTTACAACTCCAATTGAAAAAGATACTACTATTACAAAAGATTACGTATCACAGATACACTCTATACAACATATTGAAATAAGAGCGCAAGAGCGCGGTTACCTTGAAAAAATTTATGTAGATGAAGGACAAATGGTTAAAAAAGGCCAATTGTTATTTAAAATCATGCCTGCTCTTTATGAGGCAGAATTAAAAAAATCTAAAGCAGAAGTTAGTTTCAGCTCAATAGAATATCAAAACGCCAAAAAACTAGCCGATGAAAAGGTGGTTTCTCCAAACGAACTGGCAATGGCTAAAGCTAAATTAGAAAAAGCAAATGCAGAAATGGCTCTTAGCAAAGTGCATCTTCAATTTACTGAAATCAGAGCCCCTTTTGATGGTATTATAGACAAATTTCACGTACGTCAGGGAAGTTTAGTTGATGAAGGAGAACTGCTTACAGAACTGGCAGACAACAGTTCAATGTGGGTGTATTATAATGTTCCGGAATCTGAATATTTAGATTATCAGGAAAAAGCAGGAAAAAATGGTAAAATGAAAGTTTATCTATTGATGGCTAACAATAAAAAATTCCAATATCCCGGCGTTGTAGAAACCATTGAAGCTGATTTTGATAATGAAACCGGAAACATTCCTTTTAGAGCTGTTTTTCCAAATCCAAAGAGATTATTACGACATGGAGAAACCGGAAGCATCCAGATGCCTATTGATTTAAAAAATGCCATGCTGATACCTCAGAAAGCAACTTTTGAGGTTTTAGACAAAAAATATGTATATGTAATTGATAAAAACAATGCAGTAAAATCGAGAGAGGTTGTTATTGCTGCCGAAATGCCTCATTTATTTGTCATAAAAGAAGGCTTGTCGATTCATGATAAAATACTTTTAGAGGGACTTCGTCTTGTAAAAGAAAATCAAAAAATAGACTACGAAGTTTTAAAACCCCAGTCGGTGCTGTCAAACTTAGAACTGTATGCAGAATAACCGAATCTAAAAGAAAAAGAAATGTTTAATAAATTTATACATAGACCCGTTTTTGCAATTATAATTTCGATTATAATTGTATTTATAGGTACGCTGTCGATCAAACAGCTTCCTATATCGCAATTTCCGCAAATTGCACCCACAACAGTAAATATTTTTATCGCTTATCCGGGAGCAAGTGCCGATGTATTGGTAAAATCAACCTTAATTACATTAGAAAATTCACTTAACGGTACACAAGGTGTTCGTTATATGGCTACAGATGCCACGAGTGCCGGAGAAGCAACACTTAGAATCATATTTGAACCAGGAACCGATCCTAATGAAGCTGTAATTAGAGTCAAAACAAGAGTCGATCAGGTAATGCCATTATTACCTGAACTGGTTCAGCGTGAAGGAGTCGTGATTACTCCTATTCAGCCGAGTATGTTAATGTATGTGAATCTTTACTCGAAGAGCAAAAGCATGGATGAGAAATTTCTCTACAACTATGCCGATGTAAAAATGATTCCAGAAATCAGCCGTGTTAAAGGTGTTGCGAGAACTCAAATATTAGGTAGCCGTAAATATGCGATGCGTGTTTGGCTGAATCCTGATAGAATGCGAGCTTACAAAATTTCTGTCGAAGAAGTTATGGAAGCTTTGCAAGAACAAAGTATTATTGGCCGTCCTGGCCGATTAGGACAAAGTTCTGGTATTGCTGCACAATCGTTAGAATATGTACTGACGTACAAAGGACGATACAACGAACCAAAAGAATATGAAAATGTAATTGTACGTGCCAATTCTGAAGGAGAAAGCATTCGTCTAAAAGACATTGCAAAAGTAGAATTAGGAAGTGAATTCTTTGATATTTATTCGAATTTAGATGGTCATCCTTCTGCTGCGATTGTATTAAAACAAAACTACGGAAGTAACGCTAGTGACGTAATCAATGACGTGAAAGCGAAACTGGAAGAAATGAAAGCTAGTTTTCCTCCAGGAATGGATTATAAAATCAGTTATGACGTTTCGCAATTCTTGGATGCTTCTATCGATCAGGTTGTGCATACTTTAAGAGATGCCTTTATCTTGGTTGCCTTAGTGGTATTTATATTTTTAGGAGATTGGCGTTCGACTTTAATCCCAATTATTGCCGTTCCTGTATCTTTGGTTGGAGCATTCTTTGTTATTCAAATGTTCGGAATGTCAATCAACTTGGTAACATTATTCTCATTAGTATTAGCGATCGGAATTGTGGTTGATAACGCGATTGTCGTCGTTGAGGCCGTCCATGCCAAGTTTGAAGAATTTCCGCATATTACGCCATATCATGCTGTAAAATTGGTATTAGGTGAAATTGGAGGCGCTATTATCGCCATTACTGCCGTTATGGTTTCGGTTTTTATTCCGGTTTCGTTTATGTCTGGTCCGGTTGGAACTTTCTACAGACAGTTTTCGGTTACGATGTCGAGTTCTATTATTATTTCTGCAATCGTAGCCTTAACCCTTACTCCTGTTCTATGTGCGATTCTTTTGAAAAACAATCACGGAAAAGAGAAAAAAGGAAATATATTGACTAAATCGCTTGACGCTTTCAACAGATGGTTTGAAAGACTTACAGGCCGTTATGTTGTGGTTCTAAAAACAATTGTAAGCAGAAGAGTTTTAACTTTTGGAATTCTATTCGCATTCTGTGCTTTCATTTTTGTAGAAAATCAAGTATTACCATCGGGATTTATTCCAAGTGAAGATCAGGGAACTATTTACGGAATCATTCAGACACCGCCGGGTGCGACTTTAGAAAGAACCAATCAAATAGCGCAGAAATTGCAAAAAATCTGTGAAAAAGTTGAAGGTGTTGAATCAGTTTCTTCTTTGGCGGGTTACGAAATTATGACGGAAGGTCGTGGCTCTAATGCCGGAACGTGTTTGATTAACTTGAAATCATGGTCGGATAGAAAACATTCTGTAACAGAAATCATGGAAGAGTTAGAAAAGAAATCCAAAGATCTGGGTGCTGTTGTAGAGTTTTTTGAACCGCCCGCAATTCCGGGATTTGGTTCTTCTGGAGGTTTTTCTATGCGTTTATTAGACAAAACGACCACTACCAATTATCAGGAGTTTGACAAAATCAACAAGCAGTTTATGGCTGAATTAGGCAAACGTAAAGAACTTTCTGGTTTGTTTACATTCTTCGCGGCCAATTATCCGCAGTATGAATTGGAGATTAATAATGATTTGGCCATGCAGAAAGGCGTTTCTATTGGAAAAGCAATGGAAAACCTCAACATTTTAATTGGAAGTACGTACGAACAAGGATTCATCAAATTTGGGCGTTTCTTTAAAGTGTATGTACAATCAGACCCAAAATTCAGAAGACTTCCATCAGATGTATTGAATCTTTTTGTCAAAAATGATCATGGAGAAATGGTTCCGTACTCTGCTTTCATGACGCTTAAGAAAACACAGGGACCAAATGAGATCACGCGTTACAACATGTATAATTCTGCTGCTATTCAGGGTCAGCCTGCAAAAGGATACACCACTGCAGATGCCATTAAAGCAGTACAGGAAACAGCTCTTAAAACACTTCCTAAAGGATATGATATTGCATGGGAAGGTCTTTCTTATGATGAAGCTGGACGAGGTAATGAATCGCTTTATATCTTCTTAATCGTATTGGCTTTCGTTTACTTTGTATTGGCTGCACAATATGAAAGTTTTATTATTCCATTATCTGTGATTTTATCTATTCCTGTTGGAATTTTAGGTTCGTTTGTGATTCTTCAAATGATGGGCTTGCAAAACGATATTTACGCCCAAATCGGGTTGATTATGTTGGTTGGCCTTCTCGGTAAAAATGCCGTATTGATTGTCGAATTTGCCGTCCTCAAACATCAGCAGGGCGCTACTATTCTCGAAGCTGCGATTGAAGGAGCTAAAGTTCGTTTTAGACCAATTTTAATGACATCATTTGCTTTTATCGCTGGTTTGATTCCGTTAATTTTTGCTTCTGGAGCAGGTGCAATCGGTAACAGAACCATTGGAGGTTCTGCACTTGGCGGAATGCTTTTCGGAACCATTTTCGGAGTAATCATAGTTCCTGGACTATATTACATTTTTGGTTCAATGGCAGAAGGTAGAAAGCTCATAAAAGGAGAAGAAGAAAGTTCATTATCTGATGATTTTATGCATCACGTAGATGATTTTTCAAAAAACAATCAAATGGAGGAAAATGAAGAATAACAAAAATATAAAATACGCAGGTCTTGCCTGCGTATTACTCACTATAGCAGGATGTAAAACGACTTCTGTTGTAGAAAAAACAGAAAACAAAACGGTACCTGAAAACTATGCCGATAATGGTTTAGACACTCTCAATACTGGAAAAGTAAAATGGAGAAGTTATTTTACCGATGAAAATTTGGAAAATCTGATTGATATCGCATTGAAAAACAATCAGGAATTAAATATTACACTTCAAGAAATTGAAATTGCAAAAAGCGAAGTAAGAGCACGAAAAGGAGAATATTTACCTTTTGTTGGTTTCGCTGCTGGTGCAGATGTTACCAAATCTGGTCGATATACGAGCACAGGCTCGGGCGAAGCTACAACGGAAATTATGCCAGGCAAAGAAACACCAGATCCACTTCCAAACTTTCGTTTTGCATTGACTTCAAGCTGGGAAATAGACATTTGGAACAAACTGCACAATGCCAAAAAAGCGGCTTTAAATCGTTATTTAGGTTCAATTGAAGGAAAGAATTTTGTGGTCACGAATTTGATTGCCGAAATAGCCGATTCATATTACGAACTTTTAGCATTAGATAATCAGTTAGAAATCATCAAACAAAATATTGATATTCAAACTAACGCTTTAAAAGTAGTTAAAATACAAAAAGAAGCGGCAAGAGTTAACGAACTAGCAGTACGCAGATTTGAAGCGCAGATTTTAAGTACGCAAAGTCTGCAATTTGATATTCAACAGCAGATTACGGAAACGGAAAATAAAATCAATTTCCTGCTAGGACGTTTTCCTCAAAAAATTGCTAGAAACAGCAATACTTTCAGTACTATAACTCCTGCGGATGTTCATGCTGGCGTACCTTCTCAGCTTCTAGAAAATCGCCCTGATATTAAAAAAGCAGAAATGGAATTAGTTGCTGCCAAACTGGATATTAAAGCCGCTAAAGCCAAATTTTATCCTTCGCTTGGCATTTCAGCAGGAATTGGATACGAAGCTTTTAATACCAAATACCTACTAACTTCTCCAGAATCTTTATTGTATTCTTTAGCAGGCGATTTGGTTGCACCTTTAATCAACCGAAATGCTATTAAAGCGGAATATCTTACCGCTGGTGCGAAACAGATTCAGGCTGTTTACAATTATGAAAGAACATTGGTAAATGCTTATGTAGAGGTAGCAAATCAATTGTCTAAAATTAAGAATACAGCACAGAGTTATGATTTAAAGTCAAAACAAGTCGATGCGCTAAACGAATCTGTTCAAATATCTAACAATTTGTTTAGTTCTGCCCGAGCAGATTATATGGAAGTACTTTTAACACAAAAAGATGCTTTAGAATCTAAGTTTGAACTTATAGAAACAAAAAAACAGCAAATGAACGCCTTCGTAAATATTTACAGAGCATTAGGAGGTGGCTGGAATTAGTATTTTTTTTTGTTTTTTACAAAGGGGATCAGTTAAAAAACTGATCTCCTTTTTTCTTTTACAACTTCTCTAGCATGCAATTGCATTCTAATACGCAGTGATGAAAATCAAAAACTTATTTCTTCTCGCTGTATTTTATAAACATCATACGCATTGTTTCTGGATCTAAAACATCCATATCCATAAGCTGTAATGATTTAACCATTTTAAGCGTAGCGGTTTTGTAATGCAGAAAATGTGATGTTTTTAAATGTGCCTGATAAGAGTCGTTATCTGCATAGATTTCCAAAATTTTTAGTTGAGGTGAATTTTCTTTTCTAAACATTGGTAAAATTGCAATTACTCCAGTTTCAAGTCGAACAGATGCTTCCGCCTCTTCTTTGAGTAGTGATTTATATTGTTACAGATATTCTGGAAATATTTCAATTTCAGCAATTCGAACGATTTGATTTTTATTTTGCGCCATTATTCTAATCGAGAAAAAAATTAATAGCAGTAAAAGGTTTGTTTTATTGAAGAGCCTATTCATTAAACAGCTAGATTTTTATTTGTTTACGCTTTTATAATCATCGTCTGAAACAGCTTCCAGCCACACCACATTTATATCTCCCAGATAATTTGTGATGGCAATATGCACCAATTTTTTTTCTGCTGAAGCTCCGTGCCAATGCTCTAGATTTTCGGGAATATTAATAACATCTCCCTTTTTTATCCTTCGTGCTGTTTTTCCTTTTTCCTGATAAAAACCTTCTCCTTCTGTTACAATTAAAACCTGACCTTTTGGATGTGTGTGCCAATTAGTTCTTGCTCCTGCTTCAAAAGTTACGCATCCCATCGCGAACTCATTATTTTTATCTTTTGCCAATAATGGCGTTAGAAATGCATTTCCTGAAAAATATTCATTTGATAATGGGTCACCTTTTGGAAAAATCGAATTGTTATTTTCTTCTGTCATTTTTCTTTTATTTCAGTCGATCAATAAATAGTAATTTTAACGAAGTCCAAGATTTGTATAATCCCAAGTTCTGTCGCCTGAAATACTCCATTCGGAATCACTGACTGAAGTTCCTTTACCAGTACCCCAATTTGGATTAGGATCTTTTACCGTGGCTTTTCTCCAAATCGTTCTGTTACGTGTATCTTTAGTTTCTCCAGCAATTGTCCACATAAAATTGTTACGGCTGCTGCTGCTTCCGCCTGAGGTTACACGTGCTACATTTGGACTTCCAAAAGCATCAATAATCGTATACGATTCGCCATTAATTGTATATTTTCCCGTTGCGTCTTTTTTTAACAAAGCAATACCACTATTACCACTTAATTGCAGAGGCTTGCTTGAATCAGCATTGGCACTGCTTGTAGTTCCCCAATCAATATCGCGCTTTACAGCAGTTGCATTTGCCTGTGGAGAAGCAATAACATAACATTTCCCTTTTTCTAATGAACCTGTCAATTGCAAATAATTTGAACTACTAGAAAAACTCCAGTCTACCAAGGTGCTTTCATCTGTTGTGGCTTGGTAACCTATTGCATATTTTGATAAATCTGCTGTACTGCCTGTTCCATTGTACAATTCAACATAATGATTTCTTACGCCGCCTGCATTACCATCTGTGTTAATAAATGTTGCTATTTCAGATATAAGAAGATCTTTTCCTTCGTCTGGTGATGGCGGTTCTGGATCTGGACCTGAAAAATCAATATTGGAGTCGCATCCAGCCATTAATAAGGCAATCGCTAGTATTTTTAGTGCTTTCATAACTGTCAATTTAAAATGAAATTTGTACCGCAAGGTTATTAATCCAAGTTGTTTTGTTTGGACCTGCTCCATTCTGGTCGATGTACGTTGCATTAATTCCGAACTTCAAAGCATTATTCATCATATATTTATTAAATGCTGCAGTGTACCAATGTTGTGTCTGAATTATTGATGTCGCTACATCAAATTCAGGTTTTACATACGAATAACGGCCTTCAAATGCCCAACCATCATGTGTCACATACGATGACTGAAGGTTTATTGCGCTTCCCATACTATATTTGGCAGAAGCATTTTCTGGCGTCAGCCTTACTGAAGCAGCGGCATCTGTAAATAAATCTTTTCCGTGTATAGAGGCATCCATATATTCTCCAACAAAAGCAAAGCCATTATATTTGAATATAAAATCCAGAACAAATTTATTATAATTTGCAAAAGCAGCCTCACCATTTTCGTCATAAATACCTGAAACAGTACCATTTCCAGCGCCAATAGAATTGCTAGTTTTCACATTATAACTATCAGCAACTCCTATTGCTAATCTTGGCTTTGGTTCATGATAAATGTCTTGCGAAATAAAAGCATTGTTTTTGATGAAATCTCCCAATGGCATCAAATCAATTCTCCCGCCATATTTGAAACCAGAATTAGCCACAGGATCGAAAAATCCTTGTCCTTCTCCGGTGGTTATAGAAACAGATGGATAAAGTCTCATTTTATTAATATTGAAATTGGTTTCAAAAAACAAACCTCCTTCTCTCGTTGTACTTACAAAATTCTGCATCAGACCGCCATAGATACTTCCATCATTTGATTTTCCTGATATTGTTGGAGCCATAACCGAAGCATATCTCTCATCCGCCATTGCAAGTCGATTGTTTGTATTGGTTTGTCGCTCACCGAATACAACTCGGTATTTTTTATTCTTGCTGGCAAATCCAATCCATCCTTCTAATATACCGGTTGTTCCAGTAAAGTCAGACAAAATAGCCATAGTAAGCCGATCATCATAAGCGGAAAAATTCAATCCAAGACGAACCAAATTAAGAGATAACTGCTCCGAATTTGTCGTTACATCATCAGCATCTTCACTCTTTAGCTGAAAACCAGGCTGCAGCGTGGCATTAATATTAAAAACAAATTTGTCTTTTTTGCTAAGCGTTATAAATGTGCCGTCTCCTGCAACATAACGAACATTTGAGTCAGATTTTGCTACCTCAGACACTTGCGCACTTAACGATTGAGATGCAATTGCTAAAGTGCAAAATATAAACAGGGAGTATTTCAATTTCATGCTGTTATTATTTAGTGGATAATTGAGATAATTGTTCACGAGATATACGATATATAGGAATTCTACTTTCCTTGTTTTTCTTTCTGATAATTTTATTGGTGTACAAAGAATTAGCGCCATCAGGCTCTATAAGATCAGCGATGACATTACTCATAGCCTGTTGCGAGTCGATAACAAGAGCCCCTTCTGGTATAGAAACGGCTTCTTTTACAATATTTATTTGCCCATTTTCATTTACAGCATACTGTTCTGTATTATTCAATTGAAAAGGCTGTGTAGTTGTTTTCACCGAAATACCTGACACCTCAAGCACTTTTTTTGTTTTTTCAGATGCGGGAAAAATCAAAAATGCACCTGGTTTTGATCGTTCTATTAAAGGCGTCTGCTTTATGTTGTAATTGGCATTAAAAACAATAGTCGTATCAGAAACTTTACATTTATCAACAAACTTATAATCCCTTTGCATCACATCTGGTTTTGAAGTACTTACTGACGGACGTGTTGCTTCTACAGCACTTTTATTAGCCGTTTTAACAACTTCTTTTATTTCAGCTTCATGATCATGCGCTATTTTTAAATACGATAGTGCTGTTATAGCTGAGGTTTCGATTCTTCTTTTAGCCGACTTTTCTTTTTCTGATAATCCTCGAATTTCCATCAACATCGAAATTCTATTTTGCAAGGCATAATTCGTAGCACTTGAACGTGAAGCTATTCCTCCAATGTTTAGCCAGACTTCATTATCTTTCATAAATGTTGTGCAGTAATCAGATACTCTTCGGCCATGATCCATTAAAACAGATTTTGTAGGTTCAACGAATACATTCTTAATCATGTCACGAATCCCGGGATCTACATTCAAATTTCCTGTATAGAGAAACAAAATATCGTATGCTGAGGTATAACAGTCATTTAGTTCCTTAAAGTCCATTCTTGCTGGAGAAAATTCATGAAAATCTACTACAACATGAGGATCGAATTTATTTATAGCTAATTTTAAATTTGTACTTTCTTTAGCATTGAGAATAGTAAGATCTCGGTTTAAATCGGTAGTGTTATTGCTTACTCTTGTTTCTGCCGTTCGTCCGTCAGCATTTACCATTGGTATCACTTGCAAAATAACTTTATCTAATAAAGCGGTGTTTGTAGCATCATTTGTTACCAAATACATTAAATACAACATTCCATCAGTTGACAAAGGCTCGTTGCCATGAATACCTCCAATAAAAGTAACTCTTAATTTATCTTGATCTGCAATGTTACTTTTGCGTGTCAGCAAAACCATAGGCTGATTTTTTCCCTTTTGAGTTGTTCCAATTGAACTAACTGTCATTATATCGGAATGTTTAGCCGCTAATTCCTGAATAAAAGAAATTACATCTTTATACTTGGTAAAATAATTGAATACAGAATCGCCTTTAGTAATTGGCAAAGGCATATTAGTAGTTGGGTCTGGAAAATATTTTTGATAAATATCTGCTGTTTGCCCCTGCATTAGTGGGACAAAACAGATTGTAAACAGGATAATTAATAGTGACTTTTTCATTTTCCCTATAATTGAATAGTAAACATTATTTGACCGTATATATTCCCTTTTACATCAGGCGTTTTTAATATGTCCTTGTATTCCTGATAACCAACTTCGGTTTGGAGTTTTAAATTATGCCCGCTAAAATAAAAGGTTCCAACACAAGTGTAATAACGGTTCATATCAGCAAAATTGGCTGTATTAGGATCATTTTCTAAATAAGAATATCTGCCAGATAAAGCAAATGCATTAAAGCAATAGCCCACTTGTACATTAAATCCACTTCCAACATTTAATCGGCTTAGGACTGTATTTTCAATCTGTTCTGGAGTTTGTCCGGTATATGGTGTAAATTTTCCGCTGGTACTAAATTCTCCTGCAATGCCTGATGGAATTTTGGCATGAGTATAAATATATTCGCCCAAAGAATACCATCCACGATATTTGAACATATAATCGATTCCTGCTTTAAACAAATCAGGCAAAAGCTCGTTTTGATTAGCATCTCCGTAAATATAACGCCCTCCATTTGTTCCTTTTGCAGAACTTATACCGTCATTGTAACTAACCGTTGGCCCGATTATTAATTTAGGAACACGTTCGTGCACTAAATCATCCATAAAATATTCGCCACCTTTGCTGAAAGTTCCAAAAGGCAGATAATCTAGACGAATACCATATCGTAATCCACCATAATTTTTTTGCAAAGCAGAAGTTCCATCTCCTGTTGTGATAGAAACATACGGTTTTAGGACATTTCCTCCGAAACGATATACACCGTAGTACCGAATTCCGTAATCAAATATTGGATCAAAAGCTGTAGATACGGCGCTTCTTTCAATAAAACCAAGAGATTCACCTTCTATCCTGGCTTCGCGTGAATCGTCATAATTGGCACGTACTCCAAAGTTTATTCTATGATTAGGAGTTGGTCTATATTCTATCAATGCATCTTGTAAAGCACCATTGTAAGAACGTGCTCCAGTTGTTGTACTTTGATAATTTCCAACTAAGTTTACACGAAGTCTCACATAAACTTTTTCATTAAACAAAGTACCTCTGAAATTGAATCTCGCTCTTCGCATATTAAACTCTGAACTATAAGTGTCAAAGCCATCTGTAGAACTCATGCCCGCTAATAACTGCAAGCTTTGCGTAAAGTTAAGCCAAGTACTGGCCGACTCCAAAGTCAATCCATCGCCTAATTCATAACCTTTTTTCAGGCGCATGGCTTCAGACAAATCCTGAGTTTGGGCTGTTTGCTCGGAGTCAATGTCATTTTTTACTTCGGCCTCGTCATCTTCCTGTGCTATTGCAAAGTAGCAGTTTGAGAAAAATAACAACAATAAGAATAGTTTTACTTTCATATTTATCTAATCTTTCTTTTCAAAACTTCCGCGTACTATAATTTCTCCATCCTTCATCATCACTTTTCCACGAGCTATGACGTCGGTTAAATTAAAATTGGAATCAAAGAGACATAAATCGGCGTCGCTTCCAGCGAAAACGCTTCCTTTATGTTTAAGTGACAGATTACGTGCAGGCCCAGATGTTACCAACTGAATAGCTTGCCCGATTGGCATATTAGCTTCTTTTACTAATTTCTGCACCTGTTTTAGATTCAAATCAATAGGCGCTTTTTTAAAGCCTATCAAATTACCGTCAGTATCATTGACTCCCAAACCAGCGTTTCCATCACTACTGAAAGTCATATTCTCCATCGGAACACCTTTTTTAAGCGCATAAAGCACTTGTTTATAAGGTTCGTCAAACTTTGTTCCGCCTGTAGTAATATCAATCATTCCACCAAGTTTGGCAAAACGAATGGCTTGTTCAAATAAAGGAGCCGTCCTTCCCACATGAGTTGGTGATATATTTCTAATTGGAAAATCGTATTCTTCTACCAAATCGAGCAACAACTGCATATTGGTTTTTAGCGCTCCAAGATGTACGTGCATAATTCCTTTTTTACCAGATGTAAGACCGCCTACATGCACGTCTTTTAGAATAGCCAGCAATTCTTTTGCGGTTGGAAAAGACGAACGTTCATCGCTAAGTGCTACCTTGCATCCTAATACTTTATCTATAAACAACATATCTTCTAATACCGAATCCATCATGGTAATTGGAGGCAAACCAAAATAACTGGTGAACATATAAGCTGTAATTCCTTCGTTATCCAATGCTTTAGTTTTAGCATAAAGCGATTTCAAACTTTTAGTAGCTCCATCAGTACCCAACAATCCAACTACGGTTGTTGTACCACAACTAATAAATTCACTTAACACGATTTCGGGCGTAAGCGAATTAAAGCCGTGCTTGCCCCCCGCTCCTGTAATATGTACATGCTGATCTATAAATCCTGGCGTTACTATTTTCCCGTTTGCATCAATAATCTCGACATCGGGAAGATTCGGGCTTATAGTATCTCTGATGAGTGCGATTTTCTCTCCACATATTAAAATATCTTTTCTTCCCAATGACTCGGGAGCATATAGGATTGAATTTTTTATGAGTTTAAACATTTTTATTTAATTTTTAAATAAAATAATGAAACACAGGCGTAAAGAATAGACCTACAGATATGGCAATTATTTTTGAATAGCAAGACCTAGTGCTTGCCACTGGAATAATAAAGTTTAATAAAGATGTAATGATTATCGTAGCTATAGAAACGAAAGGAAGAACAGCTTGCGAATTGCATTTTTTCACAAGCAGATAAGCTATATCAACTATAAACAAAATACTAACAACCAAGCCTAATTTATTCATACAATTCTATATAAGACAAGATAAATATTTGAATCAATAACGATTGTAAGTAGTAAAATTATGACTTTATGAAATTTCACATAAAGTAATATGGTTGCAGATTATAATCTGCAACCATATTTTCGGAATTACAATCATTTAAAGTCATTTGTTTTATTGAACTTTTTCTAAAAACGAACAATGCTCATTAGTCAAGTAATAGCTTTAAATTTTGTAAAATCAAAATTTCATTCTGCAACAAAAAAATCGGTTAAAAAATTTAATTTGCAATAGTTTAAAAAATGCGACCATGAAAAATTTCCTATTACTTGCCCTAACCGTTTTCTTTTTCTCATGCCAAAAAAAGGAAACTACAAATACAACTTATTCCACTTCAGATTCGATTGTTGTAAATGAAAATAAAAACAAAATCAGCAAAAAAGAAATCGAAGAAAACAAACAAGTTGGCGATACGATCTTTATGAATTTTAAAGATGAAAAGAATGTTTATGTTGCCACTAGTGTTTTGGATTCAGTTCATTCAAAAGTTTATGTCAAATTTAATAATGAAGATGTAGGTGAGCTAAATGGTAAAATTATTCCAGCAACTGGAAAAGGAAATATACGTTTTAACCAAATCATTTTTCCTGATAAAACTTCAGACGGGCCTTTCGGAATGGATTTGAAAACGCAACTCAAACAAAAAGGGAATTACATTTTAATAATCGGACATTCGCAAATGGCTGATAATCCATATTTTGGCGAATTTAAGGTGCAACTCGAAAAATAAAAAAAACTCCAGATTTCTCTGGAGTTTTCTTGTTTTTAATGTAAAAACCTTTTTAATACACTATTTTGAATCCACACTCAACGGAGGAAGTGCAGTTTTCTTTTCATTCATCATTTTTTTCACTTGTTCAATTGTTCTGTAGCGACCAATTTCCATTTCACCAGTAAAGGTTTCACTCTGTGGTACCCTTGGAGGTGTTTTTGCATAAGTTTTCATCAAATCATCAACGGCTTGATTAAAAATTATAGCAGTCCATGTTTTTTCTGTCCAGCTATTCATAAACAAATCATAGCGTTCTTGTGGATCTTGCCAAAGATTATAGATTGCTGGTATTGTTGCCACATAAGTTTCGTCGCCTCTCCATCCAAGTTGTTGTCCAGGTGCATCACTACCTGCAATTGCGCCATTATCTCCACGGGTATTAAAAACTGCTTTGAATTTTCCAATACGTATAGCTCCCGGAGATAATTCAGCTTCGGTAAAATAGAACCATCTATCACGTAATGGTTTTCCTTTCTTAAATAACACATTCGACATATCATAACTGTCAAACACCATGTCAACACCTGCTCTATCTTTTTTAGGAAGTTCTACTCCTGCTAGACTTGCAAATGTCGCCATAAGATCAAGACCTCCTACAATATCGTGGCTTTGACTTCCTGCTTCAATTTGTCCCGGCCACCATGCAATTGCTGGTACGCGACTACCACCTTCTCTATCAGTCCCTTTACTACCTCTAAATGGAGTATATCCTGAATCTGGATGCACATCTTGCCATGCTCCATTATCAACAGTATAAATAACAATTGTATTATCGGCAATTCCTAAAGAACGAATCTTATCCATAATACGACCAACATTATAATCCATTTCTACTACAGCATCCGAATATTTACTTTTTCCAGGTGATTTACCTGCAAATTGTTTAGAAGGAAGGTTGGGCTGGTGATTTTTAGCAAAGTTGATGCACATAAAGAATGGATCTTTGCTTTTGCCATATTCGTCAAGCTGTTTTAAATTATTCTCGACCATCATCATATCTAGTTCTGCAATATTATCCTCTGTAACTTTGCTTATTTCACGCGCTTTTCCACCCGCTTCTCCCTCAAGAACTCCTATCGTTACTTTTTTAAACATTGCCAACATTTCTGGAGACATTTCAGGATTCCAAGATTCAAAAGCATAAGTATAAGCGTTCAAATGATATAGAACCACGTTTTGCATTTTATCGAAACCATGCGCAATAGGCATAGCATAGTCTGCTTCTCCAAGATGCCATTTTCCTGAAAAATAGGTTTTATAATTGGCCTTTTTAAGTACTGATGCCAATGTCCATTCTTCTTTTGGCAATCCGCCTCCTTGTCCTTGGAAAGCAACGGTAGTCATACCGCTACGGTTTGGTATACGTCCTGTCAGCATTGCTGCTCTTCCCGGAGTACAACTTGGTTGTCCATAAAAAGACCAGAATTGCATTCCTTCTTTTGCCATCTTATCCAAATTTGGTGTAGGCATTCCACGTCCTTCACCTCCTCCATACACACCTAAATCTCCCCAACCTGTATCATCAGAAATTACCATGACAATATTGGGCTTCTTTTTAGTTTGTGCGTCCAACAATGAAAATGAAAAAAACAGCATACTAAAAAATACTAATGAAAAATTTTGTTTGCTCATAATATTTGTTTTTGATTATTTAATTTCAAGTTATAGTTCCTACAACTTCATCTACGAATAATCTCAAATTTAACCAATTACAAACGGAGCACTTACAAAAAGTATGTTCCAATTTATAATATGAAACATATCCGTTTTTATGAAACTCCCTTTTATTGATGACTATTCACTTCAAAACATTAAAAAAAATTCAAAATAAAAGCAGTCCATTTTTCATTAACAGATCTTGTCGCTTTGATCCAAGAAACATTCGCTATTCCTCAGTAGACTTTCAAAATTGTACAAAGTTTCAGATATAATTTTCTAGCGTCGTACTTCTGTGTACGTAAAACCGTACTTTATTACTCCTTCTATAAATTATAATTAATCAACTTTACAACGCCAATTAAAATCAATTAAATCAAATATCTGATTTTCAGTTGACAAAAAATAAAAACACAAAGAATCACAAAAAATATATACTGATTTTTGAGATTTGGAAAAGTCTCTTCTTTCAGCATCAAAAGCAATAACCACAATTTATTATTTACTATCTATTAATTATTTACTAACCTTAAAATTTTAAAAATGAAGAAGTTATTAAAATTATCCAGTTTGTTATTATTTATGGCAGTAGTGTTTTATTCCTGCGGAAATGAGCAAGATTTAAATGTTGCCGCACAGAATCTTGAAAAAGATGAACAACCCATTGTAAACAATGATGGTGCAAAAACTGCCAAAACCACTGCTGAAACTGCCGCTGTTGCCGCTTTAGCAGGAAGTGCTGGAGCCAGAACAATTACGTTGCAAACCAATACTTTATCATGTCCTGGTGGTTTGTGTACCTCTTATGGTGTTTGGTCTGAAGGGCTTTATACGGTTTGGTTTCAAATGAAATTCAACTCAGGATTTTATTGGAGCCGAGGCGGTAAGTGCGGTTACGGTATCTTAATTGGTGACCAAAATACAGGTGGTGATCCAGGATGGGATGGAAACGGTGGTAGCGCGAGATTTATGTGGTATTGCCCTAATGGGTCAAACACTGCAAAAGGAAGTGGCGCTTACCTTCAGCCTTATGTGTATTATAAAGATCAGCCGGGACAATATGGAAATGATTTTGGAAAAAAATATTACATCCAAGAAGGCATAACTTATAACTGCCAAATCTCTGTAAAGCTTAATACAGGATCAAATACTGACGGATACGTTAAATACTATGTAAATGGTACAGAAATATTGAATCAAAAAATTCGTTGGGTGACTAATGACGCTAAGCGAAACGTTAATGCAGTAAGTCTTCACACTTTCCGTGGTGGTAGCCAAGATTATTGGACAGCACCTGTAACAAGTTCTATTTATTATCCAAGTGCATCTTGGGATGCAAAATAATAGTTCCACTCTTTAAAATGAAAGCCCATCTCCACGGAAATGGGCTTTTTTTATCTATTTACATTTAGACTTTCTTATTTAAAAATTCTTCCCAAGTCTCCTTGCCAAGATTCTGATTCGGACATAAATTTATTCCTGTCATAAATAACTTATGTCGTACATCTTCTGATTCCACTAACTTTATTCCTTTATTTTTTTGATTAATTCCCAAATAAGACTCAACCATTTTCTCAAAAGAAAATACTTCAGGGCCTCCGCAATCTTCTAGCAAACCTTTTGGTTTTTCCAATGCAAAAGAAACAAGCAAATCTGCAACTTCATGTACCGCGATAGATTGAAATTTTATCCCAGATGGAATTATCATAAAATCCTCATTTTCTGAATTTTGATCTTCTAACGTTTTTATCATATTAAATACAAAATCATGAAACTGCGTCGTTCTCAAGATCGTAAAAGGAATACCGCTCTTCGCTATGATATCTTCTACTTCCAACTTCGCACCATAATACGGATAATCACTTTTATCAATGCCAACAATTGAGATGTATATAAAATGTTTTGTGACATTTTTATCAATGGCATCAAGCAAATTTTTAGTTCCTTCAATATCGATCTGCTTAAAGTTTCTCGGATTGCTAGCACAATGAATAATCACCTCCGCTCCTACTGTTGCTTCTTTTAATCCTTTATTTTCAAATAAATCTCCCGTAAAAAACTGCACTTGGCTTGACTCCGAATGAATTGTTCTGGTAGTCAATACAGCAGGATGATATCCTTTTGACGGAAGCGAACTTACTATATGTTTCCCTAAATGTCCATTGCCGCCTGTAACTAATACTTTACTCATGAAAATCTATTTGAAATTAAAAAATACATTATAAAAATAGTTTTTAATTCCTAAGAATCCGAACATGCTGAAAATTATATAATTTGAAGTTTTAAATCGTATAATTCAAAAAAACTGATTATCAGTAACTTTGATAATAAGTTTTAAAGCAGAAGCCATGTTCTATGTTTTTCTACAATTATTGACAGTTTAAATTGCTTCAACCTCGGTGATGACCACATTTAGTTACGCAATGTCAAATAATTTTAAAAAATTATACAAAGAACCTGTGCTTTTATCATACAGTATTGACAAACTTAATATTGGTCTTTTGGCAACATCAAAAAAAACTTGGGGCTGGTTGTTGCATTATATAATCGGTTTTTTGTTTGTCGTAGTATATCATATTATTTGGGACAAAGATATTTTGCCTATTTCGCCTTGGAGTGCTCTGATATTAGGAGTAATCAGCGGAATAATTGGCATAATCAGCTGGATAATTATTTTTAAAATGACCGGGTATCAAGCCCCAACTGATATTCGCGGTTATTGTATTCAGCTGTTCTTTGCCCATATAATTTTTGCAGTTACTGCAACATTCCTGTACTCTATTTCATTAACCATTTTAATACTCGCTAAAGTTTATGTCGCTGTCTAAATACAATCAAAAAAGAGATTTCAAACAAACGCGTGAGCCGAAAGGAAAGATTGGAAAATCGGCAAACGAATTGATTTTTGTGGTTCAAAAACATGCCGCTTCGCATTTGCATTATGATTTCAGACTTGAAATAAATGGTGTTCTTAAGAGTTGGGCTGTTCCGAAAGGCCCTTCAATGGATCCGGAAGTTAAACGACTGGCGATGATGGTTGAAGATCATCCGTACAGTTATAAAGATTTTGAAGGAACAATTCCAGAAGGGAATTATGGCGCCGGAAATGTAATTGTTTGGGATAATGGAACTTTTACTTCTGACGATAATACTACGGATGAAAAACAAATGCTGGCGCATCTCAAAAAAGGACATATAAGTTTCATTCTAAAAGGAAAAAAACTCAAAGGCGAATTTTCATTGGTAAAACTTCATGGAAAACAGGAAAATGCATGGCTTTTGATCAAAAAACAAGATAAATATGCCACCGATGCTGATATTTTGAAAAAAAACAAATCGGTTATTTCTAAACGAACTTTAGAAGAGTTGGAAGCCAAAGCTGAAAAAATGATTTCGGCTTCAGCAAAAAAAGAACCAGAGAAAAAATCCGTAAAAAAAAAGCTTGAACCAGAAATAGTACAAGCCGAATTTATTAAACCAATGCTCGCTAATACGGTAAAAAAGCCTTTTGATGATGAAGAATGGGTTTTCGAAAATAAATATGACGGTTACCGAACCATAGCCGTAATCAATCCAAATAAAATTGAGCTTTTCAGCCGAAATCAAATTTCATTTAATACGAATTTCAAACCTATTGCCGAAGAATTAAGAGAAATAGATCATACAGTGGTTTTAGATGGCGAAATTGTCGTAGAAAATGATTCAGGACGCGCCGACTTTCAAATGCTTCAAAATTATCTAAAGACAGGCATTGGAAACCTCAAATATTACGTCTTTGACCTACTTAATTTAGACGGAAATCTATTAACCGAATTGTCTTTGCTAGAAAGAAAAGAACTTCTGAAAATCTTATTCAATAAATATTCATTTTCAAATATTCATTATTCGGAACATACTATTGGCGACGGAATCAAACAATTTGAGATTGCTACGAAAAACAAAAGCGAAGGCATTATCGCCAAAAGAGCAAATTCTACTTATTCCATTGGAAACAGAAGCAGTAATTGGCTCAAAATTAAACTTTCAAATGAAGAAGAAGCTATCATTATTGGAATTACAGAACCTAAAAATTCGAGAAAATATTTTGGCGCAATTCTTCTTGGACAATACCAAGGGAAAGTTTTGAAATACATTGGCAAATGCGGCACTGGTTTTACAGAATCAGTTTTAAAGGAACTTTATACCAAGTTAGAACCTCTTTTCATTGAAAAATCGCCTCTTGACGAACGAATTCCTATTAGAGATAAGATTCAATGGGTCAAGCCCAAATTGGTTTGTCAAGTCAAATATTCCGAATGGACTGAAGACAAGCATTTGAGACATCCCGTTTATTTAGGGTTGCGAATGGACAAAAATGCCGGACAAGTAATTTCAAATATAAATGACCCAAACATAACTCAGAATAATAGCAAAATGAAACATTCAAAAGAACAGAAAACGGCAAATGATTATGATTTGAAAGTAGGAAAAAGAACGCTTCATTTGACCAATCAAAACAAAATATATTATCCAGCAGACGGAATCACAAAAGGTGAAATTATTCAATATTACAATGAAGTCGCGCCATTGATTTTGCCTTATTTGAAAAATCGTCCGGAATCGCTCAACCGTTTTCCAAATGGAATTAACGCGCCAAGTTTCTATCAAAAAGATATTGATTTGGACAAAACGCCATCTTGGCTTAAAACCCAAAAAATATTCTCAGAATCCAATAATGAAAACATTGATTACCTTATTTGCAATAATAAGGAAACCTTGCTTTATATGGCGAATTTAGGTTGTATTGAAATGAATCCGTGGAATTCGACCATAAAAAAAATCCATAATCCAGATTGGCTCGTAATGGATTTAGATCCCGCAAGAAAAGATGATTTTGATATCGTAATTAAAACGGCATTGACCGTAAAAGAAGTTATGGATGAATTAGAAACTGAATGCCTATGTAAAACTTCGGGCGCAACGGGACTTCATATTTACATTCCGCTTGGCGCTCAATATGATTACAATTCAATCAAGATTTTAGGAGAACTAATAGCCAAAGAAACACAAAGTAGAATTCCTGATATTGCCACAACTGAAAGAAGCATCAAAAAAAGAAACAACAAACTGTACATCGATTATTTGCAAAATCGACGTGGACAAACTTTGGCAGCGCCGTATTCCGTTCGCCCGAAGCCAGGAGCAACTGTTTCAACTCCTTTAGAATGGAATGAAGTCAATGAAAAATTGCATCCATCGCAGTTTACGATCAAAAATGTTTTGAGCCGTTTTGAGCAAAAAGGAGATTTGTGGCAACCTGTTCTTTCAAAAGGAGCTAATATCAAAAAAATCATCAAAAAACTAGAAGACAATCAGCATCAAGAAGAAAAATAAACTAGGAAGATTTTTTTGTTTTTGTTTCTAAACTTGCTTTTAACATTGACATCAAATCATCGCTTTGTTTGTGTACGACTTTTAGTTTTGGAGATGCTTTTTGAACTTTTCCTTTGGCTTTCTTTTTAATTATATCCAAAAGCTTGGCGGTATATTCATCCTTAAAACCTGTAATGTCAAATTTCTCTGTGAGCTGATCAATCAGTTTTTCGGCCATATCCATTTCTTTGGTCGCACTTTTAGAAATTGGAGGTAATTTTAGTTCGTCTGTTGCTCTTATTTCTTGTTCGAAACGTATTCGGTTTAAAACAATAACATTTTTGTAAGGTTTTAAAATGGCCAAACTTTCCTTATTACGCAAAACAAAACGCGTAACGCCAACTTTTCCAGATGCTTGAAGTGCATCACGCAATAAACCATAAGCATTCATTGCGCCTTTATCTGGCTCTAGATAATAGGGTTGTTCATAATAAATGCTTTGGATTTCTTTTTCCAAAACAAAACTTTCAATATCAATTGTTTTGGTTTTGATGGCGTCGGCGGCTTCAAAATCAGAATCTTCTAAAACAACATATTTATCGTCAAGCATATACCCTTTCACGATATTCGAAAAATCGACTTCTTTGCCCGTATTTTCATTGACACGCTTGAATTTAATATTCGCATGATCTTTTTTGTCCAGCATATCCATGTCAAGACTGCTTTCTTGAACCGCCGAAAACATTTTTATGGGAATATTTATCAACCCAAAACTCACTGAACCCGTCCATATTGATCTCATAATTTGCTCCTTTAAAAATTTGCCATTGAAAGTACGCCAAATTTCGGTTTTGTATTTTATAAGATCATTTGCTGATTTTATAAAATAACTATCAAAAACGAACGAATTTATTTGTACGACATAACTTTTAATGGCAATCCTATAAAATCTAAAATCAAAGTTGTAATCACTTCAAAAATACAGTTAGTAGCTTTGAAATGAACGAATTACAAATCATTAAAACTTATTTTATGAATAATTCTGACACAACTTTTAACGAAGGAAGCATCACATCTGGAGATAATGTGTCTTTTTGGATTGATTCCACCGATTTTATTGCTTTTGGAAAACCATATCAAGATCTAAAAACTGATGTATTGGTGATTGGTGGAGGAATTGGCGGACTAACAACTGCTTATAAACTTTTAAAAGCTGGAAAAAAAGTAGTTTTAGTAGAAGACGGTTTTATTGGAAGTGGCGAAACCGGACGAACAACTGCACATTTAACCTGTGCACTCGATGATAGATATTACAATCTTGAAAATATTTTTGGGGAAGAAAATGCAAAACTTGCCGCCGAAAGTCACAGTGTTGCTATTGACGAAATTGAAAATATAGTACACAAACTTCATATTGATTGCAATTTTATGAGAGTCAATGGGTATTTATTTCTGAATCCAACAGATCAAATTGAAAATTTAGAAAAAGAATATCAAGCAACACAAAGAGCCGGATTACAAACTTCTCTTTTAAATGTTACACCCGGAATAAATCCCGAAAATCAGCCTTGTTTGGCTTTTAAAAATCAAGCACAATTTCACATTTTAAAATATTTAAAAGGACTTGCAAATGCCGTTATTTCACTTGGTGGAACAATTTATACCGAAGCTCACGCCGCAGATATAACTGATAAAGGCGCTGTTATAAATGGATTTAATTTTACAGCCAATCACATTGTCGTTGCAACAAATACTCCAATTAACGATGTTTTGACTATGCACACTAAACAGCATGCGTATCGGACCTATGTAATTGCTGGAAAAATTCCGAAAGGAAGCTTGCCCAATGCTTTGTGGTGGGATACCGGAAACATGAAATCAAAATGGGTGGCAGAACCTTATCATTATGTACGGACAGAAAATTTTGATGATCAATATGATTTATTGATTTCAGGTGGAGAAGATCACAAAACCGGTCAAGCCGATGAAGAGAAAATTTCAGAAATATCCCGTTACGACGAACTGGAAATTTGGACTAGAAATCATTTTCCAATGCTGGATGAAATCAGTTACAAATGGTCAGGACAGGTTATGGAACCTTATGATTCGCTTGGCTTTTTAGGAAAAAATCCCGGGGACGAAAACATTTACATCATTACGGGCGATTCCGGAAACGGAATGACCCATGCCACGATTGGAGCCCTTATAATTACGGATATCATTCAAGGAATTAAAAATAAATGGGAAGATTTATACAATCCATCCCGAATTACTTTAAATGCTACTGGCAACTTTTTAAAAGAAGTTGGAAATATGGCATCGCAATATCTCGATTGGATTTCTGCGGCTGATTTAAAAAGTACTGCCGATTTAGAACCCGGAAACGGCGGAATACTTTCTGCCGGCCTTAGAAAAATTGCCGTTTACAGAGATTATGATAATACACTGACGGCTTTTTCTGCAATCTGTCCGCATTTAGGCTGTATTGTTCAATGGAATTCGGATGAAAAATCATTTGACTGTCCTTGCCATGGATCACGGTTCGCTAGTGACGGGACTGTAATAAATGGTCCAGCAAAATCTGATTTGAACAAGCTTCATGTAAAATAATCAGCACAAACACACTACAAATCAAACCTTTAAAACACTAAGTTTATGAAAAATTTTCAAGACGAAAAACAACAAGATTTGTCCATCAACAAATCAGATGGGACCAACAAATTTTTGACTACAGATCAAGGTGTCAAAATTAACGACGACAACAACTCGCTAAAAGCTGGCGAAAGAGGACCTTCTTTATTGGAAGATTTTATTCTAAGAGAAAAAATAACACATTTTGATCATGAACGAATTCCGGAAAGAATTGTTCATGCAAGAGGATCTGGGGCACATGGCTTTTTTGAAGTCACCAATCCAATTCCGGAATTGACAAAAGCAGGTTTCTTGCAAGAAAAAGGACTAAAAACACCCGTCTTTGTGCGTTTTTCTACCGTTGCAGGATCACGAGGTTCAACAGATCTCGCACGAGATGCAAGAGGATTTGCAACCAAATTTTATACGCAGGAAGGTGTTTATGACTTAGTTGCTAATAATATTCCAGTCTTTTTCATACAAGATGCTTCTAAATTTCCTGATCTAGTTCATGCTGTAAAACCAGAGCCTCATAATGAAATGCCACAAGCCGCATCTGCACACGATACTTTTTGGGATTTTATTTCTTTGATGCCCGAATCAATGCATATGATTATGTGGGTAATGTCTGATCGTGCCATTCCTAGAAGCCTTCGTATGATGGAAGGTTTTGGTGTACATACATTCAGATTAGTAAATGCTGAAAATCAATCTGTATTTGTGAAATTTCATTGGAAACCAAAATTGGGAACACATGGAGTCGCTTGGGATGAAGCACAGAAAATTTCAGGAAAAAATTCAGACTTTCACAGAGAAGATTTATGGGAAGCTATTGAAATGGGAAATTTCCCTGAATGGGAATTGGGCATCCAAATTATTCCATCAGAAGATGAAAATAAATATGAATTTGATCTTCTTGATCCGACTAAAATTGTTCCCGAAGAGTTAGTACCTGTAAAGATTATTGGCCGAATGGTTTTGAACAAAAATCCCGATAATTTCTTTGCCGAAACAGAACAAATTGCCTTCCATCCCGGACACATTGTGCCAGGAATCGATTTTACAAATGATCCTTTATTACAGGGAAGATTGTTTTCTTATACAGATACTCAGTTATCAAGATTAGGAAGTCCGAATTTTCATGAAATCCCTATTAACAGAAGTGTTTCGCCTATTCATAATAACCAGCGTGATGGCCATATGCGCCAAGAAATCAATCAAGGACGTGTAAGTTATCATCCAAATTCTCTTGGTGGCGGATGCCCCTATCAAGCTAAAATTGCAGAAGGCGGATTTTCTAGTTTCAACGAACGAATTGATTCGCATAAAGTACGTGAAAGAAGCGAAAGCTTTAACGACCATTTTAGTCAGGCGAGATTGTTTTTTGAAAGTCAAGCTCCTGAAGAAAAAAGCCATATTGTAAAAGCGCTTCGATTTGAACTTGGAAAAGTCCAAACCACAGCAATACAAATACGAATGCTTGGATTACTATCTCAAGTAGATCAAAAATTAGCAGAAAAAGTTGCCGACGGACTTGGATTAACTGTTCCATTTGTTCCTGAAACGCCAATAAACAAAGGTGTTTCTCCAGAAAATGAAGGTGGGAATCAAGAGCCACACAGTAGAGAATCTTCAGTAAAATCATCTGATGCTTTGAGCATGATAAATAATCCAACGAATTCACCGACTATTGCTACGCGAAAAATCGCCATTCTTTGCTCTGACGGAGTATCTGAGGCTTCTGTATTAAATTTAAAAAATGCACTAAAAAAAGAAGGCGCTCAAGGATGCGTAATTGCGCCACATTTAGGATCTGTAAAAACAGATTCTCATGCTGAACTTTCTCCTAATTTTAGTTTTCTTACTGCATCATCGGTTTTATTTGATGCCGTTTATATTCCACATGGAATTGATTTAGCAACTTTAGAAAAGAGTGATGATGTAATCGAATTTTTAAGTGATGCCTACAAACATTGCAAAGTAATTGGTGCTGATGGTAAGGCTTCTAAAATAATTAGCCGAGCTTCATTTATTTCGCAAATGACCGATTACGATCCAGGAATTGTAATTACCGATGAAATTGCTACCCCAGAATTTGCTCAGGATTTTATAACCGCCATGACCATGCATCGTTTTTGGCAACGTGAAAAAAACTTATATAATTAAATAAAAAACTCTTGATCATTTCAAGAGTTTTTTATTATTCAAATTTCACTTATCTTTTACTGTCATTCAAGATTAAAACTTTTCATTTTCATTTTTAATCTCTTCAATTCCTTGCTGATAAGAAGTCACTTTGAAATCTGGAAAACGTGCTCTGAATTTTGAGTCATCAAATACATTATTGTGTTCATATCTTGGCAGTAATTCCAATATCATAATTTACAAGCTTTTTGTATCATACACATAAATCTGTACTTCGTCGTCGTTGGCAAAAATCCTTCTGTCAACCGCGCATTCCTGTCCTATTTCTGATTTAAAAGCACTCATCATAGACTCCATGGACTCAAAATATAAATTAGCTACGCGATATACATCGGAATGTCCTGTCAACGATACGATTGACCCTTCATTAATTTCATATTTTAATAAACCTGGAAGCTTTTTTGCCAAAGGAACATGAACCTCAAAATAGTGTTTTTCAAAGAAAGCGACGTCTTTCGGCGTTTTGTAAATTACAGTCATTTTTGCCATGATAATATTTTGTTTAAATAGTTTAGACTTTTTGTAAGTTAAAATTAATATCATAACTCGATTTTTGAAAAGTGTTAATTAGACATTCTTAAGGGGATATTTGGACAAAAACTTTTCTTACCTTTATAAGAAAAACAAAGATGAAACTGCTTACTATTTTAGTTCCTGAAGGAGAGAATAATCTTTCCAGCATTACAGGAGCTTTTGAAATCTTTAATAAAGCAAACGCCTTTTACAAAACAAACGGCAAAAAAGAATTATTCAAGATTCAGCTCGCCGGTCTTTCTGAAAAAGTAGAATTTAATGGCGGACTTTTCACTGTAACACCGCATACTCATATTTCTGCTGTTGCAAAATCAGATCTTATCATAATTCCGTCATTAAATCACAATTACAATTTAGCATTGCAACACAATGAGCTATTGGTAAAATGGCTGGAAAAACAATACCACAACGGAGCGGAAATTGCTACAATTTGTACCGGAGCATTTATGTTAGCCGCATCCGGACTTTTAGACGGAAAAAGTTGTTCGACACATTGGTCTGTTACTGAAAATTTTAATCTATTATTTCCAAAAGTCAATTTACGCACTGACGAATTGATCACAGATGAAAATGGAATTTACACCAATGGCGGTGCGTATTCCTTTTTGAATCTGATGATTTATCTTATTGAAAAATATTATGATAGAAAAACTGCAGTTTATTGTGCGAAGGTTTTTCAGATTGAAATGAACCGAAATACGCAGTCGCAATTTGCGATTTTCTCAGGTCAGAAGAAACATGATGACCAAATCGTTCAGCAAGCACAATTGTATATTGAAAAAAATCTCGGAGAAAAAATATCCATAAGCGAATTGTCTTCAAAATTTAATGTCGGCAGAAGAAATTTTGATCGAAGATTTGTAAAAGCTACCGGAAATACACCAATTGAATATTCACAAAGAGTTAAAATTGAGGCGGCAAAAAAGACTTTTGAAACAAACCGAAAAACAGTCAATGAAGTCATGTATGAAGTGGGTTATTCAGACATTAAAACCTTTAGAGATGTGTTTAAAAAAGTTACCGGAATATCACCAATAGAATACAAAAAGAAATATTATAAAGATGTTCTTTTGACAGCGTAACGATTTCTAAATGTTATAATTATCTTATTTTTTTAGCCTTATAATCCATTTGCTTTTTTATTCTTTTTAATTTAGAACTAGCTTAAAATCAATAAATTCATAAATGACCGTATGCAGATACTGCCTTCCTCCAGTTTAGCGCCGTATATAAAAAACTACACTATTGTGACGATCGAAAAAGATCTTGACAACGAAGTGTTCTATCCCAGCGGTTATGTTGATTTTATTGTGAACATATCGGAAGGATTTGCCGCTACGATCATCAACGGAAAACAAAAAGATACTCCTGCAATTGAGCTTTTAGGACATCTCACACTTCCTACTCGCCTTTCTGTAGCCAAAGGAACTTCGGTACTTATTGCGCGGATTTATCCTCACGCAAGTGCTTTGTTTTTCTCCGATCCGCTATCAGAATTCACCAATTATGCGACTGATATGTATGATGTATCTTTAACAGAAAACAGAGAATTATATGGCCGAATTATGGAAGCAACCGAACTTTCTGCCAAAATCAAAATTCTAGAAAATTACTTTCTGAATCAATTGAAAAAAAATGAAGCCCGATTAAAAAAAGTTACAACACTTCATGCATTGAGCCAACAACTTTCTATTGATTCACAATTGTCAGTTTTGCCAACTTTAGCATTGCAATCAGGCCTATCCGAAAGATATGTTCAAAAACTTTATATGTCCAATATTGGCATTAGTCCTGTTGCTTACGCTTCTGTGCTTCGATTTAACAAAAGTCTTGAATTGGTACTCAATACGCCACGATTACTAACAGAAATAGCATATGATTGTGGATATTATGATCAAGCACATTTTATTAAAGAATTCAAAAAATTTACTGGCATAACACCTTCGGCATCAAGAAATTCTATATTAAAAAATGACGCGGATTTACAACAAGCTGTGAACATTGGTTTTTAAAATTGTTTTTCAGTTTGCTTTTCTGCTCAACATTTCTCTCACATAATATCTTTCCTTTGTTACAGATGTTTCTGCATCGTTCGACATATGTTGATTATTTTAGAAAAAAATAATCCTACTTTTGATTCACAAACAAATACAATAGCAATGGAACATCTTTTTTCATACGGAACTTTACAATTAGAGAAAGTTCAACTCGAAACATTTGGCAGGATTTTAAAGGGCGAAAAAGTACAATTAAGAAAATATCAATTAGGAGAAACCGAAATTAAGGATCAATCTGTTATTGAAAAAAGCGGCAAGAATATTCATCCAATTGCGAAATTTACAGGCAATGAAAGAGACGGTATTTCTGGTGTTTTATTTGAAATTACATACGAGGAATTACTACAATCAGATGAATACGAAGTCGACGAGTACGAGCGAGTAAAAGTCGTATTTGATAATAATATTTCAGGATGGGTTTATGTGTGCAGAGAAACAAATAAATTGAATTTGTAAAAGCACCAAAAATAATCTTTAATAAAATGGCAATACAATTTCAAACTAATCGTATTGCCATCAAATCTTTATTATTTTCCAACAAGTTTTAATTTCAAAACTGTCACAGAATACGCTGGCAAGGCTATTTCTGCTTTTTGATTTCTTAATTTATATGCACTTTCAACCGGATATATCTTTTTCGGATTATCAAACGTATTTTCATCCTGCAAACTTGAACTAGCGAGAGTTATGATACTTCCTGCAGAAGTCAATTTTTCACCTTTTAAATCTACACTAACTTCTTGCTTCGCTGATGATGTATTTACCAATTTTATAATGATCTCTTTTGTATTTGCATCTTTTACCGCAGATGCATACAAGTCATTTTCTCCAGAAACTTGTTTTCCGTTTTTAGTAATTGCAAGCAAATCGGTTCCTTTATTGTTTGAAAATAACTTTTGCACATAATAATTAGCAGAACCATATGCCTGTAAATTGTTAAACCAAATCATATCCGGTGTCCATTGCCAAGCTTCTTCATGAGCCATTAAAGGCGCATACGAAGTCATATTAACCACTTCGGCATTTCGTTCTAAACCAGTCATAAAAGCTGCCTCAGAGAACGCGCATTCCCAGTTATTTCTGTTGTTTGGATTTGCCCCCGAAACACTTTGAGCGGCATATTCTCCTGCAAATATTTTAGGCCCTTTGCGATCATATTTGTCATATCGTGTAGCATTTTCCCTAAACCATTTTGGACTTTCATAATAATGCTCATCAATCAATTCAGCATTCAGTTTTTTTAGTTCTTTCATACCAAAATCAAAAAACTCGCCGCTTGGTGAAGGTCCGCTTCCTGAAACGATTGTAATATTCGGATATTTGTCTTTAATCGCTTTTTCAAAAACTTTATAACGCTCAATATAAGCTGGTCCCCATTGCTCGTTCCCTACTCCAATATATTTTAAATTGAATGGTTTTGGGTGTCCCATTTCTGCTCGGAGTTTTCCCCAAGAAGTAGTTTCTGAACCATTGGCAAACTCAATCAAATCCAAAGCGTCTTGCACGTAAGGATCTAATTCTTCCATTTCTGCTAATTCGCCGGTGTTGTATTGGCAAGCCATTCCACAACTTAAAATTGGCAACGGTGTCGCGCCGATATCTTCTGAAAGCTGGAAATATTCGTAAAAGCCAAGTCCAAAACTTTGAAAATAATCTGGTGTTTGCTTATGGTTAAATTCGACATTCCAACGATTCATCATTGTTCTTCTATCCTCCACATTTCCAACTGATTTTTTCCATTGGTAACGATCTGCCAAAGTTCTTCCTTCAACAATACAACCGCCCGGAAAGCGAAGAAAACCTGGCTTCATATCATACAAAAGTTGCACAAGATCTTTGCGCAAACCATTTTTTCTGTGCATCCAAGTATCATCTGGAAATAATGAAATCATATCCAAATCAATAGTTCCTGTTCCTTCAAAAGTTATTTTTAGCTTTGCTTTGGCTTCCGTTTGAGTCGCTGTAAATTGTGCCGAATACGATTTCCATTCATTAGATGTTGGAACAATGCTTGTTTCTCCAATCACTTTTTTGTCTTTATCGATAAGCTGAATAATTATTTTTTTGATCGCTTCACCGTGATTAGCGGCCTTCAAAGAAAAATTATATTTCGCATCTTTTTTAACTCCCATTCCCCTAAATCCTTCATTAATTATTTCATAGCCTTTAGGATCGTTTACAAGAATTCGGCAAAAGTTTGTATTGGTTTGATTTTTCGCTTCCTTAATTGGAGTCGCAACACCAGAATTCATATTCATTGACGATCTTTTCGTATTCGGTTGCTCCCAACCCATCAAGGGTTTGTCAAATTCAAAAGATCTATTTTTAATCATTTCAGCATACAAACCTCCATCAGCAGCAAAGTTGATATCTTCAAAAAACAAACCGAACATAGTAGGCTGTATTTTGGTAATCGTTTTTTTTGTATCAACTTCCAAAGTCGTTTTTTGTGCCTGTCCGTAAATAAAGTTCAATAATAAACTGCCTAAAAATATTCTTGTAATTATGTTTCTCTTCATTTGATCGTAATTCTGCTTGTATAGTATCTGTAAACTTAAAAAAAATGTCTGGATTTCTACTTTTTACTATTGTTTTTTCACAGCTTCATATTTATCTGGAAATGCTGCTTGACCATCTAAATTATTCACTTTTAAGACATCCACATTTTTGCTTTCAACAGCATATTTAAAATAATCCGGTTTGTTCTCTCCCCAAGTTACCGAACAATTTTGAACTTTTATGCTTTCGGCATTATCGAAATAAAACCCTGATGTACTGCCTTTTACAAAACCATCAACTTTTGCTGGTCGACGATCATAAATCCCCCCAGGGAAATTTGAAGTTTTATTGATCGAAACATTGACACCTTCAAAAACGATATTTTTGATTTTATCTTTAGTTTCTCCACTCACAAAAACACCATTTTCACCTGTGCACTGAATGTTGGTGAAATAAATATTGCTGATTGCTCCAACTTTTCCTTCTGTTGCACCTTTTGGAAAACGCCAATTTGCATCTTTATGGTTTCCGCTGGCACGACTAAAAGCAGTTACATAAATAGGTTCTGCCTTTCCCCACCATGTATCGGTAGTCAGACGGCCTTCTACAATAATATTAGAAAAAATGACATCGCTTACAGTTCCTTCATCCCTATTTTGAATTCCGACGCCACGATTACTATTTTTGATAATGCAGTTATTGAAAACCACTTGTCTAATGGCATCCATATTTTCAGAACCAATTTTGATCGCGCAACTGCTGCTTGTCATGGTGCAATTTGTCACCGTTATGTTTTCGCAGGCACCAAATTCTTCAAATTCTCTCCTGTTTTTCAAACAAATGCAGTCGTCACCACTTTCAATATAACAATCGCTGATACGAACATTTTTTGAATGATCAATATCAATTCCGTCGCTATTGCGGACTTTCAAACTGTTTAGTAAAGTAATACTGCTGATTACAACATCATTACAACCAATTAAATGAACAGTCCAATAAGCTGAATTTCCAATGTGAACGTCTTTAATTCGGATATTTTTTCCTCCTATTAAAGTCAAAACATGCGGGCGTGGATCCAACACATTAAAAGGTTTTAAAACATAAGAATCCGGCAATTCCTCTCCCATGAAAGAAATTCCGTTTCCATCTATTTTGCCGCTTCCGCTGATAGTGAAATTCTCAATGTTCTTTCCACCAATCCAGATGGTACCTTCACCTTTGTTATCACGAAAGGCACTTTCTGTATATAATTTTTCATCTGGACTCGCCAAAATTTTTGCACCTGCTTCAATATGTAACTCTACATTTGATTTAACATTGAAAGGTCCTGCCAAAAATGTAAATGGAGCCGGAATTAGTACTTGTCCACCCGTCAAACTGCAAGCATCAATTGCTTTTTGAATTGCTGCCGCATCATTAGTTTTTCCATCACCTTTAGCTCCATATTTTTTAACATCGTACACCTTTTGCGCTATTGCAGAAAGTGAAATGCAAAACAGAATTACGACTATAACTAATTTCTTTATCATTATTTTATATTTTTTAAGGTGTCAAGTTTCTAAGACACTAAAATTCTACGCTCTTTTTGAGTTATTATATTAATGAGCTGGTAATACAAACGTATTTTGTTTTGGCTCATTTTTTCTTTTTATAGCTTCAGAATCAAGATTACTTGAAAGAACATCTTTAAAAATAATCTGATTTGTTTTATCTGTTGGAACATCAATTTTTTCCATTTTTAGATTTTTTACATCATCAAAGACAAAAGCAGGACGAAAATCTTCTTTTTCCAATGTGATTTTGATATTTTTCATCTCAATTCCGTTGACGTGGCGAACGTAAAAACCAAACGAAGGCAATTCTCCAAACATGGTAAATTCGGGATAGCCTTTTTCATTTTCAAGTACATCTTTTAATCGGCTCAAAGGCAGATAAGCCATTCCTTTTGAGGCCCTACCTGGATAACTAATTTCGATATTCTCTAAAATTACATTTTCGATCGAATGTCCTGGAATTCCAGCAATTGCAGCAGGAAAAGGGTTATGGAAATAATCCACTTCGGGTCCTCTTAAATCATAATCAATATCGGGACGCCCGAACGGAATTTGAGCTTTCACATTTTTAATCGATACATTTTTTATATAACCCGCTTTATCGCCATTTCTGTGGCCTAAACGAATTAAAATCGCGTTTCCTGTATTAACAGCCGTAATATTTGAGACTTTTATATTTTCGATTTCAGCACCATCTACAGATTCAATTGCAATAGCTGATCTGAAAGTATCATAAACCTGAATGTTTTCGATAGTAACGTTTTTAAAACTTCCATAAGAACCAGTTCCAAATTTCACGGCACTTGCACTGGATCGAACTACACAATTTGCAATATAAATGTTATTGTTTTCCAAACCCGGAGAATCTGATTTTAAGCAAATTCCATCATCTGCAGCGTTTACATCGCAATTTGTAACACTTACATTTTCGCATCCATTGATATCAATTCCGTCATTGTTCCAATATGCTCTGCTCTCTACTTTTACATGATCGACAATTATATTTTTGGACTGCTCAAAACACGTCACCCAGCCAGAACTATTTTTCAATGTAATGCCACTTACTTTTATAACATCACATTTCAAGAACGAAACTAATTTTCCTCTACCATCTCCGGGGCGTAATCTGCGGTAATTATAATCGGGATCGATTCTTACGCCTGTGTGATGCAAGCTATCAACAGCCAATGCCAATTCTCTGCCTTGTCCATCAATACTACCTTTTCCTGAAATCGAAACATTTTTTGAATCTGTTGCAACAATCAAAGCTCTTCTGCCCTCATATTTTGGATAATCATTAACATCGGTACTTCCTAACAAAACAGCATCTTCATCCAAAAACAATTCCACTCCACTTTTCAAAACGATGCTTCCAGAAAGGAATTTTCCTTTTGATAAAACTACCCTTCCGCCTTTATTTTTACTGGCGTCGTCAATTGCTTTTTGAATTGCTTTGGTATTTAGCGTTTTTCCATTTCCGACAGCTCCGTATTTTGTAACATCAAATACTTTTTGCGCTCCAACTGTCAATGAAAAACAAAAAACGACTATTATAATTATATATTTTTTCATTTTTTTTTTAAAGGTGCTAAGGTTCTTAGAGGCTAAGGTTCTTAGGTTTAAACATACTACTCATTAAATACAAAAAATTACCAAAAAACGGTGTATAAAGCTACTAGAACGCTACAAATAATAAACGACCCAATAACAAATTCTGAAGAGACTTTGAACATCGCGGTGTCAACTTCTATTTTATGTGCTTCGTGCTGTAGTTTTGGTTCTGGTTTTAAGATACTGATAGTTCCCATGATCAAAACGATTGCAATAAAAGTAATCGTCATTCGGTCTAAAAATGGATAATCAGGAAAAGCACCATTGGTCCACATTGGCAAAAATTTCAAAACTGCCGCAATTGGCACTGTAAGCAATGCTCCGGCAAGTCCAGCTGTTGCAGTTGTACGCTTCCAAAACATTCCCAATAAAAACACCGCAAGAACTCCCGGTGAAAAGAAACCAACATATTCCTGAATAAACTGATACGCTTGATCCAATGATTTTAGCGCTGGTGCTACAAAAGCGGCAATAATCATACAGATCACCACGGTGATTCTGCCCACACGAACTAATCGTTTTTCTGTTGCAGTTTTATTGAAATATTTTTTATAAATATCTAAAGAAAAAATAGTTGAAATACTATTTGCCTTTCCTGCCAATGAAGCCACAATTGCCGCTGTTAAAGCCGCCAAAGCAATTCCTTTTAGACCAGCAGGCAATAAATTCATCAATGTTGGATAAGCGCGATCTGGTTTTAAAACTCCAGAAGCATCGAGCATTTCATGCTGAAACATTCCGTTTTGGTGCATTACATACATGGCAATTCCCGGCAAAACTGCAATTACAGGAACCAATAACTTTAGAAATGCTGCGAATAAAATTCCTTTTCGAGCTGTTTTTAAATCAGCACCTAAAGCTCTTTGTACAATATATTGATTACAACCCCAATAAGCCAGATTATTAATCAACATACCGCCAATGATTACTGAAGTTCCAGGTAATTCAGCATAATGCGGACTTGATTTATCGAATATCATGTGCAAATGGTCGGGCGCTTTTTCGGCAATAACCGCAAGTCCTTTTAAAATGTCTTTTCCATATCCAAATTGTTCCGAAAGCAAAGTCAATGCTAAATATGTAGTCACCAAACCTCCTAATATCAAGACAATAACTTGAAACATATCAGTATATCCGATAACTTTCATTCCTCCCAATGTTACAATAACAGAAAATAAACTTAATGCAATGACACAAAATTCAAAACTCAATGGCGCAATAGACGAAATTGCCAAAGCCCCCAAATAAATAATCGACGTAAGGTTTACAAATACATAGATCAACAACCAAATGACAGCCATGATTGCGCTAACGGTATTATTATATCTTTTTGCCAAAAACTGTGGCATTGTATATATTTTGTTTTTCAGGTAAACAGGAAGAATAAAAACAGCAACGATGATTAATGTTGCTGCAGACATCCATTCGTAGGAAGAAATAGCCAATCCGAGCGCAAAACCTGAACCGCTCATTCCTATAAAATGTTCTGCTGAAATATTGGACGCAATTAATGAGGCTCCAATTGCCCACCAGGTTAGTGATCCTTCTGCTAAAAAATAGTCATTGGAACTGGTGGCAGCATTTTTCTTGCTTCTGTAAATGTACATTCCGTATGATGTCACAATCACAAAATAAATGAGAAAAACGATGTAATCTGCGGTTTGTAATGAATTCATAATTTTGGTTGTTGGTTGATAGTTTGTGGTTGATCGTTTAAAATCGTTTTCTCGTTGTCACTTTGATACTTTGTCTCTTTTCTAGAACTAAATTTTTAAAAACCATTTTTTCTTGTAAAGAAAATACAACAAAACAAGCTGGACAAAGGTCAAAGACACAGCAGTAAAAACGGGTTGCCAAATGACTGGTGTAAATTTTATAAGTCCGCCAAATACATAATTTGCGGTATGCGCAAAATCCACCAATCCTTCCGCTGCCATGTATATCAAAATTGAATTGGAACCTATTATTATTAAAGGAAAAGCCCATTTATGAAATCCTAAAATATCAATTATTAAGTAGAAAAATGTAAAAAACAATATGCTACACCCTCCCACAAAACATACAAATGAGCTGGACCATAGATGTTTATTAATTGGAAAGGTATAATCCCAAAGCAATCCCAAAACAATAAAAATAATGCCTGAACCAACTAATATCAATAGTTTTTGATTTATTGAAAAATCGTTTTTAGCTCGCAAAAATGTTCCTAAAAACACTCCTAACAAAGCAGTCGAAATTGCGGGAATTGTTGACAACAAACCTTCAGGATCATAAACTGTGCTATGCAAGCGTCCGGGTAAAAACAATCTGTCAATATAGCCTTCCAAGGAACCTTCTTTGGTTAGGTTGCCAGCTCCAAAACCTGGAACTGGCACCAACTTCATAACTAAGTAATAACCAAACAAAATACTTAGAAACCAAATTATTTGTTTTTTTAAATCAAAATTCAAATAAATTAAACCTGCAAAAAACCACGCAAGCCCAATACGTCCCAATACGCTTGCGAAACGCGTTTGGTCAAATCCGTCAAAACGCAATAATCCGTTGACAATAAACCCCAAAACCAATAAAATTGATGTTCTTTTTAGCATTGAAAGATATATTCTTTGTTTTTCCTTTGATGGCAATTCCTGCACTGTATTTACACCAACTGCTTTCATTTTTTTATCAAAAGAAAAAGGCATCGAAACTCCCGCTACAAAAAGAAAAACAGGAAATATCATATCGTAAAATGTTATGCCTTCCCACTCTGTATGATGCAATTGCGATGACATCCAAACCAACACAGGTATTGGAGCTGCTTTTGCTAAAGCATGAACAATGTGCTCACCGCTCATAATCCAAAACATTACAAATCCTCTTAGAGCATCCAAAGAAATTAATCTTTCGTTTGTCGTATTGTTACTCATATATTGTATTTAAAGCACTTTAAATTCCATTTTACTCAATCGGTTTTATCACAAAACCATAACTGTATTCGCTTGCATTCAGTAAGTATTGTTCATGCGGATAAGCTCCCCAACTGTTATCACCTCCTAATCCTCGTTGTGCCAAATCTGCACAAACGACAACTTCTTTTCTAGGCGTTACATCGCTGATATGCTGATTCTTTTTTGTCAATCCTGGATCAAAATCACTTGGATAATTATTCAACGTACTCATTCCTAAAGACTGCAATCCTTTAATTTCAAGCCCTTTTCCTGTATTGTCTGAAAGTTTAAACCAACGAACATCTGTTTTATATCCGTTTTCCTGAGGACGTGTATAAGGCATATATTGATCAGCAACTTTGCTTTGGTAAATTCCTTTAATTGACGATTCATTTCGGTCAGAGTAATTTTCCCATGGCCCTCTTCCGTAATAATCAAGGTTTTCAAAATCGGTTTTGAGCGAAAAAATCATTCCGAAACGCGGCATTTCAGGCAAAGGATTGCTTCCTCTTTTAAACGAAGGCTGGATCTCCAATGCACCATCATCATTCAAGGCATATTTTATGATATAATCGGAAAAAACATCATTCAGTTTCAATTTTGCAACTACATAATTTTTTCCATTTTCCTGCACAATCTGAATGTTCTCCAAACTGCAATTGTTTCCAGCATTTCTCCAGACATTCAATTTTATTGGCATTTTGTTTCCAAAATCATTATCAGTAGGCGCTCTCCAAAAATTAGGCTCAGGGTAGTGCTTGAAATATTCTTCTCCTTTTGAGCTGTAATATGTCATTAAGCCTGTTGATTTGCTAATCTTAACCACCACATTTGATGTGTTTAGAACGAATTGGTCTTTATCTTCGCTTATTTTTGAAGAAGAATTCTTGTCTTTCGATTTTGCAAAATAATCTCCACTTTCAATGACAAATTGTTCTCTAGCGATCTCAAAATTTTGTGGCATCAATTCAGAACCTGTTTTGGCATAGGCAAATACATTTAATAAATATTCTGTACCCGCTTTTGAAACTATTTTTGGTAAATCAAGTTTAAATTCTTTCTCTGATTTCGGATTCAAATCCACATTAATTAAGCCTTCTTTTATAACCTTTCCATTCTCTAAAACTTGATATTTAAAATCGTAAAAATTCAGATTTGTAAAACCAAAGTCATTTATAATTTGAATTGTACCGTTTTTTATATCAATTGCTTTGAACAGGATGTCCTGATACACTTTCTTTACTTCATAGGCCGCAGGATGCGGAATTCTGTCAGGCCAAATCAATCCGTTATGGCAAAAATTTTCGTCATTGGTGTAATTTTGGCTTCCCAAATCTCCTCCATATGCCCAATATTTGCGTCCCGCTTCATCATATGTTTCAAATCCTTGGTCTACCCAATCCCAAATAAAACCACCTTGCATGTTTTTGCTTCCGCGGATAATATCCCAATATTCTTGGAAATTCCCATTGCTATTTCCCATCGCATGTGAATATTCACACATAATAAAAGGGCGTTTCACTTCTTTTCGCGCAGCATATTCCTTCATGTATTCGATCTTTGGATACATCGGACAAACGACATCTGTATTTTCGTTTTCCTTAGCTTGCTCAAACTGAACCAATCGGGTTTTGTCTCTGTTTTTTATCCATTTATAAGCATCGTGAAATACGGGGCCATTTGCACTTTCATTTCCTAAAGACCAAATGATTACTGAAGGTGCGTTTTTATCCCTTTCCACCAAACTGTAAATTCTGTCCATGTGAGCGGCATGCCATTCTGGAAGATGACCAGGATTAGTTTTTGGATTCATCCACATAAGCGGCTGTCCCTCTACTCCCATTCCGTGACTCTCGATATTCGCTTCATCAATCAAATACAATCCGTATTTATTGCAAAGTTTCATCCAGATTACATTATTAGGATAATGGCTTAGACGAACGGCATTGATATTAAATTGCTTCATTAATTTAATATCTTTCATCATCGTCGCTTCGTCTTGATAATGACCAGTTATCGGGTTGTGCTCATGAATATTTACGCCATGAAAAAGTATTCGCACACCATTCACCAGCAATTGTCCATTTTTCAGTTCCACTTTCCTAAATCCGATTTCGGTAGAAACCGATTCTATGACATTCCCTTTTTCGTCTTTTAACGTCAGTAGTAAAGTATATAAATTAGGCGCTTCAGAACTCCATAATTTTGGATTGGAAACATTTTCAGAGAAATTAATAGTCTGCGTTTTATTTCCTTCAAAATTTACTTTCAATTCCTTTACAAAAACATTTTGTCCAAAAGAATCAACCAACTTAGTTTCCAATTTTTGATTGTTCACTGAAGTTGAAGTCAGGTTTTTCAAACTAACGTCAACATTCAGGCTTCCATTTTTATAATTAGAATCTAAATCAGGTTTTGCAAAAAAATCTGAAATTCGGATGTGATTAGTGCTGTACAGATAAACATTTCGATCAATTCCTGAAATCCTCCAAAAATCTTGATCTTCAAGGTAAGAACCATCGCTCCATCTATAAACTTCAACAGCTACGCTATTTTTTCCTGATTTCAAGTATTTCGAAATATCAAATTCAGCTGGGCTTTTTGTGTTTTCTGTATAACCAACTTTTTCACCATTTACCCAAATATACATGGCCGAAGTTCCTGCTTCAAAATGAAGAAATACGTGTCTGTTTTTCCAGTTTTCTGGTAAAATAAAATCTCTTTTATAAGATCCAACCGGATTATCAGAATGGTTTATAAAAGGCGGATTTTTTTCAAAAGGATACGTAATATTGGTATAAATTGGAATTCCATATCCTTTTAATTCCCAATTTGAAGGCACCGAAATTTCTTTCCAATTGATTGTATTGAAATCATTTTTATAGAAATCTTTTGGTCGCTGATCTGGTGTTGGCGACCAAGAAAAATTCCAATTTCCATTTAATGAAAAATACCATGGCGAACTACTATAAATATCCTTTAAAGCCGACTGTTCATCTGCATAAGGAAGAAACGTCGCGCGCGCCGGTTCTCGATTGATCTGAAACACCTCTGGATTTTCCCAATCGTTTCTACTGTTTTTTTCTTGTCCAGAAACAATAGAACCGCAAATGGCAAAAAGGCTTAATAAAAATATTTTAGTTCTGATAATCTTCATTTTATTCATTTAAATAATTCAACAAAGAGCCTTTCCCACAAGATTTAAAAACCTTGCAGGAGGATTCTCTTCATAAAAATAGAATGTGACGTGTATTCTAAAAATTAAGTTTTTCCGGCAGATACTTCGCAACTAATTCTTTGTAATATGGAAGCAAAGCTTTTACATCTGGCTTTACTGGGGCTTTTGTATATAAATCATACGGATTGAACTTTTTAACCCATTCGAACATTTCTACATCCTTTTCATTCATTAAATGTGCATAAGCATTTTCTCTATGTTGTGAATAAAAAGAATGGTATCGAATCATGTACAATGCTGGATCTGGCAAATAATCCTTCATAATTTGGTACAGATATTCATCATGTCCCCAACTCATTTTTACTTTATCGAGACCACAATTTTCAGTATAAATTCCTAATTTGGTATTGAATCTTTCATCGCTGTAATCTGGATTATCTTTAAAAAATTCAGGATAAACGATTTTATCTGAATAAGCACAACCTACAGGAAATGTATCGCCTACTACTGCCCATTGTGGCTCGCCAAACAAACAAAGTACTTTTCCTAAATCATGTAAAAATCCCGTAAGAACGAACCAATCTTCGTGACCATCTGCTCTAATTGCCTCTGAAGTTTGCAAAAGATGTTGCGTTTGATCTAAATCAATATCTGGATCACTATCGTCAACAAGGGTATTCAAGAACTCAACAGCTTCCCAAATTGACATGCTTTTTTTGTTGAACTGCAAAAACTCCTCTTCCTTGCTGCACACAAAATCATAAGTTTGATAGGTGTGATTCATTCTGTAAAACTCCTTGACAGTTTCTACTCTTTCTGAATCGACGTAATTTCTAAACTCTTCTTTCTCTTTTATATTTTCAGCTGGATCAGGATAACGTATCAATAAATCATCTTCCCATTCGTCCAAATTTTTTAACGGCTTATCAGTGTCTATTATCTTTTTCATGACATTTTTATTAATGATTACTAAACAAAAATATAATATCAACTAGAAAACAGAATGGACTAATTCATCAAAAACATGGATATATCTTGAAATCAATTATTGATTATCAATACTTTACAAAATCAACCGTTAATCAGCTTACTTGGCGGGAATCCAAATTGCTTTTTGAAACAACGACTAAAATACAGTGGGTCATTAAAGCCAACTAACTCCGTAACTTCAGAAACATTATAGCGTTTTGTCTTTAAAAGTTGTGCTGCTTTTTTCAAACGTATGGTTCTGATAAATTCATTTGGAGCCAAATCAGTCAGTTCTTTAATTTTTCTGTAAAGTTTAGAAGAACTTACCCCTAATTTGTCACAAAGAAATTCTGTCGACAATTCAACTTCGCTTAAATTATCATTAATCAAGTTCGTGATTTTTTCCATAAATTCTTCATCGATTGGAGAATGTGTCAGTAAGCTAGCTTTACTTTCTACTTCGCCTGAGAATTTTTCTTTTAATTCTAATCTCGATTTAATGATGTTTTCAATAACGGTTTTAAGCAATGAAGGTTCAAACGGTTTTACAATATAACCGTCGGCACCTACGCCGTAACCTCTTACTTTATCATCATTTTCAGAAAGCGCGGTCAATAAAATAACGGGAATGTGACTTATAAATTCGTCCCTTTTCAATTCCTCGCAAAACTCCAGTCCGTCCATTACAGGCATCATAACATCAGCAACGCAAAGAATTGGCTTAATTTGTCTGCAAATTTTTAGTCCTTCCATTCCATTTTCGGCTTCGTAGACTTTGTAATAATCAGAAAGATAATCCACCAGATATTTTCTCAGTTCAGTATTATCTTCAACAACTAATATCTTTTGTTTTAACTCTGTGTTTTGCAGAATCTTTTTTGGCGCTTTTTCAGGAAGCAACATACTTTGATTGTCGTTTTTCAAAACGAACTCAAAAACCTCTTTATCGGTATAAAAACTACGTTCGATTGGCAATTCGACCGTAAAAATACTTCCTTCTCCTTCTGTACTTTCTAATTTAATGGTGCCTTTATGAAGTGCTACCAAAGACTTCACCAATGACAAACCAATTCCAGAACCGGTATTTTGATTTTTATTTCCTTTTACTTGATAAAAACGTTTGAAAATTTTCTCCTGGCTTTTCAGCGGAATTCCGATTCCATCATCGCTTACCTCTATAATCAACCTGCCTTCTTCTCCATCTTTGAGTCTGATGAACAAATCTACATTTCCGAATTTATTCGTAAACTTTAAAGCATTGGACAATAGATTGTACAAAATTTTATCATACTTGTCATTATCGACCCAACCTGTTAAATTCTCATTCTCGGTAGTGAAATTTAGGGTAATATTTTTATTGTATGCCAACTCTTTAAACGATTCAAATATGTTTTTAGAATATGAAATAATATCCGTTTGAGAGACTTTAAGCTTTAATTCTCCAGCTTGAGCGCGTCTAAAATCCAAAACCTGATTCACAAGATTCAGCATTCTGCTCGCATTCTGATGAATTAGATTATATCTGCTTTTTTGATATTCGCTCGCATTTCCTTCTTCCAATAATTGCTTGGCAGGACCTAAGATTAAGGTTAAAGGCGTTCGCAATTCATGAGAGATATTGGTGAAAAAACGAAGTTTTTCATTATTCAGTTTTATATCTTGTTCTCTCTTGATTTTCTCGGTAAGCAATTCTTGTTTTAATCTGATGCGGTTTCGAATTTCTTTGCGAACAAAATAAAACAACATACACAACAATATAAAAAGCAAAAACAACGCAAAAGGCGTCAACCAAAAAGGAGGATGAATGACGATTTCATATGAAACCACTTTGCTCCAATGTCCGTCGCTGTTGCTTGATCGAATTTTAAATGTATAATGTCCTGGATAAAGGTTGGTGTATTGAACTGTTCTTGAATTGCTATTAGTAGTAATCCAATTTTTATCAAAACCTTCCAGCATATATTCGAACTTATTCAGTTTTTCATTTGTAAAAGAAGGAGTTGAAAATTGAAGCGAAAAATCACGGTTTTTGTAACTCAGTTTTACTTCTTTGCTGTAATTCAAATCAATTACAAGTGGTATTTGTCCATTAATTTCCGTACCAGGAACAATCTCTTCATTCTGAATTTTAAATTCGGTAATAACGGGTGATGGCGACCATTTATTATTGACGATTTTATCCAAAGAAAAATAAATAATACCGTTTTTAGTTCCTAAATAAATGTTTGAACTATTAAAATTGAAAAAGCTGCTAGAGCTAAAAACATCCAGCCTGTTACCGCTTTTTACGTGATAAACATTTACATCTTTTAAATTAGAATTAAGTCTTGCGACCGTATTGTTGTTGATGTTCAACCATAAATTTCCTTTCGCATCTGATAGCATATCTGTTATCCAGTTCCCTGATAATTCTTTAGGATTCGTCAGTGGAAAAAAATTATCCTTAGATGGGGAATAAAGACATAAACCAACACGTGTCGAAGCCCAAATTCTACCTTTAATATCGACCAAAATGTCACTTATATTATCATCGTGTGGTATGCCTTTTTCTTTAGCATACAAAGACTTATAGATTTTAATATTACCTGTTTTTATATTGTACTTCGCTACTCCAGTTTCAGTTGCTATCCAAACATTATTGGCTTTATCTTTTTCTATTGCATTGATTTGAAAACCTGGAAGAAGTTTTCCAGTCGAAGTTTGAACTTGCAACGTTTGAGTGTTTAAAATCACAGCACCTTCACCAAAAGAGCCAACCATCATGCTTTGCTCGCCAATTTTACTAAAAGCGAATACAGGTGCTGTATTAAAACCGATATGAACTTCTTTCGAAGAATTGGTCAAATAATTGTAAACTAAAACATTTCCATTCCAGAGTCCGCAATAAAATATTTTTCCATCATCTGAATAGATACTTACCATGTCTTTTTGAACATTGTAAAGTGGACTAAAGCCTTTTGTATTTGAAATAAAAAGCCCGTTATGTCTAGTTTCTACAATAACTTTTCCATCATAGGTTTTAGCAAATCCTCTTATTCTAGGTGATTGATTTCCAATAAAATGTGATATATCTTTATTAAGAACGAACTGATTCTCATAAGGATCGTATTTGTCTAATCCATCTTCAGTTCCAATCCACAAAACTCCTGAAGCATCAAAGTATAATGATGATACCAAATTATCGACAATTGAAGAATCATCAGATAAAATAGAATAATACCATTTGTAATTTCCTTTTTGAATGTCTTCTAACTGATTGCAAACCAATAAACCACCAAGTGTTCCTACCCAGTATTTCCCGTCTGGAGCCTGAGCTACTGAGATAAAATATGGTCCTAGGTTGTTTCGTATCTCTTTGTTTTCAATATACAGGTTTACGAATTGATTTGCAGTTTTATCAAGTTTGTACAAACCTTCTCTCGTTCCTATAAAAATATCAGACTTCGCGTCTTCGTAAATAAAGTTGATGTAAGGATTTTTTTCAGTAGAATTAGGAACTTTCAATATATAATTGACAATACGAACAATTTCTCCTTTAGCATCTAATGAAATTCTTGCTACTGATCCGGTTTCATAACTACCAATCCAGATGCCTCCTTTTTTGTCTTCAAAAATTTCATTTACGTACTGAAATCCCGGTATCGGTACTTTCTCAAAACGATTTTCTTTTTGAAAAAAAATGTAAACTCCCTTGGTTTTAGTTCCAACCCAAATTCTTTTAAACTTATCTACATGAACCGATCTGATTTCTTCATCTGGCAAACTTTTAGGGTTATTTGCCTGAGGCAAAAAAGTGACAAATTTATTTGTATCAATTTTATAAAGCGTCAATCCTTTTCTGGTTCCAATCCATAAACTGTTGGATTCTTCATCAAGATCGAGTGCTGTAATATCATCATTATGCAATCGATTTTCACTTGGTGAAGCGCTCATGTATTTTTTAAATTGATATCCATCAAAACGATTTAATCCAGAAAAAGTACCAAACCACAAAAAGCCTTTTTTATCCTGTACAATATGACGCACCGAATTATGGGACAATCCGTTATTGTCGTTAAAATGATCAAATTTAATATTCTGACAATGAGAATAATAACTAAAAATCAAGCAAAAAAATAATATAAAGGAATTTTGTTTCATGTTATGAATTCTATATGCAATCTACTCATTTTTAAGCACATAATACCTTAAGATTTGTTTAAGGTTTTACGCGTTCCATAGTACTTGTTTTTAGATTTATTTTAAAATGATTTGAAGGCTGGCTGTTCATCGTTTTCAGAAAAATTTTGCCCCATAAGACCCATTTTTCATCACTCGATTTTTCAAGTTCTTGGCAAACCAGTTGATACTGTTTTAGTCTGCTAAAACCAATTTCGGGAATGGCTAATTCATCAGCATTTTTTAATCTGTAAAAATCAAAAATCATATCATAGCCTTTCCACAATTCAAAATCTTTTTCGGTCAAGTTATATTCTTTTAATTGTTCTTGAAGTGCAGCATTGTTTTTATTTATCATCAACAATTCTTTGCCGGATAGATTTGTAATTGATGATAAAAATGTCGCTGGAAAATCTTCTGGCAAAAATCGCAAACGGACTAATTCTTTTAAATGCCATCGCGTAAAACCCTCATAATCTTGGGATTTCAAAATAGCTCTATTCCAAATATTTTGACTTTTACTATTTTGCAAATACGTGTATTCTTCTTCATAAAATGGAAACAAACTATTAAATTTTGGTACTTTTCCAACTACAATAGTCTCAACTTCAAGGTCAGAATTTGAATGAATGGTCAGAATTTTATAAGCGGGTTTATATGCCGCTAAAGAAGGAGTTTGAATATTAAACAACGTATTGCCCTTTGCTGATGTGCGTACTCCAGTATCATTAATATGCATGTGTCCGCCAAAATGTATCTGAATTCCAGCATCTGCAAATAATTGTGCTACTTCTTCATTTGGAACTCGAGACAGTTGCATTTTATCTGAACCAAAAAGGTTTTTCATTTCTGCTGAGGCATTGTCATTAAAATCAATCATCGGATAATGACTAAAAGCAATCAATATTTTGCCTCTTTGTTTGGCTTCCGCCGAAACTTTTTTAACCCATTCAATCAGATGTCTTTTATAAATGAGAACATTATTATAACCAATACTTGCTCCTGAAAAATCATTTGGATTGTTTGGCAAACCAGATAATTTTTCATTCGGAACATACGCATTTGCATCGATTGCCAAAAGCCAAATTCCTTTAACGGGTTCAACTAAATAACTGGCATCGGGAAGAAATAAATTGGTATTTTTTATCGGATAAATTCTTTTCTCTAATACCGATTCTTTTGAAGCGTTGTCATAATTATAATTCGCATAGGAATAAGTCGAAAAAGGCGTTTCCCAATACAAATATTCTTTTTTTGGATAAAATCCAAAATCAGCCATTTCAGTCAAAGTCTCTTTATATCCGCCATTTTTTATATCGGCGGTAATGATTGGTTCTAACTGATTTTCTTTTGTTTTTACAATACTTTTAGAACTGCTGATAATCTGCTCTTTACCATCTTTTCCTAAAAAATCAATTTTAGAAGCTTCCTGAGCAAAAGGTTTTGGCGCATCATGATTTCCAGTGGTTACAAAAAATGACATTCCGTATTTTGTCTCATATTCGTTGAGTATTTTTTTTAAGCCACGAATATGAACCGGTTGCCCGTCATCACTAAAATCACCAGGAAGTGCAATTTGTTTGATTCCTCTTTTTGCGATATCGTCTAGAGCCGCGATAAAAGCAAAATAATTTTCATTGAAAATTCGGGTAGAATGCAACTGTGAACTCATCGTTCTAATATTAGCATATTCACCAGTTACAGGATTTTTGATGCCTTTGTAGTTATTGTCTTCAAATTTCCCAAAAATGTCACCTAAATGCACATCAGCAATAAAGGCGATTTGTTGTGTTTTTGGTTTTTCTGTTTGTTTTACTTTGCATCCATTTAGAAAAAACAACAGCAATAATAAACTCAATATTCTAAACATATAACTTTTTTTATACCCATGGGGTGCATTTTTTTAAGATAATTAAAACAGCTGCACCCAATGGGTGAAAAGCTATAGTATATTTTTTATGTAAGCTTCCAATTTGTCCAAAGTGTTTAATTCTTGTTCTCTGGCGCTTGATGAAATAATTTTTGTCTCTAAATTTTTAGTTGGTTTCGAGATCAACAAATACTGATTTCCGTCATCAGTTGTTTTTTCATAATCTTTTGGATTGTACATAATTCCAGCCCCAATTCCAACAACTTCAGCAGCTACATCTTCTGGATGTTTTCCCCAAACTGCAATATAATTTGTTCCTTTTTTTGTTTCAAAATCTTTGAAATAATTTACTCCGGTAGCAAATTGCACTTTTTCTCCTGTCAAACTTACAGCTTCAACTTTGGCTTCTCTTTTTCCAGAAAATACAGTAACTCGAACCAAAATATCAACTTTTTTTCCTTTGTAAGGAACTCCTCTTGAAATCATTTCCATATAAGAAGTTGTCTCGGTTTTACCAACGTGAGCCAAGCGATTTGACACTGGATTCAATGGAATCAACTTTTCTCCATCCCAAAGCTTCACTCCTCCTAATCCAACTGTATTGGCAACTTTGTAATAGTCTGCTCCCCATCCTTCTTTTTGTTGCTCCGGAGTTGGATACCAATGCGCTGCTTTTAATTCTAAACCCGGTTTTGCTTTTGAATAAACATCAATCGCAACTTTATCACTAAAATAGATCCTTAAAGCCATCCACTCATTTTCGACTGCAGGTCCGTGATGTCCAATTGTGCTATACAAATCTCCTGATTCCGATCCAATATCAGTCAAATACGATATTTTCTCTGCTTTCATATACAAACTTGCATCTGTTTTATTTTGTGCGAAACCAGTAAAGCAAAAGGACAACACTGCTAAAAATGATAATTTCATAATGTTAATTTATTAGATATTTAATTTCCATAAATTTAAAATAACTGTTGAAATTACACGAATAATTCTATAATATTATTTAAAAATTATGTGAAATTTATTTTTAGATGCATAAAATCCATATTTATACTGCTTCAAATAGCTAGAATTCAACGAGATTCTAAAAATATGTTTAAGAAATTGTTAAAGTGTGTTTAAATGGCGTAAATCCCGTGATGTAAACATGTTCACCAGCCGTTCGCAAAGTGCCTTGGTGATACGTGTATTCTTCACTATCTAAATTGTCGACGTTAAGATGTTCGCATTTTCCTTCACCTATTTTTATGGTATCATTTCCTATAGAAATCGTGGCGAATCCAGACTTAAGAAAATAATTTTTCTTTTCATCCTTATCAGCTCCTGAAACGATGCTTCCTTCATTAAAACACATTTCGATTGTTACTTCGACATTTGGAGGCCCGTCAACTTTAAAATCTAAGTTCAAGCTTCCATTGTTTTCTGTAATTTCAATAATGGTTGTTTGTTTTTTTACGTTGCTTTTTATTCTGGATTCAAAATCCATTTTGTTCCAAAAACGACCATCAGGAGAAGGCGATAATTTGTAATCTCCATCAGGTTTGAGATATTGTGATTCTAGTGGTTGGTAATAATCGCCCTCTTTGATTTCTTTGAGAATGTATTTGTTTCCTTCCTTTGCAATTCCGTCACTGCTAAAATACCCCAATCTAAAGAAAGAAGTAGAAAGTCGCATGTACTTTAAAATAGCATCTCCCTTTCTAAACAATAAAAAGTTAGGATTTGAAGATCTGCCTGAAACGATCTGCAAAGGTTTATCGTTGCCACCAAATAATGTTACTGATGTTTCGCCTCGTCTGATTCGTGCTAAATTTGAAACTGTAAAAAACTTTTCAAAATCATTTGCTATTTTGGCATCGGTCGGAATTTCTTTTTGAAGTTCAGGAGTTTCCATAAAAAACGCCAAAGATTCAGCTAAAATTTCATTGTTGAATTCAGGTAGACTCTCGATAAGATTTACCATGTGAACAAACATTGGATTTTTGGTATGAATAGCCATAAACCTGTATGACAAATAAAATTTATTTACTTTGATATTCATAAATTGATCCTGTCGTTTAGAATCGACTGTAACTAAATCACCGTTCGGCTCCGTGTAATAAAAATAAGTAGTCAAATTTTTATTTACGATATCTGACAATTCTGGCTTATTGAGTAATCTTGCCATGGTAATCAATGCTTTATTGATAACAGCTGAATAGATACCGCTTCGCTCGGAATATTGCCCGTCTGCATTCATATAAATGCCTTCTGCCAGCCATTGATCAATTCTTTGCAGGTATCTCTTGTCTGGATACAACGAATTAATACTTGCCAAAGCGCCACAAATAACCCAGCGGTGATTTGGAGTATGAATACCGCCATTAATCATTGCTTCGCCGGCGTTTAAAATAAACTTTTTCAATTTCTCACGCAATTCAGCAAAGTCACTTTGTTTGTCTTTATTGAGCAAAGCGGCGGCCGGACAAATATATTCCAGAATAAAAGCAGTATCTGGAGGCGACTGCCTATTTCCACCGGCATCTAATGTACCATCGCTATATTGCTCTTTTAGCAAAACATCTGCAGCTTCATTAATTTTTTCTGCTACAGCTTTTGATTTATAGAATTCTGATTTTAAATTTAATAAAGATGCAGTAAGTATGGTTATAGAACTTGCAATTGGTCTAAAATTGCTTATTCTTATTCCAGGTTCGTTCATCTTTTTATTCAATATGCTTTTGACTCTGGCATCATTGCCTGAAATGAGTTTTTTCATTAATTGAACATCTTCTTTTCCTGAATTATTATTCGAAAAAAAGTCATTTGCAAAGACGAGGTCACTTGCTAAAATTCCTGCTAATGACAGTCCTCCAAGTCGAAGAAATTCGCCACGGTTCATTTGATTCTTCATAAACTTGTTTATTGGTTAAGATAATAGTTGGATTGTTTTTTTATAAAAAACCAGTGGTCAATTGGCTCTTGCTAATGCTAAAAAATTATTTATCTGTCACTTTTACTAGTGTAAAATTTATTCCTAATGGGTTTTCAGTCATTTTACAGATTAAAGGAAAATCAGGATTTTTTATGATCCACATTTCGGTTTTATCAACTTGTCCAATTACATGAAAAACATCAATTGATTTTCCATCTATAACGACACTGTTTTTATCTGGTTTTTCATCCAAAATATATATTGTATTGTTATAGACAAACTTTTTATTTTTGACTAAATCCTGATAGGCTGATTGCGAAATCATGAAGAAAGTTTCGTTTGGTTTTAAAACTAAAACATTCGAATATTCACCTTGATTAAAACTTAATCCATCACCTTTTCTTAATGCTTTTTGACTCGTTACAATATTGCTTTTTACGCCTTTTGTTTCCAGACCAAAAACGAGCGTGTCTTTAGTCATTTTTGTCAAAAGCATCAGGGTTCTGGTTTGTCCATGCAACTTACAGACATAGCTTAGCTCTGTGTTGTTTTTAATTGATGGAACGTAATTTTGTGAAAATCCAAACTGATAGGTTATGCAAAAAAGAATTGCTAAAATTATATTTTTCATCTACTGGATATTTTTATTTTTTTGGTGGTAAAATAGTCGTTCCCCAAGCCGAAGGTTTTGAATCCATTTCGTAAATCAATTCTCCACCTTTCATAATATCGTCGTGCGTAATCCAAGCCTGATTATAAGCTTTTCCGTTTAAGAATGCTGTTTTGATGTATTTGTTTTTACTGCTCATATTTTTAGCCGTAATCTTAAATTGATTGCCGTTTTCTAATTGTATCGCAGTCTCCTTAATAAACGGTGCATTCAACAAATAGTAAGGCTGACCAGCGTTTGGATATAATCCCATCATGTGAAAAGCCAACCAAGAAGACATCGCGCCAGAATCATCGTTTCCAGGCAAACCTTCGTGAGAAGTATTGAAATTGTTTGTGATAATTTCGTGAATTCTGTCACTGCTCAAATAAGGCTTTCCAATCCAATGATACAAGCAAGGCGTCAAAAACGAAGGTTCATTGGCAACATTATATAATTTCGCATCAAAAAAAGTATCCAATCTTTTTTGGAAAGCAATATTTCCTCCTGATTTGCGAACAAGTTCCGGAACATCATGCGGAATGCTAAACGAATATTCCCAAGAAGTTGCTTCATAGAAAAACACACACCAATGGCAAACATACCAAGGCGATTCAATTATTACGGGCGTATATTTAAATGTCGGTTTCTGAATTTTGGATTCTCCAAAAACAATATCGTCCAACCAATTTCCATTGGCATCTTTTGGCATAATAAATCCTTTAGAACCGTTATTCTCATAATCGGGACGCCACAAATTCTGCCAGCTATCAGCTTGTTTAATATATTGATTGTATAAATCTGCGTAGCCTAATCCTTTTGCTACGGTTGCAATATTATAATCGTTATATGAAAAATCGATTGTCATATTTCCTGCACGCGGTACATTATAAGGCACATAACCCAAACGCAGATATTCCATCAAACCGCCTCTTCCCTCTTTTTCTTCATTTCCACCTGGAGGAACTGTAGCATCTTTCAGCATCGCTTTTAATGCCAATTCATAATCAATTCCTTTTAGGTTTTTAACAAAAGCATCGGCTACTACAACTTCTGCATTCGATCCGCCTTGCGTACGACCGTTATCATTACCACTTCTGCCTTCTGGCATATAACCATCTCTTTTATAAATATTCAACATGGCATTTACGATTTCAACTTGACGTTTGGAATCAATCAAAGTGATCAAAGGGCTCGAGCTTCTGAAAGTATCCCAAATACAATAAAAATCATCATAATAAGGTTCGTCATTTGTCCATAACGGATTTTCGCCTGTTCTGTTCACAGGAGCCAACATCGTGTGGTATAAACCTGTGTAAAACATCTTTTTATAATCTTCAGATGTATCTGGCGAAAGTTTAATTCGGCTTAACAAAACCTCCCATTTATTTTCTAAACTTGATAATACCGAATTAAAATCCCAATGTGGAATTTCGACTTCTATATTATTTTTAGCTTTTAATTCACTTAAAAAAGAGATTCCAATTTTTACATTAAGTTCTTGTTTTCCCTCTTTTCCAAAAGAAAGCAAAGCTGCAGTTTTTTTTCCTGAATCAAATTGAGACGATTGATCAGCATAAAATTCCCCATCTTTCCAAGTCACATATTTTGCAATTGGCTGATCGAAAGTCGCCCAAAAATAAACGGTATACGCACGACCATTATTCCAGCCACCACGGATTCTGCTATACCCTCTCACTTCATGATCTGAAACAATTTCAATTTGAGAACCTACAAATTGTTGTGCTTCACGCCCATCTGGCTCAGGAGATTCTCCTAAGAAAAAACCTGGGTCAATTTTTAAATCTTTAGTTCCATTTTTAGGATATGTAATCTTGTAAAACGCCGCTTTTTCAGCAGTTGTTATTTCAGTTTTGATATTATTTCCTTTAAAAACAGTTTCATAATATCCTAGTTTTACATTTTCCTCTGCTCGATATGAAGTTTGATCCAACTTATTTAATTCGCCAGAAAAAGGCATTATTTGTATGTTTCCATATTTTGGTCCACCGCCAGTTCCGCTCACATGTACTTGACTAAATCCTGTAACTTCTTTTGGCAATGGCAACCATCCGCTGTTGGGACTTACAGTACAATCCGGACTTGGCTTGACCATTCCGTAGGGACATGAAGGTCCAATAAAAACACGTCCAACACCTTCAGATCCAATCATCGGATCTACGTTGCTGTATACCTTATTTTGTGCGTTAATGGTAAAAAATGACGATATTCCTAAAAAAAGAATGGCTTTAGTATATATTTTCATTAGCTGATTTTATTTCTTGTTATTTATGAGTCTTTTAAATCGTTGCTGTTTTATTGTTTTGGTTTATCAGACATCTCTAAAATTAATGTTCCGCCATTTGTAATATCGTTATGCGAAATCGCATAATCATCAATAACTTTATTATTAAATTTAACCGTATTAATATAAATGTTCTTCGAACTGTTATTATTTGCTTCAATAACAAACGTTTTTCCCTTGTAATACTGAGGATTCAACTGAATTGAGATTTTATTAAAAACAGGACTTCCAATTTGATATTCAGGGTTTTCTTCTGTTCCTCCATTCAATTGAAATAAACCAATTTTCAACAATACGTTCAAACTTCCCATCAAACCTTGATCTTCATCGCCATTGTAGCCTGTTTCAGGACTTAACCCGCTAAAGGTTTCCTTTACAACATCACGAGTCCACGATTGAGTCAAATCTGGCCTTCCTAATTTATTAAAAATAAACGAAGTTTGAATGGATGGCTGATTTCCAAAATTTATCGGAATTCGACTGTATTCTGGATGCAATTCAGCTTCATGAGAGGTTCCCGATGTAAACTTTAGCTTCTTAGCAGTTTCAAACTGCGAGTTTAATTTTTCGACCGCTTTTTCATTTCCTCCCATTAACTTTGATAAATCGCCAATATTGTGAGGTACAAACCAAGTTGCCTGGGCTCCGTTTGCTTCTATAAAACCATTTTCATACTTATAAATATCGTAATTCACCAGCCATTTTCCGTCCACATTTTTAGGACGCATCCATCCTATCGTTTTGTCAAAAACATTTTGGTAATTTTTTGAGCGATTCATAAAATAATTATAATCGTCCTGATGATTCAATTTTTTCGCCAATTGCGCTAGAGTCCAATCTTCATAAGCATATTCTAAAGTTAAGCTTGCACCATCTTGATGGCTACCAAAGTTCCCTTCCGGCAATGGATAAGGCACAAAACCTTTTTCTAGATAATATTTCAATCCACCGCCAATATTGGTTTTATGTTCATAACCCGCTTTTCCCATAATACCGTTTAGCATATGGTTTTTCTTCAGTGCAACGTAAATGGATTCCAAATCTTCTTTTACAATGCCTTTTTGAATAGCAGTAACAATGAAAGGTGTTGTTGAGGCTCCCGTCATGACATAGGTGTCGTTACCACCCGAAGGACCACGCGGAATCATTCCTCCATCTTTATAATATTGCATTAAGGAATGGACAAAATCCTCCATAATTTCAGGATAAGCAAGTCCCCAAAGTGAATTTATTGTCCATTGCGCTCCCCAAAACGAATCGGAATTAAATTGATTGTATTTTGGTTTTCCGTTTTGATCCAACGGTAATTGTCCAATTCTAAATTTTTCTCCTGTATTATCAGGATAAGCTCCATTTGCATCATTAATCATTTTTCTGCCTTGCAGTGCGTGCCAAAGGTCGGTGTAAAATCTTCTTTGATCTGTTTCTGAACCTCCTTCTATTTTAATTCTGCCTAATAAGTTATTCCATTCTTCTCTTGATGAATCAACTACTTTGTCAAAATCCCAATGAGGCAATTCTTCGTCAATATTTATTGAGGCATTTTGGACTGAAGTATAGGAAACGCCTACTTTCATTAATACATTTTTATCAAAATCTCCTAAGTTAATGAGGTAATTTCCCGTTTCATTATCTTTTGTAACGGAAGAAATTGGTGCATTAATTTTAATTTTAAAGAAGACTTTTAATGGTTTTGGTCGCCTAAAATTTGTACTCAGAATCAATGATCCTGAAAGTTCATTGTCATTATTCTTTTCTAATATTCCATTTATATTTTCACAAGGACCTAAGACCGTATTCAGATTAAAAAGAATTGCTTTTTGAGCCTTAACCGGAAAAGTATATCGATGAAAACCTACCCTTTTTGTGCTTGTTAATTCGGCAGTTATTTGGTAACGGTCTAAAACTAGCGAATGATATCCTGGCGTAATTTTTTCGGTTTCATGACTAAATTTTGAATAGAAATCTTTAAAAATCCTTTTCGAATTTTCTTTATTAACTACAACAGGTATTAGTGAAATTCCTGATAGTTGCCATTCGTGAACATGGCTAAAACCTTTTATAGTATCTGTACTAAATTTATAACCGCATCCCCAATCTCCCTTAATTTCTGTATCAGGACTTAAATTCACCATACCGAAAGGACGGCTTGCAGATGAAAAGTAAAACCATCTTGAATTTTCGGTATCAAGCAAAGGATACACTTTATCTACCAATTGATTTTTTTGGAGATAAACTGTTTTCTCACTTTGGCATGACGCTAAAAACATAAGACAAAAACTTACTCCTATACGTCCAATTTTATATATTTTATTTAATTCCATTATTCTATTCTAAAAGGTTTTTCAACTCTTGAATTTTGGTTTTTAATAAAAAAGGAGAAGAAATATTACTCTTCCTCTCCTTTTTATAAAATCCATATTAAATTGCGATTTGCGTTCTAATTAAATTTTAATCCTAGTACCCTGTATTCTGAGTTAGAGCAGGATTTAAAACCAAAGCATTGGTTGGAATTGGGAAAATTCTGCGATATGTATCCGCGTTTGTTTTGAAGCCCCATTGACCTTCATATTTTCCAAAACGAATCATATCATTTCTATGCCAAGCTTCATGTGCAAATTCACGGCTTCTTTCTTTATAAAGATCATCTAATGTTACAGATGTCCAAGCAGCAGATGTTGTACGGTTAGAACGAACCATATTTACCAATGAAGTTGCAGTTTGACCTAAAGTTGCCGTACCTCCACGAAGAATCGCTTCAGCTTTCATTAAAAGCACATCTGAATAACGCAAGTAAGGCACGTCATTGTTTTGATTACGGCTTGTTGACGTATTATCTGGATAAAACTTGATGTTTCTGTACCCCATGTTCCAAGCAATTTCATCATTTCCACAGTCAAACAATGCAGCGTTTTGACGAAGAACAATATCTGGAGTCAAGTTTACTTGATATGTATAAGTTGCGCCACCATCTGAACCCGTGTAGAATTGATCGTACCCTTTTTTAGTTGTAGTAACCATTACAGGAGTCACACCATCATTCATGTATTGCAAACCTGTCAACCATTGTTTGTTACGAATATCATTTGGATCATCAAAATAAGCATAGAAGGATGCTAGAGTACTTCTAGGCGCACTTGGCGTAAATGGAAGTCCAAATTTTGCTCTTTCAGAACGTGGCACATCGTAACGTGAATGATACATTTGACCATTAAAACCAACAGTTACCGCAGCTGGATCATAAGGTACTGCAAAAATGAACTCTTTCATTTGCGGACCGTTAGCTGGATAAAACATCTGAAGATAGCTCGCTCTTGGTTCAATAGAATACAATCCAGAATTAATTACGGCATCAGCTGCTGCAATACAATCATTATAACGTTGCGTTCCTGTATAAACTTCAGCATTCAAATACAATTTCGCAAGCAAAGCATTTGCAGTTTGCTTATTTGGTCTTCCATAAGTTGTTATTCCAGATGCCGGATTTAGATTCGGAATTGCTTTTTTCAATTCTTTTTCAATAAATTCAAAAACTACTTTACGATCTGATTTTGCGTGTGCTGAGAAATCTCCGTAAACAGTATCTAAAGGCACATTTCCATAATTATCCATCATAATGTAATATGAAATTGCGCGCATTGTTTTTAATTCTGCAATCGTAGTTGATTTTTCTGCACCAGCAGGCATTGCTTTATCTAAAATTGAAATTGCCTGATTACTTGTACCAATAACTTTTGATGACCAATCCCAAAGACTCGAAACCCAGCCATTGTCTGGTGTCCAGTCATGATAATGCAACATTCTGTAATTCTGATTATCAAACCAGTTTCCTCCTCTTGCCGGCATAATAGATTCATCTGTACTTAGTGATTGTGTAAACCAATAGGCAAATGAAAATTCTCCACGGAATGCCGCATAAACCGGTCCCGCTGTCTGAATATATTGTGTCGAATTCTGTGGAAAAACATCCGGTGTCAACTGTGTCGTAATTGGCACCTCAAGATCATCGCAAGAACCAAATAAACCACCAACCATAAGAAGTGGAAGTCCTAAATATTTAAATATATTTTTCATCGTGTTTACAGTTTAATTTTTAAAATACTACGTTCATACCAAACAAGAATGTTGTGGTTTTTGGATAAAAATTATTTGAATCTACACCCGGTGCCGTTCCTCCTTGTTCAACTTCAGGATCAATTCCGGTATATTTTGTGATCACAAACAAATTGTTTACAGTTTCGTAAATACGGATCTTTTTGATATATCGTCCGACTTTTCCAAAATCATAACCCAGTGTCATATTATCTAATCGGATATAACTTCCGTCTTCTATAAAGCGCGTTGAATATTTGTAAGCATTCAAGTCATTTGGCGATTCATCTGCGGCATCAACGAGAATATTACTGGACATTGCTGTACTAGGTCTGAATAAATCGGCACGAGTTGCATTGAAGATTTTGTTTCCAAATACTCCACGGAAGAAAATATTCAAATCGAATTTTTTGTAAGTGAAATTATTATTCCAACCCATCATGAACTTAGGCTGTGCACTTCCTGCATAGTGATAATCTGTACCAATTTGAGGTGTTGTAGTTAAACTACCATCCTTAGCAACGTATTGAGAAACACCTGCTGCATTTTTTCCTGCATATTGAAGCGTAAAAAATTGTCCTAGAGGTTTTCCTTCTTTTAAAATTTGTAAAGTACTTCCTGTTTGTCCGCCGCCTTCTGGTTGCACTCTTCTGATTGAATCTCCTCCAATAAAATATGGATTCGTCAATTTAGTAATCTCGTTTTTATTGTGAGAAAAATTCAAACTTGTATTATAAGTAAAGTTTTTAGATTTAACAACATTACTGTTTAAAGTAACCTCGACCCCTTTGTTTGACATATCACCACCGTTTGCTACAATTGTTCCAACTGGCACCAAAACTGGGTTTACATTATAGTTGTAAATCATGTCAGTTGTTTTCTTGTTATATACCTCGATAGAACCAGATAATCTTCCTTTTAATACTGTAAAATCAAGTCCAAGGTTAGCTGTAGCTGTTTTTTCCCAATTTAAATCTGGATTTGCAGCTTGATTTGGTCCGTAAGCACCAACTTGTTGCCCGTTGTAATAAAATGTACCTAAACTTCCTGAGATAAATTGCGCTGTATAAGCATTGAATCCAGAAGAGTTACCTGTTTGTCCCCAGCTTGCACGAAGTTTCAAATCAGTAAAGATTTTTTGGTCAGCCATAAAACCTTCTTTGTCAATTCTCCAAGCTCCACCAACAGAAGGGAAATATCCCCATTGATTGTTTGCTCCAAATACAGAACCACCATCTCTTCTAATAGATCCTTGCAAAAGATATTTATCTTTAAAGTTGTAATTCAAACGTCCAAAATAAGAAATCAAACGTTTTTTCTGATACGCTCTACTATCTCCAAAATCTACTCTGTAACCAGAAACTGAACTATAATTTCCTAAAGCAAGATTATTATAACTTACGTTGTCAACTGGAAAATTTGTGTTTGTTGCTTGGAATCCATCTCCTAAAACATCTTCTTGCCAAGAATAACCTAAAACTGCTTTTAGTTTATGATTTCCGAATGTTTTATCCCAGTTTAAGAAACTCTCAATAATAGTATTGTTTGTTTGATATGAATTTCTAAGCGCTGATCCGTTTACACCAAAATTCATTAATGAGTGAACTTGTGGTGGATCAGGATTGTTGTAGAAATTCGAGCTATTGTATTTTTGGTAATAACTATCATAATACTCCCCATGCAATGAATTTAATTGTTGGTAAGAAAGATTTAAGTTATAAGTGAATCCCCAAGGAAGTTTAACTTCTGTCGTTAAGCTTCCAACGAAATTGTTCGTTTTTGTATCGTCATCAGCATGATTCATCATTGCAACAGGGTTAAAATAACCTGTTTGAATAAAATTCTCGAAATAAGTTCCGTCAGGATTTGTTATTGGAGAAACCGGCAAGTGATTGATTGCTTGTTGAAGCACAACATTACGTTGCGGAACATTGTTGTATTTACTATTTGAATTGGTAACATTCAAACCGAATTTTACATGATCATCAAAAGCATTTTGCTCTATAGCTAAATGCGCGATTACACGTGAAAATTCATTCCCCTGAAGAACTCCCTCTTTATTGATGTAACTTACACTCGCAAAGTAATTACCATGCTCTCCACCGCCGCTCATCGACAGGTTTTGAGTTGTTGAGGGAGTATAACCAGGTCTCAGAATTGCATTTTGCCAATCTGTATTTGCTCCTTTATCATTTTCAGGAGTAAAGCTTAAATTATTTTTTGTTAGGAAAGATCTCAATTGATCTGCATTCATCATATCAAGCTGATTCGAAACTTTTTCAAAACCAAAATAGTTGCTATAGCTAATTTGTGATCTGTCTTTGCTTCCTCTTTTTGTTGTTACCATGATAACTCCGTTTGCAGCACGGTTTCCATAAATGGCAGTTGCCGCAGCATCCTTTAATACATCAATTGTAACGATATCATCAGGTGCAATAATTGAAATATCAACACCAGGAACTCCATCCACCACATAAAAAGGACCTTGTGAGCTGTTCAAAGTCGAAGCTCCACGCAAAACCACTGAAGCGGTTTTAGTTGGATCACCGCTGCTTGAAACATTCAAACCAGAAACTTTACCTTGCAACAACTGACCAACATCGGCAATTACACCATTGTTTAAATCATCCGCTTTTACAGATGAAACTGCAGTTGTTAAATTTTTACGTGATCCTTTTCCGTATCCTACTACCACCACTTGCTCTAAGTTTGTAGAACTAGAAGCTAATCTAATAGTATAATTTGATTGCGATCCGTTTACTTTTATTGTTTGGTCTACAAACCCAACAAATGATACTAAAAGACTTGTATTCTTATTCAAAACAGTGATTTTGAATCTTCCGTCAAAATCGGTCATGGTACTATTTTTAGTTCCACTTTCAATTACATTGGCTGCTGGTAATGGCATGCCTTTGTCGTCCAAAACTACACCGGACACTTCTGCTTTTTGCGCCCAGCAATTAAAGGAGAAGCCGGCAAAAAAGACTAATAATAATAGTTTTAGTTTTTCCATATTAAGTTAAAGTTAGTTGGTTAAATAATTGTTAAGCGAAATTAGCATTATTGCTTTGTTTAGTAAATGGACAGATTATTCATAAACATGGATTTTTTAATTATCCCAACAATATCAAGGCTTTACACGCTAATTCCATCCTATTATATCCTTTAAAAATTCGACATCTTTCTAAAATTACAACTTTATCAAAGGCAAGTAATTCAGAAATATTTCTTAATTCTCACAAATTTCAATATCCTATTTTTAAATCCTTTTATATTTTTTTATGCTAAAACATTTCATTGCTTTCACACCATTTTATTTCCCATTTTTTTATTGATTCTCTCACTTTCAATTCATCAAACGGTTCGTTTTTTATTACTGCTTCTTTTTGAGCCTTCAAAAACATCTTCCATCTTGGCCAATAATACTCTCTGTACATTCCTTTCCAGGCACGAGACGCATAATCATTTAAATGTCCTTCGCCTCCCCAAATCGTGATTAATGTTTTGGCGTTTTTTAAGTATAATTTTGATTCAGATTCAGAACTTCCATAATTCCACGCCGATTTTAGCCAATGATTTAAATTATTTAAAGGCTCACCTGCTATGACAGCATCAATTTCCAAAGCTTGTTTTTCTATTTTGTTAAAGAGTTCATCTCCTTTTTTTATGTTTTTTTCTTTATAAGCTTTCACGCATTCCATCAATAAGTCATCCATAATAAGCGAATAATAATGTCTGGAAACTTCAATTACATCATAATTATAAAGGCTTTCTTTGCTGTAGTTTTTAGCTTCGTTCTTCAAAATGTCCAAAGCCTGTTTCAATTTTTCTTTATTTCCCGGATTTCCTTTAAACGCTGTTATTTCTTGAGTTGGTCCTTTAAAAAACAAATACGCTCCCGCTTTTTCTTTCCACCAGCGGGTTTCCCAATATTTTGTACTATAAACCGATTCGATTAAAAGTTGCCAAGCCTGAGCAACTGGCGCCGAAATATTCTTTCCATATCGAGCTTTTAGATATTTCTGCAACCAATCATTTACTGTTTCTTTTCCTTGTTCCCACGGAAGATCATAAATGTATTCATAGACTAATGAATTATTATTCAATCCTTCTGGCATTGCGCCGTAACCAACTATATTTCCTTTATTTGGATTCTTAAGCAAGCTTGTCAGCTCATTTCTGTAGAAATTCAAATCACCGTAAACTGGATTGGAACCACCATAATTATGTACATAACCGTAAGTCCATTGTTTTTCATAAAAAGCTTCTTGATTTTCCCATACCTTATACCGGTCATTCGCATAATCCTGAATCATAGTTTTATCATTTGGCACTTTGCTCAGAAAAGCCTTTGTAGCTTCTTTGGTCCAAAACTCTTTATTATCGCCAAAAAGCCAACCCTGCATTACCCAAGTCGAACCAGGCGAAGCTTCGTTGATGGCTTCATAAATTGCTTTTCCATAACCCGACAATTCATCATATTTGTGTTCTTCTGAAACAGGCGGTGTTATTTCGTTAAAAGAATCCGCCAAATAAAAATCCGATTGACCATATAATTTAGCATAAATCGCTATAAAGCGCTTTCCTATTTCTTTGAACAAAGGATCTTTTGGATCTAGCAAATAAGTGCTTTCAAAACCTCCTCCTGACCACGATTTTAATTCTTTTATTTTAGATTCTGGATGTTTTTCTGCAAACGCTTTTGGCACATAACCGCTAAAAGCTGGAACCACAGGATGCATCCCCAATTCTCTCATTCGTTGAAGAATTTTCTTTTGAACATCTTCTTTTTTAGCAATCCACTCTTGTGGCAATGGACCTTCAAGGCTATTGATGTTCCCCATTCTTTGCCAAGGCAAAAAAGCTGGTCCAGCAAAATGCTCCTGCAACTGACGATCAGTTAATCCGTACTCTTTCCATAATAATTGCCAAGCGGCTTCTTGCCCTTCCATTGCTGTCGGAAGATTAATGCCATGAAAAGCCATCCAGTCAATTTCTTGTTCCCATCGTTTCCAGTCCCACCAAGGAGTCGTGTAACCAAACGTACAGGCATTCATATATTCTCTATACTTAAAAGGTGTAGTTTGTTTTTTTGAATATTTCGGCCATGTTTTTGGCAAATCGATTCTATTTCCTTCCCAACTTATCAAAACAGCACCGATATCTCTCAAAAAATTATATGCTGCATAACAAATTGCCGTATTTGAAGTACCGGTAATTCTTACTGTGTTGGCTGTAGTTTCCACTTCAAACCAATCTCTTTCATCTTTTTCTTTTTTATTGGCAATCTCAAAAACAAATTCATTCGAACGCTTGCCAATCAATCTTTCTAGAACAGCCGAAGCACTTTGTGTTTTTTGAGTATTTTGACAATATGCACTTGGCATCAAAAAAAATAATGCAAAAACAACAAAAGATTTTATCAAATGCTTATCATACTTAATTTTGAGAAATTCATTTTTCATATAAATTTATTTATCGCCAGACCTGGCCTCATTAATTTTTAAAAATAGCTACAGTTTTATTATTGTGCAGAAAGAACAATTCCGCAAAGACTGAATTAAAGATAAAAGTATAGAGAATGAAATTTGGGAGAATGGACATATCATTCAAAACCATAGAAATATTAAGCAAAAATGCCCCAGCAATAAAATTGCTAGGGCATCTCACGAAAAAGACCTGATTTCAACAGGTCATCAACATTTGTTTTTAAATGTTATTTGGCTGGATGATTACTGCTAAACATATCGCGATGCATTTTCCAACCGTCTTTTGTTTTTTTCCAAATCACGATTATTTTTCCGTCATCTAGTTTTTTGCCGTTCATATCTGTCATCTCATAAAAACTTTCTTCGGTTACAGTTGTTTTTCCATCTCCATAAAGATGCTGAATAGTAAATTTAACATGCACTTGAGGTCCGCTTCTAAAAAAAGAATCTATTTGTTTTGCCCCACATTTTGGTTCTGAATTTGGCGGAAACAAACAAGCATCTTCTGTATATCTCGCCACAATAGAACCGTCGTTTTTGTTGGTAAAATCAGAGAACGTTTTGTTGCTGGCTTCAATTACTTTTTTGACCTCTTTTAAAGCTGAATCTGTCGTTTGGGCTTTACACCAAAAAGTAAGCATCATAAATGCACTTAAAATAATTTTTGTTTTCATGGTTTGTATATTTTTTACAAAGGAAATTATTCTCAAATCCCGAAAATTGTAAAATAACGAACAACTATTCAGAAAGCTAAAAAGCTGTATAACAATAGTTCAACAATCAAGAAAAATCCTTAATTTTAACTAACCTTCATTTTTGTACTATGACCGATACATCACAACTTCGAAGCTCCATTTTTAAACATCTTGACGGTTTAGCAGTTGCTCCCACTGCAATTGCATTAAAAAACAAGGCCGTTTTAAATTATATTCTGAAGAAAAAAACAGTACAATTAACCGAACTTACCGCTACTTTCAAAGCAAATGAAGGCTACTTGAATGTGGGTTTGAGAATTTTGGCTTCGCAAGGATTCTTAGATTATGAAATCGATAATCGCACTCAAGAAATCGTAATTTCGGTAAATGAGAAATCAGAAACTGCTTTTTCATTATTTTATCTTTATGAAGATGTGGTGGATTTGCTTCAATTTTCAGCTCATTTTCATCCGCGTTTATTTGAAGATGCACCATTCGAAAAACTAAATTTAATTTTTGAAAAATATAAAAAGAATTACGGACTAGAATCTTCTAATAATCCTTTAACAAATGATATTCAAAATCAAATTTTAAAACATATTGAAGGTTATTTGATCGGACCGACAATTGTCCGTTTGGCCATGAAGGGCATGTTTCATAAATATTTTATGGAAACATCCTTCAAACCAGAAGAGTTTCATAAATCACCTGAAAACTTTAAAAAAATACTCGATTTTTTTGTTCATTTAGGATGGTTTTTAGAAAAAAAAGGAAATTATCAATTTACGGAAATCGGTTTGTTTTTTGCCAAAAGAGCCAGTGCTTATGGCGTTACGGTTTCGTATTTGCCCACATTTGCGAAAATTGAAGAATTAATGTTTGGCGATCCAACGGTTTTAAGAATGATAGCCGATGGCGAAAATGAAATTCATGTCGATCGGGAAATGAATGTTTGGGGAAGCGGTGGCGCACATGATACTTATTTTAAAGTTGTAGATGAAATTATAGTCAAACTATTTAATTTGCCAATTGATGAACAACCAAAAGGAATTTTGGATATGGGTTGCGGAAACGGCGCTTTCCTGCAACATATTTTTGAAGTAATCGACAGGCAGACTTTAAGAGGAAAAATGCTCGATGAATATCCGTTATTTTTAGTTGGAGCTGATTATAATCAAGCAGCTTTAAAAGTAACCAGAGCTAATCTTATAAAAGCAGATATTTGGGCAAAAGTAATTTGGGGCGATATTGGACGTCCCGATTTGCTTTCAGATGATTTGCGAGAGAACTATAATATTGATCTGAAAGATTTGCTTAACGTAAGAACTTTTTTGGATCATAACAGAATTTGGGAAGGTCCAGAAAACGTAAATACCGAAAGAATCAGCACTTCTACTGGTGCTTTTGCTTTTAGAGGAAAAAGAATCAGCAATAATCTTGTTGAAGATAATCTTTTGGAGCATTTGCAAAAATGGTCGCCTTATGTACGGAAATTTGGTTTGCTTCTAATTGAATTACATACGATAAATCCCAAACTCACGTCTCAAAATTTAGGCAAAACGCCTGCAACTGCTTATGATGCGACACACGGTTTCTCTGACCAATATATTGTTGAAATAGACGTCTTCAATAAAATTGCTGCCGAAGCCGGATTATTTCCTGATCCAACATTTTTCAGAAGATTCCCTGATGCTGACACTGCGACAGTAAGCATTAATTTATTGAAAGGGAATTGATTTGCAAATAATCATCGAATTTTTAAAATAAAAAAACTCCAAAATCAAAAGACTTTGGAGTTTTTTATATCATACTTTTTAAAATATTACATTTCGTTCAAGTCGTTGAATTCGTGTAAAGATTTTAATGTGCTTTCGTAAAATAAGATAGCCGCGATAAGGTTTCCTTTATCAGAGTAAGGCATCATCTTTCTTTGGAAATCAACAGTTGTGTCTAAGAAAGTTGTAGTACCAAGTGCTTGAGTATCTAACACTTTTTTGTGCTCATTATCGTCTGGAATACCTAAATCAGCCATTGTAACTCCTGGTTTTGTAACCAAAGCAATGTAAGGAAGTGTTTTTACCAAAACTTTAATACGCTCGATGTACAATTCTAAAAGTTCTCCCTTTTGCATACCGCTCAATTCTTTTTGATCATGGTATTTACGGATTAGGGCTGTTGTACTGATAATACTTCTTGGAGCATTTTTTGCTTGTGCTGATACTGCTACAGTAGCCAAGAAGCATAGAAAACTTAGTAAAAAGATCTTGCTTTTCATTTGTTAGTAGATTTGGTTAATGGTGTTTCGAAACAAAAATATATAAATTAACTTAAATTGCAACTGTATTGATTTCTTTTTTGCAATTAAATTTTCGTTTATATTAATTTATAGGTTAAATATTACAAATTATTAAAAATTCAATCTTAAATTCTTATGACTTTATGATTCTGAAGCGTCCTGGATATTTAATCCATATACTTTTCTTGTTGCCATAATAGTCCATATATTCTTCGCAAACAAATACAGCATGTGCAGTTGACCATGCAACCACACCGCAAAACTCACTTCCTGCTTCGCGTTTTAGTTTTTCGATTTGTTTGCCTTTTTGAAATCCCAAATACTTATAGATAGTCGGTGTATACACTTCTCCGCTTTCTAAATCTTCCAATGCTTTGTCAAAAGTATCTTCTTTATCTATAATCTGTTTGTATTTTGCCATTACAGCATAAGTCAGAATTGCGTATTCAATAATTTTTTCGTTCTCACAATTATCTTTGATACAAACAAAATCGGCTGATATTTTGGCTTTGCTTATTTCGTCACTATTAATATGGAAAGAGTCATTGTTTTTTAAGGTTATTTTTTGCTCTTTCTCGTTTATTTGTTCGGTCACAAAAAGATTGTCTAAGCCATAAATATTTAAAGAAGCTTTAATAAATGCAATTGACGAACAATTTGTGCGTTCGCCCTGCTTAAAGCTTTCAAATATTTTATCAGAACTTAATTGGCCGTAGGTATTTGAACAGACAAAAACTAAAAATAAAAATATTGAAGTTACAGATTTCATCGTCTTTGGATTTTAATTGTTTCTCGGCATCGATTTGGGAAATGCTTTGATTTTACAAATCTATAAAAATCAACTTATAATTGTGAAAAAATATTCATTTAGAATTAAAATCACAGGACACTGCAGGATAATCTGCTGATTATCTAATATTATTTTTGAGAATGCTTCAAAAGCAAATGAATCAAAATCCTTATTTTGGATAAAAATAAAACTTCATTGCGACATTTTCACTTTAAAATGACTCAAATATGATTCAAAATAAATTTTATTTATTCGTCTTGACCGCTATGGTTACAATCCCACTATATGCGCAGCAAAACCTGAAATTAACCTACGATAAACCTGCTACAAACTGGAACGAAGCTTTGCCAATTGGCAACGGGAAATTAGGCGCAATGGTCTTTGGAGGCGTTTCACAAGAACATCTGCAGCTTAACGAAGAAACGATTTGGGCAGGAGAACCGGGGAATAACGTTCCGAAAAATACTTTTGACAGCATTCAGAAAATTAGAAGACTTTTAAATGAAAGCAAATTTGAAGAAGCTCAAAATCTATCAAACAAGACTTATCCTAGAGCTGTTCCAAAAGACCTAAATTATGGAGTGCCTTATCAAACGATGGGCGATTTATACCTTGATTTTAAAGAACACCAAAATTTTAAGAATTACAGCCGAACTTTAGATATTGAAAATGCAATCAGCACGGTTTCTTATGAAGTTGATGGAGTAATTTTTAAACGTGAAATCTTTTCTTCTTTCGCAGATAATGTCATTGTGATTAAATTATCTTCTAGTAAAAAAGGGAAACTTAATTTTAATATTAGTCTTGCTTCTCCTCATTTAAAGAAATCAATCTTTACTTCTGACCATCACTTAATTGCGACTGGAACCAGCAGTTCTTGGGAGAATAAAACTGGGAAAATCAATTTTAAAACCGAAATTATCCCTGTTTTAAAAGGCGGAAAACTAACTTCTTCTTCAGATCAATTGACCATTTCTGGAGCAGATGAAGTGGTTGTTTACTTATCAATTGGTACTAATTTTAAAAAGTACAATGATATTTCGGGAAATCCTGATGAAAAAGTTTCAAAATATCTAAAAAATGCGCTTAGCAAAAAATATAATGATGAACTGAAAGCGCATATTCAAACGTATCAGAAATACTTCAATCGCGTTAGCCTGAATTTGGGAACGTCTGAACAAGCCAAAAAACCAACTGATATACGAATAAAGGAATTTGCAAATTCCAGCGATCCAGCACTTGTAGCATTGTATTTTCAGTTTGGCCGTTATCTTCTGATTTCTTCCTCACAACCTGGAACACAACCTGCAACGCTTCAAGGAATTTGGAATTACCAGCTTAATCCGTCTTGGGACAGCAAATACACCGTCAATATTAATACTGAAATGAACTATTGGCCTGCTGAAAACACGAACTTAAGCGAAATGCACGAGCCCTTGTTTGATATGATTGATGATTTGGCCATAACTGGACAAGAATCAGCGAAAGAAATGTACCATGCGAGAGGTTGGAATATGCACCACAACACAGATATCTGGAGAATTACCGGTGTCGTCGATGGCGGTTTCTATGGTATGTGGCCGATGGGCGGTGCCTGGCTGACACAGCATCTTTGGAATCATTATTTATATACAGGCGACAAAGAATTTCTGCGAAAGCATTATGAAGCATTAAAAGGAGTCACACTATTTTATTTAGATGTTCTGCAAAAAGATCCTTCAAATAAATATCTTGTCGTCTCGCCTTCTATGTCGCCAGAAAATAAATATTTTAAAGATGTTAGCATAACTGCCGGAACAACGATGGACAATCAGTTGGTTTTTGATGTTTTTAATAATTTCATAAATGCTTCAAAAGTTCTAAATGAAGATAAAAGTCTTTCAGATGAAGTGAAAATTGCATTGAGTAAATTACCCCCAATGCAAATTGGTCAATATGCTCAGTTACAGGAATGGTTGATCGATATGGATAAAACCGATGATAAACACCGACATATTTCGCATTTGTATGGATTATTTCCGTCTGGGCAAATTTCGCCTTTTAGAAATCCTGAATTGATGGAAGCTGCAAAAAACTCCATGACCTATCGCGGCGACAAATCAACAGGTTGGTCCATGGGTTGGAAAGTAAATTGGTGGGCAAGATTGTTGGATGGAAATAGAGCTTTTAAACTAATTTCTGACCAATTGACTCCAGCGCCTCTAGAATCAAAAGGACAATCTGGAGGAACCTATCCTAATCTTCTAGATGCTCATCCTCCATTTCAAATTGATGGAAATTTTGGCTGTACTTCGGGAATCGCTGAAATGCTGGTTCAAAGTTATGACGGGTATATTTATATTTTGCCTTCACTTCCTGATGCCTTGCCAAATGGTTCCGTAAAAGGTTTAAAAGCAAGAGGTGGCTTTGAAATCGACATTGAATGGAAAAATTCACAATTGACAAAATTGATAATCAAATCTTCTTTAGGCGGAAATGCAAGAATAAGAATTGCTAAAAATGTGGAATTTAAAACTAAACTACAAACCGCTAAAGGTGAAAATCCAAATGAATATTATCAAGTAAATCCTATTACAAAACCTCTAATATCAGAAAAGGCGGAATTGAAAGGAATTGCTGTTCCAGAAACACAACTATTTGATTTTGAAACAAAAAAAGGCGGAACTTATACTTTTGAAGCAAAATAAAAACAATATCTTTATATTGATTTAGAATAAAAAATGTCCAAAAACATAATTTTAAAATCAATATATGGAAAACAATGCGCTAATTCAGACTGAAGCATGGGTAATTGCACTTTTGCTATTTGTATTAATGATTATTTCAAGTTTTATTGGAAAAAAAATTGGGAATTACATTCAGAGCAAAAGGCCTCCAAAAGAAAAATCTACTGAAACATCAGCGCTCGTTGCCTTGCTTTTTTTCTTGCTGGCTTTTACATTCGGAATGAGCAGTGATCGTTACAATTCACGAAGACAAATTGTTGTTGAAGAAGCGAATGATATTGGAACAGCAATATTGCGAAGCGATTTGTACCCGGATTCTACAAGAACGCTTTTCAGAAAAGATTTTAAAGATTATGTTGAAGCTCGAATAGCTTATTTTGAAGCTGGTGCAAACTTAAAAGGAATTTTAGCCGCCGACAGTTTGTCTCAAGTCATTTCAGCGAAATTATGGAAGCGTGCAACAGATCTTTCTAAAGACCCTAATAATCTTGCCGCAACACAACAAATGATTCCTGCTTTAAATACCATGATTGATGTTACATCCACCCGACTCACTGGAGAAAAATCAAAAGTACCGCAGAGTATTTTGATAATGCTATTTTTTCTATCGATTATAACAGCATTTTATGGTGGTTATTCGGATGGACGAAGTGGCAGAATTGACTGGTTGGTACAAATCGGTTTTTGCCTCTTAATCTCTTTGGTCATGCTATTTACGCTCGATTTAGACCGACCACGAAGAGGTTTTGTAAATCTTGATGTTCCAAATCAGACCATCATCGATTTGAGGAAAAATTTTAAGTGATTTAAAAAATAATAAAAAAGGGATTATTTCAAACAAATGAAATAATCCCTTTTTTATTATTAAAATATGATTCTAAAAACTTAGAATTTAAATGTCACATTTGCTGTCAAGCGCGTAGGGTTTTGCGCCGCAAGTCGGTATGACCAATATTTTTCGTTTGTCAAGTTATCTACTTTCAAGCCAATTCTATACTTTGGTTGATCGTAAAAAAGCGAACAATCCAAAACGGTATAAGACGGAATTGAAAACTTAAATGTAGTCGTATTCGTTTGATAATATTCACTTCCGTAAATGCCTCCAAAACCAATTCCAAATCCTTGTGCACGTCCAGTCACAACTCTATAACTTGCCCACAAGTTGGCCGTTCTTGGTGATCCGGCCGTACTTGGTCGTAAACCTTCAACATTTGGGTTGCTTTTTTCGTATTTACTATCGTTATAAGTATAACCAGCAACGATATTTAATCCCGAAATTGGGTTTGCAATCAATTCAGCTTCAAAACCTCGGCTGACCTGAGTTCCATCTTGAATCGAGAAATTAGCGTGATCTGGATCGTCGCGTGTAATATTAGTAACGGCAATATCATAATAACTAAGCGTAGCCGATATTTTAGGAAGATCAAACTTAAATCCACCTTCTAATTGATTCGCTTGATTCGGCTTAAACGTATTCCCGTTAAAATCAGAACCAGAAACATTGCTAAATCCGTTCATGTAGTTTCCGAAAACAGCAATTTTATCTTTCATGATTTGGTACACCAAACCAAATTTTGGAGACAAAGCCGTTTGGTTGTAATTTCCTGCGATCGAATCACGACTTGGGTAATAAGTTCCATGATTTTCGTATTTATCAACACGCAAACCTCCCATCGCCAATAATCTATCTGTTACATTCAACACATCCGAAACGTAGGCGCTGTAGGTATCTTCGTCATTGGAAACAAAGTTAGTGAATGTCGCGTTCGCAAACATAGGTTGCACTTTCTGAATATTGAAATTGTTATATGCAGCACCTGGTTTTTTATAATCCATTGCTGGCATGTTTACTGTTGCATCATTTCGGGTTGCACGCAGGCTGTAAAAATCCAAACCTGCTACAACTCTGTTTTTAAGTTTTCCGATATTGAATTGTCCAATGAAATTCTGTTGAATATCAGTTCCATAAAATGGTGATTCTTGATACGTAACCTGTTGTCTCAAAGTAGTATTTGACATCATTTGCAAAGCCACTACGTAGCCATCAGAAGAGGATCTTGTTCGAGACAAAAGAGTCTGTGAGGTCCAATTATCAGATATTTTATACTTTAATTGTGTAAATATATTATACTGTTGGCTTGTATAATTGATTGTATTATTTGCATAAGACAGTTTGTACGGAATTTCAAGTTCTTTAATACTTGTCGCAGTTCCTTTTGTATATGGCGCAAGTCTTGTTGGAGAAGTTGCTTTGTATAAACCGAATTCAATATCAATCAAAAGATCCAAGCGGTCATTGATTTTGTATGAAAAACTTGGAGCAATTGAGAAGTTTCTATTAAAACCAGCATCTTGAAAACTTCTTTCACTATGCAAAGCACTATTGACTCTCAATAAAGCTGTTTTGTCTTGATTTATTGGCGTATTGACATCAAAAGTCAATCGGTTCAAATCCCAACTTGCAGCAGAATATGAAACTTCGCCCTTAAAAGTGTCAAAAGGTTTTTTAGTAACACGATTAAACAAACCTCCAAAAGAAGATAAAGTACTTCCAAAAAGTGTTGCAGATGGTCCCTTAATTACTTCAATACGCTCTAAGTTTGCCGGATCAATTGTAGTATAAGTAAAACTTCCAACACCGTTTCTAACTACTTGTGGCGTAGGAAAACCGCGAGACATTGAAGTTGTACGACCTTGATTACGAACTTCGGCAATACCCGCTCCAGGAACATTTTTAAAAGCGCTGTTGTAATCTGTGACAACTTGTTCTTTCATTAATTCCTTGCTCACTACGATATAAACTTGTGAATTTTCAATGTTTTTCAAAGGCATTTTAGCCACATCAAAACTCTCTTTTTTCGCAAATCGGTTTCCTCCTGTTCGAATTACAACATCATCTAAATTTTCAATTGATGTATTTACTTTAATATCAATGGAAATTGAAGGTGTTTGCTCTGTAATTTCAGCTGTTTCCAACGAAGATTCATAACCTGACATTGAAACTTCTAAAGTATATTTTCCAAATGGGACTTTTTTGAACTCATAATTTCCCGCCGAGTTTGTTACGGCAGTTTTATTTATTTCAATCAATTTGACCAAAACTCCCTGACCTGCATTTCCTTCGTTAGTAATTACACTTCCTGAAATTTGTCCGTTCTGAGCAAAAGCTGAGCCAAAACTGAAAAATAAAACCACTAATAACACTGCAATATTATTGAACAACGATATTTTTAAACGGGGTATTTTTATAAAAAAGGATATTAAATGTAGTGCTATTTTCATATTGTATTTATTTATACTTATTCTAAATTAAGGCGCAAATGAACAATATTTATTTCAATCTATCAACTCTATCACCGTATTTTTTCAGAAAAAAATCACCAAAAATAAGCGTTAAAAAAACACTCAATCAAATTCTTAAAACGTTCTAATTATTATTTGGACTATTTCTAAAATACAACTATATTTGCGCGCTAAGCCCTATTATTTCTAATAAATACATTTCGATCATGATTTCAGTTCCGAGTCTAAAGCAAATAAAAAACGTCGCTCGCCAAATTCACTTATGGCTTGGACTAGCTACTGGAGTTATCGTTTTCATCATTAGTATAACAGGCTGTATTTATGTTTTTGAAGAAGAAATAAGAAGTTTCTCAAAAGAAGAAAAATTATATGTTCCAGTTCAAGAAAAACCATTTATCGGGCTCGAAAAAATTGTTGAAAATTTTGAAAAAGAAGTTCCAAAGCAAAAGATCACTTTAATTAAGATAAACCAAAAAGTTCCAAACGCAACCGTAGAAATTGGCACCAAAAAGAAGACTTTTTATTTCAATCCTTACAATGCCACTTTAATTAACAGCGAAAAACAAGATTGGCTTACCGTAATACGAAAACTTCATACCAATTTGCTTTTAGGCGAGACAGGTGGTTTCATTCAGCGATGGGCTGTGGTGATTTTTGCCATAATGCTCTTGACTGGATTAATTTTATGGTTTCCACAACAAATTAGATCTTTAAAACAGTCGTTGACTGTAAAATGGAAAGGAACTTTTAAAAGAGTGAACTATGATTTGCATAATGTTTTAGGATTCTATGCTTCTTTCTTTTTGATTGTCATTGTATCTACTGGTCTGTTTTTTGCCTTTAAAGAGGTAAAAAATGCAGCCGCTTTTGTTACCGGAACAAAACTTAGCGAAGGCAGGAAAGTACATTCAGAAATGATTCACCAAGAATCTTCAGCCGCACGATACGACCTAATTTACAAAACAGAAAATCAGAATTATCCTGGTGCAAATACCATAACATTTTCTATAAAAAAGAGTGAGGAAATTAGATTGAGAATGTTATATCCTTATAAATGGTCAAGAAAGCAAAATACATTCTTTTTTAATGCCGAAACTGGGCAAATGCTGCGCTATAAATTATACGAAGATTTTAATGCTGCAGACCTAATAGAAGCTTCGAATTATGATATCCATACGGGAAGATTTTTCGGCTTATTCGGTAAAATAATTGCTTTTCTTGCCAGTTTGATTGCGGCAAGCTTACCGATCACAGGATTTATTATTTGGCTTAAAAAGAAGAAAAAATCAAAGAAAAAAGCTCCCGCAAAAAAGACGCATAAAAAATTAGAAGAGGCAATAATTTAAATATCGCCTCTTTCAAATTTTATATTATTTAGGCTTTAATTCCGTAAAGGAAGATCCTTTTAAAAGCATAAATAGCAGGAAGTTTCGGGAAATTGATTGCTATTCTTTCTTTATAAACAGCTGTAAAAAGTTTTTTCTGCTCTTCATTCAAAAGTTCCATATACGGAATCAATGCTGAGCCTGAAATAAAATCATAAAGTTCGTCGTGATTTTGAGCAATAATTGGATATACTTTCTGAATCACCTGTATGTCCTCAAGTCCGCCATCAAACATTAGCTGTGCGTATTGATCCATGCTCAAAACAGGGGAATTTCTTTTCCAGCCTTTCAAATAACTTTTAAAAGGTTCTTCATCAACTAACTCATGCAATATTTTATTCAATACATTTTCATTCTGAACTGGCATTTGTACAGCAAACTGTCCACCCGAGTTAAGTGAATTGATGAGTTTTGGAAATAATTCTTCATGATTGTCAGACCATTGCAAGGCTGCATTACTGAAAATTAAATCCCATTTTTTATCCGAATTAGCGATCGCTTCAATTGAAAATTGTTCAAAATGAAGGTTTTCTGTCTCAAATGCTTTTGATTTTGCCAGCATTTCAGCAGAAGAATCAACGCCAAGAAAATTTAGCCGTTTGAATTTCTCAGCCAAAAAAATCGACTGTTCTCCAGTTCCACAACCTAAATCAATTGCATTTCCAGATGCTGCAGGCTTTATAAGTTCCATTAAGTCTGCAAAAGGCTTGAAACGGATGTCTTTGAACTTATTGTATATTTCTGGATTCCAAGGCATATCTATTTTTATTTATAAGTTATCTTTATTTAATCGGTTTAATAAATCTGTTGGTGCATATCCAAATTTCTTTTTAAATGCCGTTGAAAAATGCGAGAGATTTTCAAAACCTGTTTCATAGCAAACATCAATTGGTTTTTTCTTTTTTTCAGAAAATTGATAATGTGCTAATTCCAAGCGTTTTTTCGTAAGCCAACGTTGTGGCGTCATATCAAAAGTTTTGCTGAAATCTCTTTTGAAAGTAGTCAGACTTCGTCCTGTTAAATAACTAAATCTTTCTAACGGCAGATTAAACATAAAATTTCTTTCCATATATCCCGCCAAATCTATTTTTCCTGGTTCTTCAAAATTCGCCAAAATAGAGTCAATTTCTTTATCGATTGTTCTAAGTATAGTAATTGCTTCTATGATTTTAAGTGAAGCAATATCATCCGGAAGATTATCGATATCAAAATATGGAATCAAAGAGACCAAACAGCTTTCTAACAAAGGATGAGCATTAAAGCTATATATTTTATGAGATTCAATCGTTTTTGGCTTCACATCAATTTTCGCATAAAAATCACGTAATTTCGCTACAGATAAATGCATAACGACGGTTTTGTGCGGTTGTCCGTCTTTAGGGTAATTGATTATGGTTGCCAATTGATTTCTCGGAATTAAAAAAATATCTCCTTTTTTAAAAACATATGTGGCATCTGCCTGTACAATTTTTGTTTCGCCCGAGATAAACCATATTAGCATATGATGTTCAAACATAACATCTGATTTGAAAAACTTATCTTCATAACAGGAAAGTTTGATGTCTTCGGTGATATATTTTGCTTCGTAATCCATTGCTTTTTCTAACAGGAAAAACTGCTGTTTATTTCTTCTAAAGATATTAAAAAAATAAGCAGCAGTCTTTTTTTGCTTTAATTAATATTGAATTTGATTCCTGTGTTTTTTTCGCTCCAACTCCACAATTTCTTGGCATTTTTTTCATCCAATGCATATTTTTTTACGCCGGGAGTTATGTGATCAGCATTTGTTACTGAGGCGATTTCTGAATCCTCACAATAAACGCCTCCAATAGTGTCGAGTTTAGGACTTACAGCACACCAAACTGTAGTTGCAGCGCCTTGCGGAATGGTTTTTAAAGATGCCGCTACTTCAGGCAAAATAGTACCCTCTGCATCACAAAATCCCATTTTGATAAATAATTCCAATGGAGCTTCTCTAGCCAATTCAGTTCCGCCAATAGCTCCTGGATGAACCGAATAGGCTCTTACGTTGAATTCTTTTGCCCTTTGATCCAACTCTAATGCAAAAAGATTGCTTGCCGTTTTTGATTGTCCATAAGCCTGAAGTGTTTCGTATTCTCTATTAAAGAAATTTGGGTCTTCAAAATCAAAATTCCCAAACTGATGTCCTTGCGAAGACACATTTACAACGCGTGCGCCATTTGCATTTTTGAGCGCCGGCCAAAGTCTTGCGGTAAGCTGAAACTGGGCTAAATAATTTGTCGCTAATTGTGATTCAATACCATCATTTGTTCTTCGAAGTGGCACCCACATAATTCCTGCATTGTGAATAAGCAAATGAAGTGTTTTATTTGAAGCTAAAAATTTCTCCGCAAATGCATCAATTGATTTAGAATCTGACAAATCCATTGCTTCAACTTTTACATTTGCAATATTTGACAAATTTCTGTTTGCTTTTTCTAAATCTCTTGCTGGCACTATTACTGTTGCTCCTGCAGCTGCAAGTACTTTTACGGTTTCCAGGCCAATACCTGTATTTCCACCTGTTACTATTGCAATTTTTCCAGTAAGGTCAATACCTTTTATAACTTCGCTAGCTGTTGATAAAGCACTAAAACCAGAATTGATTGGCTGTTGTAATGCACCTTGATAATTGTTTTGTTCCATTTTTTGAAATTTTTTAATTGTTTCTAACTGGAACAAAGGTATTATCAAGGTATTGGTTCAACTTTGTTTAAACGTCTCAATTCACTTTGCTTAAAAGGCCATTTTTAAGAATAAAAATTATTTTTTTGCATCATACGGAATATATTGATCCCATTCCCAAGGTGTATATGTATCTGCAATTGCCGTTTCTAATAGATATTTTATGATTTCTCCCGTACTATAGCTATTAGACAAAATCAGCATTCCGATTCCCTTTTCTGGAAAAACAATACTATAATTCTGAAAACCAGAACCCTGCCCTTCTTTAAAAGCGCCAACTCCATAAGGTGATTTTAAAACACCCCATCCTAAACCATACGAAAGATCGATTGCATCATTCCAATTGCCATCTTCCGTTGCGCCAGTCCCAAACTGATTTTTAGAACGAATGCGAATTTGCGAACTAAACATTTCTTGATACGATTTTGGTTTAAGAATCTTTTTGTTCAAAATTGCCGTAAGGAATTTGCTGTAATCTTCTGCAGTTGTTTCGAGTGTTCCTGCTCCTCTTGGTGCATTATCTTTATCCTTTTCCTGTTTTTTTCCATCATTATCATAACCATAAGCATAATCTTTTTCAAATTTTTCCTGCCATTTATAGCTGGAATTTGCCATTCCTAATGGTTTGAATATTTTTTCCTGAGCCAACTCTTCCAAGGGTTTTCCTGTAATTTTCTCAATCACAACTTGAAGATAGGTAAGCCCTTCGCCTGAATAACTATATCTTGTTCCGGGTTCAAATTTTATGCGCAATTTTTCATCAGGTTCGAACCAACGCCAATTTGGGAATCCAGCAGTGTGATCCAAACACATTCTGGCTGTAACTTTAACATAATTAGGACTCGCCTTCAAATCAGTGTAATCTTCATGCCATACTTTATGTTCATATTCGTAAATTGGTTTTGGAAGATAACTTTGTAATGGCTTGTCTAAAGTTATGACGCCTTCTTCAACCATTTTCAGTACTAAAACAGCAAAAACCGCTTTACTTAAAGAAGCGCCGTACATATTAGTTTGAAGTTGCAATTCTTTTTTATTTTCGACATCACTGTAACCAAAAGCCTTCATATAAACAGGCTTTTTTGTATTAAAAACTGCTACAGCCAATCCTTTAACATCGGCTTTTGCCATTAAGGTTTTGATTTTGTTGGTTAAAGAATCCGAGGAAATAGAAGTTCCGTCGAGTTTATGAATTGAAGTAGATTTTTGGGCAGACATAGAAAAAAGACCTGCAAGAAAAGTAATCAAAAGAATTTTTCTCATTTTAAAGTTATTAAAAGATTAGCCTGTTTTCGATTTTTATCAGACAACCGACTTAAGCTTTTAAATAGCTTTTCTAAAGTACAATCATCGTTAAACAATCTGATTATAAACTTAATAGAAAAATAAACAATTTCAAAATAAGAATTTTCTAGTTTAATTTTACCGAAATCATACCAATGGAATTTTAATCCTTATTGCTTTTTTTTAGAATTCAAAATGGTTTTTCTAATAATAAATAAGCAAACTCCGTATCCAAAAAAGATGAAAAGCAATAACATCATTTCAACTATTACATTTTGCGATACAATCTCAAGAATCATATCTACAATATTTAATTCAAAAATAAACAGCATCTTCTCTGGGTAAATAAATTTTAGTCGTGATCATTTATACACAACTTATAGGGTTGTTCTGGAATTTTTTTTAAAGAAAATCAAAACGCTTAAACGCCTTTAAACACTTGGGTTTTCAAAACTATTCTTCAAAATTGCCAAATAAAATCTTCATTCAAAATGATTCATTTAAAAAACATTTCAAAAATAGTGTTATTTTTACACTTATAACTATTTTTTAACCGTTATATTTTACTAACCTATTTAAAACCGCCAAAATGAGATGTCTTTTTTTTAGTTTCTTTTTATTTTCAATTACATATTCGCTTCAAGCACAAAAAACAGAAGCTTTTAGTCCTGATAAAAACATAAAACTCGAAATTTCTGTAACCAATGGAAATGCTTTCTATAATATACATTTTCAAAACAATGAATTTCTTGGCCAGTCTCCCCTTGGTCTAGTAAGTACTGCCGGAGATTTTTCTAAAAACCTAAAATTGGTTGGTAGTACCAAAGAAAAAATCCAAGAGTCTTATAAACTGGATCGTTCTAAAACCAGCCAAGTGAATTATAAGGCAAACCAATTAAAATGCATTTTCACAAACAATGCAAACGATACCTTAAATGTCATTTTTAGAATTACAAATACAGATATTGCTTTCAGTTATCTAATTCCGAAAAGCAAAAAAAATAGTGGAGACTGTACTATTGAAAAAGAAATTACGGGTTTCAAGCTTCCTTTACAATCGACCACGTTTATTACCCCTCAAGCACCACCATTAAGCGGTTGGGAAAAAACAAAACCTTCTTATGAAGAAGAATATACTAGAGAAGCTTCTGTTGGAACAAAATCGCAATATGGATTAGGTTTTACTTTTCCTGCACTTTTTCATGTAGAAGATAAAGGCTGGATGTTGATTTCTGAAACTGGAATCAGTGGAAATTATGTTGGAACTCGCCTAAGTGATGCAAGTGCAGACGGAATTTACACTGTTACTTTTCCGCAAGAAGGCGAGAACAATCATAATGGCCCAATTACAGCAACAGCAACTTTGCCTATGCAAACATCATGGAAAACAATTACAATCGGAAAAAATTTAAAGCCAATTGTCGAATCGACAGCTTCTACAGATGTTGTAAAACCGTTGGTAAAAACCTCAAAAATATTTGATTCTGGCCGTGCAAGTTGGAGCTGGATTGTTTGGCAAGATGAAAGTTGTAATTACAACGATCAAAAAACGTTTATTGATCTTGCAGCAGACATGAAATGCGAATTCATTTTAATTGATGCGCTTTGGGATGTCAATATTGGGAAAGAAAAAATGGCTGAATTGGTGAATTATGCCAAATCAAAAAATGTTGGCGTTTTGCTTTGGTACAATTCAAATGGAAATTGGAATACCGCGCCACAAACGCCAAAAAACAAAATGAATACTTCAGAAGCACGTCGTGAAGAAATGAAATGGTTGCAACAAATTGGTGTAAAAGGATTAAAAATTGATTTTTTTGGCGGAGACAAACAAGCCACAATGAAATTGTATCACGACATACTTGTTGATGCGGCAGAATTTGGCTTGAATATTAATTTTCATGGCGCTACACTTCCGCGTGGTTGGGAAAGAATGTACCCAAATTACATGACTAGCGAGGCTGTTCTTGCTTCAGAAAATTTGGTTTTCCAACAAGCATTCAGCGACAAATATCCTTCAACGGCAACGATTTATCCTTTTACACGAAATGCTGTGGCTTCAATGGATTTTGGTCCAGTTTTTCTAAATAAACGTTTGCATCGTGAACCAAATAAAGGTACAATTCGTAAAACTACTGATGCTTTTGAAATGGCAACAGCAGTTGTTTTCTTTTCTGCCGTTCAACATTGGGGGTTGACACCAGAAAACTTAAAAGAAAAACCAGCGTATTTATTCGATTATTTAAAAGCTGTCCCAACAGTTTGGGACGAAACGGTTTTTATAGACGGTTATCCTGGAAAATATTGTGTAATTGCCCGCAGAAAAAACACGAAATGGTATGTTGCTGCAATTAATGGCGAAAATGCACCAAAAAACATCACAGTAAATCTTCCGATGTTAAAAGGCAAACAAGTTTCTATAATAAGCGACGGTGAAGGTCAGGAATCAAAATTCAGTACGACAAAATTAAATAATGCATCGTTCAATCTAGAGCTTTCCGCAAATGGCGGAACGGTTTTGTTTATGCCATAATTCCTTAAAACAGGACTTTATAAAAATCCCTGCGCTCTTAATACGCAGGGATTTTTTTATTTTCTTACTGAATTATTGTTTTTGCTTTGCTTAGAATTCTTTTGGCACTGTCAGAAGCAATTATCAAACCGCCGGCCATCATAATTATATCTTTTAAAACCAAACGTCCGCCAACAGAAAGATACGGGAAACCAAACTCTGGCGTTGGGAAATCGCCTCCTAAATTTGGAACGTAAACTTCAGGCGTTGTGATTAAAAAAGATAACGTGACAAATGACATTCCGAACGTCAAAAGTCCGCCCCAAAGTCCAATTTTTGGAAACCAAATACCTAAAAGAACCAATAAGCCAATTGACACAATTACAGTACCTAATCCGTATGAGAAAATGTAAGTGCCATTTTCTTCGTGCCATTTAATATTTTTTTCTACTGTTTTGCCTTCTAGATTTTTGTGTAATGTATAAGCAGCAACTTGTTTCCCTTCCTCATTTACCACAATTTTATTGGCATCTTTATAAAAGAAACTCATAAAAGGGCTATTTGCAACAAGCGGAACAATTCCGTCAGCTTCATATTTAAAGGCTTTTAATCCGCCAATCCAAGCCATAACAACGAAGATGGCTATTCTTAAAAAGTGAACAAAATTGTTTTGTCCGCCAGCAATAAATCTTATAAATTTTTCCATTTTGATTCTGTTTTAAATTCATATCAAAATTACTTTACAAGAGCCTGGATAAAAATGGACTTAAAGGAGTTTACATGGACTATTTTGCCACAATAGAAATACCGACTTTTTTTCTGAAGTCTTTCGGCGAAATTCCGACATTCTTTTTGAAATATCGGCTAAAATAAAACTCATCTTCAAAATTAAGATCTACGGCAATTTCCCTAATCGGCTTGACCGTTAAATGCAGCAGTTTTTTAGCTTCTAAAACAATACGTTCCTGAATAAGTTGTGTTGGCGATTTCCCGAAATGCTTTTTAATTCTTTTGCTGAATGTATTTACGGTCAATTTGTATTTTGAAGCATAAAAAGCAACTTCTTTGGCTTCACGAAAATGTTCATCAAGTAATTGCTGAAATTGTAAAATCGTTGCATTACCGATAGATTCCTGAATTTCAGAAGACATTTTCAATTGTTTTTCTTTGCTGCTCAATGCCAAAACAACTTGCAGATAAGATTTAAGAATCGAATCATCATAATCAAGCTTCGAATCTTCTACTCTTTTCATTCTTTCAAAAATATTTCTAATTTCTTCATAAATGAAATCAGAAATGGTTACAAAAGGTTCGCTATAAATATCGTTAAATAAAATTCCGTTACAGGCGACTTCTTTTTTATGATATTCAATACAATAAAAATCGCCGTGGAAACTTAATTCGTTTATGAAAGCTGCCGAAGAATTTTGCCATTTGAATAACTGATAAGGAGATAAAAAAATGAGGCTTTTTCCATTGCACTCATAATCGACAAGATCAACCGAAAAAGAAGCTTTTCCGTCGAACATCAAGATATAATAATACGGTTCGTTTATTTCTTTTCCTAAAAAATCGGTTTTCTCTAATTCAATTTTCATAACTGAAATTTCTTTTTTGAAGATTAAGAAAATCCAAAAACAACTATTGCTTTTTGGTAAAACCTTTTCTGGTCATTTCGCCCCAACCATGCGTTCCTTTGATTTTTTCTTTATAGCCTACTAAAGCCGCATAAACCGCCATTGGATGAAAATACAACGGTTCAATAAATGCTGCTAAAAGCAATTTAAAAAAATCGGCTTGTTTTGGGTATTTATGAAACGTTCTTTCTTCACTGAACAATGCCAAAACCGAAAAGAAAACGGCAAAAGTATAAACAAACAATACCAGCAAAAAGAAAAAATGCCAATTAAGCATTCCTAAAATTATAAAAACTAAGGTGATCAGAAGGCCAATAAATTCAATACCTGGAGCCAGAAACTCAAACAATGTCCAATATGGAACGCTAATCATTCCTAGCAATTTATATTTAGGATTCATGAACATTTTTTTATGAAAACTCAATGTCTCAATTGTTCCTCTCATCCAACGACTGCGTTGTTTTTTGAATATTTTAAACTCTTCCGGAGCCTCTGTCCAACAAAGCGGATCTGGAATATAACTTACGGAATATGGCAATTTATTTTCAAGCATATAACGGCGCATACGCACCACAAGTTCCATGTCTTCTCCTACCGTTTTTGTGCTATATCCTCCAGCCAATAATGCAATTTCTTTGTCAAAAGCGCCAAAAGCGCCCGAAATTAACAATAAACTATCCAATCTTCCCCATGCCATTCTTCCTAAAAGGAAAGCACGTAAATATTCTAAAACCTGAATCCTCGGAATCATACTATCCGGAATATTCACTTCGACCAAACGCCCATTTTTGATAATACATTGATTCGCAATTCTCACTACACCACCAGTCGCAATAATTCGTTTTCCGTGAGATTCTAAGAATGGTTTTGCTAATTTCAAAAGTGAATCTTTATCCAAAATACAATCTACATCAATACAAACCACATACGGATTTTGAGCAATATTCAACCCTACATTCAAAGCATCGGCTTTACCTCCATTTTCCTTGTCGGCTACAATTAATTTTTTGAAAGCGGCGTTTCTGGAAGTGTAAATTCCTTTTAGTTTTTTGGTTTCTATTTGGGGGTGAAAATCAAGTTCGGTCAAAACTAAATCATACGTTTTGATGAGAATTTCCATTGAATTGTCTTTACTACCATCATTCACCACAATAACTTGATAATTATTATAATTCAATGAAAGCAAAGACTTTACATTTTCTTCAATCGTAAAACCTTCGTTATAAGCTGGCGCAATCAAAGAAAGTTTTGGTGCAAATTCGCTTGTAAGCAAAACTTCATAATCGACAAAACTATTTTTTTTAAGGTAGCTCGTAAGTTCTTTTGTAGACAAATAAGCTAATATAAGATACGATGACATGATTAATATAGCATAGCCCAAAATGAGGACTATATACCAATCTACAAACCATATCAAATCATTATTTAAAAAATCCATTAGCTAATAATTATACGGTTAAGGTCTGTAATACATTTTGTGCTTCATACTTAATTATAGTATTCGGTGCTCGATCTACTAACTCTGCAACATAAGGCACTTTTTGCGTAAGCTTTAACTCCTTAATCAGTTTTAAGCCGAGTGTAATTACAGTAGTGTTTTTTGATTCCAATAAAAGCTCTACTCCTTTTGTATCACCAATGTCATGTTTTTTAAAAGCACCAATGATATTCAGTTGCGTCCAATCATCAATAGGATCACGATGTTCTGCCAAATGAACAATACCTTTTGTTCCCGCAAGTTTGATGCAAGCATTAATTGCGACAATTTTTAGAGTCTTTTTTCTTGCTTTTGAAAATGTTATAATGTTTTCAAATGCCTCATTGATATTAAACTCAGCAAGTTCTGTGATTCCTTTGCACTTTACCTCCCATCTAAAATTTCGAAGTTTCTTAAACGAATCGTTAATCAACCCCGAATCTTTATAAAGTTGCTCTAATTTTTTAGCATAAACGCCATCATAATTTTTATGCAGATTTATGATCGTTTCCATTACAACTTCCCTGAAAAATGCATTATTTAAAAACAAATTCAAACTTCGCTCTTCTTTAATTACAGCAAAAGTCTTGTCTTCAAACACAACGGCAGCCATTAATTCTTCTATTGCTGCGCTGTATTCAATTCTGCGTTTTTCTCTTTTTATATTTTTATTTCGGCTCCAAATAATGAATAGATATAAAGCAAAAGACAATCCAATAAACAAGTATATCGAAAAAATCAAAAATGGTACAACCCAATCGCCTTTTTCATATAGTTCCCAAACTTTTTCCATATTAAAAACGCTTCGTAACGATTAACTGAACATTAAACCTGTTTCTATATTCTCCTGGAATGTATTCCTCGCGTTCATAAAGGAAAATTGGACGAACGAAAAACGAATCTCCAAAACGATGTTGGTATTGTAATCCAACTCTAAATGCTTCTAACGGTTGAGTGAAACCATTATAAAGATACAAGTACGGAACTGTTCCGTATTGAAGTTCTAGTCTTATGATGCTTTCTTTTTCTTCATTAGTTTTCTGTAAACTCAGAACATGAGAAAACAACGAATTTCCGGTATCATAATATGGTCTGTAGGCTAAAGTATAATTTCCAGTATTATATGCAACTTGTCCTGTAAGCAACGTTATATCATCACTTTCAAAATGCATAAATCGGGCTCCGAATGAAAAATCAAACTTCTTAACTGGTGCAAAATAATATTCTAGACCAGCCTTTGCAACTGGAAATATCGTTTCTCCTGTTGAAAGTCCAGCGTTAGCGTACAAATAACTTTTATTTGAAAAGGTTTGATAAAAATCGGTTTCAAAAAGCATTTGCGTATCGTTGCTTGTGTTTCCTACGTTTGCACGCCCCACAATTGCCGATTTGCTGAATTTGTGTGAATACTCTACATAACCATAATGCAATGGTGATGTTCCTGGCTCTGACGTAGAAATATTAAGATAAGATACTGCAATTGCATTTTTTGCTTTTTGCCCGATAAGCGTTCGAATACTTCTAAAAGGTTGTGTGCTGTTATCTGCAATCGATGCTCTTTCTATAAGTTCTAAAGCTTCTTGGTTTCGATTCAACTTTTCAAGGCAAGTCGCTTTTATTTTGATCACATCTGTTGATTTTGAATCGATTGTCAAGTATTTATCACAATACGAAATACATTTTTCATATTGTTCTGACCAAAAATAGGTATTGATAATCGCCAACAAAGCATCCGGATTTGGATTTGCTCTATCCACCAACGGACTCAATATTTTTATTGATGTGTTATAGTCTTTTTTCCAACTGTAAATTCGGCCTGTGTACGTTTGAATATCCTCGTTTTCAGGAAATTTTGCACGTAAAGGTTCGATTAATGATAAAGCTTTATCAAAATTTTTCTTCTCTGTTTCTTGTTTTACCTGTTCCAAAACGTCGTCTATATTTACTTCTTGTCCAAAACAAATGGAAGAAACAAAAAGCAAAACAATCGAATAATATAGAAATTTCATTAAGCTTTGATTTTTAACAACTTATTAATTCGTACTAAAAGAACAGCAGGACTAATTGGTTTGGCAATAAACTCATTAGCGCCAAGATCAAAAGAATCCAGTTCAGTCTGTTCAACACCAGAAGAAGTCAGTATTATGATAGGAACATCTGAATTAATAGTTTCCCTGACATATTGCGTAATTTCCATTCCGCTAATGCCGGGCATGTTTATATCGGTTAAAATCAAGTCGTAATTGTTTTTTTCGATGGCTTCAAGCGCATCTTTTCCATCAGAAAATTGGTCGACATCAAATCCTTTGGACTCTAAGAAAAATGATAATGATTTGCGTAGGATATCATTATCTTCAGCTAAAATTATTCTCATCGGTAATGTATTTGAGGCAAAAATGCCATTTATAATAGGCGTATATGTAAAGCTAAAACTTATTTCTTTTTTATCAAAGCTCCTTAAGGATTTTAACGGTCTCTTCGATGCCACATTGTAAAACATTTACTTTATCGGCACTTTCAGAAGTGAATTCACCTTGTGAAGCTTCTTCTTCAATAATGGACAAACATTCTGTCAAATCGGTTAGCATGAAAATATCTGTGCTTGATTTCATGTTATGTGCCAGTTTTTTTGTTGTTTCATATTCTTCATTTTTAAATGCTTCAACTAAACTCTCTGTTTGAGCTGGAATTTTTTCAATAAAAAGATCAATCATTTCTTTTCTGAAATCTGGGTTTCCGCAAGCCATTTCATCCAAAATCGAAAAATCAATATATCTTCTTTTTACTTGATCTGGATCTTGACTCATTACTGTTTTTATCGCTTTTAAAAGCGCTGCTTGTTTGAAAGGTTTTGGCACATAAGCATTCATTCCCGATTTATAACAGCGTTCTTGTTCTCCTACAAGCGAATGTGCGGTCATAGCGATAATCGGAATATTCAAATTCATTTCATTTCTAATATGCTCAGTCGTTTGATACCCATCTTTTATGGGCATTTGAAGGTCCATCAGAATCAAATCATACTTGTTTTTAGACAAAAGCTCGATTCCTTCTTCCCCATTTTCAGCAATATCCAATTCAAAACCAAAATTATTGATCACGCTTTTTGCTAATTTTTGATTCAGTGGATTATCTTCACAAAGCAAAATTTTCAGATTTCCAAGATCATTTTTTGATAATATTTTTATTTCATCAACAGCTTTATCTGCTTTTCTATATGAAATAACAAAAGAAAACTCTGAGCCTCTTCCTTCTTTGCTTTTCACATTGATTTCGGCTTTTTGCAATTCAATCAACTGTTTTACAATATTTAATCCAAGTCCAGTACCTCCAAATCTTCTAGTTGTACTTTCTTCAGCTTGTGTAAAACGTTCAAAAATGCTATTAAGTTTTTCTTCAGGAATTCCAATTCCGGTGTCTTTCACTGAAAATCTAAGCGAATAATGGTCTTCTGTTTCATCAACCTTTTTTACCGAAACCGTGACATCACCTTCAACAGTAAATTTTAATGCATTTCCAACAAGGTTTACTAAAATCTGGTTTAATCTTCCCTGATCTCCAATAACCATGTCTGGCATATCAGCATCTAAAAACAGATTGAATTCGACCTCTTTATGCGCTTTGACTTTTAGCAAATTATAAACATGCTTAAGTGTCTTTTTTAAATTAAATGGCTCGGAATCGATTGTCAAGTTTCCAGATTCCATTTTAGAAAGATCCAAAATATCATTTATAATTAGAAGCAAATTTTCACCAGCAATTTGGACACTATCAATATAATCACGCTGTACTTCATCCAATTCTGTTTGTGCCAAAAGATCCGTAAAACCAATAATCGCGTTCAAAGGCGTTCTGATTTCGTGGCTCATATTAGCCAAAAAACTATCTTTTGCATGAACCGCTCGCTCCGCAATTTTTTTCTGAGCGTCTAATTCAATATTTTTTGTCTGCACTTCTAACTGATTGATGACATGTTTTGCAATGATCGAAAGTGCATTTCGCTGATTTTCATCCAGTTTTTTAGTGACATGATCAATTGCACAGATTGTTCCAATGTTATATCCATCAGGAGTAGTCAGTGGAATTCCGGCATAGAATCTTATTTTAAAACCGCCAGTAACATTCGGATCGTCTTTAAATCGTTCGTTCAATAATGTATCATCGATTTCGACCAGTTTTTTTTCCATAATGGTATATTGGCAAAAACTGATTTCGCGTGGTACTTCAGAAACTCCAATTCCGATTTCAGATTTGAACCATTGTCTGCTTTCATCGATAAAAGAAATATGGGCAATTGGCACGCCACAGATATACGAAACCAGTTTTGTGGCATCGTCAAAAGCATGATCTGGAAGTGAGTCTAATATATTGTAACGTTTTAAGGCTGCTAAACGCTCAAATTCATTGTCAGGAATGGGGTTTTCTTTGCTCATTATATTTAGTGGTAAAGTGCATAAAGGTACAGCATTTCGTCCAAAACTCCGAATAAATATTAAGATGCAAAAACAATGATAAAAATTCCTTAAAGCTTTTCTATAATAAGTTTTACATCCTTCAATCCAGAATTTTCTAGTTTATCTGATGAAGATGCAATACTTGGATAAGAATACGTTATTCTTTCATTTTCTAGAAGTTGAGAATCGTAAATCATTCTATTCATCAAAGAATTCGCAACTCGAATTTCTAAATCATTCTGTCCTTTTTTCAAGTATGAGGTAATGTCTACTTGCCATGGCGAACACCAAACAGTTCCAGCATCTATTCCGTTTACAAAAACTTGAGCAACAAAATTTGGATTTCCAACATCAATCGTTACTTTTTTTTCATCAGGATCAATAGATATGCTTTTTTTATAAATTGCTGTTCCTGAATAATATTTTATTTTGGGATCATTAAATGCTGTCCAATCTTTTAGGTTTTCAAATGTTATTTTGCCGACACCGCCAAGTTTTTGGTCAAAATCAACTTCCCATGGTCCCTTTAAAACATCAATTTCAGAAGGTTTTAGATTAATCAAAAAAGGCAGGTTTTCGAACGCATTAGTAATGATAATACAAGCAGATTCACGCGCCGCAAGAGACAATCGAACAGAAACGCAATTGTTTGTGTTTTTCTCGATTGGCACTGCATAACGTTTGCCTGTAATCAAATTCCAAAACTGCACCTGTTTTCCTTTAGAAGAAAATGTGAAAAGATTATTTTCTGCTTCGTCTTTGTGATTGTCCAAAAAATAAACATCACCATCTTTCAATTTTCTATGCGCAAAATAAATAGTTGAACTTTTACAATCTGAATTTTCTAAAGACAAATCAGCCTGAATATTTGCAGATTCAAGTGCTTCTTTCAATGTGCCACCCCAATATACCTTTCCTTTTCCGAATTGATTATTTCCTTTTTCAGATGGATTTTTTCCCCATAATCGATTTGAAATATTCTGATATTCTTTTTCTTTTCCAATATCTTTAGCTGATTTTGAAACAACAGGCTTTGGTCCGTAAATTGAACCACCCTTTTCAACAATCGATGCAATCTTTTTTAAAGCATCAAGTGTGATATCGCCATTTCTTGGAAGAACCATCATTTGATATGCAACTCCATCAGGAAGCACTATTTTACCATCGGTTCCATCCATCCTATTCAGCAAAGCATCAGTTGAAAAAGCATCAAAATCAAAACCTCCCGGTATTTCAGGAAGACGATTTGTTACAATTTTGACAGGAGCATTTTCGCCAAGATAAACACATATTGAAGCAGTCGATTTACCGAGACGCATCAAATAAGAACTTCTTGCCTGATAATCCCAAAACGGACGACTATAATCCCACCAAGTATTGTTTCTGTTAATTGCATATTGTCTTCCACCTCCTGTACTTCCAGGTATTTTGTCAAGCCAAGGCTGATATGCAGAGGCGCAAATAACAAATTCATTAATACCAAAAGCATATGCATAATCGGCAAGTGATTTTAATTCTGCAAGCGATGTTGAATATTTGGCATCTGTAAAAGCCTCGCCAGAAGCAATTTTCTTGCCGTACAGATGTGTCGCCGAAGAACTTTCTTTTATATCGTAATTCCCATTTGGATGTATTACCCAAAATTCGCCTTGAGGCTTTTCAACTTTTCCTTTTGCCTGAATCGGATCACCAACAATACACAAGGCATTGCCAATTGCTTGGGCTGTAAAATGCAATCCTCGGGCTTTTGCCAGTTTATCGAATGTTCCGTAATAATTATCGGAAATTAAATCTGCTATATTTCGTCTGACATCAAAAAGAAAACCATCAGAGCTTTTTACATCGTCAACAACATAGCCCATCATGGATGGCAAATGTTTTGTCGGATCGTAACCTCGATAATTTTTAAAATCTTGTATGAAATTATTGGTCCAATTTTGCGCTCCGGCTTCATGACTGTCCATTGCAATTCCTGAAAGATGTCCGCTATTTGATTTTTTCAAAGAATCGGCAATGACACCAATATAATTATTCCAATGAATTTCTGCCGCTTCCTTTGAAAGTTTATCGCATTCTCTTCCAATTAAATTTGCTCTACCGTGTTTGGTTGATGCTCCAGTTGGTTCATAAGCAAAACGCATTATTACCCAATTTCCTGATGGCACATCCCACTTTAATGTTCCATCAGCATCCATCTTTTTAGTTAAATCTATAATATTTTCTGACTTTATAACTTCGGAGCTGTTGTATTTTGGTGTTTTGTCTGCTTCGATATATTCTGCAAAAAGTCCTGCTTTTTCTTCGTATTGATCCAATTTTGCAGTTGAATTCAATACAATCGAATTCAAAAGCAGTTCTTGATTTTTTTCTGATTCTTCCCACCAATCATGCAGATTCAATCTATAATAGCGTGATTTTACAGCATTAAAAGAAATTGTTTTTTGTCTCCAGCTTTCGTGTGCTTTATAAATAGGCTTTAGATCACAAACTTTTTCATAGTGAACGCCATCATAAGAGACTTCCAACTGTCCAAAATCTGGCAGAACTCGATATCCTGTACCAACAAAAATTTCACCCGGAGGACCAGGAACATTTGTAGCGCTTGAAGAAGCTTTGCCTCTCGGTTGCATTTTGTAGGTTATGCTACGAGCTTCAAAATCTTCAGAAAATAGTAAATTGATGTAAACATCCGAATCATTTCTAGCAATTTTTGTTGTTGAGAGTGAATCTGGATTGAAAAGGGATTTTAAATTTATTTCCTTGCTATTAGAGGTAATTTTAACCTCTTCAGAAAATGAGGTTTTACCTGCTCCTGCTTGCGTTGGAAAAGCCAATACAACTACATCTTTGAAAAAATTAAACTTGTTCTTCGGTTCTGGTAATTTAGCAGAAAAATTCTTTCCTCCTTCAACAACAATTTCAGTCGCAGTGAGACGTTTCATACTCGTCTCATTAGTTATCCACGGACCTCCTGCAACATAACCATTTGAAAGATGCAGTTCAAACGTAAGTCCGATACGCGCTGCTTCTTCTGCCGAAAATCGTAACATTTCCCACCATTCTTTTGAAAAACCTTCTAAAGCATTGGTTGCTTTTCCATGGCTTTGATCATAATAAATCACGCCTCCAACTCCTGCTTTTTTGAAAGCTTCTAAATCGGCTGTTATTCCTGCTTTTGTCGTTTCAGTCTCTCCATGAAACCACCAGACTTTAGTTCGTGTACTATCTTGCGGATTGTAAAAACCGAATTTAGCACTCGATAAAGTATCTGTATGACTATTTTTCAGACTGCTACAACCTGCGATTATGCTAATGCAAAAAATTAAAAATAACGGCTTATAAAACATTTTGGTTTGGTCTGGGATAGTTAGAAATAATACTGAAAATCATTTTTCATTAAATTCAAATTTATCCAATACATTCAATTCATCCGTCATGTACTATCCTGTCTTTTAATTTTTTATATTTGTTCAGCATTATAAAAAACAAAAACAGCAGTAAAAATAATTACTGCTGTTTTCTCCTAAATAACCAACAACTAAGTAAACAAATAAACCCTAACTTAATCTGGATTTGCCAATATTTTGTACAACTCAGCATTTGAAATGTAAAACTGGTTCTCCAAACTAATTTGAGATAATTTTGCACTGACCAAATTATTTTCTCGTGAATTAATCAAGAAGATCGAGCTTTCGCCGAATGAAAAAAGCTTTTCTTCAGAATTAAGCATCGTCAAATAATCTTTAACCAATTGATCAATCACATTTTTTTGCTTTTTCAAAGATGTAATTTCGGTTTGCTGTGCTTTAATTTTGTTTTTCAATTCAAGCCTTTGCTGGTCGATATCGAATTTTAAATCTTGAATCTTGATCTTAGCCATTTTAAGACTTCCTCTTTCTTTTCTTAAAAAAATGGGAATACTGAAATCCACATTAAACTTATAGTCATCAGCGTTAAAAGAGTTCCAATACGACGGCTCAGAAATATAATTATAACCTACATTTAACTTTGGCAACATTGAATTTGCTTTCAGTTTTCTGTTGATTTCCAGCATATCCATCTTCGTTTCCAAAGCCTGAATCTTCGGATGTGATTCTAAACTTTCAAGATTAACCATCATGGCATCTGTCTTAAGTGTTCCTTCTACTGTTTGACTTAGATTTTCTTCTGGCTTTACCATTTCGTCTAACTCAACTGGAACATTTTCAATCCATAAATAATTAGCCAGATATAATTTGGCTTTAGCCAATTTCAAATTCCCGTTTTCAACATTCAATTGTCTGTTTCTAACGGTGATTCCCGCTTCAACACTATCAATCGACGGCGCATCACCCAGCTCAATCAGTTTTTTTACGCCTTCAAAACGAGTACTTGCAAATCCTAAATACTTGTTGTAAAGTTGTGCTTCGTTATAACTTTTTCTCCATTCAAAATACGCTTCGCTGGCTTTGTACAAAACTTCAATTGCTTTTAATTTTCGTTGTGCATCGCTTAACTTCAACTGCAGTTTTCCTTCTCTTACATCCGCCATTCGTTGATTGATAAACATTCCTTGTCCTAAAGCAACACTTACCCCGAGAGAAGTCAAACCTGCTTCTGGCGTCTTATTCTGCGGATTATAATATTGTCCATCAGTATCATCAAAACCAGCTTTTATCTCGATTCCGTACCAAGTCGGAATTTTGAAGCTGCTGTTTAAAAGCGAATAATATTCAGTTCCTTTAAACTCTTTTTTACTGTAATCTACTTCAATTTTTGGATCAAATCCACCACGCGCAAGCATCAATTTTGCCTGTGCATTGGTGATTTCAAGATTCGCCTGTTTTACCAACGGATGATATTTTTTTACATATCCTAAAAATTCGCTGTAACTGAGTTCTTCTTTATTAAAATCCTGACTGTATACGTTAGAAAAGCCAAATAGAAATAAAAGAGAAAACAGTACAGCTGTCCTCAATTTATTTTTTGTCTTTTCCATCTTTTGCCTCCTTTACATCTGACTTATAATAATTTGGCGGAAAACCATTCAGGTTTCGCCATATTTCATACCATACTGAAACTGTTTCCAACAAAGCGATACTTTGCGCTCCTGCTCCAATACTCAATTCTTTCGGCCACTTATTGTCTGGGCCGTCTGGCGAAATAAGTACTCGGTATTTCCCATTAGAACTGATGAAATTTTCGATTGCAACAATTCTTCCGCCATAAGTTCCATAAGATAATCCCGGCCATCCTGAAAATACGATTCTTGGCCAGCCATCAAACCACACTCTGACTTTTGCTCCACGATGTACCAACGGAAGATCAATTGGATCCACATAGGTTTCAACCGCAATATCATAGCTTGCTGGCATGATGCTTACAATTGGAGTTCCCTCTTTAATAGTTTCTCCAAGACCTGCCAATAAAGCACGGTTTACATAACCACTTTGAGGTGCTGTAATGTAGTACAAACCATTTCTTAGACTGTAGTTTACATATTGATTCTGAAGTTTATTCACTTGCGCCTCAGTATCATATTGCGTGCTTAAAGCCGTGAATTTATCACTTCTTGATTTCGAGATTTTCTCCGCATATTCCGCAGAAATCCTATTGATTTCGACTTTAGCGTTTATCAATTCGTTTTTACTGCTCAAAAGTTTGTTTTGTTGCGTAATGATATAAGCTTCTGATTCTTGAAGTTTTAATCTTTTTTGCTCCACATCAGTAAGCGGTTTTAAGCCTTCTTTATTCAATGCTGTCGAACGGTCAAATTGCGTTTTTGCAATTCGCAATTGTGTTTTTACAGCTTCAAGATCCATACTGTCGCTCTTGATTTTCAGCTGTGACTGTCTTATTTTATTTTGTGCTTGTTGGAGTTTTAATTCTCTTTCTGTATTCAACGAGTTTGCTTGAACTTCGAGAGAATTTACTTTGTCTCCATACGATTCCACAGCCATTTTTTTAGCATCCACTTGTTGTTTTGTGTTGTCAACAAGATTTGGATCCAAATAATCTTCTTTTACTTCGGAAATAAAAACAATGGTATCTCCTTTTTTTACATAATCACCTTCCTGCACATACCATTTTTCAATTCTTCCGGCAATGGCATTATGTACAGTTTGAGGTCTTTGATCTGGTTTTAAAGTTGTTACTGATCCGTTTCCTGAAATATTCTGCGTCCAAGGCAAGAAAAGACAAGCTACCGAAAAAGCCAAAAAACCAATTATTACTCTGTTTAAAATTTTATAATGCGGACGGCGCGCGACACTTGTAATCGAAGCGTACTTTCCCGGCGTTATAAGTATATTGTTATCTTTAGATATATTGAGCATGATTAAAGCTTTATGTCATTAATAATTTTTCCGTCATCGATTGTAATCATACGATCGCATTTGTTCTTCCAAATATCATTTTTAGAAGTAACAATTACCGTCCAGTCATTTTCTTCAGAAAGTAAAAAATCAACAATTTTACCCGAAGTCAATTCATCCATTTTATCAACCGGATCTTCGAGGAATAATATGTTTGGCTTATGAACAATGCTTCTTGCTAAAAGTATTTTCTGAATATCCGAAGCAGATAATTCATGTCCGCCTGGATGCACTTGATGCTCCAAACCATTTGGAAATGTTTTTATGTCTGGTGTTAAGCCAACACTGTCTAAAGCCCATTTCAAGTCGTCGTTATTCAATTCTTCATTCCCAAAAAGAATATTCTCTCTAATTGTGCCTGCAAATAATGTGTCACCTTGTAAATATGTTCCTGCCTGCGCTCTGTAACTGTCTTCATCAAGGCGATTCATAAACGTATCTGTAACATACATAGCACCGCTTTCTGGTTCTAATAAACCTGCGAGCAATCGCAACAAGGTGCTTTTTCCTGCACCGTTTGTTCCTCTTAATAATATCTTTTCACTCTGATTGATTTTCAGATTGATATTTTTTAGCGATTTTTTATTATGATCTGGATAATTGTAAGCTACACTTTCGGTTTCAATTGTAATTCCTGCTTCGTTTATTGCTGATTTTTCAGGAATACATGCAATTTCCATATCGGTCACCTGCCCTATTTTTTCTACAGAAGTCAACACATCATAAAATGATTCAAGTCCGAAAATGATTTTTTCTACCGAATTGATCAACAATACAATTACAATTTCAGCTGCTACAAACTGCCCAATGTTCATTTGATGGTGAATTACCAGAAAACCACCAATAGATAAGAGGGCAGCCGTAACAATTACTTTAAAAATAGTCAGCTGAATGTATTGTTTTTTCATTACCTGAAAGTGCTTTTCGCGGTAATTCACATATTGCGTTACGTAACCATCGTTGCGTTTTAAGGCATATTCAAAACCACCTTTTTTTCTGAAACTTTCACGATTGCGTGCAATTTCCTGAAGCCAAGCGGCAACTTTGTATTTGAATTTTGATTCATTAAGACTCGTTTCAAGTCCGTCGTGATAAGAGAATTTAAAAATGACATATAGAATCACAATAAACAAAAGTCCGATTACCATAAAGAAAGAATGATACAAAACCAATAAAATGATTCCGAGACCAACTTGCAAAAATGCCGTACAGAAATCCAATAAAAGCTTAGCCGTACCTTTTTGAACCATCAAAGTATCAAAGAAACGATTGGCTTTTTCTGGCGCATATTCAGAATACATTTCTTTAAATTTGATCAAAGGCATTCTGTAAGCAAACTCAAAAGAAGAACGAACAAAAATTCGTTGTTGCAAATTCTCTACTATTCGAAGTTGCAGGATGGTCAAAACACCACCAAAACCAACTCCAACGGTAACTAAAATTACAAGAACAATCCAAGATACACTAAGCTGTCCGCTCTGAATAAAATTAATAATCGCCTGAATTCCTAAAGGCAACGACAGGTTTACCATACCTGCAAAAGCGGCGTAAAATATAATTTGATATACATCGCGCTTATCTAGTTTTAGCAAACTATAAAAACGTTTAAAAGGTGTCATGATTTTATGTAAATACAAGATTAATAGATAGATCAAAACATGGCGAGTAGCCATATTATGAGGTTTAGAATCGCTTCTAAATTCAAAAAGTCTTTTTTAATTAAAGCGCAATTTGAGGAGGGCGCAAATGAATTTTGCCATAAAACCCAAACAAGAAGACCGGGTTGCTTATGTAGTTTTTTGTATTTGATCTAATCAAGAAATATAAATCTGGCAATGCAGTGTCTAAAGGGACTATGTATTCTAATAATAGAATTCCTTTTGCCAGTTTTGTTGTTTTAGTATCTTTTGCTTCATAATCATCCAGTTCTTCTGAGATACTGTCGCAATTGAATATTTTTTTTAAAAAGTGACAAGTGATTCCTTTTACTGAATGCATTTCAGCATTCTCTTTAATGATTCTGCCAAAACTGTTTGATATGTTTATACTGCTAATCAAAAAATAGCCTATAAGCAACACCTGCAGGCATTTGCATAAAAAACTATTTCTGATTTGGCTTAACATATCTTCTAAATTTGAAGGCGCAATTTAGGTCGAAATTTTCAGCGCTACATTAAAATAACATTAGAATTGAATCTGTATCTGTTATTTTTTTCTTAATGAAATTGATGCTTAAATTGAGTCATTGTTTTTATTTTTCTTACAGCTTATTTTAACATAAATACCAGATAATGATGATGTTGCAACATCTAATTTATTGTTTCATTTTATAATATGAAACATCAAGACCAGTATTTTAGCGCTTTCTTTTTTTAATTTTGAAAAGCCCTCCTTTTTTCTTCCTACAAAATCAGCAAATTAAATGCAAATCATCATTAATTAATAATTAGGTGGTTATTTAATCTTTTTACCGCCTATAAGACCTTGATTGCTTATGGCACAATTTTACTTTTTTCCGAAAATTGAAAAATCCTTTACAAAACTGTGTTTTATCTTTGCTCTGCTGTTTCTAGCAAATTTTAAAACAAATGCACAAAACTGTACCGTAAATGCTGGAGTATTAAACGTTACGATTTGTGAAACTGATGCTTTGGTCTTGACAGGTAATAACCCAACACCAATAATTGGAACAGTAAAATGGACTCAAATTTCAGGACCCGCCGTAACCATAAATTCACCTACTAGTTCGAGTACAACAATTTCAGGTTATACTGGCGGTAATACTTATATTTTTAGATATAGCGCTACTTGTGGTGACGGAGTTTTGTCTTATCAAGATAAAGTTGTTAATGTTAAGCCTATTACAATTGCAAATGCCGGAAGCAATATTGCTAGTTGCCCTAATAATAATGGCACATTGGCAATTATAGGAAACGCTCCCCAAAACAGTGGAGAAACTGGTTTTTGGGAAATTGTTGGAGCCAATAACGCAGGAGTTGTAATCAATTTTCCAAATTTAGCTACCTCAACCATAACATTACCTACAACAAGTTGTGGTGTTACAACGCTTCAATGGGTTATTGAAGGTCCAGAATTTGCACCTGGCCAACGCTGTAGAACCACGTCTCAGATTACGGTAACAAATTATGGAGGTGTAAAACCGGTTTCGGCAGGACCAGACCAAACTTTAAGCAATTGTTATACCACAACCCAATCTACTAACCTTACTGGAACTTATGGTGGTTGTGGACTTAATGGACAAAATGGTCAATGGTCATTTGTTTCTGGACCAAATGTACCCACAATCAGCAGCCCAAATTCAAACAATACGGGGATTTCTAATTTAGTGGAAGGAACTTATACTTTTAGATGGACTGTTAACGGACCTTGTGCTTCTGGTAATGATTTAGTGGTAATAACTGTTCCACCTGCTACTCAAGATGTAACTCAATTACCAGGTGGAGATGAAAATATCTTCTTTTGTGACAACACTATAAATCAAGTTACTCTTGTGGCGCAAACTCCTTTGTATGCTGGAGAAACTGTTCTTTGGACACAAGTTTCAGGAGATCCTGGCGCTGTTATTGTTTCGCCTACAAACCCTACGACCTTAGTAACCAATATTTCATCAGCTGGAGCTCCATACCGTTTTAGATACACACTTACCAATAATAATACGGGTTGTGTTTTTACGAAAGATTATATTGTACAATACAATGGCCCAACCCGAACGATTATTGCCAATAACGGAAATGATATTGTCGGAAGCTGTAATGCTACCGTATTTACGATTCCACTTGCTGTCACCGGAACTGGATCAAATCAATACCGAATTGTAAGTGGCCCTGCACTTTCTCCTTTAGGTCCATTTCCAACCGCTTTGCAAGATGTTGGAAATTCGCTGACTTTAACGCTTACAGCACCAGGAGATTATACGGTTGAATTTATTAGAAAACAGACTGGGGCATTAACTGTAGAATGTGATTACGGTTTTGATACTTTAAATATTTTAGTTTCTGGAGATCCTACACCTTCAAATGCTGGAACCGATGTCAGTTTGCCCTGCGGTGACACCTCAACTATTCTATCGGGTGTAACCACTGATGATGGATTGCATTTTTGGAGCCAACTCAGCGGTCCAAATACAGCAGTTATTGCTGACAATTTCGCTATCGATACGCAAGTAAGCAATCTTATTTCTGGTACTTACGTCTTTCAGTATATTACAAAAGGTGGTGGTGCTACGTGTGGTTTTTCTGTAGCGACGGTTACTGTTTATGTATCCGACAGTTCCATAAGCAATGTTGATGCGGGACAAGATCAGGTCGTCTGTGCTAACTCGCAGGTCCCTTTAACAGCCATTGCGCCTGAAGCTGGTGAAATTGGAACGTGGAGCCAAATTTCAGGACCGGATACCATTACATTTTCTGATGTAAATGATCCTAATGCAGTTGCTTCCGGTTTTGCAACACCAACAGCAACATATGAACTGCAATGGTCCGTTTCTTACTTGCACCCTGGCCCTTCTTGCGGTTCTTCTGTTTCTGATAATGTTATAATAAACACCAGCAGCAGTCTTGCTCCTACTCCTTCAAACGCAGGTCCAAATGCCTGCTATACATCTGGAACAACCAGTTTTAATCTTAGCGGAAATACACCAGATTTTGGTGATATTGGTGTTTGGACAGTGCAGCCATCGGCGGGAGTAGTTTTTACTGACGCTAATGATCCTAACACAATGGTAACAGTACCTGGAAATGGAACTTATGTCTTTACTTGGTCAATCACTTCAAGACTTAGAACTTGTCTTCCAAGTGAAAGCAGTGTTTCTGTAACAGTTGCAGAAACTCCTCCAATAGCTGATGCTGGTCCTGATCAAGAAATTTGTGGCAACACTATTACGATGGCTGCGACACAAAGTGGCGGATCAACAGGTACTTGGACACGAATTTCTGGTGTGGGAAATTATACAATCAGCGATATTCACGATCCTCATGCCGTTTTTACATTTAATTATAGTGGTTATTACATTTTTAGATGGACAGTTGATGCTAATATTTGTGGTCAGGCTTTTGACGATATCAATCTGACAATTGGAATTCCGCCTCACCCAGCATTGGCAGGACCCGATCAAAACATTTGCAACAATAGCAGTGTTACGATGGCTGGAAATAGTTACGATAGTTTCTTTGAATTAGGCCAATGGTCAGTACTGACAGGAGCTCCTAATCAGCCTACGATTGTTGATCCATCAAATCCAAATACAGTTATTAACGGACTTATTGCGGGTACATATACTTTTAGATGGACTATAACAGCAAAAAGTATCTTTTTATGTCCGGGTAGCTTTGACGATATGATCGTTGTGGTTGACCCTGCTGCGAATGCCGGGCCAGATCAAACTTCTTGCGATGTGACCAGTGTGCAACTTATCGCCAGTGAAAATTCTAGAGGAACATGGACCCTTACAAGTACAACAGGAAATGCAAATGATGTTGTTATTACGCAATCACCACCGGACAGTTACATAGCAAATGCAACCGTTGTTCCTGGAAATGATTATGTCTTTACTTTTACGACAATAGCTACAACATTTCCAGATGGAAGTTCTTGTGTTGGAACATCAGATTCTATGAATGTGACCATCTACAATGGCGCAAGTATTGATCCAAATGCTGGACCAGACCAAACTTTATGTATCAGCGATGTTGGTGGAGTTGCTACAATGAGTGGAAATGCTCCTCCTCCTGATGTTACCACCTTTACATGGCGTTTTGTTTATCAACCAGCGGGAAGTGTCGCTGTTATCGATACCCCTTCGGCACCGTTAACCACCGTTTCAAATCTGACTGTTCCTGGTCTTTATATTTTGGAGTGGGTTTTTGAAAGCAACAACTGCCGTTCTCTTTCTGATATTGTCCGAATCCAAATGAATGCGCCGCCTAGCACAGCAAATGCAGGACCTGATGACACCGTTGCTTGTCAAACTACTTACAAAACAGCTGCTGTACCGCCTGCAGTTGGTATTGGAACTTGGACATTTGCATCCCAACCTCCAGGTGGAAACGCTGTAATTGATAATCCAAACAGTCCTGTTACAACTTTATCCAATATTAATGTTTTAGGAACTTATATCTTAAGATGGACTGTTACTAATGGACCTTTTACGAGTCCATCATTATGTGCACCTACTTCAGATACTGTCGAAATAACATTTAATGATGTCCCTCCATCTGTTGCAAATGCTGGACCTGATCAAGAACTCTGTAATCTAGCCAGCACAACAATGGATGCCGTTGCAGTAACATCGGGCGTAGGTACATGGACACAGGTTTCTGGTCCAAACACAGCCAATATTGCGTCGCCAAATCTTGAAAATTCCTTAATGCTTGGACTGATTCCTGGTGTTTATGAATTTAAATGGACTGTTACTACAACTGCTTCAACAAGTTGTATTTCTGAAGATAATGTTCTTGTAACAATTTATCAAAATCCATCAACGGCAGATGCGGGACCCAATCAAATTGTACCTCAATTCTCGCCTATTAATCTGAACGCTGTCGCTCCAACAATTGGTACGGCCACTTGGACACAAACTGGTGGACCAAGTACAATTGGATTCTCAGATCCTTCAAGTCCAACTACTGCTGTAACCGGAACCATTCCTGGCATTTACACACTTCAATGGAATGTAAGCAACGGAAATTGCGCGGTTTCATCAGATACCATGACACTTACTATACTAGCTGTCGCAGATTTGGAATTGACTAAAACAGTAACGCCAACAACGGGTAGTGTTGGCGATGTTGTAACCTTCAATATTTCAGTATTTAACAATAATAATGCCCAAGGCGGAACTGTAACTGCAACTAATGTTGCTGTGCGCGATTACATTCCTTTAGGATTTGCAATTGTGCCTGGTTCAGTAAATTTAGCAGGACAATACAATGTAGGAGACAATACAATTACCTGGACAGGATTAACAATTCCAAGTGGCAGTATAGCTGTTTTGACTTTTAAAGCTACTATTCGAGCCGGAGGCCCCTATTTAAACATAGCAGAAATTATTGCTTCAGATCAATATGATCCAGACAGTACCCCAAATAATCAAAATCCTACCGAAGACGATCAGGATGATGCAATTGTAGTACTTGATGTTGCCGATTTATCACTTCAAAAATCAGTTTCACCAAATACTGTAAGTATTAATGACAATGTAATTTTTACCATTTCTGTTACGAACAGTGGGCCAAATAACGCTACTGGAATTACCGTTTCAGATCATTTGCCTTCTGGATATACTTATGTAAGTGATAATGGTGGAGGAAGATATAACAACACTACTGGAATATGGAATGTTGGAAATCTGAATAATGGAAATACGATCTCACTTCAAGTTACAGCGAAGGTAAATAAAGCTTCTGCAGCAAATTATGTAAATGTTGCAGAAATACAAACTTCTCACCAATTCGATCCTGACAGCACACCTGGAAACGGACTTCCTGAAGATGATATGAGCAGTGCAACCGTTAATTTAAAATTAGCTGATTTAGAACTTACTAAAGCGGTTTCACCAACTTCTGCGGCCGCTGGAGATCAAGTTTCATTTACACTGCATCTTTTAAATAATGGTCCTGGAAACGCGACTGGAGTTGCTGTAAAAGATATTATACCGGAAGGTTTTACTATAATTCCAGGCTCAGTATCCAATAGTGGTTTTTATAATGTTGCCGATGGCAGTCTAACTTGGCAGAATTTAGTCTTGACAACTGGGTCTTCCATAGATTTGACATTTAGAGCAACTGTAAACCCTTCAGGAACTTATGTAAACATAGCACAAGTAACAGCAAGTGACCTTCCCGATCCTGATAGTACACCAAATAATGATGATGGAGACCAAAGCGAAGATGACGAAGCTAACGCTCCGCTAACCTTTATAGGTCCAACAGCCGATCTTGAACTAACCAAAGAAGTAGTCGCTGGAAATACGAGTCCTGTAATAGGCACTCAAGTCTCTTTCAGACTTATTATTTCAAACAAAGGACCAAATAATACCACTGGAGTACTGGTGAGAGATCTTTTGCCTTCTGGTTATGAATTTGTGAATTATAGTTCTACTGATGGTCTTTATGATTTTACAACAGGAGTTTGGAATGTTGCAACGCTTGATAATGGTGCTTCAGAATCTCTTATCATAGATGCAAAAGTGCTTCCAACTGGAGATTATAAAAATATCACTGAAGTCATTGCCAGCAGTCTTCCTGATCCTGACAGTACGCCAAATAATGATGACGGAGATCAAAGTGAAGATGATGAAGACAGCGTTACTCTTACTCCTGTTCAGCCTCTAGCAGATTTATCGCTAACAAAAACAGTCAGTAATCCAACGCCATTAGTCGGTTCTCTTGTTACTTTTCAAATTGTCACAACAAACAGCGGACCTCAAGATGCATCATTTGTAACGGTTAGAGATTTACTTCCTTCAGGTTATACTTTTCTTAATTTCAATTCAACTAGTGGTACTTATGATCCCGTGACAGGTATTTGGTCATTAGATATTCTAAGAAATACGGAATCTGAAACGCTACAAATCAACGCAACCGTAAATCCTTCTGGCGACTACACAAACATTGCCGAAATAACAAACAGCAGTGTAGCAGATCCAGATTCAACTCCAAATAATGGTGTCCCAACAGAAGATGACTACGGAACTGCAACTACAACTCCTGTACCGCTCTCTTCCGATTTATCAATAACCAAGACCGTTAACAATCCAACACCTGTTGTAGGCTCTCTGGCAACTTTCCAAATCATTGTAACCAATAATGGTCCACAAGACAATACCGGAATTCAGGTTACCGATTTATTGCCTTCGGGTTACACTCTTGTTGGTTTTACTGTTACCACTGGAATATACAATCCAACGACTGGATTATGGAATATTGGAAGTTTGTTAAATGGCAATTCTGAAACCTTGCAAATCGTAAGCACAGTAAATAATACCGGTGATTATCTTAATGCTGCTGAAGTAACAGCTGCAGATCTTCCTGACCCGAATTCAACTCCAAATAACGGAGATACGACAGAGAATGATTATGCATCGGCAATTACGACTCCAATTGTACAATCTTCTGATTTGTCAATAACCAAAACCGTAAACAATCCGACTCCTGTAGTAGGCACTCAAGTTACTTTTGAAATTATACTGTCTAATAATGGCCCTAACGATAATACGGGTATTCAAGTAACTGATCTACTTCCATCTGGATATACTTTTGTAGGATTTAACAATTCAAAAGGAACTTACAACCCTATTACTGGAATATGGACTATAGGAGATTTGATTAGTGGGAATTTAGAAACCCTTGAACTCGTAGCAACGGTAAATGCTACAGGAAATTACCTGAATGTGGCAGAAGTTACAGCCGCTGATCTTCCGGACCCTAACTCAACGCCTAATAACGGTGTTATTACGGAAAACGATTATGCATCTGTTTCAACAACTCCAATACCACAATCATCAGATCTTTCCATAACTAAAACGGTTAATAATGCGACGCCTTTGATTGGTTCAACAGTTACTTTCCAAATCGTAGTTACCAATAATGGACCAAATGATAATACAGGTATTCAGATTACTGATCTACTTCCTTCTGGCTATACATATTCGTCATATACCACTTCTAAAGGAACTTATAATCCAACAACAGGATTGTGGACTGTCGGCAATTTATTAAACGCCAATTCAGAGACTTTGCAACTTTATGCAACTGTAAATGCTTCTGGAGATTATACTAATATAGCGGAAGTTACCGCGGCCGACCAGCTTGATCCTGATTCAACTCCAAACAATGGAATTACAACTGAAGATGATTATGCCGAAGCTTCAACTACTCCAGTTGCTCCTTCTGCCGACTTGTCTTTGACTAAAACTGTAAGCAACACAACTCCATTGGTTGGCTCACAAGTTACTTTTAGCGTAACGATTAACAATGCAGGTCCGCAAGACACAAATGGCGTAACTGTAACTGATTTATTGCCTTCTGGATATAACTACGTTTCATATAGTGCAACTGCTGGAAATTATGATTCTGCAAGTGGATTATGGACAATTGGAGCAGTTCCTGTGTCTACCGCTTATACTTTACAGGTAACAGCAATTGTAAATCCTTCAGGAGATTACCTAAATATTGCAGAAGTAACCGCAAGCGATCTTCCTGATCCGGATTCAACTCCAAACAATAATGTTGCAACTGAAGATGATTATGCAACGGTAACCATAACACCGATTGCACAATCTGCTGATTTATCTTTAACTAAATCGGTAAACAATACAACGCCTTTAGTTGGTGCGCCAGTTATTTTTGAAGTTGTAGTAACCAATAATGGCCCACAAAACACAACGGGAGTTACGGTTACAGATCTTCTTCCGTCAGGATATACGTTTAGCAGTTTCACAGTTTCTAGCGGAACTTATAATGCAACAAGCGGTTTATGGACAATTGGAAATCTAGCCAATGGAGCTTCCGAAACCTTGCAAATAACTGCAACCGTAAATCTTACTGGAGATTATACTAATATAGCAGAAATTAGTGCTAGCGATCTTCCGGATCCAGATTCAACTCCGAATAACGGCGTTACAACTGAAGACGATTATGCAACAGCAACCATAACACCGACGACGCAAGCATCAGATTTATCTCTGACCAAAACCGTAAACAACGCAACTCCATTAGTTGGTTCACAAGTTACTTTTGAAATTGTGGTAACCAACAGTGGTCCGCAGGATAATACAGGCGTTCAAGTCACTGATCTGCTTCCGTCTGGATATACCTATAACGCATTTACAGTTTCAACAGGAACTTATAATCCAACAACTGGATTATGGACAGTCGGAAACTTAATCAATGGAAAATCTGAAACATTGCAAATTACGGCAACAGCTAATCTAACAGGAGATTACCGAAACATTGCCGAAATAACAGCAAGCGATCTTCCTGATCCAGATTCGACTCCAAATAATGGTGTTGCAACTGAAGATGATTATGCAACGGCAACCACAACACCAATTATTCAAGTTGCAGATTTATCTCTGACCAAAACCGTAAATAATGTAACTCCATTGACTAGTTCACAGATTACTTTTGAAATTGTGATTACTAATAGTGGACCACAAAATACAACTGGAGTTGAAGTCACTGATTTATTGCCTTCGGGATATACATATTCAAGTTTTACGGCTACAAAAGGAACTTATAATCCAACAACAGGTAAATGGAACATTGGGTCATTATTAAATGGCGACTCTCAAACTTTACAAGTTACAGCGATTGTAAATCCAACAGGAAACTATGCCAATGTAGCTGAGGTGACAGCAAGTAGTCTTCCGGATCCAGATTCAACGCCAAATAATGGTGTCACAACTGAAGATGATTATGCAACCATATCCATAACTCCTAAAGAAGCATTAGCTGATTTAGCCGTTGTGAAAACTATTATTGGCGGTAATTTCAATCCTATTTTTGGTTCAACGATTACTTTTGAAGTTCTAGTAGTTAATACTGGGCCTCAAGATGCTACTGGAGTTCAAGTAAAAGATCTTCTGCCAAGTGGTTATGAATATATTGTTTATAGCGCTACAAAAGGTCAATATCTTAATGGCTCAGGAATTTGGAATATTGGAAGCCTTCCAAACGGAACAACCGAATCTTTATTGATTACTGCAAAAATTAATAGAACTGGAAATTATGAAAACATTGCTGAAGTTTATGCTTCTGACCAAAAAGATCCTGATTCAACACCTAATAATGGTGTATTTGGCGAAGATGATTTAAGCGTGGTTCTTATCTCTCCTGTACTAGCAGTCGCAGATCTTTCAATAGAGAAAAAAGTAATAAACAACAACCTAACTCCAGCAGTTGGTTCGCAAATTTCATTTTCGGTTACGGTAAGAAATGATGGACCAAGCATTGCTACAGGAGTTACTATAAAAGATATTTTGCCACCAGGATATGATTACATCTTCAACAGTGCGACATCAGGAAGTTATGATCGTGTAACTGGAATATGGAATCCCGGAATTATTTTGCCAGGAAATAGTCATACGCTCATCATTAATGTTTTTGTAAAGAATCCAACTGGCTCGGCAAATGAATATCTGAATACTTCCGAAATAATGACTTCTGATCAATTTGACCCTGACAGTACACCTGGAAACGGCATTACAACAGAAGATGATTATGACAGTATTGCTGTAACACCAGTAATTGTAATGGCCGATTTATCTGTGAATAAAACGACACTAACTGGAAATACAAGTTATGATGTGGGTGATACAGTAGTCTTTAATGTTACGGTTACAAATGATGGTCCGGGCGATGCTTCAGGTGTTGAGGTAAAAGATCTACTTCCGAAGGGATTCAAATATGTAACAAGTTCAGCTACTAGCGGAATCTACAATTTTGTTACAGGAGTTTGGCGCGCAGGAATTGTAAACAGTGGCAATACGCAAACATTAGATATTTATGCTACTATAAATCCGCCATCGGGCACTTCGGGCGAATATTTGAACATTGCAGAAGTTACCGCAAGCAACCTACCCGACCCTGATTCAACACCAAATAATGGAGTAACCACAGAAGATGATTACGATAGCGTTCAAATCAATGTCAACATTGCCGATTTAAGCCTTGAAAAAACCATCAATAATAAAAACGCCAATGTAGATGAGGTTGTAACATTTACTCTTCAATTAGAAAATGACGGACCTGCGCAAGCAACTGGTGTCGCGGTTGAAGATTTAATTCCGCTTGGATATAAAAATATTTCGAATATCAATCAAGGTGGAATCTTTAGCAGTAATACAATACGATGGGTTGATTTGACTGTTCCTGTTGGCGGTATTACCCTAACCTATCAAGCTACCGTGGTCAATCCGCACGGACTTGACAGTTACGATTATCTGAATATTGCACAAGTCACTGCAAGCAACCAGTTTGATCCTGATAGTAAACCAAATAATGATAACGGAGATCAAAGCGAAGATGATGAAGATTCTGAATTCATAAACATTCCGTCAACAGATATTGCCATTACAAAAGAAGTTGACAAAACGGATGTTCCAATGTATTCAAGTGTGGTTTTCACCATTACAGCGGACAATCTTGGAAATTTAGCTGGAACAAATGTAGAAATTCAAGACTTGCTTCCAAAAGGATATGAACTTACGAGTTATACTGTTTCATCAGGAACTTATGACGGTAAAACGGGAACTTGGTTAATTCCGGTTATTAATGCAAAAGGCTCTCAAACTTTGACGATTACTGCTAAAGTAGTTGATGTAAATAGTTATTTAAATACAGCTCGTCTTATCAAACTTGATCAAATTGACACTAATGCATCAAACAATCAAGACAATGCGACTGTAAAACCAAATTGCTTGAAAATTTACAATGAGTTCTCTCCAAACGATGATGGACAAAATGATACTTTCTACATTGATTGTATCACGCAATTTCCAGATAATCAACTTGAAGTTTTCAACCGTTGGGGAAATATCGTTTACTTTAAAAAAGGCTACGATAATACTTGGGATGGAAAAGCTGAAGGATCTGCAAAAACACTTCCAGAAGGCACTTACTTCTATATTCTTGATCTCGGTGATGGTTCTCCAAAAATCTCAGGCTGGGTTTACATTAAATAATTAAGAATAACCAAAACAAAATTGGCTATGATTCAAAATATAAAAAAGATTTTCACAATCGTCACGATGCTTTTTGTCACTGCAGTTTTTGCACAACAAGACCCGCAGTACACGCAGTATATGTACAATACACTCACGGTAAACTCTGCATACGCGGGTTCATTGGGTCATCTAACTGTAACCGGACTCTATAGAACACAATGGGTTGGTCTCGACGGAGCGCCAACAACGCAATCATTTACATTGGACACTCCGGTGGCAAAAAACGTTGGACTTGGTTTATCCATTGTTAACGAAGAAATTGGCCCTTCAGAAGAGCAATATATTGATGCCAACTTCTCTTATACCATTAAATCTGGCGATACACATAAATTGTCATTTGGTATTAAAGGAGGCGGACGAGTAGTCAATATCGATTGGTCAAAAGGAAGTCACAGAGATCCTGATGTTGAATTTCGTGAAAATGTTACCAATAAATTTCTTCCAGTTGTTGGTGCTGGTATGTACTGGCATGGAGAGAGAGATTACATTGGTATAGCGGTTCCGAATTTCTTGACAAAAGAGCGATACAATTACGATGATATTGCTGATGACCTTGTAAATGAAAGAATGCATCTTTACCTCATCGGCGGAATTGTTTTTGATCTTTCTGCGCATACAAAATTCAAACCTGCAGTTTTAATCAAATATGTCGCAGGAGCTCCTATAATTGCTGATTTCTCGGCTAATTTCATGTTCAATAATGTCTTTACTCTTGGTGCGTCATATCGTACATCAGATTCTGTGAGTGCTTTGGCTTCTTTACAAATTGCTCCTCAGTTTATGATTGGTTATGCATATGATTACACCACAACAGAATTGCAAAATTACAACAGCGGAACACATGAAATTGTACTTCGTTTTGAATTGATATCACGCAAAAATGGCTTAAAATCACCTAGATTCTTTTAATACTTAATTTATGAAAAAAAGAATTACTATACTGATACTACTGACGATACAGCTGGTCAACGCGCAAACAAAAAACAAAGCTGCCGATGCTCTTTTTGATAAAATGCATTATATCGATGCCGCAAAATCTTATGAAATGTCGATAAAAAATGGAGATGGTTCAAAAGAGATGTTGCAACGCATAGGAGATGCACATTATTTTAATACCCAAATGCAAAGAGCCAGCGAATGGTATGGCAAACTTTTGTCTGAATATCCAAATGATGTTTCACCAGAATATTATTTCCGATATGCGCAGTCTTTGCAAGGAATCCAAAATTATGATTTAGCAAAAAAATGGATGAAAAGCTTTTCTGAAAAGCAAAAATCTACAGATTCCAGAGGCCAGAATTTCTCGCTAAAAACCGTGACGCTTGAAGACATCAAAAAAATAAAACCACAGTTTATCCTTGAAAATCTGGAAATCAATTCGGCCTATTCTGATTTTGCTCCAATGTTTTACAAAGGAGATTTGGTTTATTCAACAACTTCTGATTCTTCGTATATCAAAACTGCAAAATATGGCTGGAACGATCAACCGTACTTGAATATACAACTCGGAAAAATTAGTGAATCACAAACCAATGTGACTTTTAAAGAACGTTTTGGAAAAGAAATCACCACACAATATCACGAAGCTTGCGTTGCTTTTTCCCCAGATGAAAAAACAATTTATTTTACTCGAAATAATTATAACGGAAAATTAAAAAGAGACAGCAAAGGTGTCAACAATTTGAAGATTTATTCGGCAAAAGCGGTAGAAAACGGCAACGGAACCGTGAAATGGGAAAATGTAAAAGAACTACCTTTTAATAGTGATAATTATTCTGTCGGACAGCCTTCGGTTAGTAAAGACGGTAAAAAACTTTATTTTGTTTCTGATATGCCAGGAACAATTGGTTCTAGCGACATTTTTGTTGTTGATATTTTAGGCGAAGATCAATATTCAAATCCAAAAAATTTGGGCGAAAAAGTAAATACCAGCGGACGCGAAATGTTTCCGTATATAACTGACAAAGCTTTGTATTTTGCCTCTGATGGATTTTTAGGACTTGGCGGACTTGATGTTTTTGAAAGCCGAATAAACGACGGAATTTTTGACACACCCGCAAATCTCGGAGCACCATTGAACAGCAGTATGGATGATTTTGCTTATATCGTAAATGAATCAACCAACAAAGGTTTTGTTTGTTCTAATCGAAAAACAGGAAAAGGCGATGATGATATTTATTCTTTTGAAAGAAGCTGTACACAAGCTATTGAAGGGTATGTCTTTGATGCTATTTCGAACAACAAAATTGCCGGCGCAATTGTAACGCTTAAAAATAATGCGGGCATAAAAATAGATGAAACCGTTTCTAAAATTGATGGAAAGTTTGAATTCAGCGAAAATATAAATTGTTCCACATCTTATACAATTGACGTTTCAAAAGACAATTTTAATAGCAATTCAGTTGTTGTTGCAACACCAGAACATTCAGGAATTACAGAAGTTCCTGTTGGACTTGATGCAGGACTTGTTTTGCGCGAAAATGGGGTTTTAAAAATTAAAATTGGAATTATCTATTTTGATCTTGACAAATCAGATATTCGATATGATTCGGCAATCGAATTGAACAAAGTGGTTTTATTAATGAACCAATACAGCAAAGTAGTCATAAAAATAGAATCACACACCGATTCGAGAGCCAATGACCAATACAACCTTGAACTTTCTGACCGAAGAGCCAAAGCAACACGAGATTATATCATTTCGCAGGGAATTGCTCCAGAACGCATAGAAAGCGCTATTGGTTATGGCGAAACCCAGCTTCTCAACAATTGTTCAAATGGAGTTCCTTGTACAGAAGTACAACATCAAATAAACAGACGAAGCGAATTTATAATCACTAAAATGTAGTTTTTAAGATGCTAAGGCGCTAAGATTCTAAGGTTCTAAGTTTTTCTTCTGAAGAAGCGTTAAAGAATCACTGGTGGGTCTTTCTTTAGTTTCAATTCTTTGCCAAGGCAATAAATACTCTAATTAAATGTTTATAATTAAAAGACAAACATTTTAATTTTAAGAGTATATGTATTTAATAAAACTGAAAAATAGAAACCCTTTTTTATTGTTGATTTTTATCTTTTGTATTTCGATACAGGGATATGCGCAAAAAGAATTGGAGAATAAATTCAAACCTATTCCGTCAAAAACGCCAAAAACGAAAGAGGTTCTTCCTCCAACAGAAGAAGCACCAAAAGTGAATCCGCCCGCGCCTGTCGAGAAACCAGATCCGTCAAAAATTGATCCGAAGGAACTTTTCAAAGACACTAATTTGTATAAACAAGAAGCAAATGTTCCGGGTATTTTTTACAGACAAAATCAGTTTTTAGGAAGTTTTAAAACCTCGACTTTTACTTCGACAATTCGTTATCGTGACGCGGCTTTTGTAGATGGAGATAAAATAAAAGTGTATTTGAATGATAAAGTAATTGAACCAGAAGTAAGCATGAAAGGAGAATATCAAAGCATTAAAATAACGCTAGTTCCGGGAATAAACAAAATTGATTTTGAAGCCCTAAACGAAGGTTCTGCTTCTCCAAACACTGCCGAATTCCAAGTTTATGATGACAAAGGTGCTGTAATAGAATCAAGCCAATGGAATGTTGGTACAGGCTATAAAGCCACAATTGTTTTGTATAAAGAATAAGTAAAAATTGTAATTGAAAACCAAAAATCCCATTCCTGATGAAATGGGATTTTTTATTTATAACTGTTTTTAAAACAAAGCTCAAACTGTAGTTTAGGTTTGCAAAAAAGCAGCGTAGAAATTTTATCAAAATAAAGAATTATAGAATGCTATATTTGTCTTATAAATCTAAAATATGAATTCGAAGTTTACTTTTTTGTGCACACTAATTTTTGGATGTTTTATTTCCTGTACAAGCCTAAAACAAAAACCACAAGCTGATAATATTACTAATTCGTTTGTTACAGCTGAACCTGTAACGCCGAGTTGTCACGCTGCTACTTTGGTTGAAACAAAACCAAATGAGATTTTGGCATCTTGGTTTGGCGGTAAATATGAAGGCGCAAAAGATGTAGGTATTTATGTGGCTTCTTATAAGGACAAAAAATGGTCTAAACCGGAGAATTTAATTAAACCATTAATAAAAGGACAAGATACTTTGCCTTGTTGGAATCCGGTTTTATTTAAAAGTGAAAGCAAAAAACTATATTTATTTTATAAGGTTGGAAAAAACCCGAGGGAATGGTTTGGTGCGATGATTTCTTCAAATGATGACGGAAAAACATGGAGCAATCCTGAATATCTGCCAGACGGAATTTTAGGTCCAATAAAAAATAAACCAATTGAAATTACTTCCGGACTTATTTTATGCGGAAGCAGCACTGAAAGTATACAAAACAATTTATGGAGAAGTCATGTTGAAACTTTTGAAGAAGCTACCGGAAAGTGGTCAAAAATCAATATAGAAGACAATCAGAATTTTGATATAATTCAGCCAACATTTTTGGTTCATTCTAAAAAAAATATTCAAATGCTTTTTAGAAGTAAACATAACAAAATTATCTCAAGCTGGTCACACGATAGCGGGCAAAACTGGACGAAAACGGACAGTATAAATGTTGTCAATTCAAATTCGGGAATTGATGCTTTAACGGTTTCAAATAAATCTTTTTTATTGGTTAATAATCCACTGAAAATGGGGAAAGATTGGTTCAACGGAAGAAATGTTCTGGATGTTGAATATTCAAATGATGGAATTAACTGGCAGAAACTTTTCGATTTAGAAAATCAGAAAGAAGGAGAATTTAGTTATCCGGCAATTATTCAGACTTCAGATAAAAAAGTGCATATTCTTTATACTTATAATCGAAAACTGATCAAGCACACTGTATTTGATTTAAAAAAATAAAAAAAAAATCCCATTTAACTCGACCGCGCGGATTTACAATCCGTGCCCGCAAAGATTGGTTTGGACTTTTTACTTTTAATGTTTGCTTGTCGTTATGGGCACGAATTGCAAATCCGCGCGATCGTTGCGAAGAAGATTCGCGCGATCGGATTACGTACTATTCATAAAATAGAAATTATTTTAGCACGATAGTATCTACCCTTTTTAAAACAACAGCATTTTCATTGTAAATTATTCTATTGTATACTATATTTTTTTTATATCTATAAGAATAAAATAAAGCTATGTTTTTACTTTTATAGTTTGATAAAAAACCTAGTTCCGAATCTATTTCATCTTCATTTAAATGTTTTTTATAATCTACAAAAAAACATTTTTTATAATAATAAGTTGTAAACTCGTATTTTTTTTCAACAAAATATTTTTTTTCAACAAAATCATCAAGTTCATTTAATAATTCTTGACTTGATAAATTATCATAGTTAGATAGTTGATAATATTGACAAATACTATTTTTATTGTAACTATCATCGATCGATTCGATTATTAAAGACCTATTTTTAGTGCAACTTGCTAAGCTAAGAAGAACTATTATTTTTATTGTTTTTAGCATAAATTAAATATTTCCCTTAAGTTCTCCTACTATATCAATCTTAGTAATAAATGGTTTGAAATTTCTAAAATGCTGTAATACAAACCAAACATAAAAAATGTCTTGGTCGTACTTATGTATGTGAGGTTTTTCGAATTAATAAAGATTTGCAGATATATAGTTAATAGACTCCTAATCATCATTGTAGTAATTCTCATTATGAAAATTATCTCTATAAATAAGAGTACAATATTGCTCTCCTTTTCTTTTCCTGCTCTTATATTGATAGCCTTGTTTTTAAAGTCATATATTTTAATTTCCTTAATTATTTATGTTTTTAATTAGTAAAGTATCAGTCTTTAATACTTGATCATCTATGTAATAAATTTCTAGCTTTTTGTCTTTTTTATATCTATTTTTCTCGTGCTAAAATCCTTACTGATTAAAATTAAAGAAAAAGTGTCTTTTTTTTTTTTACTCCGTTTAAATTTACAAAATGCAAATACTTCAAATCTTCAATTTTGCAAAAATGTCTGTTTACATGACTCTATAAACTCAAAAACTTATAGTATCTTCTTTACTGAAAACGAGTTTGTCTTTTTTGTATATAACCCTTCCAAATATTTTTCTGGTATCCATTCCATCATATTTATAATAATAAATTTTAGATACTAGATTATTATCAAAACCGTCAATCTCACCAAATTCATTGTCTCGAGCTGATTCATAAACTGTGTCATAATCATAATCCGAGAAAATTTTTTTTTTATAAAAAAACACCATAAAATCATCATGTTTCTTTATTTCTTGATAAGGATATTTTTTATTTACGAAAGATTCCAATTTATCCAATAATTTCTCATCGGATAAATTACTATAGTCAGAAATTTGATAATATTGAAATACAAATCCTGATGTAAAATAATTAGGGTCAGATAAACTCTTGCCGGTTTTTAATCTTTCATTTAAATGAGAATTGATTGGCTCTATTTTGATTTTATTGTCAGAGCATGATGTTAATATCATTAATATAAATCCGATGTAAAATATAGTTTGATTTTTCATTTTAATAAAATTAAATATTTCCTTTGAACTCACCTACGATATCAATCTTAGTAATAAATGGTTTGAAATTTCTAAAGTGCTGTAATACAAACCAAACATAAAAAATGTCTTGGTCGTATTTATGAATATCCGGGAAATCGAGCCCAAAATGGTCGTAATAAATATATTCGAGCCCCATTTCAAAATTCGTTCCATTAGTTTTGTAACGAGTAATATAAATTTGATAAGTCCAAATATCATTCATCGCGATTCTTAATCCGCTAAAATTGTCATCAAATTTTGGACTTTTTATGTCATTCTTAAGTAAAATTTTATAAATCTTCCCATTTGAATCATCTTTAATTTCTAAGTCATCGATTTTACCTGAATTTGATTTTAAGTATTCTTTTATTGCATCTTTTACTCCTTTTATAAACTCAATTGAATTATCATGTTTAATAGTTGCATTTGTTAAGGTTTGATTAGTATATTCTCCTCCATTGTTAGATCTAACTTTTTCAACCATATCTCTAACCACCGTTTTAATATCTCCCGAAGCATAAATCCACATTTTATCTTTAAAAATTTCAAACAATTCATCATTGCTTTTTTTGCAAAAAATCTTAATTTGTGATAAGCGATCTTCAGCTAAATATTTTGCTCTGGAATGAGAGGATTCTACAGAATTCTTTTTTCCTATTAACTTATTGTATTCTTCCAAATACAGCTCGTTTTGCAATTTATTAAAGCCTATTTCATTTTCAGGATAATCGCCATGAAGCATATCTGGCGCGGTTTCGTTAGTGCTTATTATTTTATCGCCAACTTTAATTGCTCTCTTTCCTTTTCGTCTGGAACCTTGCAAAATTAAAATTGGAAATTTAAGTTTCTTTAAACTCAATGTAACACTAACGGAATCATCTGTCTTTTGATAAAAAGCATAAATTCTGCCTGTCTCAAAATCATGATTTATTTTAAAAGCAATCGTTATCTTACTGTCTTCTAATTTGTTTAATGAAGCTACTCCGCCAATAATCTCTTTTTTATTGTCATCTAACTTTATAGCCCATTTTAGAAGCGCTACTTCCGTAATACTTGGTTTTCTAGTTGGCGTAGCTTTAAAACTATACGATTTGCCAAGCTCAATTTTATCCACTAACTTATCATTATCATCAAAAGGACCTTCAACTTTTGATATTCTAATATTTGTTGGAGGCTGTCGATCTTGTTTGTCATTATAATTTATTGCTTTATCTGCATTCTGAATTATTTTCCCACCTGATCGATTAACAATATGAGAAGCATCATTTCTGATAGTTCCTAAAGCTTCCTCAAGAATATTTTTAGCTACTATAGTTATCCTTCCCATGATTAAGAGTTAATTGTATTTTCGCCGGAATTATTTTCAATGTTTCCTTTGCTGTTTTGAATGTGATTTTCTTGCGATAGAGACTCTATCTTTCCCGAAGCATTTCTTGATATATCTTTCGCATCAGACGAATAATTTTCAGTTGCAAGTTTTGTGATATTCTTAGCCGCTAAAAGATAATCTTCTGTTGCACTTTGTATAATATTTAAACCTGCGTCAGTTTTATGATTCATTCCTGCACTTTCAGTAATATCACCCCCTGCAGTCGTAGTAATGCTTTCAGAAGCATTTATAATCAAGTTTTTACAGTTAATCGTAAAAGTTTCTGGCACAGTCAAGGTTGTACTTTTAGACTGTTCATCCATATGTAGTTCATTCCCGCTAGGGTCAGAAAGCCAGATTCCTACTTTTTCTATAAACTTGAACAACATCCCAAAACGAAGTTTCCAACCTTTAATGCTGTTGTTCTCATCAAAAAACTCAGGCATTTCACGTCCGTTATAGTATGTTCCTGAAACATAAGGGCATTCGGCATTGCCACCTTCAAAACCAATTCTGACTTCTTCACCAATTTCTGGCCTGAAATAAAGCCCTTTTCCCAAACCTGCGTAAGGCTGAACCATACGCATCCAATCGCTTTCGTTCCCACGGCCGTTCCAATAATACTCCACCCTAATACGGCCCATTTTTTCAGGGTCGTTATTGTCAATCACTTTTGCAGGTTGGCTCTCTGCAAATGCAAAAATTTGTGGGTTAGTGTAATGCGGCACGGCAACATCGGCAGGAATGGCTTTGAACTGACAGCTGTAGTTTCCGTTTACTTCTGAGTGATGGATTACTTCAACGGCAATCAATTCATGGTCGATAGTTTTGTTCTGAATCGTAAAAACCTGTCCCAAGCCAATTGGATAATAGGAAATACCACTATAAAAAACACTGTTTGCATCTTTTGACTGAGTCTGCAGTTTTACCATTTCTTCAATTTCTTCCTTATTTTGGGCGTTATTGGTATAAACCCCAACGCCAAGCTCCCTCGGAGCAACGGAAGGCTGGTTAAAACCCATTGAAACGGCAAACCTGTCCCGGCTTCCTGTATTGGTTCTTTCAGATGAATTGCTTATAGTATTGGCGACAGAATAATCATATCCGCCGAAAGAAGTCTTATGGGAAACTAAATTGGTTTCTATCGTAAATTTATGAAGTGATGATCCATTAATCAGCTTTACCTTGCTGGCCTTTGTCTGGCCAAACTGCATTCGCATACCATCAAAATAAAACCATTGTCCATAACGAACAGCAAGTCTTTTCAGAAAATCAAAACTGGTTTCATTGTATTGCGGTTTATTGGAAAAAACTTTAGAATGAGTCGGAACTATGGCATCCCTTTGATAAAATTCTCCTGAATTGGTTTCTCCAAAAATCTCAAGAGCAATCTGCTGCAGATTTCTATTAAGAAAAATTCTTGATTTTTTCTGATCATCAAGAAGAACAGTATGACTGATGCCATAAACATGAAGACCTGCGGGGCTCCCGTGAAGGTCAACAGATTTTAATGCGTTAATAACACCTTTAGACATCAGTCTGATTCCATTGACTTTGAAGGTAAAAATCACTTCGCTTCCAATATATTTACTGATGGCTTTTTCCTGGTCTTCGGGATCGATAATGGCTTTTCCTGTGTACTGCCAGATAAAGGAAAAATAATGGTGATCAGCCATTTTCTGCGAAAGCTGCAGATCATAATAAATGATGTTTTTTTCGAATGAGCTTATCGAAATATGAACTTGCTCTAATAATTTTGACATAATTGACTGGCTTTTAGTTGAGTTGGTGTATTTGTAAATATATCTTCACAAATACTCTCCGTTTAGCTCCTAAAAGACATTTTTGCAACAGAATAAGATATTTTTACTGTCACAAAACCGAAAAAAAAATCCCATTCCTAATGAAATGGGATTTTTTATTTTTAGTTATTTCTAAATTAAAGCCTAAACCGTAGGCTCAATAACATCTTCTGTTTCAATTTCTTCAACAGGAGCCGAATTATCATCCAACCAAGCAATAAACAATTTATAGCCTATTGAAAATACAATTGGTCCTACGAACAACCCGATAAATCCTGACATGATGAATCCTCCAATAACACCAAGAAAAATGATCAGCATTGGCACCAAAGCTCCTTTTCCTAACAAAAGTGGTTTTAAGACATTATCTGACAATCCGCTGATGATGAAAAATATCGTCCAAAAAATAGCATGACCAGAATCGCCTGTAGAAAACAAATAAACAATAACACCAATATTAATGATAATTGGCCCAATTTGCAGAATTGAAAAAACAAGGCAAATCAAAGTCAAAATTCCCGCATATGGAATATCAGCCATAAACAATCCAACAGCTTGAATAATAGTTTGAATCACTGCTACGCCCAAAATTCCTTTGACTACTTGAAAAATTGTAGATACTGAAATTGTCATAATTTCGTCTGCTTTATTTCCTGCAATTTTCCCAAGAAATTTCATTGCAAATTCCTTCCCTCCAGACGTTACTAATAAAACCCCAGCAATAATTACGGATAAAATGAATTGCAAAAATGCAGCGCCAGAACTCAAAATACTTCCCATAATTTTTGACGAAAACTCTTTAATCTGATCCTGATATTTTACTACGCCTTGCTCAATATCTGTTGACATCATGAGTAAAAATTCATAAAGAGGCTTACCTACTACTGGCCATTCTTTTATGTTTTGCCCGGGAGGTGCAATTTTTAATGTTCCAGCTTCAAAACTATTTTTCAATTCTAAAAAATTGGCTATCGCCGCCTTTAAAGAATAAATAACAGGCACAAGCATTACTGCAATAATCACAAGTGTTATTATAATCGAAGCCAACGTTTTTCTTCCTTTTAAGATTCTTTGCAGAAAATCAAACATAGGATAAAATGCCACAGCAAGTATAACCGCCCAAAGAATTGGCATAAAAAATGGCAACAATAATTTTAAACAAAATCCGACAATCAGAAATATAAAAAATAACTGTAAAATAGTGTCAAAGAGTTCTTTGCGTTTATTCGAATAAGATGTTTTCATGTTTATTTTGATTTAGATGTGATTGGTTAAATTTATTTTTGTTTATCTCGAGAAAAATTAGCGTCTGAAACCAATCTTCCTATTAAAATTACTGGATACAAAACTCCTGTAAGCACTTCAATCTGAACTAGAGAGCGTGCTATAGGATGAAGTGGCACGATTTCACCATAGCCGGTAGAACTCATAGTGATATAACTGAAATACATAAAACTTGCCTGATCGCTATTGCTTTCAAATTGTGAAGTCGCTATGTTGAAAGAACCTTCAATATGCCTAAAAAGAAACAAATAAAGCGTACACCAAAAATGAGCCAATAACATGTACACGACAATTGAGCCTATAATTCTGTAATTTGTAATTGGCCCCGGTTCTAAAACCTTTTTCAGAACTAATATGATCAAAAGCGCCATAACAGCAATGGACAAAATAAGATCAGCAAATAAAATCGTAATATTTCTGTTGAGATAGTCTAACCATTGTATCAGAACAAATAGAATTGGAATTATCGAAATAAGAAAGGCCTGTTTTTTATGTTTTGAAAGTGAAAAAATACCCGCAAATAAAAACAGCATCCAAAAAATATTTAGGACAATCATAAAATGCTCATAACTGCCAAAAAATGGAATGGCAATAAAATGCATAATGAAAAGCAAAATAAGCATTCCACGGAGTCCACTTTCTTTATTCCATAAGCCAAATAAAAAGCGATCTTTTTTTACATTCATAATTGTATTCAATTTTTAAGATTAAATTGGTATCGGCTCTACTTCTACTCTTCCAATTGGTCTTCGCCAAAGTTTGAAAAGCAGAATTATTAAAATGGGAAAAAAACAAATGGCCGACATCACGAGGTAAATATCTTTGTAAGCCAATAATATTGATGCCTGCGAGGTTTGATTCGAAAGGCTTTTTTCTGCTTTTTTCTGGGCCTCGGCATCTGATAATCCCATATACATAAAATTTCTTTTGGAGCTTTCTAATTGGTTTTCAGCCGTTTTATTAATCGCTGTCAATTGCTGGCTTAAACCTGTTTTATGCTGGACATTCATATTCGAAATAAAAGTTCCAAGAATTGCGCTTCCAAGTAGAGATGCAAAAACGGCTTGCGAAATAATTCCTGTCATCATACGCGATGTGCTCAATGGTGGTGGAACACCTTCGGAAATATAAAGCAAGGAAACTGGAAAGAGGAAACCAATTCCCATACCTTTAAAAACAAGTGGCACAAAAAAATCAGTAGAATCAATTCCGGGATAAAATCTAAAAAATAGAATAATATGATAAAATCCATAACAGGCAAACCCAATGACCCAAATCGTTGCCAAATAAATCCTTTTGTACAAAAGATAAGTCGAAAGCGGAATCGAAATGCACAAACCAAATAATATGGCCAAATGCGTCAATGCATTAAGAACTGGGTCAAAACCTAACACATTAGTCATATAGCCTGTTACAACACTTCCGGTGCCATTCATTACGCCAATGTAAAACATCAAGAAAGCGCCAATTACTACATTTTTGTACTTATAAACATCAGGATTAATAATCGGGTCGGCTGTAAAACGAGCATGCAAGAGATAAATTCCTGCCATAATAAACAATAAACCTATTGCTAATACTATTTTAGGATCGCTCAGCCAATTTCTGGTTTGTCCTTCGGCACACAAAAAAAGAATAATCAAAAAGAATAAAAGCATGATAATCCAACCGCGCCAATCAAATTGAAAAGCATTTTTCATTGGAGCAACATCAGCCTTATAAAAAAACCAAGCTAGCAGAATCCCAACTAAGAAATTGGCATTCAGAAAATAAATTCCGAAAGTCCAATTATGCAGACTCGTAAAATTTGTTCCCAAATATTGATACAGATGTTGGCTTCCTTTTTGAATAAACTGCAAAATTCCATACAACAAAGCCATATTAAAAGCCGGATTGTATTTCATCAAAATCGGAACCATTGAAGCAAATATTCCGATTACAGAAACAATAGCCAAAAGCGACCTAAAAAACACAAACCATTCAATACTAGATACAAACAATAAAGCCGTATTGAAAATCAAAGACAAAAAACACGCCGATAAAATCATAGTTCTCACCTTGATTTGCTTTCCTAATTTTAGTCCCAAAGGCATAAAACCAAGCATAGCAAAAATGGGAATGTAAATCGAGTACGTAAAAACGGTTGTCGATTCTCCAAAATGCCCCATAATTTGGGAATTGTCATAAGTGGTTACATTAAGCCCATTAAAAAAAGGAATGGTAAGGATGTATAATCCTATAAGAGTAAAAACGCTTCCTTTTTTTCCTGCAAACATCTCTTATTTTTTTACGTCAACTGTAACATTCATTCCTGGTCTAACTTCCTGCAATTCTTTGGCAGGCGTTTCAAATTCAATCTTAACGGGAATTCGTTGTGTTATTTTTACAAAATTCCCTGTGGAGTTGTCTGGTTCAACCATAGAAAATTTTGCGCCTGTTGCTGGAGAAAATCCAACTACTTTTCCTTTAAATTCTTTTCCGTCAAGAGCATCTATTGTAATCGTTACTTCTTGTCCGCTTTTAATTTTTTCAATTTGCGTTTCTTTGAAATTGGCAGAAACCCATAATTTTTGACTCAAGACAATTGTGGCAACCGTTTGGTTTGAGTTTATTAATTCTCCAATCGATAAATTGCGTTCACCTACATATCCGTCTCCCGGCGCAATAATGCTGGTATATGATAATTGCAGTTTTGCGGCGGCCAAATCAGCTCTCTTTCTTTCTACTGTTGCTCGTGATGCTTCAAGATTAATCGTACTTTGCTTGGTTATCGAACTGCTAGCTTCCAGATTCTTTTGCCCCGCTTTCACATAAGCTTCTTCCGATTTTAATTTTGAAATTACCTGATCATATTGATTTCGAGTCACAGCTGAATCTGCATACATATTTTTGAAACGCTGATAGTCTTTTTGGGCTTTTTCAAGGCTAGCCATATCGCCAGCCAATTTTTCCTTTCCTGATGCCTGATTTGATGCTGACGTTGTAATATTTTGTTCCAATGAATGAAGATTACCTTCAGCTATAGCCAAATCAGCTTCGGCCTGCATTACTTTAATGACATATTCAGAATCGTCTAAAACAACAAGCGTATCACCTTTGTGAACCAATTGATTCGATTCAAATCTAATTTCCTTAATATGCCCCGTCGCCCTTGCTGCAACATTATTGATATAAGCTTCAACCTGAGCATTATTAGTCGTTTCATAAGTACTGAAATCAAAAAACAAACTCAAAATCCACAAACCACCAGCAATCAAAAAACCAAAAGACAGCACGGTAAGAATGGTATTTCTCTTTTTATCTTTCTGAATTGTTTCGTTTTGGGCATTTGCTTCGCTCATACTTTTTTATATTAAAGTTTTCCCATTGCATATTGCAGAGAATAATATTGAATGATAAAATCTAAATTGGCGTTTACCAATAAAATTCGGGAATTGTTAAGCTGTAATTCGGCATCAACAATTTCTGTAATTAGGGCAAAATCATTGTCATAACGGCTTTTCACAATTTTATAATTACTCATAGAAAGCTCAACATCTTTTTTATACGTTTTGATATTTTCCTTGCTTTCAGCATATCTTACATAAGCATTTTTCACTTCTGTAGTAATTTGATCTTTTGTCATTTGAAGTGCAGTATTGCTTTTATCAATCTCTAGTTTGTCGCCAGAAATTCGGTGTTTAAGATTGTAAAAACTAGAAACATCCCAATTCAAGGAAACTCCCGCTGCCCAATAATTCAGAATATTGACATAATTTGGCCATTGTGCCGGATATTCAGTATTCAAAATAAGATTAGCATTTACATTTGGCATAAAACCACTTTTAGTCAAACTCAAAGACGATTCAGACAATTTGATTTTTACCTCGGCACGTTTTATTTCTTCTCTATTTTGAAAAGCTTCTGCCAAACTTTCCTGCAGGTTTATATTTTCTGTCGGAATCATACTTTCTGCAACAACGGGCTTCAAAATGGTATTCGTTGGATAACCAATTAAAACGTCCAAATAATTACTGATCAATTCGATTGTATTGGTACTTCTGAATACCGAAACTTTAAAATTAGATTGTTGCAATTCTGTTCTTAGCAAATCACTTTTTATATTCTGTCCATTTTCTACGCGTGATTTCAATTGTCTGATTCGCAAATCGGTATTAATGATGTTTTGTTTCGTTACTTCAATTTGTCGGTACAACTTTTCAAGTGTGAAATATTGCTCGGTAATTGCATTTTTGACATCCGCTTCGGTCATTTTTACAACAGACTTTTGCATTTCGCTGATGAGTTCCTGTTGATCAATTCGTTTATTGATTGCGCTTCCGTTGTAAATGGGCAACGACGAAATAATATTGGCAAAGGCCTGATGATTGTAATAATCGACTGTAATATTGCTTTCATAAAACCCTTCATAAATTTTAGGATTCCCTATGTAATTATAACCTCCGTTTACGCCTATTCGAGGCATTTTTGCAATTTTTGCCTGATCGATATTTTCATTGGCAATAGCCAAATCAGTATTTGCTATTTTAAGTTGTCGATTGTTTTGGATTCCTAATGTTATGGCTTCTTCAAGCTTAATTGTTTTTGCTGTAGCAAGCGTATCGCGTTGCGCAAAACTCAAATGGGCACAACAGCACATCAAGGCCAAAAACTTTAATTTTAAATCTTTTAGTTGCCAATACCTCATCGAATTCTATAGCTATTAGATTGATTTTTTTTTGGAATTGCTTTTCTTTCCTTTAGTCAAAATCAAACCGTTAAATTTTAACTTTTTTAGGACTTTTTTAAGAAATAAATTTAGATAATTCTTAAAAGGAAAATTTCAAGAACTTGTTCCATTTTATAAAATGAAACATCTTAAATCGTTCTTAAGTTTCATGGAAAACAAATTGGTTTTACTTTTAAATATTATATAATCACCTCATTTCAAACCATATGCAAAAGCCTATTTTTGTTATACTTCTTTCACTTTATTTTTGTGGCGCTTTGGCTCAAGAAAAGACCTCAGATAGCACTAAAACATCACAGTCTAAAAACAAGAATATCGATTTTAATGTAATGCCCTACATCAGCTACAATAGAACATTGGATTTCATGTTTGGAGCCATCCCGATGATGATGTATAAAACAGACAAAACCGACACGATTTCTCCAAAATCTTTGTCTGGAATAACGGCAATTTACACTACGAACAAATCTTATTTTGTATGCTCGTTCAACAAATGGCATTTTAATGAAGACAAATGGCGTGCGCAGCTTTTTGCGATGGCAGGGAATCAAAATGCGCAATTTTTTATGGATGATTTTGATTCTTCTGGATTTTATGATTATGGAACTGAAACCTTTTTGGTAAGCGTAAGTGCTTTACGGAAAATAGTAAAATCATTTTATGGCGGAATCGGCTATTCTTATGCACATTATGACACTACGTATCAAGATGATATACAGCCAGCCTCTGTGTCGCATACAAATGGCTTACAGACAATTTTGTTATATGATACTCGCGATGCTGTTTATTATCCAACAAAGGGAAGCAAAATAAGAGCACGATGGATCACTTATCCGGAATGGTTTGGCAATGAAGTAAATGCAAATAAAATTATTTCAGAGTATAATACTTATATTTCTGTTAGAGATAAAAAAGATGTTGTTGCGGCACGATTTGCAGGCAAATTTGGATTAGGAAACATCTCTTTTGAACAACAAGTCACTATTGGAAACGATGATATTAGAGGCTATTCTGAAGGAAAATATCGTGGAGATGGATTAATGGCCATTCAAGGTGAATATCGTTATAATTTTCATAAAAGAATGGGCGTTGTAGGTTTTGCCGGAGTTGCAACTATCTACGGTTCTGACACTCCTAGTTTTGACTGGAAATTATATCCAGGCGCCGGCGCTGGTTACCGATATAGAGCCTTCAAAAACGAAAAATTTAATGTAGGATTAGATGGTGCGGTTGGTAAAGGTGATTGGGGTGTTTATTTTAGAATTGGAGAAGCATTTTAGATATTCAGCTTTTAATTCGTTTAATTGCTAAGACAGCGTCATAGGCTTTATTAATCCTCATATAATAAAACCTATTAAGCTATCATTAACTAAACCAAAACAAAAAAACTAAACCAATTTTTAACTTATATTATTCTATGCGTAAATACTATATCAAACCATTTTGATCAAGAATATATTTTTTAGTCTTAGAATTGCTTCGAATTAAAATCATTTACAAAAATCCGTCGCTGATAATTCAAAAAAATGAGCTGATTTGACCTTTTTTCAAGATCAAATCAAACTCCATTACAATTTTTTTTAATTGACCTTTTAATAGTCCATGAATATTTTTTGAAGCTCGTCAAGCTTTCTTGGCTTAAGCAAAGCAACTGTCAATAGAATTCTAGATTTTTGCGGATTTAATCCGTAAGATGCGATAAGCCCCAATTCATCATCATTACATTCCACATTTCGGCCAACTAAACCAGTTGCAACGCGAGTGCTTCGTACAACGATAATTCCTTTTTTGCTGGCTCTGGCGCATGCCTCAAGAGATGCTTTATTCATGTTTCCATTTCCAACTCCTGCAATTACGATCCCTTTTGCTCCTCTTTCAATAGAAGCATCAATCAAATCAGGTTTCATATCAGCATCTGCATAAATAATATCTACACGAGGAAATGCCGTAACTCCTTTTACATCAAACTCAGAGGTTTTTCCGAATTTTTGGTCAGGATAATGGTAAAAATCATTTACTCCGTAAGCTGTAGTACCAATAAGTCCGCGAATTGGAGACATAAAAGTCTGAACAGCAGTAGTACTTACTTTTGTCAATGATTGAGCAGAGTGAATCCAATCGTTCATCACCAAAAGTACGCCATGCCCTTTAGCATTTGGATCTGCTGCCACAGCAATTGCGTTATATAAATTCAAAGGTCCATCAGCACTAATAGCTGTTGAAGGACGCATAGAACCTACAAGTACAACTGGCTTATCTGTTTTGACTACAAGATTCAAAAAATAAGCGGTTTCTTCCATAGTGTCGGTACCGTGTGTGATCACGAAACCGTCTACATCTTTGCTCGAAGCCAATTCATTGATTCTGTTAGCCACTTTCATCATAATATCAAATGACATATCCTGAGATCCAACATTAGCGATTTGTTCCCCTTTAATATCTGCTAATTTCAAAGCATCGGGAACAGCATTTACCATCGCATCAATTGTAACCTGCCCCGAAGTATATCCTGACTGAACGCCACTTTTAGCAGCTCCTGCAATTGTACCACCTGTTGCTAGAATTAAAACTTTAGGTTTTGCTTGTCCAAACATGCTGATGCTTAAAGATAACATCACCAGCAAAATCATTTTATTGTAAAAATTTATATTTAATTTCATGATTATATACGTTTTAGTTTATGGTTATTTTTGGCCTGTTAAACTTGCAGGATCTAAAAGTTTTTTGATTTGATCCTCTGTAAGCAATTTCTTTTCACGAATAAGCTCTAGAATTCCTTTGTTAGACGCAAGTGCTTCTTTAGCTAATTCTGTTGTTTTTTCATATCCAAGCACAGGATTCAATGCAGTTACAATACCTACACTTCTTTCCATGTAATGATTCAGAATATCTTTGTTTACCGTAATGCCTTCAATGCAATTTTTTCTAAATAAAGGGAACGATTTAAAAAACAATCCTTGTGATTCCATCATTGCAATGGCTTCAATAGGTTCATAAGCATTTAACTGCAATAAACCAGAATGTGCCGCAAGCGTTACTGTAAGATCATTACCCATTACTTTAAAACAAAGCTGATTCATAAGCTCTGGCATTACAGGATTAACTTTTCCTGGCATGATTGAAGATCCAGGCTGAAGCGCTGGTAAATTGATTTCGAAAATACCGGTACGAGGACCTGAAGTCAAAATAATAAGGTCACTGCTTATTTTAGACACCGCAACTGCCATACTTTTTAGTGCCGATGAATAAAGTACAAATCCTTGCTGGCTTGTAGTTGCCGCAATTAAATCTTTACTCATGACAATAGGTTTTCCAGTGATTTTTGCTAAATGTGTAGCCACTTTTTCAGCATATCCTGGTGAAGCTGTAATTCCAGTTCCGATAGCCGTAGCTCCCATGTTTTGTTCACATAAAAAGACTTCAACTTTACGCAATGTATTCACTTCGGCATCAAGCTGGTTTCCAAAAGCATGAAACTCTTGTCCAACTGTCATTGGAACAGCATCTTGACCTTCTGTACGTCCCATTTTTAAAACGTCTTTGAACTCATCTCCTTTTTTATGAAATGCTTTAGCCAGTAAATCTGCTTCTTTTATAAGTTTGTCGTTATGAAGCAAAAGCGCCACTTTTATTGCAGTTGGATAAACATCATTTGTAGATTGTCCCATGTTTAAGTCGTCGTGAGGCTCTATAAATTGATATTCTCCTTTTTTATGACCACTCATTTCTAAAGCAATATTTGCGAGAACTTCGTTAACGTTCATATTTGCTGATGTTCCTGCACCTCCTTGGTACAAATCAACTAGAAACTGGTCGTGGTATTTTCCGTCAATAACAGCCTGACAAGCTTTTTCTATTGCTGCAAGTCTGTCTTTTTTTAGTCGGCCTACGTCAGCATTTGCTCGAGCTGCTGCTAATTTTACCATTGCAAAGGCTCTAACATAATCTGGATAAAACTGTGTCGTCATACCACTTATCTGAAAATTCTCTAATGCACGAGCTGTTTGAACTCCATAATATGCATTAGACGGAATTTGTTTTTCGCCCAACAAATCCTTTTCAGTTCTGGTTTGGGCTTTTAGAGAGGTAATACATAAACCGCACAGTACTATGTATTTAATTTTTTTTAGCATGTTTTCTATTTTTTTGTTATTGATAACGTTTAACAGCTATCAACTATTAGTTTTTTCTTTAGAAAAATTCTGAGAAGTTGTATTCAAACTAGTTGATCTAACTAAAGAACACCAGTCTTGTTGTTGATTAAATTTATAACCTACATCGGTCATGACAAATCCGCAGATTTTCATGCTTTTCTTTGCTTCATTATCCTGACCATGTATGAGGTTTATGGTCACAAAGCAAGTGGTAATGGCCAGATACCTGATCGTAACCATCCGTAAACACTTTTTTTTCATAATGATTCTAGTTTAAATTGTTTGATTATTTTAGTTAATTAAAACCCCATTCTTAATCTGGCGTGTATCTCTCGACAATCTGCAGGGGGGATGCCGATCATTTATGCATAAAAAACTGGCGTATATCAAATGCTTTAAAACTGAAATTATATTATGTAGTACAAATCATCATAAATAATTATTGCTTTTCTTGATGAAAATACTGTATTTCTAAAATATTATGTTAAATCATGATAAAATTACAAAGTAAATCAATTGAGAATTAGATGTTTTTGTTTCATTTTATAATTTGAAACATGAAATAAAAGGATCTTTTTTTGGACAAATAGTCTTGAAAATCCTTATAGAGAAAGGTTTTTCAAACTTTACCTAAAAACAAAAAGAAAAAAGCACCCTGAAAAAGCTTAAACATTAGTTAAAATAAACGCGTGAGATTACGATGTGCATTTAAAAAAAAATCCCATTTCTTGGAAACGGGATTTTATAAAACTAACCATATAAACCAAAACTAACAAAATATTTATTTTTTATCCCAGCCGTTCCTGATAAGATAAATCAAAATTTCTTCCTCTAATTCTTTTGCTAAATTTTCCGCCTCTAACTTATATTGAAAATACTTTTCAAATTTCTTCTTATACTTCTCGGTTTTTAGCATATTGGAACAATAGTCATCGCAGATTGCTTTAAAATTATCATCTACTAGATATAAAACTTTAAGCGATTCTAAATATTCTGAGAATTTTAAATTATATAACTCTTTGGGAACAGACATACTATACAATTTATAAAATTAAATGAATCCTTGTTTTTAGTGAGAACAAAATGAAAATCAAAAAAAGCTTGTTCAAAAAGTACCCAACTATTTTTAATTCGATACACATTTAAATATTTTATAAAGTTAGGCAGGAATAAAACTTAAAATATCTTTTTTTAAACACAAGTCTGTTCCATATTATAAAATGAAACCTTTTGATTTTTAACAGCTTAAATTGCATCGTTTAAACAAAAGACTCTCTTATTAGCCAAAATCAAATCAAATAAGGGGTTTCAGAAGATTAAGCCAGTCTTTATTTTATCTTTTAAAATATTTTTTTTTACCTGAAAAAAGTTTATCTCATTCATTTTTTTAAGAAAAAGTACAATTAAGGATTACAAAATAGACAAAACTTCCTATATATTTGCTTATCTCGAACTACCAATTTTAACTAATTAATTACGTGAAAGAATTTAAAATGAACAAAGGATGGGGAGTTTTCACCTACGTCTCTGCTTCACTTCTAATTGCTGTTTTCGGATTCTTGCTACTGCTTCCAATTATTCCGACTTTAAAAAATGATTTTGCTCCAAATGTGCCTTGGATTTTGGTTCCGTTTTCACTCATTATGATTGGGATATTCGTAATTGCAATTTTAGACACGGCAAAAGGCAAATTTGTAATTGACAAAAACAGAATTTATTCAGTTACCACATTATCGTACAGCGAATTACTTTTTAATGAAATAAAGGGTTATAGAAGAAATAGCAAGTTTATTTTGATTGAAGCTAAAAACCCAAATAAAAAGAATATCAAAATCAGTACATATTTTGGTAAAACCAATGAAATAATAGAATGGCTTTTAAATCATAATTATCATGATCTGGACGTAGTCCAAGAAAACGACGAAAAAAATGCTATTTTAAATAATGAGGAATTTGGATGGAATAAAGCTGAAAGAGAAAAAAAATTAAATACCGCATGTCAATTTGCAAGAATTACAAATGTAATTGGCGTTCTTTCCGCGAGTTGGGTATTCTTCTATCCAAATCCTTATCAATATTCAATTATTCCAGCAATTGTGTTTCCTATAATTTGTCTATTCATCTTAAGACACTTTAAAGGTTTAATCAAAATCGGTAAAAGAGAGAAAAGTACTCATCCAACTATTTTTATAGGATTTTTTGGTTCAATAATAGCTTTGACTCTAAGAGCCTTAAGAGATTTTAGCATCTTGGAATATTCTAATGTTTGGATACCAATCATATTGATTGCCTCAATATACATTACTGTTCTACTCTTTTGTATTCAAGATGTCAAATACAAAAAATTATCAGATTTTTTTAATGCCTTCGGAGTGCTTATAATTGTAATGGCCTATTCATACAGTTCATTTATCACCGTAAATTGCCTTTATGATAAATCGGAACCAGAAATATTCAATGCCGTAATTTTGGACAAAGTAACTAGCTCTGGGAAAAACACAACCTATTATTTGGATCTCTCGCCGTGGGGACCACGAAAACAAGCGGAAAGAATTACAGTTTCAAGAGAACAATATGACAATTTTGACATCAATGATGAGGCCTCTATTTATTTAATGAAAGGAAAATTTGATGTTCAGTGGTTTAAAATTTTAAGGAAATAATTCCATTGTTTTTATTCAAAAAAAAAAGACAGAATACTATTTAATCGTTAGTATCTGTCTTTTTTTAGTTTTTTTTCTTTTATTACCAGCCTTTTACAGCACCTCCTTTGAATTCATGTTCAGCCGCTTTTTCGACTTCAGGAGATTGAAAAGCCTGCAAAAACTGTTTTACTTTCTCTTCATTTTTATTGTCTTCTCGGCTCACTACCAAATTTACGTATGGAGATTCTTTGTCTTCAACAAATAAGGCATCACGAGAAGGAACTAATCCTGCCGCAGAAGCAAAAGTATTATTGATAATGGCAATAGAAACATTTGCATCGTCTAAAGCACGTGGCAATTGAGGCGCTTCTAACTCTAAAATTTTCAAGTTTTTAGGATTGCTTATAATGTCTGTTACTTTAGGCAACAAACCTACTCCATCTTTTAATTTCAACAAGCCATTTTTCTGCAAAAGCAACAACGAGCGTCCTCCATTTGTCGGGTCATTCGGAATAATGATGGTGCTTTCGTTTTTTAATTCAGAAAGGTTTTTGATTTTTTTTGAATAGGCCGCAATCGGATAAACAAATGTTTTGCCAATAATAGCCAATTTGTAACCTCTTTGCTTCGATTGTTCGTCTAAATAAGGTTTATGCTGAAAAGCATTAGCATCAATATCACCTTGGCTTAAAGCTTCATTCGGAATCACATAATCGTTGAAAGAAACCAATTCAACTTCTAATCCGAACTTTTCTTTCGCCACTTTTTTTGCTGCTTCAGCCACTTTTAATTCTGGTCCAGAAGCAACACCAACTTTTATAAAATGTGGATCATTATTTTTTGCTTTTCCGCAATTAGATACTATAAGCGCCAAAGCTAAAACCACAGCAGTTTTTAAAATATTTGATTTATTTTTCATTTTTTATTTTCATTTAATTTTTAAAATTTCACTTTCGACTTTCGACTAAAATCATCTGTGATCAAATCGTTTTGATAATTTATCTCCTGTAAATTGAATGATGAATACTAATATTACCAATAAAGCCAAAACCGAATTCATCGTAACGGCATCATAACCAATATATCCGTATTGATAGCCAACTTGTCCTAAGCCGCCTGCTCCAACTGCACCACCCATTGCAGAATAGCCTACAAGGGTAATCAATGTAATTGATGCGGCATTTATCAAAGATGGCAACGCTTCTGGAAGCAATACTTTATATACAATCTGAAAAGGTGTCGCTCCTAAAGCTCTTGCAGCTTCAATCAATCCAGAAGGAAGACTCAACAAAGAGTTTTCAACCAAACGGGCAATAAATGGCGCGGCTCCAATACTTAACGGAACCAATGCTGCGCTAACACCTATAGAAGTTCCTACGATGGCACGTGTAAACGGAATCATCCAAACAATTAAAATAATGAACGGAATAGAACGGAAAACATTTACCAAAACCGATAAAACTCTATTTAAAACGGGTTGCTCCAGAATTTGATTTTTACGGGTAAGAAAAAGCAAAATTCCTGTTGGAAGACCAATCAAGAACCCGAAAAATCCCGAGACAAAAGTCATAACAATGGTTTCCCAAGTTCCTTTTAATAATAAATCTATAATTGAATCAGACATAACCTATAATTTCTGTTTTAATATGTTTTGAATTAAAATATTGAATCGCTGCAGTATAATTTTCGCGTTTTCCTGAAAGTTCAATCAGCATAACACCAAAATTAACTTCGCCAGCTTGATCCATTTGAGCGCTTACAATTTTGAAATCAGTATCAAAAAGCCTTGAAACTTCCGAAATAACCGGTTCATTAACTGATTTTCCTGTCATTTCCAATTTCAATAACGGATTCAAATTTCCATTGTCTTCTTGCTGCAATTTATCCTGATAAACCGATGGAACTTCAATATGAAGCGAAGACGAAATAAATTCTTTTGTCAATTCATGTTTTGGATCTGCGAAAATTTCGCCTACACTTCCCTGCTCGATTAATTTTCCATGACTGATAACGGCCACTTCATCACAAATTGATTTTACCACTTCCATTTGATGCGTAATCAATAAAATGGTAATGTTCAAGCGTTTGTTGATGTCTTTCAATAAATTCAGAATAGATCGAGTCGTCGCAGGATCTAGAGCGCTTGTAGCTTCATCACACAATAAAACTTTAGGATTGTTTGCCAATGTTCTTGCAATCGCAACTCTCTGTTTTTGCCCGCCCGAAAGACTTGCTGGATAATCGTTTGCTTTTTCAGCTAAACCAACCAATTCCAACAATTCTAAAACGCGGGTTTTAATTTCAGTTTTTGAAATTCCTGCCAATTCCAATGGGAATGCAACATTTTCAAAAACAGTTCTAGAAGACAATAAATTGAAATGCTGAAAAATCATTCCGATTTCTCTTCTTTCAATTGCCAATTCGGCGTTTGACAATTGCATCAAAGCTTTTCCATCCACAATAATTTCACCTGAAGTTGGTCTTTCCAATAAATTCACACAACGGATCAAAGTACTTTTCCCTGCGCCTGAAGTTCCAATAACACCAAAAATTTTCCCTGGTGGAACGTGTAACGACACATCAGAAAGAGCAGTAACAATCCTGTCTTTCTGGAGAAAAGTTTTGGTTACATTTTTTAATTCAATCATTTTATAATCAAGGTTAAAAACAAAAAAGCCTTTCAACGGTTCATGAAAGGCTTTTTCGAAATAAATAATATCATTTTATAGAGAAGCCGGCTCAATGAATTGCATTACAACATTACAGCACATCATGTTGCTGTTGTAATAATTCTTCATATTGCGGTTGTTTTTCTTCATTGCGGTTGCAAATTTAAACACTAATTTCCAATTTTAGTACAAAAAACACAAAAACTTTAATTACCCTATCAAAATAATAGATTAATTTGATTTATTCAACACTATGTCGATACAAAACCCGACAGGTTTTAAAAAACTGTCGGGTTTAATTCCGAATAAATAGTTTTAATATTTTAATCCAAAACAAACCATTCATTCACTTCTCGAGCAATTGTATCTTGAATTCTAGGATTTTCAAATTCGTTTGTTGCTGGATTATATTCATAATCTTTTTGCCATTTTTTGTAATTGGAAGCCACTTGATGAATCGCATTACAAACAAACAACAGTTCATCATTTGTCATTATCGGATGAAGCGACAAACGAACCCAACCTGGCTTATTGGTTTGATCTTTCTGAAGCAACTCATTTGTAATGGCTTTTGATCGCTTTTCGTCGATATTAAAAAGATAGTGCGCATACGTACTCGCGCACGACCAGCCACCGCGAACCTGAATTCCGAAACGGTCATTTAAAAGCCTCACAATTAAATTATAGTGAATATCTTCAATAACAAACGAAACACAGCCAATTCTTTTGCTTTTTAGATCACCTAAAATAGACAAACCTTGCACTTTTTGAAGCCTTGAAAAACAGATATCCAATAATTCTTTTTCTCTTTTGGCGATGTTTTCGACTCCCATTTTTTCTTTTAGTTCCAAAGCCAAAGCCGTCCTAATGACTTGCAAAAACCCAGGAGTTCCGCCATCTTCCTTTACTTCTATTGCATCGCTGTAACAATACTTCCCAAGCGGATTGGTCCATTTTACATTTCCGCCACCCGGATTATCAGGAAAATCAGATTTATAAAGTTGTTCATTAAAAACCAAAATTCCAGAAGTTCCCGGACCTCCCAAAAATTTATGTGGCGAAAAGAAAATAGCATCTAATTGCTGTTCTGGATCTTTTGGATGCATATCAATCTTCACATAAGGCGCCGAAGCTGCAAAATCTACAAAGCATAATCCGCCGTTTTGATGCATTATTTTGGCCAATTCGTGATAAGGCGTAATTATTCCCGTCACGTTAGAACAGGCGGTAAACGAACCAATTTTCAAACTTCTATCAGAATATTTTTTTATTTCTTCCAAAAGGATTTTAGGATCAACCAAATTGTTTTCGTCTGGAGGCAAAATCACAACATCTGCATTCGTTTCGTACCATGAAACCTGATTCGAATGATGCTCCATGTGCGTAATAAAAACGACAGGTTTGTCTGCTTCATTTTCAGAATTATTTCTCAACTTCATAATACGCTGCAGTTTGGACAAAGCAGCGGTCATGCCACTTCCAGTTGCTACCAAAACATCTGAATCATGAGCATTTACTGCTTTTTTAATAATCTCTCGAGCGCGCTGATATGCAAAAGTGGAAGCTTTTCCTGTTTGACTTGAAAGCGAATGCGTATTGGCAATCATCGGACCAACTTTATTGAGCATAATATCTTCAATCGGGACGTATAATCTTCCGCTGGCAACCCAATCTGCATAAATCAGATTCTGTTCTCCGTAAACCGATTCGAAAGTATGTTCAACTCCTAATGTGTTTTCTCTAAATTTAGAAAAATAACATTCAGGCTCTGTTGGTTTTGTTGTTGGCTCAATAGCATTCATTTCCTTGTCATTTTTTAATTAACGATTGTATTATTAACTACTTCTCGCAATATTGTCATTCCGAGGAACGAGGAATCTTGGTTGCAAAATCGACAAAGATTGGCGATTCTCTATGGGGAGCTACTTATGAAGATCCTTCCTTCGTCAGGATGACAAGATTGCGTGTGTTTTTTATATTTTATTTTCCAAAAGCTTTTTTAATGTAGCTTGTAATTCTTCTCCATGCAGGTTTTTAGCAACGATAATTCCCTTTGAATCCACTAAATAATTTCCTGGAATTGCACGCACACCGTATAATTTAGCCGCGGCACTGTTCCAAAAAAGAAGATCTGAAACGTGAGTCCAAGTCAAATTATCATCCTGAATTCCCTTAACCCAGTTTTCTTTCTTTTTGTCCAATGAAATTCCGATGATATTGAATCCTTTATCATGAAATTCTTTGTATGCCGCCACAATATTTGGATTTTCTCTTCGGCAAGGTCCACACCAAGAAGCCCAAAAATCAACCAACGTATAACCTTTCAAATTTTCATAAAGACGAACTGGTTTCCCTTCTGGATCATTGGCAGTAAAATCTGGAGCTTTTTTTCCAACTGCTAGTCCATCCAACACAACAGCAAGATCTTTTAGTTCTTTCACATAAGAAGTCGTGTGAAGGCTTTTATCCAATAAAGCAATGTTTTGCGTGATTTGTTCTGGAGTCAATCGATACGACCAATTTCGGTACAAAACATAAGCTGCAACTATAGATTTAGGGTTTGCCGTAATGAATTTGCTGATTTCTATATCATTGCTCTTTTTGTATGTTTCAAATAAATCTTGAGAAGCAGAACCTGTTACAACTGAAGTAGAATAATATTTCTTCGGACTCAATTTTACCGTAATAGGCTCTTTTTCAAGAAAAACATACAGTGGCGAACTTGCTGTGTTTACGCTCAATCCGTATAACTCTGGGGTTTTAACTTTAGTCTTGAAACTGAAATTCCCGTCTTTCACTTTTGCCGAATCAATTGTGGTAAACATCTTATTGTGAAATTTTTGCAGATATACATATTGCGCAACCGTATCAACAACAGTTCCTTTTAATTGTAAATTATTTTCTTGTGCCTGAGTTTGGACGATTCCAAAGCAGAACGCTAACCCCAATAGTATTTTTTTCATGGTAATTTGATTTTTAGTGATTAATATGTTTTGTTTTTAGATATGATTTTTTACTTAAAATTGGACAATAGAATTCTCCTAGACTTTGTTTCAAAGTCTTTTTATATAATTTTAAAGAATTGAAAAAGAAGAAAATCTAACGTGGTCGCATTCGGAAAACCATAACGTTATTTTCTGGAAAGAATAAATTCAAACGATCTGAATAAGTTCGAGAAGCAACTGACTTGGCTTTCATTTTTGAAAAAATAAATTTTAATATTGATGACCTTACTCAGATTCACTTTGGAAATCTTCCTTATCTGTCCCGCAAATGGGAAGGATTTAGCACCTTATTTAGCAACAGGTTGCTAAGACATCATTGGGCCTATTCCCTCAGTCTTTCTGGATAAGTATCATTGCAGATGTTTTCTGCGCTACAAATATATATTAATTCTACCGAATTAGTATAGTTTTAAATTGATTTTTTTGAAATATTTTTTTAAAGATGAAACAAACATCTCAAAAACAGTATTTTAAAAACCTTGTAATGTTTGTTTTTTAAGATTAAAACTTATAGAAACCCACAAAAAAACTCATTTCGATGTTGAAATGAGTTCCTTATATCTTCAAAAATAGCCTTATTAAGTAATTATTTCTTCAATTCTTCAAAATACGCTGTAGTTTCTTCAATTAAAGAATGCATCAACTCTCCTGCTCTTTTATGTTTTAAGATTGGCGAAATCTGGCCTCCCCAAAAAAGTATCATATCCCATTTTTTTTGTTCCAAAGCCGCTTTTCTCAAATGAGACATAAAAGTAGTTTGTAATGGAAAAGGAAGAACATCCGCTTCTTTTCCTAAAATTTCTTTTGCAATTCGGCTTGAAATACCACGCCCCAACCTACCGGTATAAGCACGCGATAAAGTGGTGTATTTTGATGCTTCTGAAAATAACATTTCTCTATGAATAGGCAATGCGTTTGATTCTTCAGTGGCTAAAAATGCCGTTCCGATCTGTACGGCGCTTGCTCCTAAAGCTAATGCTCCGACAATTCCTTTTCCGTTTGCAATTCCTCCTGCCGCAATAACAGGAACTTTTACTTTTTCTCTGATTAATTGCAACAAAACAAAAGTTCCCGTTACTGATGATTCGGCGGAAGCCAAAAAAGAAGGCCTATGCCCGCCTGCCTCAAATCCCGAAGCAATAATCATATCAACACCTGAATTTTCTAAAAAAACAGCTTCATCTAAAGTTGTCGCCGCACCAACAGTTACAATCCCAAGCCTTTTGCATTGTTCCAAAACATCCGGAGAAAGCGTTCCAAACATAAAACTAAAAACTTTCGGACGAATATCTAAAACCACTTGCAATTGATTTTCAAATCGAGATTGAAATGGCGCTGGTTTTTCTGGCAACGGAATTCCGGCTTCATCAAAATAAGGTTTGAAAAGCTCTTTTGCCTTATTGTATTCTTCATCTGTGATTCCGTTTGGATCCATATCCGAATCCGAAACCCAAAGATTTAAGTTATACGGTTTGTTGGTTAAGGCTTTTATTTGTTTATCTGCTTCATAAATTTCCTGCGGACTCATCGTATACGCGCCATAACCGCCCAAACCTCCCGAATTAGAAACCGCCGCAGTTAGTTCTGGTGTTGAAAGATTTCCGCCAAAAGGACCTTGCAAAATCGGGTACTGAATCCCTAACAATTCCGATGCTTTTGTATTGTACCACATCACTTAAAATTTAAAATTATTCACTTAAGTCAGTCAACATCTTGTTGACGATAAGCCATTTTCCATTTACTTTATGGAAAGATAAAAAATCCCGATAATCAAAATCGTACATTTTCAGACTAACTTCTGCAATGGCGATTGAATTTACGACTTTTATATTTAAAACTTCGCCTTTAAAAGGTTTTCCTGAATCTTTCGGACTTTGTCTGTTTTTCACGCCATCCAAATAAAGATCAGCAGTTTTAAAATAAGGTTGCCCTTTCACATCTCCAAAAACAAAACTTCCCGGATAAAATATACTTCCCAAAAGCATCACATCGCCTTCGCAAATTCCTTTAAAATAATAATTCTCAACTGCATCTTTAATAGCAGCAATTTCGGCTTGATTTTCCATTTTAATTGTATTTTGAGCTTTTATGCCCTGAAAAGTCCAGAGCATAAAAGCAGTTAATAAAATAACTCGTTGGGTGGTAATTGAACACAATTTAATTAAACACATAGAAACATAGTTTTTTTATTCTACATAAAGATAAAAGAAGAAGCTCGCTTCCACACATAGCTATGTAAATTGATGTAAGTGAAACGCCTTTTCAGGTATTTTCAACAATTCAAACTATGCTTCTATGTGTTGAAAAGAATTACCCCAATAGTTTAAAACAGTTTTCCTTTAATTTAAGTTGTGTCCTGCTCCTTTTCCGCCATCCACATTGATGATTGTGCCGGTAATGAAATTGCTTTTAGCAACAGTATAAACCATTTCGGCAACATCGTCAATTTCTCCAACTCGGTTTACTAAATGCAGACCTGCGTTTGCATCAACTTTATCACCATGCATTGGCGTTCTGATTACGCCGGGAGCGACAGTGTTTACACGAATATTTTGTTTCCCAAATTCAGCCGCCAACTGAATCGTCAGTGCATGAATTGCGCCTTTACTCGAAACTGGCGCCGAAGCCGGCCATCCGCCCAAACCGTGATTTACCAAGGGTGTCCCAATATTGATGACAACACCATCTTTTTGTTCCAACATTTGAGGAATTACTGCTTGCGTGGTGAAATAGGTTCCTTTTAAATTGGTTGTCAAAAACTTATCCAAATACGCTTCGTCTACTTCTAAAAAAGGCTTGCTATCAAAAATTCCAGCATTGTTGACCAATACATCGGCCGAACCAAATTTTTCAATTGCTAATTTAACTAATTGTTTTCCTGTTTCTTTATTGCTTACATCACCAGCAAACATTGCTAGATTACTTCCTCCTCCAAATTCATTAAATGTATTTTCTAGCGCACTTGGAGTCAATGAATTAATAACAACATTATCTCCTCTGTCCAAAAAGTATTTTGCGATTCCTTTTCCAATTCCAGAAGCAGCTCCTGTAACGATTATAGTTTGTTTTTTCATGGTATTTATTTTTTATCGGCTGTAATGCCTTTTTCTCTTAATACTGATACTTGTTCTCCTGCATAACCCCAATCGTCTAATTCAACTTCTTGAATAACAATATGAGTCAAATGCGGATCTTTGTTTAAAACTTCGGTAATCAAATTAGTGATACCGCTGATTAATTGCTGTTTTTGCTCACGTGTTACGCCTTCGCGAGTCAATTCTAATTTTACGTAAGGCATGGCTTTAGTTTTTAGATTGTTCTGAAAATATGGCTTCGGCAGTGATATTGAAATCCAACTCAAAGTCATTGTAAATCAAAGTATCACCCAAATCTTTGAAAAAATTTCCTGAACGGAATTTAATATCATATTTGGTACGATCAATAAGCAGTTTTCCGCTAAGCAAAATTGCATTTCTGTCATTTTCTATTTTGGCCTCAAAACCGACTAAATGCGTAATGTCTTTAATGGTAAGATTTCCTTCTAAGTGATAAACTCCATTTCCAGTTTCTTTTACACTAAGAATGTCAAAAGATGCTGTAGGGAATTTTTCGATTGAGAAAAAATCATCTGAAGCCAAATGTCCAGCAAATTGTGCATTTGCATCTGGATCTGTAATGTCTAAAATTTTTATTGTGGAAGTATTGATGACAACATTTCCTCCTTTTATTTTTCCATCATTCAAGATGAAATTACCTTCTTTGATACCAATTGTCCCATTATGCGCACCGGTTACTTTTCTTCCGGTCCATTCTACGTTGCTGTTTGAGCTTACGATTTTATAATTTGTTGTTTCCATTTTTATTGTATTTAAAAGTACAATACAAAGGAACGGCGGTTATCAAAACTGGTTACGTGATCTACATCACTTTTTGAGGTACAAAGAGGCAGAGGTGCAAAGGTGCAAAGGTTGATTTAGCATGCACGTAAAGGCTTTATTTCACGCAGATTTGGCTGATTTAAGCTGATCTCGCAGATTTATTTATGTTGATGCTGCATAATTTTTAATCTCTCGCAGATTTCGCAGATTAAGCTGATTATTTTTTTATCTGCATAATCTGCGAAATCTGCGAGAGCCAAAACTTTGCGTCTTTGTGCCTTTGCGAGATTAAATTAATCTGCGAGATCAGCTTAAATCTGTAAAATCCGTGGGCTAAAAAAGATTATGAATTATAAAGACGGCTTAAGGTTTCTCTGGAAACGCCTAAATAAGCGGCAATTAAATGTTTTGGGACAAGATTATACAACTGCGGATATAACGCCAAAAGCTCTTCGTAACGCACTTTGACATTATTATTCATAAACGATAAAAGCCTTTTTTGGGAAGCGATATATCCTTTATTCGTTCGCCAACGGAAGAAATGTTCCACTTGATGAAATTCTTTGCAGAGTTTTTCACGGTCTTCGTTTGAGAGACAAAGTACCTCGGCATCTGTAATACAATCCACATTTATGGTCGCTTCATTTTGATTGTACAACGCACTATAATCTGATGCCCACCAAGTTGGCATTGCAAACTGCAGTATATACATTTTGATTTCATCATTGATGAAAAAAGACTTTAAACAGCCCGAAATCACAAAATATTCGCAGTTCACTTTATCGCCCGCGCTAATAATGGTTTGCCCTTTTTTGAAAGACAAAGGTTTGAAATGAGAATAGAAATAATCAAATTCCTCTTCTGTCAATACAGCGGTTTTGGCGATATGTTGTTGCAAAATAGCTTTAGCTTCCATCGTTAAATCATCAATTTTAAAGTCTACCGTAAAGTTATAAAATCGGCTGAACATTCAGAATGTCTATTTGAGAAATCAAATTGTCCGTTTCACCTAAAATCTGATATGTTTTCTGCTGTATCTGACGCAATTTTGTCCTGTTTAACAACTTAAAAATTAAAATCATGAACACAAAAACAACAAAAATTATTTATTGGACAGGAATCATTTTAACTTCTTTATGGTTTGGCGCCAGCGGGTTTTTCGAACTAACTTCAAATCCAATTGTTTGGGGAATAACACAACAACTAGGCTATCCAGCACATTTCATTTACATTTTGGGCGTGTTTAAAGTTTCCGGTGTCATTACCTTACTGATTCCGAACAAGTTATTACGATTAAAAGAATGGGTATTTGCCGGAGTTTTCTTTGACATCACCTTTGCTTTCTTCTCTAAATTGGCAGTTTTAGGCTTCCCAGCAACCATCGATGCCATTATTGCTTTTACGATGGTAAGCGTAACTTATGCTATGTTTAGACAATTATATGCCGCTAATTATTCTAAAAACATGATTGTAGGCTAATTTTTAAATGGGCCATGGATAAAACAGATTGTACTGATTATCACGGATTTTTATTTAAATATCTAAAGCATGTTTTCAAGATTAATTTCAGCGAAAATCCGTTCGATCTGTTTCATCTGTGGTCTATTATTTAAAATGCGCCCAGGCCGCAGCTTTAAAAGTCGTTTTTGATTTTTAAAACATTTCTTATCTTTGCTCTTTCAAACGAACACTTCAAGTAAATGTGAATAAATAATTTCTTTCAGATATAGAGACAGCAAGCCAACCTCTGGTTTTGCTCATTTATTAATGCTTAAGAAAGAAATTATGATCATTCTTCAAAATATTTCATATACACATTCTAATACAGAATTGCTGTTCAACAACATCAGTTTAACAGTAAATACAGGCGACAAAATTGCCTTAACAGGACATAACGGTTCTGGAAAATCAACTTTGCTTAAAATTATTGCAAAAGAATTATTTCCGTCAAGCGGAACAATCGAAATGGAGTCGGAACCGTATTATATTCCGCAAATTTTCGGGCAATACAATCATTTGACAATTGCAGAATCGTTGCAAATTGGACCAAAACTTAATGCTTTTAGAGAGATTCTAGAAGGAAATGTTAGCGAAGCCAATTTAAATACACTCAACGACGACTGGACGATTGAAGATCGATGCAACGAAGCTTTAAAATATTGGCATTTAACCGATTTAGATTTGAATCAAAAAATGCAGTTTTTGAGCGGAGGCCAGAAAACAAAAGTCTTTCTCGCCGGAATTATAATTCATCAGCCGAAACTTATTTTATTGGACGAACCCAGTAATCATCTTGATGTTGAAGGAAGAAATCTGTTGTATCAATTCATCAAAGATTCATCCTTAACGATGCTGATTGTCAGCCACGATCGTAAATTGCTGAATTTGCTTGATACAACATGCGAATTAAAGTCAAACGGAATCAAAACGTACGGCGGAAACTATGACTTTTATTTGGAGCAAAAGAATATCGAAAAGAATGCATTAGCGCAGGATATTCATTCGAAAGAAAAAGCACTTCAAAAAGCGAAAGAAAAACAACGAGAAACGATTGAAAGACAACAAAAATCAGATGCGAAAGGCAAAAAGAAACAGGAAAAAGCTGGAGTTGCCCGCATTATGATGAATACTTTGAAAAATAAGGCCGAAAACAGCACTTCGAAAACCAAAAGTGTTCATGCGGAAAAAATTGGTGGCATTGCACAAGAATTAAGAGAACTGCGAGATAATGTTTCCAGTTTGGACAAAATGAAATTCGGATTAGATAATTCACGCCTGCACAAAGGAAAAGTAATGTTTACCGCCGAATCACTGAATTACAGCTACAGCGAAGAAAAACTCTGGAAAAACGATTTGAATTTTCAGATTCTTTCAGGCGAACGAATCGCTTTAAAAGGAAATAACGGATCTGGTAAAACCACGTTAATTAAGCTACTTTTAAACGAATTACAGCCAAAAACAGGAACTCTTAAGGTTGCAGACTGCGAAAGCGTTTATATCGACCAGGATTATTCGCTAATAAGAAATTCTTTGACAGTTTACGAGCAAGCGCAACAAAACAATACTTCAGGTTTAGAAGAACACGATGTCAAAATGCGATTAAACCGTTTCCTTTTTGGACAATCGGATTGGGATAAACCTAGTCTTTATTTAAGCGGAGGAGAAAGAATGCGCTTAATGCTTTGCGGTTTGACAATTAAAAATCAAGCACCCGATTTAATCATTTTAGATGAGCCGACAAACAATCTAGACATTCAAAATATCGAAATTCTGACTGCCGCTTTGAATGAATATCAAGGTACTTTGATTGTGGTTTCACACGATGAAATATTTCTTAAAGAAGTAAATATAAATAACTGTATTAGTTTACTTTAAAAACAATTATATAAACAAAAACTTAAAATATAACTCAACATGTTTTTAACCACAAGTTCGCAAAGCTTTAAAACATATAGCTTTACGAACTTTGCGGTTATATTCAGTCTTGAATGTAAAAAAATCTTAGCTCCCGATAGCTATCGGGATTGCGATTAAATCACCCACATTTATTATCGGTTTTCCAGCCAGCTTAAAAAAGCCGTTGCCTTCTCTTTTCCAACCAATAACTTTTCTTCTGTCGGAATTGTTAGCTTGATGATCAGCTTACGCGAAAAGTAATGCTCTGCTTCTCTAATTGCAGAAAAATTTACCAAATATTGTCGGTTCATTCTGAAAAACTGAATCGGTGACAATAACTTATGAACCTCGTCTAGCGATTGCGTAAGCTGATATTCATTTTTATCAAAAGTCATAATCGTAGGCGTTTCATTTTTAATAAAGAAAAACGCAATATTCTCGGTTTGAATCGTTTGATATTTATTGTTTTTAAAAACCAAGAAACTGCTTTTACCTGTGTTTTCGCCAGTTCTCGTTAAAAGATAATCGAAATCGGGCATCATTTTTTTATTTCTTTGGAAGAAATTCTTCAATTCGCCCGCTTTTTTAATGGCTTGCGAAATGCTATCTCTTGAAAAAGGCTTCAAGACATAATCGATTCCGTTAGATTTGAAAGCTTCAATAGCATAATCATCAAAAGCAGTACAAAAAATAACCGGAGACAAGACCTCAACGTTTTTAAAAATCTCAAAACAAAGTCCGTCCGCCAGCTGAATATCCATAAAAATCAAGTCCGGCTGATCGTTTTCCATCAAATAAGTCATAGCGCCATCAATACTCTGAATGTACGATAAAATCTTGGCATCCGGCCTGATACTCAAAATAAGCTGACCAAGTGCTTTGGCCGTTTTCACTTCATCTTCAATTACTATGATATTCATAAATAAGCGGTATTTTAACTTTAAAAATAGTGTCGGTTTTGTCAATAATGATTTCCTTTTGAGCCAAATGCATAAAGCGCTGATTAATGTTATCCAAACCTACACCGGTCGACAAAACGCCTCGTTTCAGCTGAATTGGGTTTTCAATTACTAGAAAATCATTTTCGGTATATAATTTAATTCGCAATGGCTTGTCCAAAGAAACCACATTATGCTTGATGCAGTTTTCAATTAAAAGTTGCAATGAAAAAGGCGGAATGGCACAATCGTATTGTTTTGGATCGATTTCATTTATCACTTCAAATCCGTCTTCAAAACGTGCTTTCAGCAAATAAACATACGAATCTAGGATCTGGATTTCCTCTTTTAAAGATATCAAGTCAAGCTTTCGGCTATCCAATGTAAACCTATAAAAATCAGATAGTTTCAAAATAAAATCAGAGCTCTGCGGATCCTGAATATCCACCATCGATTTTAGCGTATTCAAACTGTTGAATAAAAAGTGCGGATTGACTTGTTGCTTCAAAAGTTCGTATTGCGCGCCCAGATTTAAAGCTTTGCTTCGCTCCAATTCCACTCCTATTTGTTGCGTTTGATAATTCTGAAAAAGCAGATGCAAAAACATATACACGATCAAATTGATCAAAACACCACGAAGCTCGAACATGATTGGAGCATCCATTTTAGAAACTTGAAAAAGCTCCTGATGTGCGATTACCAGTACCACCATCAGCAAAATCCCCAGTACAACACTAAGAAGTAACTTCCAATTAAACAAGCTTTTATTGGCGCGTTGCGCAGAAAATTTCGGAAGACTATAAATGTTGTAATACCAAATAAAAAGCGAAAACAACAATGTAATCGAAGAGTTTATCACCAAATCACCAGGCGTTGTCGCGGCATCGAATAATTTGGGAATTGAAGCAAGAATTGCAAGTGCTATAGAACTTCCCCAAATTACTCGTCGGGAAACCTGAAAGCGTTTTACTTTTTCCATAAAATTAGTTTTGTTTTTAGATCTTGCTTTGCCAAAGATAGGAATAAATTAACGGGATTTTGCTTCAAAAACTAAAGAATCAAATTTTAAATCTGTATTGATTTTTCATTCTGACAATACTAAATTTAAACTTTACATAATAAAACAAAAAATATTGGTTTTTAATCAATTAAGCAACAGTAAAAAACACAACTGCCATTTCGTCAGAATCAAAAAACAGACTTTTTTTGCTCTAATTTTAAACGAATTGGCAGTTTTTGAACCAAATAGCAAGATCAAATTTCAGCATTGAAAAGTTTTGAAAATTTGATCCCAAAATTAAAATTTCGCTCTCCTATTTTACAATGCATTTTGATTAAAAATTGCTCGATCTGCACCCAAAATAATTCCCGAATTCATGTCTTGAACAAAGCCGATAATTTCAAAATCTTTTGCATTAAAACCTTTTGGCAACGAAACCGAAACATTCCCTTTTGGATTTCCTGTCAAAGCAAAACCATTCAAACTGCGTACAATTTGGAAATGAGACAAAACTCGATTGGCATTCTCCCCTCTTTTCACATTGCTTTTAGCGGATTTTTGAACCACGGCAACATACAAACGATTGTTTTTTGAAATTTTATTGATGTTGTAATTCAAATTTAATTTATCCCCTTGCTGATTGGCTTCTAAAGTTATTTCAGCAACAGCAGGTTTCGAAAGCGCCGCACGGATTCCGTTTTGAACAGCCGTTTCCTGTGAACCGATATAATCTAGTTTACCATTGATAATCAACTGTGGCGTATAAATTGGCTCTTTTTCCATGTATTTGGCATAATCATACTGTCTTTTGGTATTTGCCGCATTGCTGAAAACATCTTTCCAACCTTGCTTGTCCCAATAATCAACATGATATGAAAGGACATAAACATTGCTGTCTTTGTATTCCTTTTGAATTTTCCCCATCAATTCATCAGCCGGCGGACAGCTCGAACAGCCTTCTGAAGTATATAATTCTAAAAAGGCAAACCCTTTTTTTGTTGCATTCTGACCGAAAATGCTGTTTATACTCAAGAAAAACAGCATTGTAAAAGCGATTAGTATATTTTTCATGTTTTCCAAATTATAAATTATGAGTTATGAATTATGAGTCAATCTTAAGCTTGGCAAAACTTATAACTCATAATTCATAACTTATAACTGTTAAAGAATATTTATCTCAACGTTGATATTTCCTCTAGTTGCTTTAGAATATGGACAAGTTTGGTGTGCTTGAGCCGCTAAAGCTTCTGCAGTTCCTTTATCTAATCCCGGAAGACTGATGTTTAAACGTGCCTGAAGTGAATATTCGCCTTCAGTTACACATAAATCTACCTCAGCATCTACAGCGGTGTCGGCTGGAAGTTTTACGCCTTGTTTTGAAGCGGCGATTCCCAATGCTCCAATAAAACAAGCCGACCAGCCTGCTGCAAACAATTGCTCTGGATTTGTACCCGGACGTGATGATCCCGGCGCGCTTAATTTGATATTCAATTGTTCGTCTGAACTTTGAGAAGCTCCTTCTCTACCACCTGTTGTGTGTGTTTTTCCTGTGTATAAAACTTTTGTGCTCATGATAATTTTAGATTTTTAATTGTTGATTTTAGATTATTTAAAAATTGTTATTGTTTTTTGTTATTGTTTTTTGTTATTGTTTTTTGTTATTGTTTTTTGATATTGCAATTGGAATTTGGAATTTAATTTTTGGAATTTATTTTAGATTATCTACGTCGATTATCGCTTGTGCAAATGCTTTTGGATCTTCTTGCGGCACGTTATGCCCGATTCCTTTCAAGATTCTGTGCTCATATTTTCCCGTGAATTTGTTTGCATACGCTTTTCCATCCGCGAAAGCGCCGTCAAAATCACTTCCAATTGTAATTGTTGGAACTTTAATTTCTGGTCTTGCTGCCAAACGTTTTTCTAAGTTGTCGTATTTTGCTTCTCCAGCTTCTAAAGATTGTCTCCATCTGTAATTGTGAATTACGATTGCTACGTGATCTGGATTGTCAAATGATTGCGCTGTTTGATCGTAAGTTGCTTTGTCGAAATTCCATAGCGGAGAAGCAATTTTCCAGATCAATTTGTTGAAATCATAAGTATTTTGTGTGTAACCTTGTTTTCCTCTTTCGGTTGCGAAATAATATTGGTACCACCATCCTAACTCAGCTGTTGGAGGAAGCGGTTTTAAATTCGCTTCTAAATTCACCACCAAATAGCCACTAACAGAAACCAAACCTTTTACGCGCTCTGGCCAAAGTGCCGAAACCACAACTGCAGTTCTCGCTCCCCAGTCAAATCCGCCAATTACGGCTTTATTGATTTTCAAAGCATCCATGAAAGCGATAACGTCACTAGCTAAAGCCGCTTGCTGGCCATTTCTGAACGTATCTTTTGAAAGAAAGGTCGTAGTGCCAAATCCTCTTAAATAAGGCGTAAAAACGTGATATCCTTTTGAAACCAAAATCGGAACGACTTCGTTGTAGCTGTGAATATCATAAGGCCAGCCATGAAGCAAAATCACTGGAGTTCCGTTTGATGGCCCTGCTTCTGTATAACCAACGTTTAATAATCCGGCATTGATTTGTTTTAAAGTTCCAAGTGAAGCGTTTGTTTCAATTGTTTTTGGCGCTTGTGCGTTGATTAAGGCTGCATTCATAAAAAGAAGAATGATTAAAGCGATTTTAGATGTGATGTTGTTTGTAATTTGTACTAGCGTTTTCATAATTTTTATTTTTTGATTATTTGATTATCAGTTAATTTCTTCGTCAAAGGTATTTTGACAATGGTTGTTTTTAAAGCAGAAAAAAGGTGAAGTGGACAAAGTCGAGGTTGAAATGGACAATCCTTAATTGTTAATTGTAAATGGTTAATTGTGAATTGTTCTAACCGCAAAGCACGCTAAGATTTTTAACCATCTGGATCTACAAAAAAACGCTAAGCACGCTAAGCTTTGGGGTTATTTGGCCACAGATTGAACGGATTAAACTGATTGACACAGATTTAAAAATCATTTTTAATCCTGTAATCTGTGGCAAAAGCATATGTACAAAGCTTTGCTCCCGATAGCTATCGGGATTGCGGTTAAACCTATTCGCATTTCAACTTGAAACCTGAAGCTTGAAACTATTTTACTAAAGTTAAGACTGGTTTTCCTTTTTCTACGATGTAAGTTGCCAGTTCAGAAGCTTTTAAATTGGTGTTATTTCTTGCGGCGTGAACTACTCCTGCCGGGATAAATAAAACTTCTCCTGCTTTTAAAGTTACCGGCGCTTGTCCTTCTACTTCGTATTCTAGCGAACCTTCGAGTACGTAAATAATTTCTTCGCCGGGATGAAAGTGTTTTCCGAAAGATGAATGTCCGTCAAAATCAATTTTGGCTTGAACAGTTTCACGACCAGGAATACTTAAATCGTGTTTTTGTAGATCAGTGCGTTTTATTCCGGTTTGTGCGGCGATTTGGTTTGGAACCAAAAAGGCGATGATGCCTAAAATGATGATTGCAATAATAACCCAGGTTTTTTGTTTTTTAGTTTCCATAACTTTTGATTTAAATTATTTGTTATCAGTTAATTTCTGAGTCAAAAGTATATCGAGAATGCTTCCTACGAAATGAGAAAATAGTTGAAACGGACAGATTGAAAGGTGAAGTGGACAGGAAATGAAGTGTTTATTATTTAGAAGCTGTTTATTTCGTCAGTTGCTAACTCTCGTGTCCTGCTATCCGTTACAATCTTTCGTGCTTAACATTGGCAAAAAAGGAATTTCATTCCTAGGTATAGAGAATTCCTTTTCAAAGGAAGATTTTTCTTTTTCAGACATTAAAAAGTTAAATTTTGTAAGTAATTTATTTCATTTAAATAAAATTTCTATATTCGTAAATTATAAGATTTTATTTACAAATAAATTATTTAAATGTCTGATTTTAGAATAATAGGAAATTCAAATCCGGTTGTAGGCGTAACTGAAACTTACACAGTCAGTGATTTTTTTGAAAAAATGCCTACTAATCAAGATTTCACAAATACCAAAGAGAATGAATCTGTCAAATGGGAAGTCTATGTCCTAGAGAATGGCAAGTGGCGCAAAACAAAAGAAAATGACAAAACAGGCAAAAAGATTACCTACAAGTTTTTTGAAAAAGCATTAACTAGAAAAGGGATCCGGCTTTTAGCTAAGAAAGGGGACAAAACAGCCCGACTTGATATTAAGCCCTTATCTGCCAAACCTAAAATAGACCATATTGAATTATTAGATAAAAATGGCAGTAAAATAAAAGGTCGTCTATCATACGGGCAAACAGTCAAAGCAAGGGTGTTTTGCATCAATATGGAAAAACAGCGAGTCCATGTTACGCTTTGGGAAGACGATGTCAATGGCAAAGGACATAATAAGGCCAATGAAAAAAACTTTATAGAGACGCTTTCCGGAATTGTAAAATTTGGAAAAGCAGATATCGATTTTTTATTAAAACCCAGCTTTGCAAAAATTGCAACAAAAAATGGCCCTGAGAAAGATAAAGTTCATGAATATTATGTGACAGCTGGATTAGAAAAAATTGCAAGCAATAATATAAACGTTGATGCTCCAGAAGTCCCAGTCAGGCCTTTCAAAGCAAAGACAACTCCGAAAACACCTCCTAAACCTCATGCGCCTATACAACAACCCAAAACAGATTCACCAAAAGAGAATCCATCGGCTAGTCCTCAAAAAACAAAAGCGCAGATCAATTCTGTAAACCTGACAGACACAGCTGATCATCAGATAAAAGGTATTTTCAAAGAAAAGCAAATCAAAGTTTGGATAAATTCAACCGGATTAAAAGGAAAAAAGATTCGTTTAAAATTGTATGATGATGATATCACTACCGCTGAATTATTATTTCAGGATGAATTTGCTCTTGAATCAGATTTACATGCTGTTGTTGTGGCGTTAAATTCGATTCCAAAAAGCAAGGGAGACGACTTGTTTGAAGGTTCTGAACAGAAATTATTTGCAGAGGTTGAAGTTTTGCAGACAGATATCTTTAAAAAAAGTGCCATTGTTGATGTCGATGCAACGGTTTTTAAGCAAGATTCTGTGGAGGTAGCTAATAAGGTTGCGAAAGTAGATCTTAAAAAGGGGGATAAAAAAGATAAAGAAACCTGTACGTGCAAAGAATATGATTTGATTTGGGGAGGACATCCAAACGTAAAATGTGATTTCAGGCGTAAGGTTATCGAAATAAGTAAAAGACAAAATTTTGACCCTAACCATTTGATGGCTGTTATGTGGGTAGAAACTAACAAAACTTTCTCCACTTCTTTAGTAAAATTAATGCCAAATGGCAAATTCAAAACCGATGGCACTCCAAAAAAGGAAAACAGAGGATTAAATGAAAATGAGATTAAGACTTTACCAGAAGATTTTGTAGGCGCAGTTGGTTTGATTCAGTTTACTCCTGTTGCCATAGAAGAGTTAAATAATTATTATGGTTATTCCCTATCCAAAAGAAAATTAGCATTAATGACTCAATTGGAACAATTAGATTACGTTGAAAAATATATTGAATTTTGGATTAAAGCTAATAAGATAAAAAGCAAACTTACATTAGCAGATTTGTATTTACTTATATTTTCTCCTTCTAAAATGGATGGTAGTACAGATACTACTACACTTTATAAAGAAGGAACGGCTTATTATAACGCAAACAAATCAATAGATACAGATAAAAAAAATGGCATAACTAAAAAAGAACTAGCTCATAGAGCTTATGAATCTTTAGAAGAGGGAAGCAAACAAGAAAACAAGTCTTCAGATTTTATTTGTAGAATAAGTGATGAAAAAAAGATCGCAGATAATTCTTCTAATGGAGTTTTAGAAGAAATGAAAATAATCGCAGATAGTCATCGTCCCTATCTACAAGAAACTGACAAAAACAGAACAGCTGATACAGAAGAAGGTCTCGCAAAAATGGATTGTTCTGAATTCGTTAGTAGATATTTACATAAGTTAGGAATAACAAAAAATATAATCTATATGACAACTGCTAATATGGTTAGTGAAAGTGCCTTTCGTAAAATAATTGAAAACGAAAATATTGATTTGGTAAAAGGAAGCTTACTAAGCGATTTTAAACCCAAAAAAGGAGATATTTTTGTGTGGGGTTACACAAAAAATGGATCATGGTCTGGACATACAGGAGTTGTTTATGATTACGATGACACAAATGATGTTGTAACAATTCTTGAAGCAATTGGAAAAAGTGGAACTGTAAGTGAAAATGATCAGGTTAAAAATGGTGGATATTCAGGAAAAGAGTGCACTAGGACAGCAAAATATGGCCGACTAAAAGGAGCTTTGTATGGGCATGCTGGTTGGCATGGATATTTTCGTCCAAAAAATTTCACCAAAACTTTATAATTATGAAAAATCTAGTATTATTTTTTATTGTCTTTCTCAATTTTCAATTAATAAGTTGTCAAAAAATAACAAAAAAAGACATCCACAACCTCTCCACAGAAGAGTCAATTACTAATAACTTTTTTAAAGAGTTCAATACAATTTATGGCAATAATGGACTGCTACAAGCTGGAAATGCTGATTTACAAAAAGGCATTTTTGAAATTTATCTAACTTCAAAAAATGGTGAAAAACAATGGTTTGATGCCTTAAATGAAAAAAAGAAATACGAAATCACAATAGAAAAATTGAATCGCTCATCAGCATATGAAATTGCTAAAAATTTTGACATTTGGGTTTTCTATACTGATAAAAAATATGTAGTACAATTAGAAGATGAAAGTATAGGAAATAAAACACCTGGAATAGTTGAGCTTTATTACTTAAAAGCTGGAAGCGATAAATGGGAAAAGAAAAAAGAATACCTAATCAAAAATGAAGATGAAAAAATAAAATTTAATGATTGGAAACAAAAAACTCTTGAAGAAATTGTAGATAAGTCAAATAAGAAACACATTACTATATCTCCAAAAATATCAAGTAAATGGATTGGCAAATACAATGCATATTTCAGTTATGGGCAAATTGGAGGAGTAAACGCTGGTTGGAGTTTAAAATTAGAAATTTCAAAAGATACAATCAAAGCGAACGGAGAAGGTTATCAAATCAGTTTTACAGATCTTCTTATAGCAACAGATAATAATAATCAGTTAATATTAAATCATTACAAAAATCAATCAGGTTATAGTTTAGGTGAAAAAATGAATCCTGAAATTATTTTAATTGAAGATAAAGGAAGTTACTTTATTAAGACAAAATGGATTGATAAAGATATCATTACTAAATCCAAAAAGCTTGGTTATGAAATTTTTAAAGAAAATCCATAAAAAATGAAAAATTAGTTACAATATGGTTTTCTCAGTCATCATAACAATTAAACAAAAACATTTAGGATATAAGTTTGAAATGCGAATAATTTAACCGCAAAGCACGCTAAGATATTTTCTTGTAGCACGTAGTAAAAACGCAAAGTTCGCAAAGCTTTGAAAACAAAACCTTGTGAACCTTGCGTAAACCTTAGCGAACTTTGCGGTTAAACTTTCCACATCCCAACGTTCAACATGAAACTTGAAACAAATTTAAGCAAGCACCATTCCCCCATCCATAATAAAATCGGCTCCGGTGATAAATTTTGCTTTGTCGCTGCTTAAATAGAAAACCATTTTGGCTACGTCTTCAGATTTGCCCATTTCTTTTAGTGGGACTTTTTCGACTACCACATCCATGATTCCTTTTACGGTGGATTCGTCTAAACCGACTTTCTTCATTACTTCTGTTTCTGTTGGTCCTGGGCTAACGGAATTTACTCTAATTTTTCGTGGCGCTAATTCCAACGCCGCCGATTTCATAACCGAATTCAAAGCCGTTTTGCTCGCCGAATAAACCGATGATCCCGGCCCTGGCATACTCGCAGTATTCGAAGAAAGAAACACCACCGAAGCGCCGTCTTTTAAAACCGGAATAAATTTGCTTAAAGTAAAATAAGCGCCTCGCAGATTGACATTCATAATGCTGTCGTACAATTCCTCCGAAGTTTGTTCAATTGTTCCCAAACCTGCAATTCCGGCATTGATGAAAAGAATATCAACCGCACCAAAATCTTCTTTTACTTTCGAAACCAAATACTCAATATCCAAAACACTCGCCTGATCTGCCGTAACCGCCGTCACGCCCAATTCTTGTGCGGCTTTTTCAATTGCTTCTTTTCGTCTTCCGGTAATAATAACTTTAGCGCATTGCTCTTTTAATTCTTTTGCCGTAGCATAACCAATACCGCTGTTTCCGCCTGTTATTACTGCTACTTTATCTTTTAAATTGTCCATTATTTTATGTTTTTAAATTAATGGGACAAAGTTAGATTGGAAAAGAGGTTCCTTTTTTGGTGGTATCATGGAGTATACTGGGAATGTTTTTTTTAAGTAGGATTTTATACAAAAGTTAAATTTTGTAAGTATTTTATTTCATTTTAATAAAAATCATATATTCGTTAATAATAAGAATTAACTTAATAAAATAAAACAATAAATCATGAGCGGAAAACACGTAGTAGTTCATGGCGCAAAGCTAAAATGCAAGTTTAGCGAAATGCCCCAAACGGATGTATTGAAGGTAAAATCGCAAAGCAAGCATTTTGCAAATGATAAGGATGCTTACAAGAAACTGATCGCAACTACAAAGGAGATTGGACAAACTTTAGAGAAAAACACTTTTGGCAACTGCAAATTACAGCCGACAGGAAGCAGTTACAAGCCATGCCAAGCAGCAATAACGAAGTGGAGTGACTTCTATGATAAAATAACATTGAGCAATCAAGGCAAAATATTAACAGAAGACAGCAAAGCGACGTGCCCAATCGGAGGAGTGGATTGCATTTCGGTGGCAAATCACGGGCAAGAAGCAGAACCAAGTAAGCAAAATGTAAAAAATGCTAAAGAACTTATGAGCAATCAGATTAATCCGTTGGTTGATATAGGTGAACTAAAAGAGAGTTTAGAAGAAAACGATTCAATTTGTGAATAAAATAGTAACACTATGTCAGATTTAAAAATAATAGGAAATCCAAATCCAGTTGTAGGTGTAATTGAAACCTATACAATTAGTGATTTTTTTGAAAAAATGCCCCCAATTCAAGATTTAGCAAATACTAAAGAAAACGAATCTGTTAAATGGGAAATATATGTTTTAGAAAATGGCAAGTGGCGCAAAACAAAAGAAAATGACAAAACAGGCAAAAAGATTACCTACACTTTTTTTGAAAAAGCTCTGACTAGAAAAGGTATTCGCATTTTAGCAAAAAAAGGAGATAAAATAGCCCGTCTTAACATTAAGCCCTTATCTGCCAAACCTAAAATAGACCATATTGAATTATTAGATAAAAATGGTAGTCAAATAAAAGGTCATCTATCATACGGGCAAACAGTCAAAGCAAGGGTGTTTTGTCTCAACATGGAAAAACAGAGAGTCCATGTTACGCTTTGGGAAGATGATGTAAATGGCAAAGGACATAATAAGGCCAATGAAAAAAACTTTATAGAGACACTTTCCGGAATTGTAAAATTTGGAAAAGCAGATATTGATTTTTTATTAAAACCCAGTTTTGCAAAAATTGCAACAAAAAATGGTCCTGAGAAAGATAAGGTTCATGAATATTATGTGACAGCTGGATTAGAAAAAATTGCAAGCAATAATATAAACGTTGATGCTCCAGAAGTCCCAGTCAGACCTTTCAAAGCAAAGACAACTCCGAAACTTCATGCACCTGCACAACAACCCAAAACAGATTCATCAAAAGAGAATCCATCGGCTAGTCCTCAAAAAACAAAAGCGCAGATCAATTCTGTAAACCTGACAGATACAGGTGATCATCTGATAAAAGGAACATTCAAAGAAAAACAAATCAAGGTCTGGATAAATTCAACCGGATTAAAAGGAAAAAAGATTCGTTTAAAGTTATTTGATGATGATATCACTACCGCTGAATTATTATTTCAGGATGAATTTACTCTTGAATCAGATTTGCATGCTGTTGTAGTGGCGTTAAATTCGATTCCAAAAAACAAGGGAGACGACTTTTTTGAAGGATCTGAACAGGAATTATTTGCAGAGGTTGAAGTTTTACAGACAGACCTCTTTAAAAAAAGTACAATTGTAGATGTTGATGCTACGGTTTTTAAACAAGATCCTGTAGAGGTGACTAATAAGGTTATGACAGTTGATGAAGAGAAAGATGATAAGAAAGATGACAGATCTAAACTTGTAATTTTTCCTCTACTTGTTAAACCTGAAAATGATATAGGCAACAAATGGGGAAAAACAAGAAACTGGACAGCAAAGCAAGGTGCTAACATGACAACCTTTAATTCCAACAGAGATAGTGGAAGAAGAAAACATGCTGGAAGAGATTTGTATACGAATTCTTTAGAAACTGTTGTTGCTATATCTGATGGTTTAGTATTAGAGGTTAGATCATTTTATTGTGAAACTAATCAGGTTACTATAAGGCACACCTTAAAAGATGGTCGAGACTTTATTATTAGATATGGAGAACTAGATCCTAAAAGTATTTCAGTAAAAGCGGGAGACACAGTGAAACAAAAACAAAAACTTGGAGAGACTGGAAAATTATTAAAGTATTTAAAAAACCAAAAGAAATTCGTTCCATTAATGGAGATTAATGATATAACTGTTTTTATGTTACATTTTGAACACTTTAGCGGTTTATTAAAATTTGACTTGACTAAAAAACCACTTTCTGACAATTCTAAACCATATAATCGTAGAGCTGATTTAACAGATTCTCTTGCAATATTACAAGAGGGTTATAATAATACTTTTGGTATCCAAGCCCAAATTAGTAAAAATGAAACTCGAGAATTTACTGAACATGACGCAAGACTTGCATTAATGAAGATTTATGATCTTTATGGAAGGGATATGGCCAAAACAATTGAGAGTATATATCGTTGGGAAGGAAAACATTTTAAATCAGATCAATATAAAATTTGTGGTTCTCCAGGTATGGAGGTCTCTGGCAATAGTTCTGCACCTAATTATGGATGGGATGGTTCTTTATATAAAAAACATCCAGAATATACTCCTGTAGGGATTTGGGAATCATTTGAAAATAAAGGTAAAAGTGGAGCTGGCGGTAATGATCAAGACACAAAAAACAAAAAAAAATATATAAAATTCCCTTCCGTTGAAGCTGGTATGATGTACATTGTAGATTTTATTAATCGTCACAATGGTAATATAGGAAGATGGCATTCTACTGACAAGAAAATTCAAGAAAATTATAAAAACGAGATAAAAACTGCTATCCCAAGGATAGTAAATCAATTTTAATAGCATGAAGAATATCTTTATTTATTTATCCGCCATTTTTTTTATAAGTATTAGTTGTAAAAAAGAATCGGCAATCAATGAAACGAAAAACAATTATGTGCGACAAGAGGCAGATAGAACTCTGAAAAATAATAAAAAAATAACCTGTGATGATGTAATTTACAATATTGTTAAATCAAGCGATTTAAATTTGAATGATTATAAAAATTATTTTGTAAGAGTTGAAGATGTTAAAAGTGATTCTATAACAATTAAGGTGTACTTTGAAAATAACTTATCAGACAATCCTAAAAAAAAGGAAATGGTTGAAAGTACTATAGCATGGCTTTTGTTTTTGCCAAATGACGACAAATTATTGAATATAACAGCAGATCCAGAAAATCCCACTAAAGTAAATTATAAGATGACCGATATATCAGTAATTTATGATTTATGTAATATTCCAAAAAAGAAAAAAGATAGTGATAAATTAATTTTAGATAATAATAACGAAAAAGAATGTAAGATTATAACTGTCGAAATGGGTAAAGGAGAAGAATGTATTTTGAAAAATTCAAATATCCAAAATGTGTACTCAAATATTATTAAAAATGAAGAGGTTGACGATTATAAATATCTTCTAACCTCACTTCCTAAAAATAACAAAGTAATTGAAATTAATAAAAATGGTTTGTTGAATATTGAATATAAAGTTATTAAAGATAAAATTGATATATTATTTAATTATGATGGAGGAGTTACTGAAGTAATTATTGAAAAAAAGGCAGAAAATGTTCTAAGACGAATTGTCTATTATGCAGACTGAGAAAGTAAAGAAAATAGTAATTAAGATAGATAAAGTCTTTGAAATTTTGAAAAGAAAAGTCTTAGCTATAAATTCACTTTAATTGATGAGAAATCATAATTTTAAAGAAAAATCAGGCCCGGCAATCATTACCAAACCTGATTTTTTTTATGAATTAATAACTAACCTAAAAACCTATCTTCGGCCTCTAAATCCGCCACCACCGCCACGGAATCCGCCACCGCCAAATCCGCCACCATTAAAGCCACCTTGGCGTTGGAAGTTTTGGAAATTACGCGTTTGCGATTCACCGCGGTCTCTTGAAAAAGCAGAACGGTCAAGATCGTTTGTAACATCGGCTCGGCCAGGTTCTCCAAGAGGTTTGTTTGGTTGTCCTAGCGTTTGGTCAGGTCTATTTAAATTATTTCCTTGCGTTCTATCGCCTAATCGGGTTTCACCTCCTAAATTTTGGTTGTTCGGCAAGTTATCACGTTGGATTCTTTCACCAGCGCCATTGGCTCCAAGTCCCTCGTTAGGTCTATCACGTTGGATGCGCTCCCCTGCTCCATTGGCACCAAGTCCTTGATTCGCTCGATTCTGAATGCCTTCACCCGATTTTTTTGACGAACCTAAAGTTCCTGCTTGCGTCCAGCCACCGTTTCCGTTGTTGTAATGACTCCAGTTTCCGTTGGCATCTCTTTTATAAACATGTCCGTCATGGCCTGCGTATAGATTATTGTTGGTACGAACAGTCGTTCCGCCACCACGGTGATGTGTAATTACACCTTCTTTTCCACCCGAAGTTTGGTACGCAACTGCTGTTCCGCGTCGGGTTGTGATATGTCCGGTTTGTGCCCATTGATTTCCGTTTGTAGCGGCAGAATGTCCCCATTGTGCATAAGCGTTATGACCTTGATTGGTTCTGGCGTAATTTCCTGTCCACGGATTGTATGTACTTGCCGCAGTACGACCGCCGTACCAACCTTGCACACTTGCAGAACGCCCGTATCTTCCTGTTGCTGGATTGTACCAAGCCGAAGTTCCTGCAGCGCCATAAGGTCCGTAAACGCGTCTTCCGGCTGCGTAGCCACCCGTCCACGGATTGTAAACCGCTCCGCCTCCGTACGCATACGGCCACGGACGGTAAATTGGATATAATCCTCCATAATATACATAAGGCGGATAATACCAGCCTGTACCATATGTCAATATCGCGCCAAAAGTAGCTCCAATAATAAAAGCACCCAAATAACCCGCAGTTGAACTGCTTTCTACAGTAGTATCCGTAGTGGTTTGCGTTACATACGTCACATTATATACAGGTGAACTTGGCGGAATTGTATAAATTTCTTTCGGAACAGAATCGGCTGTTTTCCAAGGTCCGTTTGGACTTGTCGACATAAACCAAACTGCCTGAAAACATAAATAATACAAATCTCCTACTTTGATGATCTTCTCTTGCGTATTGCTCGCATATTGCATTTTTGTTCCTTCAATTGGTTTAAATTGAGCTGTACCGCCATCATAAGCCACTTTTACTTTTGCTTCGGCATCTGATTTTTTCAAAATAGCAGTTGTCGGAACTTGAGCTAACATCACAGCATCTTTCGCCTCTTGCGTTCCCGGAACAGACGCCAATACGTTTGCACGTGGAGAATCTTTCGGAATTTTGGCAAAGTCAACAGGCAAACTATTTCCTGCATACGACCAAGGTCCTTTTAACTCTTTAGATTTAAACCATCTTCCTGATAATAATACATAATATTGACCATCAGCCTCATTGGCAAAAACATCATTTTCAGTATTGTCGATGTACATTAATTTGGTTCCGTCAATTTTAATGAATTTTGGGCTTCCGCTTACGGCAATCAATTCGGCTGGCTTATTGCTATAAAAAACTTCTGGAGCATTTCCTGAAGACGGAGGCGGAATCATTTTTTTGACTTCATCAAAATTTTGTCCTGATGGCAGGTTAGTTAAACCTGAAGGCAATTTGGTTGTTTTTGCCCATTTGCCGTCAAGCGTTTTTGAAGTCAGCCAAATATTTTCGGCTAACAAATAATAATCTTTAGTTGTTTTATCAAAAAATAAATCCCAATTGGTATTCACTACATATTGTATGTCTGATTTGTCAATCGGAACTAAAACCGGCTCTCCTTGCACAATCAACAAAAGCGATGGATTCGTGCTGTAAAAAATGGTCGGTGGATCGTTTTTAGCGGCAATTCCTTTTGGTGGCGCTTTAGTATGGCTTAAATCGGCCAAAATTCTATCTACCGAAATCGGATCGCCACTTTGAGGCAACGTTTCTTTGAAAAGTTTTGTCATTTCAGGAACTTTCTTTTCGTCCAAAGCAGGAAATCGTATATCGGTTACTTGAAGATTTTTAATAAAAGCGCTTCGGTTGTCTTTATCTACCAAAGTTTCTGCTTTTAAAGAAGCAACTCCCACAACCTGTTTTCCATCTTTGGGTGTCAAAGAAAAAGCTACTCGAGCTGTCAATTCTTTAAAATCTTTCCAGTCATCCACCTGAGGCTGATAATAAACAAGTTTTGTTCCGTTATTTTCAGCTTCGCGTGGCCAACCGTTATCCGCAAAAGTGGAATCTGCCGGAGCAGACTTTTCAGTTTCTGTCGGTACTTGATCTTTATCTTTCTTGCAAGAGAACAAAATAGCGCTCAAACAAACTGTAATTAGTAGAAAAGCATTTTTCATAAATCTAAAAATTAGGTTATTCATTCAAAAATTATTTTTCTGGTTTCCTTATAAAAATTGTTTCGGATAAAAATAATTTCAATGCTTTTATAAAACTAAAAATCAATCGTTTAGTTTGTTTCAAATTCTAATCTGAAACCAAATAGTAAGTAAATCCCCTCTTTTATTTCTTTTATTGAAAATTTAAGAACAAAAAAGTTTGGACTAAAAGTTTAAATCTATACCAGTAAAATCAGTAATTATAAATTATTTTTATAAATACTAAAAATTATTAATTTGATTAATAATAACCATCACTATACCTTTGTCTCATCAAAATCAAAGAAATGATTTGAACATCTTAAAAAATAATCTAAAAAATAGAAATCATGAAATTTACAAGAAGAGCAAACGCAAACTGGAAAGGTACAGGAATGGAAGGAAAAGGAACCATTAGTACTCAAAGTACAACTTTAGATAATGCACAATTATCTTTTAAAACTCGTTTCGAACAAGGTGTTGGAACTAATCCTGAAGAATTAATCGCAGCAGCACATTCTGGCTGTTTTACTATGCAATTGAGCTTTTTATTATCTGAAGCTGGTTTTGTGCCAGAAGATTTAGACACAACTGCCAAAGTAACTTTTGAAGACGGAACAATTACTTTAATCCAATTAGAGCTTACTGGAAAAGTTCCAGGAATCTCTGAAGAAGATTTCCAAAAAACAGCTCAAAAAGCAAAAGAGATTTGTCCAATTTCTAAATTGCTAAAAACTGAAATTACATTATCAATCAACTTACTATAAACAAATCCCAATTTTTAAAATTCCAAATTCCAATTAAAAAACACCTCAAGCTAAAGCTTGGAATTTGGAATTTCAATATTGGAATTTCTAATTAAATCAACAATTAAAATTTAAAATCTAAATAAAATGAAAACAATATTTAAAAGCTATTTAGCATTCGGAGCATTAATTCTTACTTTATTATTTACAACAGTAAATGCAAACGCTCAAAAAACAGTTCCTCAAATTAAAAACGTTGTATTGGTTCACGGTGCTTTCGCAGATGGATCAGGGTATAAAGGTTTATACCAAATTTTGACTAAAAAAGGGTATAATGTAACGATCGTTCAGAATCCGTTAAGCTCTTTGGAAGATGATGTGAGAGCTACAAATTTAGCTTTAGACAAACAAGACGGGCCAACAATTTTGGTTGGACACTCTTGGGGCGGCACTGTAATTACTGAAGCCGGAAATCACCCAAAAGTTGCGGCTTTGGTTTACATCGCAGCTTTACAGCCTGATAATGGCGAAAACTCTGTTCAATGGTTGCAAACTGCTCCTCCAGCTCCCGAAAATGGTGTATTGGCTCCAGACGACAAAGGTATTGCATACTATGACAAAGCGAAATTCCACGCTGGTTTTGCAGGCGATTTAAGCAAAGAAGATGCTGATTTTATGTTCGCTTCTCAAGGTGCTTTCTACGCAAAAGGTTTTGGAACACCAATCACTAAAGCGGCTTGGAGAACTAAACCTTCATACGGAATCGTTGCTACTGAAGACAAAAGCATCAATCCAGATATCGAGCGTGCAATGTACAAACGTTCAAACACTAAAATCACTGAAATCAAAGGAAGCCATGTGGTGTTTATTTCTCAACCTGAGAAAGTGGCGAATGTGATTATTGAGGCATCTAAGAAATAAATTTCAATATTTTAAATTCCAAATTCCAAGGGTTTGGGGGGAAAATTTCTAAAAATAAATTCCAAATTCCAATTTGAACACATAACTATTCAAATTGGAATTTGGAATTTTTGTATTGGAATTTCCTCATTTATTGGATTTTCTTAAGAATACTTACTAACCTCTTTAATAAAATAAGGCGAATCATTCCAACGGATTTTTCTATAATTAAAATCTTTTTTGAGGGATTCTGGAAGGCAATTCCAAATGGCTTCGTTCATTTTTTCTAATAAAAGCTTTTTTGAAAATGAATCCGAAACTACTAAGCTTATCTCCCTTACCGGAACCGGTTCTTTAAAAGGTTTGAAAAGTCCGCCTGATTCATTCAATGTAGAAAGCTTCGGAATAATGGCAAATCCCAAATGCGCACGAACTAGATTTTTTAAAGTTTCAATCGAATTGATGTCGTATGTAAATTGCTCTTTTATTTTATCAGATGATTTTAATCCGCAGATATCTAACAATTGCGCATTGTAGCAATATTCGTGATGCAACAACAATAATTCGGTTTTATCTCCAGATTGCATTTCATAAAATTCATCATTTGCCATTGGATGCGTTTGATTCAAATACGCCACAAAAGGTTCTTTAAAAATAACATGTTCGATTAAATTCGGATTTCCTGTCGGTGTTGCCATAATCGCAACATCAATTGCTCCTGTTTCTAGATCTCTCATTAAATGTCCCGTATAGCCTTCTTTAATAATGAAATGCACTTTTGGTGCCGCTTCTTTCATCGCTTGAATAAAAAGCGGAATCAAATAAGGCGACAAAGTCGAGATAATACCGAGCTTCAACTCTCCTTCTAGTAGATTTTTCTGATTCACCACAAAATCCCTAATTTCATCAGCTTCGCGCAGAATCTTTTTGGCTTTGGTAATAATTTCAGTTCCTAAAACGGTTGGCGTAAGCGGCACTTTATTGCGATCAAAAATCTTAATTCCAATTTCTTCTTCCAGATTTTTTAACTGAATCGTAAGTCCAGGTTGCGTCACCATACAAACTTCTGCCGCACGTGCAAAATGGCGTTCTTCATCAAGCGCAACAATATATTTTAACTGCTGAATAGTCATGATTTTTCTTTTGAGGTGCTAAGGTACTAAGTTGCTAAAATACCAAGCTTTTACGCTTATAATTTTATTTTATAAAGATACATAAATATCAATTTAAATTATAACAAAAACATAACTCCTTATTAATCAACTTTGTCAAAGTTTAAAACTTTGACAAAGTTACTCAGCCTATAAATTTTTCAAATTTTTAACATTTAATCAAAATCCGAAAAATAAAGTTTATCGTACATAATAGAAACGATTTTTAGGCATGTGGTAAACTAGAATGGAGTAGTTTTTGGAGCATATCGAAATTTATCACATCCTGAATATCAAATTCATTCTAAGCCGATTTATAAATAAGAAAAGCGATCCTAAATGGATCGCTTTTGTTTTATTTGTCCTCTTCACTCTTCAACTGCAAAGCCCGTTGCAAAAAGCTTTGATGCAAAACTTTATTCTCGGCTTCTTCAATTGCTCGTAATAAATTGTTTTGATTATTAGTGATTTCAGTCAAGGCACTTTTCATAACTTCCCAAACCGGTTTCATTTGTTCGATCAGCTCCTGCCCTTTTGTGGTTAGCTGAATCAACCTTTTTCGTTCGTCGATTTTGTCTTTTTTAGAGCGAATCAGTTTTTGTTTTTCTAATTCCTTCAGCAAGCTAATTGTTGACGGATGCGTATAGCCTATTTCATTGGCGATTTCGACCACACTCAAAGTATCTTTATGATGAAGCGTATAGATTACAGGAAACCATTTGGGCTCAAAATCAATTCCGTATGATTTATAAACTAGTGCGCCATCTTTTCGCAATTGCTCGCTCAAACGCTGTAATCGCGTTGAAATCGCCAATATTCCTGATTCGTCTATAATATTCATCATTTATTTTTTTAAGTTTAAATGGCAGAAAACAGTATCTGGCTTCATTAACGGAAATTTTTCTGGCAATGCTTCTTTTTCAATATATTCAAAACCGTTTTTTTCGTAAAATCGTAACGCCGCTTTTAAAATCGAAACGGTTCCCAAATATAAATCATCGATTCCGTTTTCTTTGGAATATTGAATTAAAGTCTCTAACAATTTCTGGGCAATCGAAAATTCTTTTCCTCGGAATTCTTTTTTAACAAACATCTTTCTGATTGCGGCTTCGTGTTCATCAAACTTTACCAAAGCAATGGTTCCAACTAATTCATCTTCGATAAAAGCGCCCCAAAAACCGCCACCTCCAGCATGATAAAAGTTTTGAATATTAAATAAATCTGGCTGGTCTTCTAAAGTAATTGGTACACCAAATTCATTTTGCTGAATGTTGATTATCAAATTCGCTGCTTCATTTTCGTATTCGTTTGCTATTGGTTTTATTACTGTTTTCATGCATGTAAAATTTTATATCACAAAACTACGTAGTTAAATACATAAATGCAATTATTTATGATTTATTTATATTTTTGTTTCACGCAGATTTTGCAGATTGTAGCAGATTTGTTTTGATTTTGGTTAAGTTGAAATGCAAATCATCAATAATAAATCTGCGTTCATCAGCTTAAATCTGCAGAATCTGCGCGAAATATTTTTAATTAGAAATTAAGCAAATACAAGTCATGGCGAGAAATCAAAAAGAAGAATTTCAAGCACTTCAAGATACTTTATACGTTTTGGGAGGAAAATGGAAACTGCCAATCATCAATTCGATTTGCAATGGAAATAACCGATTTAAAGACATCAAAGAAAGTATTCCTGGAATCACATCCAGAATGTTGTCTAAAGAATTAAAAGATATGGAACTGAATAATTTGGTTAAAAGAACTGAAGATCCAGATGCCTTGATTCCGATTTTATATGAATCGACACCCTATTGTAAATCTTTTGGACCGATAATTTCGGAAATGATCAAATGGGGCATTTCACATCGAAATCATATTAAAAACAGACAAGCAGAAAAAAACTAATTTTCTATTCCTGAGTTTTTAAGCTTTTCAAATGTTTTGTTCGCAACCTGCTTAAAAATTCGGGGGTTATTCCGAGATAAGACGCAATATATTGCTGCGACACACGCTGTGAAATCGAAGGATAACGCGTTATAAATTCGACATACTGCTCCATCGCCGTTGAAGAAACTGTTTTGAATAATCGTTTTTGGAGTTTCGATAAATGCCTCTGAATCATCAATCGAAACATTCTTTCTAAACTCGGCACTTCATTGATTAGATTTTCTTTGGATTGTCGGGTCAAAACCAATAGTTCACAATCTTCTAAAGTTTCAATATACATATCACTCGGAACCTGATCTTCAAAACTGGTGATATCACTTACCCACCAATCTTCAATAGCAAACTGGAGCGTTAATTCTTGTCCGTTTCGATCGATAAAATATTCTCTGATACATCCTTTATTGATATAGGCTTCGAAATTGCAGATTTCTCCGGCTTTGAGCAGAATCGTTTTCTTCGGAACCAATTTAAATTCAAGACTTTTTTCAAAGATTTTCACTTCCTCTTTTGAAAGACGAGCAGATCTGGAAAGGTAATCGTGAATTTTCGCAAACATTTTTTATCTTTTTTAGGAATTGGCAATGACTTCTTTTACAAACAAAAAGTAAATATAAGAGGTTTTATTTATTAATATTTCTTGATCTAGTTTAAGAAATGAAATAATTTATTCCTGCAATTTTGAAAAAATTATTTGTTATAACCTAAAAATGAACGAACAAACTCTTGATTCCCAAATTGCTTTGGCTTTCGCCGAAATTGAAAAACTAATACCGCAATATCTTCAAATTGAAGAAGATCGACAAATCTCAAACGGAAATGTCGCGATTTGCATTATTGATGAAGATGGTGCCGTATATGGGCGAATGTACGGAAATGACAAACCACGCCAAAGGCAATCATACAAAATTGCTTGGACAAAAGCGAGCCAAGTTTGGCTTACCGGAATAAAAACGGGAGAATATGAAAAAATGGTTTTTAACGGAATTTTCGATGAAAATGCTAACGGAATTGAAGCTCCAGACTTAATTGGCTGGCAAGGCGGACAACCTATAACTTTAAATAACGGAACAAAATTATCTGTAGGTTTCAGTGGCTTCAGAGGCACAACCGATTTAGAAATCGCGACAAAAGCTTTTGAAAACATCTAAATAAATTAACAATTGACAATTAATAATTAAAAATGACTTTTATACCCGATTCAAATCGTTATCAAAAAATGGAATACCGTCGTTGCGGCAACAGCGGTTTATTATTGCCGGCACTTTCTTTGGGATTATGGCACAACTTTGGTGCTATTGACGATATTTCAAATGCACGCGAAATTTTACATACTGCTTTTAATAATGGCATTACACACTTTGATCTTGCCAATAATTACGGTCCCCCTCCAGGTTCTGCCGAAAGTACTTTTGGCGAAATATTCAAACATGATTTTAGAAGTTACAGAGACGAACTTTTGATTTCAAGCAAAGCTGGCTGGCCAATGTGGGACGGCCCATATGGCGATTTTGGATCTAAAAAACACTTGATTGCAAGTTTAGATCAAAGTCTGAAACGCATGGGATTGGAATATGTAGATATTTTTTATCATCACAGACCTGATCCAAACACACCTATGGAAGAAACCATGGCAGCACTGGATTTGATTGTCCGCCAAGGAAAAGCGCTTTATGTTGGGGTTTCAAGTTACAGTCCAGCGGAAACCGAAAGAGCGTATCAAATTTTAAAAGAATTAGGAACTCCTTGCTTGATTCATCAACCGAAATATTCGATGTTTGAGCGTTCTGTTGAAGATGGATTATTAGATGTTTTAGATGTAAACGAAATTGGCGGAATCGCTTTTTCTCCACTTGCTCAAGGACTTTTGACCAACAAATATTTGAACGGCATCCCAGAAAATTCAAGAGCAAATGCCAATCGCGGCAACGGCGCAATGGAAAAAGATGCTATCACTGAAGAAAACATTGCAAAAGTTCGCCGATTAAACAAAATGGCCGAAGAACGTGGTCAAAGCTTGGCACAAATGGCATTGGCTTGGGTTTTGAAAGACAAACGCATTACCTCAGTAATCATTGGTGCAAGCAAAGCAGAACAAGTTCTTGATTCATTAGGCTGTCTTCAAAATACTGCGTTTTCAGAATATGAATTACAAGCTATCGACCAAATTTTAGCATAACGCTCTAACCAAAAAACTATATTATGAATTTATCCTTGAACAAAACATGCCTGACCATCATGTTGTCTGGATTTTTAGTTGCGAATATTTCGGCGCAACAAAAAGAGTATAAAAATGTTACGGTTTATGTAACAGCTAAAAACTCAGACAAAAAACTAAGCAAAACAGAAACACTTTCTTTTTCTGCAAAACCACAAACTACAGAAAAAGAAATTGCTGTTTTTGTTGATCCAGCTAAAACCTATCAAACTTTGTTAGGAATTGGAGGTGCTTTGACTGACGCTTCCGCAGAAGTTTTCTATCAGCTTCCAAAAGACAAGCAACAAGAAATCCTGACTGCTTATTATGATAAAGAAAAAGGAATTGGGTACACTTTAGCACGTACCAACATGCAAAGCTGTGATTTCTCGAGCGATATTTACAGTTATATTGCTGAAAACGATGCTGCCTTAAAAACCTTTGACATTAGCCATGATAGAAAATATCGTATTCCTTTTATTAAAGAAGTCATTGCAAAAGCAGGCGGAAAAATCACTTTATATGCTTCGCCTTGGAGTCCGCCGGCTTGGATGAAGACTAATAATAATGTTTTGCAAGGTGGTACTTTAAAGCCAGAATACCATCAAAGTTGGGCTAACTTTTTTGTCAAATTTATCAAAGAATATGAAAAAGAAGGCATTCCGATTTGGGGTTATACAGTCCAAAACGAACCAATGGCAGTGCAGCGCTGGGAATCTTGTATTTTTACTGCCGAGGAAGAACGCGATTTTATCAAAAACTTTCTTGGACCAACCATGCAAAAAGCAGGGCTTTCTAAAAAGAAATTGATTATGTGGGACCACAATCGCGACTTGATGTATCAGCGCGTGAGCACGGTTTTAGAAGATAAAGATGCTGCAAAATATGTTTGGGGCGTTGGTTATCATTGGTACGAAGACTGGATGAAAGCGGGAATGAATTTTGAAGCAGAACGCCGTGTGGCCGAAGCTTTTCCTGATAAACCATTGATTTTAACGGAAGGTTGTGCGGCCGATTTTGACCAAAAATTATTGACCGATTGGAGTTTTGGAGAAAAATACGGAATGTCAATGATCAATGATTTTAACATTGGAACTGTGGCTTGGACAGATTGGAATGTTTTATTAGACGAAAAAGGAGGTCCAAATCACGTTCAGAATTTCTGCATGGCTCCTATTCACGCTGATTTGAAAACTGGAAATTTGATTTATACTAACGGATATTACTATTTGGGACATTTCTCAAAATTTATTCGCCCGGGAGCAAAACGCATTGCTTGTTCATCAAGCAGTAACAAACTTTTATCGACTGCTTTTGTAAATGAAAACAATCAGTTGGAAGTTGTGGTAATGAATCAAACAGATGCTGATGTAGATTATTTTCTTTGGATAAAAGGAAAAGCGACAAAAATTACTAGTGTGGCACATTCGATTGCAACCTTAGAAGTTCAATAACTATGAAAAAAATCGCAACATTTTATGCTTTAGCACTCATAAGTTGGTCGTCATGCTTTTCTCAGACTTCCACTGCTAAAGCATTACAGCATATTCCTGGTAAAATCGAATGCGAATTGTATGATTTAGGTGGCGAAGGAGTCGCTTATCATGATACAGATGCCGAGAATAATGGAAGCGGAAAATTAAATCCGGTAAACGGAAATCCACTAAATGAATTCAGAATAAATGAAGGTGTCGATATTTCGTATTCAAAAGATGGAGACATTGACAACAATCCATATAATAAAGTTCCGAGAAGTATTGGTTCGCTTTATGTCGGCTGGACCATGCCATCAGAATGGATAAATTATACGGTGGAAGTAACTAAATCTGGAACTTATAAGATAGAAGCACTTTATACCGCAAATGGAGATGGCGAAATTTCGATTGAAGTGGAGGGAAAAGATGCTACAGGAAAAATGAAAATCGTCTCAACGCATGATGACAAAGATCCAATTGATTGGCGTCAATGGCATCATTGGAACAGTGCAACAATTGGAACAATTAAGCTGCAAAAAGGCAGGCAAACCTTAAAGCTTCATATTGTTTCAAACGGCAACATGAATTTTGATTATTTGACTTTTACTGCCCAATAATTTATAATGCCCCTAAAACTCCCATTCTAACCTAAATGGGAGTTTTTTTATCCAATAAATAACTACTTAAAAAGCTGTTTTTCAGGTTTATTTAAAAATAATTCAAAAAAAACGCAATTAATTATACCGATTGGTATATATTTGCAGTGTCAAAATGATTTTGTCATGAGCAAAGCAGAAAAAACAAAACAATTTATTATTGAAAAAACGGCTCCGATCTTTAATATGAAAGGATACAGCGGTACTTCGATAAGTGATATTACCGATATAACCGGACTTACGAAAGGAAGTATTTATGGTAATTTTGAAAGCAAGGATGAAGTGGCGATTGCGGTTTTTAAATATAATGTAAAGAAAGTTCAGGATGCATTTTCGAGAGAAATTGATAAAGAAAGTACTTTTAAAGGGAAATTATTGGCGTATCCAAAACTTTATTGCGAGTATTCAGATTTAAATGTTACTCAAGGCGGTTGCCCAATTTTAAACACAGCAACAGAATGTGACGATACGCACCCAATATTAAAAAAATATGCTGAAAGAACCCTAATTTCTTGGAAGGAAAAAATAATTTATTTCATTGAACAAGGAATCTTAGCGGGAGAATTCAAAGCAAAAAATATAGATTCTGAAAGAACAGCCTTAACCATTTTAGCGCTTATTGAAGGCGCTATAATGATCAGCAAATTGACTGGAAATTTAGCCGATTTAAACAATGTCATGTTTTCAGTACGCAAAACAATAGAAGAACTTGAATAAAAGCAATCAAAAAAAAAATTGCTTTTTTTATTAATTAAAAATATACCGATTGGTAGAAAAAAATAAATAACAATTAAAAAAATCCAAATTCCAAATTTGCGTTTGTCGGGCTAAACGGAGTCGAAGCCCTTCTTTGTGCCCTTCGACTTCGCTTAGGGTGACAGCTGCAAAACTCAAAATTCCAACAATCAACCATTAACAATCAACAATCATTTAAAAACACAAAAAATGCAAACAAAAACCAGATTACAAGTCCTTCAGGATCATATTGGCAGAGAATTTTCTGTCTCCCCTTCTCCATTCATGCTTTGGATGAATCCAATTGTTGTAGCTGCAGAACAAGGTGCCGTTACTTTTAAATATGTAATCCGACATGAAATGTCAAATCCAATTCAGTCTTTACATGGAGGCATAACAGCCGCAATTGCAGATGATTGTATAGGCGCGACAATGTTCTCGCTCGATGAAGAAAACTTCTATACCACTATCAATCTTAATGTGGATTATTTTGCTCCAGCATATGTTGGCGACACTATAATTGCAAGATCTTCAATTATCAAAAAAGGAAAACAGTTTGTAAATGCACAATGCGAAATCTGGAACGAAGCCGAAACTCGCTTAATTGCAAGAGCATATTCTAATTTATTCAAAACCAATGTGGTTAAAAAAGTCCTTTAATACCAAAAGGCTTTTTTTTATCATAAAATATACCAATCGGTACAAAATAAAATTATGACACCTCTACAACGAAAACTGCTGATTTTAACCGTAATCCTCGCAGCGATTATGGAACTTATTGATATTTCAATTGTCAATGTTGCGCTTTCGCACATGAGCGGTAATCTTGGTGCAACTTTAGAAGATACCTCTTGGGTTATAACGGCTTATGCAATTGCCAATGTAATTATCATTCCGATTACGAGTTTTTTAAGTGCAAATCTCGGGCGAAGAAATTATTATATAGGATCCGTGATCTTATTTACTTGTTGCTCTTTTATGTGCGGTCATTCGTCAAATATTTGGATGCTTGTATTTTTCAGATTCTTTCAAGGAATTGGCGGAGGTGCTTTATTATCAATATCGCAAGTTGTGGTTTTTGAGCTTTTTCCAAAAGATAAACAATCTACGGCTGGGGCATTATTTGGTGCTGGAATTTTTATTGGACCAACGATTGGGCCAACGCTTGGTGGTTATATTACTGAAAATTATGATTGGCCTTGGATTTTCCTAATTAATATCCCAATTGGGATTTTAGTAACCATTTCATGCCTTTTTTTATTAAAAGAACCACCCGTAAAACCAGAAGTTTCAAAAGTCGATTGGACAGGAATTGCTTTGCTCGCAATTGGAGTTGGCGCCCTGCAAACGGTTTTAGAAAGAGGCGAAGTCGAAGATTGGTTTGAAACTCGTTATATCGTGGTTCTTGCCGTTATTGCATCAATTGCTTTATTGACTTTCATTTATTGGGAATTACAAATCGATAAGCCTGTGGTTAATCTTAGAGTGCTAAAAAGCAAATCATTAAGTATTGCTGCAGTTTTGACTTTTGTAACTGGTTTCGGAATGTTTGTTTCCATTTACATAAGTCCGGTTGTGGCGCAACGACTTTTAAGTTTTTCACCTTATCAAACGGGCTTGCTTTTACTGCCGGGAGCATTATTTGCTTTAGTCGCCTTAAAAGCCTGCGGAACATTACTTCAAAAAGGCGTTTCTCCTGTAATTATAATTACTACAGGGTTTCTGCTATTCATCTACTTCAATTGGAGAATGTCTGAAATAACACTAGAAACTAGTGCTTTTGAGGTATCGACATCATTAATTTTCCGCGCCCTAGGAATGGCTTTATTAACTGTTCCGCTAACCATGCTCGCAGTTTCTTCACTTGATGACAAAGATGTTGGCCAAGGTGCGGCGCTTAACAATATGATGCGACAATTGGGCGGTTCGTTTGGTGTATCTATCATCAATACCTACATCGCACACCGTTTTGCTGAACATCGAAATGTGCTGATTTCGAATGTAACTCCAAATAATATCAAAGCCATGAACCGCATAAACGGTTATATCAATTACTTCCAAAACAGAGGTTTTGCATACAACGAAGCAAGATCAAAAGCATTAAAACTTATGGAAAACATCGTGACAAGACAATCTTCATTATTGAGTTACAGAGATGCATTTCTCTTTGTAGGACTATTTTTTGCCATTACACTTCCCTTATTGTTGTTTGTAATGAGCAAATCAAAAAAACCAAAAACAAATATCATTTTATCCGACCATTAAAAAAAATCATTCAAAAATTTGTTTTTATGACCAATCGGTCATATATTTGCATCGTAAATAATCGCTATCATGGCAAAGGGAGAAGAAACCAGACAATTTATCATAGAAAAAGCTGCACCAATCTTTAATACAAAAGGGATTGCTGCAACAGCTATGAGCGATATTATGGAAGCAACCAAATTATCAAAAGGAAGCATGTATGTTCATTTTGAAAATAAGGAAGTGCTTGCTTGCGCAGCGGTTGATCATAATATGAAAATTCTGGGCACTAAGCTTCAAGCTGTTATCAGCAAAAGCAAGACCGCAAAAGAAGGTTTAATGGCTTATATCGAGTTTTTTAATAATCCACTAAATCCGCCTGTGGTTGGAGGTTGTCCTTTATTGAATTTCGGAACCGAAGCGGATGATACCAACCCGATCGTGAAAGAAAAAGTAAACAAAGGGATTAAATTTAGCCAACAAATAGTTAGCGACCTTATTACCAAAGGAATTGCAAATGGCGAATTTAAACCTGAATGGAATGCCGACGAATTTGGAACTGTAATGTTTGCTATGATGGAAGGCGGTCATTTAATGTCAAGAATGTCAGGAAACAATAGTCAGATGAAAGTTATCATCAAAGCTATACATGCCACAATAGAGCAAAACAGTCTCTAATTTTTTTTACCAAAAATATGACCGATAGGTCACTTTTAAATATAAATTTTAAATAACAATAATAAAAAACAAACATCATGTCAAAAACAATTTTAATTACAGGAGCATCAAAAGGATTCGGAAAAGCTTGGACAGAAATCCTTCTTAAAAACGGTTACAATGTAGCCGCAACAGCTAGAGACATCAATGCGTTAAATGATCTGAAAGCACAATACGGCAATGCCATTTTACCTTTAAAATTAGACGTTACGAAACGCGAAGAATCGCTTGCTGTTGTTCAAAAAGTTCAAGAACATTTCGGAACCATCGATATATTAATCAATAATGCGGGTTATGCTTTACACGGTGCGGTCGAAGAAGCTTCAGAAAATGACGCTAGAGCACAATTTGAAACTAATTTCTTTGGTACTTTATGGCTTACACAAGCGGTTTTACCTATTATGAGAAACCAAAAAAGTGGTCATATTATTCAGGTTTCTTCGATTTTAGGTTTGGCAACACTTCCTTTAGTAGGACTATATAACGCTTCAAAATTTGCTTTGGAAGGTTTAAGCGAGACTTTGGCGACAGAAGTAAAACCATTTGGCATCAATGTGACTTTGGTAGAACCAAACGGATTCGCGTCTAATATTTGGCATAACGAAATTAAAAGTGAAAGCAATCCTGCTTACGATGGACTTAGAAAAGCGGTAGCTGAGGCTGAAAATGATTTTGGGAAAGTAGAAGCTACAGCTCCAGCAATTCTAAAATTAATTCAAACAGAAAACCCTCCATTGCGTTTGCTTTTAGGAAGAGTGGCGTTGCCATTTGTTAAGCAAACTTACGAGCAAAAATTAAAAACGTGGGAAGAATGGAAAGACGTTTCTGTTGAAGCGCACGGATAATTTAAATTTCTGATTTAGTTGAAAAAGCGAGACAATTCTCTTCTGAGAAGTCTCGCTTTTTTTATGATTTAAATTTCATCTTCGTTTTTCTTCGGATCAAACAGCATTGCAGTACACAAACAATTTTTTCTTTCTTTACTTAATAAAATCGGGCAATTAATGCAGCTTTTACAGCTTTCCCAAAAATGTTCGTCTTTTGTTAGTTCGGCGTATGTAACGGGTTCAAAACCGAGTTCATGATTCATTTTCATAACGGCTAGGCCAGTTGTTAAGCTAAATATAAGTGCATTAGGATATTTTTTGCGACTAAGCTCAAAAATCTTTTTCTTGATTTTTTTAGCTAATCCCGTATTTCTAAATTCAGGAGCGACAATTAATCCAGAATTCGAAACATAACGGCCATTTTCCCATGAAGAAATAAAAGCAAAACCAGCCCATTTTCCATTTTTTGCAAATGCGATAACGGCTTCACCTTCTTTCATTTTTTTCGAAAGCAATTCAGGAGATCGACCTGAGATGCCAGTTCCGCGGGCTTTCGCAGATAATAAAGTTTCTTTGCAAATTTCATTTAAATAAAGAGTATGTTCGGCTCTTGCTTCTTCAATTAAAATATCATTAGCTCCATTAATTTTTTCTGTTAAAGAAAAAATTGGTGTGTTTATTCTATTCGGAATGGTTTTCATTTTAATACTAAGCTATTTTAGTAATAAGCATAACCGTAATAAATAGAACTACTGTAAAAACCATTAAGTTGACTAATCTGTCTTTATTTCGTCTCGATTTATTTGAAAAATACGCTTTTGTGATTTCTTTACTTCTGTTTTTATTTGTTTTCATCGTTAAATGTTTTAGAATTAAAAAGCGTGTTTTTATAAGATAACAACGCTATTAACCTTTAAAAAACAAAAGGCGTGCCACAGCAACTCAAAACAGCCTAAACATTTCATTATAAAACAAATAACAAAAGCCGAATCGTAATCAATTTATAAAAGTCTATCAAAATGATAAACATATATTCAAAATGGAAGGGGTAAAAATAAAAAAGCTCTAAATCAAAATTTAGAGCTTTCGGTTTGCTATATTTTAGAAAAAATTAATCCCACTGATTTGTTTTTGAAACCGCAAATTTTCCAGCGCCAGTAAAAAACAAAGCAACAGAACCTAAAAGATAAAGCATTAGCAATTCATTTGCATAACCTCCATGTTCGCTAATGGAGAAAATATCTTGAGCGTGAGCCATTGCAATTGCTACAACGCAAGTCACAGCTAGAAGAACAGCCGCAATTCTGGTTCTGAAACCTAATAAGATTGCAATTGGCGCTAAAACCTCACCAATATACACTGCATAACCAAAGGCTCTCATATTTTCAACAAGAAATGAAATTCCGTGAATCAATTTGGCAATACCATGAAAAAGCATTAAACCTCCAACGCTGATGCGCAATACTAATACTCCTAAGTCTGAGTTTTTTGAAATCATAATAATTTTATTTGGCTTTTAAAGTTTACGTAAATTCGATTTATAAAAAATCTAAAATACAACATTTTGTTATACGGCAAACAATATTATTTGGAATTATTTTAAATAATATTTGTTTCACGCGGATTCAAAATGATTTAAGCAGATTAACGCTGATTTTAATTTTTTGCTACAGATTGAGCAGATTAAAAAAAATAGTTCAAAAAACTATGTGAATTTAAGCAAGTGAAACGCCTTAATAGACAAAGTGAAACTATGATTCTATGTGTTAAAAAAATCTGCTACATCTGCTTAAATCATTTTGAATCTGCGTGAAACCTAATTTCTAACTAAATTTACCAAACAAAATTCTTCGAAATGATTATAAGAAAAGCCAAACTATCCGATGCAGCATCCATTGCTCCTATTCTATTATTGGCAATGGAAGATATCGTTTACAAGTTCATCAAAAAAGAAGATTACGATTCTGCAAAAGATTTTCTGCAGTATTTCATTCAAAAAGAAAACAATCAATATTCGTATCAAAATTGCTTTGTTGCCGAAGAAGATGATGAAATCATTGGTGCAGTAAATATTTATAACGGCTCCGATTTAGAGGCTTTAAGAAATCCAATAATTGAATACGTCAGAAGCAATTTTAATCCTGAATTTGATCCCGAATGGGAAACCAGAGCTGGTGAGTTTTACATTGATTCCTTGGGCGTGAATCCGAAATATCAGGGAAAAGGTATTGGATCAAAAATACTTCGCTTTTTGATTGATGAATATGTAATTAAAAACAATCAAACTTTAGGATTATTAGTTGAAGAAGATAATCCGCTGGCTAAAAATCTCTATTTAAAACTCGGATTTCAAGTTGCTGGCGAAAAAACTTTGGTTGGAAAAAGACTGGAACACCTTCAAATTAGCCCGAAAACATTGAGATTATAATTTTTTTTATATTTTTTTTCAAAATTTTGTCCAATTCTGAAAACTCAGTTGTCATTAGAGTATAACATTTAAAATTATACATCATGGAAACTAGAATTAACGTATTCGAAAAAGGTCAAAAAGCAGTATCAACATTATTTGGAATCACTGGTTATTTGAAAAAATCAAATGTAGAAAGATCACTTTTCGAATTAATCGAATTTAGAATTTCACAAATCAACAATTGCGCTTATTGCATCGATATGCACACCAAAGAAGCGATCGCCCATGGCGAAACCACACAACGTCTATTTGGTTTAAGTGCTTGGAAAGAAACTCCTTATTTTACAAAAAGAGAAAGAGTTGCACTTGCTTACGCTGAAGCCGTAAATGCTTGCGATGTGCCAGACGAAATCTATGAAATCGCAAGAGCTGAATTTTCTGAAGAGGAATTAATCGATCTTACCTTAGCAATCGGAACAATCAACATGTGGAATCGCCTTAATATCGCTTTTGCGAATACTCCAGGAACTTACAGAGTGGGCCAATTTGGATAAATAATCTGGGCTGTTTTTATTTTGACAAAAACACTAAATTTATATCATTATAAAAACAGCTTCTTTTTATAAATCATTAAAACGAATCAAAATGAACGAATTTATATTAATTTTCAGAAGAGATTTTTCAACTAAAGAACTTCAGCCGTCACCGGAAGAATATCAGCAACATTTGCAACAATGGCAAAACTGGTTTGGAAGTTTGGCAGCACAAGACAAACTTGCAAGACCTTTACAACGTTGGGACGGAAAAGGAAAACTGGTCACTTCAAACAAAGGAATTACAGACGGACCTTTTGTAGAAATCAAAGAATCGATTGGTGGATTAATCGTTATTAAAGCCAAAGATTATGATGAAGCTTCGGCAATTGCACAAGATTGCCCAATCCTGAATTTTGGCGGAAATGTTGAAATTAGAATGGCGGTCTAAATAATTATAAATTATGAGTTATGAATTATAAGTTATTTCTTTTTCTAAAACTTATAATTCATAACTCATAACTCAAAATTTACACTTTTGGAAAAAGAACTTATACCCAATTTATTCAGAACGGAATACCAGAAAATTGTTTCTGTGCTTTGCAATTTGTTTGGTATTCATCATATTGAAATTGCCGAAGATATTGTAAGTGATACTTTTTTGGCTGCTTCTGAAACTTGGGCTATAAAAGGAATTCCAGATAACCCGACCGCTTGGCTTTATACCGTTGCAAAAAACAAAACCAAAAATCATTTTAAGCGAAATGATATTTTTGAGAAGAAAATTGTAACCGAAATCAAATACAATTCGCCACTTCATAATCCTGAAATCGAAATTGATTTATCGGAACAAAATATAGCTGATAGTCAGCTGGCGATGATTTTTGCGGTTTGTAATCCTTGCAATTCAGATGAAGCGCAAATTGCTTTGGCGTTGAATTTATTATGCGGTTTTGGAATAAATGAAATTGCAGATGCTTTTTTATCTAATAAAGAAATGATTTACAAACGAATAAATCGAGCCAAAGAAAAACTCAAAGAAGAAAACATCAAAATCAAAAGTCCGAATATTGCTGAAATCAAAGACCGAATCGATACCGTTTTAAAAACGATTTATCTGCTTTACTCAGAAGGTTACTACTCGACTTCTCAAAATACGACTTTACGAAAAGATCTTTGTGCTGAAGCCATGCGCCTAGTCTACTTATTGATTCAAAATTCGGCAACAAATTTGCCAGAAACAAATGCTTTGATGGCGTTGATGTGTTTTCATTCTTCCCGATTTGAAGCTAGGACTTCAGAAAACGGCGAAATTATTTTGTATGAAGATCAAAATGAAACTCTTTGGAATCAAGAATTGATTGATCGTGGCACTTATTTCTTAGGAAAATCATCCATTGGAGATACGCTTTCAAAATATCATATTGAAGCTGGAATCGCCTATTGGCATACGCTGAAAAGCGATACTTCGGAAAAATGGAAAAACATACTGGAGCTCTACAATCATTTGATTATTTTAGAATATTCGCCAATTGTAGCGTTGAACCGAACTTTTGCCTTATCAAAAGTAATGGGAAAAAAAGAAGCCATCATCGAAGCCGAAAAACTGAATTTGACTGATAATCATTTCTATTATTCATTACTGGGCAATTTGTATACTGATATTGACAATTTGAAGGCAAAGAATAATTTTGAAAAGGCTCTAGGTCTGGCCAAAACTCATTCGGATAAAAATATTATTAATAAAAACATTTTGGAACTTTCTTCTAAAATAGAGCATAACGAAAAAAAATTAAAAAATGGGCAGTAACTTATCTGCCCATTTTTATTGCTCAAAAAAATTAAAATCGGCTTATAAAAAAATCTTTTTAAAGGCTTATTTTATTCTTAGGCCTACTACTTAAAATAAAAAAACAAAAAAAATATCCGTTGGCGAAAGTAGCAAGATGTGAAACTAAAAAAATCACTATAAATAGTGATTTTTTGTTTTAGACCTAAATAAATTTAAAAGTTTGAAGCAAATTCTTTAGCGAAATCTTCTAATTTGATTTTTCCATCAATTGACGTTTTGTTTTTCAGAAAATCTTCAGCTATTGCACCACTTCTTAAACCTGTTCCCATTTCGGTATATAAACCTGCAATTTCTTCCGGCAATCCAGCTTGAGCCATACCGTTTAAGGCTTGCTCATCCGTGAATTCAATCCAAGGCAATTCTGGTTTTCCAATGGCATTTCCAAATACTTTCGCAACATCAGCCGGCGTACGAACATCGCTTACAATGTAACGAACATTTTTACCAGAACCTGTTTTTTGCAATTCTTCGGCAACAGCCATCGCAATATCATTTGGATGCACATACGGAATTACAGTCGAAGCTGGAAAATTAGATCCAATAATTCCCGCTCCTTTTATCATTGGAACATCGTGATAAAAATTCGTGTAAAAAAATCCAGCACGAAGAAAAGTTATCGAAATGTTTTCTAATGCTTGGTATATTTTTTCAATAGTATAAAGTCCTGCAATTGGCCCAGTTCCATTTGGTAAATCAGCACCAATACTGCTTAACATAACAACACGTTTAACACCTGATTTTTGAATTGCTTCAGCAAAAGCTTGACCTGCTGTTTTCATATTTTTTAAAATATTTGAACCGCCCATATTTGGAGGTGTCATCACATAAATTGCATCAGCTCCCGTAAATGCTTTTTCTAAAAAAGAAGCATCATGCATAGACCCAATTGCTGGTTTTGCGCCTAAAGCTTCAATTGCTTCGCTTCTTTCAGAATTATTGCTTATAACAGTTACTTCATGTCCAGAAGCTACAAGTTTTTGTACTAATGGTTTGCTTACGTTCCCTAAAGAACCTGATATTGTAATTTTCATAATGATATATTTTTTTATTATCTGGAACAAAGGTATATTTGTACTTACTTTTAGACAAGTACTTACCCTAAAGTATGCACAAATGACAGCAATAAAAGAATCTTCGACTATTCAGGAAAACAAGCAATATGCCTTGGAAAAATGCCCTGTAACGTATGTTATGGAAAAAATTGGTGGCTATTGGAAACCTATTATTTTATATCATCTTTCTGGTGGAAGTCAGCGTTATAGCGAATTAAAAAGAGCGATTCCGGCTGTAAGTGAGAAAATGTTGATTCAACATCTAAAACAACTTGAGGCCGATAATCTTATTATTAGAGAAGCAAAACCTGTAGTTCCTCCTTTTGTAACGTATCGCTTAAGTCCAGCAGGAAATGGTTTGATGCCTGTGATTCAAGCCATGGCAGAATGGGCGTTTATTGATAGGGAAAAAGGGTTTCTTTAGAGGGGCAAAGGCTCAAAGTAACAAAGTAACAAAGTAACAAAGGGACAAAGGGACAAAGGGACAAAGCTTTTACTATATAGCAAACCCGACAGGTTTTAAAAACCTGTCGGGTTTAATATTTTGTGAAAGAAAGGAAACTTTGTCCCTTTGTTACTTTGTCTCTTTGAACCTTATTTAGTTACCTCTTCAAATTATTTGATAAATGAACTGCCGTTAAAGCAAATCCGTTTTTTAAATAGACTTTTTGCGCTGTATTATTTGTGAAAGCAGTATCCAAAACTACATAATCTTTGTTGAGCGAAATCGCAATTTCTTCAACATGTTTCAATAGTTGTGTTGCTAAGCCTTTCCCACGATGAGTTTCTAAAGTACACAAGTCGTCAATATAAATGATATTTCCACTATGGAGTGAAGTCATAATTCTGTAACCGGCAAAAGCAACCACTTTATTATTGTCTATTATTCCAGCAATGCTGTATTTCTCATTTTTCATCATTTCGGCAATTGTAGGTTGCCATTTTGTTTTATCCAAATGTGGTCTTAAAACAAAAGCAACATCCCAGCATTGTTCAATTTCTGATTCGGTTTCAATTTTTTTGATTTGATAAATCGTGTCCATAATTCTGTTTTTATTCAAAATTATGACAGTCATCAAAATTTAAAATAACCCAATTTTAAAATCAATAATGGTCCAGTGAAATGGACCGCAGATAACACGGATTGAACAGATTGTCGCGGATTTTATCTATTACAAACATATAAAGTTTATACTTTTAAAACAACAAAAAATTATCAATGGGAATCCGTTCAATCCGTGTTATCTGTGGCCTATCAAAAATTTGATAAAAAGACTTTTTTCAAAATTGTAAAAGCTTGTTCCATTTCATTTTCGTTTAAAGAAGCAAATCCCATTCTGATTGCATTTGTTTGGAAAAAATCATTTTTGTAAAATCTTCCATTGCTGATGGAAAGCCCATTTATTGCCGCTTCATCAGACATTTTTATCAAATTAATGCGCTCATGAAAATTGGCCCAAACCGCAAGTCCGCCTTCCGGAATTTTAAATTCAATTTCATTTTTAAAATCCGATTGCAGTATATTACAAAAATGATTTCGACGCTGTTTGTAAATTTTTAATGATTTTCTGAAATGCCGTTCCATTTCTCCGTTTTCAAACATTACGGCAAATGCTTCTTCTAAAAGTGTATCGCCTTGCCTATCGATCATTTTTCTCAGAGATGATGTTGCTTCAATAAACGCAGATGGCCCAACCATAAAACCTATTCGCAAAGCAGGTGCAAAAGTTTTAGAAATCGATCCGATATAAATCACATTTTGATTGTGATCAATGCTTGCCAAAGGCAAATAAGGTTTGTTTTCGTAATGAAAATCAAAATCATAATCGTCTTCAATAATCGCAAAACGATATTGTTTGGCAAGATTCAGTAATTTCAAACGGCGTTCCATGCTCATTGTAACGCCCGTTGGACAATGATGATGCGGAATGACATAAACTGCTTTTATTTTTTTATGCTTCAGAATTTCTTCCAAATAATCAATATCCATTCCGTTTTCGTCAATTGGAATACGTTCCAAATTTGCTCCCGAATATTGAAACGTTTCATCGGCTGTAGTAAAACTTGAAACGCCAACAGCAATTGTATCATTCACATTCAAAAGTAATTGCGAAGCCAAATAAATTCCCATTTGACTGCCTTTCGTAATGATTATATTTTCAGGAGAAATTGATAGACCGCGAGTATTTGAAAGATAATTGCAAATTGCAACACGCAAGTTTTCTGATCCTAATGAACTTCCATATTTCAAGAAATTTTTCCCATAGAATCTCCGAGACAAACTTCTGTATTCGCGCATTAATTGGTCAATTGGTGCCAAGCGAACATCTGGAAAACCATCATCAATAATGATTGAATTTTTACCCGATTTCGTTCCCGAAGTACTAATTTCCTTTCGAAATTTATTTTCCCAAATAAAGCCTTCTTGAGATTGATTACTGCTTTCTGGCAATTTTATTTTTGAAATTATCGGAAGCTTAGAAAGTACAAAAACGCCTTTTCTATCAATTGATTCAGCCCAGCCTTGACTTATTAATTCTTCATAAGCCAATTTTACCGTATTTCTGTTGATTCCGATAAGTTCTGCCAATACGCGGGAACTCGGCAAAATGTCTGAGGGTTTGAGTGTTCCGTTAGTAATCAAAGTGATAAACGTATTGCAAACCTGAATGTAAAGCGAAATCGAAGATTCGCGATCCACTTGAATTAATGATTTATATGGCAACATCTGGGCTGTGGTTTTTATTAAAATTGGCACACAAATTTACCCAACATCTTTTTACTTTTACATAAAAAATTATCCAAATGAAAAATATATCCTTATCAAATGCCGGTCTTATATTGAGAATCTTTTTAGGAATTACGATGCTTTCTGCTGTTGCAGACCGTTTTGGCTTTTGGGGTGCGCCCGGAGCACCTGGCGTAGCGTGGGGAAATTGGGACAATTTTATTGCTTATACACAAACCCTAAACTCATTTGCAGGCAAATCTTTAGCAGAAATTTTGGGTGCTGTTGCTACTTTTTTCGAAATCACTTTTAGCCTTCTTTTAATCATCGGATTTAAAACGAGATATGCTGCGCTAGGAACAGCAGGATTAATGTTGCTTTTTGCAGTTTCTATGTCGATTGCCATTTCTATAAAAGCGCCTTTAGATTATTCTGTTTTTACCAGTTTTGCTGCGGCTTTGACACTTTCTGCAATTGAGAAAACTTCTTTTTCTTTAGATAAGTAACAAAGGGACTAAGTAACAAAGAGACAAAGAGACAAAGAGACAAAGTAACAAAGTAACAAAGTTGCAAAGGTTTCTTTTCTGTGACAAAATATTAAACCCGACAGGTTTTAAAAGCCTGTCGGGTTTGCTATAAAAAAAACTTTGAACCTTTGTAACTTTGAACCTTTGCCCCTTTGATCAAAATTTATTCATAAGAATACAATTTTATCTTTTGAATTTCGTAATCATCAACGGCAATTCTGAGATGTCTTCCTTGATGCGTTTGATCTCCGTTGAAATGTCGAATGGTTTTCCATTTTCCATTTTCAAATTTTCCTTGATCGGTTTTTAAAATTCCGGCATTCAGATTTTTATCTTTTAAACATTTAAAAGTTACTACAATTCCAGAACCTGCAATATAAAATTCGTCTGGAGCAATTTCAATAATGATTGCGCTGGTCATCGGCCAAATTGCTTCTTTAGCTCCATCTGACCAATTTAAGGTATAATCGTGTTTAAATGTAAATTCATAATTCCCAAGCTGAATAATTTGCGAGGCATTTTCTTTATCCAACAAAACTCCATCAATTTTTCCTTGTCCTTTATTTGCTTCAATAACAGGGGTTAATTGCGCAATTAATTCATAAATTTTGCCTAGAGGTTCTTTCTTTGCATCAACAACAGATTCGATAGAAAAAGGCGAAAAACCAATGGCTTCGTAATGTCCGATTGCATACAAACCTTTGAACGGAGCAGTCGCATCAAAACGATGTTCCGGAATAAACAACGGATCACCCTGACGCGTAAAAAGATCGTTCCAATGCTTGAAGTTAGGATTATAAAAATCGGGAGAAAGAAAATCAATTGAATTTCCTGCCGCTTTCCAAATATCCATTACATGTGGCAATGGGCCTGCACTTGGATATTCGCCCGGCTTCTTTTCTGGCGCATTTAAAGCGGCGTTTACAAACATCGGAATTGAATAGGCTTCTTTTCCTGATTTGGTAATCTTATTCGTAAACAGAGAAAAATACCAAGCCATGAAAATTTCATCAGTTTGAAGCCCTTTTCCAAAAACTTCTTCCCAATTTCCTTTTGTTTTAAAGCCATTTTTTTTCCAGATTTCTAGAAATTCGGGAACAAGTTTTTCTTTGTTTTGCTGAAGGTATTTTAATAATGCTGCTGGCACTTCTTTCTGAAAGGCACTATTTGCTTCGGGAGAATAATCTCTCGCTGTAGGCAACATTCCAATTTCATTTTCAACCTGAATCATGATTACCGTTTGTTCTTTTTGATCAAAATCTTTTATATGCTTCATCAGTTTCTGAAAAGCATTAGAATCGGCGGTTAGATTATTTTCGCTGAAAGGCGTCAAGATTTCATGACTTTTATTCTTGTCGTCTTTAATTCTTGGATATTTTTTCTGATTCAGTTTAACCCATTCTGGCGCGTGGCTTGACATGCTGTTTTTCCAAGATCCAAACCAAAGAAAAACTAGTTTTAAATTCTCTTTTCTTGCTCTAAGAATCAAATCATCTACCAATGAAAAATCAAACTTGCCTTCCTCCTTTTCGATTAACTCCCAATAAATTGGCGTCAAAACTGTATTTAAATTCATATCAGTCAGTTTGGGCCAAATTGGCTCCATACTTTCCATGGTTGTTGCAGAAGAATTCCCTAATTCTCCCCCTCGGATTATAAAAGGATTTCCGTTGACGATCAATTGTGTTTTGTTTCCTTTTTTTTGAAGATGCGGAATGTTTTGGCCAAAAGCAAACTGCATCATCAATAAAACACTCAAAAGAAAACTGTTTTTTAGAATATTAAACATGCTTTTAATTTTGATATTAAAACTAAACAAAGCAGCTTTGCCAAAGTTTGAAACTTTGACAAAGCCTTTTTGATTTTGATCGAGACGATTTAATTTTCTCAATCGTTTTTAAATATTACTTCTTTACTAACTCACCAGAGAATCCAGCACTTACGTCTTTTCCTGCAAGTCCGTCTGCAGTTCCTTTGTACGCATGTTTGCGCGCATAATTTGCATCCCAAAGATTTGGAGATTCATTTGGAAGCCAGAATTCATGTTCTTTAGCATTATCTGAGACTCCCCAAATTGTAATTCCGTATTGTTGTGCTTTCGGAATGTATTTTTTATACATATCAATAACATACTGATACATTGCCGCTTGAGATGCTTGTTGTTCAACTGTTGGCGTAGCAGTTCCTAATCTGATATCTAATTCAGAAATCTTAATTAATTTTCCTGAAGCGGCTAATTTTTGGAACATCTGAACAATTTTATCTTTATCAGTAGTCAGCGAAATGTGCATTTGCGTTCCAATTCCGTCAACTTGTGCTCCTTTGCTTTCAATGTATTTTACATATTCGATTAAACCATCACATTTGTCTAATCTTGACTCTAAATTATAATCGTTGATGAAAAGCTTATCAGTTGCATTACCATTTGCACGTGCTAATTTAAAAGCCGTTACAGCGTAATCTTTTCCTAAATATTTCACCCATGAAAAATAATCTGTTGCAGTGTCACCTTCACTTCCATTTCTTAAAGTTCCATCTTCTTTCATTGGTTCATTTACAACATCCCATGCAAAAACACTTGTTTTGTAATGGTTCATCATTTTAGAAATCCAATCTGCCATTGCATCACCAATGATTTTTGTTTTTTCAGCATCTGTTTTGTCGATGTTTACCGGTGGTGTTGCGCCTCCTGAGGTAGCTCCGTCAGTTACTACAACATTATCAATATAATATGTTCCGGCAGCTCCTCCTAAATCAAAGTTTAATCCTGTCTCAGTTCCGTTTCCTTTGAACTTCCACTCTACAAGTTTCCATGTTGTAGAAGTCGCTTGATCCCCTTGATAATGAGCAGTTGTTCCTGTTGTTGAACAACGTACAGAACCAGGTGCTTCTGAACGAATCATATACGAAATTGTGTAATCTTTGTCTAAAGTCATCTTCGTCGTAAAATCAGCATGAATTTGTGTTTTCCATTGATTTGCTGCATCACTTGTTGCATTTACGACTTTCATTGCTCCATTTCCTTCATATGCATTTGCAGCAGTTGCTTGACTTAAAGCATCAGTCGCTCCATTGTATCTTGACCAACCTGTCAAATCAGTATCAAACTTGCCATTTGCAATTAAGTTACTTACCGTTGCGGCAGCATCCAAATCAACAACCGCTAAAGTATTTACATCAATCAAATAAGTTACGTTTGGCAAATAACCTAAATCAATATTGAACTGAAAACTTGTGCTTCCCGTTTTAAAATCGCCGGGAGCCAATTTAATTTTAACTTGTTGCCAAGAAGATGTTGTAGCAAAAGCTTCTGTCCAAGATCCTCCCGTATTATACCAATCTTTGTACGGATATTGATTTGATAAAGATGCATTAAAAGAAAGACGTCCCTTGCCTGCAACATCAGATTTAATGTAAAATGAAATCTCATAATTATGTCCAGAAACAATTGGAACATTTGGTGATGTCAACTGCAAATTGTAAGCAGCGGAAGAAGTTGCGCTAGACTGTAATTGAACAGCCTGTGAAGTGCTGGTAAGTCCCGAATTTGCAACAACCGTTATTCCCTTTCCAGGATTATTTCTTGCCCAATTTGTAAACGCTCCACTTTTTAAGCCTGCAATATCCAAAATATTAGTACCGCTTGAACCCGGAATTACTGTTGGAGCAATAATACCATTCAAATAACTTGCATTTTGGTTGGAATGCCAAACTAATGTATGTCCAAAAACGCTTAAACCAGCCTTTTTTGTTTCGGCAATAAATGCGTCAATCGTTGCAAAATTTATTTCACCTTTTGAGTTTACCATTGCGCCGTGTTTCATAGCATAACCTGGCGTTACTTCATCAAAATTTTCATTTACGATTTTGCGGTATGCTGCGTCGCTCATGTATAAATCGGCTCCAATTCCGTTTCCAAGAATGAAATCACTATAATTTTTTAAAGGTTCGTAACGGCTAATTTTTTCTACTAATTCTAGCGGAAGCTCTGCTCCTGTTACAGCACCATGTTCAGGATCTTTTTCCCAGTCCATTAAATTATCATCGCAAGATGACAAAACCATTAAAGACAAGGCAACTATTGGAAGTATATTTTTATATTTCATTTGGATGCTTTTTTAGTTAAAATCGTTATAAACTGGTGTATTCAGCGATACAATTCTCCAATTGTCTGTGTACACTTTTACAGAAGTTGCTTTTGCAGCAAATTCCACTTCGCTTGCAGTTCCTGTAACATCTTTCAGCTTAACATTTGAATTTTCGAAATATATTCCGAAATTTTGATACGTTGCAGCTTCTCTAAATGCTAGGACAGTTTCGAAAGTATAGGCTTCTTTAGACCAAGCGTAGAATTTATTCAACGGAATTGTAATTGTTGTCCAACCTGTTGTTTTGAAATCTACAGATTTTCCATCTACAATCCATGGAACCCAATTGTAAACTGCACCAGCCCATTCTCCTCCATTAAAATTGTTGATCATACATATTTTTAAGAAACCAGAATCTTTCCAAGCATCTGGAACATAAACATCGAATTGCAATGCTACTTTGTCAAGTGGCGTATTTGCTGGAATATATGGTGTTAATTGTGCTCTCCAGTTGTCTACACCATTTCCTGCTGTCCAAACTTCTGAACAACGGTTTTTACCTGCATCAAAAGAAGCGATACGAGCTGGACGATGTGGTACATATTTCCCTTGAGAAATATTTATAGATCCTATAGTAGCAGATTCTAAATCAGCTGGCTGAATCATACTTGTACTTGTCCCCCAATATCCATGTTGTCCTTGCCCGTCGAAATTAAGCAACAATCCTTTTTTGAAATTGAAACAAGCTGGCGAATAAACACCTCCGTTTGAACCTTCTACAAATAATGAACCTCCAATATCTGAAACACCATTTGGCATTGTAACAGTAAAAAATTCTCCATCAGGATCAGAAACAATTCCTGTCGTTACGGTTACATTTCCAGGGAAAACTACTTTTTTAATTTCAGTTAAGCCACTACCATGTATCAGCACTATTTCACCTGGATTTGGCATTGTATTCGAAATACCATCAATAACAGGTTTTCCTGAACGAATATCAAAGTTGAATGTCGTTTCTGTATTATCATTTACAAAACGAATCGTATTTCTTACGGAAGGATCTGCTTCAATTGTTGGTGTATCAGATGAAACACTAACAATCATTGAATTATCAGAAACAAAAACCACATTAAAATAAGTCGAATATCCGTTAATGAATACTTTTCTTAAGCCTGTAAATCCAGAGCCTTCGATACGCAATGTTTGACCTAAACGAGCAAAATTTACTTCTCTGTCTGGAACAGATGAGTTTACATCTTCCAGAAACACTTTGCTTATTACTATTTGTTTGCTTGCATCATCATTACTATCGCAGGAAGTAAATAGTATACTAAAAACCATTATTCCAAGAAGTGCAATGGGTGCCCAAAACTTTTTATTTAAAATATATTTCATATTAATCTTTCTTTTAGATTAGTTATTTCAGATTATTAGAATAAGTCTTTGATTTTTTCTTCTGTAAATTGATACGGAACTGGATTCTCTCTCAACAATGGATTCTGAACCAATTCAGATTCTGGATAAGGCAAAAGAAAAATCGTTGCATCAATTACGCCAATAGAACGTGGGCTACTGCTTTTTGAAGCATCAACAGAAACTGTGTTTGTTGCTGTATCATACAAAATTGGCACAATAGTTCCTCTGTTTTGAGCTGTGATATAATTGATTACTTCTTGTTGCTTGTAATATGATCTGCGAACTAAATCATACCAATATTGCCCTTCCATGCACAATTCAACTCTTCTTTCATGAATAATATCAGCATAAGTCAATGTTGCTTTTGGATCAAGACCTGCACGAAAACGAAGCAAGTTAATAGCATTTACCGCATTTGCATCGGCTGTTGAAGTGCTGTTTCCTAATGTAGCTTCAGCATAATTCAAATAAACTTCTGCCAAACGCAACATATAAGTATTTAAACCTGAATTCATACGAGTCGTTTTAGGATTATCTTTAGTCGAACCTACAACTCCTTTTTTCACTGTTAGGAAATCATTTCCGTGATCAACTGTGTAACCTCCATTTGCTTTATTGATGTCGGCATAATGATCTTTATTTCCCATCCAAGTTTCTTTACGACGCAAATCTTTAGATTCATATTCTTGTAAAACATTATATGAAGCTCTTGTCCAATATCCCCAAGCCGCATCATCGCCTGTAATATCAGACCCTAACGCAAAATAGGCTTGTTGCGTATTGTTTACGCCATAATCACCATTTGGAACCCATTGAAGCGCAAACATTGATTCTGGATTGTTGTTGTTATCAATTTTAAACAAATCAGCATAATTTAACATTAATTTATACGGACCAGAATTGATTACTTTTTCTGCCGCTTTTTTAGCCAAATCAAGATATTCTTGCTTGCGAGTGCCACTGTTTGGATTATCGCTTACTCCTGAAAAAGATAGATAAACACGAGAAAGCATTCCGAATGCACTGTATTTTGTTAAACGTCCAGCTTGACCTGCTTGCTCTGGAAGATATTTTGCAGCAAATTCTAAATCGCGAATCGCAAATTCATAAACATCTTTCATCGGGTTTTTATTTACTACAGGATTTTTCACCAATTCTCTAGGATCTGTAGAAATAATTACATCTCCCCAAAGCGATGCCAAATACCAGTAAGCAGTTCCTCTCATAAAACGAGCTTCGGCAATGTATTTGTTTTTAATAGTTGCATTTACATTACTATCTGTTATTCCGTTTATAACATTGTTTGATTGCTGTACCACATTGTACAATGATCCCCACGCCGAAACTAAAGGCCCGGTTAATCCTGTTTCAGACAAATCAGTAAACGGGTAAACGTAATCTGAATAGGGTGCATATAAATTGTCAGAACGACCATCACCTAAACCATAGTAGAATTTATCATTAAAATCAAACCAAACCTTATTGTAAAGTGGTCCTGTCGCAGCCTGAAAATCGGCTTCAGACTGATAAAAATTTTCTTTTGTAATTTGATCTTCAGGTTCAACATCTAAAAGATCACTGCAACTAGTCCAAACAAATGGTAATGCGATCAAAAGAACCGAGTATAATATTTTTTTTGTTTTCATTGTCAGCAAAATTTTAGAAATTAACATTTAATCCAAGTGTCGTAATCATTGGCGAAGGATAACGACCGTTATCAATACCACTTAAAAGCGCATCTTGATTCAGAGAACCTACTTCAGGATCATATCCTTTGTATTTTGTAAAAGTCAATACATTTTGAGCATTTGAATAAACTCTGATGTTTGAAATTCCGTATTTAGAATATAATTTCTGAGGAAGATTGTATCCAATTGAAATGTTTTTAATTCTCACATAAGAACCATCTTCTACAAAACGATTGCTGAAACGGTAATTTGATGTAGAAGAAGCTGAAGACGCCGCGATTCTTGGCATATAAGGATCTCCTCCAACGATTTGAACATTACGATAATCATTTGGCCCTGTTGGATCAATTAATTCCAATTGTGCATATCCTAAAGCCGAAGTCAATAAATTGGTATTTTCTCTAGGATTTTCCAACCATCTTCTTTGATAGTTTACAACATCATTTCCATAAGAACCGGTAACAAAAATATTTACATCAAAACCTAAGAAAGAAAACGTGTTATTGACACCAAAAGTGAAATCAGGATTTGGATTACCAATATAATCGCGATCTTTCTCGTTGATTACGCCGTCTTTATTGATGTCTTCAAAAATATAATCTCCAATCCAAACACCATTTTCACCAATTTTCATTCCTTCTGGCAAAGCAGTTGGCTGTACTACTCCGTTTTTATCTTTATAATAGAAATCAGTAGCGTTTTCAAAACGTCCAATTACTTTGTAACCGTAGAATTGCCCAATTGGCTGACCAACAGCAGTACGCGTAACAGTTGTCACATCAGAACCTTGCTGAATGCTTTTATTCAAAATTCCTGTTTCAGTATTCAAAGCAAGAACTTTGCTTCTGTTCATTGAAAAAGTAACATTTGATTTCCAAGTGAAATTTTTTCTATCCATATTCAAGGTATTCAATGTAAACTCGATACCTTTATTTTCAAGCGAACCAACATTTACCCAAGGAGAAGATGTAGCACCTTGGCCAGTTGTACCTACATAAGCTGGAAGCGGCAAAGCCAAAAGCAAATCATCAGTCTTTTTATAGTAAACATCTGTAGTCAATTCGATTCTGTTGTTCAAGAAACCTAAATCAAGACCTACGTTTGTTTGAGAAGATGTTTCCCATTTTAAATCTTTATTTGCTGTATTTGCTGCAAGAAGTCCTGTTCCCCAATTTGTTGCAGAAGCATTATAAGTTGACGTATAAGCAAAGTTTGGTACATTTTGATTTCCTACTTCTCCCCAACCAGCACGTAATTTCATATTACTTACTGCTTTGCTGTCTTTTAAAAATTCTTCATTTGAAATTTTCCAAGCTACAGCTGCAGATGGAAACCAACCCCAACGATTTTCTTCAGCAAATTTTGAAGAACCATCACGACGAATAGTTGCTGTCAATATATACTTGTCATTATACGTATAGATCAATCTACCAAAATACGATTTCAAAGCGCTTGTATTACTTGCATTTGAGTTTTTTGCCGTTGTCGCATCTCCTGCATTTAAGTCTGTTGCACCATTTGTCAAATATCCTGAACGGTAACCGTAAAGATTTTCCCAATGCGACTCTTGCATCTCTTGAAAAACGGTTGCATTAATATTATGCGAACCAAACGTTTTATTATAATTCAACGAATTTGTCCAAAGCCAAAAATCACTATTTGATTTTGTTCTTGTTCCTTCACGAACGTCATTTACAAGTGCTCCAAAAGTATATGACGGACTGAAAGTATAATTATTTACAAAACTATAATCTAAAGAGTATTGTGTTTTGAATTTCAAGTCTTTAGTAAAACTGATTTCAGCATAAGTGCTGGCTCTCATATTATAATTGATATTGTGATTGTCTTTGATAGAAGCCAATCCAATTGGATTATTTTGCACAAATTCAGTTGTATCTGGACCATCAAAAGTTCCATCTGCGTTACGAACTGCCACGTTTGGGGTTTGCTTAAGAGCAGTCAAAATCAAGGCATCATCAGATACTGTTGTAGTTTGATTTGTTTTGCTCAATGCAAAATTTACCCCTACTTTAAAATAGCTTTTAAGTTGAGAATCTACAACACCTCTTAAGTTAAAGCGATCAAAACCAGACCCAATCGCGATACCTTCTTGATCCACATATCCAATTCCCATTGCATAAGTAGTAGCATCTGTACCTCCAGAAGCTGATAAATTGTAACTCTGCATCAATGCGGTATCAAAAAGTTCCTTTTGCCAATCTGTTCCTTCTCCCAATAAATCAGTTCTGATGAAAGTATTGTCACGTTGTACAATTCCTAAATCAGCACGGGTGTTTTTAAGCTCGCCATATTGTTTTAAATTAAGCAAATCCAAGTGTTTTGGAATCTCTTGCCAGCCTACATAACTGTCAAAGTTAACTGCCATTTCTCCCTTTTTTCCTCGTTTGGTTGTAACTATAATTACTCCATTTGCCGCACGTGATCCATAAATTGCAGTTGCTGAAGCATCTTTTAAAACATCCATCGACAAAATATCTGAAGGATTAATAAAAGACAACGGATTCGAATTTGCAGAACTTGCCGTACCGTCGATAATAACACCATCAATTACATATATAGGTTCATTTGATCCGTTTAACGAACTTATACCACGAATACGAACCGAAGAACTTGCTCCAGGCGCACCACTGTTAGCTTGCATTTGAAGCCCTGCTACACGTCCTTGCAAAAGTTGATCGACAGTCGTTGCAACAGATTCTGTTACTGCTTTGCTAGAAATTGAAGAAATCGCCCCAGTCAAATCGCCTCTTTTCATAGTACCATAACCTACTACCACTACTTCTTTAAGGTCATTTAAATCTTCTTGAAGCGTTACATTTATCTTAGTTTGATTTCCAACAGCTACTTCTTTGCTTTTATAACCGATAAAGCTGAATACCAAAACTCCATTTGCAGGCAAAGTGTGAATGGTATACGCTCCATCAAAATTCGAAACTGTTGTAATGTTTGTTCCTTTTACAATGATATTAACTCCAGGTATTGGTCCATTTGCATCTGAAACTGTTCCAGAGACAGTGGTTTGGGCATTTACTGCGGCAGAAAATACAAACATCAGGAATAACATTCCCAGATTTTTAAAATATTTCCATTTGCTTTTAGTAATTAAAAAGTTAGTCATAAATGGTTAATTTAATTAGTTAATAGTTTGGTTAGTTAGTTGGTCATTTTAAACAGGACTTTTTACAGCTTGCATTTGAATCATAATGAAAGCCTAAAAGAAATCTTTGTTTGAACAAATATATATAAAATACAACAACACACAACCGGTTGTGCAATTTTTTTATTTGAATAATTAAAAAAAACTAAGATTAAAAAATACATAATGCAATTATTTTACCAAATATTTAAAAATTCATCAAAACAGCAATTAGTAATCACGAAAACGTTGTAGATAAATTAGTCTTTTGTTAAAAAAACCAAAAAAAATGCAAAAATTAAAATTTCGACTTTTTACTTCTCTTCCTTACAAGTTTCTCAAAATAGCTTTGTAAGTAGTTTAAAGGCAATGACGATGAATCACACGAAATTCCGAGAGCGTCATATTTTATTCAGAAAAATAGACTTAAAAGGCAATCGGTTGTTTTTAAAATCAAAAAAACTCCCGCCAAAGTGAATTGACGGGAGTTATCTTAAAATGAATAAAACACTATAAATTAATATTTTATGCCCTATTGTTATTTGTCTTTATCTTTATTTCTTTTTGAAGATTCTCTCACAAGGACCTCTGTGTTCAAGAATGTAATTTCCTGTACTTCACTTTCTTTAAGTGATTTTAAGTTTTTTATAATGATTTCGGCAGCTGCCTTTCCCATTTTTTCTGCAGGATGTGTGATCGTCGATAAGTTTGGATCTATGATTTCAGAAATTGGATCATTATTAAAACCAATAACTGCCAAATCTTCTGGAACTTTTATGCCTCTTTTCTTTGCTGTCTGAACGGCACTTACCGCGATAATATCTCCAGAAGCAAAAAGTCCATCGGGCAATGGCTTCAAATCAAACAATTTATTGCTGGCTTTTACTCCATCTTCATAAGTAACCGATTTCAAATCGACAATCAATTCGTCAATTATTGGCAAATTATGATCTCTCAAGGCTTCCATATAGCCACGTTTTCTTTCATTGTATAGATTTCCAAATTCAGCACCAGCAGTCAAATGCGCAATTCTCAAACAGCCTTGCTCTATTAAATGTTTGGTTGCTTTATATCCAGCCGAATAATTATCAATAACAACTCTAAAAGTATTGTATTCTTTAGGAACCCTGTCGACGAATACAAGCGGAATATTGTTATTTGAAAATTGCTCAAAATGCGCTGTATCTCTAGTTTCCATGGCAAGAGAGCAAATTACTCCACTTACACGGTTGCTGTACAATGATTTGGCCATATTTACTTCGTCATGATAAGAGTCATGCGACTGCATAATGATAACTGAATAGTCCGATTTTTGCGCTGTAATTTCAATACCACTAATTAGCGATGATAAAAAGGGCTGTGTAACAGTCGGAATCAAAACTCCAATTGTTTTTGTTTTATTGCCACGCAATCCTGCCGCCAGAGTATTGGGAACAAACCCCATTTCTTTGGCTGCTTTCTTGACTTTTTTTATCGTTTTATCACTTATTGAATGATGATCTTTTAAAGCTCTTGAAATTGTGGAAGTCGCTAAATTCAGCTTCTCCGCAATATCGTAGATCGTGACATGTTTATTCTCTTCCATGAAATAAATAATATGAAATGTAAATATAAGTTATTTTACAACACTATTCTTCTCAAAAATTAACAATTACTGATACTGTTTCTATCGCAATAACAGCATTTTTACTCTTCGTACATTTCCATCCAAAGACGTGTTTCTTCTAGATCAAGTTCTTTTTCTATTTTTCTGAAAATCTCTTCATTTACAGAACCTTGCTTGTGCATTACTTCTAATTTTACCCTTTCGACATTAAGCAAATCAATTTGGAGTTTGGTAAAATCATTAAAAATCTCCCCTCCCATTACATTTCCTTTTCCGAAGAAATTAGCCGGAAGTTCTGTTTTCTGTAAACGATTAAATTTCACCTCATATTTACTTTTAATATTATGAAGCAAATCATCATTTAAAAGCGAAAAATTATCCTCAATATGGGCAATAGTTTCGGAAACAATGATATTCCGAATCTGATATTCTTCGGCCAAAATCGAATACGGTTGTACTTTCAGCTTTTTAATCAACCAAGGAAGCGTAAGCCCTTGAACGACCAAAGTTGAAAGTATGACACAGAAAACCAAATATATAATCAAATTTCGAAGCGGGAATCCTTCTTTTTCATTTATCATTAAAGGCAAAGCCAATGCAGCGGCCATAGAAACAACACCACGCATTCCGGACCAGCCAAAAATTATCATGTTGCGGTAATCAAATTCTTCATTTTGACGGATTCTTTTGCTAAGAAACCTTGGAAGCAAGGTTGCAGGAACAATCCATAAAAAACGCACCAAAATAACCACAGCACTAATACTCGCGCCCCAAATAAACAAAGCGGTTCCAGAATAATTGCTTATTCCCGAAATGATATGTCGAAGCTGCAAGCCGATTAAAATAAAAATAAGTCCATTTAATATATTAGTCAAAATATTCCAGATCGTACCAGCCATCATACGGCTCTCATGCGTAAAAATCTTTCCAGATCGCGCAGAAAGAAAAAGTCCCGTAGTCACAACCGCAAGTACTCCCGAACATTCAAAATGCTCTGCAAGCAAATACGAAGCAAAAGGTGTTAAAAGTGTCAATGTAGCTTCGATAATATCATCACAAACAAATTTGGTATGGATGATACTCATAACATATCCTACCATCAAACCTATCGCTACTCCTAATGTTGACATGATAAAGAAGTTCAATCCGGCTTCCCACAACACAAAATTACCTGCTACGATTGCGGTAAGTGCATATTTATAAGCCACAAGGCCGCTGGCATCATTCAATAAACTTTCACCTTCAAGAATGGCAATTAATCTTGGGTGCAGTCCTAATCCTTTTGTAATTGAAGTTGCAGAAACAGCATCTGGTGGCGAAACAATCGCACCAAGCAAAAACGCTAACGGCCAAGAGATATCATCTATCAACATGTGCGCTGCAATTGCCACTGCGAGTGTTGTAAACAAAACCAATCCTACAGCAGCAAGTGTAATTGGGCGGATCGTTTTCTTGAATTCAAACCAACTGGTGTACCATGCTGCATGATATAAAAGCGGAGGCAAAAAAATAATAAAAACTACTTCTGGATTCAAGGCAACCACTGGAAGTCCAGGAACTACACTAATTGCGACACCACAAAGCACTAATACTATTGGAATAGGAAAATTATATCTTTTGCTTATTAAGCTCAAAAAAGCAACGCCAAACAGCAACATTATGATTACAGTAATATTCTCCATTTACAAATGTTTTCGATTTTAGGATTTTAATTTGGGAAACGGCTACTAAATTAATATTTAATCAGAATTATAGCTTTTTTGCAACCTAAAAAAATTTTAATCCGAATTAAACTTTTGTTCTTACTATAAGTCTTATAAAAGCTAAATCAAGAAAAAAGACTTAAAATACGCTTAAGAGCAAAGTTTCTATGCCAAATAAATTGATTTACTGAGATTAATTTTTACATTTGCGTTATTTTTATTTATTCTAAATAGAATGGCTTTCAAGAAGATTTTCATCTTAAAAAAGCTTATAACTTTTAACTAATTGAAAAACAACAAATACCAAAATATGAAAAAGAATTTCTTTCTTTCTTTGGCATTAACTACTGCATTATTTGCTAGTGCCCAACAAAAAAACACTTTATTAGACGCTTCATTTTGGAAAACTGCTCCAGATGTAAATACCGTTAAAGCCGAAATTGAAAAAGGAAACAATCCGGCAGAGGCTAATGCAAATGCTTTTGATGTAACGACTCTTGCCATCAATAATGATGCACCTTTAGCAAGCATCAAATTTTTACTAGATCAGCCTGGAAATCCAGTAAGCAAATCTACTCACGATAATCGTATTTATTTGCACTGGGCGGCTTACAGAGGAAATACTGAACTTGTACAATATTTAATCAGTAAAGGCTCAGATATCAATCTTGAAGACAGTCATGGCACTACTCCACTTGTTTTCGCTGCTACTAGCGGACAATTTGATCCAGCGCTTTACGAAGCTTTTTTTAAGGCAGGAATCGATCCGAAGAAAAAATATAAAGATGGAGAAAACTTGCTTCTTTTAGCTATTCCGTCTGATAAAGAGTTAAAATTGACTGACTATTTAATCACAAAAGGTTTATCGCTAAAAGACGTTGATAATAATGGTAGCACTGCTTTTGATTATGCAGCAAGAACTGGAAACATTGTGCTTTTGAAAAAATTATTAGACAGAAAAGTAAAATATACTGACAACGCAATTCTTATCGCAACTCAAGGAAGCAGAAGAGAAACGACTTCACTTGACGCTTATAAATTTTTAGTTGAAGAATTAAAACTAAAACCAACGGTAACATCAAAATCTGGCGAAAATGTATTGCATTTATTGGCAGGAAAACCAAATCAAAAAGAAATCATTTCGTATTTCCTTTCAAAAGGTGTTGATGCAAATAAAGTAAACAACGACGGAAATACGCCGTTTATGATTGCTGCAGGAGCGAGAGAAAATGGTTCTTTAGAAGTTTTATTGCCTGTTGCCAAAAACATTAATTTACAGAATGCTAAAGGTGAATCAGCTTTGACGATGGCAGTTAAATCTGGAACTCCAGATGCAGTGGCGCTTCTTTTAGGAAAAGGTGCGGATGTTAATGTAAAAGACAAAGACGGAAATAATCTAGGTTTTTATTTAGTGCAATCGTACAGACCAGATCCAAAACAAGATACTTTTGACGCTAAAGCAAAACTGCTTCAAGAAAAAGGCTTAAATCTTGCCGCTCCGCAAAAAGATGGAAGTACTTTATATCATTTCGCAGCAGCGAAAAACGATTTATCTTTGCTTAAAAAATTAGCATCTTTAAATATTGATGTAAATGCGAAAAACAAAGACGGAATCACAGCTTTGCACAAGGCGGCAATGGTTGCAAAAAATGATACAATCTTAAAATATTTGCTTTCAATTGGTGCTAAAAAAGAGCTTACAACAGAATTTGACGAAAGTGCTTACGCTCTAGCAAAAGAAAATGAGTCTTTGACAAAACAAAACATATCAATCGAATTTTTAAAATGATAAAAATGATGAGTTATGAATTATGAGTTATAAGTGAAACTCTTAATTCAAAACTCAAAATTCATAACTTATAATTTATAATTAATTACATGAAATCAATACTAAAAATCGCACTTACAAGTGCTCTTATCTGCCTAATTTCTTTTCAGTCTAATGCACAAGCTAGCAAATACAAATGCATGCTTCAAATGGCAAATTATATGGGCGAAGGTGCCTACATCGTAGTGTCTTTGATCAATCCGCAAGGCGAATACGAAAAGACGCTTTATGTAATGGGTGACGATAAAAAATGGTATAAATCATTGAAAGAATGGAATAAATTCCAAACTGCAAAACCTTCAGATATCAGTGCTAAAACTGGAGCTTCAGTTACTGGCGGCGACCGCAGTATAACAACTATCGAAATTGACGATTCTAAAATCAACAAAGGATACAAATTACGATTTGAATCGGCTGTTGAGGATCAAAAATATTATGTAAGCGATCTTGAAATTCCGTTGACAACAGCTGGTTTAGCTGATAAAACGGAAGGAAAAGGTTACATCAGATATGTGAGATTAAACAAAATTTAATCTCCTACATTTCCTAATTTTACATTTGATTACCCTTTAGCTTACATTCAATGACTCTTTCTTTTTGGCGTTACACACACTTAGCTTTGGCTTTGTTCTCTTCTTTGTTTTTACTGCTTGCCTCTGTAACAGGAATTATTCTTGCTGTTGATGCGGTTCAGGAAAAAACATTGCCTTACAAAACAGAAAATTTTAATGCCTTGACTTTGGGAGAAACCCTTCCTGTTTTAAAAAAGAAATATACTGAAATTACTGAATTAAGCGTTGATTACAATCAGTTTGTAACGCTTCAGGCGATTGATGAAGATGGAAATGACATTAAATCTTTTATCGACGCCAGAACTGGAAAAGTACTAGGAACTCCTGCAAAAAAAAGCGAATTTATTCAGTGGAACACCAGTCTTCACCGCTCCTTATTTCTTCATGAAACGGGGCGTTTTTTTGTTGGTGTGATCTCGTTTTTATTATTTCTAATTTCGATTTCAGGATTTATGCTTGTTTTGAGCAGGCAAAGAGGAATTCGAAATTTCTTTTCGAAAGTTGTAAAAGAATATTTTGCCCAATATTATCACGTTATTTTTGGAAGACTAGCTTTAATTCCGATTTTGATTATTGCGCTTACGGGAACTTATTTATCTCTGGAAAGATTCAACTTCTTTATGGGAGATGAAAAAGCAAAACCCGTAAAAACAGAACTTTCGGCGGAAGCAAAAAAAACTTCCATTTTTAATACGACTTTATTATCTGATGTCAAAAAAATTGAATTCCCTTTTACTGATGATCCCGAGGAATATTATATCATTGAACTGAAAGATCGCGAAATTGAAGTGAATCAAGTTACTGGCGCTATAGTTTCTGAAAAACTTTCGCCAATGACAATTCAATTGGCCGCTTTAAGTTTGGACATTCATACAGGAAGAATCAATGCGATTTGGGCTGTTATTTTGGCAATTGCGTGCCTGAATATTCTTTTCTTTATTTATTCTGGTTTTGCGATTACGTTGAAAAGAAGAGCGAGCCGAATTAAAAACAAATTCAAAGCTACAGAAAGCTCGATTATTCTTTTGGCTGGTTCTGAAAACGGAAGCACTTTGCGTTTCGCCAATGCTATTCTGAAACAATTGGTAGATCAAGGACATAAAGCACATATTTCGGAACTGAATAATTTTACGGTTTTTCCAAAAGCAGAACATATTATTGTTTTTTCTTCAACGCACGGTTTAGGCGACGCGCCTTCAAACGGAACAAAATTTATTTCTCTTTTAAAGAAACATAATCAACAACAAAAAATCAATTTTTCAGTAGTAGGTTTTGGATCAAAATCATATCCAGATTTTTGTGGTTTTGCTATTGAAATTGACAAACTTTTAGAACAACAAAATTGGTCTGAGCGCTTTTTAAAATTACAAACGGTAAACGATAAATCGGCTACAGAGTTTGTGGAATGGATCAAGTTATGGAGTGCCAAAACTGGAATTGCATTATCAACGACACCTTCTGTTTACAATCACGTTCCGAAAGGTTTGCAGAAATTAATGGTTTTAGATAAAACGTTAGTTTCTGAATCAGAACAGACTTTTATGGTGACTTTGCGTGCGAATATGAGAGCCAAATTTACTTCGGGAGATTTATTGGCAATTTATCCTGCGAACGACAGCAGAGAGCGTCTTTATTCGATTGGAAATCACAATGGAAATATACAATTGGTTGTTAAACTGCATCCCCAAGGATTGGGTTCTGGCTTCTTGAATAATTTAACGCCAGGAAATGTTATTAAAGCTAGAATTATCAATAACGAAGCTTTTCATTTTCCGAAAAAAACATCAAAAGTTGCCTTGATTTCGAACGGAACTGGAATTGCACCTTTTCTTGGAATGATTGAACAAAACAAGAAAAAAATAGAAACACATTTATATTCTGGATTTAGAATGGAAACCGAAATGGTTTTGGGGTATAAAAAGTTTGCTTCTGAAATGATTCAAAAAAAACAACTTCAAGATTTCCATTTAGCTTTATCGCGTGAAAACAATCATTTTTATGTAATGGATTTGATTAAACGCGATGCCGATTTTTTTGTTGATTTATTGAAAGATGACGGTGCTATCATGATTTGCGGTTCGCTTGCGATGCAAAAAGATGTTGAAGCAATTCTGGATACTTTATGTCTAGAGAGAAACATCAAAAATCTTTCTGAATTTAAAAACAACGGCCAGATTTTAACCGATTGTTACTAAACACTATAAAAATAATTTTATGTCAATTCAGAAATCAATTTTTAAAAGAATTTTATTTCTTTTAGTCCTGATTTTTAGCTTTTCAGCAAATGCGCAAGTCTTACGAAAAAGAACTACTTTGCTGATGGGTGGGCGTTTTGACATTACCATTGTTGGAAAAGATTCGCTTGACGCGGAAAAAAACATAGATGAAGTTATTGCAGAAATTACACGAATTGAAAAACTAATATCCGATTGGAAACCAGATTCTCAAGTTTCAGAAGTAAATCAAAATGCAGGAATAAAACCCATAAAAGTCGATCGCGAAGTTTTTGAATTGACACAAAGAGCTTTAAAATTATCTGAAATTACCAACGGCGGATTTGATGTGAGTTTTGCCGCAATGGACCGAATCTGGAAATTTGACGGTTCCATGACCGAAATGCCTTCGGCGGAAGCCATAAAAAAATCCGTTGAGAAAGTTGGCTACAAAAACATTATTTTGGATAGCGTAGAATCGACGATTTTCTTGAAATTAAAAGGAATGAAAATTGGATTTGGCGCTTTAGGCGAAGGTTACGCTACCGATAAATGCCGAGCCATGATGATTGCAAAAGGCATAAAAGCCGGAATTATTAATGGTTCTGGCGATATGAGCACTTGGGGAAAACAGCCAAACGGAACGCCATGGAAAATTGGAATCACAAATCCGTTTAATCCTGAAAAACTTTTAGCTGTTGTTCCTCTTGAACAGCAAGCTGTTACCACTTCTGGTAGCTATGAAAAATTTGTTGTTTTCAACGGTAAACGCTATTCACACATTATAAATCCTGCAACGGGTTATCCTGCAACTGGATTGTGCAGTGTAACGGTTTTTGGTCCCAATGCCGAAAGCGCAAACGGACTAAGCACTTCAATAATGGTTTTAGGTCAAAAAGAAGGTTTACTTTTAATTCAAAAATTCCCTGAATATTCGTGCTTGATGATTACGGATAAAGGAAAAGTCATCAAATCTAAAAACTTCAATATTAAACACTTTAAGGCAAAGTTTTAATTTTTTTGATACTAAGTTCCTAAGAAGCTATTTAGCCGACATTTTTACTTCTTTTATTAGAAATGAAAATCAAAATACAAGATAAAATCTTCCTAATGTTTACTTAATTTAGGCTTAGAAATAAGCAAAAAACTTTAAATTTGAGGACCCAAATTTTATTCATAAATTATGATTTTAAAAAGAAGTTACCTCTATTTATTCGCCTTATTTTTTGTATCATTTGTCTACTCGCAAACAACGCAACAAAAAAAAGAAAACCGTTCAAAATTATTTGAAAAAACCACAACCGACAGTGATTACCTGATGGCAATTGAAAAAGCCAGCGAAGTAATGGAATCTGCCTACAACGATGCCGATTTTGATGGTGGAACCAATCATTTATTTGGTGAAATCAAAAGAACACAAAGCAAACTTGATCTTATTCTGACAAGTCTGAAGGGAGCAAATCCAAATGTTCGAAACCAACAAATGTATCGCATTGTACTGAAAGAAATTCAGCAAGAACTGGAAGACCAAAACACGGCCATTAATTCCCGAAATGCTAATCTTGAAAAAATCAAAAACAGGTTTATTGATTTGCATAAAGACAAAACTTTTATGGAACTCATAAAAGATACGATTCGTCGTAAACAATTCAAAAAAGAATTTGCAAATCTTAAAAAAAGATATCTGGCTACTGATAGCTTGATGTCTAAAAATCAAGGTATTTTAAATAATAAAAAAAGACTGACTGTTGAAAGAAAAATTGCGGTATCAAACGCTTTAATTACTGTTGAAAATAAACTGGAAAAATCTGGAATTAGTATTCTTAGAAAAGAATATCCATTTTTATGGAGTACAAACGATTCTGTTCCAAAAAAACAAGTATCGCAAAACATTAGAGCAAAGGTAATTATTGAAAAAAGCGTGGCTTCCTATTATCTAAGTTATCGCGCTGGTGGCTTAATCACATTACTGTTCTTTATGGGGATTTTGTTTTGGTACATTTTCCGAAACTTAAAATATCTGAAAGAAAACGGATACGCCGAAAATTTGTTACATTTTAATTTTAAATATTTAAACCGAGGTGTATTAGTTCCTGTTCTCGTTATTGGACTTAATATTGCAGTAGTCAGTAATTTATATGCTCCTGCCCTGTTTTTGGAAATGCTTCAGCTTATTTTGCTGGGAGTTCTAACCATCCTTTTCAAAAACAAATGGTCAGCACAGTCAATGAAAAATTGGGTTTTGCTTCTAGGACTCTTCTTTACCCTTTGTTTTCTTGATCTATTTATAGAAGTAGGTTTTATGCAACGCTGTGCTTTCATTGTAATTAATATTCTTGGTATACGATATGGTTTGGTACAAATCAAAAGCATTAAGGATCAACTGTATATTAAAGGATTTTTTAAATGGGCAAGTATCCTTTTTATTGTTTTTAATGGCTTATCGATACTTTATAACCTTTTTGGAAGAGTGTCGCTTTCAAATATGCTGACGCTTACAGCTTTTATTTCGCTTACGCAGATTATTGCGCTGAGTGTTTTATTAAAGATTATTCTTGAAATTATTCTGCTTCAAATTTATACTACGAGAATTAAGCGCGGTATAGAAAAGATTTTTGACTACGAAAGTCTATCAGACACTTTAAAAAAACCTTTTATCTTAGTAATCAGCTACATGTGGTTTGTAGTAATTGCTTCTAATCTAAATATTTGGGAATCGCTTCGTACTTCGTTAGGAAATTTGTTAAGTCATCCAAATACTATTGGAAGCATTACTTTTACCTTAGGAAATATTGTTTTGTTTTTTATCATTATTTGGATTGCACATCTTCTTCAAAAATATGTGGCTTATTTTTTTGGTGAAATTGATGATGAAAATGAAGAAAACGTCAACAAAAGACAACATTCTAAACTGTTAATCACCAGACTTCTCGTTTTGATTGCCGGTTATCTTCTAGCCGTTGCAGCTTCAGGAATGCCATTAGATAAATTAAGTATTCTTTTGGGCGCACTTGGAGTCGGTGTTGGACTTGGGCTTCAAAATGTGGTAAATAACTTTGTATCGGGTGTAATTTTAATTTTCGATAAACCAATTCAAATTGGCGATGTTATTGAAATCAGTTCTGACTCTGGCCGAGTGAAATCAATGGGATTACGAACTACAAAAATCAATGCCCCAAATGGTGCCGAAATCATTATCCCAAATGGAAATTTACTATCTCAAAACATTACAAATTGGACTTACACAGACAACTTTAAACTTGTTGAAGTTTCAATCGAGATTAATGGAGATACAACTCCAGATGCTATAAATGCAATTATAATGCAAGCCCTAGAAAGTATGTCATTAATTAATCTTGAAAAAGCACCACAAATTTTCTACAACTCAATTTCGGATGGAAAATATAAAATAGTGATTAAATTCTGGTGCAGCATTTATCGTACTGAAGAAACAATAAGTAGTGCACGTCAGGTTTTGTTCAGCAATTTTAAGTCAAAAGGACTAACTTTTTCTAGTTGAAATTAAAACATTAACATATAGTAAAATCAAAAAACGTCCCGAAATTCGGGACGTTTTTCTTCATCATGTTTAAATCTAATTAATGGTGATCACCATGTGATCGATCGTGGTCTTTGTTTGAATATCCTTTAGAATACTCTTTGTTTGTATACTCTTTCTTTTCGTGTTTTTGCTGTCCCTTAGAGTTATTGTTTTTTGCCGGTTTTTCTCCTCTATTTTTCTGAGGTTTTCCTTGATATCCTTTTGGATAATTTGCGCGGTGTTTTGCATGATAATTATATGGAGCATCTCCTTTATAATCGTTTAAAACAACTTTATATCCAGAATACAAATCATATTGTCTGCATCTTGATGGAAGTCTTTTATCACGTGTCCATTTTCCGTTGTTATCGTAAATAAATACGCTTTGATTCACATCATAATAAACATCAATATCTGGCAAATAATAATATCTGCTGTCGTCATTCCCTTGCGGACCCCAATTTGGAGGTGTTCCAATATTTACATTGATCGAAACTTGTGCATGAGCAAAAAATACACTCATAAAAAGCACTGCGGCGAATACTAACTTTTTCATCTTTTTTGTTTTTAAATATTAATTTCGGTATATAATAATCGAAAGTAATGCCAATATTTAGTGCATCTCGCATGCATTATACGGAAACGGAAAACTAATCGACGAAGGGCAATTTTTAGCCGATATACATTTCAAAAAACGCCTCAAGATTTGAGGCGTTTTTATCATTATAAATTAATTACTATTTCCAGCCTCCGCCTAAGGCGCGGTACAAATTAACAACCGCCTGCAGTTTCTGTAAATTATCGTTGACACCACTCAACTGAGCGGCTAAAAGGTTTTGTTGAGAAGTCAAAACATCGGTATAATTGGTAGCCGAACTATATTCCAAAAGTTGTTGTGTATAATCTACCGCTTTTATTAGAGCTTCAATTTGTTTTGCTCTTGAATCTTCTTTTTCAACCGCCATTTGATACCTGTACAAAGCATTCGAAACTTCCTGACCTGCCACTAAAAGGCTTTGTTGGAAATTATTGTAAGCTTGTAATTGTTGCGATTGAGCCGTTGTCAATCTCAATTTATTTCGTCCTTGATTAAATAATGGCTGCGTCAATCCTCCGATCAAAGAATAGAAAACCGAATTTGAAAAGAAATCTTTCAACTCTAAATTCGAAAATCCGCCGCTTGCTGTAAGTGTCAAACTTGGATAAAAATAGGTTTTTGCCATGTTGGTCATTTCAAAAGCAGTTCTGAAATTAAATTCCGCTTGACGAACATCGGGACGATTTTCTAATAATTGTGACGAAACTCCAATCGCAAGATTCTCGGGAATAATTTGCGTTCCTAATTCTCCTCTATCAATTGGTCCAGGAGCTTGCCCAAGCAAGATGTTTATCGCGTTTTCTGTTTCACGAATGTTTTGTTTTAAATCCGGAATCAAAACTTCTGCCGCATGTTGGTTTGCCTCACTTTGTACCACCGCTGCGCCCGTAACAATGGCACCTTCTTTTAAATCTTTAATCGTTTCAACATTTTTGATACGACTTTCTAATGTTTCTTCGGTAATTTTCAATTGTTTGTCGTAAGCAAGCAATAGAAAATAATTATTGGCTATATCCGAAATCAACTGTGTTTGAACAGCTTGTTTTGCTGCATCAGAAGCCAAATACGTTGCCAAAGCTGCTCTTTTTGAACTGCTTAGTTTTCCCCAAATATCGGCTTCCCAAGATGTGCTTAAACCTAATTTATAGGTAGTTGTAAGTGTATTGATATTAATTCCTGCCGGAAAGTTTAATCCTGCCTCAGATTGCTTAGTGTGTGTTGCATTGGCATCCAATTGTAAAGTTGGATAATAAGCCAATTTACTTTGACGTAACGAGGCTCTTGCTTGCACAATGTTCTCAATCGCATTTTTCAGATTCAGATTCTGATCTAATCCTTTTTGAATTAATGTGTTTAGTTTTTCATCTTTAAAAACAGTTTGCCAAGGCATATCAGCAATCGTAGTCGTATCGGCAGAAGCCTGATCACGATACAATTTATCTGTCGAAATTGTGGTAGGACGTTCGTACTTTTTGGTAACCGAGCACGCACTCAAAAGTGCGGCCGTCATTACCAACAAAATATATTTATTTGAACTATTAGTCATTTCTTTTTTAATTAAATTTTACTCTTTGTGCGTTTCCAATAAATGAATCTCATCATCATCATCGTCTTCATCATCATAACTTTCTTTGGCTGGACCACTGACTTTTTCTTGCAAAGTCTGGAAAATGATAAACAAAACCGGAATTACAAAAACTCCTAAAATGGTTCCGATCAACATTCCACCAACCGCTCCAGTTCCAATAGATCTGTTTCCAACTGCTCCTGCTCCTGTAGCAAACATCAACGGCACAAGTCCGAGGATAAAGGCAAACGAAGTCATTAAAATTGGTCGCAAACGCGCCACAGCTCCTTCAATTGCTGCTTGAACAATTGGCAAGCCTTTTCGCCTTCTATCCAAAGCAAATTCCACAATCAAAATTCCGTTTTTCGCCAAAAGTCCAATTAGCATGATTAAAGAAATTTGGAGATAAATATTGCTGTTCAATTTGAAAATGATCGAGAACAAATACGCTCCCGCCAATCCAAACGGAATTGAAAACAATACTGCAAAAGGCAAAATATAACTCTCATATTGCGCACTTAACAAAAAGTAAACGAAAACCAAACACAATAAGAAAATGAAAATAGTTTCACTTCCTGAAGCCAATTCTTCACGCGTTAATCCTGAAAACTCATATCCATAACCAGCTGGAAGACTTTCTGCTGCAACTTCTTGAATTGCTTTAATCGCATCTCCAGAACTATAACCCGGTTTTGGTGCTCCTGTAATCGAAATAGAAGTAAACAAGTTGAATCTTGAAATCGATTCTGGTCCGAATACTCTGGTCATATTCACAAATTCTGTGATTGGAGCCATTGTTCCAGCACTATTTCGAACAAATATTTTATTCAATCCTTCTTTATTGGTTCTAAACTCTGGCGAAGCCTGAATCATAACACGATATTGTTTCCCGAATTTATTGAAATTCGAAGCATACAAACCTCCGTAATAGCCTTGCATTGTCGATAAAATCGTATTTACCGAAACTCCTGCATCTTTGGCTTTCGCCAAATTAATTTCCATCATATATTGTGGGAAACCAGGATTAAAAGGAGTTGTTGCATATTGAATTTCTGGACGTTCAGATAGTTTTGCCAAAAATTCATTATTAACTTTATAGAATTCTGCAGTTGTGTGTCCGCCTTTATCTTGCAATTGGAATTCAAAACCACCACTTTGTCCAAAACCTTGAATAGTTGGTGGAGAAATAAAGAAAATATTAGCTTCACGAATACCGCTTGTTTTGGCAAATAATTGGCCTATTACATCATCAACACTCAAATCACGTTCGTCCCAAGGTTTCAATTTCACAATAACCATACTGTACGCACTACCCGCTCCTGCTGTAAAGTTTTGCCCCACAATACGAAGCGTGTTTTTAACACCCGGAATAGTTTGTGCAATACTATCTACTTTTTTAGCAATTACGTCAGAACGTTCCATTGAGGCTGATGGTGGCAAACTAATATTTGCGAAAACAGTTCCTTGATCTTCTGAAGGCACAAACGCTGATGGTGTAGTTTTCATCATATAAACCAATGCAACACCAGCAATGACAATCGATGCCAAAGCAATCCATTTTTTTACAGAAAGAAAACTTACGGAGCGTTTGTATCTTTCGGTTACATTATCAAATGCAACGTTGAATGAAGTATAAAAACGCTGTAAAAAGCTTGTATGTTTATGATCGTCAGCATGTGGTTTTAGCAAAAGTGCACACAAAGCCGGACTCAAAGTCAAGGCATTAACCGCCGAAAGAATAATCGCAACAGCAAGCGTGATACCAAATTGTTTGTAGAAAACTCCCGTTGATCCGTTGATAAAAGTTACCGGAATAAACACCGCCGCCATAACTAAAGTAATCGAAATGATCGCTCCGGAAATTTCGTTCATGGCATGAATTGTTGCTTTTTTAGCCGATTTGTAGCCATGATCGAGTTTGGCGTGCACGGCCTCAACGACCACAATCGCATCATCGACAACAATACCAATGGCAAGAACCATCGCAAAAAGCGTCAATAAGTTTATCGTAAATCCGAATAAATTCAGGAAGAAAAAAGTTCCTACAATCGCAACCGGAACCGCAATGGCCGGAATTAAAGTTGATCTGAAATCTTGAAGGAAAATAAAAACTACGATGAAAACCAGAATAAAAGCTTCAATCAAAGTGTGAATTACCTTTTCGATAGAAGCATCCAGATTTTCATTGACGTCAACTAAAACTGTGTATTTTACTCCTTTCGGGAAGCTTTTTGCCGCTTCTTCAATCAGTTTTTTAGAATTGATGATTACGTCACGCGCATTTGATCCTGGTGTTTGGCTAATTGCCATTGCAGCAGATTCAACACCATTTGTTTTAATTGTCGAAGCATAACTCAAAGATCCTAATTCTACTTTAGCAATATCTTTCAATCGCAACATTTGGCCATTTCCAACCGATTTGATGACAATATCTTCAAATTCTTTTGCGCTTGTCAAACGTCCTTTGTATTTGATTACATATTGAAAAGCCTGATCTCCGTTTTCACCGAATTTACCCGGCGCAGCTTCAATATTTTGCTCTGCTAAAGCTGCAGAAATATCGCTCGGAATCAACTTGTATTGTTGCATTACGTCTGGTTTCAACCAAATACGCATCGAGTAATCTTTTGCACCAAAAACCGTTACATCACCCACTCCAACTACACGCTGAATTTGCGGTACCAAGTTGATCTTCGCATAATTTTGAAGGAAAGTCTGATCGTATGTTTTATCATCGCTATATAACGAGAAGATCAACAAGTTACTGCTTTGGCTTTTAGTTACAGTAACCCCTGCCTGAGTTACCTCTACCGGCAATAAACTTGTTGCTCTCGAAACTCTATTTTGCACGTTTACCGCAGCTAAATCTGGATTTGTACCTACTTTAAAAAAGATTTTGATTGAAGCATTTCCGTCGTTAGTAGCTGTAGAAGTCATGTATGTCATGTTTTCTACACCATTAATTTGCTCTTCAAGCGGAATTACGATACTTTTCAATACCACATCGGCATTGGCTCCTGTATAACTTGCCGAAACATTTACGGTTGGCGGTGCAATATCAGGATATTGAGAAATAGGCAACTCAATAAGCCCCAAAACACCTAGAATAACAATAATAACCGAGATTACTGTTGAAAGTACAGGTCGTTGTATAAATTTCTTAAACATTTGTTTTTATTTTAAATCGGCGTAAACTTTTTCAGCGCTTTCACTTTGAGCTTTAATTTCTGTTCCATCTTTTAGTGTTGCTACACCTTCAAGAACAATTTGATCACCCGCTTGCAAACCGCTTGTCACTACATAATAATTTCCTGTACCATTTTCCATAACATTGATATTGGTGCTTTTTGTTTTTCCATCTTTCCCAACCACAACTGCAAAAAGCTTGTCTTGAAGTTCGTAAGTTGCACTTTGCGGTATAATCATAGCGCCTTTTACATCAGTCGGAATTCGAACTGTTGTACTGCTTCCGCTTCTGATGATACTTTTAGGATTTGCAAAACGCGCTCTAAAAGTAACCGAACCCGTTTCTGTATTAATTAATCCGTTTACGGTTTCTACACGTCCTTTTTCTGGATAAGGCGAACCGTCAGAAAGCAATAAGGAAACTGCTGGCATATTTTGGATTTTTTGTGCCAATGTCGAACCCGGAGACGAGCTCTGTGTAAAATCTAAAAGTTTCTTTTCGTTTATAGCAAAGTAAGCATACACATTTCCGATGCTTGAAACAGTTGTTAAAGGTTCAGCGGTATTTGAACTTACCAAACTTCCTAATCGAAACGGAATTGAACCTACAACACCATTAACCGGACTTGTAACAGTTGTATAGCCTAAATTGGTTTTAGCATTCACCAAACTTGCATTGGCTTGAGCCAAAGTAGCCAAAGCTGATTCATACGTATATTGCGCCGACTCTAAATCATATTTGCTGATGATTCCTTTTTCTACTAAAGGTTTTACTTTATTTACTGCCAATTTTGCAGCACTAACATCCGCTTGAGCGCTTTTTATACTTGCAGATGCTGTACGAACTTGTTGCTCATATTCTGGCGCGCTAATTTTGAACAAAGGCTGTCCAACTTTTACTACTGCACCTTCATCTACAAAAATTTTATCTATATAGCCTTCAACTCTTGGGCGAATTTCAATGTTTTGTTGTCCCTGAATGCTTGCAGGATAATCACTGTACATGGTTGCAGATTCAGGCTGTAAGGTTAGAGTTTTATACTCTTTTACCTGTGGAGCACCTCCGGCCTGAGCCGACTTATCATTTTTATTTCCGCATGAAGAAAGAATCACTGCAGCGGTTAGAATACTAAAAAAAGATTGCTTATTCATTTTGATGAAATATGAGATTTTCTATTTATTAATAAGCAAAAGAACTAAAATAGTACACGCAAAATTTTTCGAATAGACGTACAGCAAGAGACAATCGATAGAGATAGTTTTATACCCGATGAAATTATTTTAAAAATTAAACACTCGTTTAATTTATGACTTATCGGCTATAAAATGGTTTTTAAAGACTATAAATGTATTTTGGGCGATTGGTTCTTCATTGTATTTAAATAAAATGTAATATTGTCTTTATAAAATCAAAAATTATAATGGCATCAAACATTTACAGACCGTATTTATTCACCGGATTACACATTCTCGGCTGGTTTTTATTGGGATTTATCATGCTGTTTTACATCCCTTTAACTTGGAATGTGGTACTTCCATCTGTGTTTTGGCTTTGGCAGATGATTGTACTGACCCTTTTGATACTCATATTTTATTCTAATGCCAAAATCATAGTTCCAAAAACCATCATCAAAGACAATACATCGCCATTTTTGGTTTGGGCATTTCTCACCATTTTTGCCATGCAATTTATCGCATATCTCTATACTTCGCAGACCGATCTTCACGCCAAAATCAGTGCGATTATCGGATTCAAAAAATATAAAAATCCCTATTTTGACAATTATGTTTTGATGCTTACTTTATTGGTTTTAGGAATTAGCACCAGCTGGGCCATGTTGCAATATTGGCAAAAAGCCGCGCAACACAAACAAAAACTCGAACAAGACAAAACGATGGCCGAGTTAGCAATGTTGAAGGCGCAGATAAATCCGCACTTTTTCTTCAATTCGCTTAATAGTATTTATTCACTTACGTATTCAAATATTGAAGATTCTAGAAATGCGCTTCATACTTTAAGCCGAATGATGCGTTACCTTTTATATAGTACCGAAGAAAGAACAACTTTGCTCAAAGAAGCCGAATTTATGCGAGATTTTATTGCCCTAATGAAACTTCGTGCCAACAGCAAACTGACGATTACTACTGATATTCCTGAAACGATTCACGATTATCCAATTGTTCCGATGTTGCTTTTGCCTTTGGTAGAAAATGCCTTTAAACATGGAATTCATGCAACAGATAAAAGTGAAATACACATTACGCTTACGCAAAATGGAAACAACTTAGAATTTGAAGTTGAGAACACCTATTTCGAAAAATCTTCGACTACAACTGAAGGCGGCATTGGCTTGACAAATACAAAACGCCGACTTCAATTAATTTATCCAAACAAACATTCCCTAAAAGCTGGAATCGCTCCAAACGGAATGTATAATGTAAAACTGCAAATAACTTTAGAACAATGACAGTATTAAAATGTATAGCAGTTGATGATGAACCACTTGCATTAAAACTTGTGGAAACTTTTATTGAGCAAACCCCTTTTTTGGAATTAACGGCAAGCTGTGATAATGCCGTGGAAGCAATGAGTTTGATAAGAGAAAAACAACCTGATTTGGTTTTCTTAGATATTAATATGCCAAATTTGACCGGAATGGAATTGGCAAGACTTTTACAAGAACAGGCTGGTTCACTTCCAAAAATAGTTTTCACGACAGCATATAATCATTATGCAATTGAAGGCTACAGAGTAAATGCCGTTGATTATCTTTTAAAGCCTTTTAGTTACGAGGAATTTTTGCGCGCTGCCAATAAAGTACTGCAAATTACCGAAGAAGCTTCAAATCAATATCATCCAATTACTGCCGATGACGAATTCATCTTTTTGAAAGTTGAATACCAATGGGTCCGAATTTCTCTAAAAGACATTTCGTATATCGAAAGTTTGAAAGATTATGTAAAAGTGCATCTTGACGATTCTCAAAAAACAGTGCTTTCACTAATTTCTTTAAAAGCATTGGAAGAAAAATTGCCATCGACTAAATTTATGAGAATTCACCGCTCGTTTATTGTTTCTCTTGATAAGATTAGCGCAATTACTAAAAACTCAATTTTAATTGGCAAAACCGAAATTACGGTTGGCGAGCAATACAAAGAAGCTTTTAAAACCATTGTAGACAAATGGTTGAAATAAAATAGAATAAAAATTACCATGGAAAAAAGATCAAACAAATATTATTTGACATTAAGTCTAAAAGAATACGCAAACGGCGATACCAAACCCGCAAAAGAACTCGGAATTGAATTTTCTAATCACGATGAGATTTTTGGCATTATTCAAAAAATGAAAGACAAAAACTTATTTAATGATCCTTCTGAAGCAACACAATTTGCCATTGGCCTAAAATTATTCAGCGAAATAAAATTAAAGCACCGCAAAAATCCTTTATTTGACGAATTAAATGAAGTTTTTCCTGTGTTTATGAAAAAACTGAAAAGTTTATAAATCAAAAAACGCCTCATTTTCATGAGGCGTTTTTTAACAAATTAAATTCTGGTAATTAAGCTTTCGCTTTTCTTTTTACCGTACAGCCAATCTCTTTAGTTTGAGTAACTGCTGGTTTTTTGTTGCTTTGCAATGCAGCAATCGCATCTTCGGCGTATTTCGTTTTTTCTGCTTTTGTTCCTTCTGGATCATTATCGATAGCACCAACGTACTCTATAACATTTCCTTTTGAAGTTTTAGAAACAATAAAAATATGTGGCGTATGTTTTGCACCATATTGATCTGTAATTACTTGTCCTGCATCAAATAAATATGGGAATGGATAATTTTTCTCTTTTGCCAAATCCTGCATTTTATTGAAAGCATCCGCTTTTGAAGCTTCCGGATCATTTGGATTTATTGCAATTACTGGATATCCTTGTGGTCTGAATTTTTTATCCAATTCAATAATTCTTTGTTCATAAGCAACGGCATATGGACACGTATTGCATGTAAAAACTACAATAAACCCTTTTGCTTTAGGAAAACTTGCAAATGAAACTTCTTTATTGTCCACATTTTTAAGTTTAAAATCTGGTGCTGGATCTCCAGGTTTAAGCGTTGCAGTTTGTGCCTGAGAAAGCCAAGCTGTGAACGTCAATACCAATAAAATGATAATCTTTTTCATAATTTACAGTTTTTTATATTCAGTTAATAGTTGTTCGTATGTCAATTCGGTTTCGACAAATTTTCGTTTATCATTTTTGATGAATAAGGTTGCTGGAATACTTCCAGACCACGAAGGGTCAATTCGGTCGATATACTCCTGTGGACTGCTTTCATCCAACAGAAATACTTCATTTTTCATATTTTTTCGCTTGACAAATGGAATTACAGCCGAATTCAATTTCGATTTAAAATCAACACTTACCAATAAAACGGCGAGTTTTTCAGATTTAAAATCGGCTTGAAGTTTTTCAAAATGAGGAAGTTCCTTAACGCATGGCGCGCACCAAGTTGCCCAAAAATTTACGACATAAGTACTGTCTTTACCATTTTTAATTCGCTCATGAAGTTGATTAACGGTAATCAATTTCACATTTTGACCAAACGAAACTGTCGATAAAGCGACCAATAAAAAAAGGCATAAAAACGACTTAGCTTTCATAAGAAACAGGATTAAGGATATTGTCTCTTACAAATATAAATGAATGAAAACTTTCTTTTTGTTAATGAAAGTTTAATATAAAAAAAGCTTTTATAAATGGCTTTATTGATTAAAAGGAGACACTACTACATTTAGGTTGTTCACAAATACCAAAGGCTTCATATCATCCATTTTAGTAAGTGATAAAACGCCATTTTTATTCTTATTAATTCCATTTATTCTAAAGCAATATTGATCTCCGTCTTTATCCATTAAGGTTAGATATTCCGTAGTAGCATCCGAATAATTCTGACAACTATTTGAAATAGTATAACGATACATTACCTTAAAAATGTCCTTGTCATAATTATAAACTTTCCCATCCTGACTGAACACCCACTTTGTATTTCTATTTAAGTCGGCATACCAAGTCCCAATAATTTTTTTGGATGAAGGCTCTTCCTGATAATTTCCCGAGAATGCAGGAATTTGCAACAATAACACTAAAATTAAAAATAGCTTTTTCATACTCTTTATACTTTTTAATTATTAATTATGTTTTCAAAAAATAGCTGGAATTATATGAGTTCGTAATTTTATCATTCTGAAAAAAATTCCAATTGTCTAAAAATCGGAATCAGAGATTTTCCTTTCTCAGATAAATTATACTCAACATGAAGTGGTTTTAGTTTAACGACATTTCGATCCAAAAGTCCATGTTCCTCCAACTCGCGCAAAGCAACTGCAATTGACTGTTTATTTGAGTCTTTAATGTCTCTCAAAAGTCCGTTGAAGCGCAGTGGGCCATCAACAGCTAATAAAAAGATTTGCGGTTTAAATTTCCCTGATAACAATTTTAAAAGTCCCGCTGCAGGACATTCAGTTTCTTTTGGAGTTTTATTTTCTGTAGTCATATTTTTTTGACTAATTGATTTTTGATTAAACACTAGCGAACTTTGATATAAAAGTATGAAAAATTGAAAGATTGTACATACGTTTTCCAACCAGTTTTTATGAAAAAATGGCCGTTAATATTAATCCTGATCTGCAGTACAAACTGTAAGTCACAAACGAATTTAAAAATGACCGAAAACAATTCGAATCCTTTACTATGTGATCCTGTAACTGGAACATGTGAAATGCCTTCCAACCAACAATCAAATGAAACCGCCAACATTAAAACAGAAAACAAACCGATCAAAATAGTATATTATACAGATCCTATTTGTTCTTCTTGCTGGGGTATCGAGCCACAACTCCGAAAACTAAAATTAGAGTATGGCGATTATTTTGAAATTGATTATCGAATGGGCGGTTTACTTCCAGATTGGAGCTACAATAGTGGCGGCATCAGCAAACCTTCAGATGTTGCGCATCATTGGGACGAAGCAAGCTTGCACTACGAAATGCCAATTGATGGAAATGTATGGATTGAAGATCCTTTAGATTCTTCTTATCCTTCGTGCATTTCTATGAAAGGTGCTCAAATGCAAGACAAAGAAAAAGCAGTTCATTTCATGCGCATACTTCGGGAAAAATTATATTTAGAAAAGAAAAATATTGCGAAATGGCTAAACATTGAAGAAGCCGCAAAATTGGCAGAACTTGATATTCAGAAACTAAAAGCTGATTATGATGATGCTGAGGAACTTTTTCAAGAAGATTTGGATTATGCCAAAAAACTTGGCGTAAGAGGTTTTCCAACACTATTTTTTGCAGACAAAAATAATACTCGTTTTGTAGTTTATGGATCAAAATCTTATTCTGAATATGAAAATGCATTGCTTGCCGTATTTCCAAATGCAAAAAAGAAAATGATTCCGAAAGAAGATCCTTTATCGCTTTTTGAAATTTTTCCGACATTGACTCCAAAAGAATACGCTGTGATTTTAAACAAATCTTATTTTGATGCTCGAATGATTCTTGGAAAATTGCATGAAAAGGGATTATTGAACAAAAAATCGATAAAAAATGGTTCGCTTTACAGCAAAAAGTAAACTTATTAAGAATTCAAAATTTTAATTTTTTCTCTGTATTTGTTCAATGCAATTTTGTCAATTGGGAGTATAAAAGGATTCTCATTGATATCAATCCATTCAAACCTGCTAATATCAGGAGTGCTGATTTTCATATCTTCAACATTCACGATTTTGACGATATAATAAATCAGAAGTATCTGTCGCCCATCATCTATAATTGATTCGACAAAATGTTCTTGAGTATACAGATGGTCAATAATTTCGATTTTAACATTGAGTTCCTCTAGAAACTCCCTGTGAAGACAATCTAGAACACCTTCGCCAAATTCAACTCCTCCACCTGGAAGTTTGCAGTATATTTGGTTTTTATGGTATTCGTAAAGTGCTAAAATCTTATTGCTATTTTCGCAGATAGCATAAGTTCTTACATTAAAACTAGAAAGAGGCTTCATATCAAGGGAATCAAAATTATCTTTGATGCAAATTTAAAAATTCTTAATCGAATAACTTATAAGAAAAGCCGTGGAGAGAATTAATTCTTCACGGCTTTTATAATATAACTACTCTATTGATTTAATTTCTTAAAAAACATTTTACAAAAACGTTTTCGGATTTTTAAGGATTTTTTAAGCTCCTAAAAATTCTTCTGCCAAATATCAATTCGTAAATTAGCCAAAACAAAATTTATTTCGAATGACAGTACTTACGTTTACCCTGATTATGATTCTTGGCGCTTTTTTAGCAGGTTTTATTGGCTCATTATCAGGATTAGGAGGCGGTATAATCATCATCCCGCTACTGACTGTTATTTTGGGAGTTGATATTCATTATGCAATTGGTGCCGCATTAGTTTCTGTAATTGCGACTTCATCTGGTTCGGCGGCGGCTTATGTTAAGGAAGGAATTACCAATATGCGATTGGGAATTTTCCTCGAAATCGCCACAACTATTGGTGCTGTTGGAGGCGCATTGCTTTCTGCGATTGCTCCTACTTCATTCATAGCAGTTTTATTTGGTCTTACTTTGATTTTCTCAGCAATCAATTCACTTCGAAAAAAAGAAGAACATATTGTATTAGAATCTAGTCCATTGGCAAAAAAATTAAAGTTAAACGGAACGTATCCAACTCACGACGGAGAAGTCGTAAGCTACGGAACTAAAAATGTTCTAGGCGGATTTGGAATGATGGGACTTGCCGGAATGATGTCGGGCTTACTCGGAATTGGTTCTGGTGCTTTTAAAGTAATTGCAATGGATAATATTATGAGAATTCCGTTTAAGGTTTCAACGACAACCAGCAATTTCATGATGGGTGTAACCGCAATGGCGAGTTCTGTTATTTATATTCAAAAAGGATATATTGAGCCTGGAATTTGTATGCCGGTTGTAATTGGAGTTCTTTTTGGAGCTATGGCTGGAGCCAAAGTATTAGTACGAACAAACCCTAAAAAACTGAGAATCTTTTTTGCTTGTTTAATTTTTGTACTTGCAATTAACATGATTTATAACGGATTAAATGGAAAAATCTAAAGCTATGCAACACGAAAAATTTGGAGAAAAAGACTTTCAAGCTATTGTTGGAAACTTATTGCGCTACGGTGTATGGATTTCGTTGTCAGTAGCTTTTATTGGCGGAATTGTTTATTTGTTGCATCACGGAAATGACATTGAAGATTATTCTGTTTTTAAAGAAAACGACCGAAATATATTTGAAGTAATTGCCGATGTTTATCGTGGCGTCATTCATGGAAATGGAGAATTTTTAATCTTCTTTGGCATTATATTATTGTTCCTGACGCCCGTTTTTAGAGTATTGCTATCGTTATTTTCTTTTCTTATTGAAAAAGATTATCTCTATGTAGCAATTACATTGATAGTTATTATGATCATTATAACGAGTATTTCATTCGGATTCTCACATTAAATAATGCTATAGGCTTTGGGCTGTAAGTTTTAAGCTCTTTTGGAAAGCCTATTGCCTATTGCTTAAAGCTTAAAGCTAAATTAAAAAAAAATGGAAATAGGAATTGACAGTTTTGCTTCGGCAATGTATGGCGACAACAACACTCTAAGCAGTGTTGATGCAATGGAACAATTGCTCCAAAGAATTGAACTTGCAGATCAAGTTGGTCTTGATGTTTTCGGAATTGGAGAACATCACAAAAAAGAATTTTTAGATTCGGCTACCGCAGTAATTTTAAGTGCTGCAGCTGCGCGGACAAAAAACATACGTTTATCAAGCGCGGTTTCAGTTTTAAGTGCCGCAGATCCTGTAAGAGTATATCAAAGTTTCGCGACTTTGGATTTAATTTCGAAAGGAAGAGCCGAAATTGTTGCCGGCCGAGGTTCTGCAATTGAAGCGTATCCCCTTTTCGGATTTGATCTAAATGATTATGACGCGCTTTTTAAAGAGAAATTAAATTTGTTGCTTCAAATTCGTGATAATGAGTTTGTGACATGGTCAGGAAAATTTCGTCCAGCTTTGAATAATTTACCTGTTTATCCGAGAGCTTTGCAAGAAAAAATGCCGATTTGGTTAGGCGTTGGCGGAACTCCAGAATCTTTTATCAGAGCAGGAAGTTTGGGATTGCCTTTGATGGTAGCTGTAATTGGCGGACAAACACATCGTTTTCGCCCGTTAATTGATTTATATCGAGAAGCAGGAAAAGCAGCAGGTTACAAACCTGAAGAATTAAAAGTCGGTTTGCATTCACCAGGTTTTGTTGGAAGCACAACCGAAAAAGCAATTGAAGAATACTATCCAGGTTATGCTGAACTTTGGACAAAATTAGGCTACGAACGTGGCTGGCCTCCTGTAACTAAAGGAAAATTTGACGGCTTAGTTGATGATCTAGGAGTTTTAATTGTTGGAAGTCCAGAAAGAGCTGCTGAAAAAATCTTGCGTCATAGTGAAGCACTTGGAGGTGTTGATCGTTTTACTTTTCAAATGGACAATGCAGGATTGACGCATTCTCAATTAATGAATTCCATAGAACTCATTGGAACAAAACTGATTCCGTTGATTAAGAAAGGATAGTTTTCAAGCATTGGCAAAAATTTGCTTCACGCAGATTTTGCAGATTTAGCCGATTTAAAATTACAATAGTTTAATAGCATCCAGCTTTAGCTGGATGGAAGTATAACATAAATTAAAAGGCTTTAGCCAAACTAGTGAAGTTCGGCTAAAGCCTTTTTTTAATCTTTATCTATAACCTCCAGTTAAAACTGGAGGCAATTCATAAAAACCTTTGTGCCTTTGCACCTATGACAAAAATGCTTTTTAAAATTTATAAGTTACCCCAACTCTAAAGTTTGTTGGAGCTTCCGTTTGCCAGTAATAAGCATTCAACCAGCTATAAAATGAACCGCTGTATAAATATTTATTCAAGATATTAAATACGTTAGCCGTTACTTTTACCTTGCCCGTTTCATAAGACAAACCTCCGTCTAACTTAAAGTATGATGGCAATCTTTGAAGACCTGCGCTCCAAGTATCAGTTTGTCTTCCGTCAAGGAAAGTTCCTCCAATCGAAGCTCCAAATCCTTTTAATTTTCCGTGTTGAAGTGTGTAATTCAACCAAGCATTTGCAGTATGTTTTGCGTATCCTGGAACAATATCGCCTTCTTTAATTCCTGTTGCTGCAGAAACGTCTGGATCAATTTTATTTACAATAGATTCTGTAAATGCATAATTCGCAATAAGATTAAGGCCATCGAATATTTTCCCTCTTAAATCAAATTCAAAACCTTGAGCTCTTTTTTCTCCTAAAACGACACTGTATTGTTCTCCTGGTGTATTCGCTGGATCAGAAGTCAATTCGTTTTTCTTCAATATACTATAAGCTGCTAAAGTTGTACTCCATGAACCATCAAACCAATCTTTTTTAAGACCAACCTCAACATTATTTCCAGTTAATGGTTTTACTTTTTCACCGCTTTTAATAATCCCCGATTGTGGTGTAAATGCCTGATCATACAATCCGTAAACTGCAAAATCATCTGTTACAGAATAACTTAACCCAACACGTGGTGTAATATGACTGTCTGCTATTGGAGCGCCACCCCAGCTTGCCTGACTAATCCAAGTGTATCGCGCCGCAAGCGTCAATCTAAGTTTGTTTTGTAAAAAGCCTAATTCATCCTGAAGATATCCTGCAGCATAATCTGTACTCATTAATCCGCCAATATTTTTAGCTCTTACAGAAAGTGGTGTGGTGTGATCAAACATTGGAAACCCATTAGAAGGTGTTCCATAATTTGGATTATAAACATTAAAAGGACTGTCAACAGTGTCAAGGTCATGAGATTGTCCCCAGTCAGCCATATAATCTTTGCTTCCTAAATCAACTCCTCCTAATATTTTATGGCTTACAGCACCTGTATTAAATTTTCCATTCACAAATATTTGTCCCAAGTACATGTTACTTTCGGCATCCCAAATCCCGACATTTCTAATGATTTCACCATGTGAAAGTGTTCCCTCAGGAACTCCATCAAAATCTCTATCAGCATCACCTGGTCCAACTACTCCCGGCCAAGAACTATATCCTTGCTGAATGTATTTAAAATAAGAAGTCTGTGCCGTAAGTTTCCAATTATCATCAAACTTATGTTCAAACATTAAATAACCACTGTGGTCTTGAATGTTAGTATCTGGCAAACCTGGCTGTGTCATTGTGAAACCTACTGGTAAAGTTGCATAACCATCAGATGCTGGCCCAAAAACATAGTATGAACCAACTTCAGTCATATTTGCATATTGAAAATTGTATTCAGCAGTAATTTTTGTTTTATCATCAACTTGGTACGAAATAACTGGTGCAATTACGTAACGGTCATTGTGCTCAAACGGACGATGAGAACGTTTCTTTTGTGCTGCTCCATTGAATCTGTAAAGCAATTTTCCTTTTTTATCCAATTTTCCGTCAAGATCAAGGCTAACTCTGTAAAAATCATAGCTTCCACCTAAAACAGAAACTTCACCTTTTGTAATTCCGGTTGGCTTTTTGGTAACCACATTATAAAGTCCGCTTGGATCACCACTTGAAAGCATGAAACCTGCTGGGCCTTTTACAAATTCAATATGATCTACAAAACTCATATCTTCTGTCAATGGTCCCCAAAAAGAAGAAACCACATTGAAACCGTTACGGAAAGCCTGAATTTGAGAACCACGCATTGTAATATTTGTATATAAATCTCCCCAATGCTCTAAACGCACTGCACCACTCACATTACGAATTACCCCATCACTCATGCTTGTAATTTGTTGATCTTTTAAAGTCTGACCACTAACAATCTGAATGTTTTGTGGAATCTCCAATACTGGAGTTTGCAAACGCAATGATAACGAAGGCTTATCTTGTTTGTATTTATTTTTGGTAATTACTACTTCGTCAAGATCTTCTTGGCTTTCAGAAAGCGAAAAGTTTTTAGTGGTCGTTTTTCCGGCAGTTATAACAATTGCATCTTCTGCCCCATGAATTCCAACGGAATGAATGCTGATCGTATAAGAACCCGGTTTAATGCTTCTAATATCATACTGCCCATTTTCATTGGTCACAGCACTGTATTTTGTTCCTTTAAGAGCAACAGAAATACCTTCTGCAGGAACATTTCCGCTCAAAGTTATTTTTCCAGTTACTCGGCCTGTATTTTGATTTTGCGCCAACATTGTTAACGATGTCAGGAAAAGCACAAAAAAACAGATTTTTTTAATGGTTAAATTATTCATTTTGTCTGGTTTAAAATTTCGTTGGCAAAAGTACTTTCTAAAACTTGTTTTTCCAAATTATTTTTAACCATTCTAAATAAAAATAATTTTTTACTTTCATTTAGTTATAAAAAAAAACTCTTCCCGAATTTGAGAAGAGTTCAATTATATAATTGATTATTAACCTATTTCGTTTCTAGAAACTGAAAACTTTCTGGTTTTGCGATTATTTTGTCTCCACTAAATTCAATCGAAATTACTCCAGCTTTTCTTGGCGAAACAGCACTTTCATTAAAATGTGTATGCAAAACATAATGCATTTTGTTGTTTTTATCCCAAAATACATCACCATGTCCTATTCCGTTTTGTTTGGTATTTTTTCGACTGATAATTGGGCTATCTGTCGCTTTTTCCCAAGGCCCAAGCGGACTTTTACTTGTTGCATAACCAACAGCATAATCAATGTTTCTGAAATCATTCGCCGAATAAATCATATAATACAAACCGTTGTGTTTTAAAACCGTTGGTCCTTCTGTAACTGGCCAGCTTACGTTTTGTGTGTTTTCCCAAGGAAGAACTCCTGAAATACATTCGGTTAAAGTTTCTGGTTTTATGCTTTGGAGATCATCGTTTATTTCAGCGACAAAAATTCGGTTTCCATTTGTCAAACGAACATGATACAGGTATTTTTTTCCATCTTCATCAATAAAAATAAAAGGATCAATTTGATTTCCGGTTTTGATAATTGGCTCTTTTGATTCACTTTTAAATGGCCCCAGCGGACTATCACTGCTTGCAATTGCAATATTTTCATTTGCCGTATAAATCATATAAAATTTGTTTTTATACTGAAGAATCTGGGGCGCCCAGAAACCTTTGTCGCCAAAAGCATCTCCTTTCTTAAGAGCAAGTCCATTTTGAGCTCCAGTCGGACCTTTCCAATCTTTTAAATCAGATGAAGTATAAACTTGAAAACCCTCACCATTTGGAATATCGCCGGTTGTTGTGCCATATAAATAATACAATCCGTTGTTGTAGAAGATTGTGGGATCTGCTAACAAAATCGCATTTGATTTTGTTTGTGGTTTGTCTGTGTTTTTTTCCTGCGAACAGGCAGCGAAAACAGATAGCAAGGTTATAAGGGATAGTAGTTTTTTCATTTTTATTGTTTTTTTTTAACCGCAAAGACGCAAAGGTTGCGCAAAGCACGCAAAGGATTAAAAACTTGGCGAACTTTGCGTAAATCCTTGCTCCCGATAGCTATCGGGATTGTGGTTAAATTCGTTAAACTATATTACTTTTTCACAGAAAACTGATAATAAGAAACCGTATGGTACTTCTCTCCTGCTTTCAATACAATCGGAGCGAATTTTGGCTGATTAATCGCATCTGGAAAATGTTGTGTTTCCAAAGCAAAAGCCGTTCTGAAATCATCTTTTGCACCCGATTTAAAGGTATTTTTAGACTGCATGAAATTTCCGCTGTAAAACTGTAATCCCGGTTCTTCGGTGAAAATATCCATTGTAATTCCAGATTTATCTCCTGAAATTGTTGCGGCGTGATTTAATCCGTTTCTCTTTGTTCCGTTCAAAGCATAATTATGATCATAACCTTTTCCGAATTTTAACTGCTCATCTTTGGTTTCAATTCTTTCTCCAATTGTATGTTTTGAAGTAAAATCAAATACAGTGTTTTTTACAGGTTTTAATTCGCCACTCGGTATCAAACCTTCATCAACAGGCGTAAATTCATTGGCATAAATCTGTAATTCGTGGTTTAGAATTGTACCGCTTCCTTCTCCATTCAAATTAAAAAAGGCGTGATTCGTCAAATTGACTATTGTCGTTTTATCAGTCGTCGCTTCATATTCCATTTTAACCGAATTATCATCTGTAAGTGTATAAGTAACTTTCGCCGATAAATTCCCTGGAAATCCTTGTTCTCCATCTGGCGAAACATACGTGAAAACCAACGTTTTTTCATCTGTTTTTTCAGCATTCCAAACTACATCTTGAAAACCTTTTATACCGCCATGCAAAGCATTTTTTCCATTGTTCAACGGCACTTGGTATTTTTTTCCTTCCAAAGTAAATTGCCCTTTTCCAATTCTATTCCCAACTCTTCCGATTGTTGCTCCAAAATAAGGTTCTGTTGAAGTTTTAAAGCCTTTTGCGCTGTTCATTCCCACAACGACATCGGTTTGTTTTCCGTTTTTATCCGCAACCCAAAGTCCAATTAATCTTCCGCCGTAATTCGTAAAAGCAGCTTTTATACCTTTATTTTCGATCCAATATAAATTGACTTTTTTACCGTCAATTATGGTGTCGAAATTTTTAGTTTCTAAAACTGTTTTAACCGAATCAGTTGTAATTTCAGCGGTTTCATTTGAAACTGCATTCTCTTTTTTATTGTCTTTACAACTAAATTGAAAAAGTGCCAGCATAACAACGGCAGCGATTTGAATATTTTTCATTTTGTAGCTTTTAAAATGTTTATGTTATTTTGATGGAATGACCAATTTTGTGTCTTCGCTAACAGGCTCTCCTAAAACTGGAAATCCGTTGGCGTCCCATTCTATTTTCTGCATTCTTGGTGATCTTTTATTGCCACAACCTTCTCCCGGATTTGAATTGGCATGATATAAAATCCAATCTTCTTTTCCGTCAGGTGATTTAAAAAAGGAATTGTGTCCCGGCGCGTACACTTTATTTTTATCCGATTGCTTGAAAATTGGTTCAGGAGATTTTTTCCAAGCAGAAGTGTCAAGCAAATTACCATCGCCATTAAACGATAATAATCCTAAAGAATAGAAATCAGTCCAACATCCGCTTGCAGAAAATACGATGAAAATTTTTCCATTTCTTTCTAAAAACTGAGGGCCTTCGTTCACATTCACTTGAGGCGGATTTACATCATCATGCAATGCACCATGTGTCTCCCAATCGTTTGTTGGTGAAGAAATCATTACGCGATCACCATCAATTTGAAGCGGGTTTTTCATTTTTGCGATGTAGATGTTCTGTTGTCCGTTTTTGTCGCCTTCCCATCCTGCCCAAATCATGTACAATTGCTTTTTGTATTCAAATACATTTCCGTCAATTGCCCATTTATCGGTTTTGGCAGCGATTTTTCCTTTGAATTCAAAATTTCCTTTAAAGGGATCTGACGATTTGTTTTCCAAAACATACATTCGATGATTGTTGTTATCGCCATTATCTGCAGCGAAATAACAATACCATTTTCCATTAATGATATGAAATTCGGGCGCCCAAATTTCTGATGAATAATCTGTTCCTTTTGGTGGTGTCCAAATGACTTTACTTTCGGCGTTTTTGATATCAGAAAGGTCTTTTGTCTTCCATAAAGTCAGTTTATTGCCGAGTGTATTGGTGTAGTAATAATAACCTTTGTAATACGTGCTATAAGGATCTGCTCCTGATGGCAAGATTGGATTTGTGAAGGTTTTCTGCTGTGCAAAACTTATCGTTGTGAACAGAAAAAGGATTAGGATTTTTTTCATTTTTATTGTTTTTTTTTGAATTTTCTCCCGCAGATTTAGCAGATTAAGCTGATAAAAAAATCTGCAAAATTTGCTAAATCTGCGAGAGCCAAAAAAATCACTTTTGATTTAAGGCGTTTATAACTTCTGTATTAATCTGATTAACCGCTTTGAAATCCATTTTATCAACTTTTCTGTCGTAAGTCATGAAACCATTTACTTCGCCTTCAACATCTGTCGTTTGGGTATAAACTGCTGCAGAAAATCCTGTTTTTACATAATTCTTAAGGATTTGAGCGTATTTAATATATTCAGCAGTTACTTCAGCTTGGTTTTTAAATTTGATGTAACCCCAATTGTCATTTGCTCTCCATAAATGCCCTTCAAGAGGAAGACCGATTCCGCCATATTCGCCTAAAACCGTAACTCTTCTAGCGTCGTATAAATACATTTCTGGCCCAGGATAATTGTGCAAATCCAAAATATCTCCCGTTTGGAAATGATTTCCACCACTTGCTGAATTTGTCAAACGGCTTGGATCATATTTTTTCGTCCATTCTGTAATTTCAACGGTTTTGAATTGTCCCCAAGCTTCGTTAAACGGAACCCAAACGACAATACTTGGATAAGAATACAAATGATCCATAATTTCCTTCCACTCTTTTCTATAGATTTCTTCTGATTTTGCTGAACGCTGTAATTCAGTTCCATCAAAATATTTTCTGTTTTGCCAAATTGGTTGATCGTCTCCGCTTGGCATATCTTGCCAAACTAAAATTCCTAACTGATCACAATACGTATACCAACGCTCCGGCTCGACTTTTACATGTTTACGAATCATGTTAAAACCTAATTCTTTCGTTTTAATAATATCATATTTTAAAGCTTCGTCTGTTGGTGCCGTGTACAATCCGTCTGGCCACCAGCCTTGGTCTAACGGTCCGTATTGAAAATAATCTTTATTATTTAACTGCATTCTAACAATACCATTTTCATCTCTTTTTGAAGAAATTTTTCGCATTGCAAAATAACTTTTCACTTCATCAACTACTTTGTTTTTACTGATTAGTCTAACTTTTGTTTGATACAAAAACGGATTTTCAGGCGACCATAATTTTGGTGCATTCAAGGCAATTTCATTCGTTTCTCCAACGACAGCTTTTTCTTTAGCAATTTCATTTCCATTTTCAAAAACTGAAATTTCTACTAAATCGCCAGCTTCTGCCCCTTTTACATCTGCTTTTATGCTGATCGTATTTTGATCAATATTTGGAGTTGTTTTTAAGTCGGTAATGTTTTTAGCATTTACAGGTTCAATCCAAACCGTTTGCCAGATTCCTGTTACCGGAGTATACCAAATCCCCTCAGGATTTTTGACTTGTTTTCCTCTTGGCTGTGGCCCATCATTTGAAGGATCCCAAACTTTTACAACCAATTTTTGATTACTTCCTTTTTTGATAAATGGTGTAATGTCAAATGAAAATGGCGTATATCCGCCAGTATGCGAACCCACTTTTACATCATTAATAAAAACTTCTGTTTTCCAATCCACTGCACCAAAATGCAACAAGATATTTTTGCTATTCCAACCTGATTCTATTGAAAAATTGGTTTCGTACCAAAGCTCATTTTTAGCCCCAACATTTTTCATCACGCCAGATAAACTTGACTCCGCTGCAAACGGAACCAGAATTTGTCCGTCATATTTTGAAGGTGCTGTTTTTCCAGTTTCTCGAATGGCATAATTCCATAATCCATTTAGGTTTTTCCATTGGCCACGCTCCATAATCGGACGCGGATATTCAGGTAACGGTTTCTTTGGGTCAACTTGTTCTGCCCATTTTGTTTTGATTTTATCTCCTTGCGGTTTCCATTGCGCGTTTACTGCCAACACTGAAAACAAGGCTAAAAAAAGGATGCTTTTTCTTTTCATGCTCTATATATTTTGAGATTTTACACTCATCTTTTTTTAAAACCATATAAGTCATATAAGTTCATTTTAGTTTAACTAATAGTTTTTAAACAGCATCAAGAGAATATAAGTTTTTGCTTAAAAATAAAGCAAGGCTTAATATTAACTTATATGACTTATATGGTGAAAATATTTACACTATAATGTTTCTTCTTAATCAAAATGAATTACCAGACTTATATCCACTTAAGCCTGGTAATTCTCAAACTAACTTAACTAACCAAATTTTCCAGTTATGAATTATGAGTTATAAATTATAAGTTGACTATTGATAACTTATATTTCTTAACAAACAACTCGCTAATCAACAAAGTAAAACACTCATAATTCATAACTTATAATTTCTTCGTGAGGCCAAATTTCTTAACCAAACTGTCGTATTCTTTTTTTGAAATTGTAATCATACAGCCGTGGCGTACTTTTTCTGGAAGACTGTACTTGTCCCAATCCGAGAAAAAAGTGTAGCCTGAAGCTTGATACCAAGGGCCGTTTAGGTTATCTGCAATTGATAATCCGTACGAAACTCCTGGATATTGTTCGTAATACATGTACCATATTTTGTCATCTGGAGAAGGAATCAACATTGGAGCTTCTCTGAAGTTTGGACTGATAGATTGCTGGGGCAAAGAATAAGGTCCTAATAATGATTTTGATTTGGCAATTCGGATGGTTTTTCCGGTTGTCCAATACAAAGTTGGATAGGTTTCGTCTTTAAGTACGGCGTAGTAGGAATCGCCGACTTTACGAATAAACACATCAATTGTTCCCATATCCCAATCGAACAAACGTTGGGGCGTTCCTTCGAAAGTTTTTAAATCTTTAGACAAAACGTATAACGTTCTTTGGCTTGCCCAATAACGTTCTCCGTCTTCTTTAGTTCCTTCTAAATGTGGCGTGTGCCAAGTCATGATGAACTTTTCAGAATCTTTGTCGTAATATAATTTTGGTGCACCAATTCGCTGCAAGGCGTTTGAATAATCTGGTGTGCTCTTTAAATCTGGCGTATAGTCAGCATGTTTTTTCCAAGTAATCAAATCGTCCGAGACCCAAATATTAATGCTTTTTGCATCATCACCTGTATTTCCAGCGATGTAATATTTTCCATCAGGACCTTTACAGATATCGGGATGACCTTTGTATTCTTCAAAAACGCGTTTTCCATCGTTTAGATTTTCCCAATGAAGTCCATCCAAACTAACTGAATAATACAATCTGCCATAATCATTGTGCGTCATGTGCGCGAAAAGATAGGCTTCGTTTTTAGGTTTTTCATTTCCTTTTACTTGTCCGGGAGGATCCGGTTGTTGCGCGTTCGCAGAAAAACCACACCACAATATACTTGCTAAAAAAAGCTGTTTTATTGTATTTTTTCTCATTTCGCTTAAGTTTTTTTAGCCCACGGATTAAACGGATTAAACAGGTTTTCACTGATTTTTATTTCTATTAAATGATTTAATTATACAGTGAAAATCCGTTTAATCTGTGAATCCCGATAGTTATCGGGAGTGGCCAATAAATTATCTACTTTTTATTCGCTTCAGCTGTCATTTTTTTGATCAAATCAGTTTCAGCTTGAATGTATGCTGTTCCGTCTGTGTGCAATACTTCGTGAAACCATAGTTTTGGTTCTGCAGTGTATGTTTTTGTCCAGCTATCCCACGCATATTTCGTTTGTGTTTTTCCATCAACAAAACCCCAGTTGATCATACCGATATTATATTTTCTGGCGATTGGCAAAAATCCTGCGAAAGTGCTTCCGTTAGGTCTTGCCATATATTCTGTACAGATTAATGGTTTTCCGTAGCGTTGCAATTGTTTAATCACTTTTTCGAAATCTTGTGGCGTGTTGTAATTGTGGAAAGAAATTACATCTGACTGTTCAATTTGCATTTTGTGCATTGGCGCCATTTTAGCTTCGTCGCTCCAATCGCCAACCCAAACTCCAGAAGTTAATGGCTGTGACGGATTGCTTTCTCTTGCCCATGCAAAAACATCTTTTAAAAGAGGCAAAATCAATTCTGCTTTATTTTTAATTTCTACTTTTTCATAAGATGGTCCAGTCATGTTGTCTGGTTCGTTCCAAACATCCCAACCTAAAATACGTTTGTCATCTTTGAATTTTGCTACCGTTTCTTTCACATATTTCTCTAAACGAGGATATTGCGTTTTATCCTGAAGTGCTTTTTGACCTGGCGCCTGAACCCATCCTGAGTTGTGCGTATGCGGTTTTGGGGCACGTTGTTTTCCTAAAGCAGGAAACGGATCCCAGCATGAATCAAACAAAACAAAAAGTATTTTAATATGGTGTTTATCCGCAATTCCTAAAAAAGTGTCCATTCTTTTGTAAAGACCTTCTGCATCTTGTTGGTGCAATAAATCGTGTAAATAAACACGCATTACATTCATGCCAAGACCTTCAGCCCAGCCCAATTCCTGATCAATTCTTTTTGGATCAAAAGTATCTTCCTGCCACATCTCTAACTGATTTATAGCTGTGCTAGGAGAATAATTTGCCCCTACTAACCAAGGCTGTTCTGCGTACCATTTATTGGCCTGATCTTTTGTCCAGATTTCTCTTTTTTCTACTGAAGCGGTTTCACTTTTACTTTCTTCAGCGTTGCTTTTTTTGTTATTGCAGCTAAGCAATACAAGTCCTGCCAACATAAATGTCAGACACAATTTTACTTTTTTCATTACAAATTTTTTAAATATGAACAATCGTTCGTTTTATGATAAGAGAGTCAGACAGAAAACATCTGACCCTCTTAAAAAATGATTTTAATATCCTGAGTTTTGATCTAGATTTGGATTATTATCAACATCCGTTTGAGGAATTGGCATTCTATGATTTTTACCCACTTTGAAGTTTTTGAAATCTGGATCACGAAGCGCAATTTTATCAACAGAAGCTTGAGTATTCAAATCTCCCCAACGTTTTAGATCTTCCCAACGAACACTTTCTCCCGCTAGTTCTAAAACTCTCTCCATTTTCAATCTTTCCAAGAACAAATCATGATTATTTCCAATTTCAGGATGTGCAACAGCTAACGTGTTCATGTTTGCACGCGCTCTTACCATATCAACATACTGATATGCCTGAGCTGTATTTCCTAATTCGTTCAAAACTTCAGCATAGCGCAACAAAATATCTCCATAACGAACTAATCTGTAGTTTACTTGAGAATAGTAATCTTCATTATCTCTATAATAATCACGGCTTCCTTTTCTGAACCAAGCTTCGTTATTGTTCCATTCCCAGTTTCTGTTGTATGTTTTGTCTCCAAAATCAGCCAACAAATCAGGATAGTACAAAGTCCATCTTAAACGAATATCAAGATTTCCGTCTTTATTTTTTTCTTCTTTGAAAGCATTTACCAACCAGAAACGTGCTTGTCCGTCAGACCATCCAATACCACGTGGTGCGAAAAACTGACAACGGTTGCTCGAAACTGCCGCATTTTGATCTTCTCCAGTTCCTCCTTTTCTTTGGTCACCAAATTGGATTTCAAATACAGACTCGCTGTTGTTTTCATGTATATCTGTAAAGTTGTCTCTGTAGTTTGCTTGCAAGCTGTATTTCGCTCCAGCACCAGAAATCAAATACTCTAAAGCTGTTTTTGCTTCAGCCCATTTGTGCTGTTGCATGTATACTTTTGCAAGAAAAGCTTTTGCTGCTCCTTTATCCGGTCTTCCAATATCTGCACCTGCCCAGTCTCTTGGTAGATCTGCATAAGCTTCATTCAAATCTTTTTCAACTTGAGCCCAAATTTCAGTTACCTTTTTTTGTTGTGGCAAATCTGCTGGTGTAGATGGATCTAAAACCAACGGAATATCTTCCCAAATCACTGCCGCATAATAGTAATGCAAGGCTCTTAAAAATTTAGCTTGAGCGATAATTCTCTTTTTTGTGTCTTCATTTTGGAATGTAATATTTGGAACATTTGCCAAAACTTGGTTACATCTAAAAATCGCTTTGTACGTATCTCTCCAAGTCACAGCGTTTCCTTCCCAGAAATTGTAATTGATGTAATTGAATCTTGTCCAATCTGCCAATTCTGTCCACGGACTTACGCTATATCCTTCGTCAGAAGTTAAATCCAAACGGAAATAAATCCATCTTGCCCACAAACCATCTTTGTAAAACATGGCATAAATTGAATTTACTCCGGCTTGTGCATCACTTTCAGTTTTCCAATATTGATCTACTGTGATATCATTTTGGCTATTTAAGTCCAGATCGTTTTCGCATGAAGCAAAAATGAGACCTAGAATAGCTACGGTTATTATGATTGATTTTTTCATTATGCTATTTTTTTAAAATTAAAAGCTAAACTCTACACCAAAAGAATATGTCTTAAGATTCGGGAAAGCACCGTTGTCAACACCTCTTTCAAAAATATTACCGTTTGTAAACTCAGGATCCAATCCTTGGTATTTCGTAATTGTGATAATGTTTTGTGCAGAAAGCGTTAATCTCGCTCTTGTAATTCCAGATTTTGCTAATACGCTTTGCGGAATAGTATATCCAAATCCGATGTATTTCAATCTGATAAAATCGCCACTTTCTAAGAAACGGTCGCTGTCTCCTCTTGAGTTTAAAGTCGAACCTTTTGTAATTCTAGGGAAATCTGTATTTGGATTTTCTGGTGTCCAAGGTTGGATTCCAGTTCTGTAGTTACTGTTATCATCAAAACGATCCACAACACTTCTAAATCCGTCATAAACAGTTGCGCCGTGCGAAGCAATCCAGTTCATAGAAAAATCAAAACCTTTGTAATCAGCTCCAGCATTGAATCCCATTTCAAATTCTGGCCACGGACTTCCAACAACCGCTTTATCTTCGTTTGTAATTTGTCCGTCTCCGTTATTGTCTTTAAAACGAATATCTCCAGGAACAGCATTTGGCATAATTACTTTTCCGCCTGCAGTTTTATAATTGTCGATTTCTTGTTGATTTTGGAACAAACCATCCGTTTCCAAAACATACCACATTCCTACTGGCATACCCGCTCTTGTAACCGTATTTCCAGAGAAGTTTTCGTTTTGTCCGTTACCTAATGAAAGCAATTTGTTGTTTACTTTTGTGAAATTCACAGAAGCGTTAAACGAGAATTCATTGATTTTTTTGCTGTAAGCCAATTCCAATTCAAAACCTTTATTTTCAACAGTTGCAGCGTTAGAAATTGGATTTCCGCCATCATTTCCTGTCGTCAATAAAATTGGAAAACCGAATAATACATCTTCTGTACGAGCGATAAAATAATCTGCTGTAAGACGTAAATCATTGTTTAAAACGCCAAGATCTAATCCGAAGTTGGTTTGTTTCAATTTTTCCCAGCGCAATTCAGAGTTTGATAATTTTACTTGAGTCGCAGATGGATATAACTTTTGCTCGTTACCCATTACGATTTGTCCAAAATTGTTTACGAAGCTTTTGTACTCGTAATTTCCAATGTTTCCAGAACCTAACTCTCCGTAACTAGCTCTTAATTTCAAATCTTTAATAAATTCTGATTTGAAGAAAGATTCGTTGCTAACTCTCCATCCAGCAGAAAGTGATGGGAAATTACCCCATTTGTTTGCGTCGCTGAATTTTGAAGATCCGTCACGTCTTAAAACGGCATTGAATAAATAACGATTATCATAATTGTACTCTAATCTTCCTAGGTAAGATGCCAAAGCTGCTTCGTTAATGAAACCTCCAACAACTGGCGAATCTCCTTGGTTTAAAACTTCATAATATTCTCCTGTACCTGAATTCATTGGAAGATTTCTCTTTGTTCCATAAATTTGGTTGTAGTTGTCTTTTTGATACGTTTGACCCACTAAGAAAGTAATATCATGTTTGCCAAATGCTTTTTTGAAAGTCAATGTATTTTCAAACAACAATGTTTCTGATCTTCCTTTGTTTTGATCTGTATATGATTGATCTATTGGCTGATTTAAAGACCAGTTTCCAACTTTTCTCATGAATTTATAAGAGTCGAAACTAGTTTCATATCCAAAATTGAAACGGTATTTCAACCATGGAGCAAATTTCAATTCAGACCAAATATTTCCTCTAATTCTGAAATTTTCATTTGTTGTATTCGCAAAATCAGCGATTGCAAGAGGGTTTGTTCCAAAAGTATCTGCAACACCTTGTTTTCCGTAACCGTAACCACCTGGGTTAGCTGGATCATACAATGGAATTGTTGGCGTCATTCTGTACACATCAATGATTGGGTTTCCAGACATTTCATCTGTTTTTGAATTACTGATTGCCAAGTTTTCTCCAATGCTGAAAATTCCTTTTGTACCGCTTGAATTTACACGGAATGAAATTCTGTCAAAATCAGTTCCAACAACAGTTCCTTCATTTCCAAAATAATTTCCAGACATAAAGAATGTTGAGTTTTCATTTCCTCCTGAAAAACTCGCATTGTAATCCTGCATCATTCCTGTTTTGAAAACCGCATCTTGCCAATCTGTATTTACTGACATGTTTAAGTTTTGTCTCGTAAATCCAGCATTGTCATAGGCCATATTGTTGTATTTTGCAAACTCTTCCGTTCCCATTAAATCGTAACGAGGCATAACTTGGAAACTCGTTTTTGCTGAAACTTCAACTTGAAGCGGTCCTTTTTTACCTTTTTTAGTTGTGATGATGATGACACCATTTGCAGCACGTGAACCATAAATCGCAGCTGCCGATGCATCTTTCAAAACTTGAATACTTTCAATATCATTTGGGTTAAAATCTCTGTTTGCTGATGTTACCAATCCATCAATAACATATAATGGATTTGTATTTTGAAGATTTTTTAAACCACGAATTTCAACACTAGCTTCTTGTCCTGGACGTCCGCCACCGCGCACTTTAACCCCAGTTACCAAACCTTGTAATCCGTCTGCAACTGTTGTAATTTGTCTTTTTTGAATTTCGTCTGGTTTAACTAATGCAACTGCTCCTGTAAGGTCTTTTTTCTGTTGTGAGCCATACCCTACTACGACAATTTCGTCTAGTTTCATTGCATCTTCTTCTAATATAACATTTATAGAAGTTCGGTTGTTAATAGCAATTTCTGTTGTTTTGTAGCCTTGTGAGCTGAAAATTAAGGTTTGGTTACCGCTTGCGCTAATTTTGTAGCTCCCGTCAAAATCAGTAACTGCTCCATTTGTTGTGCCTTTGATTACAACATTCGCAAACGGAATTGATTCTCCCGATGCTGCAGAAACTTTTCCTGAAATCGAAATTTGCTGTGCATAGGTTTGCTGTAATAATAAACTAAAGAAAAACAAGAGGTAATATCTCTGCTTTAAAATTTGAGTGAACTTTGTTTTCATTGATTTTTCATTTTAGATAGTTTTCATTTCTTGGTTGGTTTTACAATTAAATACTTCGAATTTTAATCATCTCTGATTCGAGAAAAAAAGCAATTCATTCTGCTCATTGATAATAATGTGTTCATTTGGTTTCAAAATTATATTTGATATTATTTTTCAAACAAAATATTATTGATGCTATATTTTTTCAGCCTAAAAATTATCAATATGATTTATTTGAAAATTCAAAGTAGATGATTTTAATTCAAAATAAAATGCTTCATTTGTGTCAATATCTCTCTCAAATGATTCAAATTGTAGAAAAAAGGTCAGAAAATACGAGGCTTGCAACATTTGGTAGAATATTGACACGATTTGAAGAAATTTATTTTTTTATAAAAAAACACAACAATGCGTAAATTCTTTCTTTTTAAATTTTTATTTATTTTTTCAATAAATTTTATTCAGGCTCAAGAATATTATTTTAAGCATTTTAGGGTTGAAGAAGGACTCTCAAACAACACGGTTATCGCTTCGACGCAAGACGAAGATGGTTTTATGTGGTTTGGCACAAAAGATGGCTTGAACAGATTTGACGGCTATCGTTTTAAGACATATCGAAGCCAATCTGACCCAATTCGTAGTCTTGGAAGTAATTATATTCAGTCCATTCATGCTTTTAACGGCGTTATTTGGGTAGGAACTGATAAAGGTTTGTACCAATACAATAAAAAAACAGATCAGTTTACGGTTTTAAATGAAGCCATAAACGACAGAATTAACGACATCAATCACGATAAAAAGGGAAATATCTGGTTTGTTTCGGGAAATATTCTCTATAAATACTCACCTTCTAATAAAGAAACCAAAACCTTTAATCCAAATAAGTATTTCATAACGACTTCTATTTCAAAAGATGAAAACGGCGAAATTTGGGCTTCTTCTTTAAATAAATTATACCATTATTCTGAAGAAAGTCTTTCGTTTGAGAATATTGCTTTAAATCCGCCAGCAAATAAATCAAATTTTAGAATTACGGCAATTTATGCTTTTGATAAGAATACCATTCTTATAGGTACGCAAGACCACGGCGTTTTGGTTTATGACCGAAAAAACAAAACAACGACGGCTTTGGAATTTTCTTCGAAAGAACCTGTTTTTGTTCGTCAATTCAGGAAACGAGGAACTAATGAATTATGGATTGCCAGCGAATCTGGTGTTTATGTTTATGATTTTAGAACTAAAAAGAATGTCAATCTTCGTAAAAACTACAACGATCCGTATGCGATTTCAGATAACGCGGCCTACTCTATTACAATTGACAAAGAAAACGGAATTTGGATTGGGACCTATTTTGGTGGCATCAATTACCATCAAAAACAATATACACAGTTCAAAAAATATTTTCCGCAGAAAGGCCAAAACTCCATTAGCGGAAGCGCTGTAAGAGAAATTCATAAAGATGATTCGGGCGATTTATGGATTGGAACTGAAGATGCTGGTTTGAATCGTTTTAATCCAAAAACACAGCAATTCACAGCTTATTTGCCAAACGGAAGCAAAAGCAGTGTTTCCTATTATAATATTCACGCTTTAATGCCTCGCAAAAACAAAATTTGGGTCGGAACTTTTGAGCATGGTTTGGATGTTCTAGATCGAAATTCTGGAGCGGTTATCAAACATTACAGTGCAAATGATCCCTCTACGGGCTTGCACAGTAATTTCATTTTTTCTTTTGCCGAAACAAAAAAGAATGAATTGATCGTCATTACCACAATGGGACTTTATTCATATAATGAACAAAATGATAATTTTGAAATTCTAAAAACATTTCCTGAAACGACACATTACACCAATTTCAAAGAAGACAGCGATGGAAATTTCTGGGCAGGAAGTTATCGTGACGGACTTTTCTTTTACAATTCGAAAACACACAAAAAAGAGGTCTTTATATATGATTATAAAAATGCTGGTGGAATAAGCAACAATACCATCAATTCTATTTTTGAGGACAGCCATAAAAATTTATGGTTTGCGACTGAAAATGGACTGAATTTATTCAACAAGAAAACACGAACATTTACCAAATTCACCACAAAAAACGGACTTCCGAGTAATGTTGTTTATTCTATTTTAGAAGATGACGCACACAATTTATGGATGACGACTTCTAAAGGTTTGATGAAATTTGGCCCAGATCACAAAAGCATTAAAATTTATACCACTGCAAATGGATTGTTGAGCGATCAGTTCAATTATAGTTCGGCTTTTAAAGATGCCAACGGCGATATGTATTTTGGAAATTTAAACGGAATGATCAGTTTCAACCCGAAAAATTTCATCAAAAACAAATACACGCCTTCCATTTTTATTACCAATCTTCAAATCAACAATAAAGATATTGATGCAAACGAAACTGATTCGCCAATAAAACAATCTATTTCACATCTGGATGAATTAGAATTAAATAACGATCAATCGTCTTTCAATCTGGAATTTGCTTCTTTAAATTATACCGCGCCAGAGCTTACCGAATATTGGTACAAATTGGAAAACGTCAATAATGATTGGGTTTATTTGGGCAGAAACAATAAAGTCTTCTTTACAGAATTGGCGCCAGGCGATTATGTTTTCAAAGTGAAATCGTTGAATAGTTTTGGAGTTTGGAGCAAAGAAGTCGAATTGAAAATTGTGATTCTTCCTCCATTTTGGGCCAGTTCTTATGCATACTTTTTCTATTTTCTATTGATTTGCGGATCGTTTTACTACATCATTCGTTATTCTCAAAATCTGACACAAATCAAAAATAACCGAAAAATAAAGCATCTAAACGACGAAAAAGAAAAAGAAATCTATCAGGCTAAAATTGATTTTTTTACCAATGTAGCACACGAAATCAGAACGCCTTTGACGTTGATAAAAGGCCCTTTAGAAAAACTTTTAGCGATGGAATACCAATCGACCGAAGTCCCTCAGAATCTGTCGATAATGAAGAAAAACACGTCGAGATTATTAAAATTAGTAAACGAATTGTTGGATTTCAGAAAATCAGAAATTGGTGGATTGAAATTGACTTTCGTGGAAGCAAATATTTCATCCATTGTCCGAAATCTGCATTTACGATTTACGCCTTTAATTGAAGAACGAGGCATTGATTTTGAATTGGAATTGGGCGAAAAAGACATTTTTGCTTTTGTCGATAAAGAAGCCTTCAAAAAAATTCTAAGTAATTTAATTAGCAATGCGATTAAATATTCAAAAGATAAAGTTTCGTTGACACTTTATAGAGACGACAAAAAATTGACTTTAGTAGTGAGAAATGACGGCAATTTGATTCCGTTTCAGCTGAAAGACAAGATTTTTGAGCCGTTTTTCAGAGTGGACAATATGGATAATACTTCGGGAACCGGAATTGGGCTTTCGCTCGCACATTCGCTTGCACAACTTCATAATGGAAATCTACAATTGATTGCGGATCAAAAATTAAACATTTTTGAATTGATCGTTCCTTTACATCAGGAAGAAGAATTTATGCTTTATACTGATACGGAAAAAGAATTGAATCAGGCTGAAACTGAAAAAACGGAATTGGAAACAAAACAAGAAAAACCACAGATTTTAGTTGTTGAAGACAATTTGGATCTTTTAAGTTTTATAACTTCAGAATTGGCTTCAAACTATAGCATTTTAAAGGCCGAAAATGGCGAAGATGCCTTAAAAGTAATTCATAATCAAAATATTCAGCTTGTAATCAGTGATGTTTCAATGCCAATAATGGATGGAATTACAATGTGTAAAGAAATTAAAACCAATCTCGAAACGAGTCATATCCCCGTTATTTTATTGACAGCGAAAAATTCGCTGAAATCACAAATTGATGGACTAGAAGTTGGTGCTGATGCTTATGTGGCGAAACCTTTTTCAATGGATTATTTGAAAGTTCAAGCGAATAATTTGATCGAAAACAGAAAGCAGATTATGAATTATTATGCAAGTTCTCCGCTTTCGCATATTAAAAGCATTGCACATAATAAAACGGATGAGAAATTCCTGAAAAAACTCGATGACGAAATCCTAAAAAACATCACCGATCCTGATTTAAGCGTAGAATCTTTGGCTGAAATCATGAACATGAGCCGATCAACTTTGTACCGAAAAATCAAAGATTTATCTAATTTGAGTCCGAATGAGCTGATCAACATTGTCCGTTTAAAGAGAGCAGCAGAATTGCTTTTAAACGAAAATTACAAAATGTACGAAATCGCGGAAATGGTGGGTTATAAATCACAAACCAGTTTTGGAAGAAACTTTCAAAAACATTTCTCCATGTCGCCGTCTGATTATATTACCGCGAATAAATAAAAATGATGAATTGGCCACGGATTGGGCGGATTAAACGGATTTACACTGGTTCTTTTTATAATTAGCGTAAATAAAAAATCTGTGTCCATCTGTTTTATCCGTCACATCTGTGGGCAATAAATCAATCACTGAAAAACTTTTGACTTTTGACTTTCGACTTTTGACTAACTATGTTTATCTTTAGTCTGGAAAATTGAAACAAAAATCCAGTTATGAACCATACTACAACAATTAGAAAAGTTGCCATTGTCGGCTATAACCGAATCCCGTTTGCGCGAGCAAATACGGCTTATTCAAACGTAGGAAACCAAGATATGATGACGGCAGCCTTAAACGGGCTGATCGATAAATACCATCTGACGGGGAAATTATTGGGAGAAGTAGCTGGCGGCGCTGTTGTCAAGCACAGTTACGACAATAATTTGATGCGAGAATGTGTGATGAAAACCGCTCTTGACCCTGCTACGCCGGCTTGTGATTTACAACAAGCTTGCGACACCGGAATTGAAAGCGCTGTTTATATTGCCAATAAAATTGCACTCGGACAAATTGATTGTGGAATTGCTGGTGGTGTTGATTCCATCAGTGATATTCCGATGTCGGTGAGTGAAAATTTGAGAAAGATTTTATTAGAAGCCCGACAAGCAAAATCATTAGGCGGAAGAATCAAAAGTTTTCTGAAAATTCGTCCAAAAGATTTAGCACCTTTAGTTCCTCAAAACGAAGAATCTCAAACCGGACTTTCGATGGGCGGACATACTGAAATTACGGCCAAATATTATAAAATTTCGAGAGAAGATCAAGATCAATTTGCGCTGAATAGTCATTTGAAAATGGCAAAAGCATACGATGAAGGCTTTTTCGATGATATGATTACACCTTTCAACGGACTGGAAAAAGACAATAATTTAAGAAGAGACAGTACGATTGAAAAACTAGCCAAACTAAAACCCGCATTTGACAAAATAAACGGAACGCTGACAGCCGGAAATTCAACACCTTTGACAGACGGAGCCTCTTGCGTTCTTTTAGCCAGCGAAGAATGGGCAAAAGAAAACGGACTTCCTATTTTGGCTTACATCACTTTTGCAGAAATTGCCGCAATTGAATACGTGAAAAAACAACAAAATCTACTTTTAGCGCCTTTATTTGCTGCTTCAAGAATGTTGGAAAAAGCAGGCTTAAATCTTCAGGATTTTGATTATTATGAAATTCACGAAGCTTTTGCTGCTCAGACTTTAGCAACCTTAAAAATTTGGGAAAGCCCAGAATTAAGTGCTGAAATTGGCTTAAAGAAAACACTTGGAGCAATTGACAGAAATAAATTAAATGTAAAAGGAAGCAGTTTGGCGGCCGCACACCCTTTTGCTGCAACCGGAGGCCGAATAATTGGCGTAATGGCTAAATTATTGAACGAAAAAGGTTCTGGAAAAGGATTTATATCCATTTGCGCCGCTGGAGGGCAAGGCGTTACGATGATAATTGAGAAATAATAGTATCCTAACTTAAAAATATTTCACGCTCCCGATAGCTATCGGGATTAAAAAGATTTGAGCAGATTTAATAGATTTTCATTTATTTTAATCTGCTCAATCTACAAAATCTGCGTGAGATTTTTTTTGTGATTAAAAAGCAAATTCTTCAACAGAAGTCAATGCTTTTGGCAATGCATTTGCTGCAAAATCGGGAATTGCAGTTCCTTCTACTCTAAAAGTGGTAACATCTGTCATTCCTAAAAAGCCAAATACAGTTCGTAAATACGATTCTGAAAAATCATAGCTTTTCATTGGTCCTTCTGAAAAAACTGCTCCAGAAGCGATTGACAAATACACTTTTTTATTGGTTACCAAACCTTTTGGCCCTTCGGCACCATAACTAAACGTTTTTCCAGCTCTTGCAATTTGATCGATCCATCCTTTTAAAACTGCAGGAATTCCGAAATTATATAATGGAACACCAATCACAATAATATCAGATTCTAGCAAGCTTTTTATGGCATCATCTGAATATTTTATTGCTGCAGTCTGCTCTGCTGTATGCGTTTCTACAGGCGCATAAACGGCGCTAATATGTGAATTTGTCAAATATGGCAAAGGCGTTTTTGTCAAATCTAAGGTTTGCACTTGACTTTCTGGATGCGACGCTGTCAGTTTTTCAATAACTGCATCAGATAATTTAGTACTAAATGAATTTTCTCCGTTTGTACTCGTTATTATTTTTAAAATTTTCTGGCTCATTGTTTTTATTATTAATTTGTTTTCAATACAAACTTATTTACATTTGCTATACATTTTATAGTACTATCCTAAAGGATAGCGCTATCCTTTGATATAGTAACGTAATACACAAGCAAATGCTAAATAAAACAGATGATACTGAATGCTCAAAAGAAGCTTGTATAGCGTCCTTATTACCCGTAAGAGATGCTTTGGAGGTTTTAAACGGAAGATGGAAGTTGCCAATTTTAATTGCTTTGGGCGATAGACCAAAACGATTTAAAGAGATTTCTAAAGATATTGATGGAATTACAGACAAAATGCTTTCTAAAGAACTTAAAGACTTAGAAGTAAATAAACTTGTCGTACGAACGGTTTATGACACCTTTCCTCCTACTGTTGAATATCGAAGAACAGAACATAGCCGATCTTTAGGAAATGTCATTATGGCTTTAAAAGAATGGGGAGAACTTCATAGAAGAGAAATCATCGGGAAATAAATAAAAATGGCTCGCAGATAACGCAGATTATGCCGATTAACACTGATTTTTTGTTCAAGCTGGTGATGCAAAACTTAAATTTTTTAATTCATTTTATCAAACAACAAATTTTATCAGTGTAAATCCGTTCAATCCGAATTATCTGTGGTCTATAATAAATCAAAAATCTTCATTTATTAACACGTAAATTAATAATTTATAGTAAATTAGAGTGCCCTTACAATTTCGATTTCTTTAAAATTTTGTCTCAATTCATTTTAAACAACTGAAAAGAATGGAATCAAAAATACCTGAAGGACCTCTTGCTGACAAATGGAACAACTACAAGGCAAAAGCTAAACTTGTCAATCCAGCCAACAGAAAAAAATTAAACATTATAGTAGTAGGAACAGGACTTGCGGGTGCTTCCTGCGCCGCTTCTTTAGCCGAACAAGGCTATAACATCAAATCATTTTGTTTCCAGGATTCTGCCAGAAGAGCGCATTCTGTAGCGGCTCAAGGCGGTGTTAATGCAGCCAAAAACTACAAAAATGACGGCGACAGTACTTTCAGAATGTTTTATGATACGATTAAAGGTGGTGATTTTAGATCACGTGAAGCTAATGTATATCGCCTTGCCGAATGTTCTGCGGCTTTAATCGATCACGCTGTGGCTCAAGGCGTTCCTTTTGCCAGAGAATATGCGGGTTATCTCAATAATCGATCTTTTGGTGGCGTTCAGGTTTCACGAACATTTTACGCACGCGGACAAACCGGACAACAGCTCTTGCTAGGTGCTTATCAAGCCTTGGAACGTCAAACTGCATTAGGAAAAATCAAATTATATACCCGTCATGAAATGCTCGAATTAGTAGTCATTGACGGAAAAGCCAAAGGAATTATTGCACGAAATCTAGAAACCGGAGTTCTTGAACGTCATGCCGCTGATGCTGTTGTATTGGCTTCTGGAGGTTACGGAAAAGTATATTATCTTTCTACATTAGCTATGGGCTGTAACTCTTCGGCTATTTGGCGCGCTCATAAAAAAGGCGCTTTTATGGCGGGCGTGAGCTGGATTCAGTTTCATCCTACTTCTTTACCACAGCATGGGGAGAATCAATCAAAACTCACGCTAATGTCGGAATCGCTTCGAAATGATGGCCGAATTTGGGTTCCAAAAACAGCCAAAGACGATCGAAATCCAAATGTTATTCCTGAAGAAGAACGAGATTATTATTTGGAACGAAAATATCCTTCGTTTGGAAATTTGGCCCCAAGAGATATTTCATCCCGAGCGGCCAAAGAAAGAATTGACGCCGGACATGGCGTTGGCCCAATGAAAAATGCCATTTATCTTGATTTTGCAGATGCTATAAAAGCGCAAGGAAAAGACGCTATTGAAGCCAAATACAGCAATCTTTTTGCGATGTATGAAAAAATAACAGGCATTAATGCTTATCAAGAACCCATGTTGATTTCTCCTTCGGCGCATTTTACGATGGGCGGACTTTGGGTTGATTACGAATTAATGACCACAATTCCGGGCTTATTTGCGCTTGGCGAAGCTAATTTTGCAGATCATGGTGCAAATCGTCTTGGTGCAAATTCACTCTTACAGGCTTGCGTAGACGGCTATTTTATTGCGCCTTATACGATTCCGAATTACCTTTCTGGAGAATTAAATACCCCTAAAAATAATATTTCACATCCCGCTTTTGAAGAAGCCGAAAAATCAGTCCGTAATCAACTAGATACGTTTTTAAATACAAAAGGAACGCTTAGCGCTGATTATTTTCATAAAACAATCGGAAAACTGCTTTATGAAAAATGTGGACTATCAAGAAGCAGAAAAAAACTGGAAGAGGCACTTAATGATATTCAAGCATTAAAAAATTCATTTGAAAAAGATCTTCTAATTACGGGTGATGACACCCTTAACAGCGAATTAGAAAAAGCCGGCCGAATCGCTGATTATTTAGAATTAGCCGAATTAATGTGCCATGATGCATTGCAACGCGAAGAATCTTGTGGCGCACATTTTAGAGAAGAATATCAAACCGCCGATGGCGAAGCTGTCCGCAATGATGCTGAATTTTGCTACGTTTCGGCCTGGGAATGGAAAGGAAAACAACAACCGCCAGAACTCCATAAAGAACCTTTGACTTTTGAATCCGTTGAACTTGCGGTGAGAAGCTATAAGTAAATTGTTAATTGTGCGATAGAGAAAGAAGCTAGAAGCAAGATGAAAGATGAAAGATGAAAGATGAAAGATGAAAGATGAAAGATGAAACTTTAAAATCTGAAACTTTATAAAAATTGTCACCCTGAGCGAAGTCGAAGGGTATAAAAAGGGGCTTCGACTTCGCTCAGCTTGACAAACTTGAAACCTGAAACTTGAAACCTGAAACCTGAAACCATCAACTATAAACCCAAAAACCATGAAACTTTATCTTAAAATTTGGCGCCAATTTGATGCTGCTTCAAAAGGAGAAATGGTCGATTATGAAATAGACAATGTTTCGGAACATATGTCATTTTTGGAGATGTTGGATCTTTTGAATGAATCATTAATCCAAAAAAGAGAACGCGTAATCGAATTTGATCATGATTGCAGAGAAGGAATTTGCGGGCAATGTGGCGTTATGATTGACGGAAGAGCGCATGGCCCATTAAAGAACACTACTACTTGCCAGCTTCATATGCGTAGTTTTAAAGACGGCGATACCATTTATATTGAGCCTTTTAGAGCAAAAGCTTTTCCGGTTCTTCGTGATTTAAAAATTAATCGTTCTTCATTTGACTCTATAATTGCCTCTGGTGGTTATATTGGCGCGGCGACAGGTCAGGCGCCGGAGGCCAACAGCATTCCAATATCCTATGAAACTGCTGAAGCTTCGTTTGATGCTGCGGCTTGTATTGGATGTGGCGCATGTGTTGCAACCTGTATAAATGCGAGTGCTGCTTTATTTGTTGGTGCCAAAATCACACATTTGGCTTTGCTTCCACAAGGAAAAATTGAGGCTTCTAAAAGAGTTTTATCTATGGTAAAACAGATGGACGCAGAAGGTTTTGGGAATTGTTCCGATACACGTGCTTGCGAAATCGAATGTCCGCAAGGAATTTCAATACTTTCAATCGCAAAAATGAATTACGAATATACTAAAGCGGTTATTCTTAGAAAGTAAGACTAAAAATATTTCACGCAGATTTAAAAAGATTTAAGCAGATCAAAAAAGATTTGATTTTGCTTAATCTGTTTGATTTGCTAAACAATAAACACTTTAAACATATCCTTTGACTTCACTGAGAAAAACAAAAGCCATTAAAAAAATCTGCTTTCATCAGCTTAAATCTTTTTAAATCTGCGTGAAAAAAAACTTTGCGCATTTAAACCGCAAAATAAGGCGTCAAAATATCTTCAAAGTTGTAGAAACCTTTTTCCTTTTCTTTTAAATTCTCGGCTACAAAAATAACTCCGTTTCCAAAGGCTTCTCTCGAAATCGATTCGTGAATCAATCGGACGGTTTGATATGGGAAACCAAAAATGACTTCATGTTTCCCGACGATTCCTCCTGCTCTAACCGAATTTATGCTTTCTTTTTCTACATCTAAAGCCTCAGCAATTTTTACTGCTGTTCCCGAAGTTCCTTGCTTTGTTTTGAAATGCTCTTCATTGACTTCTATATCCACCCAAGGTGCAATTTTCTTCAGAAATTTAGCGGCAAATAATAAATAATTAACGCCTAATGTAATATTTGGCGACCAAAAAACTGTCGTTTTCTTCGCCAAGTCTTTTAAAAATTTCACTTCTTTCTCTTTATAATGCGAAATTGCAGAGATGATTTTGACGTTTCGGTCGGCGGCAGATTTTCCATAAGTATAAATTCCTTCGCTTGACGAAAAATCGATAATAACATCTACTGGGTGCTTTTCTAATAATTCGGCTGCATTAGTCTCCAAACTTGAATAAATTAATCCGGGTTCGTCTGATTCAACACCAAAAAATTCAGGAACAGATCGATGTTGCAAGACTTTGCTTTGTCTTAAAACCCATTCTAAAGAAAATTTCTTGTTTTCCAACAATATTGAAGCCACTGATTTTCCAGTCTTTCCGAATCCGATTAATCCTATTTTCATATTTTTTATTTTTTAATGGGCGAAAATACCCGTTAGAAGAAATTGGTATTTCTGAAACAAATACCGACGTGAAAATGATTCTTAGCAATTGCAACAATCATGGTCTTTTGCTAAAATAGAAATTTTGCAACAGGAATACCAGCAAAAAATGATTTTTATAACAATTAAAAAAGCCGTTAATCAGAATATTAGTGCTAAAATAAAAATCATCTAAATTCTGATTTTGCAATTTTTTTACTTTTTCTGCTTTTTATCCGAAATCATAATCAGTTTATTTAGCTAAAACGAAGCTTAAATTTTTAGTTTCGCATTTCTTTAAAAATAGCTTCAAAAAAAAGATGCTTGCGCATACAACTAAACAATTTTTGACTAGTTTTATGGCCTGATTGCCCCAAATAAAATCAGTACAGAATGTCCTACAACAACAACGAATTAATGCGTTTTTTAGACGCACAAAACAAGCTATACCTATCTGCACTTGCAGAAATCAAAAAAGGTAAAAAAGAATCCCCTTGGATGTGGTTTGTATTTCCACAGATAAAAGGATCAGGATCATGCGATACGTCAAAATTCTATGAAATCAAAAATGCAGATGAAGCAATCGCTTTTTTGGAACATCCGATTTTAGGAAAACATCTGATCGAAATTACATCTGAATTAATCAAAACAGAAGAAAAAACAGCGACAGAAATATTTGGAAATCCTGATGATGAAAGACTCCAATCGTGCTTGACTTTATTTGCAAGCGTTCAAAATACTGAACCAGTTTTTCAAGAAGCATTACATAAATACTTCGATGGATCAACTGATTTTCATACGTTGCAATTGTTATACAGCAATCTTTAGTTTTTCATTTTTTTGACAAAAACAGTCTAATTTTAGGGCTTTTCAAATAAGATAATTATATTTGCAACACTGTTGCATTTATTCTTTTCATTTCTAATGACTTAAGAATTGCTCAGAAATACCACTGAATGAAAAAGAAAATAGTAGTTGTAAATTTCTTGATGTCTTTTGCAGTATTGTTCGCGATGCTGTTCCAGACCATTCACTCGTATGAGCACGTTGTCAAGCAGTTTTCTGAAAAACACTGCGTACACAAACACAAACCTGGACAAAAAGAAATAACTCATAGTCATTCTGTTGAGAACCACTGTCCTATTTGTCATTTTGCATTCAGCAGCTTCATTCCTAATAATTTTGAAGCGCTTTCATTTCACAAAATAACAGTTGAAGCTTCTTCGCATTTCTTTTATTCAAAGACTGCTTCAACATTTTTCAAAGGAAGTCTTTTTGCACTTCGTGCACCTCCCACACTTCTTTAATTTACAATGTTTATAGACTAAAACTGCATTTTATTTTTCTTCAAGATTAATAAAAAGCAAGCGTATTTCTTTTAGGTTAAAATTGATTTGTTTTCAAAAACAGATCCAATTCGCTTTTCTATTTACTGCAGTAAATCCACTTCGTTTCTAATTACAAAATTAGCTTTTGCACGCTCGCAAAAGCCTGATTTTGCTATATCTATTTAAAAAAATCAAAATCTTTCAAACAAATAAAACTATGCTTACAGCAACAAATTTGACTAAAAAATACGGCGATCATACTGCCTTAAATTCCTTAAACTTAACTATAAACGAGGGAGAAATCTTTGCTCTTTTAGGTCAAAACGGAGCCGGAAAAACCACAACAATCAATTTGTTTTTAGGCTTTATTGAACCAACATCGGGAGAATTGGAAATCAACAATATTTCAGTGATTGAAAATAATAAGGAAACGAAAAAACATGTTGCTTATATTCCTGAAACCGTAATGCTTTACCCAAACTTGACGGGTCTAGAAAACCTTAAATTCTTTTCTTCTCTAGCTGGTTTCAAATATTCAAAAGGTGAACTGACCTATTTCTTGAACAAAGCCGGATTGCAGACTACGGCACACAATCAAAATTTAGGTGGATATTCTAAAGGAATGCGCCAAAAAGTTGGAATTGCGATTGCGATTGCAAAAAAGGCCAAAGTATTGTTGCTCGATGAGCCTACAAGTGGATTAGATCCCAAAGCGTCAAATGAATTCTCTCAAATTTTAAAAGAACTTTCTGCTGATGGAACTGCTATTTTAATGGCAACGCATGATATTTTCAGAGCCAGAGAAGTCGCGTCGCACATTGGAATAATGAAACAAGGAAATTTAGTGACAGTAATCGAAGCCGATAAAATTTCGGCCAACGAACTTGAAGATCTGTATTTACAAACCGTTTAAAGGGAATTACTTTTCCATCTTCTATAAAAATGAAAAATCTATTTTCTTTTCTATTTCTAGTAACTGTCTCATATACTTCACAATCTCAGAATGCCAACAAAAAAAGTACAGACAGCATTGCTCAGGATTCGATCAAAATGAAAAATAATGAACTACAAACTGTAGAAATTGTTGGTCGTTCGACCAAAAAATACAACAGTGATTATTCTTTTGCGGCAACAAAAACAGCCACGCTCAACAAAGATATTCCGCAATCTATTTCAACAATAACGAAGGAATTAGTTACAGATAAAGCGGCATTTTATCTCGCTGATGCTGTAAAAATGGCTAGTGGCGTAATTCCGGCGAGTTATTACAATCAATATACGATTCGTGGTATCAGCCAAAATGAAGAAGGCCAAATCATCAACGGCATGCGAACCCGTCAATATTATTTTTTACAACCTTTAACAAGCAATATTGAACGCGTCGAAGTTATCAAAGGCCCATCGAGTGCCACGTTTTCATCTGTTGATCCAGGCGGAAGCATCAATTTGGTAACCAAAAAGCCTCTTGCAATTGATCGAAAAGAAATCAGTATGAGTGTTGGGAGTTTTAGTACTTTACGCGGAACTTTAGATTTTACGGGACCGTTAAATGAATCTAAAACACTTTTATATCGTGTTAACGGTGCATATCAGCAGGCAAAGTCATTTCGTGACTTGGTAAACAACAAATCATTCCTGATTTCTCCTTCTTTCAGTTATATTCCTAATGAGAAAACGGCTATCAATACAGAGCTGATTTTAAGCAACATGACCGGAATACTTGACCGAGGCCAACCTATTTTTGGTGCTGTTGCTGGACAAACGAGTTTAACAAAAACACCAATCAGCTTGAATCTAGGTGCGCCGAGTGATTTCTTCAAATCAAAAGAAATGATTCTGACAACCAATTTTGCGCATAAATTCAATTCAAAAATTGGATTTAATGCCACTTATATGAAACAAACTTGGACAGAAGATCTTCAAGAACATCGAACTACAAATGCTTTTGCCGTCGATATGAACAACCAGCCTGTAACCAGTTTGGCGATGATGCAATTTGTACAACGCCAGCAGAATTGGGATATTGACAATTTAAGTGCTTATTTCAATTTCGACTTGAAAACTGGAAAATTAAAACATAAACTATTAGCTGGATATGATTTAAGTAGTTGGAACAAAAACAAAGGCGGTGGACAAAACGCTGCAAGAGGTTATTTACTGAAAGACGGAACTGTAGCTGGTTCTTTTGTTCCTGCAAACGCTTCAAATTATCAAACCGTGACGATTGACGGCGTTGTTTTGCCGAAACCAAATGTGAATTACTTCAATTTAAATAATCCTAAATATTTGCTTACAAGTCCAGAAGATTACACTTTAAACGTTAGAACAGCGCTTCCATCAGCTTTAACGACTACAAATGCAATTTATATTCAGGATCAGATTCAATGGGAAAAATTTACTTTTTTATTGGGATTGAGAAACGAATGGTTTAAAGATATTACCAATTATGAAACCAGTAACGAATTGACCGTCAAAAAGTCGGCTTTGTTGCCAAGAATTGGAATTACATATGCCGTGAACAGCGCCATAAACGTTTATACGACTTATTTAGAAGGTTATCAACCGCAATCGAATACGGTGACTTTAATGCCACAAACGGGTTCATTACCCGGCGGAAGTTTATTCGATCCACTTGAAAGTGATTTGAAAGAAGCGGGAATCAAAACTACTTTTTTTAATAATTCAATGACTTTTAATACGGCGATTTACGAGATCAATCAGCGTAATATTTTAATGAATGCCAATGATCCTGCAAATCCAGATTTATTGGTCACTCGTGGGGCCGAAAGAAGCCGTGGTTTTGAATGCGATTTATCTGGATATATTACTTCAGATTGGCAAATTAATGCTTCATATAGTTTCATCGATGCAAAAATTATGGAAGACAGCAATCCCGCTTTAATTGGCGCTAGAAAACAAAATACACCAAAAAACAGCGCTAATTTATGGACACGCTACAACTTTGCTTCAGATTCCGGTTTAAAAGATCTCGGAATTGGTTTTGGAGTTCAATATCAAAGCAGCAAAATTCCTTGGTTTACAAGAGATTTTACACTTCCTGATTTTACCATTTTTGATGCTGCCTTGTTTTATAAACCAAGTAAAAGTAACGTTCAAATTGCGGTAAATGCAAACAATTTATTGAATAAAACGTATTGGTTAGGCGCACAGAATTATTTGCGATTATTTCCGGGAAGCCCTAGAAATGCAAGTCTTACCGTAACTTATAAATTTTAATTTATATGAAATTATTACATACAGAAATCCTTATAGCCAAACATTTTAGAAATTCAGTTTTTAAAAATTCGGCTGTATATATCATAACACTTTTTATTGGAATATTGCTTTTGTACGCTACTTTTTCGGGTTGGGACAATTATAACAGCCAAAACGAAACAAGCGAAAAATACCAACACGAATCACGTGAAGACTGGTTGAAAAATCCAGATAAAAATCCACATCGAATGGCGCATTACGGAAATTTTGCGTTTAGAAAAAGTACATCCTTAAGTGTTTTTGAATTTGGAATGGAACCGTTTTTCGGAAATGCTATTTTCCTTGAGGCACACAAACAAAACACAGTAAATTTCTCTGAAGCCGGATTTTCAAACAGCATGCTTCGCTTTGGAGAAATCAGCATTGGAATGGTTTTACAGATTTTATTACCGCTTTTAATATTTTTCATAGGATTTAACGCCATAGCTTTCGAAAGAGAAAATGGAACTTTAAAATTACTTTTAAGCCAAGGAATCAGTTGGAAACAGCTTTTATTTGGAAAAATTCTCGGAATTGCAAGCGTTATCATGTTACTTTTTATTCCAACAATTCTTGTTCTGGTTTTCGTTTGGCTTTTGCTACAAAACTTTACGATTTCAGCAGATGAGACTTTCAAAATGATCTTGTTTATTCTGTTTCATTTTATTTATCTAATGTTCTTTTGCGTAATTGCCGTTTTGGTTTCAGCGTCAAGCAAAACATCAAAAAAAGCATTGGTTTCCTTGATTGGAATTTGGCTGATTCTGACCATTATTTTACCAAGAACTACGCAGGCAATTGGCGCTTATTTGTATGAAGCTCCGTCAAAAGTCCAATTTAATAGTGATATCGAACAAGATATTTTGAAACAAGGCGACAGCCATAATCCAAATGACGTTCATTATAAATCGATAAAAGATTCGTTGTTAAGAACTTACAAGGTAGATTCGGTACAAAAACTGCCGTTCAATTATTCGGGATTTATTATGACCGAAGGCGAACGCATAAGCTCTAAAATTTACAATGATCATTTAGAAAAGCTTTTAAAAATTTATGACAAACAAAACAGTTTTTCAAAAGCAGTTTCATTTCTGAATCCGTATATCGCTATGAAGAATTTGTCCATGGGATTGTCAAATACGGATTATGATTCGTATATCGATTTCCAAAAACAAGCTGAAATTTACCGCTACGATATGGCGCAGAAAATGAATGCGTTGCAAATTAAATACATCAGCAATAAAAAGCCAGCGCCGAATGAAAAACCGCTTACCATAAGCAAAGAACATTGGGCCGATGTGGAAGAATTTCATTATGAGCCAAAAGGAATTTCAGACATTCTAAAAACCGAAATTCTTTCTATAATTTCCATTACGCTGTGGATAATTATTCTCTTTGTCCTTATTCGTTTTGCTGCTAAAAACCTTAAAGCAATCTAATTATGTTACAACTTTTATTTAAAAATTTTATACGCTCAAAAGGAACCAAATTTGGATTGCTTTTTTTACTGATTATTGGTTTCATAAGTCTTTTAATTGGACATCAATTTCAAGAAAAACGGCAAAAGAATATTGCAGAAACAACTGTTTATCAAAAAGAGCACATTGCCAGAAATGCTTCTTTTCATAAAGATGAAATTGGGCTTCTGCTCTATTACGTCAAATTTTCATTGGTCAACAAAACCCTGCCAATAAACAGTTTAGCCATTGGGCAACGCGATGTCAATCCGTCGATTCAAAGTGTTACTATTCGTGGATTAGAAGGGCAGAAATATGATTCGGAACTCAATAATCCGAGCAATCTTCTGGCGGGAAATATCGATTTTAGCTTTGTCCTTTTATACCTCTTTCCTCTTTTGATTATTGCCTTTTCGTATAATCTAATTTCCGAAGAAAAAGAGTCAGGAACCTGGAAAATTGTCGCTACGCAAAGCTCAAACACGTTTTTTTATATTTTAAAATTGTTTTATGTCCGAATTCTGAGTTTGATTGCTCTTTTGACTTTGATACTTATAATTGCGATTATTTTTCTGCAGATTCCTGTCGATAAATCATTTGCGGTATTTTATGGAATTGCAGTTTTGTATATCTTATTTTGGTTTTCGGTTTGCTTTTTTATTGTTTCGCTACAAAAAAGTTCAAATTTCAATGCAGTCATTTTGCTGACAATTTGGTTGTTTTTGATTATCATTCTTCCGGCCGCAATAAACACTTATATCATCAACAAATATAAGGTTCCAGAAGCTTTAGACTTGACGTTAAAACAGCGAAATGCATATCATGAAAAGTGGGATATGGACAAGCAAACGACATTAAATAAATTCTACGAACATTATCCGCAATTCAAAAACTATCTTTTGCCACAAGGAGAATTCAGCTGGCTTTGGTATTACGCAATGCAACAAATGGGCGACGACGAATCGGCGGTTCAATCAAGAGAATTGGAAACAAAACTGGAACAGCGAAATAATGCAAGCGAAGCGATCGCACAATTTATTCCGACTTTGCACACGCAAATCCAATTAAACGAAATCGCAAAATCGGATTTACGGAATCAACTTTTATTCTTAAAAGAAACAACAAAGTTTCATGAAAAACTGCGTCTTTATTTTTATCCAAAGATTTTTGATAATGCACCGGTTAATAAACAAAAATGGGAAGATTTTAAAGTAGAAACGTTTAATGATATGACAGAAATTAGCTTTTTAAAAGCATTTTTGCCACTGTTGCTTTTCAATGTTTTGTTGATTGGTTTTGGATGGAAAAACTTCCGTAAGACAGTTTAATTAACCGCAATCCCGATAGCTATCGGGAGCAAGGATTTATGCAATGTTCGCAAAGTTTTTTTACAAAGCTTTGCGAACTTTGCATTTTTACGACACAGCATAAACAAAATCTTTGCTCCCAATAGCTATCGGGATTGCGGTTAAAATCATCCAATTCTGAATAAAATTTCCAGTAAAGTTCTTTATTTGAATTTTATTTAGAATTAATATAAATAAACTTTTATATTTGCCGCTTTCTTAGCAAATTCAGTTAATATTGCTTTCCAAAGTAAATTTCGTTTAATGAACAAAAATGCCAGTTTCGAATTAAATCTTTTCCAATCCTTTAAGGAAGGAGATGAAACTGCGTTTAAGTATTTCTATGATAAATATTTCAGAAGAATTCAGTCTTTCAATTTTCAGTTTATTTATGATGAGGATGAAGCCGAAAATTTGGCTCAGGAAGCATTATTGCATTTGTGGCAAAATAGAGAGAACGTTGAATCTATCAACGGAATTCAAGCTTTCTTGTTTACTTATGCTAAATCAAAATGCTTGAATTTGATTCGCCATAATAAGGTGAAAGACAAATTCAAAAATGATGTATTGAATCAAAAAGAAAGAGAACTAGATATCGAAGTTTTAAATTCGATTCAGTTTGACACTTTAGAATTAACCGAATTAGAACGTATAATTCAAGAATCCATTGGCGATCTGCCTCCAAAAACTAGAGAAGTTTTTATAAAAAAACGCTTTGAGAATAAAAAAAATGCAGAAATCGCTGAAGAAATGGGTGTAACCTTAAAAGCCGTTGAAGCCCATATGACAAAGGCTTTAAAGATTTTAAAAACGAAATTATCAGATTATATGTTCTTAATTTTTATCCTTATTTATAATAATTAAAAACAAAAGATAGGGTATTTTAATTCTGAGGTGTACTTATAGTAGCGAGAAGTTTTAAAACGCAATTATGACATCGGAAATATTACATAAATACCTTTCTAATGAAGCTTCAGAGCAAGAAGTTCAGGCACTTTTTGAATGGATTGAAGCATCAGAAGAAAACAAAAGAGAATTTTTAACGGCAAAAAAAGCTTGGGTTTTAAGCACGTTTACCGAAGTATCTATTGAAGATGTTCCAGTTATACAGCTACAGCCAAAAAAACGAATCGGTCAGTATATGCAATATGCAGCCGCGATTTTGGTTTTTATGGCCTTCGCCACAACTTTTTCTTTGCTTAAAAATAAATCTGAAACTTCTAAAGAAATTACTCTAGCTCTCGGCGACGGCCGTTTGGAGTATTTTAGTGAAAAAAAACAGACTGATCTTTTAAATGATAAAGGCGTTTTAATTGCTAAAAAATTCCCCAACCAAATCATTTATTTTGGCAAAGTTCAAGATCAAGAAGTTAATTACAATACGCTTAAAATTCCGTATGGAAAACGTTTCAAACTTACACTTTCAGATGGCACTATTGTTAGTTTAAATTCAGGAACAACACTTCGTTATCCGGAACAATTTGGCATTAACGGAAATAGAAATGTTTATTTGACCGGTGAAGCATTTTTTGAAGTTGCCAAAGACAAAACACACCCTTTTATCGTACACGCCAATCAGGCAAATATTGAAGTTCTTGGAACTAAGTTTAATGTGAGTGCTTATTCTGAAAACCCTACCGTTAACAGTACATTGCTTGAAGGGAGCATTAAAATGTCTGAAGCGGTTGATCCTACAAATTCAATTTTGCTTGTTCCAAACCAAATGGCAACTTGGCAAAATAATTCTAAAAAGATTGTCATAAAAGAAGTAGATCCAGCCTTTTACGTTGCCTGGACAAAAGGTGAACTTGCTTTTAAAGACACTCCGTTTTCTACCATCGCTAAAATTATTCAGCGTACTTATGACGTTGAAATTATCAACCAAAATTCTGATTTGGCCAAACAGAATTTTACGGGAACGATAAAAATCAGCGAGTCTAGTGTCGAGAATATTTTAGATCTTCTAAAACGCGACACGCCTTTTAATTATTCTATTGAACAAAAAACCATTACCATTACCAATCCTCGATAAATAAACAAACATGACATTTACGATACAGCCCGTTTTAAGAAAAATTCTGTTTTTCTTAGCCCTTTTCATATCTGGTTTTAAAGGATTTTCTCAAAACAAATTAATTACCATACATGCCAAAAACAAACCTATAAACCTAATTATCAAAACGATTGAAGAACAAACGGATTTTAGAATAATTTACAATGCCAGAAAAATTGATGCTGAACAATTAGCCGATTTAGAGGTTAACAATGCGACTTTAGAAACCACTTTAAAACAGTTATTGAAAGACAAAAACATTTCATTTTACATTCAGAAAAAACAAGTCTTATTGACGAGCGCTACTCCTGCTCTTCCAAATGCTCCTCAAGAAACAGAAAGATTCATAACCGGAATTGTTTATAATGCAAAAGATAATCTGCCTCTTCCTGGCGCGACAATACGCATAAAAGGTACTGGAATGGGCGCTATAACAGATTCAAACGGAAAATTTGCATATCAGTTAAAAGGAAATGATATTCCGAATATAGTACTTGAAGCTGGCTTTCTCGGAATGGAAACGCAATCGCAAAAAGCTGACAATAAGAATAATTTCATTTTTAATCTTAAAGAAACTACTGATGAACTAAATCCGATTGTGATTACTTCATCGTATGGGACTACCAAATTAAAAGAAGAAATTGTTGGAAGTATTTCGACTTTAAACGCAAAAGACATTGCGGTAGAACAAGCTTCTGAAAGTTTTGATAAAATGATTACAGGACAAATTGCCGGAGTCTTGGTTGAAAATACTACTGGTGTTGGTGGCCCTGTAAAAATCAATATTCGAGGTCAGGGCACATTACCGTCTTTAACGGGCGCTATTACAGGAACTTCTTCACAGCCACTTATTATTATTGACGGTGTCGTGATGAGCGAGGAATATGCAATCGACAGCAGTGTATTTGATGGTTCTGGTGATTCGGCTGAAAATTTGGCCAATCCTTTAATGAAAATTGCGCCTGAAAATATTGAAACGATTTCGGTTTTAAAAGATGCCGCAGCGGTTGGTATATATGGTGCCGACGGAGCAAATGGAGTAATTTTGATTACTACAAAAAAAGGTAAAAAAGGAAAAGCGCAATTTGGTTTTTCAAACCAGCTCGGAATTTCTTCTGCTGTAAACCGAATCAAATATTTGAATGGAGAACAATATACTGAACTTAGAAATGAGTTCATGAAAAACACTACATCTGGTTATATTCCTGTGGCCTATAATGGTGTAAATACGGATTGGTTTGAAATATTAAACAGAGCCGGTGTTTACAACAAATACAATTTCAACGTATCAGGTGCAACTTCAAAATTTTCGTATCGCACCAATATTAGTTATTTAAAAATTGACGAACCACAAATTGGAAATAGCACAAAACAATTAAATGCAGGTATTAATTTAGGCTTTAATTCTGGAAAATGGTCGGCTAACTTGATGCTTAATCCGAGTTATGTAGAAAAAGACGCTCCAAATATCTTTTATGGCTTCGCTTATTTGCCAACCAATGCGCCTTATAATGCAGATGGCTCTTTTGCTGATTTGGGTGTTAGCGGTCAAACGCGTGGAAATCCTCTAGCAGCAATTGCACAAAATAAAAATGAAACGCAGACGTATGGAATTTTAGGAAGTTTGAATTTGTCTTATGAGTTAAACAAATTTGTCAAATTTTCGACGCTTTTTGGTCTGGATTATACGGATAAAGACCAGGATCGTTACTTTTCTGCCGAAAATGAAAGTGGTCAGTTTAATGGTTCTTTTACCCTTAACAATACGCTTTATCCAGGTTGGGGACGTCGTTTGATCAACCAAAGAAATTCTACAAAATGGAATTGGCAGGGACAAGCTTTGTTCAACAAACAATTAAATGAAAGTCATACTGTAGATGGTATCGTAGGTTTTGAACTGAGTGAAGACAAAACTGATTTCAATTATAAATCAGGAGTTGGATTTGTTAATCCAAATCGAATTAATAATGTTACTGATGCTATTCGCGATGATAATCCGGCAACACCAAATGTTGATGAATCCAAGGCCGGCCAGACTTATAGAAGCGAAATCAGTTACAACTCTAGAGTTTCACTTTTATCTCAGGTGAATTATAACTATAAAAAACGTTATTATTTATTGGCAAATTTTCGTCGTGATGAAAGTTCTGTTTTTGGAGATGATACAAATGTGGCTTACAATGGCGGTGCGGGTATTAGCTGGATTACAAGCAACGAAGATTTTCTTGCGTCAAATACATGGATTGATTTCTTGAAGTTTAAAACCAGTTTTGGTACTACTGGAAACTCCAGAATTGGTTCGTACCGATCAAAAGGCCTTTACAATGTAAGCAATAATAATTATAATGGCAGTATTGGCGCTACTACAGGAGAGGCTCCAAACGGAAACTTAAGCTGGGAAAAGAATACAAAATTCAATATCGGATTTGACTTTAACATTTTTAATCGAATCGAATTGACAGTAGAATATTATTACGACAACAAAACCGATTTGATCACAACAAGAGATATTCCAACTGAAACAGGTTATAATTCGGTGCAATTAAACGCTTCAGACATGTACAACAAAGGTTTTGAACTTACTACCAGAATAAAATGGGTAAAAAGCAATGCCTTTAAATGGACAACTGCATTTAATATTTCTACGATAGACAGCAAAGTAACTGATTTAAAAGGTTTAGGAAGCGACTATTCTCAAGCAAATTTGGCTTTGGCACAAAAAATTGGCTATAGCACCACTACAATTTGGGGTGTAAAATGGGTTGGAGTTGATCCAGCAACAGGTAGAGATTTAGTAGAAAAAAATGGCAAAGTTTACGATGCCAAAACCTACAACGGACTTTATACGATTGCTGACTGGGAACCAATTGGAGACAAGCAAGCTGATGCTTACGGAGGTTTTTATAACACTTTTACTTTTTATAATAATCTTACTTTATCTGTAAGAGGAGATTTTCAAATTGGAGGAGATTTTTTAGCTTCAAATCTTCTGATCGATCAATATAACAATACATCAAACAGAAACCTTTCTGTAAATGCATACGATTATTGGAGAAATCCAGGTGATAATGTTTCGCAATCTGCTGTAACACTTTCTCCTATCATTCCCAACCTAACCAAATATTTGTATGATGCTACTTATGTACGAATCAGCAATATTAATTTGAGCTACAATGTTCCTTTAAAAAACAAATTCTTGAGCGCGCTTCATGTGTTCGCAGATGCATCGAATGTGGCGTATTGGTACAAAGAAAAGAGTCCGAAAGGAATGAACGGAATACGAGAATACAGTTACACTTATCCACAAGCCAGAACAATCTCACTGGGGGTTAATGCTAAATTTTAAGAAAATGAAATACTCAAAATACATTACACTATTTTTCCTGTTTTTATCATTACAAAGCTGTAGTGATTTTTTGGAACAAGAACCTGGAACACAAACTTCTATAGATGAGCTTTTGCAAAATAAACAAGGCGTTTTAACAGCACTAAGCGGTCTTTATACTGAAGTGGAAGCCAATTTAAGAGGCGAGCGTTTTGCTGTTTATGCTGATTTACAAGGCGGTAATTTAAAATTTACGCCTATTTCTTCGGGTTCAAATCGTGGAATAATTGATCCTTCTACAAATACGCAAAAAGTATATTCTTTTGACGACATAGCCTTAACAAGCGATTTTAAGTCTTTTTACGATGACTCTTACGACATTATCAATCAAGCCAATCTGATTTTAGAATATACCCCTGCCCTAAAAGATGCAACAGAAGCCGAAAAAAATCAAATTCTTGCAGAGGCTACAACTATTAGGGCGTATGCGCATTTTCTTGTATCGTTGGTTTACAGCCAAGATTACAATTACACAACAGATGCTTCTCACCTAGGAATCATTTACAATACAAATTCAATAAAATCTGGAATACAATATCCAGCTCGAGAAACTGCAAAACGTACCTACGATTTAATCATAGCTGATTTGAAAACGGCAATCGAGAAGTATTCAGACAGTTCGCTCCTTTTCGGTCCTTCGTATTCGTTTTTTAATAGAAACAGTGCAAAAGCATTGCTAGCGAGAGTATATTTTCAAAAAAATGATTGGGCAAACGCTTATCAAATGGCAAATGATGTTATTACCAATTCTGGAGTAACGCTGATGTCAAAGGAAAATTTGGTAGCAGAATGGGAAAAAACAGATCTTCCTGTATCAGAAATCTTATTGGAATTTTCAGTTCATAAAGATTCTGAAGGAATCGTTGGAGGATCAATGTCACAAAATTTTGGCTATACATCGGCGACAAGTTTTCAGAAATATGTGGCTTCAAACGATCTTGTGAATTTATATGAAAGCACTGATTTAAGAAAACAATTGTTTCTCGAAAGACCTCTTTCTACTTTAGTAAATGGCGTACTAACGAACGTAAATTATAGCTTTACGAAGAAATTTCAAGATAATCCTGGCTACGTAGCTTTTCGATTAAGCGAAATGTATTTAATACGTGCCGAAGCGGCTTTAGGAAACAACCGATCTGATCTTGCTTTGGCTGACTTAAACACCATTCGTGCTCGTGCCAATGCAACTTTAGCAACAAATACTTCCAATCTTAAAGAAGAAATTCTTTTGGAGCGCAGAAAAGAACTTTGTTTTGAAGGACATCTTTTCTTTGATTTGGTTCGAAATCATAAAGATATTTCACGAAATGATGGCTGTATTTCGACCAACTGTAGCATAAAGTATCCTTCTTTAAAATTTGTATTACCAATACCAACCTACAATACTAATCTTAACCCTAACTTAAAACAAAATGAATCATATTAAGACATTTGCTATTTTAATTATAGCTGCGCTGACTGCTTCTTGTTCAAAAGACGATTATAAATTGGGTTCTGATATCGATCCTTATGTACGATTTAATTTTTTGGTAAAAAGCGATAATACGCCATTAGAATATCCCGTTGTAAACGGTAATCTTGTACCGCAATCCACATATACCAACAGTGCGATCCGAACTTTAAAAGTTCCCGTCGCTTTAACAGCGCGTTCCTTAAAAGATGCTGTATCTGTCCATTTTTCTGCTGTTTCGTCAACAGGAAACACTAGCGATTTTATCATAAATCCGGTAAATGAATTAAAATTTCAAGGCACAAAATTGACTGATACTATTTCCATTTCATTTAATAAAAGATGGACCGAAAATCAAGATATTACCCTGAAACTAGAAACAGTTTCCGATCCCTCTATCCACATAGGAAATTTAAATACAGAACATGTAAACGATACTTTCAAAGTTGAATTGGCTACAATTTCGACTAACTATACGTTTCCTGTAAATACATTTTCGATTAAAGGTGAAGTTGGAGAAAAATTTGACTTTGTTGTCAATTTTCCGAATGGCTATTTCCCTTCTGAATTAGAGAATCTTGAAATATTTGAATTTCAAAACGGTTTTGAGTACTCTTTGACGCATGATGCTTTTGAACTTAACAAAAAATCAGTGACTTATCACTTTACGCTTTTGGAAGATTTACAGAATGATGACGTTCTTTTTCAGAGCAAAATCGACTTAGTAAGCACCAGCAATTATCGAGCAACAGGGAATACCAGCTTGACAATTGAAAAACCAATTAAAACACCGAGAGACAATCAATCGAATCCAGCTTCAAAATTTACCGATCCAACAAATGCTTTTTATTTGACCTATGGCGAACATTGGTTTGACAAAAGTGGTACTTGTGCGTGGCAAACTTTCAACGCTTTGACTTTTCCTGTCGTAGTAACAAAAGACCATCCAAATGCAATACTTTACAGCGATAAAGGAACTACAAATCCAAATGATGATGTTTATCACGATGCGTTCAAAATCGGATTTAATGTAGCTAGCGGAACCAATACGGTAAATTCTTTTGGTTTGAAAAGATGGTTTTCTAACGAAAGTGGTTCTGCGTCGGTTTCTCCGGGATTCAATATTACCTCAGCTTTAGAATTTTTCCCTGAAAACGGAAACAGCAAAACGCAAGGAACTGTTTTGGTAATTCCACAGAATCTAACTATCGGAAAAGATAAAGACAATACCTATCAAATTGCTATTTCAGGCGAAGGAACGTATAAAGAAATCAGCACTGGTCTATTTGAAATTTCTTTTGAATTAAAGCTTACCAACAACAAACTTTTCGGCGGAACGGTTTCTACACAATACAGAATGTACAATAACAAAACATATCCAAAACCAGCGACGTTGAGTATTGATTGTCCGAAGGAAGTTGATCTTTAGTCTCGATGATGTTTCAAGTTTCAAGTTTCACGTTGTTGCAGAACTTGAAACTTGAAACAAATAAAAAAAACAAAAATAAAATTGAAAAAACTACTAATCCCTCTCCTATTCCTCTTGAGCTTGACGGCTTATAAAAGCGTGGAAAACCCTGAGTACATCGATATTCAGGAATTGCGAAAATTGTACTCCAGTGGAGATGCTTCAAAATGGCCTAAGGCCGAATTACATGAAAATATCGATAAATCTAAATTTCAAGATATTGGCGTACTTCCTGCTGTTCCCTATCCTGATTATAATCCATATTCTCAAGAAAAAGAAAGCTTGGGCAAGATTTTGTTTTTTGATCCCAGATTGTCTCGCAGTGGGCAAATTGCCTGCGCTTCCTGCCACAATCCAGAATTAGGTTGGACAGATAATTTAACGCGTTCTTTTGGTCATGATCGCCAAACTGGAAAACGCAATTCAATGACGATTTTAAACTCGGCGTATGCCACATCCTTATTTTGGGATGGAAGAGCCAAAAGTTTAGAAGATCAGGCGCAATTTCCTGTTCAAGATCCTTTGGAAATGAATGAAAAATTGACCATTGCGGTTGATAAAATTGCCAAAATCAAAGGCTATAATTCCTTATTTATTTCAGCTTTTGGAGATAAAAACGTGACTTTAGAACGCATTCAATATGCTATTGCCACATTCGAAAGATCCATTAATAGTCCGAAAAGCAAATTTGACCAATTTGTAAGCGGAAAACCAGATGCTTATACAGATGCACAAGTGAAAGGCTTGCATTTGTTTAGAACAAAAGCACAATGTATTAATTGTCATAATACACCTTATTTCAGCGATAATCAATTTCATAATGACGGACAGACCTTATTCGGAACAAAAAATGAGGATTTTGGACGTTATAATGTGACCAAAGATGTAAAAGATATTGGCAAATTTAGAACGCCGACGCTTCGCGAAGTAGCGAACACAAAACCATGGATGCATCACGGGCATTTTCCAAGTTTATTGGATGTTGTCGAATTGTATAATTTAGGAAATCCTTCTCCGGTCCAGAAAAAATATCTGGGAACAGCTCGAGATTCTCTGATTCCAAAAGTTGATCCAATGCTGAAAAAATTAGATTTAACCAAAGAAGAAATCAATGATTTATTAGCTTTTATTGAGACTTTAAGCACACCAACACGGAGAATTATAATTCCCGAAATGCCAAAATAATTAAAATGTAAAAGTTTGTGAATGTGCCCTAAAGTTCACAAATTTTCTAGCCTGTTTCGATAAATGAAACAGGCTTTTTTATTTTTATTACCAACTTTAGAAATATATTTGCAGTCAACCAAACTTACACTTACACGCCTTTAAACTATTTATTATCCAAAAAACCAGAAATCATGAAAAGAAGTTTCTTCTTAATCCTGCTTTCTGCAATTACTTCTGTGAGTATTGCACAAAGCAAAAAACCAAATTCCAAACCAAATATCATCATCATCAACATGGATGATATGGGATACGGAGACACTGAACCCTACGGAATGACAGGTGTCGCCACACCCCATTTCAATCAAATTGCACAAGAAGGAATGCGATTTACCAATTTTAATGCCGGACAAGCAATTTGTACAGCATCTAGAGCGGCATTATTAACGGGTTGTTATCCTAATCGAATTGGAATGTCGGGCGTATTGCTTCCAGGGGCAAAACGCGCTTTAAATCCGAATGAAGAAACTATTGCAACGCTTTTAAAGAAAAACGGCTACAAAACTGCCAATTATGGAAAATGGCATTTAGGCAACGAATTGCCTTATTGGCCAACAAATTATGGTTTTGACGAATTTTTCGGAATCCCATATTCGCATGATGTTTGGCCAATTGATTATGATGGCTATTCGAAAGTTACGGATGCTAAAGACATGCGTTCGAGCTTCCCTCCGCTTCCATTGATCAGCAATACGACTATTATTGACACGATTGAAAACATAAAAGATGCTTCAAAACTAACGACTCTTTTTACAGAAAAAGCTGTTGGTTTTATCAAAAAAAACAAATCAAACCCTTTCTTTTTATATCTCACACATCCTTTGCCACACGCGCCTTTGGCCGTTTCAGACAAATTTAAAGGCAAAAGCGATTTAGGCCTTTTTGGTGATGTTATAATGGAATTGGATTGGTCGATTGGCGAAATAATGAAAACTTTGGACAACGAAGGAATTGCAAAAAACACCGTTTTAATTCTGACCAGCGATAACGGTCCATGGCTTGTTTTTGGTGACAATGCAGGTTCTTCAGGTGGATTTAGAGAAGGAAAATCAACTACTTGGGAAGGTGGTACGCGAGTTCCATTTTTAATCCGTTGGCCGGGCAAAATAAATGCAGGAACCGTAAACAGTTCACTTATGACCAATATGGATTTACTGCCTACAATTGCTTCAATTACAGGATCAACTTTGCCTAAAAACCAAATTGACGGCTTGAATTTTCTTCCTTTATTGACAGGAAAAACAACTTCTGGACCAAGAGACGTTTTCTATTACTATTTCGCGAATGGAGGCAATAATTTAGAAGCCATTCGATACAAACATTGGAAACTGGTTTTTCCACACAAAGGCACAACTTACAATAAAAAACTGCAAGGAAAAGACGGTTATCGTGGTGAAGGCGCTTCCGCAGAATTTCCAATGGCGCTTTATGATTTAGCGCATGACCCAGGAGAAGTTCGCGATGTACAGCAATTATATCCTGAAATCGTAGCCCAAATTCAGAAAATTGCTGATACAGCGAGAGAAGATCTTGGTGATGATTTGAATAACAAGGTTGGAAAAAATGTTAGAAAACCTGCAACTTACTAAAACACAAAGCCCGATTAAAATCGGGCTTTTTTATTTAAAAATGGCATTTCAATATGAAAGATTTTTTGATAATCTTACAACAAATGGGATTCGTCCTTTTGTAACTTTAATACACTATTTAAAAATGCCATTTTATATCAATTTATAATTATTTATTATTCTTTTATTGAAACATAAAATATCGTTTTAGTCTTGATATTATAGGCGTTTATTAAATTTGACTGTAACTCAAAAGAAGATTTCTCTTTTATAAAAAAATACTGTTATGAGAATAGATCAAATTGAAATCAAAACAAACGATATTCAAAAAGCGAAAGCATTTTATCAGAACCTTTTTGGGCTTTTTGTTCTTGAAAATGATTCAAAATCGATAACATTTCAGGCTGGAACCTCCATTTTAAAATTTGTTGAAGATCCTCACTTTAATTCCATTTATCATTTTGCTTTTAACATTCCCGAAAATCAGTTGGAAGAAGCCATTCAATGGTGCAAAAATAAAGTTGATTTGATTGTTTTAGAAGATACTAGTGTAGTGACTAATTTCGAAAATTGGAATGCACATTCTATTTATTTCTTTGATCAAAATGGAAATTTATTGGAATTCATTGCCAGACATGATCTCAATAACGAGCAAGTTGGCGAATTTAACGCTGCTTCTATTTTATGCATAAGCGAAATCGGAATTGTTACCGAAAGTCCGTTACAATTAGGAAACCAATTAATTGAAGAACACGGACTTCATTTCTTTTCCCAAAACACAAATACAGATAAATTTGCTGCAATTGGCGATCATGAAGGTTTATTAATTCTGGTTCAACCAACCAGAAACTGGTATCCAACTCAGATTCCTTCTGAAAGTAATCCGGTGAAAGTATCACTAGAAAACAATGAAAATCTGATTGAATTACATTTTTAAAATACTTTATATCAAATAGATAAAAATATAATTTGTACTTTCATCATTGCAAAAAATGCTTTCAATATAATTGTAAAGGACATGAAACATTATTTCTTTCTTGCACTAATATTCGTCAATTTTTCTGCTACTCAGGCACAAATTAATCTCGATTATGAAACCCTAATCGCGGAGGCTTCTCTGTTACATCTTCAAAAAGACTATAAAAATGCTATTCCAAAACTCGAAAAAGCATTTTCAATTCAACAGCCTGATGCTCTCAATGCATACAAAGCCGCTGGAATGTATTCGCTTGACGAAAATAAAACAAAAACATTTCAGTACTTAAACTTGTCATTGGATAAAGGCTGGACCGAGGCTGACCAATTATTGATCGATCCGTATTTTGATTTTGTCCGAAATAGATATCCAGAAGATTGGAAATTGACAATACAAAAAGCACGTTTGAAAGAGCAGGAATATGAAAAAACATTACAACTTCCCGAACTTCGAAAACAAATTAACGCAATGGGAATTGAAGATCAAAAACTTCGCTATTTTAAAATACAAACCTCAGATCCTGCCCAATTGAATGAATTACATCATAAAATTAACGACTTAAATTTTAAAAATCTTTCGACGGCAAAAGAAATTCTAAAAAAATACGGTTGGCCTAAAATATCGCAAATTGGCAAAGATGGCGTACACAATTTCTGGCTTATTGTACAGCATGCCGATCAAGATATTTTGTTTCAAAAAGCGGCTTTGAAGAAAATGGAAAAATTAAAAGGAACAAAAGAATTGGACATGGAAAACTATGCTTTTTTGTATGACCGTGTGCAATGCAATCTCAATTATAAACAACTTTATGGAACACAAGTTAACTGGACGCACAACGGCGAAGCTTCAAGTTTTAGAGCAATTTTAAAAGAAAATGAAACCGATAAAAGACGAGCTGTTTTTGGGCTTCTTCCATTAAAAATTTACGCTCTGAATTATGGTTTTCAATATACACTTCCAACAGCCGAAGAAGCTTCAAAAAAAGACAAAAAGGATACTGATGATACTTTAAAACTTATTAATGACGCAAAGAAATTTTACGACTTAAAAGATTTTCAAAAAGTATACGATAATTACAACAACGCTTCGATGATTTTAGGCGGAATGACCAGTGCCCAAAACTTTGAAGCCGCCGAACTTTTTGCTAAAATTTACAATCAAAATCATGAGGAACAGTACAGAAATATTTCAATTGATTTTTTAAGTTTAAATAAACTGAGAGGAGATTTAAACTTAAAAACGCTTTTAGCTAATAAAGATTTTGTCTCTTTTTATTCTGAAGCTAGATGGAAAGATCTTTGGGATTAAGTTTACCAAAGAAGTTTTCTTAATGTAAACAATCTATTTATTTTTACTAATTTTCAATCGAAAATTCCAATATTTGACAAAAAAGAAATTTAAATTTTATACGACTGAGAAATTAAATGATAAATCTTAAGCAAATTCTGTTCTTTACAGTTTTAATAACTCACATTGTAAACGCACAATCAAAAGATCCAATTTTGCAAAAACTGATCGACAATAATCTTATTGAACAAAAACAAATAAAAGATTTTGAAAAAAGTCAAGCACGTTTAAAAACAAAAAATACCACTTCATATTTGTATGGATTATTTCAATTCGAATATAAAAGCATAACCCATAATTTTTTTTCTGAGATAGGCTCGCATGATATTTTTGACTCAAAAAAACTGAATGAAGAACAACAAAAAAAGGAAAATCAAGAACTTACCGATTATCTTTTTAAACTTAAAAAATGTGATTTACTTACTAAAGAGCAAGTACAGTATTTTCAGCAGGAAATAAACAACAATTCGTATACTTATAAACTCCAATTTATTAACGATATTACCTTTAAAGCTTTCAAAGCAGATTATATGGCTCCCGATAAACTAAAGGAATTTGCCCATAAATTAAAACAAAATGGAATTGTCGAAATGCAAGACCAAAATCTTATTACTGCTATAGACAATCAAAAAATCAAAAACCCAATTGACATGCTTTCGTATTGTTCTAAAGCTGTTATCATTGATCCAAAAAATTATTCCAGCGAACCTGAAAAGTATTTGGAACTTGTTCATCAAAAAACAGCGGCAATATTACCAGAACTTCCTTTTAGCAATTTTGAATTTCAAATTGCACTTGACAGTATCATGTCTGATGAAGATGATAAATTCTACGATTTCATTGTTTCAATACAATCAAATGGGAGAAAATACAAGCAAAAAAGCTTTTACCGTATGTACACTCCTTCTAAAAATAAATATTCTTCGGGTTTTATAGATTCTCAGGAATATTATAAAATTTTCAATAAAATCCTTACTGACCAACATTCGCCGTACAGACTTCATCAAATTACAGCTTATAACGAAGATACAACTGAGGAAAAGACTTTTGGAATAATGGCTTTAACTAAAGAACAGGAAAAAGAATTTCAAAATCCGGAATCTTATTTGGTACCAAGTTCGGAAGATTTCAAAAACAAACCTACAACTTCGGAAATTGAAAAAGCTATCGATGACTATACAAAAATTGGTTTGTTTTCAAATTTAACAACAGAGCAAATTAATCTTGGAAAAGAAAAGGTTTCTCAACAAGAAAACAGCAATTACAACCAAATACTTTCTGCTTTCCCAAACCTGATTTATTGGTTTGATACAGAGTTAGGAAACCTTGAAGATCCATATGCAGAATTAATTAAAGAATTTGCCATAATCTCCCACAATGAATTTAATCCAACTCAAATTTCAAATTCATTTGATATTGAAAAAGACAAAAAAACGGCATTAAAATTTAAGCTTGAAAATAAATCATATACTAAAGTTTTTAAAATAGATAATGATTGGATTGACCCTGATTTTTTTGATTTTATAAAATCTGTTGCAACCGAACATAAGCTAAAAGGGCAGTTTTACGAATTATATACCGGCGGACAAGATGCACAAGTTGTTTTTCTTACCAAAGAGCAATACGATTATATTCGAGCAAATAAGTTGCTTTTATTCGCAGATCAAGAATGGGAAGAAGAATAAATCTTCTTCCAATCCCTAAAATAATAATTTAAAACTTCATTTTCTGAATTCTAACGGCATTTAAAATTGCTAATAATGCCACACCGACATCAGCAAAAACGGCTTCCCACATGGTTGCAAGTCCGCCGGCGCCTAGAATTAACACAAAAGCTTTTACGACAAATGCCAATGTAATATTCTGCCAAACAATTTTTTTAGTTTGTTTTCCAATGTTAATTGCCATTGCAATTTTACTTGGTTTATCATCTTGAATTACAATATCAGCAGTTTCGATTGTGGCATCGCTTCCTAAACCTCCCATTGCAATTCCAACTGTACTCAAAGCAATTACAGGAGCGTCGTTTACACCATCTCCAACAAAAGCAACCGTTTCGTTTTTAGCTTTTATTTCATTGACTTTATTGACTTTATCTTCTGGAAGTAAATCGCCAAAGGATTTAGTGATTCCAAGTTTATCAGCAACAAATTGAACAACATTCGATTTATCACCACTTAACATCGTTAATTTTACGCCTAAAGATTTTAGTTTAGAAACCGTTTCTTTGGCATCTTCTTTAATTTCGTCGGCAATAGTCAAATAACCTGCAAATTTTCCATCAAAAGCAATCGCAATTGTCGTATAAACTATTGAAGATGGATCAATATCGTATGAAATATTGAATTTATCTAACAATTTAAAATTCCCTACATGAAGTTCTTTTCCATTATAAATTGCTTTTAATCCGTAGCCTGAAACTTCCTCAATATCTTTCAATTCTACAGAAGAATCAATTGGTCCCACATAATTGTGTATTGCTGTTGCAACAGGATGTGAACTTTTGTTTTCTAAAACATTGATCAATTTTGAAATTTCAGTTTTATCAAATTCAGGTTTTATGATAACCTCCTGGACTTTAAAAACGCCTTCGGTCATCGTTCCCGTTTTGTCAACCACAACATTCTGAATCGTCGAAATGCTATCAAGAAAATTACTTCCTTTAAACAAAATTCCGTTTTTACTTGCCGCACCAATTCCTCCGAAATATCCCAAAGGAATACTGATTACCAATGCGCATGGACAAGAAATAACTAAGAAAACCAAAGCTCTATACAGCCAGTCACTGAACACATAATTATTCACAAAAAACATTGGAAGCAAACAAATTGCAATGGCCAAATACACTACAATTGGCGTATAAATTTTAGCAAACTTTCTAATGAACAATTCTGCCGGCGCTTTTTTAGTTGTGGCATTTTGAACTAACTCCAGAATTTTAGATAATTTACTATCGTTGTAAGCGGTCGTGACTTTTACTTCAGCAATTGTATTTCCGTTTATCATTCCGGCCAAAACAGTTTCACCTTTCTTTTTGGTGTCGGGTTTACTTTCTCCTGTTAAAGCTGCGGTATTAAACGAAGCCGAATCAGATAATAATTCTCCATCCAAACCTAATTTTTCCCCCGCTTTTAGCTGAATAATAGCTCCAATCTGAACGTTTTTGGCCTTAACTTTCACAGCAACATTGTTTTCTAAAAGATGTACCTCATCAGGGCGTTGATCGAGCAGACTTTTAATACTCGATTTTGCTCGGTTAACTGCCATTCCTTGAAAGGTTTCTCCAATAGTATAAAACAGCATCACGGCAACACCTTCTGGATATTCACCAATAGCAAAAGCTCCAATTGTCGCAATACACATAAGGAAAAACTCAGAGAAAATATCTCCTTTCATAATGCTTTCATAAGCTTCTCTAAGAACTGGAAGTCCAACTGGAAGATAAGCAATGGCATACCAAACAATTCTAATATATCCTGTGAACCAGTCTTGCGGAAAATAGTTGTCAAAACCAATTCCGATTATCAATAAAACAAAAGATATAATGGATGGCAGGAACAGTTTAAAAAGGCTTCCTTCAACATTGTGTTCGTGGTCATGTCCTCCGTGATCGTGTCCGTCATTATCAGAATGCATAGGTTCATCATGGGAACAACAGCAAGAAGGTTTCGCCTTATTTTTTGTGTTTTTTATTTCTTTATCTTGATGTATCATTTTTGAGTTTCAAGTTTAAAGTTTCAAGTTTTATTACCTCTGAAACTTTGTTTAAATAATGACCTAAATTTAAGCAATTTGTATCGTTTTTTTGCCACAAAGGCGCGAAGACTCTAAGTTTTTTTTTGTTTCACGCTCCCGATAGTTATCGGGATAAAAAAGATTTAAGCTTTATGCAGATAATCTTAAATTAAATCTGCTAAAATTTCTCTTTCAATTGTCTCCAGCTTCAGCTGGAGGTTATTTGAATCTAGTGTAAATGGCTTTAGCCTAAAATCGCAAGTTTGGCTAAAGCCATTTAAATTCTTCTATTAAATACCTCCAGCTGAAGCTGGAGGCAATTCAAAAACTTTGCGCTTCGCTCCCGATAGCTATCGGGATTGCGAGCAATATTTGACTTCAATAAAAAAACTCAGTACCTTAGTACCTTAGAACCTCAGTACCTTTAAAAAAAAACTAGTGTGTATGCTCTCCTCCGCCCTTCATTGCTGAAAGCAGATAAAACGCGCCTTTCGTGACAATTTTAGCATTAGCTGGAACATCATTTACAAACTTAACTTCGGTAAAACCTAAATCAGTTGTTCCTGGAATTACTTCAATGGCTTTAAAATGAATTTCTTCTTCGTGAGCTTCTTCTTTTTCTCCAGCTTTATCCTCATGTTTTTCTTCAGCATGATTTTCTTCTTGAATGAAAACATAAAATTTATCCGCATTTTTGACAACCGCATCTTTTGGCAATGCCGGAGCTGTGGCATTCACAATATTGATATTTGCCGAAACATACATTCCAGGAATCAGACCTTTTGCATCGGCAGGATCGATTTTAGCGTGAACGGCAACGGTTTTACTTTCGTTAGAAAAAGATTTATTGATTCCGAAAATCTTTCCTTTAATCGATTTATTGGATTGATTTGTTAATACAAAATCAATAACCTGACCAATCGAAATAGAACCTAAATCTTTCTCATAGACATTCAAATCCAAATGCATCTGACTGTTGTCAACCACTTCAAAAAGCGAAACTCCTGTATTGGCAAAAGCGCCTTTCGCAATATTGATTTTCCCCACAAAACCATTTATTGGCGAAACAATTGGCACAACCGATGTTGTTCCTTTTGTGTTTACATGTAAAGCATCCAACTTATTTTTTGCTGCCTGTGCGCGAGCTCTTTCAGTAGCTAATTTGGCTTTTACTTCCTGAAAAGTCTTTCTCGGATTCACATTTTCATCACTCAATGTTTTTTGACGATTGTATTCCAATTGCAGATATTCCACGTTCGCAACAGCGGATTGGTAATCTTCTTGCATTCCGATCACTTCCAGATTTTGAATCGTTGCCAAAACTTTTCCTTTGTTTACGAATGTTCCTTCCAAAACAAAAATGTCTTTTACCGTTCCACCGATCAAAGTCGAAACCTCAGCAGAATTTTGCGGAGGAACGGTTGTATAACCATTTGCTTTGATGATTTTATTCAGATTTCGATCTTCTACGATTCCTGTTTCAATGCCGACGGTTTTGTATTGAGAAGCTGTTAAAGCAACTTCTGTTGTTTCTTTTTCTTCTTCCTGGTGTTCTTCAGTTTTCTTTTCATTACAGGAAATAAATATTCCGCAGTAAGCTATAAGCAGTAAGCCATAAGCTAATTTTCTTTGCGAACTTTGCGAAAAAAACTTAGCGAACTTTGCGGTTAAATGACCAGATATATTTTTCATTTTTAATTGTTTTTGATGGTTGGAAATTGAAGTTCGATTGCACTTTGATTGTAGCTATGCGTTGCCTCTGCAAATTGTTTTTTAATATCAATTGCCTGATTTAAAAAGCTGATATACGACCAATAACTCATATCGCCATTAGCATAACTTTTCTGGGCAGTTTCAATAATTTGATTCGCATATTGTGATCCTTCATTTTGGAAATATGCTAAGTTTTTCTGCTGTTTTTCGAAGTTATTTTTCAATTCTTCTCTTTGCAAATTCAAGATCATTTTGTTTTTATCTAAAGCCAATTGCGACTGCGAAATACTGATTTCGGCCGCTTTGGCTTTAGTAGTATTTACACCTCCAAACAACGGAATCTGCAATCCTGCTGTAAAACCTTGAAATAAGGATTCGGTGTTTATGGTTTGAGCAAAATAGCCTAAACCAACTTTCGGCGTGCGTAACGCTTTAAAAGTCCCCACTTCTTTTTGATAAACCGAGATTTGCTGATTGTAAAAATCGGTCATTAATGTTTCAGCTTTTGTATTTTGCTGATTTTCTATCAAAGTGTATTGTAAAGCGGTGTTTGAATCAGGAACAATATTTTCATCGGTCTGAATGAAAAATTGCAATTGTTTTTGATAAATGGCCAAATCGTATTCTAATTGAGCCTTTTGCGTTTCAATTTCTTTGACTTTGGCTTTCGCGCTAATGACTTCAATATTGCCGCTTTCTCCTGTTTTAAAACGTAATTCCGCATTCTTTAGAAACTTCGTATAAATCTCATTCAATTCTGAATTGAGTTTCTGAATCGAAACGCCATACAAATATTGATAATACGCCAATGTTACAGCCTTTTCAATTTCATAAGAAGACAATGCTTTTCGTTTTTCAGCTAATTTTGCCAATTCTTCCTGCAATTGTCGGTTGGCTTTTGTAATGTTCCCTAACGGAAAAAACTGCTGTACTGAAACATTATGATCGTAATCGGCACTATTGAATTGACCGCCTTGATATTGCACCTGTAACGGATCGGGCTGAAAAGCTGCTTTTTTGAGAACGGTTTGTTTTTCGATCTCTTTATCGGCAATTTTTAAGTCGATGTTGTTTGATTTTGCCAATTCTATTGCTTTTTCTAGGCTGATGGATTGTTGGGCAAATGTTGCTGTTCCTGCTAATAGGAACGTGCTTAACCGCAATCTCGATAGCCATCGGGAGCAAAGCTTTTTCGATTGATTTTTATACATTGAATTTGTCATTTTTATATTTTTTGTTTCACGCTGATTTAAACAGATTTAAGCTGATGAACGCAGATTATTATTTATAAAATCATATTAAATCTGCTTTAATCTTTTTAAATCTGCGTGAAAAATCTTTTTGCCTCTCGCAGATTAAGCAGATTAAGCAGATTTTTTCTTTAAAATTAATCTGCCATATCTGCGTAATCTGCGAGAGGAATTATTTCTACACGCAGTAATAAATTATCTAATTTTCAAATTTTCTCATTGACTAATTTTACCACGTTTAAACCTCTCCAACAATAAATACAAAATCGGCAAAACGATTAAAGTCAATAAAGTCGCTGAGATTAACCCACCGATTACTACGGTTGCTAGTGGTTTCTGCACTTCCGCTCCTCCGCTTGTTGATAACGCCATTGGCATAAATCCTAATGAAGCTACGGCTGCAGTCATTAAAACTGGTCGCAAACGAGTTTTAGTTCCGATAATAATTCTCTGGAATGCATCTGAAATACCTTCTGATTTTAATTGGTTGAAATACGAAATCAGTACAATTCCGTTTAAAACTGCAATTCCGAATAAGGCGATAAAACCAATTCCTGCCGAAATACTAAACGGCATTCCTCTCAGCGAAAGCGCAAAAACGCCTCCGATAGCTGATAACGGAATTGCTGTAAAAATCAACAATGCTTGTTTGACACTTTTGAAAGTGAAATACAGTAAAACTAAAATCAGTCCCAAAGCAATTGGCAACGCAACAGAAAGTCTTTGTGAAGCTTCAATCAAGTTTTCGAATTGTCCGCCGTACGTTACGTAATAGCCTGCAGGAAGTTTGAAACTTTTATCCAATTTTGCCTGAATTTCTTCGACAACACTTTTAATATCTCTTCCGCGAACATTTAAACCAACAGTAATTCTTCGTTTTCCGTCTTCGCGGATGACCTGCACAGGACCTTGTTCGTATTCGACTGAAGCAACTTGAGAAAGCGGTACTTGCTGACCATTTGGAAGTGGAATAAACAAATTGCTCACATCGGTTATATCGCCACGATTATTTTCGTCCATTCTTACCACAACATCAAATCTTTTGCTTTCGTCGTAAATCTTTCCGGCAACTTCTCCTGCAAAAGACGAACGAATAATTTGGTTGATATCTGAAATATTCAGACCGTAAAGGGCAATTTTATCGTAATCGTATTTGATTGTAATTTGAGGCAATCCTGTTACTTTATCGGCTTTTAAATCTCCGATTCCTTCGATTCCTTTTATTTTCGAAATCAATTCTGTTGCTTTTGCATCAAGAATTTCCAAATCATCACCAAAAATCTTAATGGCAATATCAGATCGGCTTCCTGTCATTAATTCGTTAAAACGCATTTGGATGGGCTGAGAGATTTCAATATTAGCCCCCGGAATAATTTCCATTTCCTTTTTCATCGCATTGGCAATTTCTTCCCAATTATGATACTTCCCTTTCCATTCTTTTTTATCTTTTAGAACAATAATCAAATCGCCACTTTCAATTGGCATTGGGTCGGTTGGGATTTCACCGCTCCCTATTTTGGTTACGATCGTTTTAATTTCTGGAAATTTAGCTTTCAAAATTTGTTCATATTTCGTTGTGGTTTCAACCATCTGCGTAAGGGAACTTCCCGTCATAATGGTCGCATTAATTGCCAAATCGCCTTCTTCAATTGTTGGAATAAATTCTCCTCCCATATTTTGGAAAATGATAAACGCTAACGCAAATAATCCAACGGCAATAGAAAGCACCACTTTTTTAAATTCTAAAGCTTTCTTTAATAATGGTGTGTAACGGCTTTCTAACCAAGAAATCATACGGTCGCTGAAATTTTCTTTGTGTTCAGTTTTCTTCGAAAGAAACAAAGCACTCATCATTGGAATATAAGTCAGCGAAAGAATAAAAGCTCCGATAATGGCAAAACCAACCGTCATCGCCATTGGCTTGAACATTTTTCCTTCTGTTCCAATTAAAGCCAGAATTGGCAAGTAAACAATTAGAATGATAATTTCACCAAAAGCCGCACTATTCCTTATTTTTGAAGCCGAATTATAGACTTCTTCGTCCATTTCTTGCTGCGTTAATTTTTTTTTATTCTTGAATTTCTGAAGATGATGCATCGTAGCCTCGACAATTATGACGGCGCCGTCGACTATAATTCCGAAATCTATGGCGCCAAGACTCATTAAATTGCCGCTTACGCCAAAGGCATTCATCAGAATAACAGCAAACAACATTGCTAACGGAATAACCGAAGCTACTATTAATCCTGCACGAAGATTTCCTAAGAATAAAATCAAAACAAAAATCACGATTAGAGCGCCTTCTAGTAAATTCTTGGCGACGGTTTTAATAGAATTGTCAACCAATTTTCCTCTATCGATAAAAGCTTCGGCAACAACACCTTCAGGAAGACTTTTATTAATCTGAGCCATTTTTTCATGTACGCGATTTACAACTGCGCTAGAGTTTTCTCCTTTCAGCATTAAAACCATTCCAGAAACGATTTCTCCTTTACCATCTTTTGTTGATGCTCCGTAACGCAATGCAACGCCTTCGCGAACTTGCGCTACATTCCGAACCAAGACTGGCGAACCGTTTCGGTTTTTTACCACAACATTTTCAAGATCTTTTACGCCTTTTGCCATTCCGACTCCACGAATGAAATAGGTATATTGATCTTTTTCAATGTAAGCTCCTCCCGTATTTTGATTGTTTTTTGCTAAAGCATCAAAAATTTCGGTAATGGTCACACCCAAACTATTGAGCATATTGGGGTTTACTGCGATTTCATATTGCTTTAATTTTCCTCCCCAAGCGCTTACCTCGGCAACACCGCGAACGCCTTGTAATTGCGGAATAATAATCCAATCTTGAATGGTTCGCAATTCAACTGCCGTATATTTATTTTCGTAGCCTTTTTTAGCATAAACATCATACTGGTAAATTTCTCCCAAGCCGGTTGAAATCGGAGCTAATTCTGGCGTATTTACGTAATCTGGAATGTTTTCTTCGGCTTCTTTTAAGCGTTGGAATATCTGTTCACGTGCCCAATAAATATCAACATCATCTTCGAAAACAACGGTTACAACTGATAACCCGAAACGGGAAATACTACGAAGTTCTATCACATTTGGAACTGTTTTAACGGCTCTCTCTAGTGGATACGTAATTAATTGTTCGACTTCCTGACTTGCTAATGTTGGTGCAGTGGTAATAATCTGAACTTGATTGTTGGTTACATCCGGCAATGCGTCCAACGGTAATTTTTTAAGCGAATAGCTTCCCCAGGCAATAAGCACAAGGGTAAATAATAGTATGACGAATTTGTTTCGTATACTAAACTGAATGATTTTATCTAACATTTGAATCTATAATGACGTGAGAAATTAGACAATTAAATTGTCTGTAAATGTGTGGAAAGTCCACAACTCTCTCGCCTGTTTTCGATCTTTTATCGAACAGGCATAATCATTATGCTATTTGAGGGGGTTGCCAAATACTTCCGTAGAAATCGGAAATAAAAACAGAATTATAACTTGGTAACGGAATTGAAATTTGATGGTACGTTTTAGGGAATTCAAAAACGGTAGCAGATAAGTAACTTAAAACCTGCGCGCCACAACAATTGCACGCACAAAATGGTGAACACAAATCATTATCCTTATCATGAGAATGATTTGCTTCAGATGAAAACTGAGCAGTCTTATGCAAAGCACTATTCACTTCCATATCTGCGCAAGGCAAATTTGAAAGTGCCATCAAGTATATTGACAAAAATACTGCAATCCATTTCATACTATAAAAGTACTATTTATTTTTCAAAAAAGATAAATTACTGATAGTGACAAATGTAAAAAAATCAACGCTGCATCACTAGTGATAAAATTATTTTTAGCTTAATTAACACTTTCTGGAAAAATATTGTTTGTGGTAAGAAAATTTCGTTAACTTTAACATAAATTAACATCTATTTAAGCCCAATTCTTAATTACAAAAACCTACACTATAAGCAGATAAGATAAAAAGATTTCCATACACATTAGTACATATTTATTTTTCGCAGTTTAATTAATTTTAAAACACTCTAATCAATGAAACGTAATACACTAATATCAGCCTTTTTACTATTATTTAGCATGCAGATTTTCGGGCAAGTTTATACCGATAAAGTTGTCGGAAAAAGTAACGAAAAGCTTAAAGACAGTCTTAAAACAGGAGAATATCCATATGCACTTCCTATTTGGGGTGAAAAAGTAGCACAAAAAGGATATAAACTCCCTTACTCAGCAGGTTTATCTGTAAACTGGTTTTGGCAAGAATCTGAAATTGTAATCAATAACCTTGAAGTGGGATTTAACAACGGCCCAAAATACAATCTAGATGAAATTGTAAGATTTGATAAATCATCAGTAGAAGCTACTGCTTTAACCATCAGACCAGACATTTGGCTTCTTCCCTTTTTAAATATTTACGGAATTTTTGGAAAAGCAAATACAGCAACTAAAATAAATGCCGGAATTTGGATTCCTGATGCAGACAACAACTGGTCGCAAATTACTTCATTCCATACACAAGCAAATTTTGATGCTACCACATTTGGTCTAGGTATGACGCCTACAATTGGTATTGGAGGAGGCTGGCTCGCGCTAGATATGAACATGGCATGGACAGACATTAGCTCGCTAGACAAACCCGCATTTTCTTATGTATTTGGCCCAAGATTAGGAAAGACGTTTAAATTTAACAAACAAGATGAAAATATTGCCGTTTGGGTTGGTGGATTTAGAGTTCATATTGCGGGCGACACAAATGGAGATCTTCCACTTTCTGATTTCATCAATTTAGATGATGCGCAAGCTAAGGTTGACGCCGGTTTAGCAAAAGTACAAGAAAACCAAACAAAAGTTGACAATTGGTGGGACGGTTTGACTCCAGCTGAGCAAAAACAACCGTCTAATATTGCAAAACATAATACAGCAAATCGTGCTTTAGAAAGTGCTGGTAATATTTTAGGAACTCTTGATAATGCTCTAGCGAGAGGTGCAGATTCATCTGTACAGTATTCGCTTCAAAAAAGACCAAAAGACATGTGGAACTTTATCATCGGTTCGCAATATCAATACAACAAACATTTTATGTTTCGCGCAGAATGTGGTTTCTTAGGTACTCGTACTCAAGTTTTAGCTAGTTTGCAGTACCGTTTTGGACTATAATTCATCCCCTTTTTATATGAAAAAAAGTTTATTCATCGTCATCACTTTCTTTTGTATTACATCGGCGCAATCTCAAGTATTGATTTCCTTGATTTTTGGAGATAAGCTCAACTCAGAGTTTTTAGAATTTGGATTAGAGGGAGGTGTGAATTTCTCTACGATTTCAAATATGGAATCTTCTGCAACAAATCCAGGTTTTAATCTTGGTTTTTATTTTGATCTTCGATCAAGAAAAAATCCAGCATGGATGATCAATACTGGAGTTATTGTAAAATCGCCTATGGGAGCGCAAAGCATTCCGGTTTATTCTTTAAACAACGAAACCCTTGACAATACTTTTGTAGGCGGAAGTGTGAATCGTGAAATTCGTTATTTCAATGTTCCCATTCTAATCAAGTATCAATTCAAAAATAATATTTATGTAAAAGCCGGACCTCAATTTGGACTATTGGCGAAAGCTTTTGATGAATTTAAAAATGAAATTGATGACAACGATGTGGTTTACAAAAAGAATATCCGCGATCAAATTCATGTTATTGATGCTGGTCTTGCTGCAGGTCTTGGTTATCATTTAAATGTTGGAAACGGACTTAATTTTACCGTGCAATATTATTACGGCTTAGTTACCGTAATGAAAGGCGACGGTCCAAATAATCAATTCAACAGATCATGGTATATTACTGCCGGACTTCCTATTGGAAAAGGAAAAGCGGCGAAGAAGAGAGCTGAACAAGAAGCTGAACTAAACCGTGTGATTTTGCCAGAAGAAGAAGCGCCAAAACCTAAAAATTAAAATCTAAGAATTTATCGAAGCAATAAAATGAAGGATTTCTTGCGTATGCAAAATGAAATCAGGACTAGTATATAATATGGCATTATTAGGCATGAAAGGCATTTCGGCAGAAAGCGGATTTTGAACCGCGATAATACCGCCCGATGCTTTTATGGCTTTCAAGCCTTCGGTTCCATCAGCATTTGAGCCTGACAATAAAATTCCAACTAAGGAAGATCCATAAATTTCTGCAGCCGATTCAAAAGAAACATCAATACTTGGACGGCTGTAATTAATTTTCTCTGATGTATCTAAAGCCAGAATTTCTTCTTTTTCGAACAATAAATGATAATTGGATGGCGCGATGTAAATAAATCCGGGTAACAATGGCACTTTGTCCTCAACTGGTTTTACTTCTATGTTTGATTTTAAGCTTATCAAATCTTCTAGAGTCTGATCGTCAGTGCTTTTTCGATGTAGCACAATTACAAGCGCAAAATCGTTGAGTTTTATCAATTCGGGCAAAATCTGCATCAAAGCGTTCAAACTTCCCGCAGAGCCACCAATAATAACCACTTTACAATCTGATATTATTTTAATTTCCTCCATATTTTATCTTTATCCAATTGTTTGTACTTGCCTGGAGCTATAGAATATTTTATGGTTTCCTTTGTACCTAAAGCCAAAAATCCGAGAACGGCTAGACTTTCATCAAAAAGATTGATGACACGTTTTTGCAAATCAGCATCAAAATAAATCAAAACATTACGGCACAAAATCATATCAAATTCATTGAAGGAAGTATCTGAAACGAGATTATGCTGTGAAAAGACCATTTTTTCTGCCAGCTCTTCATTAAACTTTGCAATTCCGTAATTGGCTGTATAATAATTTGAAAAATCTTCCTGACCGCCGGCATCACGATAGTTTTGAGAGTATTCTTTCATCATTCTGAGCGGGAAAATTCCTTTTTTTGCAGTTTCTAAAACTGTTGCATTAATGTCGGTTGCATAAATTAAGGATTTATGCAAAAGTCCGGCTTCTTTGAGCATGATGGCCATAGAATATACTTCTTCGCCTGTAGAACAGCCAGCGTGCCATAAACGGATAAAAGGTTTTGTACCCAATAATGGCAGAATTTCTTTTCTGAGCACATTATAAAATGACGGATCGCGAAACATCTCAGTAACATTTACCGTAATTTCATCAACCATTCTCTTGTAATATTCTGAATCTGAACGAACCTTTGAAAGAAATTCAGTGAAATCTGTAAATCCATCCAACTGAAAAATTCGGTTTACCCGTCTTTTCAGCGAAGCACGCGAATAACTTCCAAAATCAAATCCATAATATTCGTAAACCTCATTGATAAGTGTTTCTAGCTCAATATCCTCAATCATATTTTTATTCAAATTTTGCTCAAAACAAGCAGTAACTTATCAACATCAACCGGTTTTGAAATATAGTCATCTGCCCCAGCTTCTAAACATTTTTCTTTATCTCCATTCATTGCTTGAGCGGTCACCGCGACGACAAAAGTAGATTTCCTAGATGGAATTGCTTTTATCAACGGAATCGCTTCATAGCCATCCATTTCAGGCATCATCATATCAATTAAAACAGCATCAATATTTTCGTCTGATTCTAAAATTTTTAAAGCATCTTCAGCACTTAAACAAGACAGACAATCAAATGATTTGGCTCGTAAAGTGTTCTCTAACGCAAAAATATTTCTAGAATCATCATCTATAATCAAAAGTCTTTTTTTGCTCATTTGATATTATTTATTGGACCTAATAGGTTAAAAAGCTGTTAGGTCTTTATTGAAATCGTTAATTTTAAACCTTGTCATATAACCAAACACGCAATAACGATAATAATTGATCCACATCTACAGGTTTTGTAATATAATCTGATGCTCCTGCTTTGATGCATTTTTCTCTGTCTCCCGTCATTGCCTTTGCTGTAACGGCAATCAATGGCAAATTAAGGAATTTAGGATTTGCTCTTATCTTTTCGGCAGTTTCGTATCCGTCCATATTTGGCATCATCATATCCAATAAAACAATATCTGTATCAGCGTTTTCATTCAAAATCTTGATCGCTTCTTTCCCGTCAAAAGCTGTAATTATATTCATTTTAAAAACTTCCAAAGCTTTTGTTAATGAATAAATATTACGCACATCATCGTCAACAATCAACACTTTTTTCTCATGCAGAATGTTGTTCAGTAAATTTAGCTTTTTATGGCCTTCATTCTTGTTTTTCCCTTCTTTTTTATCTTCAACTAAATGCAAGAAAAGCGAAACCTCATCAAGCATTCTTTGATACGAATGAGCTGTTTTTACGATAATAGAATCTGCATATTTTTTAATTTTCACCTCTTCTTTAAGCGACAAGCTTTTTCCTGTAAACACAATTACTGGCAATTTTTCCAAACCTGGATTTTTCTTTACACCATCCAAAATTTGGTACGCTTGTTTGTCTGGAATTCCCATATCGAGAATTACACAATCTACTTCTGTTTTATTTAACGCTTGGATTCCCTCAGAAACTTCACTTTTTATTTCCGAATTAATATTATACGTTTCTAAGAAAAAAGCCAATGCTTTTGCGTGTTTTGGATTGTCTTCAATAATCAAAACTTTTTGCGCTTCTTTATTGATGATATGTTCGATTCTCAAAAACACTTCTGGAATCTTATCAAAAGCAACAGGTTTGTCTAAAAAGTCTACTGCGCCTTTCAACAAACTTTCTTGTTTCAATTTATGCGAAGACATAATATGCACGGGAATATGTTTCGTCTCTAAATTGTTTTTCAGTTCTTCTAAAACTTCCCATCCACTTTTTACAGGAAGTTCAATATCCAACAAAATTCCGACTGGCTTATACAATAATGCAAAATTCAAAGCATGATCTCCTCGAACCGCAACTACGGCTTTATATCCTTTTTTATGAGCAAAAGTCAAGAGTGATTTGGCAAAATTGACATCATCTTCAATAATTAAAATTACTTTGTCGCCTTCTTTTACAGAATTACGATCATCTTCAATTTCATCAGGAATTACTGGGCTAATATATTTTTTTGTGGCAACAACTTGTTCTTGCTCAGGCTCAATTTCTGTAAAATCAGTTGGTGGAATTTTCTCTACATTCACTTTGTTATAAGCAGAGCCAAAAACGGGAAGACATAAGGTAAACGAACTACCTTCGTTGACTTTACTATGAAGTACAATTTCGCCTTTTAATAATTTTGCTAATTCTCGACTGATTGACAATCCTAAACCGGTACCACCATATTTGCGTTTTGTCGAACCATCTGCCTGTTGGAACGCTTCAAAAACAAGTGGCTGTTTTTCCAACGGAATACCGATTCCGGTATCTTTTACAATGAAACAAATGATTTTTTCATCATCTGTATCCACTTTTATTTCAAGACTAACTTTTCCTTTTTCTGTAAATTTAATAGCATTTGAAATCAGGTTTTTCAGAATTTGTTCCAAACGCATTTTGTCTGTTTTGATGACAATTGGTGCTTCTTTCGAAATAATCTCGAATTCGATTCCTTTTTCTTTGGCAACCAAGTTGAATAAATTCCAAAGCGTATCTGTTATTTCTTTCGTAGAAACATCCAGGAATTCTAATTCCATTTTTCCAGCTTCTATTTTTGATAAATCTAGAATTTCATCAATCAAGCCCAACAAACTGTTTCCTGAACTCTGAATCACTTTTGCAAACTCAACTTCTTCATTGTTCATACTTTTATTGTTGTTCTCAGACAGCAAACGGCTTAAAAGAAGAATTGAGTTTAAAGGCGTTCTCAATTCATGCGACATATTGGCCAAAAACTCAGATTTATAACGCGTAGTAAGCTCTAAAGCTTCAGATTTTTTCTGAATTTCATTGTTTTTTTCTTCCAATAAAACACTTCTTTCCGACAATTCTTCATTGGTTTGTTCCAATTCTTCTTGCTGTACTCTTAATTCTTCTTCAGAAGCTTGTAATTTCTCCGTTTGCGCTTCTAATTCAGCATTAATCGCTTCTAATTCGGTATGTTGTTGCTGCAATTCTTCAGATTGCGATTTTGTTTCTTCAAGCAACTCCATTACGCGTCGTCTATTTTGAGTCGATCTGATCGCAATTCCAATATTACTAGCAACAAGTCTTAAAAACTCCAAATGCAGTTCAGAAAATCCATAAATGCTCGCTAATTCAATTGCGCCTTCAATTTTATTATCCAACAAAGGCAAAGCCACAATATGCGTTGGCTTAATTTGCCCTAACGCATAATTAATTTGGATATCGTCTGACGTTAAAGTCTTTAATTCTAAAATTTGGCGAGACGAAATTGCTTGTCCAATAAGGCCATCTCCTTTTTTTATGCGTTCTCTGTTTTTGCTCGGTATATAGCTATAACCACCAGCAGCTAAAAGTTCCTCTCCATCAATCACATATAGTACTCCTGCACTGCTGTTGGTATAATTGCATAAAAATTCGATAACATCTTTTGCCAATTTTTCCAATGCTTTATCGCCAAGCATGGTATTATTTAATTCGGCAATACCAGTTTGAAGCCATTCTTTTTGTGATAGCAAATCAAACGAACTTTTAAGATTAACGCCCATCGTATTTAGCGATTCGCCTACACTTCCAAGTGCATCAGCTTTTGTATCGTCTACGCGAATATCATAATTTCCATTTGAAATATTATTGGCAATCGTACTGATTGCTTCGATTCTTTGAGCCGTTTCAAAATCTTTTTTCTCCAATTCTTGTTGTAAAACAGAACGTTCGTTGTAATCTTTCAAAATTCGGACTAAGAAAACAATCGAAATAATAAGTGCAATCAAAAAAGCAACTATAATCAACACTAAACTGTAGGTTCCATAACGCTCTGAATTTGCGTTTCGTTCTGCTAAAAGTCCTTGCTCCGTAGTTTCAATCTTTTTAATCAATGCACGCATTTGATTCATCATTTGCCTGCCTTCATTCAAATCAAAAACCAATATTTCCTTGTTCAAACGTTTTTTAACAATCTGATTATTTAGGTATTTGAAAAAATTCTCGCGAAGAACTTTTAATTCTTCCAAGTGCTTTTGCTGTGAAGGATTGTCAATAGTTTGTTCTTCTACTTTTTCAAAATAACTATTCGATCTGGATTCAGAATCGCGATATCTTTCAACAAATTGCTCATCACCTGTAATTAGATAGCCACGCATACTGGTTTGCGCTTCTGTAATGATTGCAGAACCTTCATTTAAGTTATAAATTACTTCTTGTGTATGATTCACCCAAAAATTGCTATTCAGCAAACTTTTGATGCTGATAAATGAAGCCACAGAACTTATTGTAAGCACTAACAATGAAACTAAAGAACTGATTAGCAGATTTCTTTTAAAGTTATTCTTCATAGATATAATTTATATTTTACTCGTATTTTAAAGGAAGTACAATAATAAAACTCGCACCCTTGCCTACCTTGCTTTTCGCAGTGATTAATCCGTTGTGTTTTTCGATGATTTTTTTGGCAATCGCCAATCCAATTCCTGTTCCTTCATAAGTTTGGCGGTCGTTGAGGCTTTGGAAAATGATGAATATGCGGTCCAGGTAAATTTCGTCAAATCCGATTCCGTTGTCTTTTACCGTGATTCTGCAAAACTTGCCATCTGGAGAAGTAGGACTATCAAAAGATTTTTCGACTATTAATTCTGAAGTAATTTCAATCAGTGGTGGTTCATTTCCACCCGAAAACTTAATAGCATTCCCGATAAGATTTTGAAAAACCTGACGCAATTGGCTCGGAATACTGTCAATTGTTGGAAGTTCCGAAGTTTTTACTGTTGCATTTTTTCGGTCAATCAAATAATCAAAATCGGATAATACTTCTTGTAAAACAACATTTAGATCAGTAGTTTCAGGTTTTACTTGAGCTGACAATCGAGAATATGCCAAAAGATCAGTAATTAAAGTCTGCATTCTTTCAGCCGATTTTATTGTTCGATCTACGTAATCAATTGCTTTCGCATCGGTAGTTAGATAAAGATCTTTTATGATTTTAATAAAAATTTGAATTTTTCGGATTGGCTCGTTCAAATCATGCGAAACTACCCAGGCAAATTGCTGCAATTCATGGTTTTTCAGCTCCAATTCTTCGTTTTTCAAAACCAATTCTTTAGTTCTTTCAGCAATTTTGATTTCGAGATTGTCCTGCGCTTCTTTTCTGATTTTTATTTCTTTGGAAAGAAGATCTTTGATGCCTTTTAATTCGTTTTGCTGTTCATAAATCTTGATGAAGGTTTTTACCTTCAGCATCAGCAAATCAGTATCTACAGGCTTTGTGATATATTCCACGGCGCCAGTTTCGTAGCCTTTAAAAATGTATTTTTTCTCGATATTTAAAGCCGAAAGAAATATAACTGGAATATCTTTTGTCCGTTTATTTCCCGAAAGGATTTTCACTACCTCAAAGCCATCAAGGCCCGGCATTTGGACATCCATAATAATGAGGCAATAATTTGTTTTTAAAATCTTCCTCAGTGCTTCTTCCCCAGATTCGGCAGAATCGACATCAATATTATGCAGCTCCAAAGTTTTCTTTAAGGCAATGATATTTGCCTTTATATCGTCTACAATTAATACCATTCTTTGCGGGGAATAAAAAGTTATGAATTAAATGTTTTTGGTTTGAAATGTTTTATGCGAGCTATTCAAAAGCATCTGATTTTACTTTGCAAACAGCTTTACCGCAACTTTCAAATTTATAAAGAAAAGTTAAAAAGCTCTTTCATTGAAAATCTAATTCGTTACATAATTCCCATGTTTTAACATAAAAAAACACATTTTTTTGAGGCAATCTTATAATTATTTCAGTCAAAAGAGTTGTAAAAAACCTTATAAATTGCTTTAAATTAAATTATTATGGAAAAGAGAAAAACATTTCCTGAACAAAAACAGGAACTTCCCGGAAATGAATATTTAATGCATCCAGAACCCGAAATTATTAGAGAAAATTATACTGGAAGCGGCAAACTTTTGGGCAAAGTTGCTTTTATAACGGGCGGCGACAGCGGCATTGGGCGAAGTGTGGCGGTTCATTTTGCCCGAGAAGGCGCCAATATTGCGATTGTTTATTTAAAAGAAGATAAAGATGCCTTGAAAACAAAAGAATTAATTGAGAAAGAAGGCCAACAATGTTTGCTGATAAGTGGTGATTTGAAGGATGAAAAGTTCTGTAAAAGTGCCGTAAAAAATTGTATTGCTACATTTAAAAAAATCAATGTGCTAGTCAATAATGCTGCCGTCCAATTTCCGCAAAGCGAATTAGAAAAAATAACGGCGACACAACTTAAAAAAACTTTTGAAACCAATATTTATCCTTATTTCTATATTACAAAAGCGGTTTTGCCTTTTTTAAATGAAAATGATACCATCGTAAACACAAGTTCCGTCACAGCCTATCGCGGCAGTGAACATTTAGCCGATTATGCCAGTACGAAAGGCGCAATCGTGAGCTTTACAAAATCATTATCGACGATGCTTGCCAAAAGAAAAATTAGGGTAAATGGCGTTGCACCTGGACCAATCTGGACTCCTTTAATCGTGGCTAGTTTTGATAAAATTTCAGATTTTGGAAAGGACAATCCTATGGAAAGAGCTGGACAACCCTCTGAAGTTGCTCCTGCTTACGTATTCTTGGCTTGTGAAGACAGCAGTTATATTACGGGACAGTTTATTCATATCAATGGCGGAGAAATGGTCGGCTAGTTTTTTTTTAAGGTTCTGAGAGCCTGAGATGCTATCCCGAAGCTTCGGGGCTACGTTTTTTCTTTGTGTTTTTTTGGCTCGCAAAGTCGCTAAGATGCAAAGTTTTACTTTAAGCATTTAACCTAAAAAACAAAAACTTTGCGTCTTCTCGCCTTTGCGAGATTATTCTTTAGCGCAACTTAATTTACAAAAAATGAATTACCTCGATATCATCGGACTTTTCGCAGGAGCTTGTATTACGTTTTCGACAATTCCACAGATTCTGAAGGTTTGGAAAACCAAGAAAGTAAAAGACATTTCGCTTCGAACTTTCAGAATCCTTACTTTCGGAATTTTCATTTGGATTATTTATGGAATTCTAAAAAAAGATCTTCCCATAATAATTACAAACAGCATTTCCTTTTGCTTAAATCTAATCATGATTTATTTTATAATTTACTTCGAAAAAGAATGAGGTTCTGAGGCTCTAAGATGCTAAGCTAATAAGTGAATTTCAACTTCAAAAAAAAAATTCTGAGATACTAGTTTAAAAACTTAGAATCTCAGAATCTTTGTACTTAGAATCTTCTAATAATATATAATGCTTGGCTAGCTAGCTAATTTCTGGTTGTATAATTTGAATGACCAATGATGTTTTGCTCTAAAAAGCTTGATAGACGCAAGTGCATCTGAAAAACTAATTGACGAGATTCTTTTGATTTCATGTAATTGTTTTACCGCAATATCAACAATAGGCTCAAATGTTTTCAAATAATTATAAGCATGTTGTTCAACCTCCATTTCTACAATATGATTCAGAATGCTTTTTTTAAGAATCGTTCCTACTAAGCCTTTTTCTGGCATTGTTTTGAATTGATGAATCTTTTTTGAAATTCTTGAATTCTCTTTTCCAATATAAATGTAGTTTCCAGAATCATTTGTAAAATGTTGCTTCACCTGCGAAACTAAAGGTTCATTTTTGCTTTCAATTGTTGGCATTCCCAATAATGTAAATTGAATTCGTTTATGGCTTTCGAAATACAAAACACTATTAATAACAGACGAATTGTTTAAAACCGCTGATTGATTTTTATGCAAAATCTTTTTCTCGCCGTTTGCTCCAAAACTATGGCATACATTTCCGTTTTCGCAATACACAAAAAACACAGGCGCCGACTGGAATGCTTCAATGCTCAAGCTTACATCCTGATGAAAAACCAAATCAAAATGCATAAACAAAATCTTATCATCAAAACGAGTTCCTTTTATAGATCCTTTCGTCCATTTTGATTTAATGTCAAGATTATAGTCATTGTCTTTTGCACTTAATGTGCCATGAAAACTATCTCTAAGATCATTAAAAACAGTATCAAATTCACCATTGTTTAAGTATAGTTTTTTCATTTCGGTTTGATTTTTTAGTAAGCGGTCAATACTTGATTTTTCAAATAATAATGAGTAAATAATTTTCCTCATTTTCTATAATCCAAATTTCGTACATATTGCAAATCAAACTTTTACAGAATTTCAGTCAGATATTTCATAATTTTTATTTTGAAAGGGACAAAGGTGCAAAGGGACAAAGTAACAAAGCCTTTGTCACTTTGTTACTCTGTCGCTTTGTCCCTTAAAAAAGAAAAAACAGCCGCCTCAGAATTCTCTGAAACGACTGCTCCTCAGCAAAATAAAAATACCTATTTATTTTATCTTAAGTAAGTTCGCTGATATCAGCATTTTTCGAATAATTTTTCTTCGGAATATCTTTGAAAAACTCCGCTTCGTCTAAATCCGCTGTAGGGCCATATCCTAATAAATGAGTTCCTTTAATATGATCTTTTGTTTCAATAACATATAAAATGGACATATCATCAGGATTGCTCATACCTTCATAACGATGATGGGATACAATATAAATTTCGTCTGGCTGATACGCATATTTTGTATCAGAATCTATCAGCGTGCCTTCGTCAAATAAAAAATTAGCCGTGTAGCCTTCGTCTTGATATTTCTGTATATAATCGGTTTCGTGTTTTTGTTCTTTTTTCATGATTTCAAATTTGAATTACATTTTTTGCAATCTAACTTTTATCAAATTTCATCATACCCTTCAAATAAAATTAACTCAATAGATTTTAAAATTACCTCATTCAAAAAAGGCCTTTTTCAATGCTGGAAATTTTTATTAATTTTAATTTTAAATCACAAAAAACATAAAAAGTACTATATTTAATTACCTAAAATTTATTTTTCAACTCAGCAAAAACGAATTTTAATGAACAATACAAATTACGATTTTCTTTCAAATGGAGGTGAAATGGGTGCCCTAACCCGCGCTAAAGATTGGAGCAAAACCTCTGTTGGGGCGGTTGAAACTTGGCCTCAAAGCCTTCGTACAACCTTAGGAATTCTTTTGCATTCAAAATTTCCCATGTTTTTGTTTTGGGGACCAGATCATATTTGTTTTTACAATGACGCTTATCGTCCGAGTCTTGGAAAAGAAGGAAAACATCCAGAAATTTTAGGAAAGAAAGGAGCCGAATATTGGCCAGAAATTTGGGATTTCATCGGTCCACTTATTGATCAGGTTTTGACCAATGGAGAACCAACTTGGCATGAAGATCAATTAGTTCCAATATTCAGAAACGGAAAAATAGAAGATGTATATTGGACTTTCAGTTATAGTCCCGTCACTAATGACGATGGTACAATTTCAGGTGTTCTTGTAGTTTGTACCGAAACAACAGATAAAGTGAACATTCGAAAAGGGCTTGAAGAAAGCAATGAACGTTATCGAAATAATATTCTGCAGACACCAAATGCCATGTGCATTTTTAGAGGAAAAGATTTTGTTGTCGAAATTGCCAATAAGCTAATGCTCGAAATTTGGGAACGCGAAGAACATCAAGTACTTAATAAACCCGTTTTTGAGGCTATTCCAGAAGCCGCAGGCGCGGGTCTAGAAGATTTATTAATGAACGTTTACCTAACAGGCGAACGCTTTACTGCCAATGAACTTCCGGTAAAATTAACCCGAAATGGCAAAGTTGTCAATACGTTTATCAATGTGGTTTATGAAGCTTTGAAAGAACCTGATGGAACCATTTCTGGAATCGTAGCCATTGCAAATGATGTTACGCTTCTAGTAAACGCTCGAAATATCATTGAAGAAAGCGAAAAAAAATTCAAAAACATTGTACAGCAGGTGCCTCTTGGAATTGCAATACTGAAAGGCGAAGATTTAATTGTCGAATTAGCAAACGATACTTATTACCAAATTGTTGATAAAACAGAAGAAGAAACACTTCATAAACCTGTTTTTGCATCTGTTCCAGAAAGCAAAGAGGCCGTATATCCTTTAATCTCGAAGGTTTATAAAGAAGGAATTCCGTTTTCCACAAATGAATTGCCAGTTACCTTAAACCGTTACAACAAAGAAGAACAATGCTATTTTAATATTGTTTTTCATCCTTTGAGAGAAGAAAACCAAAAAGTTTCCGGAGTTATTGTTGTGGGTTATGAAGTTACAGAATCTGTACGAACCAAACATCTTTTGGCCGAACAAGAAAAAGCTTTTAGAAATCTAGTGATGCAGTCGCCAATTGCAATGACTTTTGTGAAGGGAGAAGATCATATTATAGAATTAGCCAATACAACGATGCTAAATGATATTTGGCAGAAAAAAGAAAGTGAAGTAATTGGCAGGCCAGCTTTAGAGGTTTTTCCTGAATTACTGAATCAGAAATATCCTTTATTATTGCGAGAAGTCCTGACAGATGGAAAAATTATTCGAGAAAACGAGTCGGTTGCCTATATAGATGTTAATGGCGAAATGAAAAAATTCTATTTCGATTATCAATACACGCCACTTTATGAAACAAATGGCGAAATTTCGGCAGTAATGGTTACCGTTAACAATGTTACAGACAAAGTGGAAGCCAGAAAAAAAGTGGAAGACGCAGAAGAACGAGTTCGTCTTGCCTCTGAAATTGCTGAAATTGTAACTTGGGATTTGAATGTTCCTACGCAGGAATTAATTTATTCGGATAACATGGCAGCACTTTTTGGTTTAGATAAAAATAAAAAAATAATTCGTGCTGACATTTTAAAACAAATACATCCTGACGATTTTCCATTAATCGAGAAAGCTTACACTAAAGCACTAAAAACTAATATTTATAAATACGAAGCCCGAATTATCAAACCCGACCATTCGATGGCTTGGATTAGAGTTCATGGAAAAATGTTTTTTGACGAATTAAAAAATCCGATAAAAATGCTGGGAATCGTAATGGATGTTACCGACGAAAAAAACAATCAGGAAATTTTAATGAAAAGCGAAGAAAAATTCAGGCTTCTAGCCGATTCTATTCAGCAATTTGTTTGGACCAGCGACGCAATTGGAAATTTGAATTATTTCAATCAAGCGCTTTATAATTTTTCTGGAAAATCAAAAATCAATGTAAACCAAAACGGATGGCTTCAAATTATTCATCCCGATGACCGAGAAGAAAATATCAACCGCTGGATGGAATCGATAAAAACGGGAAAAGAGTTTTTACTTGAACATCGTTTTTTACGTCATGATGGAAAATACAGATGGTACGCCAGCCATGCAATTCCGCAAAAAGATACTGATGGAAAAATCCAAATGTGGGTCGGAACCAGTACCGATATTCAGGAACAAAAAGATTCTACCGACATTTTAGAAAAACAGGTTTTGCAACGTACCGAAGAATTGGAAAGCAAAAACAAGGATTTAATCAACATGAATATCGAACTTCAATCTTTTGCTTATATCTCAAGCCATGACTTGCAAGAACCGCTTCGAAAAATCCAAACTTTTGCCAGTCGATTGAATGCTTTGGGCGAACAAAATATTTCGGCAAAAGCCAAAGGATATTTGGAACGAATTGAATTTTCGGCCAAAAGAATGCAAGCACTAATTCAGGATCTCCTTACCTATTCTCGAACGAATTCAGCTGATCGAACTTTTGTCAAAACAAATTTGGACGAAATTGCCGAAGAAGTAATCATGGACTTTTCTGATCGAATTGAAGAGAAAAATGCAGTTATTGATCTGCATCCTTTAGGCGAAGGAACTGTTATGCCTTTTCAATTCAGACAATTACTGCATAATTTGATTGGAAATGCTTTGAAATTTTCACGAAAAGATGTTCCTCCTCAAATTCAAATCAAAGCCCGCAGAGTTATTGGCCACAAATTGAATTTCAAAGTCGATTATCCAGATAAAATCTATTTCTGTTTACGAATTTCAGATAACGGAATTGGTTTTGACGACGCTTATAAAGAACGCATTTTTGAAGTTTTCCAAAGATTGAATACAGAAAGTGAATTTTTAGGAACCGGAATTGGATTAGCGATCGTGAAAAAGATTGTCGAAAACCACAAAGGCGTAATCAAGGCACACAGCGAAAAAGGCGAAGGAGCAACTTTTAAAATTTTCTTGCCCGAATTATAAAAAAACACCAAATTCATTTTAGCAAATCAATTTGGTGTTTTTTCTTGTCTATTTAATTTTTATAGACAAAAGTCTTTCGGTCGGGCACAAATTCCTGCCAATTGATGCTCAAAACAAACTCAATTGCTTTTACAATATCTTTCATAAAAACAGGTTTTGTAATGAAAAAATTGGCTCCTAAAACCAAACATTTTTCGATAATACTAGGTTCATTGGAGGTTGAAAAAATAACTACCGGAATATCGCTATTTTCCGTTGAACCTTTTAATTCTTTAAGTACATCAAATCCATTTTTTCCAGGCATATTTAAGTCTAAAAAAAGGACATCTGGCTTTTGGGAAGAATTATGGATTGTATTTAACAATTTTTCTCCGCCAGAAAACATCTGCAAGTTAACCTCTTTTGATAATGAATCAACCGCATCTGCAAATATGCTTAAATCATCTTCATCATCATCGGTATAGAAAATTGTAAAATTGTTCATGTAGAGACGGGTTAAATCTGGTTTTCCGTAAAGATAAGATAAATTTATTGCCCTACAAGATTTTAGAAAAATATTCTGACAATACAGAAGAATTGAAATGTAATAATTTTAAAATATAATTCTATAAATCTTTCCACCACAAAAACCTCAACTTTGTTTAGCTGATTTTTTAAACACAAACATATCAGCACATTAATTATTACAATTTAAATCAAAGCGCCATGGGAGATCATAAAAACCTTACCGAAGAATATGCGGTAAACAAGATACAAGAATTAGCAGAAAACATAAAAATATGCATGTTCTGCACATACAACAATGACCGTTTGCAATCCAGACCAATGTCTGTACAGAAAATTGATGACTTGGGGAATTTATGGTTTTTATCAGACCGAAACAGCAGTCAAAATGCCGAAATTACTCTAAATCCAACTGTAGAATTATTTTTTTCTGAACCAAATGATAAATTCTTAACGCTTCACGGATCAGCAACGATTGCTTACGATAGAGAAACGATAAAAAAATTATACGATCCAATTGTAAAAATCTGGATGCCAGGAGGAATTGACGATCCAAATTTAAGTGTCATAAAAGTCGTTCCTGAAGATGGTTATTACTGGAACAACAAACACGGCAAAATGGTTGCCATTGCTAAAATGACTGCAGCTTTTATTACTGGAAAAACTATGGATGACGGTATTCAAGGGAATTTGCAGGTGAATAAAGATTTAGCTTAAGATTTTTGCTTAACCCTAAAGTTTTTTGTCATTTCGACGTAAGGAGAAATCGCACTAGAATTTCGACAAAGATTTTTTGACACTCGCTATTGAATCCCGTGTGCGATTTCTCCTTACGTCGAAATGACAAACTTAACCTGAAACTCATTCAAATTGATAATTTAGAAATTCAAAAGTTGGATTAAAATTTTTGATTAGAATTAATTTCTTATCCCTATTCCACTTCTTTAATTCTTTTTCTCTAAAAATTGCTTCTTGTATCCAAGTAAACTTTTCGTAGTATACTAAAAATTCTAAATAATATTTTGAAGCAAACGTCTTTTTATTTATTTGAATGTTTTCCTTATGTTGAAATAATCTTTGTCTTAAATTACCCGTTACTCCAATATAAAAAGTAGAACGATTGTGATTTGTTATTATGTAGACGTAATATGAGTGATAACCTAAACCTAAATTAAACATGTGTTTTTTTTTAACACGAATATACTTAATTTATTTATAACTCAAAATACTAATCATACGACCTATCGTCTTTGTCATTTCGACGTAAGGAGAAATCGTACTAGAATTTCGACAAAGATTTTTTGACACACGCTATTGAATCCCGTGTGCGATTTCTCCTTACGTCGAAATGACAAACTGAACTTAGATTTTATCAAAAAACAATTCGTTTCATCTCTAAAGCATCTAAAATTCCAGCATCGCTTGCAGTGTTATTGAAATAAACAAAACCTTGCTTTGCTGCAATTTCATTTTTGATTTCCAATAATTCATCAAAAGAATAACTCGAATAAAACATTTTTGGAACACCGTGAAAACGTATGTAAACGAACGGAAAATCAGTAAAAATAGTTCTAGGCAATTTTGGGTGGCTGACACTGCAAAACGTAATATTGTTTTCTAAAAATGAATTCCAAACTTCTTGATTCCACCAGCTTTCGTGTCGAAATTCGATTACGTTTTTGAAATCCAAATTCAAATTTTGAATAATATGCTGTAATCGCTCCGAAGTGAAAGTATAAGTTGGCGGAAATTGAAACAAAATACAAGCCAGCTTTTCCTTAAATCCTTCCCTACAGCATTTATAAAAATCATTCAATAAAATTTCACATCCCTCAAACTTTCTGATGTGAGTAATTTCTTTCGGTGCTTTGACCGAAAACAAAAAGCCTTCTGGCGACTTTATATACCAATTTTGAAATATTCTTATTGTTGGGAATTTATAGAAACTTCCGTTAAACTCGTAGGTATTAAAGTGCTGACAATAATAATCAAACCATTTTGAAGAAGGCAGATTTTCGGGATAAAAAACACCTTTCCAAAAACGGTTATTGTAACTGGAACATCCTATTAAAACTTGATTTTTCATATATGAAGTTGTTGGCAATTGGTGCAGAAAAAACTTCTGCGGTTCCTTTTTCCTGTCGGTTTTCTAATGATAGGCAAATTACATCGTAGACAAAGAGTCTTTGTGTACGCAAGCCAATGTTTCTTAAGCTCGTATTTCTTTTTCCAATACAAAAATTCAAAGCTGTAAATGGAACATTCCGAGATAATTTCATCAATCTTTTCAGAAGGAATTTTTCCAACTAATGATTCGGGATGAATATAACAGCGGTACAAAACTTCATTCTTGATGATATTCCCTACTCCTGAAAATATATTTTGATCTAAAATGGCATCACAAATCATTTCATTCGGAATTTTCTCCAGACTTTGTTTTGCTTTACTTGGATCCCAATTTTCGTTTAGAACATCAACACTCCAATCGTAATATTGATTGACCGCTCCTTCTAGAATCTTGATCGAACAGGTGTAAAAATTAATTTCTCCGTTAGCAAATTGCAAATGCATTCTTGGCTTTGTCTCTTTTTGCTCGTTCACACGGTACGTGCCAAACATCAGCATATGAATTTTGACGGTAAAATCTTCAAAACAAATCAAAAAATGTTTTCCCCAAGTTTTGAATGACAAGATTTTCTTATCCTTTAATCGCTGAATATCAGCACTGCTGTTTCCTGAAACATCAATAACTTTTTGTCCAGAGAACTGCTGTACTTCTTCTTTTAATATCAATATCGATGGACCTTCGGGCATATTTTTCTTTTTAGATTTAATTAAAAAAAAGCGCAGTTCTTCAACTGCACTTTTCTACTTGATTTTTTAACCTTACTCTGCTTCTGCAGCTTCAAGATTTATGGCATTTACAGCAACTTCTGTCAATAATTTATCGGCTCCTTTTTCTTCATCAAGAGTTTGTTCTAATAATGAAGCGGCTTCTTCCCAGCCAAGTGTTTCGGCAAATTGTCTCAAAGTTCCATAAGTTGCAATTTCGTAATGTTCGATCTTTTGACTTGCGGCAATAATTCCGGCATCTCGCACTACGCCAATTTCAGTTTCTTCCAAAATCCCTTTTCCTTCTTCAATCAAGCCTTCCATGGCATCACATTTCTTAGCAGAAGGTTTTTTGCCAATTAGCTCAAAAACTTTTTCTAAGCGGGAAACATGTTCTTCCGTTTCTACTAAATGATTGTTTATAGCAGAAATCAATTCTTCAGAGGTTGCATTTCTCGCCATTGTTGGAAGCGCTTTTGTCAATGCTTTTTCGGCCCAATATAAATCCTTTAAGCTTTCTTCAAATAATTCTGTCAAACCAGTAGCAGCATTTGATTTCGGTTTTGTAACGCCCCTTTTCACGGTCGGAGTTTCGGTTTTATGATCTGTACTTTTCATGGTAAATTTTTTTAATGATTAATAGATGATAAAATTAACATCCGTAATTTCAGCAGGGTTATAGGATTTGGTGATTAAATTTCATTCTAAACATCTGTTAATTATGCAATTACACAAAACAATTCTATAAAGAATACTCTTGCTTTCGGGAGTAGCTTTGTAATCTATAAACTATAAAATTCGATATCATGAATACTATAAATAGAATTAACAGCACTTTAAACAGAAATCCAAAAAATCAAAATACTTCGGACCGAAATACTACTATGAACGAAGAATTTTATGATTTAGACGATCAAAAAGACACAGATAACAGCATTGAAGCAACTGCTGATCGCGGTTATACGGTACGAAATGGCTCCAACCCAAACAAACCAAATCCTGATCAGGACGCCTTTGGGTATGATGATGATTTAGACGATTATAACGATGATTTTCATAATGACCGAGATTTAGAAGACAACAATGATGACATTTATGAAGTCGAATTGGAAAATGACGATGATTATTTAGAAGATGATCTTGATGAAGATGTTGAAAACGATGAATTTGACAATCCTGCAGATACTTTTGAAAACGATTTTAATGAAGACGAAGATGATTTAGAGGATCTTGATGATGAAGATGACGAAGACGATATGGACGACGACATAGATGACGATGACAATACTTATATCGAAGATGACGTACAAGAGGAAGATGATGAAGACAAGTATCCCGATAATGATCCTCGCAAATTTTAAATTTTAGAAAGGAGACAAAAATCAAAAACCGTTAAATTGCTTTAACGGTTTTTTTGTGACTAAAACGAATGGGAATATCCCAAAATCAACGTGTAAGTAAATGTTTTAATCACCAATTTTTTCTAATACTGGAATATCATCCATTTTTTGAAGGCGTTCTGCTAATTCGTTTTTGGCTTCTCTTAATTCGATTTCGGCTTTGCCTAGTTCTTTATACCATTCCTCATTTCCTGTTTTTGAATTTTCGATTTTACGCAGGATTTCAAAAATTTCTCCTTCGGCCTCCATTACTTTCAAACGTTTGTAATACGTCAAGCTTTCAGTCATATGCGCAAGTGCGATCATCGCAGTCAAAAACGGATGATTATTGGTCACATTCACGTCTCTGACACGACCGTGCTCCAATTCTACTTTTAACGCAAAAGCAAATTCTTCCATATTAAACTTTTCGTGTTTGCTTTTTGGGTTTAAATAGGCTTTTATCGCTTCAACATTATTCATCGTCGAAAGATCTACTTCCGTTTGTTTGCTGTCCATCAAATCTTTGTAAACTACATTTGCAACAGCTCGCGCTTCATCAATTGTTGGGTCATTTTCAGGATTTTCGAAATCTCGAGTACTCCAATCCCAATTTTTAGGATGCACTGGTTTGATGTATTTTTCACAAAAATCTGTTACATCATTTTTCAAGCTTACCATTTCGTCTTCCCTTTTAATGTAAACGTCCTGATAAGCACCGCTTTTTGTTCCCATGATATTTTTATTTTTATTTAAAAGGCAAACGACACATTTACCGAAATAGATGTGTCGTTTTTACTTTGTTCTAATTCACTGAGTCTATCAGTATTAAACACTTCTTCTTCCGCTAATTAGCGATATGATAAACAATACCAAGAATATGAAAAATAAAATTTTTGCTATACTAGCTGCTCCAGCGGCAATTCCGCCAAAACCAAATATTCCTGCAATAATTGCAAGAACAATAAATATGACTGTCCAACGTAACATAATAATTGATTTTTAGTTAATAACGATTTGTTTGTTTCTCAAATTTCATGCTTTTAAAAGAGATGCATTAACTCTAAATATTTTATTTCTAACCCTATAAATTACTGACTAGAGTAAGTTTACCGTATATTTTTCTATCAATTCCGCAAATGCAGATTCAGTTGGCGAAAAATACTTTTTAGTACTCCTGCTCTTTTTTACCTTGTCAAAATATTGCTGAATTGTTCCATTTTCATACGTTGAAATCAACAAAGGATGAACGTAATAATTCTTGCAGACATTTCTTGTATTTCCGAGTGCTTCTGCCGTTGCATCATAGGCCGTCAGAATATTTTTTTTGATTTCTTTTTCATCTGATGTTGTTCCGATTTCCATTAGATTTTCGAAAAAAATAATCGACGCTGCCCAGGTTCTGAAATCTTTAGCACTGAAATATTCTCCCGAAATTGCATACAGATACTCGTTTACCATATAGCTGTCTAGTACCTTTTTTTCACCATTATTGTCGTAATATTTAAAAACTTCCCAACCCGGAATTTCTTCGCAACGGCTTACTAATTTTATTAATTGCTTATTTCGAGTTGTAATGGTGTGCTGTTTTCCTTTTTTTCCAATGAATTCAAATCGAAGTGCATTTTTATTGATATTGATATGACGCTTACGCAAAGTCGAAAGTCCGTATGATTTATTGTCTTTTGCATACTTTTCATTGCCAATTCGGATATGTGTTTCCTCCATTAACCGAATTACAAGCGCTATAACCTTGTTTTTAGACCACTCCTTCTCTTCTAAATCTTTATCGACCCTTTTTCTTATCGAAGGTAATTTTTGTCCAAATTCGGCTATTTTATAAAACTTGGTTTGATTTCGAATGGAATTCCATTTTGGATGATAACGATATTGTTTTCTGTTCTTGACATCAAAACCAACAGCCTGCAAATGCCCATTTGCTAAATCAGAAATTCTGACATTTACCCAGGCTGGTGGCAAGACCAAACTATTAAAGCGTTTTAATTCGCTTTTCTGTTTGATACAACGTCCATTCTTTTTATAAATAAATCCATCATCACCTGCGCATCTCTCAATTGGCAATTTTTGATTGCTCACATAAACCAAATCCAGTTTTTCAAGAACCGCTTGTGGCGACTTGATCAACTGATTCATAAGTTTTTGCTGCGCGATTTTTACAGGCATGAATTTCTGTTTTAATTGTTTCGAATTAATTATTTCTCAAGGAATTTATTAAAGCTTTTTTATTCATATACGAACGCCCTTTTATGCCAACTTTTACAGCTTGCTTGAGCAATTCATCTTTTGTCCATTCTTCATAAGGCTTTGCTTTTCCGCCTTTTTCTCCTGCATCAGGTGTATTTGCAATTCGGGCCGATTTTTCTTTGCTATAGCCTTTTTTCACCAATGCTTCATATTGTGCTTCATTCTTGATTCTAGGGTTTGGCATGACTTTAATTTTTAGGTTAATGATTAGAGATGTATGGTATTCCCAAAGTTCATCGAAAAGCAAGATTTTTCTGTTATATAATTCTGGCTATAACTTTCATAATTTGAGTCGCTAAAGTCAAAAGTCAAAAGTCGAAAGTCAAAAGTCGAAAGTCAAAAGTCGAAAATCTTAAAGTCGAAAGTCTTAAAGTCGAAAGTTGGAAAGTCTTAAATAAAAAAACTCCCAATCCTTTTGGAATTGGGAGTTTTTCTTTTACTGATAAAATCTTTATGGGTTTGAATTCTTATTTAAATCCATAATCATTGTTCTTAAGTCTTTTTCCAAATCATTCCGATTTGCTAAACTATTTGTCAAAATTATAAAGCCAGAATCAAGGTCTGGAAAGCAGTCTAGGGATGATCTCGAACCTCCAGTTCCGCCTCCATGTTCATAAATTTTGATACCTTCCGAAGTCGTATGCATAAACCAATTCAATCCCATGTCTCCTTCTGTTCCTTTAAATGTGAATTTGTGAGACAACGCAATACTTGGCATTTTTTCAGCATTATTAGCTGAAATGTATTTCACCATATCTACAGCATTTGAACGCAAAGCGCCAATTGCATAAATTTCAGCATTATCCCAAAGCGGAATTATTTCACTTTTCTTGTTATGAGGCATCGCAATATTGCTTTTGGCTACTTTTGAAAGATCTATTGTCGTATTGGACATTTTAAGTGGCTTCAAAATATATTTCGATGCCAAATTAAAATAACCATCGTGATATACATCTTCAATTATGGTTCCCAGCACTCCAGTTCCCATGTTGGAATAAGTATATTTTACGCCAGGCAAAGTATCCATCTTAAACTCGTGAAGTCCTTCGAACAATAACTTTTTTGTATAACTTTTATATGGATTTAACGAATCCCATTCAGCCCTTTTCCAAAGATTAGGAAATATTCTGGTAATCCTGGAAGTATGATTTGAAAGATCTTGAATTGTTATTGCTTTTCCGTTGTATTCCAGATTTGGATAATCGCCTTTAAGATACTTTCGAATATCATCATTTAAATTGATTTTTTTATCTACAACTGCCTGAGCAAGCATAATACCCGTAAATGTTTTAGTGATAGATCCTAGTTCGTAAATCGTATTTTTTGTTGGCAAAGTTGAATTTCCGACTTCAGTTTCGCCATAATTATAGAAATAATTTTTCCCATTTAATACCATTCCAATTGACAATGCAACGGCCTTCGGATCTTTAAAATATTTTTGAACGTTTTGATCGACTAGGGAATCTAATTTACTTTTTAATTGATTATCTGATTTTATCTGAGAAAGGCAAATAAAAGGAAATAACAAAATGATTTGAAACGGCAACCTTCCAACCTTAACAAACTCTTTCATAATATTTTACGATTAGATTTTACTAAACGAAAATACGGATTCTGAATTTTAATTTTGTCCGAAATATTAAAAAAAATCCCAACTCTTTTTTGGAATTGGGATTTTGAGCATTTTTCTATGATTTCATTTTTCAGAATGACAATATTCTTTTAGCTTAATTGTTTTTAACGCAATTATAAATTGTTGTTGGGGTTTCTTTTTTAGATTCCGACCATAAAAGCACATCCCAACCTTACTAAAATCTTTAGTGTTTCCCCTTAAACTATCAATATAGATACCTGTTGCACCAAATCCTTGATTGGCCGGTGTAATTATTTTTGCTTTAAAACAATCTATCGGATAAAATACAAATTTATATTTTGGATATTTTCCGAAGTCAATAGCACCTGATAATGAATCAACAATTAAATGTTTTGTGTTTTTTAAAAGTTGTTTCTCTTTTTTAGTTAATTCATTATAACCATTTTTATCAAAAACTAAAGGCAAAGCATTCTTACTCACATCTTCAGAATATCTTCCGATGTCAAAAATTAAAGAATCTTTTTCAGGCGTAATTATTCCTCCAACGTAACTATCAATTCCTTGGAATTCTAATTTTTCCCATTCTTGCGGGACAGTTATTTCAAAATTACCAAAATCGATGGTTTTAAATTCTGATTTCGGTTTGCATGAAACCATAAAGCTTAAAAATAAAATTAGGATAATTATATTTTTCATTTTGAATATGATGTTTTGAAATAAAACTTTAAATGTGGAATTTGGAATTTTCATCCAAAAAAACTTTTTACGATTCCTTCTCAAAAGAAAGTTGTATGGTCTCATCGTTTTTTGCCGCATCCCAAAAAACGTATGGTTCTTCTATTCTAATTCCGGCAAGATCTTTTTCAAAATTGTTTTGATAACCTACAATCGTTTCACCTTCTTCGGCATATTCATTAAATAATATATTTCCAACATACTGAATCTGGCCTTTATTCACTTTAAAAGGAATTGAAAAGCCATTAACATTACTCGTTTTCTGAAGCACTTGAAAACCGCTATTTGAAAACAGCCTAATATTGGTGATTACATATTCTCCTTCCGGTTTTTCAACTGCAAAAAGATAAGTCAATCCGTTATCTAAATCTCCTTTATGTTTCATTCTAGTAATTTGCGCCGGAATAAAATGTACTTCTTTTGAATACTTTCTAACTAATTTTGGATCTGTAGACTTATAGCTGATTAGCATATAATAACCATTAAATCTTGCTTTTTCTTTTGGAAAAGTAATGGAACCGAAAATCAATCCGTTTGATGTTGTCTTTGGATTAAAAGTCAATTTTTGAGCAGAGGATTTAGATGTAGCACCGAAAAAAATAAATGCAGTTAAGACTAAAACTCGCATTGCAGCAGTAATTTTAATTTTTGTGGTTGATTTCATAAATTAAAGTTTGGTTTTGGTTGGCTAAATAGATTTTCGTTTAATAATTCAATGTTACTTTATTCTTTTTTGTTCGTAAAAGTTCGATTGCGCCTATTGCATACGCTATCTCAATTGAAACTTTATCTTCATTGATATACAATTCGTTGTTTTGGCATTTTACTTTTGAATTTGTGATCAAAAAGAAAAGCTCTTCTTGATAATATTTAAAATCATTAATTGCATCATCACCTACACTTTGGATTTCACAATATTCAATTATGTTTCTTTCTACTAAATTATTGATCGCTATTTTTTCATTTTGCTTTTCGTAATAGTATTTTTCAGTTCCATTATTGAGTTTTTCAAATTTAATATTGGTTTGATCAACTTGATTCAAAAACCAAAACTGCAACTGTTGATAATTGTTGAAATTTTCAGGCAATAGCGCATCTTGAACTTGTGTATCAACTTTCCAAAAATAGGTTGAAATATTAAACCAATTTTCATCGTTTTTGTTGTCAATACTATTATCAGTCCAATAATGTTTAAAAAGTAAGCCTTCTTTTATTTCAAAATTCATGTTTTCGAAATAATCAACCTCATCATTTGATAATGTTCTGATAATTTCAAATTCTTCACCATCAGAAAATGAAATAAATTTAGGTTTCTTCTTTTCAATTTCAATTGCATCCCACTTCTTTTGATTGTTGATATTCAAAATACCATTCACAATCATCCATAAACCGCTCACAAGCAGAATTCCTGAAGCCGCCGACTTTCCAAAAAAATCATAAATAAGCATTAAAATTAAAGTTGCAGAAACTTTTCCGCCATTAGTTTCAAACGTATTGAATTTATCATATAAGAACCATGCAGAAGCTAATGCAACAATTCCAAGAAGTATAAGTTGTCCTTGGTTTTCCTTTTTCAATGACATAGTAAAGTAGGTTTTGTAGATGGGTTTATAAACAAATATGCTAAATAATTGTCAATTCATTTTACGGGAAACCACATTTGTTGTACGATTAATTCAAATCATATAACAATCTCTTAAAATCCTGTAAGGCATTCCTTGCGTTTCCTAAATAATTTTACATCGTAACCTTTAAACTATTAAAATCATGAAAAAGATACTATTAGCCGGAAAAGCAATTTTAGGAGCAGGACTGATCATTATATTTCTGAATTCTTGTAAAAACGAAACGAAACAAGAGGATCCAAAAGAAGTTGCAGAAGATGCAAATGAAGCCAAATTTGATACAATCAACAGCAAAGAAGATGATTCTGAGTTTTTAGTAGATCAGGCTGAAATTAATTTGGCAGAAATTGAAATTGGAAAATTGGCACAACAAAAAAGCACAAATCCCGAAGTGAAAAAATTTGGTAAAATGCTTGTTGACGAACATACAAAATCGGCTTCTGAAGTTAGCGCTTTGGCGAAAGCCAAAAACTTTACGCTTCCAACTTCATTGACAGAAGAAGGCCAAGATGAATACAACAAACTAAACGAAAAATCAGGTGTGGATTTCGACAAGAAATTTGCCGATATGATGATTGACGGTCACGAAAAAGCAATTGAAAAACTTCAAAAAGCTTCAAAAGACGCCACAGATAATGATGTGAAAATGTGGGCTTCAAATAATATTGCCGGCCTGACAGCACATTTGGAACACGCCAAAATGCTTAAACAAAATTTAGATAAAAAGTAATTTTTTAAGGTGCTGAGGAACTAAGGAACTAAGGTGCTAAGATTAAAAGTAAAATAAATTTAATTGGTTATTATTTATTTTCAAAAACCCCTCAAGAGTTGAATTGCTTGAGGGGTTTCTCTTTTCTTAAAGATACTAAGATGCTAAGGGGCTAAGGTTGTAAGTTTTTTTTTGCACTTAGTTCCTTAGTAACTTAGTTCCTTAGAACCTTATTTTATTTTCCAGTTATTTTCTGAAGTTGTTCTGGATATCTTGAGCCTTCGATTGTTATTTTTGAGGCTGCTTCGTTGATTGCTTCAACATCTTTAGTAGAAAGTTCTAGGCTTATTGCTCCTAAATTTTCTTCTAAACGATGCAATTTTGTAGTTCCTGGAATTGGCACGATCCAAGGTTTTTGAGCTAAATTCCACGCAAGTGCAATTTGAGCATTTGTTACACCTCTTTCTTCGGCCATTTTGGTTAATACTTCAACAAATTGTTGATTTGTTTTTCTCGCTTCTGGAGCAAAACGTGGTAAAGAATTTCTAAAATCTGTGCTGTCGAATTGTGTGTTTTCATCAATTTTTGCGGTCAGAAAACCTCTTCCTAACGGACTGAAAGGCACAAAACCAATTCCGAGTTCTTCTAATGTTGGAAAAACATCTTCTTCAGGCGTTCTCCACCAAAGTGAATATTCACTCTGAAGTGCCGTCACAGGCTGAATTGCGTGCGCATGACGAATCGTCTCTGCTCCTGCTTCTGAAAGTCCAAAATGTTTTACTTTTCCTTCTTGAATTAAATCTTTTATCGTTCCAGCAACGTCTTCGATTGGCACATTTGGATCAACACGATGCTGATAATACAAATCAATCACATCTGTTTTTAATCTTTTTAATGAACCTTCTATGCTTTGTCTAATCCATTCTGGACGGCTGTCTAAACCTTTTTTAGAATCACCTTCCAAAAAACCGAATTTAGTAGCAATTACTACTTTATCGCGGAAAGGCGCTAAAGCTTCTCCCAACAACTCTTCGTTTAAATGTGGGCCATAACATTCTGCAGTATCAAAAAAAGTAATTCCTTTTTCATAAGCCGAACGAAGCAGACTTATCATTTCATTTTTGTCATGAGCCGGACCGTATCCAAAACTCATTCCCATACAGCCGAGTCCCAATGCTGAGACTTCAAGACCGCTATTTCCTAGTTTGCGTGTTTTCATTCCTTTTAAGGTTCTAAGATGCTAAGATTCTGAGATACCAAGTTTTTATCTCAGCATCGCTAATCTTAACATCTTAATTTTTAATATTTTATTGACAAAGATTTTAAGCTTAAAATGGAAAACTTAGAGCCTTAGCAACTTAGTGCCTTAGTATCTTATTTTAAAGACGCCATATCAATCACAAAACGATATTTGATGTCTCCTTTAAGCAATCTTTCGTAAGCGTCATTTACTTGATCTACGCCAATTAATTCGATGTCTGCCGTAATATTGTGTTCTGCACAAAAATCAAGCATTTCTTGAGTTTCAGCAATTCCACCGATAGCTGAACCAGCAAAACTTCTTCTTCCTAATAAAAGGCTGAAAGATGTTACCGGAAGCGGTTCCATTGGCGCACCTACAAGCGTTAGAGTTCCGTCAACTTTTAGCAAATTCAAGTAAGAATCGATATTATGTTCCGCCGAAACGCAGTCTAAAATAAAGTTCAAGCTTTTAGCATGTTTTGCCATTTGCTCTGGATCTGTAGATAAAACTACCTCATCAGCACCAAGATCTTTTGCAGCGTCAAATTTTGATAAAGATGTTGTGAATACAACTACATGAGCCCCCATAGCTTTAGCTAATTTGATTCCCATATGTCCTAAACCGCCAATTCCAACGATTCCAACTTTTTGGCCTGGACCAACTTTCCAATGTTTTAGTGGAGAATATGTTGTGATTCCAGCGCAAAGCAATGGCGCAACTCCAGCTAAATCTAATTTATCAGAAATATGCAATACATAATTTTCATCTACTACAATGCTTTGAGAATAACCTCCAAAAGTATGTCCGCCCAAATGTTTGTCTGGAGAATTGAAAGTCAAAATGCTTCCTTCATCACAATATTGCTCCAAATCGTTTTTGCAATGATCGCATTCTCTACAAGAATCAACCATACAACCCACTCCAGCTAACTGCCCTACTTTGAAGTTTTTAACATGGTCTCCAACTTTAGTTACGCGCCCTACTATTTCGTGGCCTGGAACAATTGGATACATAGTTCCGTGCCATTCATTTCTAGCAGAATGCAAATCAGAGTGGCAAATACCGCAGTATAAAATTTCAATTTCTACGTCATGTGCTTGTACCGCTCTTCTTTTAATATCTAATGTTTTTAATGGTGCTTCGGCAGCTTCAGTACCAAAGGCTTTGATGTCTTTTGTTTCCATAATTTGTTTTTTGTTGTTGTTTTTTGAAGTTTCAAGTTTGAAGTCTGAAGTTTCAGGTCTAAGGTTTATTTGGAACGAAAAATGGCACGCAGATTTGGCAGATTTAGACAGATTTATTCCTGTAAAAAATTGACAACATGAAAGTTACAAAAATATTTCATTGTTGTGATGTTAAAAAATCTTTACCACACACGTAAAATCTCAGTCCCTCAGAACCTTAGAATCTTAGCACCTAAAAAATTAAGCTCTTTGAAAAGAAAAATACTCTTCGTCTGATACTTTTTCAAGCCAAGTTCCAAAACCTTTGTCAATTTCTGTAATGATAGCGATATACGAGAATTTATTAAACGGAGTTGCGCCATACCAATGTTCAATGCCAGGCAAAATGGTAACCACTTCATCTTTGTGGAGCATTCTAATTTCGCCTCCTCTTTCTTGGTAATATCCAATTCCATCTGTTGCAATCAGCAATTGCAGACTTGCATTACTATGCCAATTGCTTCTAGCGCTTGGTTCAAATGAAACTTCTTTAATCGTTGTATTTTCGGGATGAATTTCGCTGGTTTGCTTTTTATATGACACCTCACCTGTCATATAAGTATTTGGAATTCTTCCTTCTTCGGTCACTGTGGTGTATTGTGTCGACATAATTTAGTTGTTTTTAGGTTAATAATTTATTTTAAAAGTTATCGCAAACTATCTTTCGATAGCAAAATCAGAACGTCGATCTCTTCAAAAAGAGACTTTCATGTAATTAATTCTTTAAAACTTTATATTATTTTATATCAAGCATTTAAAACTAAACCGTAAAGCTGGGACCTTGCTTTTAAGAAGTATTTTTTAGTCTTTAAAAACCGATAAATGATTTGTTTGTTAATCTGGGACAAATGTAGAACAATACTTCAGTCCAGAAATAACAATATTCAAACAAAAAATTATGAAAATGAAACAATTTACATTCTTAACGATTTTGGAACCGTACCTGTAAGTCGTTTGAAATAATTATTAAAGTAACTCGGATATTCAAATCCTAATGAATAACCAATATCTGAAATACTCCAATCTGTATGCTGCAAAAGTGCTTTTGCTTCGTTGATTACTCTTTCTGTAATGTGTGATGTTGTTGGTTTTCCTGTAACTTCTTTCACCGAACGATTTAAATGATTCACATGCACTGCTAGGCTTTGCGCATAATCCTGAGGCGTTTTCAATAAAAGCGGTTGATCTTTCGTTTCAATTGGAAATTGTCTTTCTAACAATTCTAAAAACAAAGAAGTAATTCTTGAAGAAGCATTTTTAGGTTTAAAGAAATTCTCCGAAGGTTGCATTTTCATTGATTCATGCAAAATCAAATTGATATAATTGCGCATCAAATCGTCTTTAAACGCATAATCTGTATCTTGTTCTTCAATCATTTTCTGAAATAACGAATCTATAAACACCTTTTGTTCAGCAGATAAAGAAAAGATCGGAGTTCCGCCAATTTTAAACAAAGGCGATTCATGAAGCGTTTCAGAACGTTCTTTGGATTTTAGAAATTCTTCGGTAAAAACGCAAGCATAGCCATGATGATCTGGAGAAATGAATTCCCAAGAATAAGGAATAATCGGATTTCCGAAAAACAAGAAAGTGCCATCAGTTTCTATACCGCGGTCGGCATACTGAATAAGGCTCTTGCTGGTATTGATGCAGATTTTATAAAAATCCCTTCTGTTGTAGGTCGGAATTTTGCTTACATCACCATTTACTTCATATACTTTGAAGCCTTTTAGTTTTAAATCGGTAGTATTAAAATCGCAATTGTTCATTTCTGTCTGATTATTCATTTTGCAAAGTTATGAAAATCAAACATTATTATATTGTTATTTTTATTTTAACCGCAAAGCACGCAAAGATTTTATTTCTGGGATTTTTTACAAACGCAAAGTTCGCAAAGCCTTACCTATAAAACTTTGCGAACCTTGCGTAATTCCTTGCGTGCTTTGCGGTTAATTATTTCACAACTAAAACTGAAGTTCGTAATCCTTTTGCAGAAGCAGTTAATGCAACTTCATTGCTGTTCTCGTCTTTTTGGATTATGATTTGCGCATAGCCATTAAACAACTTTCTTTTCCATTGTTCTGCAGGTTTTATAACTTGAATAATCCCTGGATCAGTGTTCATTATGTCCCAATCTTTGATTTTTTGCAATGGTGTTGCGATAATGTGAATTGTGTTTTTTGATTCCTTTAAAATTGAAGAATTGATAGTGTATTTTTGAGCATCTTCAGCGCTTGGCTCGATTTTATTTCCATTAATAAAAACCACATTTCCAACTCCTATTTTCTTATAAAAGAAGCTTACCACATTTGAAGCCGAATTATTTATCAAATCAAATTCACCTTTATAAATATATGATGCCGCTTGGTTTTTATAATCTCGGTCTTTAAAGGCTGTTTTCCAATCGTTTTCTGGATAATTTTGCAATTGATCAGGCAAAGTGGCTGAAACTCCTTTTTGCTCCTTTAAATCGTTTATTTTAATTAATGAAATTTCATCCAAGAATTGATCGTTTTCTAACGAAGTTGGATTACCATTTCCAACTCCTAATATTTTGCCGCCTTTTATCGAAAACTGAATTTCATCATTTGCTGTTGGAACGTGTAATCCATTTTTATCAGTAGTTTCAACTGTTACAACAGAAACATTGCCTTTTGATGCATTTTCTTTATCCGAAGAAAGCCTAATGTTTTCGGCCTTTCCTGTAGTTTTCTGGATTTCGGTCAAAACTTTCTTTCCATTTTTATAACCAATAGCTTCCAAAGTTCCGGGCTGATAGTTCACTTTCCATTCCAAATGACCATTCAACTCCATTTTCTTTCTGCCTAAACTTTTTTTGTTTAAGAAAAGCTCCACTTCATCACAATTGGACTGTACCCAAACATCAATTTCTTTGCCTTCCATGCCACTCCAATTCCAATGTGGCATAATATGCAAAACGAGGTTATTCCCCCACCAAGATTTCAAGTAAAAAACATTGTCTTTCGGGAAACCGCAAACATCCATCATTCCGAAATATGAAGTTACTGATGGCCAGCCATAAGGCGTTGGTTCGCCACGATAATCAAAACCGGTCCAAATAAACATTCCTGCTAAATACGGCCTTTCTGCGTAGAATTTCCAACCTTCTTCAATGCTGTAAAAAGTTGGTCTAGGCTTTTGGTCGTACGCGCTTTTATAGTGTTTTGCATCATCTGTAAAATACACCCCTCGCGTGGTGAAAGTTGAGCCTTCCTCTGTTCCCATTCCAGGTTGTTGCTTGAATTCGTTTCGGTGCGCGTCAATATCTCCGTTGCCAAGATAATTGTAACCCATAATTTCTACTACAGATGAAATACCACTTCTAAATCCGCTGCTGATTCCAACTGTCACTGGTCTTGTATCATCAATGCTTTTTGCAAAATCCTGCATCACATTTGTAATGCGTTCACCCACAATATTGCCTTCAATATTCCATTCTTCATTTCCAACCGACCAACAAATAATACTTGGATGATTTCGGTCACGCTTCATCATTCGTTCCAAATCATTCAAATGATAATCGTTGATTCCCATCAATCGGGTTTCGTCAATTACAAGCATCCCCAATTCATCACAAGCTTTCAATAATTCGGGTGTTGGCGGGTGATGCGAACAACGATAAGCGTTCGACCCTATTTCTTTCAGTTTTTTAATTCTGTAATACTGAATTTCATCCGGCAAAGCAGTCCCAATTCCAGCATGATCTTGATGATTGTTGGTTCCCTTTAATTTCAGCGATTTTCCATTCAGAAAAAAACCTTTTTCAGCATCAAACTTTATCGTTCTAATTCCGAATGGCGTTTCATAACGGTCAATTATTTTTCCGTTTTGCTTTAATTCAGTAACCAAACGATATAAATTTGGTGAGTCAACATCCCACAAAATCGGATTTTCGACATTTAATTTCGAAACAAAATTTGTTGTTTTGTAAAATTCAGGAGCTACAACATTTTCAGAAACTGATATAATTTGCTTATTCGAAGCATCAAAAATTGTCTCAACCAGTTCAATTGAACCTTTATAATTTCCTTTATTTTGAACTGAAACTTCAGCTGTAATTAGCGCTTTATTATTTTGATTTTCAGACTTTACATAGGTCCCATTCAAAGCAACATAAATTGGATTTGTTTTTTGAAGATATACGTGTCTATAAATCCCGGCGCCTTCATAAAACCAACCTTCTTCCATGGAAGCATCAGCACGTACGACGATTGTATTTTCTTCGCCATAATTGACATAAGCCGTCACATCATATTCAAATCCGTTGTACCCGCTTTCCTCTGTTCCGAGGTAATAGCCGTTGAAAAATACTTTTGAATTTCTAAAAATGCCATCAAATTTCAAAGAAATAATTTTTCCTTTGTCAGAGTCCGGAATATTGATTTTTTTTCGATACCAACCAATGCTTTTTTCTGGAAAACCTTTTCCAGCTGTTTTAAATCCGTGGCTAAAACTGCCACTTTCGCTAAAAGGTTGTTCGACCGCCCAATCGTGAGGCAAATCGAGTTTTCGCCAAGCGCGATCATCAAAATCTTTCGCCGCTGGTCCGTCTCCAAAACCTGTTTTTGTCAAATAGGAGAAATATCCTGTAGCATGACCAAAGTCTTTTTCAGTATCGTACAAATGTCCGAAAGAAAAACGCCAATCCTTATCGATTAAAATCAACTCTCGGTCTGATTTACTTTGGGCGAAAGCCAAAATCGGAATCAAGAAGCCTATAAACAAAGGAAGTTTTTTGAAAAAAGATATTTTCATGAAAAAGTGGTTTGGTTAGATAAAAGCGTGAAGTGATAAAATTAGGTTTTAAAACCGATTTAAATTAATAGTATTTTATCAAAAACATAAAGTATAAACGTTGTAGGATTGATTGAAAAAGGCTAACAAAAATTTAGAATCATTCTATTGGCTATACTTTCAAAAATGATTTTCTTTTGATGTAATTTTATATTAAAATAAAAAAAACAAGGATTATATGAGTGTTATTAAAGATGAAAAAAAGCTTCTGAGCACCATTAAACGTATCGATGAAAAGATCGATAAAATTAATGATCAAAAGATAGTTGCCTTTTTTGATTCTCTTGGATTAACTGAAAGAGAGGACGTTCCCAAAGATTTTCTGGACTGGGATACGATTCTTATTGTCGTACCCGATCGCCACATTTCGCATGAATTAAAATATTATAAATTCTCTATATCAAGACTTTTCTTTGTAACAAATCCGTATGCCGATAAAATTCATATTTATGATTTTGACGAATGGAAAAATGTTACACGAAACAAATCGCAGTTCCAGATTAGGGAAATGATGAAAACAAGCTTTGGAGGCGTCAAAAAGGCAAACACAGAAAACGAGTAACGAACAAAAAAGCCCAATTCTTATCGAATGGGCTTTTTTTGTTTCGCGTTTCAGGTTTCAAGTTTTGAACTGAGATAACTTGAAACTTGAAACAAAAATTATTTAGTCAACAAACCGTTAACCATATCTTCCAATGCTTTTCCGTGAATGTTTTTGGCCAAAATGATTCCGTTTTTATCAATCAAAAAGTTCAATGGAACAGATTGCAGCATATAAGCACTAACCACTGGTGATTGCCAATATTTCAAGTCGCTTACATTTGTCCAAGGCAATTTTCCTTTTGCAATTGCGGCAGTCCATAAAGGCTTTTTTGTATCCATAGAAACACCATAAATTGATAATTTATCCGGATACGAGTTATGCAATTTTAGCAAAGTTGGCTGTTCTTTGATGCATGGTCCACACCAAGAAGCCCAAAAGTCAACCAAAACCAGCGAACCTCTGAAAGATGAAAGCGCAACAAGATTTCCTTTTGTATCTGGAAGTTCAATTTCTGGCGCAATATCTCCAACATCAACGCCTACAACTTGGGCTTTTGAACTGGTAATGACACAACATAAGAATGCTACAATAAGTAAAGTTTTTTTCATAATCGATTAAGTTTATTTATATAATTAGGGACTATCTTTTTATTTAAAATTTTAATTTATAAGTATTGAACAATCGGCACAGCCAACTTTCTTTGTATTCATTTAGATCTTCTTTTAATAAATCAACTCCAAACCTTTCTTTTATAAATTGAAAATTTGCCATAATATTAGAAAGAAAAAAACCATTGCTTTCTACTGGAAATTTATAATTAAAATTATCCTTAAAATTAAATTTCCCATAAAAATTATAATAATGCTTTCTAATTAATCTTTTCGTTTTTCTTTCTGGAAACCATTCAATTTCAAGATCTTTCTTTTCATAAAAATGTCGCATATAAATAAAGATGTAGTAAGAAATAATAGAGAAATCATATGGAGTTAACTCTTTTTTTAAAACTTTTTTAATATCGATTTCAAAGCGTTTCAACATTTTAACCTCTCCATATTTTTTTCTATAATCCAAAATATCTAGAAATGTTCTGGAACAATCATGCAACTCTTTAGAAAACACATCTTCTTCATAAAAAAACTCTCTTCTTCCTAATAGAAAATCAACTGTTCTTCCTAGTTTTATAGCTTGCTCATATGGATTTTCCTTTTTCATTCAACGCTAAAATTTTGCAAACAAATATAATTTTTCTTTATTAAAATTCTCATTATTTCCTCACCTCTATCACAAAATTATCCTAAATATTTTTCTTTTAATTGATATATCGGGAAAAGTCGATATATTTGTGTCATGGAAAATATAGAACTTTTTAAAGCCCTTTCAAACAAATCCAGATTGCAAATGCTGGAGTGGCTAAAAGAACCCGAAATTAACTTTCCCGGTCAACTTGAGCATGGCGGATTTGAACACGGCGTATGCGTGGGACAAATTCAGGCCAAAGCAGGTTTGACACAATCTACAGTATCTGAATACCTGTCTATTTTACAACGCGCTGGTTTTATCGAAGCCAAACGTGTTGGACAATGGACTTATTATAAACGCAACGAAGGTGCCTTTGAAGCACTTAGTAAATTAATTCAATCTAATTTGTAAAATTACTATGAGTACAAACAACCTGTTTTCGGAATTTAACTTAAAATCGTTGAATCTGAAAAACCGAATCGTAATGGCGCCAATGACGCGCTCTTTTTCTCCAAATGGAGTTCCAACTGATGATGTAGCAGCTTACTACCAAAAAAGAGCTGAAGGTGAAGTTGGTTTAATTTTATCTGAAGGAACTGTTATTGACAGAAAATCATCTTCTAATGATGCTAATGTTCCTCATTTTTACGGCGATTTAGCTTTAAACGGATGGAAAAAAGTTATTGATGAAGTTCATACCGCTGGCGGAAAAATGGGCCCGCAAATCTGGCATATGGGAATTATGGACAACCACCATTCTGGATGGGTTCCTCCTGTTCCATTTGAAGGTCCGTCTGGATTGAACCGTCCTGATTTTAGAAATGGTGTTGCCATGTCTGAAAAAGATATTGAAAACACAATTTTGGCTTTTGGAAAAGCAGCAGCTGATGCTAAAAGATTAGGCTTTGACACTGTTGAAATTCACGGTGCACACGGCTATTTGATCGACCAATTCTTTAGAGCTGAAACCAACTTACGTGAAGATATTTATGGCGGAAAAACGTTGCCAGAACGCAATCGTTTTGCAATTGAAGTCGTAAAAGAAGTGAGAAAACAAGTTGGAAATGATTTTGCTGTCATCATGCGTTTTTCTCAATTCAAACCTTCTGATTACAATTATAAATTGGCTAAAAATCCACAAGAACTAGAAGCTTGGCTTACACCTCTTGTTGATGCTGGAGTTGATATTATTCACGCTTCACAACGTCGTTTTTGGGAACCTGAATTTGAAGATTCTGATTTGAATTTTGCTGGATGGGCTAAAAAAGTAACCGGAGCTCCAACAATTACAGTAGGTTCTGTTGGACTTTCTAGCGATTTCTTCGGTGCTTTTGCTGGTGAAAGTTCTGAACCAACTTCTTTAGAAGAACTAAACAGACGTTTCGACAGAGGCGATTTTGATTTGGTTGCCGTTGGAAGACCTCTTTTGTCTGATCCAAATTGGGTGGCTAAAATCAAAGCTGGAAAAACTTCTGAATTAAAAGGATTTAGCAAAGAAGCTTTGGGACAATTGGTTCTAGAATAAGGTGCAAAGGGACAAAGGTTCAAAGGAACAAAGTTCTTTTTAATTTTTATTAAAATAGAAAAGGGATAAACTTAATTGTTTATCCCTTTTTTGAATATCTATAACTAACAAATTAGAAATTCAATATTTTCTTGCTAGTTACATAGTAACAGAGTTCCAAAGTGCAAAGTTTCCTCAAGGCCTTTGTTACTTTGTCACTTTGTTCCTTTGAAACTTATTTTGAAGCCAATTTCTAACAGGTTCATCGTATAATTTCAAGCATACATAAGCCAAAACGATACTAGCAATCAAAAGAGCAATTCCAGGAATCAAACCGTCTTGTAGCGAAACTTTGTTATTCACAACCCATGCAGTGTACCAGTAAATTAACGGATAATGCGTGATGTAAATTGGGTATGAAATATCGCCTAACCACTTGCATATTTTGAGCGATAAAGGATTTTTGATTTCCCCTCCTGCTCCAATTGCAACAATTAAAGGGAAGATTAAAATAATACAAAATGATTCGTATAAACCGTTCATCCAAAGACTGTTTTCATCTCCAAATCTCGGCAAAGCCAAAACAATTGTGATTAAAATACTGCAAACCCAGAAAGCGCCTTTTACGTGGATTAATTTCCCTAGACGACAAAGCAAAATTCCGGCAAAAAATGGAAATAATAAACGCGTAAAACCGATGTTCATTTGCTCTAAATTTAGAGACCAACCTCCTATTACATCGCCTTTTGGTCCGAAAACAAGGTAATTAATTAGCAGTCCGGCAAATATCAGCACAAAAACTGACAGTACTTTTTTTGAAAATTTGCGAAAGATTAGGGCGTACAAGATATTTGCAATATATTCGAAAAAAAGTGACCATGCCGGACCGTCTAAAGGATGCATTTCACCCCAGCCTCTGATTTCTAATGAAGGCGGAATTGGCAATAAAGTAAAACCAATTAACATAGTTACAATTACTTTCCATACCTCCATACCTGCAATTTGCGGAAATAGTATATCTGAAGCTTGGAAATAATAAAAGATGGCTCCAATAATCATTCCCATGATGACCATTGGCTGTAAGCGTATTAATCGGCGTTTGTAGAATTCCCATTGTGTCATTTTTCCCCAGCGATCATCATACGCATAAGCGACAACAAATCCAGATAAAAGAAAGAAGAAATCAACTGCAAGATACCCGTGATTGATAATTTGTTTAAATCGGTTTCCGCCTGCGAAGGTTTCAAAAATATGAAAAGCCACAACTAAAATAGCAGCAACTCCACGCAAACCGTCGAGAATTTCATAATGTTTTTTTGGTTGAATGTTCATTTTTGTTTTTGGTTAAGATAAGTTATAAGTTGTGTTGTAATTTGGGATTTTAAAATTGGAATTTCAAAAATTTACTGATGATTTTTCAACCATTCTAATCTTCGCTGATCTGGAAGATGTTTTACGGTGAAGTTTTCAAATTTGGCCTCAAAACCATTTCCATCCGGCGATGCTGCCATTAAGCCTACCATAACTGGTGTATTGTCTTGCAAAGGTGCATTTCTGGTCATGATGTAGTTTTTATCATCATAAGAAAAGAAAACCTCAACTGCATCCAGTCTTCTTACTACTTTTATCCAAACAAATGGTGGCGCTTTGTCAAGCGTAGTAACACTCCAGTCACTCTTTTCATGTGTGACAACAGTGCTGATATTGAATTTTCCGTCAACAAATTCTACTCCGGTTTTGATGTAATTTTTCTCATCAATACGAATCATTAATCCCATTTGGTCAAAACGGGCAATATAATTTCCTGTGATTTTTACTTTGGCTTCAAACTCTCCGCCATAAGTTGCATAATAAAAAGGTGCGTCATCAACAGTAAATCCGTAATGCGAAATTCGCCAGTAATCACTGTTTGGAGTAACATTCATAATCAATGCGTTGTTTTTAACTTCCCATTTTTCAGGTTCATTAAACCACTGCATTTTATTTAGGCTTTGCGCCGAAAGGTTTTGAAACAAGACAAAACCAAGTGTGCATAATAGTATTTTTTTCATTTTATAAATTCTTTATAGTTGAAGCAAAAATCTAAGATATTGTTTTTTCACCTCTATTTCAAGACAAAAGCAAAGCTGTAAACTTTTACATTTACAGCTTTACAAACCAACCAATTTAGAAATAATAAAACTTATTGAAGTGAGAATCCCACTTTAGATTTTATATCTGCAGATGATGCACCAATTAAAGCTTCAAAAGCTCCTGGTTCAGCAACCCAGTCGTGTTTTTTATCATCAAAGAAGCTTAAAGCTGCCTTATCAATTGTAATACTTACAGTTTTTTCTTCACCTGCTTTAAGCGAAACTTTCTCAAAACCTTTTAATTCTTTTACCGGACGAGGCAAAGAAGATTTTAAATCGCTGATGTAAAGTTGTACAATCTCAGAACCTTCACGGCTTCCAGTGTTTTTTACTGTAACAGAGAACGTAATTTTATCGCCAGCTGACATTGTTTTTTTATCAGCAGTAACTTTTCCGTAAGCAAAAGTTGTATAGCTTAATCCGTGCCCGAAAGGAAATAAAGATTTGATTTTTTGCTTGTCTGCCCAACGGTATCCAACATAAATTCCTTCGTTATAAACTACCTCATCTCCACCTGGGAATTGTCCTAAAGCGTGCGCTCCGTTATCGTTTAATTTTACTGGGAAAGTGAACGTTAATTTTCCAGAAGGATTTACATCTCCAACCAAAACATTTGCCAAAGCATTTCCAGCTTCTGTTCCTAAAAACCATCCTTGAACAACTCCTGGAACTTCTTTAATCCATGGCATTGCCACAGCATTTCCAGAAATATTTACGAAAACAATGTTTTTATTTACTTTCGCCAATTCACTGATTAATTTATCCTGAGCGTATGGCAAGTTTAATTCAGTACGGTCATGGCCTTCATCATCTTGATTAGGGCTTTTGTTCAAACCTCCAATGAAAAGAACGATATCAGCATCTTTAGCCACTTTTAAAGCTTCTGCAGTTAGTTCCGCTTGAGGGCGTTTTTCTTCTAAACTTACTTTAGCTACAACTCCGTTATAATTACTTGTTGGATCACCAACATAACCACGAGCGTAAACTATTTCAGCTTGATTTCCGATTTTTTTCTTTAATCCTTCAAGAGGGGTAATTTCGTATCTTGCTTTAAGAGAAGAACTTCCTCCTCCTACAGTCATCATTTTGATTGCATTCTCACCAATTACAGCGATTTTCTTTGTTTTAGAAAGATTGATTGGCAAAATGTTGTTGTTGTTTTGTAATAAAACAATTCCTTCTTCTGCAATTTTACGACCTGCGTCAGCATGTTCTTGTGTTCCAAAAGAACCAAAAGGACGATTTTTATCCATTGTAGTCAAGAAAGCCAAACGCAAGATGCGACGCACTTTTTCGTCTAATTCTTTTGTTCCAACTTCACCTTTTTTAATCATTTCTGAATAAGGTTTTGCTAAATAATAGTTGTCATAAGCATTACTTGTTCCCCAAGAAAGTCCGTTTGTCCAAGAACCGAATTCCATATCCAAACCATTATGAATAGCTTGTTTTGTATCGTGAACACCGCCCCAGTCTGAAACTACAACTCCTTTGAAACCCCATTCTTTACGAAGAATATCATTTAATAAATATTCGTTGTGGCAACATTGTTGTCCTTTGTATTTGTTGTAAGATCCCATGATAGCCCATGCATCGCCCTCTTGCACAGCCGCTTTAAAAGCTGGAAGATAGATTTCGTATAAAGCACGGTCATCAACTACAACATTTACTGTATTACGATTTGTTTCTTGATTATTTAAGGCGAAGTGCTTTACGCAAGCAGCAACTCCATTTGATTGGACTCCTCTGATGTAAGGAACCACCATTTTTGAAGTCAAAAACGGATCTTCTCCCATGTATTCAAAATTTCTACCATTCAATGGGCTTCTGTAAATGTTTACTCCAGGTCCTAATAATACGTTTTTATTACGGTAACGTGCTTCTTCTCCAATAGATTTACCATATAAAGAAGCCAATTCTTTGTTCCAAGTTGCAGAAAGCGCTGTTAACGCAGGAAAAGCAATACAAGAATCATTTGTCCATCCTGCTTGATCCCATTCGTCCCATTTTACTTCCGTACGAATTCCGTGTGGTCCATCGGTCATCCAGTTTTCTGGAATTCCAAGACGTTTTACACCTGGCGAACTAAATTTAGATTGCGCATGAATCATGGCAATTTTTTCGTCAGTTGTCATTCTTTTAAGCGCATCTTCTACACGCTCATCAATTGGCTTTTTATCATCAAGATAAACCGGAACTTTATTTTGCGCATTCAATCCGAATGAACTCAATAAAACTAAAACAACGATTGTTTTAACGTTTTTAAACATAACTATTATTATTTATTTAAGCATTCAATTTACATAAAAGGTCTAGTGGTCAGTTGTACCTTTTAATAATATTGTAAAACTAAAACGTTATCGTACAAGTTACATTTTTAAACGGAAAAAAGTAGTGAATTAAAAAATCAAATAACTGATTATCAATTTAATAAATAAAAAAAAGCACTAAAAAAAGTAGTGCTTTTAAAATTTTTCTTTATGATTTCAAAGTAATTAAACCTATTTTCATGACCATTTCTTCAAAATCATTTCGGGAAACTGCTGCTTTATTTCGAGCTCTGGTTCTGTAATTGTAAATTGTGCTTAAAGAATAACGAAGAAATGCCGCTATCTTAACACTGTCCGTAATTCCAAGTCGGATTAAAGCAAAAATTCTTAACTCAGTATTCAGTAATTCATTCTGTTTTAAAACGATTTGTTCTTCCGGAATTAGCAAGGCGTTAAAGTCCTTAACGAAAGTTGGATACAAATTCAAAAAGATAATATCGAAGTTTTTATACAGCTCTTCCAATTCATTATCAACCAAAGTCGTCGATTTCAGAATTTTGTAAATTTCATCAAACTGTTTTGCGGTCGCTTTTTTATTTAAAATAATGCGGTAATTTTCCAGTTTGTTGATGTAAGTCGAACAAAGACTGAAAAAATGAGCAATATATTCTTCTTTAACGTGATTGGATTCAGATAATTGCGAATTTCTTTCTTGAAGTTGTTCGTTGGTTTCGGTTATGTCTTTATTTAATTCGGCTAATTTCTGGCTGGTTTCATACAATTCTCCTCGAATTCTAGAAACCTTTTTCATTTGTTTGTAGACATAGATTATGGCTACGATCAAAAATAAAGACAACAAACTAATGCAGAGCAAATAAACCTGTAATTCGGTTTTTCGTTTGGCTTCCTTTTCTAAATAGACAGTATTTATAATCGAATATACTTCAGACATTAAAAGCGTTCGGAACTGTACATTACAATAAAGTGCATCTTCAATTGCCGATTGTGTGAGCTTGTACGCCATATCGACATCACCGATTTCATAAAAAACAGAGGCTAATTCTTGTAATGAAGCATTGTCTTTATTGGCGTTTTTCAAATCTGATGTAGCAGAAAGGGCGTAATATATTTTCCTTTGTTCCAGATTATTAGTCGCTTCACATATTTTTGCCAAAAGATACGTAATCATCGCATACTGCGGATTATCTTCTTTCGTAGTTTTCAATAAAACTTTTAGCTGTTTTTCAGTGTTGACATATTTTTTTAAAAAGATGTCTTGGGTAATTCTATTGATTTGATAATCTAAAGTATTAGGTTTTAAAACCATTAAAAGCGAATCGCGATATTTCCCAATTTGCTGGCGATATTCATCATTATAACTGTTGGCTGCATAATGCTCAAAAAATTCACGATACGAAATGTAATAATTTGGCAATAAATTCGGAGACAAAGCTTTTTTATTAATGCTTTTTAATAACGCTTCCGATTCGCGGTATTTTCCCGAAGAAGAATAAAGCGTAACCAATTCCAATTGCGCTAAATGCAAAAGGTCTTTATTCTGAAGTGTTTCCGCAATATGAACATTCTTTTTTACATATCGGATAGCCGAATCTGAATTGAATTTCTGATACTCGAGATATAATGTTTTATTGTAATTGTATTCTTGCTCAGGAGTTAAACCTTCCGATTTTATTTTCTTAAAGTTTAAAATGCGCTCTTCTTTGAGCTTAACGTAATGCTGTTTGTTTTTGAGTGCATCGTTTAATTTGGACAATATAACATCCTCACTATCCAATGCGAAAGTTGGAATGCTGCATAAAAAAGCACAAAACAGTAAAAGGTGGTTCTTCACTGGTAAAAGATAGATAGTTTAATAGGGAAACAAATATATGAAAAAAGGTTCTGAGGTTCTGAGTTGCTAAGGGACTAAGTTTTTTCTTGCCACTAATTACGTGAATTGGCACTAATTTCTTTTTAAAGTACAATTCGTGGAAATTCACGTAATTAGTGGCTAAAAAACCTTAATATCTGGCAATTGGTGCCGATAAACAGCTTTCTGGGATATCGAAAGCATTTACGAGCGCAACCGCATCTGGGCGAATATCCCAACATAATTGATTGACCATTTTTCTTATGGCTTTTGTTTTTACGGCTTCCATATAACCGTCTTCAAGATACCAGCCTTTGTTTTTTTCTATTTGGGAAAGCGCAAATAACTGATATAATTTGGTCAAAATCTCTTTTGATTTTTCATCTTTAATTGCTTTTAAAGCTTCTTGGAATTGCTCTAAAACGATGCGTTCCAAATAAGCCTGCGCCACATCGATCATTTGATGTTGAACCACATTAAATGCGTCATAAGCTTCTAAACCGCCATCGACCAGTTTTTTGATACGTCGCGCGGCCGAAGCCAAAATTGTTTTTTCCCTGTGAACAAAAGCTTGATGATGGAATTCTGCGTCCAATAAATGTTCGTCTTCAGTTCTTCGGGTTGCGATTGGATTTTTCTCGGCAAGAGCCGTTTTGGCATTTTCATAAACATAATTGATGATTCCGAGCGAACCCATTTCTCCAAACGATTTTCTGAATTCAGACAAACGATTTTTAGCTACCAACTGCATCAAAACCGTATTATCACCTTCAAAAGTGGTATAAATTTCAGTATCATTTTTTAAAGCGTCGATTCGGTTTTCAGATAAATATCCTTTTCCGCCGCAAGCTTCACGACATTCTTGTAGAATATCTCTTGTGCTCCAAGTTGAATATGATTTTAATCCTGCTGCCAAAGCTTCAATTTCTTGCATTTCGGCTTCAGTTCTGTTTAAAAATCGATTTGTTAAATATTGAAGTGCAAAATGAACGGCATAAGTCTTCGCTAAAGGCGGCAATAATCTGCGCTGATGCATTCTGTAATTTAAAATCGGAACTTCTGATCCGCCTTCTGGTCCGAATTGTCGTCTTTGATCGCTGTAGCGAATGGCAATTGTCAATCCTGATTTGGCTGCTGCCAAAGCTGAACGCGGTATTCCGATTCTTCCTCCTACCAAAGTTCCCAACATAGTAAAAAATCTACGATTATCACTCGGAATCGGGCTTTCGAATTCTCCTTTTTCATTTACAGAAGCAAAACGATCCAGCATATTATCCTTCGGAATCACGACATTATCAAAACTAATAGTTCCGTTGTCAACGCCATTTAATCCCATTTTATGTCCACAATCACCAATTGTTACGCCTTTTAAGACATTTCCATTTGGATCGCGCAATGGCACCACAAAAGCATTTACGCCATAATCGTGATCGTCAATAATTAATTTTGCAAAAACAGTTGCCATTTGTCCGTGAACTGCAGCGTTTCCAATATACTCTTTTTGAGCATTTTTATTTGGTGTATGAATCGTAAAAGTCTGATCGTTATGATTGTAAGTTGCTGTAGTTTCCAAACCTTTTACGTTTGAGCCGTGATGGGTTTCAGTCATGGCAAAACAGCCAGGAAGTTTTAGAGAACCAATATCTTTTAAATATTTAGCATAATGTTTTTCGGTTCCAAGTGATTGCACACTCATTCCCCAAAGCCCGAATTGCACGCCAAATTTGATCACCAAACTCAAATCGTGATAACTCAGCGTTTCCATGATTGCAAAATAATCCTCTACGTTTCCTCCTCCTCCATATTCTTTTGGATAGGCCATATTTCCAAGGTTTTCTTCGGCTAAAATTTTACACCAATTGTAAACCGTTTGACGAAAAACATTTATATCTGTTGAAGTTTCATAAGCAAATTCAGGTCTCGAAATAACTAATTTTACTCTTTTTATGATTGGAGCTTCTTTTCCATCCAGTAATTCCGTTATTTTTTGAATATCGAAATTGCTTGTTGTTTGGGAATTTGCTGTAAACGAATCGGCTTTCGTTTTGAAATTCTGAAGCGCTTCTTCGCCCAAAATTCCAAGATCATTTTCCAGTTTTATAAAGTCTGATTCTATCGGAGTTAAATCCAAATCACTGCCAGAAAGTGCTTTTGCAATATCAAAAATAGACTTGATAGATGATTTATCTTGAATACTTTTTTCAATATCCAATTTCCATTGTGTGAGTTCATTTCGCGAAGGCGGATTTGAAACATCAACTTTTGAGAGCAAAAACGCTTTTTCTTCTTCTGATAAAACATTCAGGGAATTTATAAACTCTTTTAGTGTCGAAAATTCTTTCTGAGTCAAAAGATCATCAGACCACACTAAATAAAACAAAGGAAGAAAGGCTTGAAGTTTGGTGTTTTTCATAAAATATCGGATTCGGTTTGTCTAGTTTTTTGCCACAGATTGAATGGATTTTTTTTCGCCACGAATTCCACTAATTTCCACTAATTTTTTTTAGCTTTTAAATTGTAATTCGTGAGAATTCGTGGAATTCGTGGCGATTTTTTTAATCTGTGTAATCTGTGGCCTAAATTTTAAGCATAAAAAAAACAGGAATGAAAAATAATCATTCCTGTTTTAAAACCCTGTTAAGATTCTCGTAATTTTACTTTCTAAACCAATAAAAAATGCAAAACCCACTATTGAGAATCTTTAGACGACAGGATATATTTTTGTTTTAATGCAAAAATATGATGTGAATTAAAAACTAACACCGCTATAAAGATGATGCTATAAGCCGCAATCTGCAAAGTGCTTATTTTCTCTTTGAAAACAAAAGCCGCTAACATAAAAGCAATCATTGGATTAATATTCAACAACATTCCAACAGTTGAAGACGGAAGCCCTGAAAGCGCATATAAATTCAGAAACAACGGAATTATGGTAAACGCTATGGCAATCGTTTCAATACAGAAATAAAATTTAAATTCTGTTGGAACTGGACCGCTGTAAGCTGGGTAAAAAGGCAATAAAACCAATGCCGCCAATGTAATATGAAATGTCAGTACAATGAATTTATCAAAACCTTTGTTAATTCTCTGACTTACCAAATAAGAAGCATACGTTAATCCGATAATGATGCTGAAAAACATATCCATAATATCGGCATATGACAGCAAAAGACAGCCTAAAATACTTAATCCAACAGCAAGCCATTGTGTTTTGTTAAGCTTTTCCTTAAGCAGAAAATAAGCCAATAAAGTGGTCAAAATCGGGCAAACCAAATAGGCTAAAGAAGTCGCCTTAACGCTCACGTGATTCATAACATAGATATATGTGAACCAATTGGCCATTAAAAAGAAGCTTCCGCTAATATTAAGCAAAACTGCTTTCTTCTTTTCTGAAGAAGAAAGCGCAGCGAAACTCCCCACGGTTTCTTTTATTTTGCTTCTTTTGAAAAGAAAAGCAATCAACAGCATCAAAATACTGCAGCTGAAAACTCTAAAAAATAAAATATCTAAAGACTGATAATCATGAATTGGTCTCAAGACCAAACTGAAAAATCCCCAGATAGTATAAGCGGTAATCGCTGCTGTATAATATTTTGTTGTTTTCACGATTTCTATTTCTTCTTTTTTTCTGAGACAAATTTCTAAAAAATAATACAGCAATACAGATACAGTTTTTGTAAATTGCAGCATAACAGTTTATTTTATGAAAAGTTCTAATTACTTGTATTTACAGTTTGCAGATGTTATTGAAAAACAAATAAAATCTGGTCTTTTGAATGTTGGAGACAAATTGCCTTCAATTAGAGAAGTTTGCGCCGAAACTGGCTACAGCATGAGTACGGTAAGCAAAGCATACTATGAAGTAGAAAGCAGATCGTTAATTGAATCGCGTCCGCAATCGGGTTATTATGTGAGTAATATTTCGGCCAGAAATATTGCAGAACCTTCTGCCAGCAAACCAATTTTAAAAGTTGAAAATATAGACCGTGAAGATTTACTTGACTTGGTTTACGGCGATATGAGAGTAAAAGATGTTACAATGCTTTCGCTCGGTTTTCCGTCAAATGAATTATTGCCAATTGCTAAACTAAATAAAGGAATGGTTCAGGCTATGCGCCAATTGCCAAACAGTGGCACCAGTTATGAGGAAATTCAGGGAAACAGCAATCTGCGAAAAGAAATTGCGCGCTGGTCTTTTACATGGGGCGGTTCATTAACGGAAGATGATATTATTACCACTCCAGGCTGTATTTCTGCCATTTCGGATTGTTTGTTGACTTTGACAAAACCGGGAGATACTATTATCACTGAAAGTCCTGTTTATTTTGGCATTCTGCAATTGGCCAGATCTTTAGGTTTATATGTTATGGAACTTCCGACCAACATGACAACAGGAATTGAACTTGAAGCCGTAAAAAAAACACTCAAAAGCAATAAAGTAAAAGCCTGTGTTTTGATGAGCAATTTCAGCAATCCCTCTGGAAGTATGATGCCAAGCGAGCACAAAAAAGAAATTGTCCGATTAATGGATTTTTATAATGTTCCATTAATTGAAGATGATATTCACGGCGATTTGTACTTTGGCGCAAGCCGACCAACCAATTGCAAAACTTATGACGAAAGCGGTATTGTGCTTTGTTGCAGCTCGGTTTCCAAAACATTGGCACCGGGATACCGCGTTGGCTGGGTTTCACCGGGAAAATTCAAAAAAGAAATGCTGCGCACAAAACTGTATCACACCATCTCCTCTCCTACTATTACGCACGAAGTTGTGGGCGATTTCTTGAAAAACGGACGTTATGAAAATCATCTTAGAAAGATTCGTCAAATCTTAAATCGAAATTGTAATAATTACATCAATACCGTTTTAGAATCTTTTCCGGCCGGAACAAAAGTGAGTCAACCTCAAGGCGGATTTTTCCTTTGGGTAGAATTGGATAAAAAAATTGATACTGCTGCTTTTTATCATTTGGCCATGAAACACAACATCAGTATTGCACCGGGCAGGATTTTTTCATTTCAGAATCAATTTTCCAACTGTATGCGTTTGAGTTTTGGTCTTCCTTGGACAAATGAATTGCGCCAATCGATTCAAATTTTAGGGAATTTACTCAAAAAATATTCACTTTAAAACAAAAAAACCAGACAGCGCCACTAATTAAAACGCTGCCTGGAACAAATTGAGAAACCAAGTCAATTATTTTTTATAAAACGTAGTAGGCATTTTGCTCTGCCTTTTTAGGTTCTTCTTTTAAATCAAATTCTTTCAGGATATCAAATTCACTTTGATATTCGTTCAGCATTTGTTTGATATTTTTTTCAATTGTGTTTGCAATTGCTGTTACTGGAGTATCTGTTGGTCTGTTTTCAAACGGATCCTGTAAATGAATCGCCATTCTTTCAATCAAAAAGAAAGCTGCTCCAATTGCGGTAATCAACGGAATTGCGAACCAACTCAACACACTTGTCAAACCAAAAGGCAACAATAAAATAAATAAACACAATGTCAATCTAATGTACATGCTGTATGTTGTTGGAAAAATTGTGTTTTTAATTCGCTCACATTTCCCCATATGATCGCATAATCGCGATAATGTATTGTCAATTTCAACTTGTTGATAAGCATTGAATCGCTTATCGTTTTTTGCGTTTCTTAGATCTCTTGCGTGAAGCATCAAAATCGCATTTGGAACATTTTGATGATTTTTAATGTATTTTATTTCTTCATCGCTCATCAAGCCTTCGATGGGTTTTATCGCATCTTTATTTCGAAGTGCCTGACCTAAACTGTAACACCACGCAATTTGTCTTTTTGCAAAATTTTCCTTGAATTCGCTTGCTTCGACAGAAAAATCGGGATCTTTATAAAAGGTCAAAACTTGACGAATCAAACTTCTCGAGTCGTTTACAATCGCGCCCCAAACAATTCGGGCTTCCCACCATCTGTCGTAGGCCTGATTTGATTTAAAGGCTAATAATAAAGATATAATGGTTCCAATCATTGTTGGAATTGCAATCGGAATATCGACCGGCAAATTGATGAAATAATGATGAAATACCTCAAACAAAATGGTATAAGCAAGAACTAGTACAATTTCTACTTTAATTTTTCCGAGAACGTACTTCATTGGTATTCTTTTCTTTAATAACATATTTTCGGTTTTAAATTAAATTAATATTACAACGGTTTACGTGATTAGTAATTAGTGAATAGCCATGGCATAAATTACATTTGCAAAATCGAATCATGTAAAAAAAATTAGTAAAATCTATATCAAGAACAATTATTAATTACTAATTACTATCCACCTTTTACTAATCACTTATTAAACCATTTCCTCATACAATGAAAGAACTGGAAGTCCTAGTTTTTCATTGATATTTTCTTTTTTGTTCTTTTTGAATTTGATTTTTTCACTTTTTCTCGTTTCGACAAGCAAATCGATTTCATATTTTGATATTGCTTCCGATAAATAAGGTGCTAGATTTTCGTAATCATCATCAATTTTAGAAGTCTGGCTTACAATTTCATAAGAGAAATTCTCATTTAAAAACTGTTGCACATCTTTCACATGTATATTGGCGCTACCACTTTCAATGTAAAGTGCTTTTGTAAAATCTTCTTTTAAACGTTCGTTTCCAAGATGCAGAATCGGGCATTTTTGATTTCCTGCCAATTGAATTAAATATTGATGAATACGTTTTGTTTCTTGTTTGTATGAATGGGTTAAAATCACCAATTTGACTGCGAAATGATCAATAATGCGTTTAAAAATTGGCGAAGAAAGTCCGTATTGATTGTGAACTTTGATTTTGCAGTTTGGAGCATGCTCCACAATATATCTGCAAGTTTCTAAAACTTCTTCCTGGCTAATTGAAAGTCCGGTTTTCATTTCGCGCAAATAAAATGAAGAAGAAAATGAATCAGGCGTTTCGGCGACCATCAATAAAATGATTTCACAAGCCGAATCCTTAGTTTGATTAACTGCCGATTTAACTGCACAAATTGTATCGTCTTTTAAAGTAGTGGGTATAAGGATATTTTTCATAAGTATAATCGTTTAGTTTATACATACAAAATAACTCCTTGAAAATTAGACGGGTATTAATCTAAAATTAGATTTTTCTAAGATTCAACATTAGAATTTTTAATGTTGTTTTTCTTGATTTTTGATTTGTTGAAAATAATGGTCACAATCGTTCCTTTATTCTGTTCTGACTGCACCTGAATTTCGCCATCATGCATGCGAATGATTTTTGAAGCCAAAGGCAATCCTAAACCGTAACCAATATATTTGGTAGCAATTTTTCCTCTAAAGAAAGGTTCATATAAATGCGGGATATCTTCTGGCGGAATTCCGATTCCGATATCATTTATGGCAATTTTAATCATTTCTTTGTTTGCAGAAAGCGTTACAAACACTTCATTATTATCAGAATATTTAACTCCGTTGGTAATAATATTGTTTATTGCCAATTCTAAAAGTGGTTTGTTGCAAGGAATTAAAAGCAAATTAGAATCCTTTGGTGCAAAATTAAGTTTAATACTCACTCTGTTATCTGGAAAAATTTTATCCAAATCAGATTTTACCTCCAATAGTAATTCATCAATTCTGGCAATATCCAAAACTTGTTTTTTGCCATCGTAACCTGTTTGGGTTAATTTCAGCAAACTTTCGGTCAAATTTCCTAATCTTGATGCTTGGCTGTAAATGTTTTCTAAAGACTGAATATATTCTGAAACCTGTCTTTCTTTCAAAAGCATAATTTCAGACTCGGCAATAATAGTCGTAATTGGCGTTTTTAATTCGTGCGAAGCATTATTGATAAAGTTGGCTTGAATTTCAAACGACGTTTCAAGCCTATCGAGCATATCGTTAAATGTAGCGGTAAGATCTGAAATTTCATCAGAGTTTTTGACTTCGGGCAATCTATTATGAAGATTCGAAGCACTAATTCTATTTACCTCTTTTGTAATTCTTGCTACCGGATTAATAACACGTTTTGCTAAAAATCGGCCTAAAAAGAAAGCCAGCAATATAAATCCGATACCGCCAAAAACTAATATTTTGATAATGTATATTGTAGTCGTTTTACCGCGTCTATCGCGCGCACCAACAATAACAATGTATTTTTGGTTGTTTTCTGTAAAAACTTGGCCTAAATAATATTTGCTGTTGATTTCAAAATAATCTTTTCCAGTACTTAATACAGTTGAATAAAATGAGTTGGGCAAATTCAGTTTTGTATTGTAATCAAAACTGTTCGCACTGTTTATTTTCAATACATATTCTTCCTCTTCAATAAGTTCTTCAAGACCATTTTTCTTAAGATTGCTGTAATACTTTATTTTTTCAGGATCATTTTGAAAATGTATTGAAGCAACAATTTTCGCCCTGTCCTCTAATCTCTTCAAAAAATGATAGCGATTATTTTCCCTAAAAAGGACAAATACTACGATACACAATAGCAATGTACTAAAGGTAGAAAGTGCTACGTATGTAAAAGTAATTCGTTTTCTGATATCCATCTAGGGCTGTATTACGTAACCTAAACCTTTCATGGTATGAATGAGTTTGGTTTTATAAGGTTTATCTATTTTTTTTCTTAAATAATTGATGTAAACATCCACCACATTAGTGTTCATATCAAAATTAATGTCCCAGACATTATCTAAAATCTGATCTCGGGAAACAATTCGGCCTGTGTTTCTTGCCAAATAATAGAGCAGTTTAAATTCTTTTGCTGTCAAAACAATCGCCTCACCGTTTCTTTTTACAGATTTGGCTTTTCCATTTATTTCTAAATCGCCAATTGTTATCGTGTCAATTTTTTCAATATCTTGATTTGCTCTTCGATTCAAAGCATTAACTCTCGCATCGAGCTCGCCAAATTTAAAAGGCTTCACCAAATAATCATCGGCACCTGCGTTTAAGCCTGTCACAATATTTTCAGAAGTTCCCAAGGCAGTCAAAAGCAATATGGGTACAAAGTTTTTGGCTGCGCGCAATCTTCTGCAAATTTCGATTCCATTAATATCTGGCAGCATGACATCTAAAACAACAACATCGAAATGGTAATTGTGAATCATTTCGAGAGCTGTTTTGCCATCGAGAGCCACACTTACTTCGTTATTGTTTTCGGCAAATCCTTTTCGCAAAATCGACAAAAGATTTGGTTCGTCTTCGACTATGAGTAACTTCATCTAAATTTCTGTATACAACAAAAATAAGGATTGACTTTAGAAATATAAATCATAATAATTAAAAATTATGATTTAATTATGAACAAAAGCCTCTGTCGATATTAGGCAAGAATAAAAATGGTTAGAAAGTTTCGCCTGCGTTTAGGTAAAAACCTTTAGAACTGTTCCCCCAAGCATAATCCATAATCAAATTGGTTCTTGTAGCTTTATCAATTAAAACGCGCAGACCAAAACCAAATGCTGGCTGAATATATTGAAAAAGTTTGGTGTCTGTATCTGGATTACTTGTAGTCACAAAGTTTGTAAAAACGGTTCCGCTCAACATTTGATTACACGTAATTGGGAATCTAAATTCGGTTGCCGCATAAACCAAATTTGTTCCTCTAAATAATCCTTGTGTATATCCTTCACCGCTTCGGCTTCGCTGATCCCAGCCAATTGCTGGTAAATTCAAATAAGGAACTTTCCCTTTGGTCACAAATTGCCCGTAGGTCCAAAGTGCTAAAATATATCTTTTATCTTTTTTCGAAACCGGAATAAAATTTCGATATTCAGCATACAAGACATTGCTTACTTCTTGATTATCAAACAAAACTGGATTAAAACGATAGTTTATATTGGCAAACCATCCATGTGAGGCATTTACTTGATTGTCTCTAGAATCGTAAACCAAATTAAGACTCATTCCGTTCAAAAAATATTCCTTGTCATCAAAACCGTATTTTTGGTTATAATCATAATGATAGGTAAACTTCCCATTAGCAACATCAAGATCTTTGTCTACAATACTAGAATACCAATCGATATTGATTCCACCTCCAACATAAAAATTGGGATGCACCTGAAAAGAAACCGACTGATGAAACTTAAAATAATTATAATCCATTGGTTGTGCAATCGAATCAATACTAAAACCGGGAATTTCATCTCGCCTAGGTGGAATAATATTGGTTCCTAAACCATAATTAGGCTGTGAAAATATATACAAACGATAGTCGCCACTCAAAAATATCTTATTGTTTTTCAGCAAAATATTATTCTTGACATTAATAAGCCATTGCTTTTTTGTGGTATATGTTATTCCAACATTCGCAATAGAATATTTATCTGTTTTTTCTTTTCCCTTAAAAGTATATTGAGCAACAGCACCATAAAAGAAACCTGTTGCAGGTTGAGAACCAATTGCTGGAATAATTAGAAAAAAACTGTTTTTTACGGGCTTTACCACGTAAGCAGAATCCTTTTTTTTAAAGATTTCTAAAATTGTTTTCGGAGGACAAATCTTAGAAGAGTCAATTTCGGTCTGCGCTTTTAAACTAAATTGAATAAAAAAGAGCAATCCTATGATTCCATATTTATTCTGAAAGTAATTATATTTTAAAAATTTTACCATACTAAAGTTTTAATTTTTGGAAACAATAATCAATTCATATGTAAATATATATCTTATTTTCAAGATTTTACATTACTAAATCAATAAATATAAAATAAAAAAAGCCGTCAATAAAATGACGGCTTCATATAACATTTTTTATACCAAATACTATTTTGTGATAAATTTTGGATGGATCAAATTTTCTAAAGAATAGATTTCATCCCACTTTTCTTGTGTTATAAGCTTTCGCTCCAAAACTGCAATCTGATGCACACTCTTATTGGTTTTTAAAGCTTCTCCAGCAATACTAGCACTTTCTTCGTAACCAATTATTGGATTTAATTGTGTTACAATTCCAATGCTGTTCATTACCATATTATAACAGTGATCTACATTTGCAGTAATTCCGTTGATGCATTTATCAATTAAAGTTTGAATGGCATTTGAAAGATAATCTAACGACGTAAACATCGCAAAAGCAATAACCGGCTCCATTACATTCAACTGTAGTTGTCCTGCTTCAGCTGCCATTGTCACTGTCAAATCCTGCCCGATTACATAAAAACAAGTTTGGTTTACCACTTCTGGAATTACCGGATTTACTTTTCCTGGCATAATTGAAGATCCTGGTTGGCGTGCCGGAAGATTAATTTCATTCAAACCTGTTCTTGGTCCAGAACTCAACAACCTCAAATCGTTACAGATTTTAGAAATCTTAACCGCAGAACGTTTTAAAGTTCCCATAATCTGCACATAAGCTCCTGTATCTACAGTTGCTTCAATCAAATCTGGTGAAAGCGTCAATGGAATTCCAACTTCTTCTGCCAAGTATTTCACACAAATTTCTGGATAACCTTCTGGTGCATTAACTTTTGTTCCAATAGCAGTTGCCCCCATATTGATTTCCAATAATAATTCTTGCGCATTTTTCAAACGCTGAATATCCTCGCCGATTGTTGTGGCATAAGCTTTAAATTCTTGCCCTAAAGTCATTGGAACAGCGTCTTGCAACTGCGTTCTTCCCATTTTCAAGACATCTTTGAATTCCTCACCTTTTTTAGCGAAAGCAACTTCAAGACCTGCAAAAGTTTTAATAAAGCTTTCCATTTTCAAATACAAAGCAATTCTAAATGCTGATGGATAAGCATCATTTGTAGATTGTGAACAGTTTACATGATTATTGGGATGCAAGAAATTGTATTCTCCTTTTTTATGACCTAAATATTCTAACCCAATATTCGCGATAACTTCATTGGCATTCATGTTCACAGAAGTTCCTGCGCCGCCTTGAATCAAATCGCTAACAAATTCCTGATCAAATTTACCTGCAATAACTTGATCGCTTCCGTAGCAAATTGCTTCGGCAATTTTAGGATCGATTGCATTACAATCTTTATTTGCCAAAGCGGCCGCTTTTTTCACATACCCTAAAGCTTTGATGAACAATGGTTCTTTGGAAATTGGAATACCGGTAATATTGAAGTTTTCTACCGCTCTAAAAGTTTGGATTCCGTAGTATAAATGATTTGGAATTTCTAATTCCCCCAGAAAATCATGTTCTTTTCTTGTTGATTCCATATTGTGAAATTGATAAATTTTGGCTTAATAATAAGTGTAAAGCTACATTAAATTTATTCGAAAGTCGTTAATAATTTCAAAATGATTTATGAATTTCATGGAAAATTCTACAGCAAATTATTACCTTTTCAGCCTCAAATAATTATCGGAAAAGAGTTGAAAAAAGAAAGCGAATATTTTCTTGACAAAGAATACAATGACATTATTTACGCCAAAGAAGACTTAAATTTCAAGGATTTCGAAGGCTGTATTTTTAATAATTGTAATTTTTCTGCTTGCGTTTTTCTTGCTGTTACTTTTATCGATTGTGTTTTTAATGATTGCATTTTTAATGAAGCCAAAATCAATTATGTGGCTTTTAGAACAGCCAGATTCAATCGATGTGAAATTAAAGACGTTAATTTTGCGATGTGCGACAAGCTTATATTTGAAATCGAATTCAATGACTGCATTTTGGATTTTTCCAAATTTTATACTCTAAAATTAAAAGGAACATTTTTCACCAATTGCAGTTTGATTGCCGTCGATTTTATGGCTGCAGATTTGACTAATGTCGTTTTTTACAATTGCGATTTGTACCGCTCAGAATTTGACAAAGCCATTGCCAATAAAGCCGATTTTAAAACGAGTTTTAACTACACCATCGATCCATCAAAAACTAAATTAAAGAAAGCTGTTTTTTCTTTGAATGAAGTAAAAGGATTGCTGTTTAAACATGATGTGGTTGTGACTGATAAGAAATAACCACAAAGTTTGTCATTCCGACGAAGGAGGAATCTTCGAAAGTAGCTCCGAATAGAATGTCGCCAATCTTTGTGGAGATTCCTCCTTCGTCGGAATGACAAGATTGTGGAAAAACTATTTTTTATATTTTCTTCCCCATCACATAATCTTCCATCAAATACCCATTTCCAATTTCTATATCAACAGTTTCCTTAATTTCAAAACCTAGTTTTTTATAGAAATTTAAAGCCGTATTAAAACGGTTTACATTTAACAAAAGTTCTTTCGAGTTGTTTTCTGAAGCCATTTTCCCGATTTTTTCAAAAACAATTTTACCGAAACCTTTTCCTTGTGTTTCTGGTAAAAGATAAATTTTATGAATTTTCGTCATTGCTTCGTTTTTATAATTGTGTTCAATTCCGATAAAACCAATTACGGAATCAATATCTGAAATTAAATAAAACAACTGCTCTTTATTCTGAATTTGTTTTGAAAGCGCTTCATCAGAATAAATTAGATCTAGCATATAATCTAATTGTTCTTTGGTAAGGATTTCGCCATATGTTATGGGCCATGTGATATGTGCAATCTCTTGAATTTTAGCAATATCTTCAATAGATGCTTCAGTAATTTGAATCATATTATTTTTTAAAAACTTGATTTTCCTGTTCGCTTACGCGGATGAAGGTCGTTCTTTTAGTTAATTCTTTTAATCTTGAAGCCCCGACATACGTACAAGTGCTTCTGATGCCACCTAAAATATCCAAAACAGTGTGAATTACGTCTCCTTTAAACGGAACCTGAACTGTTTTCCCCTCGCTGGCTCGATATTCTGCAACACCACCGGCGTGTTTATCCATGGCTGTTTTAGAGCTCATTCCGTAAAATTGCTTGAATTTTTCTCCGTTTACTTCTATTAATTCACCGCCACTTTCTGTATGTCCTGCCAGCATGCCACCAAGCATTACAAAATCAGCTGCAGCACCAAAAGCTTTTGCAACATCTCCGGGAGTTGTGCAACCACCATCGCTTATAATGTGTCCGCCTAAACCGTGTGCGGCATCTGCGCATTCAATAATGGCAGACAATTGTGGATAACCAACTCCTGTTTTCACACGAGTCGTACAAACAGAACCTGGTCCAATTCCGACTTTCACAATATCAGCGCCAGCTAAAAGTAGTTCTTCGGTCATTTCGCCTGTAACTACGTTTCCTGCAATGATGATTTTATCTGGATATTGTTTGCGTGTTTTCTTTAAGAACTGAACAAAATGTTCGGAATAACCGTTTGCGACATCAATACAAATGAATTTCAACAACGGATTTGCAGTAATTATTTTTTGAATTTTTTCAAAATCCTCTTTTCCTGTTCCTGTGCTTACCGCAATATAATCGTAAATATCTGGAGTTGCATTTTTTAGAAATGAATTCCATTCTTCTAAAGTGTAATGTTTATGAACAGCGGTAAAAAGCTTTTCCCCAGCCAAAACCTTTGCCATTTCAAAAGTTCCCACGGTATCCATATTGGCCGCCATAATTGGAATTCCTGTCCAAGTTGCTGTACTGTGCAAAAATTTGAAATTTTGTTCTAAGGAAACTTCAGATCTACTTTTAAGCGTTGATCGTTTAGGTCTAAACATTACATCTTTAAACCCTAATTTTAAATCCATTTCTATTCTCATAGTTCGAGATTTTGGTTACTCTCAAATGTAAGAATTTCTGATTTTAGATTTCAGAATATTAGATTAACAAAACGTTGAACTTTTGAACAATTGGATTTCTAATTTGCTTTCGCGAAAGCGTATTATAAACCTATTTTTTGAAGTTTGATATACTTTGTGTGGGCTTCGACTTCGCTCAGCCTGACAAACGTTAATTGAAATTCCACAAAGATTCACAAAAGATTTCACAAAGATTTCGCAAAGCAAAACTGAAAACTGTGACTGCGACTGAGCACTTAAAAAAATGACCACTGAACACTAAAAACTACCCGTGAATCGTCTCTCCTTTTCCGTAATTTGTAATGATAGATTCTTCAAATGCTAACCATTCTCTCCAGCGTTTTTCAACGTCAATACCTGTTCCGTATTTACGCGCGTAAGTAATGAAAGTGGTATAATGTCCAGCTTCGCTTTCCATTAATTCTCTGTAGAAAACAGCTAATTCTTCGTCTTGAATGTTTTCAGATAAAACTTTGAAACGCTCACAGCTTCTTGCTTCGATCATTGCAGAGAATAAAAGTCTTTCAACAAGCCCTGAAACACGACTTCCATCTCCGCTTTTCTTCATATATTGGTATAGTTCGTTTACGTAATCGTCTTTACGCTCACGTCCTAATTTTAATCCTCTTTTGATAATGATATTGTGAACTTGCTCAAAATGATCAATTTCTTCTTTGGCTAGAGCCAATAAGTCCACAACTAAATCTTGGTGTTCAGAATTATTCGTGATAATTGTAATTGCGTTTGTTGCTGCTTTCTGCTCACACCAAGCGTGATCTGTCAAGATTTCTTCGATATTTTTCTCAACAATATTTACCCATCTTGGGTCGGTTGGCAATTGTAATCTTAATACGCCCATTTTTTTTAAGTCTTAAAGTTTGAAAGTCGAAAGTCATAAAGTCAGTGAAAACTTAAAAAGAAAATCGAAGATCAAAAACTAAAATAGAAATTTGCATTTCATTTTAGACTTTCGACCTTCGACTTTATGACTTTTGACTAATTTTTAATACGCGAAGATTGGTCTTTCGCTCATTAATTCGTTTACTTCTTCAGCAACTTCTTCGATAAGATCTTCGTTTGTGTGATCTGCAAGAACTTTATCAATTAAAGCTACGATAGTTTCCATATCTTTTTCAACTAAACCACGAGTTGTGATTGCAGCTGTTCCAACACGAATTCCAGAAGTGATAAATGGAGATTTATCGTCAAAAGGAACCATGTTTTTGTTTACTGTAATTTCAGCTTTTACTAATGCATTTTCAGCTTCTTTACCAGAAATATTTTTATTTCTTAAATCAATAAGCATCATGTGGTTATCAGTTCCGCCAGAGATGATGTTGTATCCTCTTTTTACGAAAGCATCAGCCATTGCATTTGCATTTTTTTGCAATTGCATTGCGTAAGTAAAGAATTCATCTTTAAGCGCTTCACCAAAAGCAACCGCTTTGGCAGCGATAATGTGCATTAAAGGTCCACCTTGATTTCCTGGGAAAACAGCTAAATCTAATAATGAAGACATCATTCTGATTTCTCCTTTTGGAGTTGTTAATCCTTGTGGATTTGGGAAATCTTTCCCCATTAAAATAAGACCTCCACGTGGTCCTCTTAATGTTTTATGAGTTGTTGTAGAAACAATATGGCAATGTGGAATTGGATCACTTAATAATCCTTTTGCAATTAAACCTGCTGGGTGAGAAATATCAGCAAATAAGATTGCTCCTACGCTGTCAGCAATTTGTCTGAAACGAGCAAAATCCATATCACGAGAATAAGCAGAAGCTCCAGCAATGATTAATTTTGGTTGTTCTTTAGTTGCAATTTCTTGAATTTTATCATAGTCTAAACGACCCGTTTCAGCATCTACACCGTAGAAAACTGGACGATATAAACGTCCTGAGAAGTTTACTGGAGAACCGTGAGTCAAGTGACCACCGTGAGATAAGTCAAAACCTAAAATAGTATCACCAGGATTCAAACAAGCGTGATAAACAGCTGTATTTGCCTGAGAACCTGAGTGTGGTTGTACGTTTGCATATTCAGCACCAAATAATTCTTTAGCTCTGTCAATTGCAATTTGCTCAATAACGTCAACTACTTCGCAGCCTCCGTAATATCTTTTGCCAGGATACCCTTCAGCATATTTATTCGTTAAAACAGACCCTGCTGCTGCCATTACTTCATCACTTACGAAGTTTTCAGAAGCAATAAGCTCTAATCCGTGAATTTGTCTTTCTTTTTCCTCTTGGATAAGATCAAAAATTTGTTCGTCGCGTTGCATTTTTTCGTTTTTCGTTAATTTGATGCAAAAATACAAAAAAACGTTTGTCATACAGTTAGATTATGATATATTTGACATGTAATTTTTCAACAAATAATTAACATCTAACATGCCAATAACCGCCAACGATACCAAAAGAAAATCATGGTTAGAAGTGCCAGAAAATAGCGACTTCCCTATTCAAAATATTCCTTTCGGTGTATTTCTTACTAAAGAAAATGTCGTTACTGTAGGAACACGAATTGGTGATTATGCTATAGATTTAGGGGCTTTACAACAGTTAAACTATTTTGAGGGAATAGATTTGACTGATGATATGTTTATGCAGGACACGCTGAATGATTTTATTTCTGACGGAAAAAAAACATGGCGTTTAGTTCGAAATCGTATCGCAGATATTTTCGACGAAACTAATCCACAACTTAGGGATTCAACAAAACATCGCGATATTGTTATATTTAAAATCGAAGATGTAGAAATGCAATTGCCGGTTCTAATTGGTGATTACACTGACTTTTATTCAAGCAGAGAACATGCAACAAACGTTGGAAAAATGTTCCGTGATCCAGAAAATGCTTTATTGCCAAACTGGCTTCATATTCCAGTAGGTTACCACGGTAGAAGCTCTACAATTGTGCCATCTGGAATTCCAGTACACCGACCAATGGGACAAACTTTGCCAGCTGGACATGACACGCCTGTTTTTGGAGCTTCACGTTTAGTCGATTTTGAGCTTGAAACCGCTTTTATTACTACCGACGTCAATGTAATGGGAGAAAATATTCCAACTTACGAAGCTGAGGATTATATTTTCGGAATGGTGTTACTAAACGATTGGAGTGCACGAGATATCCAAAAATGGGAATATGTACCACTTGGACCATTTTTAGCAAAAAACTTTGCGACTTCAATTTCGCCTTGGATTGTAACTATGGATGCTTTAGAGCCTTTTAGAACAAAAGGACCTAAACAAGATCCGACTCCACTTCCTTATTTACAAACTAAAGGAAAAAAAGCTTTTGACATTCACTTGGAAGTTTCAATAAAACCAGAAGAACAGGAAGAAACGATTGTTTCAAAATCGAACTTCAAATATTTATATTGGTCAATGAGTCAACAATTGGCACACCATACTTCAAATGGATGTCGTGTAAATTCTGGCGACATGATGGGTTCTGGAACAATTTCTGGTCCAACTCCTGATAGTTTTGGCTCTATGTTGGAATTGACTTGGGGCGGAAAAAATCCGTTAAAAATGAAAGACGGAACTGAACGTAAATTCATCGAAGACAACGATACTGTTATTATTCGCGGTTTCTGTGAAAATGCAGAAGTAAGAATTGGTTTTGGAGAGGTTTCAAGCCAGCTTTTACCTCCGTTTATCAGACAATGAAGAGAAGATAGAATCTCTGAAGAGATATAGAAAATAAAAAACCTTGGTTATGTATGGCCAAGGTTTTTTTATGTTTTGTTTTAATATGGCAAAGTTGCAGGGATACATTTTTTTAAACCATATAAGCAATATAAGTTCATTTAATTCAAACTTAAATTTTCTTATATTTTTACTTATATGGTTTTATTTTTTCTCAAATTACGCTGGAATCTGCTGGCTTAAACAGTGCAATGTTCCAAATCCCCAGATAAAATCAATACAGCTAATCCCGATCACTTCGCGATCCGGGAAACATTCTGCTAATATATTCAAAGCTACACGATCATTGCTATCGTTGAATGTTGGCACTAAAACACAATTATTCAAAATCAAGAAGTTCGCATAACTTGCCGGTAAACGTAAATCTTCAAAATCGACACGTTTTGGCATTGGCAAAGCTACAATTACTGGAGATTTTCCATTTTCTAATTTTGCGTTTTGTAGACGCTTTAAATTATCTTGCAAAGGTTTGTAATTTGAATCGTTTTTATCTGTTTCTACAATCGTTACAATCGTATCTTCATTTACAAATCGGCATAAATCATCGATGTGCCCGTGTGTATCGTCACCTTCGATTCCATCTCCAAGCCAAATTACATTGGTAACACCAAGATATTCTTTAAAAACAGCTTCGTAATCTTCTTTTGTAAAACCAGCATTTCTCACCTGAATTGTTGGGTGCATCAAACACTCTTCAGAAGTCAACAAAGTTCCTTTTCCGTTTACATCAATTGCTCCGCCCTCAACAATTACTGGTTTTCCTTTGTACATAACTTGCGTCAAAGGAACATCAATAAAATCGGCAATTTTACCCGGAACGAATTTGTCCAATTGATAGTTTTTATATTTTGCCCAACCATTGAAATTAAAGTTCAGAGCTTCTCTTTTAGAACCGTTTTTCACAATAATCGGCCCTGAGTCGCGCATCCAGCTTCTATTGGTTTTATGAATAATAAAAGAAACATTTTTGATGTTCACGCGCGCTCGTTCAAGCATATCAGCAACTTTCTCCTTTAGCTTTTCATCGGCTACAACCAAAAAAACAGTTTCAAAAGTGGCTACTTTTTTAATAAATTCTACGAAAGCCCATTGAACAGCTTCATATTTTCCCGGCCAATCGTTGCCATTATGTGGAAAACATAAAACAATTCCTTGTTGTTTTTCCCACTCTGCTGGAAATCTTCTATTATTTGTTGACATAAATTGATTCTATTTTTAAAAGTTTACAAAGATAAGCATTCGTTAGGATTTTAAAACAAATGAGCAAAAATCATATCTAATTTCACAAAAAATATCCTGCAAAAATTAAGTTAAAGATTAAATAATGAAGACTTAATATTCGGCCCAAATCGACGAATTACATTTGCCCAACTAAAAACTAATTAAAAATGAAAAAATTAACTATCTCATTATTAACAGCTATGGTTATTCTGACAAGCTGTAATAACGATGAAAACTCCAACAATGAAGTTGTTGTAAATGAAAATCCTGGAACTTTTAAAGAAATTGGTTCTATCACAATTGGCGGTGAAGCTGCTGCAGAAATTTCAGCATACTGCGAAAAAACAAAAAGACTTTTTACAGTAAACAATAGCGGAACAAATCAAATTGATGTTATCGATATTTCTGATCCTACAAAACCAGTAAAAATCGGTAAAATTGATTTGACAGCTTACGAAGGAGCTTCAAACAGCGTTTCTGTTTTTGATGGAAAACTTGCTGTTGCTTTAGAATCGACTGCAAACAAACAAGGAAACGGAAAAGTTGTAATTTTCAATACTTCAGATTATAGTTTGATCAAACAAGTTACTGTTGGAGCCTTGCCAGATATGATTACTTTTTCTCCTGATGGAAAATACATTATGACAGCAAATGAAGGAGAACCAAATACCGATTATTCACAAGATCCAAACGGAACAATTTCTATTATTGAAACTAGTACTTATAATGTTACAACTTTAGATTTCAGTTCATTTGCTAGCCAAGCGGCAACCTTAGCAAAAGACGGATTCAGAATTTCAAAATTTGCCAAAACTAGTTTTGCTCAAGATATCGAACCAGAATACATTACAATTTCTGACGATTCTAAAACGGCTTGGGTAACTTTACAAGAAAACAATGGTGTTGCAAAAGTTGATTTAACCTCAAAAACCATTACCGCTATTTATCCTTTAGGCTTAAAAGATTACAATACTGCAGATAATGCAATTGACGTAAGCGACAGTGACAGTAAAATTGCTTTTAATCCTTGGAAAGTAAAAGGGCTATATATGCCAGATGCCATTAGCCATTTTACAGTAAACAATACTCCTTATTTTGTTACTGCTAACGAAGGTGACGCAAGAGAATATACTGCTTATACAGATGTGAAGCGCATGAAAAGCATGACTTTAGACGCTACAGTTTTTCCAGATGCCGCTACTCTAAAATTAGATGCTAATGTAGGAAGACTAAACCTTGTTGCTGACATGGGAGATACTGATGGAGATGGAGACTTAGACGAAATGGTAAGTTTTGGAGCTCGATCTTTCTCTATTTGGAATGGAAACACAGGAAAAATCGTTTTTGACAGCAAAAATGATGTTGACAAAAAAACGAACGAAATTGGAACATACGACGATAAAAGAAGCGACGATAAGGGTTCTGAACCAGAAGCTGTTGTGGTAGCTAAAATGGGAAATCAAAATATCATATTTGTTGGTTTAGAAAGATCTGACGCTTTTATGGTTTATGATGCTACAAACCCAACTTCTCCACAATATCTACAAACGGTAAAAACTGGTGACGCGCCAGAAGGAATTCTGTTTATTCCTGCTTCAAAAAGTCCTACTAAAAGAAGTTTGCTAGTAGTAAGCAGTGAAGGTGATGGAAGTGTTAAAATATATCAGCCAGACTTGAAATAAATCTTATTTTAAAAAAAGGAAGAAAAGGACAAAATATAAATTTTGTCCTTTTTTTATGCGTACATTTTTGATTTCATTAACGATTTTACATAATAAAAAGCCAAAACGTGGGAATTATGTAAGAGCAAATAGAACACATTCTAAAACCCACCCTATAATTTTGTCATGAGTTTAATAATAACAACCAATCTAAAATTGAATATCATGAAAAAGAAATTAACTTCTCTGTCCTTTCTAATATTTGCGTTTGCTGCAAGCGCTCAAGATATGTCGACCACTACTACTCCAACTTCTAATCAGCAATTATACAACAAATGGTCTTTAGAATTAAATGGCGGAGTCAACAAACCAACGAGAACAATGACTCCTGGTTATTCCACAGCAACTTTAAATCCGTTTCACGCCGATTTAGGAGTGAGATATATGTTTAGCCCGAAATTTGGGGTAAAATTAGATGTTGGATACGATCAATTCACAGAACGTGATGACACCCCAGATTTTGAAAGCAGATATGTTAGAGCAAGTATCCAAGGTGTTGTAAACATCGGTCGTGCTTTAAATTTTGAAACTTGGACAAATACTATTGGCGTATTAGCACATGGAGGTTTCGGGGTTTCGCAAATTAGCACCGAAACTGGTCCGGGAGGTCAAGATTATATGGGACACGGAATTTTAGGTTTAACCGGACAAGTAAAACTGAGCAACAGAGTGGCTTTGACTGGAGACCTTACCGGAATTGTTAATGGAAAACAAAACTGGAATTTTGACGGAATGGGAACTACCTCAACTGGTGCTTTTGACGGAGTTTTATTGAATGCCTCTGTCGGTTTAACTTTCTACTTAGGTAAAAACGAAAAACATGCTGACTGGGTTGGTGAAGAAGATAGAATTACCGACTTAGAAAAAAGAGTGGATTTAATTGAAACAGGATTATTAGACACTGATAAAGATGGCGTTGCAGATTTGTATGATTTAGAACCAAATTCTATTGCAGGAGTTGCTGTTAATACTAAAGGACAATCTATTGATACCAATCAAAATGGTGTGCCAGATGAGTTAGAAAGCTATTTGGATAAAACTTACGAAAAGAAAGGCAGCAGCAGCGCGGCTACAAACAATACTGTTGAGGAATTAATCAACGGAGGTTATGTAAATGTTTATTTCGATTTCAATTCGTCTAAACCTACAAACGCTTCATTGTCTGGTGTTGATTTCTTAGTGAAATATTTAAAAAACAATCCAGGAAAATCAGCAGATATTATTGGTTATGCTGACGAAATTGGAAGCTCAAGCTACAATACTGAATTATCAAGAAAAAGAGCTGAAGCTGTGAAAAAAGTAGCAATAAATGCTGGAATTGATGCTTCAAGATTGAATGTAATTGCTAACGGAGAAGATACTTCGGTTAACAAAAATTCTAAAGAAGCACGTCAAATTGTGAGAAGAGTTACTTTCCAAGTGAAATAAATCTTAGCTATATAGTTAAAAAGGCGGTTTCAAAAGTATTGAAACCGCCTTTTTTATATTGCGATAAATCTAATTATTTATCAATTGCTCTTTTTGTAATATCACCAAAAGCATCAATCCTTCTATCTCTGAAGAATGGCCAGTTTTGACGAACATTTTCTTGCAAATCTAAATCAACCTCAGCAATTAAGATTTCCTCTTTATCATGTGAAGCTTGAGCTAAGATTTCACCCTGTGGTCCAGCAATGAAAGAAGCTCCCCAGAATTGGATTCCTTCAGTTCCTTCGATATATTTTTCAAGACCAATTCTGTTCGCAGCTGCCACGAAAACACCATTTGCTACAGCGTGGCCTTTCATTACATTCATCCAAGCGCCATATTGGTTTTCTCCGTATTGTTCTTTTTCTTTAGGATGCCATCCAATTGCTGTTGGATAGAATAAAACTTCTGCTCCTTTAAGCGCTGTAATACGAGCTGCTTCTGGATACCATTGATCCCAACAAATTAAAGTTCCAACAGTTCCTTTTTTAGTTTCAATTGCTTGAAAACCTAAATCACCTGGAGTAAAATAGAATTTTTCATAGAAATGTGGATCGTCCGGAATGTGCATTTTACGGTATAAACCAGCCTCTGTACCATCAGTATCGATGATATAAGCACTGTTGTGGTAGATTCCAGCCATTCTTTTTTCGAAGAAAGGAACAATGATAACTACTCCTAATTCTTTTGCCAATTCACTGAAAGCAATAAATGAAGTACTGTAAAGCGGTTCTGCTAAGGCAAAATTATCTACATCTTCACTTTGGCAGAAATAATGACTGCTATATAATTCTGGAAGCAAGATCACTTCTGCACCTTGACTCGCAGCATCTCTTACCCAGCTGATACATTTTTTTAAATTGTTTTCGGCAACATCATTCAGATTTAACTGAATAACCGATATTTTATATTTTCTTTTCGGCATGACATAAAATTTAGAGTGCAAAAATAGTAAATTTTGAAGGAATGGCAAAGTTTATAAAATGGTCTGCGCTAGAATTCATCTTTTTATAACCTTAAGATTTGCGAAATCAAAAACTTAAAAATATGTGCCAAAAACAACATTCATCTGAATAAGAAAAACCATTTCACATCAGCTTAAAATTAAACCTTTGCAAAATGGCTTTCGACCTAAAAAAATATCAACTAAGAAAGTTGTTATTCGATTACAACTTTTTGAGTCAAGAATTCAGTTTCTGATTTTTTGAATTTGATTTCGATTGTTCCTTTTGCAGTTGCTTTGAATTTGTAAACTGTCTTTTTAGGATCTGGCACTTGTTGGGTACAAACTCCTTCTGATGGATATTTTGCTACAACTTGTAAACCGCTTACATCACCAATTTTTGTTTCAGAAATTTTATCAAATTCTCCGCAAGCGTTATCTACTAAATAAGTTACATCATAGCTCAATTCGTCGTTTACTTTTCCTGTTGCTGGACCTTCAATTTTGGTTACAAAAGCTGTTTTTGTTTTTACAGCGCTTTCTGCTTTATCATCGTCGTTGCTGCAAGAAATTAATGCAGTTGATAAAAATAATACTACTAAAACTGATTTTAATCTAAAACTTTTCATATAAAATAATAATTAATTGTTAATTACTATGAAGATGCGGCATCATTGCAAAGGTTGCTTATACAAAATGTTAAATAGTTTCATTCCCCTTTCAAGCATTTGAAAATCAAAAACTTATTTTTAGATTTTTTTTTCAAAAAAAAGCTATTTTTCTTTTTGAAAATAAAAAATTCTCGTCTAGCCCCGATAGAAGTGGCATCCTTTTGTGGTGGGGTTCACCACAAAAGATATAGCGGATAGCGGGACTAAACTTGAACTGAAAATGATATTTCTGCTCCAAAAAAAAACACTAGCCTTTCGACTAGTGTTTCTATTATCTAAAAGCAGGGATTAAACTGCTGGTTCTTTCTTTTTGAATATCTTTTTGAAAAGATTGACGATTGCCAAAACAATAAAACCAATGATTAACCCTATCGCAAACTCTTTTATGATTGAAGGAAAATTAGGCAAAAGATGGTGGAAAAATTCAATATTATGAACAAATAATCCGCCTGCAACTAAAATCAACGCAATTGTCCCAATTACTGTTAGGGCTTTAATTACTTTTGGAAGTGCTTGAACTAAAATATTTCCAATACTTTTTAAAAGACTTTTTTCTTTTTTACTGTGCTGAATCATTTTGAAACCAACTTCATCCATACGAACAATTAACGCTACAATTCCGTAAACTCCAATAGTTGCTATTACTGCGATTATAGAAACGGTAACAATTTGAGATATTAATGGTTTTCCGATTACAGTCCCTAAAGCTATAATCACGATTTCTACCGATAAAATAAAATCAGTTACAATTGCCGATTTTACTTTGTCTTTTTCGATCAATAAAATCTCTTCTTCTGTAAATTCTTCTTCCGTTATTCCTTCAGATTCTTCGTGTGCATGAGGAAAAAAGAATTCGTAGATTTTTTCGGCTCCTTCATAAGCCAAAAACAATCCTCCCAAAACCAAAATGACCATAATAGCAATTGGAAAAAAGGCACTCAATAAAAATGCAACTGGAAGAATAATGATTTTATTCAAAAGCGATCCTTTACTGATTGCCCATAAAACCGGAAGCTCTCTTGATGAAGCAAATCCTGAAGCTTTTTCGGCATTTACCGCTAAATCATCGCCCAGGATTCCTGCAGTTTTTTTTGCGGCAACTTTACTCATTACTGCTACATCATCCATAATTGCTGCGATATCATCCAATAAAGCGAAAAAACCTGAACCCATTTCTTAATTATTTTTTTAGTTGTGCGAATCTAACACTTTTATACTAATTTCTTAGCCGAATATGGGATTTAATTCTAACTGCATTGCCCAAGTATCCCCCAAATAATTAAAAAAATAAGCACTGTGCTAAAACAGCCACACCCTAATTTTTTAGCTCCATATCCTGCAATTAAACCTCTAACGATATTATTCATAATTTGAAATTTTAATTAATAATTTGCTGATTTTTATTTGTTTAAAATTGATTCTTTTTTACAAATATCTTGTTATAAGAATTGGACGAAAAGTTTCAGAATTTTGGGCAAAAAAAAAGCACCAGCTGAAAAACTGATGCTTTTTAAAGTAACATAAAAAAATTAATTAGCTGTCTGGTTTCTAAAAACCAACTTGCCATCGAAAGCATCTAACAAAATAATGCTGTCTGTCGTTATATTTCCTGCCAAAATTTCTTTTGACAATTGATTTAAAACTTCTCTCTGAACCACACGTTTTACCGGTCTTGCTCCAAATTGAGGATCATATCCTTTATCAGATAAGTAAGCAATCGCTTCTGGAGTTGCATCCATTGTAATGCCTTGTTGTGCCAGCATTTTGGTCACGCCTTTCAATTGCAAACCTACGATTCTTGAAATATTATCAACTGTAAGCGGTGTAAACATTACGATCTCATCGATACGGTTGATAAACTCAGGACGAACAGTTTGTTTCAATAATCCTAAAACTTCGTTTTTAGCTGCTTCTGTCGCTGCTTCAACGCCGCCTTTTAGATTTTCAAATTTCTCCTGAATAATCTGGCTTCCCATGTTAGAAGTCATGATGATAATCGTGTTTTTGAAATCGGCTAAACGTCCTTTGTTATCAGTCAAACGACCTTCATCTAGAACTTGCAATAAAATATTGAACGTATCTGGATGCGCTTTTTCGATCTCATCTAACAAAATCACAGAATAGGGTTTTCTACGAACTGCTTCTGTTAATTGTCCACCTTCATCGTAACCCACATATCCTGGAGGCGCACCAACTAAACGGCTCACGCTATGGCGTTCTTGGTACTCACTCATATCAATACGCGTCATCGCATTTTCATCATCAAAAAGATATTCAGCTAAAGCTTTTGCTAATTCGGTTTTACCCACTCCGGTTGTTCCTAAGAATAAGAATGTTCCAACAGGTTTTTTCATATCCTGTAAACCGGCACGGCTTCTACGAACGGCATCACTCACTGCTTCTATCGCTTCTTCTTGACCTACTACACGTTTGTGCAATTCATCCTCTAAATGCAATAATTTTTCTCTTTCTGTCTGCAACATTTTTGTAACTGGAATTCCAGTCCATTTTGCTACAACTTCTGCAATATCTTCTCTAGTAACTTCTTCTTTAATTAAAGAATTTCCAGATTGGAATTCCTGCAATTGTTTTTGCAAAGTTTCTTGGCGTTCCTGAGCCTCTTTTATTTTTCCGTAACGAATCTCAGCTACTTTTCCGTAATCCCCTTCACGTTCTGCACGTTCAGCTTCGTATTTAAAGTCTTCTATTTCATGTTTTACAGCTTGAATTCCGTCAACGATATCTTTTTCTTGTTTCCATTTAGCATAAATTTCGTTGCGTTCTTCTTTCAGGTTGGCCAATTCCATACCTAAAATTTTCAGCTTGCTTTCTTCTTTCTCACGTTTAATGGCTTCAATTTCGATTTCCAGCTGCATGATTTTACGATCCAAAACATCCAATTCTTCTGGTTTTGAATTGATTTCCATACGCAATTTAGAAGCTGCTTCGTCCATTAAGTCAATCGCTTTATCTGGCAAGAAACGGTTCGTAATATATCTTTGTGAAAGTTCAACTGCGGCAATAATTGCTTCGTCTTTAATTTGAACCTTATGATGCGTTTCGTACTTTTCTTTGATTCCACGAAGAATCGAAACCGCACTTTCTGTATCTGGCTCGTCAATTAAAACCTTTTGAAAACGTCTTTCAAGCGCTTTATCTTTTTCGAAATATTTTTGATATTCATCCAAAGTTGTCGCTCCAATTGCTCTCAATTCTCCACGAGCCAAAGCTGGTTTCAAGATGTTTGCGGCGTCCATTGCGCCTTCACCTCCACCCGCTCCAACAAGCGTATGAATCTCGTCAATAAACAAAACGATATCACCTTCTGCAGCTGTAACTTCTTTTACAACCGATTTCAAACGTTCTTCGAATTCTCCTTTGTATTTTGCTCCTGCAATCAAAGCTCCCATATCTAATGAGAAAACGATTTTTTCTTTTAAGTTTTCTGGTACGTCACCGTCCACAATTCTATGTGCTAAACCTTCTGCAATTGCCGTTTTACCAACTCCAGGTTCACCAATAAGCATTGGGTTGTTTTTGGTTCTACGAGTCAAAATCTGCAATACACGACGAATTTCTTCATCACGACCAATAACGGGATCCAGTTTTCCTGTACGTGCTAATTCGTTTAGGTTTTTAGCATATTTATTCAACGAATTATATGTTTCTTCAGCAGAAGCCGAAGTTACTCTTTCGCCTTTTCTTAATTCTTCAATTGCTGCTTTAAGACCTTTTCCAGTAACTCCCTGATCTTTTAAAATCTGAGAAACACGGCTTTTAGAATCAAAAATGGCTAAAATTAAATGTTCGATCGAAACGTATTCGTCATTCATTTTTTGTGCAATAATTTCAGCTTCATTCAAAGCTTTATTGGCATCTCTTGAAAGCATGATTTCGCCTCCAGAAACTTTTGGAAAACTCTGAATTGTACTGTCTAAAATTTGCAAAAACAACGGCACATTTACGTTTAATTTTTTCAAAATAAATGGCGCGACGTTTTCGTCAACTTCAAAAATAGCCTTGAAAATGTGTTCATTTTCAATTTGCTGCTGGCCATTTCGCTGTGCAATTTGTTGCGACAACTGAATGGCTTCTTGTGATTTAATTGTAAATTTATTTATATTCATATTTTTTTGATTTGATTGATTTTATTTGTTCGGAATTTATAAGATTAAAGTTACGATTTATCGAGTTAGATTTTTAACTCAAATGATTTAACTTTGTATTCGAATAGACAAATTATATTCCATAGTAAAAAAAACAGACAAAATGACTGTTAAAGTCGATTTTCCATCGTTTTAACACGTCAAAAAGTCATGAAAAGCGCCAAATATGAGTTTTTTTAATTCAATCTTCGGAAGTTCAGAGAACTCAGAAGCCCCAAAAAGTAAAGTAAACTGGACGGAATTAACAGATAAGCTTCAATTAATGGAAATCGAAGCTATTTCTAATGAAAAACCAGTTGTAATTTTCAAACATAGCACAAGATGCAGTATAAGCCGAATGGCTTTAAAACAATTTGAAAGAGAATATGATCTTGAAGGTGAAGTTGATGCCTATTTCTTAGATTTAATAGCACACAGAGATGTTTCAAACGAAATTGCAAGCAAGTTTGATGTTTACCACGAATCACCGCAATTGATTTTAATCAAAAACGGAAAAGCGGTTTATGATGTTTCACACAGCGATATTGATGCTGAAGCGTTGAAAAGCAAGGTTTAAGTTATAAATTATGAATTAGGAGTTATGAGTTGATTACTCAGCTTAAACTACAATGAAATTTAATTTCAATGAGCCACAATTCATAACTCATAACTCCTAATTCATAATTAAACTTAAAAACTTCCTCCAGAACCTCCTCCACTAAAACCTCCATCTCCAAATTCCATTGGGGACGTTTCTGGTTTTACTTCTGGCTTCAGTGCAAAAGTTGAAGCAACTACTAAGGCCTCGGCATTTAAAAAAGTATCCGAATGATTAATCCTATCTGGCTTGAAAGTCAAACCACTTTCTTTTTCTTTTAATTTTTTGATTGAAAAATAAGCTATTGTGAATAAAACTATTCCGCCAAGCGTAAGCGCAACTTCTATCGGCAAAACGGAATAATAAAATCGAATCGTATAAATTGAAAATGCAATGGCTAAAAAGCTAATCCACAGCATTATTCGATCTTTTGTTTTTAATGCTTGGGCCAAATAAACAATCGGTACAATAAAAGTAAATCCGTAGAAGAAAAATGCAAACGGAATATCGGTTCCCGGCTGTACTTCTGTTCCCAAAAGTGCTGCAGAAAGCTCTCTTACAACCAAATAATTACAGGACAGATAAAATAAAACCAGGCAAAAAGCATTCGCTAACAAAAGTCCGTTGTAGTAATATCGTTCAGTTAAATTGTGGATCATTTTTTTGGTTAAAAAATAAAAAACTCCCGCGAAAATCATTGCCGTAAACGGTAAAATGGCTTTTCCAATTTCCCCAAATTCAAACATTCCAAAAAAGAGAAAAGCAGCCGTTGATATACAAAACACTAGCATTGAGAGAACATGCAAATATCGTAAAAACATAAATAAAGCAACAATTGAAACAAAAAGCGCAACGATGATTTCGTAACCCTCTGTTGTAATTCCGATTGCACATCCCACATTCAAAATTGTTCCTAAGATAAAGGCATCATCCAAGCCATGTCCGTGATAATGCTGTCTTCCTAATAATTCAGATCCTCCAAAACCAATAGCAGCAAAAATGTAAAAACAAATTTGGAAGTAAATATTCTCCGAATGTATTCCAAATAGAGAAACCATACCGCAAATCGAGCTATAGAGCAAGCTTCCCAACAAAAAGAAACCAATTTGGACCAAAAAATTACTATGGTTTTTAAAAACAGGTAATTCTTTTTCTATGAATTTCTTTTGGTCTTTGCTTATAAAACCGCCTTTGTACAAAGTATTTGCTTCATCTACTAAAGCTTCATTTTCCAATACTTTTTTATCGTATACTATCATTCTACTATTTCTTTATGGAAATTTTTAATCAACTTAACAAACATTACGATTGAACCCACAAAATAAGCAGGGAGCAAGAAAACAAACAATTCCCAAATATCTGAAAAATCAACATTTTCAAAGATTCTAAACAAAAGGATATTGATTCCTATATAGGCATAAATAATCATAAACACATACAGAGAAATTGCTTTTTGCTCATAACTAACTCTATAAAAATAATAGGTAAAACCAGCTAAAATAAGAGTAAAAGTCATCCAAACAAGAACATCATCATCAATCATATTGACAATAGAAGCTATACTTATAATATGCAATGCAAAAGTGAGAAAAATCAAGGCAAAATGCGTTTTTAGCGAGACTCTCTGGCTGTAAATTGTCCATACGATTAAGAGACCGCCAAGAATAATGGCAGAATAACTCAAATTTTGATTCTCATAAAAATCATTATTGCTCACTAAATCCTGTGGCGTAACTGAAATACCAATATAGGCGGCTAAACCAGTAATTGCAATAGTCAAAACGCTACGATTGTCAAAATAATAAGCACAAAAGAAACTGACTAAAGTTGGGATCAAAGTGGCTAATCCATAATGCTCGCCAAAAGTTTTATATTGAAATTGAAGATATCCAATAAAAATGCAAGTCAAAATATTGCCTGCCAAAACCAGATATTCTAAAACCGGATTTTCAAATACCGTTTCTGTTCTTTGAAAACCTTTTGAATTTTTAAAACAGTAATAAAAACACACTGCGATAACAATTAATAAAATTGAAAGAATGGCAATATGACCAATACTATCGATGTTTTTGTAAATTAAAACTCCGATTCCCGAAGTAAAAAGTAAAACAGATAAATACAAAAACAACTTTAGCTCTGCATTTAAGGAAAAAATATTCAGACTTCTATAAGCAATAATTTCTTTGGATTGATTTTCAGTAATTAAGTTTTTATCCAAAAGCGCTTTAGTTGCCTGTTCGTCAAATTTGTTCATATTTTTTATTTAAAACAATTCAAATCAAAAATAGACTTTTTGCATTAAAAAAAACAGGTTTTTGTAAATAAATTCGGCCTTAATGAATCGGATTCAAAAAATTTATTTCTAAACAAAAATGCAATTTTTCCTTAAACACAACCGACTTTAGAATTAATTACTTACATTCGTGTAATCGATTACATTGTAACGATATCAAAACCACTTAAACCAAATATTAACATGAAAAAGAATTTGTTTTCGCTCCTTTTTTTCTTGAGCTTATCTCTTTCAGCACAACAGTATGTAATGTCTGCTCCTGAAGGATTTGGAGCTGGGGCAACTGGCGGAGGAAATGCCACGCCTGTAACAGTAAGCACCTACGCTGATTTAACCGCAAAACTAAAACTAACCACTCCGCAAGTAATTTTAGTTTCCGGAACTATAAATTGTACTTATACGAGTTTGCTAGTTACCAACAAAACAATAATTGGACTTCCGGGAGCTCGACTAGTGAGCACAGATCAAACTGCTGCAGGATCAGGAATTTTGAGTTTAAAACCCGGCTCTGATAATATCATTATTAGAAATCTAATTTTTGAAGGTCCTGGCGCTTATGATGTTGATGGCCACGACAACCTAACTTCTGAGGCTACAAATCTTTGGGTTGATCATTGCGAATTTCAAGACGGAATGGACGGAAACTTTGATAACAAAGGCGCTGCAGACAATGTCACCATCTCATGGACGAAATTCACTTATTTAAAAACTCCAAAAGCTGGAGGTTCTGGTGGAGCTGATGACCATCGTTTTTCAGATTTAGTTGGATCTTCTAAAAGTGATGCACCATCTGACGGTCATTATAGCATTACTTTCAAAAATTGTTATTGGGCAGAAGGTTGTAAAGAAAGAATGCCAAGAGCAAGAAATGCAGAACTACATATATTGAATTGCTACTACAATACGTCAGTTTCAGGTTCATTAGCAATTGGTTTAGGCGGTGGAAATAACAATACGTCTTGTTATGTTGAAGGTACTGATTTTGCAAAAATTGGCACTGCTTTCAAAAGTTATATCAGTACAGATGGAGGAACAGTAGGAATCACATTTTCTAACTGCTTAAAGCCGGGGACAGATTTTGGCGATGCCGTTGCTAAACCTACTTATTCGTACACCACTCTTGCAGTAAATGATGTTGCTGGTTACATTACAAATGCTTCATGTGGAGCTGGAGCGACTTTACAGGTTTCTGCTGAAGGAAAAATTTCCTCAAGCTGCAATGGTCTTGGAGTTAAAGAAAATAAAAATGATCTAGAGCTTAAATTTTATCCAACTAAAATCAACCGATTTTTAAATATTGAATTCTCAGGAAATGATAATGGTTTAGCTTCTGTCAACTTATTTTCTTCTAGCGGAGCAAAAGTGTATTCGCAATCAAAAAATGTTTCTGCTGACGAGAGAATGGAACTGAATGTCGGAAATCTTTCTAAAGGTATTTATATCTGCAAAGTTCAATTAGAAAATAAGCTTAAAACTTTTAAAGTGATTAAAATCTAAAATCACTCAAATAAAAAAAGGTCATTGAAACAAAATCAATGACCTTTTTACTTTTTACAGCTTACTTTTTACATTTTACAAAAATTAGAAAGCTGCTTTCATTTTATCTTTTATTGCATCAAGACATAAATTATTGATACTTCCCTCGTGCGTGTGTTTCGTTTCCTTTGGAGATTTATACGTTCCTGCTTCCAATTGTTCAGCAACAGCTTTGTATGCATCTCTAAACGGCATTCCTGCAACCACCATTTCGTTTAACGTATCAACCGTAAATAGATAATCGTATTTTTTATCTTCTAAAATATGATCTTTTACTGTGATATCTTTTATTGAGAAAATCGCAATATCTAAACAAGCTTTTAAGTTTTGAATCGCTGGAAACAAACCTTCTTTTAAAAGCTGTAAATCTCTGTGATAACCGCTTGGAAGATTATTGGTGATTAAAGTGATTTCGTAAGGAAGCGCCTGAATCTTGTTGCATTTCCCTCTGATTAATTCGAAAACATCTGGATTTTTCTTGTGAGGCATAATGCTTGACCCAGTTGTAAGATGCGCTGGAAGTCCGATAAAATCGAAATTCTGGCTCATATACAAACAAACATCCATCGCAAATTTTGACAATGTTCCTGCAACGCTTGTCATCGCAAAAGCAACTGTTTTTTCTGCTTTTCCACGGCTCATTTGTGCCGCAACAGCGTTATATTTTAAAGTTTCAAAACCTAATTCTTGAGTTGTGAAAGTTCTGTTGATTGGGAATGAACTTCCGTAACCAGCCGCAGAACCTAACGGATTTTGATCTACAATTTTTGAAGCAGCGTTCAGCATTGTAATATCATCGATCAGGCTTTCAGCATAAGCAGAAAACCACATTCCGAATGAAGATGGCATTGCGATTTGCAAATGCGTATATCCCGGCAATAATACATTTTGATGTTTCTCTGCTGATTCCATCAACAAATCAAAAAGTGTTTTTACCTGTTCTTTTATGGCTTTTAATTCATCTTTCAAATACAAATGAACATCTACTAAAACCTGATCGTTACGAGAACGTGCGGTGTGGATTTTCTTTCCAGCATCGCCCAATTTTACCGTTAGTAAATATTCGATTTTAGAGTGGACATCTTCAAAACTGTCTTCGATTTCGAAATTACCTACTACGATATCTGCAATAATTTCGTTTAAAGCATCAACTAAAGAAGTAGTTTCTTCTGAAGTCAGCAAACCAATTTGCCCTAACATTTTGGCGTGCGCAATTGAACCTAAAGCATCGTATTTTGCTAAAACCAAATCTAGTTCACGATCGTTTCCTACTGTAAATTGTTCGATTTGTTTATCTGTTGGTATTCCTTTTTCCCAAAGTTTCATATGGCAATATTTTTAACAAACCCGACAGGTTTTAAAACCTGTCGGGTTTAATTTCGTTTAATTATAATTTGAAGAATCCAGTTAGTATTTTAATATACAAATCGACTCCTTCTACAATTTCGTTTACAAAAATAAATTCGTCTGCTGAATGTGAACGTAATGTTTCTCCTGGCCCTAATTTTAAAGACTGACAGCTTAAAACTGATTGATCTGAAAGTGTTGGAGATCCGTAAGTTGTTCTTCCTAAAGCAATTCCCGCCTGCACTAAACCATGCTCGATTGGAATAGATGACGAATTTAAGTGCATTGATCTTGGTGTCACTTCGGCGTTTACATTTGCTTTTACGACTTCAAGAATTTCAGCATTCGAATAACAATCTGTTACACGAATATCTACAACCAAATCACATTCTGACGGAACCACATTGTGCTGTTTTCCTGCATTGATCTGCGTTACGGTCATTTTTACAGGACCTAAAACATCTGAGATTTTATCGAATTTATAATTTTTAAACCATTCCATTACCGGAATTGATTTGTATAAAGCATTGTCATCATTTTGATGCGCCGCATGGCTTGCTGTTCCTTTTACTTTTACATCTAAAACTAAAAGTCCTTTTTCCGCAATCGCTAATTGCATCAAAGTCGGTTCACCAACAATCGCACAATCTAATTCTGGTAAATGTTTTAAAACGCTGTTCAAACCATTTTTTCCGCTGCTTTCTTCTTCTGCCGAAGCAACGATAACAATATTATGTGATAAATTTTGATTTTCGTAAAAGTGCACAAAAGTCGCTAATAACGAAACTAGACATCCTCCTGCGTCATTACTTCCTAAACCAAATAATTTTCCGTCTTTTTCGATTGCCTTAAATGGATCGTTCGTATACGCTTGATTCGGTTTAACTGTATCGTGATGTGAGTTTAATAAAAGTGTTGGCTTGTTTTCGTCGAAATATTTGTTGAAAGCCCACACATTGTTGTTTTCTCTTTTAAAAGGAATTTCATTCTGATTGAACCAATTTTCTATTAAAAGAGCCGTTTGATCTTCTTCGCTTGAAAATGAAGGGGTTTCAATAAGATTTCTTAATAGTTCAATTGCTTCCTGGGTAAGCGTATCTATATTTTTCATTTTAATAAGGTTCAAAGGCTCAAAGGGAAAAGCAGCAAAGTTTTTGAGCTTTCCTTTGACCATTTTTACTTGCGCAAATTTATTTAAAATACCTTGTGCGCTCTATTTTTTCGCCACTAATTAAACGGATTTTCAAACATTATTTTTTTATCCCAGATTTAAAATCAAAATAACTTTTTAATGTTCAGCTAAAATTATTTTCCCTTTTAACAGAGTAAATTTGCGTCAATTTGTGGCGACATTTTTTATAATGTAATCGTTGTATGCAAAACATCAGAATTTTGAAGCATTTTGTGATGCCCAATTTTGATTTTCTGCACACCTCGTGATAAACTATTAAAACAGTTATCCAATTTTGGAATCATTCCAGAATGAATTACTTTTTCTTCTTTTAGTTTATTGTATAAGACTTCGTTGATTTCTGTAATTACAGACGAATCGTCTTCTGAATCCATCAAAACACCTTGCTTTTCAAAACAGTAAGTCAGCGTAACATCAAAAACTTCAGACAATGCAATTGACAATTCACTTGCAATCGTATCGGCATTTGTGTTTAATAATTGCCCGTTTTTGTCGTGTGTAATTGCGCAGAAAACGGGTACAATTCCAGCTTCTAATAAAGTGGCCAGTAATTTAGTATTGACTTGTTTTACATCTCCTACAAATCCGTAATCAATTGTTGGATGATTTCTTTTAGTTGACTGAATCAAATTTCCATCAGCTCCAGAAAAACCAACTGCATTGTTGTCTTTGGCCTGCAATTGTGCCACAATGTGTTTGTTGATCTGACCTGCATAAATCATAACTACAACATCTAGCATCGGAGCATCTGTAATTCGGCGTCCATCAATCATTTGCGGAACCAAACCAATACTCTGCGCCATTTTCGTAGCCGATTTTCCACCACCGTGAACTAAAACTTTGTATCCTTCAATTTTAGAAAAATCAGTTAAAAATTGTTCTAATTCTGCCGGATTGTCAATGATGTTTCCACCTATTTTTATTACTGATACTTGCATATTTTTAGGTTCAGATAGAAAGTAACAAAGTGACAAAGTTTTTTTTCAAGGTATAAAACCTTTGTCCCTTTGTTACTTTGCTCCTTTGTAACTATAAAATTATATTTTCTTCAAAATCTTCTGCAACACTAATTGTGCTGAATACGTTCTATTATTCGCCTGTTCAATTACGATTGAATTCTCTCCGTCTAATACTTCATCAGTAACAATTACATTACGACGAACAGGAAGACAGTGCATAAATTTTCCGTTGTTAGTCAAAGCCATTTTTTCGGCTGTAACAGTCCAATTTGGATCGCTGTTGGTTACTTTTCCGTAATCATTGAAATTACTCCAGTTTTTAACGTAAACAAAATCAGCGTTTTCGAAAGCTTTATCTTGGTCGTACTCAATTACACAGTCTTTTGTAATTTCTGGGCTCAATTCGTATCCTTCTGGATGCGTAATTACAAAATCCATGTCTTTTTGCATTTGCATCATTTCTACGAACGAATTCGCAACTGCCTGTGGCAAAGCTTTTGGATGCGGCGCCCACGAAAGCACCACTTTTTGTTTCTTATTGTGTCTAGGTTTGAATTCTTCCATCGTAATTGCATCTGCCAACGATTGCAAAGGATGACGTATAGCACTCTCCATGTTTACGATTGGCACTGTAGCATATTTCTTGAATCCAGAAATTACCGTCTCAGCATAATCTTTTTCTTTATCTACTAAACCTGCAAAAGCACGGATTGCAATAATATCACAATATTGAGAAACTACTTCCGCAGCTTCTTTAATATGTTCTGAAGCACCAGAATTCATTACTGCCCCATCTTCAAATTCCAAGGTCCATCCTTCGTTGGTAAAATTCATTACCATAACATTCATTCCTAAGTTCATAGCCGCTTTTTGAGTACTCAAACGCGTTCTTAAACTTGGGTTGAAGAATAGCATTCCTAGGGTTTTGTTCTTCCCTAAATCTTGATTTTTAAGCGGATTCTTTTTGATTTTGATCGCTTGTTTTACCCATTTTGATAATGAGTTGATTTCTTTTATTGAGATATAGTTCATGTCTTTTTTATTAATTAGAAAATGTGATAATTTGATAATTAGATAATTGTGACACTATCTAATTTTCTAATTGACTCATTAGATTATTTTTGTAAATGGAATTTCGTTCTTTAATGCTTTTAAAATAAAATTATCATTTAATCCGTTGACGATCCAGGTTTCAATATTAGCTGCTTTTGCAATTCCAGCTGCTTCAATTTTGGATTGCATTCCTCCTGTTCCGTGTGATGATTTTGAATCTCCAATTTCTTTTTCGAGCGATTTTAAATCATTTACCAATTTTATGGTTTCAGGAACTTCATTTTGAAAAGTCTCTTTCGTATAAATTCCATTTGTATTGGTTGCAATTACCAGAATATCAACATTTAGAAGAACAGCCGTTAAAGCCGCTAATTTATCGTTATCTCCAAACCGAATCTCATCTGTCGCCACAGTATCATTTTCATTGATGATCGGAATATAATTGTTTTTAACTAATACATTAATGGTGTTTACAATGTTCTTTTTGGTCTGCTCTTTTTCAAAATCAGAATAAGAAAGTAAACACTGCGAGGTATTTAACCCTAAATCCTTAAAATTTTCATTGTAAATCCGCATTAAATGTGGTTGTCCGATTGAAGCTAAAGCCTGTTTGACAAAAACATCTTTATCTTGATTGTCCAGCTTAACAAATTGCTTCGCCGCCGCAATTGCTCCAGAACTTACGATGATAAATTCATATTCGTCATTTAAAGCCGCAATCTGTACACCAAGATCTTCAATCTTTCCCCGCGAAATATGATTGGTTTCTTTGGTTAAAGTATTACTTCCTATTTTTAATAAAATTCTTTTCTTACCCATGTTTTGTTTTTTAACCGCAAAGGGCGCAAGGTTTTTTTGATTTTGTTTGTGAATATAAACGCTAAGTTCGCAAAGCTACATGTTGAAAAAATTCCAAAAATTTAAATCCCAAAATTCCAATTGAATATCAATGACAATATCAAATTCAAAAATTACTAATTCACAATCTAAAATCTGAAATCTACAATCTAAAATTATCTAATTGACACATTATATAATTATCTAATTTGTCCCTCTCCGTAAACGTACCATTTATTAGTTACCAAATGCTGCAACCCAATCGGACCTCTTTGATGCAGTTTATCAGTGCTTATCGCTAATTCTCCGCCAAGGCCGAATTGTCCGCCGTCTGTGAATCGAGTTGATGCATTTTGGTAAACCGCTGCTGCATCTATAGATTCCATAAACTGTTGCGCAACTTCGTCATCTCTTGTAATAATTGCTGCAGAATGTCCGCCGCAGTATTTATTAATCATATCAATGGCATTTTCCTGAGAATCGATGGTTCCGATTACGATTTTATAATCTAAAAACTCCTCGTACCAGATATCTTCGTTTTGAATGGTTTCCGTATTCTCGAAATTCTCTAACGATTTATCGACAATTACTTCCACTTTTGATTCGATTAGAGCTTCGATTAACATCGCTGTAAAACCTTCAAAATTGGGAAGTTTAGAACTGATCAAAACTTTATCTAATGCATTACAAGCCGAAATTTTAGCCGTTTTAGCGTTTAAAATTACTTTTAAAGCCAAATCTGTATCAGCATCTTCATGAACGTAAACAAAATTATTACCGCGTCCGCTTACAATTACTGGGCAAGTCGCATGTGCTTTTACAAACTCAATTAATTTTTCTCCTCCTCTCGGAACAATTAAATCTACTTTTTGAGTTGGTTTTTCTAAAAATGCCTGAGTTTCGGTTCTGTTATAATTAAGATATTCTACCCAGTCTTTTGAAACTCCATTTTCTTCTAAAGCTTTATGCCAAAGACTTACAATTTTTAGATTCGATTTTAGAGATTCTTTTCCACCTTTTAATAAAATCTTATTTCCGGATTTAAAAGCAATTCCTCCCGCTTCGATTGTAACATCTGGACGAGATTCGTAAATAATTAAAATGGTTCCAAAAGCTGCGGTTTTATTCACCACTTTAATTCCATTATCATGAGTAAAATGAAAACGCTCAATGCCGATGGGATCTTCCTGCGAAGCTAACTGATTCAATGACAAAATCATTTCATCTACTTTTTTATCATCTACTTTCAGGCGTTCTTCCATCGCTAAATCTGAACCGTCGTAATCGCTCAAATCTTCCTGATTGGTCAAAATGATCTGATTCCGCTCTTGTTCTACAAGCTTTGCCATAGTCCGCAAAACCGCATTGCGTGTTTCAATTGATAATGGTTTCATAATTTCAAGTGAGTTGGTTGTTTTTTGGTTGTTTCTTTTCAGAAACTTTGTTTTAAACCCGACAGGTTTTAAAAACCTGTCGGGTTTTATTTGGTGAGAATTAGTTTTTTAATTCTGCTAAACTTTCTTTTAAAGCTTTTACAAAAGTGTCAATATCCGCTTTTTTCACTGTTAAAGGCGGTAAAATTCTCAATAGATTTTTATTGTTTGCGCTTCCTGTAAAAATGTGTTTTTCAATAATTAATTTCTTTCTCAAAGCCGCTACATCAAAATCAAACTCTACTCCAAGCATTAAGCCTTTTCCTTTTACTTGTTTGATCCCTTCAACTTCTTTAATTTTTTCTAAGAAATATTCGTAAACTTCATTTACATTCTTTTGTAAATCAAGCTTTTCAATTACATCTAAAACTGCAATCCCTGCTGCACAAGACAAGTGGCTTCCACCGAAAGTAGTTCCTAATAATCCGAAACTTGCTTCGAATTTTGGAGAAATCAAAATTGCTCCAACAGGGAAACCATTCCCCATTCCTTTTGCAACTGAAATAATATCAGCATTGATTCCGTGGTGTTGGAAAGCGAAGAATTTCCCGCTTCTTCCGTATCCTGACTGTACTTCGTCTAAGATTAAAACCACATCGTGTTTTTTACATGCTTTTTCTAAAGCTTGGAAAAATTCAGTCGTTCCTTGGTCTAAACCTCCAACTCCTTGAATTCCTTCGATAATCACAGCCGTAACATCTCCTTTTGCTAATTCCGCTTCAACCAATTCGATTTGGTTTAAAGGTAAAAATGTTACTTCTTGTTGTGCATTTATCGGCGCAACAATCTTTTTGTTGTCCGTAACCGCAACGGCTGCAGAAGTTCTTCCGTGGAAAGAATTATGAAAAGCCACAACTCTTGATTTTCCGTTATGGAAAGAAGCTAATTTTAAAGCATTTTCGTTTGCTTCAGCTCCAGAACTGCATAAAAACAATTCATAATCTTCTAATCCTGAAAGTTTTCCTAATTTCTGTGCCAATTCAACCTGTAAAGGATTCTGAATCGCATTCGAATAAAAACCTAAATGATCAATTTGATTTTTAAGTTTTGCTACATAATCCGGCTGTGTGTGTCCGATAGAAATCACACCGTGTCCGCTGTATAAATCTAAATATTCTACTCCTTTGTCATCTATGATTGTGCAATCAATTGCTTTTACTGGAGTAATGTCGTATAATGGGTAAACGTTGAATAAGTTCATCTTTTTTAGTTTTTTGTTGATGGTTGATGGTTGTTGGATTTGTCGATGTTCAATCAACTAAAAACCAACAACTATCAACTAAATTAAAATCCGCTTGGTTTCAAATGTAAACCTGTGGTTTCTTCTAATCCGAACATTAAATTCATGTTTTGAATCGCTTGTCCTGAAGCACCTTTGGTTAAGTTATCTATAATTGATGTTATGAGAACCCGGTTTCCTTTTTTCAATAAACTAATGATACATTTGTTCGTTTGCACAACCTGTTTCATGTTGATGTTAGTCGTTGTAACAGTTACAAAAGGTTCATTTTTATAGAATTCTTCGTATTTTTCAACTAATTGCTCCAAACTGTCATCACATAACGTATAAAGCGTTGCAAAAATTCCTCTTGGAAAATCTCCTCTATTCGGAATAAAAAGCAATTCGCTGTCAAAATCATCTTGTAGCTGAACCAAACTTTCTGAAATTTCTCCTAAATGCTGGTGTTCAAAAGCTTTGTAATGCGACATATTATTGTTTCTCCAACTGAAATGAGAAGTTTCTGAAAGACTTACTCCCGCTCCTGTACTTCCAGTTGTAGCGTTAATATGCACATCATTATTCAATAAATTATGCTCTGCTAAAGGCAATAAAGCTAGTTGAATAGCAGTTGCAAAACAACCTGGATTAGCGATATAATTTGCTTTTTTGATTTCAGCTTTATTGATTTCAGGCAATCCGTAAATGAAATCTTTTCCTTCGAAATGAGCATCTTTATTCAATCTGAAATCGTTTCCTAAATCGATGATTTTAGTATGACTTGCAAACTGATTTTCTTTCAAAAATGAAATCGATTTTCCGTGACCTAAACACAAGAAAACAACATTCACATTCGGATTGATTTCGGCTGTGAAATTCATTTCGATATCGCCCATCAAATCGTGGTGCGCTACAGAAAGAGGTTTCCCGGCGTTTGTTGTGCTGTAAACAAAATCGATGTTTACTTTTGGATGATACATTAAAATTCTGATGAGTTCTCCGGCCGTGTAGCCCGAACCACCAATAATTCCGACATTAATCATGGTCTAATTTGTTTACAGATGAGAAAATATTTTGAGCATTTCCTAAAATCTTAATAAATCCTTTTGCATCTTCAGATGTCCAAGCATTGTTCATTTCGCCGTACTGACCGAAACCAGTGTTCATCAAATCATTTTCAGATTCGATTCCGTCAAGTGAGAAATGATATGGTTTTAATGAAACAGTTACTGTTCCATTTACTGTTTTTTGAGTGTCTTGCAAGAAAGTTTCAATATTTCTCATAACAGGATCTAAAAACTGACCTTCGTGGAATAACATTCCGTACCAGTTTCCTAACTGCTCTTTCCAGTATTGCTGCCATTTACCTAAAGTATGTTTCTCTAGTAAATGGTGCGCTTTGATGATAATTAATGGAGCAGCCGCTTCAAAACCAACTCGTCCTTTAATTCCGATAATCGTATCTCCAACGTGAATATCTCTTCCAATTGCGTAAGCGTTTGCTAATTTTTCAAGCGCTACAATATTGTTTGAAGGTTTATCTGTTTTTCCGTTTAAACCAACTAATTCACCTTGTTCAAAATGAAGTGTTACTTTTTCTTCACCATCTTTTTGTAATTGCGAAGGATAAGCTTCACTTGGCAATGGCTGTCCTGAAGTTAAAGTTTCTTTACCTCCAACACTTGTTCCCCAAAGCCCTTTATTGATAGAATATTGTGCTTTTTCCCAAGAATAGCTTACTCCATTTTTTTGAAGGTATTCTACTTCTTCTTGTCTAGAAAGTTTTAAATCTCTAATTGGTGTAATGATTTCGATTTCGGGAGCAATAGTCTGGAAAATCAAATCAAAACGAATTTGGTCATTTCCTGCACCTGTGCTTCCGTGTGCGATTGCGCTTGCTCCAACTTTTTTAGCATATTTAATGGCTTCAATAGCTTGGAAAACACGCTCAGCACTTACTGATAACGGGTAAGTATTGTTTTTTAATACGTTTCCGAAAATCAAATATTTAATAGCTTTATCGTAATATTTATCTACGATTGTTAGGTTTGCGTGCTGTGCACTTCCCAATTCATAAGCTCTTTTTTCAATAGCTGTTAATTCTTCAGCAGAAAATCCTCCTGTGTCAACAAGAACAGTGTGAACTTCGTATCCTTTTTCATTTTTTAAATATTTCAAACAATACGAGGTATCTAATCCTCCGCTATAAGCTAATACTACTTTTTTCATTTTTTATAATTTAGGCTAATACTTTCGTATGTAGCAGTTTGAGATTTCTTTTTGATTAAATTTTGAATAAAAAAATAAATGACAATATTTTGTTTAAGAATAAAGCCTGTTTGATTTTTTTAAGTCTGCTTAAAACAGCCTCGTTAAAAGGATGTCTTGGCGGTGTTTTTTGTTTTTCTTTTGGATCATACAACATTCCAGTACAAAGACACATTTTGTTTTCTTTGCTTTGTAAAATCGGGAAATTAGTACAGGTTTTACAGCCTGCCCAGAAACTTGGATCAGTGGTAAGTTCAGAGAAAGGAACTGGTTTATAGCCTAATTCAGAGTTGATTTTCATTACAGCCAAACCGGTTGTAATACCAAATATTTTAGCATCTGGGAATCTCTTCAAAGAATACTCAAAAACTTTAGATTTAATTTTTTTAGCCAAACCTAAACTTCTGTAGTCTGGATGCACAATCAAACCAGAATGCGCGACGAATTTGCCGTGTTGCCAGCTTTCGATATAACAAAAACCTGCAAATTTTCCATCAGCCAAAGCAATCATCGCATCACCATTCGACATTTTTTTCTGAATATACTCAGGAGTTCTTTTAGCAATCCCCGTACCTCTTAACAAGGCAGATGATTCTATCGTATCGCAGATTTCTTGTGCGAATTTGAAGTGTTCTTCCTGGGTAACAACAATAGAGATTTTCATTTCAATAATTGAAGTTAGAGTTAAAAATTAAAGCATATTGATTCGCTTGAAATCCAGAATTGAATCCAATAAAATTAAGCATAAAAAAAGCAACATTCTCAAAATCAAAACATTGATTAAGAAAATTTACAAAATAATAAATACTTTTAGGATATGTTTGTCCAATGGACAAATTATGTGATTTCAAAATGAAAAATGGATATGAATAAATATACGGCTATAAAACTCAGTGAACACTATATAAATAGCGTCCGTACTTCGGGAGAAGTAATCGGTGAGTTTGTCCGTGACAAAGAAGTTATATGTAAACTTATTTTATTCATCGGTGCAAAAGTACATCTTTTTTTAATTTACAAAACAAAAAATTAAAATTCTAACATTTTTTTTACGTTTTGTGAATATACAGAAAAACAAAACCCGATAGTTTATGATAACTATCGGGTTATAAACACTTTAAAATATCTTATTTTTTAATTCTTAGTAAACGGAATTGATTTTCCATCATTCAAAATCATATCAACAGCAGTTTTAGCTTCGTTAAATTTAAACTTCACTCCTGCTCTTTTTGATTCAAATGTATCTTTTTCTCCAGCAACTGGTTTTACTGAAAACTTAGGATAATCTGTCAGTTCAGCATACAAAGCACTATTTTTCTCCGTGAACTCAATTTTGACAGGCGCTCTGGAAGTTGAATAATGCCCTAAATAACCATCTAAAACAACATCTTGTTCTACTTTGCCTTTTCCAGCTGTCCAAACATTATTTGATTCGTTGTAATCAGGAAATGCATGATCAGGATCCAAAGTTATACTTTCGATTTCTTCAGTTGAATTGTACTTGAAAGACCAGTCGTTATTGCGCTGCCAAATTTCTACAGGCAAATTAACTCTAGATACTTTTCCGCTTTTTGTTTTCACATCTAAAACAATCGGCATCGGCATTTTTTCAAAATTCTCTACAGTAATAATTACTCCTTTTGAAGGATCATTTTTCACATATTTAATTGAATTAATCCCTTGATCAAAACGCCAGTTGTTTACGTACCAGCTTCTCCAGAACCAACTTAAGTCTTCTCCAGCAACGTTCTCCATTGATCTAAAGAAATCATCTGGTTGTGGGTGTTTGTAAGCCCAACGCTCAATATAAGTTCTAAAAGCTCTGTCAAAACGTTCTTTTCCTAAAATCTGTTCTCTTAAGATTACCAAACCAGCACTTGGTTTAAAATAACATAACATCCCAATATTCGCTTCCTTCATGTTATCAGGAGAACTCATAATAGTTTCCAAGTCAGGTCTTGTGAACGGTTCTGCTTGCTCATGCAAATCTGTTGGTTTTTCTTTGTATTCGCCATTATTAAACGCCGCAGTACTCAATGAATTGATAAAAGTATTGAATCCTTCATCCATCCATGCAAACAACCTTTCATTAGAACCTACAATCATTGGAAACCAAATATGCCCAAATTCGTGATCTGTAACTCCCCAAAGATCATCTGTCTTAGACTTCCATCCGCAGAAAACAATTCCGGGATATTCCATTCCGCCTTCATTTCCTGCCACGTTTGTCGCAACTGGATAAGGATATTCAAACCATTGTTTAGAATAATGCTCGATTGCACCTTTCACATATTCGCTTGAACGTCCGTAAGCATCATTCCCATTACTTTCCACAGGATAAGCAGATAATGCTAAAGCTTTTTTTCCACTTGGCAAATTAATTTTTGCTCCATCCAAAATAAATGCTGAAGACGATGCCCAAGAAAAATCGCGTGCATTTTTGATTTTATAATGCCAAGTTTTGGTTGTTCCTGCGTTACTATTTACTGTTGCAGCAACTTCGTCAGCAGTACGAATCATAATGGTTTTGTCGCTATTTGAAGCATCTTTGTATCGTTTCAATTGTTCAGCAGAAAGAACTTCTGCACCATTTATCAATTCCCCAGAAGCTACAACATATTGATTTCCTGGAACAGTCAATTTTACGTCAAAATCTCCATATTCCAAATAAAACTCAGAAGCACCTAAATAAGGCGCTGTATTCCATCCACGTACATCATCATACACACACATGCGTGGATACCATTGCGCAATAGTGAAGATTTTTCCGTTTTTAGTTTCCAAAACTCCCATTCTGTCTGATCCTTCGAAAGGAGCAATAAATGAGAATTCTATTTTGATTTTTACAGAACCTCCTTTTGCAGCCAATTCCTGCGGAAGAAAAATCTGCATTCTAGTGTCTGTAATAATATATTTTGCATCAACTTCTGTAGCGTTTTTCCCTGATGAAACTACTTTTACAGATTTAATTTTATTTCCTCCATCAAAAATCTGCCCTTGTGCCCCATTACGACTTCCTGTCAATGGCACAACTGCATTTCCTCTAGAATCATCCTTAAATAAATTTTGATCCAAGTTCAGCCATAGAAATCCTAATTTTTCGGGACTATTATTTGTATATGTAATTTGATCTGTACCTACAATTTCATTTGTTGTAGCATTCAATTTTGCCGTAATTTGGTAATCGGCTCTATTTTGCCAATATTCTGGACCTGGCTGACCACTTGCAGTACGCGTAGAAGTTCCGTTTTTAGTATAAAAATGCGGAGCAAAGGCATCATGATAATTGTAATTGTTTGTTGGATTTGTTGTCGTCGCCTGTGTAGTTTGCTGCGCCCACAAAGAGGAAATCCCAAAAAATAAAGCCGCGGTTAAAATGGCTTTTGCAGATTGCTTTTTCATATTTTTTAGCTGTTTATGTAGCAAATTAATGAAAAAAAATACTATTTACAGAGAAATACCCAAGGTTAAATTTAATTTTAGCAAAATTTTATCAATTAAATAAATTAAGCGATTTTCTTAAAAAAATAAAATTTATTCAAATACCTTTACGACACTATAAAAATTAACCATTAGAATTCTATTATTTTGAATACAACAATATCAAATTCAGTATTAACAGCTTCCATAAAACATGCTGGGGCCGAATTATTTTCATTAAAAAACAATCAAGGCAAAGAATTTATTTGGGAAGGAAATCCAGAATTCTGGGGTAAACATTCTCCCGTCCTTTTCCCGATTGTTGGCACTTTAAAAAACAATACCTATACTATTGACAATAAAGAATATCAATTGTTAAGACATGGTTTTGCACGGGATATGGAATTTCAACTGATCGAGAAAACCGGAAACAGCGCGGTTTTTTCTTTAGAATCAAATGCAGAAACTTTAAAAAAGTATCCTTTTGAATTTGAATTACAGCTGATTTATACCCTAGAAAACACTTCTTTAAAAATAGAATATGTCGTAATTAATAAAGGCGAAACCAAAATACCATTTTCTATTGGTGCTCATCCAGCAATTGCGCTTCCAGAAAATTTTGAAAATTATGCTTTCAAATTTGAAAAAGAAGAAGCATTGAAATTCAATCTTTTGGAAAATGATTTAATTTCTAATAAAACTGAAACTTTAAAGACCGTTAATACCGTAGTACCTCTAAACTACAAACTTTTTGAAAATGACGCTCTAGTTTTCAAAACATTGGAATCAAATTCATTAACGATACTTGAAAACTCAAAACCCTATGTGCAAGTTGATTTTGAAGATTTTCCAAATTTAGGAATTTGGACCAAGGACCAAGCTCCATTTGTTTGTATCGAACCTTGGTTTGGCTATTCAGACACAGCTAGCAATTCAGGAAATTTATTCGAAAAAGAAGGTGTTATTATTTTAGAAATAGATCAGACTTTTCATTCCCAGTTTAGTATTAAAATTTTATAAAAATGTTAGATTTCAACTTTCATCCTTTTCCAACAATCGAAACAGAACGTTTGCTTTTAAGAAGAATCACAAACGATGATGTCAATGAAGTTTTTGAATTACGTTCAAATCCAGAAACCATGAAATACATTCCGCGTCCATTGGTGAAAAACAATGAAGATGCTCTGGCTCACATTGCAATGATTGATGAAAAAATCGAAACAAATACTGGAGTAAACTGGGGAATTACTTTAAAAGGCAATCCAAAACTTTTAGGTATTATTGGCTACTACCGCTTGCAACCCGAAAACTACCGCGCCGAAATTGGCTACATGTTGTTGCCTGAATTTCACGGCAAAGGAATTATCCCTGAGGCTGTAAACAGATTAATCATTTATGGATTTCAAGATCTAAATTTGCACTCTATTGAAGCCGTTATAGATCCTGAAAATGAAGCTTCTGAAAAAGTATTACAAAAATGCGGTTTCATAAAAGAGGCCCATTTAAAAGAATCGGAGTTTTATGAAGGCCGTTTCCTAGACAAGGTAATCTACTCATTATTAACAAAATAGAATCCTATTATTTTCTGACAAAAAAATAATAATTGTTAAAACAAATATTATTAATCTCAAAAATGCGTTTATACGCTATATTTGCACGCGAAATAAGCCACTTTAACGTTATTTCGTCCAAAAACATCTTTATGAAAAAAATATTTTTATTAGCCGTTATCTTCTTTTCTATTCAATCACAAAGTCAAACTTTTATTAAATTTAATGGTGCTACAGCCTTGTTTTTAATTCCAAACATTGGCGTAGAAACTAGTATTGGGGAAAAAACTACTTTTAGTGCAGATGTCATGGCCTCTTTCTGGGAATCAATTAATGGACATAATCCAATGAAATTTGCGACATTAACACCTGAAGTCCGTTATCATTTTAAAGAAAAATATAATGGTTTTTATGTTGGAGCAAATGCTGGACCAGATATTTACAGACTTCAAAAATGGAATTATTGGAATAATATTTATTATGAGCATGGTTTTGGTTATCATTTAGGAGTTACTGTTGGTTATAACATTAAGCTAAGTGATAAATTTTTACTTGATATTTTTGCTGGAGGAGGATGGCATCAGGGATTTTACCATGGGTACTACAATGACGGGACACCTGGAAGATACGACAAAGCAGAAAACTGGAACAAAAGTGGTGAATGGTTGCCATATCGTGGTGGCGTTATGATTTCTTATAAATTATAAACCAATTACTTCTCAAACTTAGGCAACGATTTTACGTATAAATCTTCTACTTTTTTACGAGCCCAATCTGTTTTTCTTAAAAAAGTAAGCGACGATTTCACACTCGGATTTGAATTGAAACACTTTATAGGAATCAATTCCCCAAGCGTATCAAAGCCATAATAGTCGACTAAAGTCTCAACAATTTTTTGAAGTGTAATTCCGTGTAAAGGATCTTTTGATTTATTTTCCATTTTATACTTTCTAAATTATATCAAAAAGACCGTGCTCAAAAAAGTACGGTCTTTCTTTTTGTACAAAATTACTAAATTGGAATGTATCTTAATCCAAAATTAAATTAGAAGACAAATTTAAATCCAACTGAAATTGGAGAAGTCAAATTAGGATTACTTCCACCCAACGCAGTATTATAAAATGCATCTACATTTGCGACATGAGCCAATCCAAAGTTTGTAACAGTTGTTTTTTCTCCATTCTCCGGCTTTAAAGTTGTAGAAGTAAAGTTTGCTAAATCATAAGAGAACTCTACTGAGAAATTCTTTGTAACAAAGTAATCAAATCCTCCAGATAAAGCTAAACCAACTTGATTTACTTTTAATTCACTTTGTTTTTCTTTACCTGTAATAATTGGCGCTGCTAATTGCCCAAAGAAATACAATGAACCAGCAACATTCCAGTATTTTCGAGCTAATGGCTGAAAAACAAACAAATCAGTTTTCGCCGCAGTTCCCTTATCAGAATCAGCTTTTATATTTATATATCCTATTCCTGCCCCAACTGCAACAGATGGTGTAACAAATGTTCCAACAATTGGCAATACAGATAAACTTGTATTCTTGGCGTCAGCAGTTTTTGTTTGTTGATAGCCAAATTGAGAAGTTGCGAACCACGCACCTTTTAAGCCTTGATTAGAATCCTGAGCTTGAGCTGCAAATCCAAAAAATGCAATACTGACTAGTGTAAAAATCTTTTTCATTTTGAGTTTGTTTTTAAATTATGAAACAAACTTAACTGTAAGTTTTTTCTTCAATACTGATTAAAGTCATAGATTAAAAAAAATCTTTAATTATCTTGTATCGCATTAAAATTTTTCAATTTTGTTTTACATTTGCACTTATGATAAAATCAGTTAACATACTAAACAAAAGAGCCCGATTTGATTATGAGATCATCGATACGTACACTGCCGGAATTGTTTTAGCAGGTACCGAAATCAAATCAATTCGTCTAGGCAAAGCCAATATCACAGAGAGTTTTTGCGAATTCAGTGGCATGGAGCTCTTCGCAATCAATACTTATATTGAAGAATATTCTTTTGGGAATCAATTCAATCATAAATCCAGAAGCGAACGAAAATTACTTCTTAACAAAAAAGAATTAAAAACACTTCATAAAAGCGTTCAAGCAAAAGGACTTACTATTGTACCATTAAAGTTATTTACAAACGAAAAAGGATTAGCGAAACTTCAAATAGGACTTTGTAAAGGAAAGAAAAATTACGACAAACGTGAATCTTTAAAAGAACAAGATACAAAACGCGATTTGGACAGAATCAAAAAAGCTTACAATTAATTGTTTCTTTAATTTTCTCAAAATGATGCGTTTATAATATTTTATCGTTATTTTTACTACAAACAATATAACCGTAAAATATGAAAAAGTATCTACTTATGTTAACCGCCGTGCTGTCTCTCTCAGGTTGTGGCAGCAATACTTCTATCGTAAATAGCTGGAGAGACCCAGATGTAACCGTTACACAGGAACAATTTAAGAAAGTTTTAGTCGTTGCCTTGGTCAAAGATGAAGCTTCAAGAAGAATTACCGAAAACAGAATTGCATCGACCAATCCAGTATTCAAAACTTCATATCAATATTTAAACGCGACTTCGCAATTAACGCAAGAGCAAAAATTAAAAATATTGCAAGATGAAAATTTTGACGGAGTTGTTACAATGCGCTTAGTCAGCAAAGAAAAAGAAGTCAATTACGTCCCTGGGACTTACACGGGAATGTATTACGGAGGATTTGACGGAATGTATACTGGAATGTATGGCTATGGTTTTGGAAATTGGTACGGAATGTATTCACCAAATTTCTACGATCCTGGATACTACCAAGAAACAACATCCTACATGGTTGAAACCAATATTTTTTCATTAAAACAAAACAAATTAATTTGGACAGGAACAACAGAATCACAGTACGTTACTGATTTAGGACAAACCATTGATGCCATAATGCAAGCCGTTGTAAAAGAAATGAGAAAAGACGGTTCGCTTCCTCCAAAATAAAATATCAAAAGCAGTATTCAAAAAATACTGCTTTTCTTTTCTTTAAAAAAATGACTAATTTTGTCAAGACTAAAAAATTCATAAAATGAAATCGCTTTTAAAAAACGCGAGAGAACAGAAAGGCCTAAAAACTCGCGAATTAGCACAGCTTGCTGGTATCGATCAGGCTTTAATAAGCAAATTTGAATCTGGAACTAGAAAACCAACCAAAGAACAAGTAACTAAATTATCTCAACTTCTTGAGATTGATTATGAAACTTTAATGGTTGCCTGGCTTAAAGAAAAAATACTTTATGAAATTGGCGATGATGAATTTGCGTTGAAGGCTTTGCTTCTTGCGGAACAAGAAATTCAGAAAAACAAAAAGGACATTGATTTTGCAATAATATCTTCTAATCAAACCATTTTAGATGAAATCGAAGCATTGAAAAATCAACTTCAATCATTTAATCATTTCGAATTACGTCAAATTTCTAAAACATTAGAATTAGAATTTATTTTCAAAAGCATCAGTTCTCTTGAAAATTCCCTCACTTTAGAAGAAGTTAAATCAGTCATTAATGATGGAATTACAATTTCTGGAAAAAGTATGCAGGAGCATCTTGAAGCAATTAATTTTCAAGAAATAGCAGCTTATATAAAAGATTTAAGTCAAAAGAAAACAAGTTTAAGCGAAAAAGAATTTCTTTCAATCCATAATTTAATTTTCAAAGGAATTCCGTTTGAAAATGCAGGAAAATATAAAAATGATCCTCTCGTTTCACGCGAAATGAATTTACTTTTAAATTGGTATGAGACACACAAAAACAATCTCAACCCAATAATTTTAGCGTCTGAAATATATTTAAAGATTCTCGATATCAATCCATTCGAAAAAGGAACTCTTCAAGTAGCAAACATAATAATGAACTGGATTTTATTTCAAAACAATTATGTTTATGCTGTAGCTCAAACTGATAAAAATAAATCCGATGAATATTTTTCTGCTTTAGATGGATATATAATCAAAAATGACAAATCGGTGTTTATAAACTATGTGCTTAAAATCGAAAAAGAAAACCTCAAAAACGCAATACAATCGAATGTAAAATAAAAAAGCCCGCATAAAACGGGCTTTTTTATTAATTTTTATCTTCTAACAAAGGAACAAATCGAAACTCTCCAAACTCATGTTTTTCAAATTGAGTTTCGTTCTTTCTGATTAACAAAGTCATAATCTGAACATCTTCCCCTAACGGAATAACAAGCCTTCCCCCTATTTTCAGTTGAGCCATTAAAGGTTGTGGAATAAATGGTGCACCAGCTGTAACTATAATACTGTCAAACGGAGCAAAATTTGGCAATCCTTTGTATCCATCTCCAAAAGTAACGTGCTTCGGGCGAATGTTTAACTTCGGAAAAAGATTTGATGTTGCTTTAAATAATTCATTTTGTCTTTCTACTGTATAAACTTTAGCACCAAGCATAAATAAAACAGCAGTCTGATAACCAGAACCCGTACCGATTTCTAAAACTTTGTGATCTTTCTTCACTTCAAGCAATTGCGACTGAAATGCCACCGTGTAAGGTTGCGAAATAGTTTGCCCTGCTCCAATTGGAAATGCTTTATCCTGATAAGCGAAATCTTCAAAACTTGAATTCAAAAAAAGGTGTCTCGGGATTTTTTTTATCGCATCCAAAACCGCTCTATCAGTAATTCCTTTTTGTTCTAAAGTAGTTACTAATTGATTACGAAGTCCTTGATGTTTGGCAGTGTCTTTCAAAATGGGTAGGTTTTATTTTCGCAAAAATAAGAAAACAAATTATCAAAAGTCAACTACTTTTTTATGATTTAATTTCTATTTTTGATTAAAACCATAAACCTAATAACCATAACCATTTTATGAAAAAAATCATTTTACTTTTATCATTAATTTTTTCTCTCTTTGGCATTTTTTTAGCTTTCTTTTTTGTTTTCTTTTACCCAACAAACATATCCCCACTCCTGCACTTTATCATATCCTGCTTCAGTCCCTATCATTATTCAGGATTCGATATTTATATTGTTACAGAAAGAACGAGTGAACATTCATTTAGTAGCACATCACTAACTCTATTAAACTTATTTTTTTATTTAACCTTTCTCGCTGGAAGCATTATTTATTATTTTTCAAAATATAAGGAAACTAAGCTGTTGCTCTTTAATTATAGTTTAATTTTTCTAAGTTCAATCATCAATGTAACAACCTTCCTTAGATTTATCACTATTAAAATTAGCATTCTTGAGATCAGTTATATAATAACAACAACTATAATACACATTTTCATATCATTTTATTTTATAACAAAATACCTAAACACTAACATGCCTGATAATGACGATCTACAAAATTCATCAAACTCCAAACGTTTTTTAAATTTACTGATAGACACCATTATCATAATCTCTGTAGTTTTTGGTTTAATTACTTACGCACAAATAAATTCACAAATAAATTCATTTTTAAATTACTTGAGACTAGCTTTTGGAGAAAAATTTGGACCTATAGCTTTCTTTTATTCAATTAAATTCATCTACTATCTGCTATTTGAATCCATATTCAAAAGCACACCAGGAAAATTCTTAACGGCTTGCTATGTAACAGATGAAGAAGGAAATCCACCAACTTTTTCGATGATCTTAAAACGAACATTATTCCGATTTATCCCTTTCGAGAGTTTATCTTTTCTAATCGGTAAAAATCTACATGATGATTACTCAGACACTTATGTCATAAATAAAAAAACAGATTCTAAAACAGAAAAAAAATACTTACAAACATTATCTATTTGCTTTCTTATTATGTTAGTTATCTATTTTTTTAATTTATCAACAAGACATCATTTTTAATAATTAAAAGCATGAAAATGTCTTTCGGAAGATTATCAGATGCGAATTGAATCAATAAATCTTTCTGGCATTCATTTTCACTTTCAACAAATAAATTATATTTTTGTTTAAAATACATTCTCATGTTAAAAGTAGGAGTTTTAGGTGCTGGTCATCTTGGTAAAATACATTTACGCTTATTACAACAATCTGACAAATACGAATTAGTTGGATTTTACGACGAAAATCAAGAAAATGCCGAAAGAATCTCAAAAGAGTTTGGCTATAAAAACTTCAGCACAATTGCAAAACTCATTCACGCTGTCGATGTGATTGACATTGTTACTCCAACACTTTCACATTATAAATGTGCAAAAGTTGCAATCAAATCTGGAAAACATATTTTTATTGAAAAGCCAATTGCCAATACTGTAGAAGAAGCTGAAGAAATTATTGCTTTAGCCAAAGAACACAATGTAAAAGGGCAAGTTGGTCACGTAGAGCGCTTTAATCCAGCGTTCATTGCTACAAAAAACATGATCGAAAATCCGATGTTTATAGAAACGCATCGTTTGGCCGAATTTAATCCGCGTGGTACAGACGTTCCTGTGGTTTTAGATTTAATGATTCATGATATTGATGCGATTTTAAGTGTTGTTAAATCGAAAGTAAAAGATATTCACGCTAGTGGTGTATCTGTGATTAGTGATACTCCTGATATTGCTAATGCTAGAATCGAATTTGAAAATGGTTGCGTAGCCAATTTAACCGCTAGCAGAATCTCATTAAAAAACATGCGTAAATCACGTTTCTTTCAAAAAGACGCGTACATCTCGGTTGACTTTTTAGAAAAGAAATGCGAAGTCGTCCGTATGAAAGATGCACCAGAAGTTCCTGGAGATTTTGATATGATTCTTCAGAATGCCGAGGGCGTGAAAAAACAAATCTATTTCACTAATCCAGATGTAGAGCAGAATAATGCTATTTTGGACGAACTAGAGTCTTTTGCAAATGCAATCAATACTGACACCACGCCAGTTGTAACATTGGAGCAAGCTACAGATGCATTGCGTGTAGCGTATCAAATTATTGACTGCTTCAATAAATAATTAAAAGAGAATTTTAAAAATAATTAGCCACGAAATTCGCGATAAAATTGTGAATTCGTGGCTAAATCGTAAAATATAATATACTAAAAGTAATATGAAAACAATAGCTGTAATTGGAGCAGGAACAATGGGTAACGGAATTGCGCATACTTTTGCACAAAGCGGATTTACTGTAAAATTAATCGATGTTTCTGAAAAATCATTAGACAAAGGAATGGCAACTATTGCTGCCAATCTAGAGCGTATGCTTTCTAAAGGCACAATTACGCAAGAAGATGTTGCGAAGACAATTACAAATATTATTACGTACACAGATATAAAAGACGGCGTTGTTGGTGTTGATTTAGTAGTTGAAGCTGCAACTGAAAATGTAGAGTTGAAACTAAACATCTTCAAACAATTAAACGAATATTGCTCTCACAATACCATTTTAGCAACTAACACTTCTTCTATTTCAATTACACAAATCGGAGCTGTTGTAGCACATCCTGAGCGTGTTATCGGAATGCACTTTATGAATCCGGTGCCGATTATGAAATTAGTTGAAATCATCCGTGGATACAATACAAGCGATGAAGTAACTAAAATCATCATGACTTTATCTGAAAAATTAGGTAAAGTTCCTGTTGAAGTAAACGATTATCCTGGTTTCGTAGCAAATAGAATTTTAATGCCAATGTTAAACGAAGCAATTGAAACGTTATATAACAAAGTTGCAGGAGTTTATGAAATTGACACGGTTATGAAATTAGGAATGGGACACCCAATGGGACCACTTCAATTAGCTGATTTTATTGGTCTTGACGTTTGTCTTGCAATTCTTAATGTGATGTATGATGGATTCAAAAATCCAAAATATGCTCCTTGCCCACTTTTAGTAAATATGGTTAGAGCTGGAAAACTGGGAGTTAAATCTGGAGAAGGTTTTTACGATTATAGCGAAAGCAAAAAAGCTGAGAAAATTTCGAAACAGTTTATTCTTTCATAAAAAAGAAACATCATGTCGATTCAATCGAATTTAAAAACAATTAAAGCAACTTTACCTGAACACGTAACTCTCGTTGCCGTTTCAAAAACAAAACCTGTTTCAGATTTGATGCAGGCTTATGAAGCAGGTCAACGTATTTTTGGAGAAAACAAAATTCAGGAAATGACTGAAAAGTGGGAACAAATGCCAAAAGACATTCAATGGCATATGATTGGTCATGTTCAGTCCAATAAAGTCAAATTTATGGCACCGTATGTCACTTTGATTCACGGAGTTGATAGTTTGAAATTATTACAGGAAATCAATAAACAAGCTTTAAAAAACAACAGAATTATAGATTGTCTTCTCCAAGTTTATATTGCAGAAGAAGAATCTAAGTTTGGTTTGGACGAAAATGAACTAAACGAACTTTTAACTTCTATTGAGTTTAAGGAATTGAAAAATATTCGTATCTTGGGTTTAATGGGAATGGCAACTTTCACCGAAGACCAAAACCAAATAAAGAAAGAATTCACATATTTAAAATCTATTTTTGACTCTATCCAAAAACTGCAGATTGTTGATTTGAAAACAATTTCAATGGGAATGTCTGGAGATTATCAATTAGCCATAGAATGCGGAAGCACAATGGTTCGAATTGGAAGCAGCATTTTTGGCGGAAGATAAATTACCAAAGATTTTAATTGATTACTAAAAACTGAACACTGATTACTGAATTTGTACGCGATATTAGACATAGAAACCACTGGAGGACAATTTAATGAAGAGGGAATTACTGAAATCGCCATCTACAAATTTGACGGGCATGAAGTAGTTGATCAATTCATAAGCCTTGTTAATCCTGAAATTCCGATTCAGCCGTTTGTAGTAAAACTGACTGGAATCAATAACGCTATGTTGCAATCTGCTCCAAAGTTCTATGAAGTTGCCAAACGCATCATCGAAATCACTTCAGACTGCGTTATAGTTGCTCACAATGCCTCTTTTGACTACAGAATCCTACGTACTGAATTCCGTCGTTTAGGCTATGACTTTGAAGCCAAAACACTTTGTACAGTCGAATTAGCAAAAAAACTAATTCCAGAACAACCTTCATACAGTTTAGGAAAATTGGTGCGTGCACTCGGAATCCCAATGGCAGACAGACATCGCGCCAGCGGAGACGCCATGGCAACGACCAAGTTGTTCAAAATGCTTCTAGAAAAAGACGTAGAAAAAACAATCGTAAAAGATTTTATAAAACTAGAAATCGAAAAAGGAATTGCACCAAAATTCCTCGACCTTTTAAGTCAAATGCCAGCCAAAACTGGTGTTTATTATATTTATAATGAAGGTGGCACTTTGATTTACATCGGCAAAAGCCAAAATATCAAAAAGAGAGTCAATCAACATTTTACAGGAGTTACAACCAAAAGTAAAAAAATTCAAGCCGAAGTTTTCACCATCACTTATGACGAAACCGGAAGCGAGTTAATCGCCCTTCTAAAAGAAAGTGAAGAAATAAAAGTAAACAGACCAAGATATAACCGCGCACAACGAAAAACAATTTTTCAATATGCGCTTTATGCTGAAAAAGATGCAAACGGATATCTTAATTTAAGATTGGAAAAAGCTGATGGCAGAAAAAAGGAAATAACTTCTTATTCTAGTTTGCAGGAAGGAAAAAATGCACTTTTTAGACATACAGCCAAATATCATTTGTGCCAAAAATTAACTGGTTTATATATCACTAAAAAAGAGTGCTTTCAATATAAAATCAAAGAATGTGATGGCGCTTGCATTGGCGAAGTGACACCTGAAGTTTATAATTTAAGAGTACAGGAATTCATTTCAGACAATAGTTTTGAAAACAAAAGCATGATTCTGATTGACCGCGGTAGAAATGTAAACGAAAGAAGCGCCATTTTGATTGAAAACGGAATCTACAAAGGATACGCTTATTACGATTTGAATTACCAAATCACAAATATCGATATTCTAAAAAATATCCTAATTCCGATGCAACACAATCGTGATGTGAAAAATATTATCCAAAGTTACCTTCGCAAAAGCAAGTCAATAAAAATCCTGCATTTTTAATACGATAAACTTTACGTATCTTCGTGATATGACAAAAAAATCAAAATACGAGCTCTTCCGAGAAAAAATCAAAATCATTCTCTACGGAACAAACACCATTTTGGGACGAATGTTTGATTTGGTTCTTCTGGGCCTCATATTGCTTAGCGTACTCTTAGTGATGCTCGATACTGTAGAAGGAATCAATCAAAAATACCATCACCAACTTCTTGTATGCGAATGGATTATAACCATATTCTTTACCATAGAATATGTTTTGAGAATAATTGCAATCCAAAAACCCGTAAAATATATTTTTAGTTTCTACGGAATAATAGATTTGATGGCCATTTTACCAATGTACTTGTCGATCTTTTTTCCAGCAACAAATGTCTTGACAATTGTGCGTGTACTTCGTTTTTTCAGATTATTCAAAATCCTGCATATTCCGCAAATTTCGCATCAATCGTATCAGCTCAAAGAAGCATTGCAGGCCAGTAAAGAAAAAATTCTAGTTTTCATTTATTTTGTCGTTATCAGTGCCGTAATTATAGGTGCATTAATGTATGTTGTAGAAGGCAAAGAAAGTGGTTTTACCAGTATTCCAGTCAGCATTTATTGGTCGATTGTAACACTTACCACAGTCGGGTACGGAGATATTTCACCAATAACTCCTCTTGGACAATTCCTCGCATCACTCGTTATGATTATGGGTTACGGAATCATAGCAGTCCCTACCGGAATCGTAACGGCTGAATTTGCCAAAGCAAGTCTCAGAAGTTCTTCGGTAAGCAACAAAAGAACATGTTCGCAATGCAAAGCACAACTGCACTTTGATAATGCAAAATATTGCTATCAATGCGGAAAAACATTACCCAATAATTAATTTATGAAGCTAATCCAGCTGTACATTGCAACTCCTCCTTATCTTTGTTGTTTTTTAAAGTCATAAAAGGGGCTTCCGCTGGTCGCTCTTTTATTCCAAAAAAAACAAACAAATATAAGTCCGGGGTTTTCATTTCCATCTGGGCTAAAAAATATGAAGTACTTAATTACCATTGTCGGACCAACAGCTATCGGAAAAACAGCCCTAAGCATTGCTTTGGCACAACATTTTAAATGTGAGATTATTTCTTGCGACAGTCGTCAATTTTTTAAAGAAATGACAATCGGAACTGCCGTTCCAAGTCAGGAAGAATTAAATGCTGCACAACATCATTTCATTCAAAACAAATCCATTTTTGAAAACTATACTGTTGGCGATTACGAAAAAGAAGCACTTTCAAAACTAGAAGATCTATATAAAACCAATGATTTTGCCATTTTAATTGGCGGATCAGGTTTATATGTTGACGCTGTTTTAAAAGGCTTTGATGAATTTCCAGAAATAGCTCCAGAAGTTCGAACTGAAGTAAATTCAAATTACGAAAAACTCGGAATCGAATATCTTCAGGAACAATTAAAAAATCTAGATCCAGATTATTACCAAAAAATAGCAATCGAAAATCCTCAGACTTTGCAAAACCCACAACGAATGATGCGTTTTGTAGAAGTTTGCATTGGATCGCAAAAACCATATTCTTCATTTTTGAATCTGAAGAAAAACAATCGAAACTTCACTCCTATTTTAATCGGTCTAGATGCCGATAGAGAAGTCATATACAACAGAATCAACCTGCGCGTAGACATCATGATGGATATGGGATTGCTAAAAGAAGCAGAAACACTTTATCCTAACAAAGAATTAAATGCCTTGCAAACTGTGGGTTATAGAGAATTATTCAGTTATTTTGACGGAGAATTCACTTTGCCATTTGCTATTGAAGAAATCAAAAAAAATACTCGTAGATTTTCAAAAAGACAACTCACCTGGTTCAGAAGAAATGAAAATACAAAATGGTTTGATTACAACACAGACAGACAAAAAATATTTGATTACATAAATTTAAAGTTGAAAATATAATTTTCTTACAAAATTTTAAATATATTTAGATTCACTTTAAATATATTTAAATGAAAAAATTACTACTTTTCTTTTTTACTATTTTAATTTGCTATTCTTGTGAAATTCAATACGATGGAGGAACGAGACTCGTAGTTGAAGGGCAACTGGTTAGTCGAAATGGCAATCCAATTCCTAACAAAAGAATTGAAATAACCAATTATTCTGACGGAACTTATACTCCAAGTGATTTAATAAGTTTCACCAAAACCGATTACGAAGGGAAATTCCGCATGATTTTTCCTGCGCCTAAAGGTGATGATATTACAATAACTACAGAACTAAATGGTTATAATTTTGATGATGAGTATTCTACTCTTAACAACACTACTGGATTTCAAAATAAAAGAATAGATGCTTTAAGGAAAAATTTCACCAATTATAAATTAGACCTCAATAAAGTAACTTTATTCAAGAATGAGGAAATTACAGAGCTTCAGATCATCCTAAACAAAACATCAACAAATAAACAAATTACGGCACTTCATGTTGACGGAATTGCGGCAGAGGATTATATTGATTTAAATTATAAAAACGAAAATCAACAAAATCTTCAAACTCAGTTTAGCGTCATTAAAAATCAAAATATAACTTTAAGTTATACAATCGCTGATTACTCAGATCCTACAAAAGTGGTTACAACTAACCATGAAGCCAATATTGCAATTAATTCCGATAAAGTAATCCATGCTATAACTTATTAATTATGAAGATCAAAATTCTTTTCTTTTTACTCTTTCTTCAATTTTCATTTGGACAAGAAACCGAAAATAAAAGTTTAGTAAAATTTAATCATGACATTCGGGTAAATCTTATTATTCCTTCGACTTTTGGCGATAATTTTTTAGCGAAGGCCAGTAACGATCACGTAGGAATTGGGGCAAATTTTAGTTTTTTAAGGATTCAAAATTTTAAACTAGGAGTTGGCTATGATTTTATGCCTTATTCTACAACTGATGTATCCTTGGCTGGAAATATTAAATTCTCCGAATATCATACCTATTATGGAGATATTTCATATGAAATTAAGATACTAGACAAACTCCATTTCGAGCCTTATTTTGGTTATGGAGGCACTGATCTCAAATTTAAATCTGAGGATAGAAGTTTTGGTAAACAAACGGGAGACAACCTTAGATTTGGATTAAACGTTGATTATCAACTAGCCAAAAGATTTTCTGTCTTTACAGGGTTTTGCTATTTAAAATCAAATTTGAATATCAATACCGCACCTGAATATGTGTCATTTTTTGACAATGCAGAGATGTTTCAATTTAATTTTGGAATAAAAATTCATTAATTTTGTATTTGTTTAAAATACAATACTAAAAGAATACCATCTCATGCCAATTTCACCAAATTTCACGTCAGTTTTAAGCAAAGACTGGGAAATTAATTTTACGCAATGTACGCCAAATGGCTACTTGAAATATACCGATTTATGCAATCTTTTACAGCTTACCGCCGCTGCTCATTCAGAAGTTGGCGGCATAAGCTTTACTGATATGCAGGAATTTGACCAAGCGTGGGTTTTAAGTCGTATGCGTGTAGAAATAACTGCATTACCAAAATGGCAAGATGTTGTAACCGTAAAAACTTGGATTAATAGTCTTGAAAATTCACGTTCAGTTCGTGCGCTTGAAATGTATGTAAACGGAAAAAAGATTGTCGGAAGCGAAACGTATTGGGCCGTTTTCAACACCAAGGCACGCCGTCCAGAACCTTTAGCACTGCCTTTTGAACATTTCGAACTTTTCCCAGAAAATAAAGCAACAATTGAAGGTTTCTCACGAATAAATATCAATCCAGAAAAAGAATCAGTTTTTGAAAAAACAGTTTATTTATCCGATTTGGATATTGTAAATCACGCTAATAATGTAAAATATTTAGAATGGTGCCTAGATCATGTTGATGCAAAAAGAATCCTAAAACAAGAAGTGAAAAGCTTTGAAATGAATTTCTTAAAAGAACTTTCGCTAAACGATCAAGTAGTGATTCACGAAAATGACAATGAAGACCATTCAGCAACAACATTTAGTATTACAAAAGGTGATAAAAATTGTTTTGCTTTGGAACTACATTGGAAATAATTTATATATAGTCCCTATGGGACATTTATATTTCCTGACATATTTCTACCGACATACAATCTCTACGAGATAATTTTCATGATTAAAAGCTAAATATTGGTAGAAAAAAAAATAGACAACCCTATAAAATTGTCCCGTAGGAATGCATATATTCAGATACAAAAAACGATGTTAATTCAAAATGAATAACATCGTTTTTATTTTAATCAAAATCACTTCGATTTCTTTTTAGAATCTTTTTTATCCTTTTTAGGCTTCTTCTTTTTTAACAAAGCAACTTTATCTTTGATTCGTTTTTCAACATCGTTAATTCCAGAATCATAATCATGCTGAATCGAATATAATTTTGCTTGCTTAATTTCTTTCAAAGCTTCTTTAAATTTATGCTGAACTTCTAAAAGAATAGCTTTCTTGGTGTAAATATCAGATTTATTAATTCCTTTTATAGTCAAAGCAAAGTCAATTAATTTTTGAGCTTCCTCATAATCTTCATTAACAATCAAAGTCTGCAAATAGTGCGGATAAACTTCAAGAGCGTGAATATTAATGGATAAAGCTTCCTGAAAATAAGATTTGGCTTCTTCGTAATTCATTAATTGTTCCGCCTGAATTCTTCCATACAAGCATAAAACCATTGTATTTTTTGAATCATAAGAAAAAGCATAATCTAAAGATTCTATAGTTCCTTCAAGCCAAAAAGGATAATTGTCTAATGCTTGAAAAAGGTATTTATCTATTGTTTTCATTTCGTAAATCGTTCTTTAATTTCTGACGAGTTCCTTTATAACTTTTCTCAACTTTATTCTTTTTAAAATCACTTCCTGTAAAAACTCTGATGGGATTTCCACGCTGTACATTCAGCTGATTTTCCCATTGTTTTCCTACGTGACTTTTAAGCTGAAGCAATTTCTCGTCTTCTAGTTTTTTAATTAATCTTTCTGTTGCCAGTTTTTTATTTTGATGTTGCGAACGGCTGTCCATTGCCACAACTGCAATTCCTGTAGGAATATGAGTCGCCCGAATCGCAGAACTCACTTTGTTAACGTGCTGTCCTCCTGCTCCAGAACTTCGCATGGCTTGATATTGAATATCATTTTCTGAAAACAAACTGCTTTTTTGTTGTTCGATTTCAAAAATTCCGATAAACCAATTTTTTCGTTTATGCATTTTCCGAAACTGACTTTGGCCAATCCATTGAATTGTTCCAATCCAAGAATTCACAAACTGATCTGCATTTTTTCCTTTTACAGCAATCGATGCCGTTTCTACAGTTCCGTTTTCAATTCCTACCTCTCTTTGCAATAAAACGATTTCCAATCTTTGTTCCTGTGCCTCTTCCAGTGCTTTTTTAAGCACTTGGGCAACAACCCAAGTGCATTCTGCAGGTCCGCGACCCGCTGTTATCTGAATTATTCTTTCCATTATAAATTTCTTTTTAACGGTCCATTCTAACAATCTTAGGCGTAAAAGTCCCAAGAATTTCAACTAGCTCCGTTTGGTTTGCCATTACTTTTTCAATGTCTTTATAAGCCATTGGAGCTTCATCAATATTTCCACCAATCAAAGTCACATCGTTTTTTTTCAACTCTTTGTTGATCTGACTTTGGGTAAAACTGCTTTTACATTTTGCCCTCGAAAACAAACGTCCTGCACCATGAGAAGCTGAGTTCAAACTCTCTGTATTTCCTTTTCCTTTCACAATAAAACCGGGCGCGGTCATCGAACCCGGAATAATTCCAAGCTGACCTTCGCCTGCTGGTGTTGCTCCCTTTCTATGTACAATACATTCCTGACCATTTACCATTTCTTTCCAAGCAAAATTGTGATGGTTTTCAATTGTTACCACGACTCTTTTTCCGATTGCTTTGGCAATTCTTCTGTGAATATCATCATGACACGCTCTTGCATATTCTCCAGCTAAATTCATTGCTAGCCAATACTCCTGACCGTCATGCGTATTCAAATCTAGCCAAGCCAAATGCTGTACATTTTTCGGCAACGGACATTGTTTTGTTGCCAAATACGTGTAATGTTTTGCAATGTTAGCCCCCAATCCGCGTGAACCGCTGTGCGACAAAACAGCAAAATATTCTCCCTTTTCTAGTTTCCATTCGTTTTCAGGATTATCAATTTTTGCGATTCCAAATTCTACAAAATGATTTCCTCCACCTGAACTTCCTAATTGCTTGTATGCTTTTGGTAAAAGATTCTTTAACAACGGAATATCTTGAAATTCGCTTTTATGAAAAACCTCGTGATCCACTCTTGAAGATTGCACCTCATTCATTCCAAACTTGGTATTATCTCTTAAAATCGCTTCTAATTGATATTCTCTTCCTTTGAAATGGGAAGCTGGCAAATCAAAAATCGAAAGACTCATTCTACAACCAATATCAACTCCAACTCCATATGGAATAACCGCATTATCAGTTGCTAAAACTCCGCCAATTGGCAGTCCGTAACCCGAATGAGCATCAGGCATTAAAGCTCCTGCCACTGAAATTGGCAATTTTAGCGAATCGTACAATTGAAATTTTGCCTGCTGATCGATTTCATTTTCACCAAAAATTGAAAAAGGCGCTCTCGTTGATTTAAGCTGATGCATTCTCACTTGAACCGGTTTGATCAAGCCTTCCGCTACTTTTCCCCACGTTCCGTTTCCTTCGTATTTTTCAGGATTTAGTAATACGTCTTTTGCTTCTGTTAGAATAGATTCCTTTTTTTCTCTTTTTCTATATCTGTTTATTTGCCCTAAGGCAATGTTTATTGAATTGTTCTTTGGAAAACCCAATTTAATCAGGTCTTTTCCAGATAATTTATTTCCCATGATTTTATATCATTTCATCTACATATTGCTGATACAACAGATGCAGACTTTTATTTTTTATTGGGCTTATCTCTCGTGGGTTTTCATTTTGAAAATATTTCCATTTATAAGATTGTCCCTTTACTAATCTGTTTGTTTTTCCTCTAAGATTATAATTTGAAGAATAATTTAAAATAAGCTGAATTTCGCTTTCTAAATCAGAATCTAACATTCGTTTGTGCGTAATCATGTAAGGTTTTACATGAAGTACATAGCGCCAAGGCTCGTTAAACACATAATGAATTCTATATCTCTCAAAAACTTTACTCCAACGTTCTTGCTTGCTAAAATGCACTTTTTCTCTTTCTGATAATTCCAATTTCGGACTGTTCCATTCACTTTCAGTAAATTCTTTCAGCATTTGAATTTGCACAGAAGAAGCATTTTTTCTCTTTTTACTTTTCCTTTTTTTAAAGGTTTTATCCGAAGAAAATTGCCAAGTATTTATCTTTTCCAACAGCGTTTTGTAAAACTCTGCTTCACTTGACCTTACAACATCGTCCCTTAATTTAAAATGACGCTGCCATCCTTTTTGATAAGGTTCATCAAGCAGGATCCAAGACAAATTATTACGCTGTTTCCAAAGTTTTTTTTCAAGCTTATTCAGTTGAATTAATTGTTTTTCAAAATCTTCTTTTACTAATCTTTTCTTTCTTTTTTTACTTTTTAAACGAGTATATAAAACATACTCCTCTACCGTATAATTTTCCATAAAAAAAATTATCGTGCATTAAATTAACAGCCAAGAAGGCCTAACCTTTTATCCTGACGGATAAATTCTAAAAATCGATTTTCGGGAAAATTTTGAAGTGTCTAGAATAAAAAAAGCCCGAAACTTATTGTCTTCGGGCTTTTTTATATATCTAAAAATGTATTTCTAAGATTGAAATAAGCCACGAAGAATTGCTTCACCAAATCCATTTGGTGTAAAGCTTTGAGATGTCAATGTAAATACAAACATTTTTTCTTCGTTTTAAAGGGTTATTAATTTTTTCGTGTGCAAATATTCATAATTGTTTTTTGATTTTCCAAATTATTTTAAAGAAAATTCTTCAAAAATAAAATTTATTCAACTTTTATAAATCCAAAAAAAACACTAAGATTCTAAAAATCAAACAATTAACCCCATATGAAAACCCGTCAGAATATTTCAGTTTATTGCATAAAAAAAGCCCTGATTTCTCAGAGCTTTATATTATTTAGATGAATTTATTATTCAGTTACTTTGCTTTTTACAACTAATCTGAATCCTTCTCCGTGAATGTTTAAGATTTCAACATCCTCATCAGCTTTTAGATATTTTCTAAGTTTAGCGATGTAAACATCCATACTTCTTGAAGTAAAATAGTTGTCATCTCTCCAAATTTTTGTCAAAGCTAATTCTCTCGGCATTAAGTCATTTTCGTGAAGAATCAACATTTTAAGCAATTCATTTTCTTTTGGAGACAATTTGATCGGCTCTTCATCTTGGAAAGTCAAGAATCTAAGTTTTGAATTTAAATGGAATTTACCAATATTGAATTCAAATTGTACTTGTTCTGCTTTATTATCCGCAGATTTTCTCTGGATAATAGCTTTTATTTTCATTAATAAAACCTCTGAATCAAAAGGTTTATTCAAATAATCGTCTGCACCAGCTTTGTATCCTTTCAACACATCCTCTTTCATTGATTTTGCTGTCAAGAAAATAATTGGCACTTCGCTGTTTTTTTCTCTAATTTCTTTGGCTAAAGTATAACCATCTTTATAAGGCATCATGACATCAAGAATGCATAGATCATATACATCTTTCTTGAATTTTTCGAAACCTTCCATACCGTTTTTAGCTAAAGTAACTTCAAAGTCATTTAACATTAGATAATCTTTAAGAACTGCCCCAAAATTTAGGTCATCTTCTACTAAAAGTATTCTTTTGTTACTATTTTCCATATTTTAATTTATTAATGGTATTTTTATTATAAAGGTGCTACCTTTTCCTTTTTCGCTTTCAACATATACTTGACCGTTGTGGTCTTCAACAATTCTTTTTACATATGCCAATCCCAAACCGTGGCCTTTAACATTGTGCAGATCTCCTGTATGCTCTCTGTAAAACTTTTCAAATACTCGTTTTTGAGCTATCTTACTCATTCCCAAACCATGATCTTTTACTTTTATCAGAATCATATCTTTTACATTTTCAGTAAAGATTTCGATCTCTGGAGTATCTGGAGAATATTTAATAGCATTTTCTAAAATATTAACCAATACGTTTGTAAAGTGCACTTCATTTATCAAACAAGTTGTTCTTGCTGCATTGTAATGTTTTACAACTGTACCTTGTCTATCTTCTAAAATCAGATTTACGTGTTCAATAGCATCGTCGATAATATCGGTAACTATTGTCGGTTCTTTCGTAATATCTAACTCTCTTTTTTCCAATTTAGAAATTCGAAGAACGTTTTCAACCTGGGCATGCATTCTTTTATTTTCATCCCTAATCATTTGAAGATATCGATATACTTTTTCTTTATCTTCAATAACTTTCGGGCTTCTAATAGCATCAAGTGCTAAATTTATTGTCGCAATTGGAGTCTTAAACTCGTGCGTCATATTATTTATAAAATCTGTTTTAATTTCAGATATATGTTTTTGACGCAACAATTGATTTAATGCACTTGTATATGCGATAATGATAATAAGCGTAAAAACAATAGACAATATTGTAATACTCAATAATTCTGAAAGCAGAAATCTCTTTTTATATGGAAATGTCAAAAACAATTCATATTTACTATTTCCTTCATTATCAGTATAAATAGGCACATGATAACTTAAATCCTTATCATAATGAAAACCATCAGATTTTACTTTTGTAGGCAAACCGCTGCTAAGAACACCAAACTCAAATTTGGTCTTAACACCATATTCTTCTAATTCCTTTTTTAAGAGTTTATAAAGTTTGTCTTTTGTAATTCTGCCTTCAATAGGAGTCAGTGAAGCGATATCTTTGTACTGAATTTGTTGCTGTACTTTATTTAAGATATCTAAACTGCCCGATTTTTCAATTTTTAAATCAGGAATGATAGTCTGTCCTAAAGAATTATTATCAATACCATTATTGTTGTTGTAAACTTCAGTTACACGTTTAGAACTGAAGTTCTTAAATCTTTCGCTACTGAATTTTTTATTGAAAAGCGAACCGCTTATATCATAATCTTCAGAAGTCAGCGTATTTGAATATACAATCGTTTTATTTGTTTTTGTATTTCTCTGAACGTATAAAACCTCCAGTAAATCTTCTTTTTTAGGAATTTTACCCGTACTGTCTTTTATGCGGTTATATTTGTCATAAAAGCTGTATTCTTCTTGCTGTTCAAGTTTATCAGCTACATTTCCAATTACTTGAGTAACGTGGTATTTGAATTGTTCGTCATTGTTTTTGAACGAAGAATTGAACCAAAATACCTGAACCAGAATTATCCCTATTAAGGACAAACTCATAAGCAAAACAAGTATTCTAAAAAATAATTTATTCATCGAAACAAAATTAATATTTTAACAATATACTAAATAATACATTAACCAAATATTAACATTTAAGACTGATTTTGTTTTATATTTAAAATTTTAAGAATTTTAACAACTTCTTCTCTAGCAATTTTAAGATTTACGTTATTAATAACAAAATTACTCTTGGAAATGCGATCTTCATCTTTCCATTGCATTTGCATTCTGCTTAAAACTTGTTCTCGTGTGGTATTATCTCGTTTTAGGACTCTTTCAATTCTTACTTCTTCGGGGGCGGTAACCGTAATTATAAAATCACAATCCTTATATCGGCCACTTTCAAATAATATTGCAGCCTCATAAATTACATATTCTTCATTTTTATACCGCAAAAGCCATGCCTCAAAATCCTTTTTTACTGCAGGATGAACTATAGCATTAAGCTGTGCGAGCTTTTCTGAATTATTAAATACAACATCAGCAAGTTTTGCTCTGTTTAAAACATTGTTTTCAAAAAGAGATGCTCCAAATGTCGCTTTAACTTTTTCGATGACATCTTCAGACTGCATTACTGCTCTTGCACCATCATCGGCAATATAAACAGGAACTCCCATTTCATTGAAATAGTTAGCAATAGTTGTTTTGCCACTTCCTATTCCGCCTGTCAGGCCAATAACTTTTGTCATTTTATAATTTAAAAAACATTTTCGGAAAGGCTTCTTGTGGCTTCTTTTTCAAGAGAATGACTTTTACAAATGATTCCAAAAATCCTGTCCCGTAGCCATAAAATTGTTTCCAAACTGCTATTACAGAAAGATATCCAATTTTGACGCTTTTATTCTGAATGCTTGCTGTAAGAAAAATAATAACGAAATATACGAAATATAATTGTAATAAAATATCAATATTGAAAATTAACAATAAAAAAGCTAATAATAATCCGAATAAGAAGAATGTCGGAAAGAAAAAAGTCAATTTATTATGCTCTGGGTACCAGCTATTTAATATCGGCCTTGCGATTCCGAATTTATGAACCTGAATAGAAAACTTCTCCCAATCAATTCGGCGTTTGTGATATACGTATGCTTCTGAAAACAATCTGGTTTCAAAACCTAAATTCCATAAACGAATTGACAAATCAGGATCTTCTCCTGGATGAATATTGCCAAAACCTTTTGATACCAGAAATGCTTTTTTTGAAATTCCCATATTGAAGCTTCTTGGCTGAAATTTGCTGATTTTTTCAGAACCGCCACGAATACCGCCAGTTGTCAAAAATGATGTCATAGCAAAATTAATCGCTTTCTGAATGCTCGAAAAGCTGTCCAAAGCCTTATCTGGACCTCCAAAACAATCTACATATTTTTCGTTTAATGCTTTTCTAACCTCCGTCAAATAATTTGGCGGAATAATACAATCAGAATCAAAAATGATAAAATAGTCGCCTCTAGCTTTCTGCATTCCAAAATTTCTTGAATCTCCCGGCCCTGAATTTTCTTTAAAATAATAGGAAATATTCAGTTTTCCTTCATACGTCATCACTACATCCTTGCACGGAATCGAAGAGCCGTCTTCAACAAGCACAATTTCAAAAGGTTCATTATAATCAGATTTTGCAAGACTTTCTAAAAGTTCATCAACTTCATCTGGACGATTATACACGGGTATAATTAAAGAAAAAATCATAACAGGATATGCGGTATTAGAATGGCAATTTTTTTATAATTCAAAATTTTAACAAAGATAGACTATATTCATAAAAAAACCACCAACTTTTGGTTGATGGTTTTTCATTTTATATTTTTCAATATTCTTATTTGATACTTTCAATATCAACCATTTCGTTTGCCTCAGCTTGATAATCAACTCCAGCAAATTCAAATCCGAATAAGTTTAAGAAATCATTTCTATATCCAGCTAAATCTCCAATTTCTGGCAAGCTTTCAGTTGTCGCTTCTAGCCAAAGTTTAGCCACTTTATCTTGAACATCATCTCTCATTTCCCAATCATCAATTCTGATTCTTCCTTTTTCATCAACAGGAACTTCAGAACCATTGTATAATCTGTCTTGGAATAAACGTTGAATTTGCTCGATACAACCTTCGTGGATTCCTTCTTCTTTCATGATTTTGTAAAGAAGAGAAATATACAACGGAATTACTGGAATTGCAGAACTTGCTTGAGTTACCAATGCTTTGTTTACCGAAACATAAGCTTTTCCACCAATAGACTGCAAACTATCAGAAATAGTAAACGCTGTAGCTTCTAAGTGATCTTTTGCACGGCCAATTGTACCTTTACGGTAAACTGCTTCCGTTAATCCAGGCCCGATATATGAATAAGCAACTGTAACAGCGCCTTCAGCTAATAAATTTTCAGCTTTTAAAGCGTCAATCCACATTGCCCAGTCTTCACCTCCCATAACAGCGACTGTGTTCTCGATATCTTCTTCATTTGCTGGTGCGATTGAAACTTCAGAAACTTTTCCTGTATGGAAATCAACTGTTTTATTTGTAAAAGTTTGCCCGATTGGTTTCAAAACCGAACGATGCGTTACGCCAGTATTAGGATTTGTACGCACTGGAGAAGCCAAACTGTAAATTACAAGATCTACTTGACCTAAATCGGCTTTGATCAAATCAAGAATTTCTCTTTTAATTTCATTTGAAAACGCATCTCCGTTGATGCTTTTTGCATATAGACCCGCTTTATGAGCTTCTGTTTCAAAAGCAGCAGAATTATACCATCCTGGAGAAGCTGTTTTTCCTTCAACTGGTGGTTTTTCAAAAAACACTCCAATTGTTGATGCATCAGATCCAAAAGCACTTGTAATTCTTGAAGCCAATCCAAAACCAGTTGAAGCTCCAATAACCAATACTTTTTTAGCACCAGCAATTGCTCCTTTTGATTTTACATATTCTATTTGATTTTTAACATTTTGCTCGGCTCCCTTTGGGTGGGCTGTCAAGCAAATAAAGCCTCTCATTCTAGGTTCTATAATCATATTTTCTTTATTTCAATTTTATATTTTTTACACTAGCAGCGCAAGAGTCTTATTTAATAATTTTTGCAATATTCTCTCGAACGATCAGAATATCGACATCTTTATCTTTACACTCTATTTTAGTCCCATTATATTTTTCAATGAGATTATTCAAATCTTCACAGTTTCTAATAAAATCACATTCTTTTTTTTCAAAATCAAAAACAATTCCTTTAAGCCTATTTAAATTAGCTCCAATTGCACCTCCAACCGCTCCACCACTTCCATATGCAAATGCTTTTGACCATCCATTTGCAAAAGGTCCCTCAAGGTAAAAAAAATTACCATCATTTAAAACTCTATGATATGAATTTGGATTATCACCTGCTTGATTTTTATCTGCTTTCACTGCAAATTTCACAAGATATTTTTGCTGAATATAAAGATTGCCATCGTAAGAAATAGCAAAATACTCTGTTATTTTAACACCGTTTCTTTTCCATGCAAAAAAAACATGATCTGCACTGACGCTTTTTTCAATTGATTTATAACCAAAAACTGCCTTTCTTTCAATTCCATCTCCCATATTAATTCCCTTTTTTTCAAGAAAATCTTCATATGTACGGTAAACACCTTCCGGAAAATCTTTTACCACATAAAAATTAGCAATTTCTTCTGTAGACTTAGCTTCTGAAACATCATTTTGAACTACTTCTTGTGCAGTTAAGCGAGATATAAAAAATATACACAAGCAAATAAAAATCAATCTCTTTACCATATAATCAATTACTGTTTTAACTCTAAAATTGAAAGCAAATATAAATCAAATATTTAATTCAACAAGGCTTTAGCATGATTTAAAGCCGAATCAGAGACCACGGCTCCAGATAACATTTGAGCGATTTCGATAACTCTTTCGTCCTGAGACAAAAGCTTTAATTCTGATTGTGTATCGTCATCAATTGTTGATTTGAAAACTTTAAAGTGCGAATCTCCTTTTGCCGCAATCTGCGGTAAATGTGTAATAGCAAAAATTTGCATTGCTGTACTCATTTCTTTCATGATTTCGCCCATTCTTATGGCAATTTCACCAGAAACACCGGTGTCGATTTCATCAAAAATCAAAGTTGGAAGTTTTGAATATTGAGCCAAAATAGCTTTTACAGCCAGCATAATACGAGACATTTCTCCACCTGACGCTACTTTTTTAAGCAACCCAAAGTCGGTTCCCTTATTTGCCGAAAACAAAAATTGCAATTCGTCTTTTCCATTTGAAAAATAGGTTTCAGATGGTAAAAGTTCGATATTGAAACGCACATTTGGCATTCCCAAAGTTTCTAAAATCGCTATTAGTTTATTAGATAAAACAGGAATTGCATTCAAACGATTTTGATGAATAGATGCCGAAAACGCATCCAATTCAACTATTTTCTGATCAATAACTTTGGTCAATGAAGCGATTTCTTCTTCAATATTCCCTAATTCTAAAACTGTATTACTCAATTCAGCTTCAATTTGGATCAATTCGTCAACTGTAGAAACCTGATGTTTCTTTTGAAGATTATAAATCAGTTGTAATTTTTGGCTGATCATTTCCAATTGTGCAGGATCATTCAGCAGTTTTTCTGAACAATTTTGAAGTTCTTTCGAAACATCATCAAATTCAATTGTCAAACTAACAATTCTTTCAGACAAAGCTTGATATTCTGCAGAAAAAGGAGCAATTTTTTGAAGCGCAGTTTTTACTTCATTTAAACTATGCAAAACCCCAAATTGCTCTTCATTGGCAATTGTCAAAGATTTATCTAACGATTCTTTTATCGTTTCAATATTATTCAGTTTTTCAAAATCAGACTCAAGCTCTTCTTGTTCTCCCGATTTTAATTTTGCCGAAACCAATTCATTCAATAAAAATGTATTGTATTCTTGTTCTTTTCCTGAATCGCTCTGTTTTTTCAGCAAAGCATTAAGTTTCAACTTATCTGATTTATATGTCTTTAATAACTTTTGATAGTCTAAAATAACTTCTCCATTATTTGCAATAGCATCAATTATCTTAAACTGAACGCTTTCATCAGACAATTCCTGAGTTTGTTGCTGTGAATGGATATCAATCAAAAACAAACTTAAATCCTGCAATTCCTGCAGATTTACTGGACTGTCGTTTATAAAAGCACGTGATTTCCCTGAAGGCAAAATTTCTCTTCGGATAATGGTTTCATCCTCATAATCCAAATCATTTGCTTCAAAAAACTCTTTTAAATTATATTTTCCAATTTCAAACTGCGCTTCGATCACGCATTTTTCTTCTTTATTTTTTAGAGAAGTCAAATCGGCTCTTTTCCCTAAAACTAATCCTAAAGCGCCTAAAATAATCGATTTACCAGCTCCAGTTTCACCTGTAATTATTGAAAATCCTTTTGAAAAATCAATAGAAAGTTTTTCAATCAAAGCATAATTTTTAATCGACAGCGAAGTAATCATAAAATAAATTTGAGGATATTAGTTAATGGCGAACGTAAAAATAAGACTAAAAAATCAACTAGAACTTAATTTGCGCCCATTTTGTACTATTCAATGGCGAAACTTTATTCAGGACATCAGTTAAGTCTGAAACAGAAACACTTGGACCGCCAGAAAAAATCGAAGTTATCTCATCTGATTTTGCATCAAAAAAGACTCGCGTTAAAAAAGCATTAGGCTTGACCGTATTAAATTTCCCTATCAACAGCAATGCCACTTTAATTCTTTCCTTAGAACCTTTCAAATCGTCACTCATTTTATCCAGACCTGTATGATACATATAAGTTACTTGGCGAAGATCACTATACATTGGCGAAATCATATCTGTAATCAAATAGTAACGATTTTGAATACCGTCTGCCTGGCTCCATCCTTTTGAACCACCTTGCTGTGCAACATTTGCAATATTCTGCGCCATTTGAAGATATTGATTTCCAGCCCCTACTTGAAACGTATCGGCATCCATTCCTAAAATCATATAACAATAAAACGAAATAACAGAAACTAGATTTGATTCAAAAGTGGTTGGATTAAACAGCAAAGGTTCATACTCTGTGTACTTGAAATTAAAATCTTTATCATTATAATTTAAGACAGGAGAAGAATATGTTGAATTGAATATCAATCGTGATGATTGCACTTGAATTGTTCCTGAAAACTGGTCAGAACTGTTTGAAGACAATGTAATGTACATTGAGCAGTTAATTCGTTCATTTTGCTTTAAAACTGACCCAGTCCAATCTGTTTTATTTACAAATTCAGACAATGAAGCCTGAAGCGTTTTAAAAACTTGCTGATTGGGATTTGGCAATCTTTCTGTATTAATAGTAACAATACAGTTTAATTGTTGCGCCTGAGTAAAGCCAAAAAATAAAAACATTAAAAATGTAACTGCTTTATTCATAAAGAAAAGATTTGTGTTGATGTAAAATTGATGTTGATACTCTATTTTAAACTTTAAAAAAGTTATTATTTCGAAAAATGCAAAATCACTTTGTTTAAAATATCAACAGCAACAGACTCTTTTGATTTTAATTCCATTGGTTCGATTTTAAAATTTTTATCAATAAAAGTAACTTTATTGGTTTCTTTTTTAAAACCTGCACCTTCATCCTGCAAGGAATTAAGAACAATCAAATCTAAGTTTTTTTTCTGAATTTTCAGCTTAGCATTTTCAATTTCATTTTGAGTCTCTAAAGCAAATCCAATTAAAAACTGGTCTTTCTTTATAGCCCCCAACGATGCTAAAATGTCTTTTGTTTTTTCAAGTTCAATTGAAAATTCTTCAGCTTCTTTTTTGATTTTCTGCGTAGCCACAACTTTCGGCCTGTAATCTGCCACCGCCGCCGCTGCGATTGCCACATCTACATCATTATAATGCAAATGACAAGCATCGTACATGTCTTGTGCTGAAACTACATTTACAACCTCAATCGAACTGTTTTTTGCCTTAAAATGAGTTGGACCAGCAATTAAAATTACTTGTGCACCTAATTTTGCTGCTTCATTTGCGATATCAAAACCCATCTTTCCAGATGAATGATTTCCTATAAAACGTACAGGGTCTATCGCTTCGTATGTGGGACCAGCAGTTATTAGTATTTTTTTTCCTACTAATGGAAGTTTGCTTTCTAAATCGGCTTCAAGAAAAGTTATAATATTCTCAGGTTCAGCCATTCGGCCTTCTCCAGACAATCCACTAGCTAATTCGCCACTTTCGGCAGGAATCATAATATTCCCAAATTGCTTTAAAGCAGCAAAACTAGATAAAGTCGAAGGGTGTTTATACATATCCAGATCCATTGCCGGAGCAAAATAAACAGGACATTTAGCCGATAAATAAGTAGCAATTAAAAGATTATCACAATTTCCTGTTGCCATTTTAGACAACGTGTTAGCTGTCGCCGGAGCAATCAACATGAAATCAGCCCAAAGCGCCAAATCAACATGGTTGTTCCAGACCGCGTCTTGATCATCTTCATTAAAGAAACTTGAGTGTACAGGATTTTTTGATAACGTAGATAACGTTAATGGAGTTACAAAATCCTTAGAAGCAGGTGTCATGATCACTTGGACATGTGCACCTGCTTTTATAAAAAGTCGTACTAATGAGGCTGTTTTATAGGCTGCAATTCCACCAGAAACTCCTAGCAGAATTTTTTTCCCGTTTAAAACTGACATTATACTATATTATTTGTTTGAACTTCTGTGGTAAGTTTTACCGTCTAACCATTCTTGAACAGCTAAAGCGTGTGGTTTTGGTAATTTTTCGTAAAATTTAGAAACTTCAATTTGCTCTTTATTTTCAAAAACTTCTTCAAGACTGTCATTGTAAGTCGCAAACTCTTCTAATTTCTCAGTTAATTCTTTTTTGATTTCAGAATTAATCTGATTTGCTCTTTTAGCCATAATGGTAATTGCTTCATACACATTTCCTGTTGGCTCTTCAATAACTGTTTTGTTGTAAGTTATTGTATTTACAGGAGCATTCGTCTTTTTTAAATCCATGACTTTATTTTATTTAATAAATTTTTGTAAATCTGTTTCCACTCGGGCATACATTTCGTCTGCCTGTTTTTTATATTTTGTATCGCTTTTAAACTTAATCAAGTTATTATACGCCACTTTTGCAACATTTAAACGCTCTTCCATTTTTTGAGGAATACTGTTTATCGCCAATTGATATGCTGAATCGTATTTGTAGAACAAAGCATCTTCTTTAAGAGATGTTCCAGGAAAATCAGCAATAAAATTATCAAATGCCACCAAAGCTGATTTATAATCAGAAATCGTATTGTATCCTTTAGCGTTTTCGTATGCTTTCTTCTCTAATTTTCCATTTAAAATCTTCACAGCTTCATTAGCCTGAGCAATGTATTCAGAATTAGGATAATTATCAATAAAAGCTTGTAATTTTTCCAAAGCTTTTACCGTATCTGCCTGATCTAAACTATAAACCGGAGCTAATTTTGAATAACTGTATGCACCCAAAAATGCCGCTTCTTGTACTTTTTCACTTCGTGGATAACCTGAAACAAAGCTTTCAAATTGATATCCAGCTAAATAATACTGATGTGTTTTATAGTAAGATTGTGAAAACATATAAAACAATTTTTCAGCCTGAGGTTTTCCTCTATACGAAGGTGCTAATTGTTCAAAAAGACGAATCGCTTTTGAATATTTGCCCGCATCATACATTTTTGTCGCCATTTCAAATTTTGCCGCAACATCCTCATTTTTTAATACCTTTTGGTAATCACTACATGAACAAAAAAGAGCAACAACAATTAATAGAGATACGATTTTTTTCATTTTCTTACTTTATATTATGATTTCTTAGACATTGTGCCAAAGCAAAATCGCACCGAAGTTCCGGTGGCAAATTTAGTTATTAATTTAGCTACTGCAAAATATTTTTTTTGTATAATAAAATACCGTCAGACTTACTCTGCTTTAATACTGCTTTTTACAAAATTATTCAATCTTGTCGCCAATGATTCATCAACAGGAACTAAAGGCAAACGCACCGTATTGTCAGCAATTCCAAGAGCTTGGAAGATTTGTTTGATTCCTGCAGGATTTCCTTGTTCGAAAATCATATCAATACTGTCTGACAAAAAATAATGTGTTTTAAACGCGTCGACAGCTTTTTTATTCAGTCCTAAACGAATCATTTCTGAGAATTCTTTAGGAAAACCTTGTCCAATTACCGAAATTACTCCTGCTCCACCAGCTAAAACAATTGGAAGTGCCAACATATCATCTCCTGAAATCACTAAGAAATCTTTAGGAGCATTTTTAATAATCTGCATGGCTTGAGCCATATCTCCAGCAGCTTCTTTTATTGCAACAACATTTTTAAAATCGTTTGCCAAGCGCACCACAGTTGAAGGCAACATATTGCTTGAAGTTCTTCCTGGTACATTATATAGGATTACAGGAATTGGCGAAGCTTCAGCAATTGCTTTAAAATGCTGATAAATTCCTTCTTGAGTTGGTTTATTATAATAAGGTGAAACAGAAAGAATAGCTTCAAAAGCTGAAAAATCTCTTGTTTTCAATTCTTCAACAATCTGCATCGTATTGTTTCCTCCTACTCCCAGAACTAGAGGCAATCTCCCTTTATTTACGTCGATTACTGTATTGACAACCAACTCCTTTTCGTCTTGAGTCAAAGTAGCATTTTCTGCTGTTGTACCCATAACTACAAGATATTCAACTCCTCCGTCAATCGAAAAATTAACGATACGCTGCAAAGCTTCGATATCAACTGAAAAGTCTTTTTTAAATGGAGTCACAAGCGCAACACCAGTTCCTATTAATGATTGCATATTTTGATTAAATTTATTTTATACTTTTTAAATACCTAAACAACTCGGAAACAAATACTTTGTAATTTTCAATTCCTGTATTTATCATCCATCGATTTAATTTTTGATCTACCGATGAAAATCCGATTTTAAATTTTGCTTTTGATCTGCTGGTCATCATCATCAAAATCGTTTTTTCAATTTCATAATAACTAATCAAGAGATCAAATTTTGTTTCTATAAATTCAATTAAGAAAGATTCTGAAAATTCTCCCCTCCAATTGATTTGTTTTTCACCAAAAGTAGGTTTCGAATACGTTTTTTTCTTCTCAAATTTATCTTTATAAACGACAACTTTTATGTTTTTGACAGCAATTCCGTGCTGAACTAGCTCATTTATCAATTCTTCCGATTTGTCAAACTTGCTTTCATCTATCAATAAACCAATTGTTTGTATGTTGCTAGTAAAGACTTCGTTTTCGATATTATGATTCAGGCTATTTTTTAATGATTTTTTTACAAATAATTCCTTTATATAATTTAAAAACATAGTATTTTTACCAGATTACAAAATTAATTATTTAAGTCGCATTTAAGATGGTAAAACTAAAAAAGTATAACGTATTTTTAAAACTTTTTGTTATATTCTTAACACTTTTTTTTATTTTCTCCTGTAGCCCTAAAAACTACAACCTAACCAAGATCGAAGGAAAACAAATTCCGATCACTGAAAAAGGAGGTCAAACTCCAGAAATTGAAAATTTTATCAAACCTTATCGTGATCACATCAATAAAGATCTAGATAGCGTTTTAGCTTATTGTCCAGAAACTTTAGACAAAAGCACCGGAAAATGGCAGACAACAATTGGGTGTCTTATGGCTGATGTTTGTGTTCAAAGAGGAAACTTGGTTTTCAAAAAACGTGAAAATAAAACCATTGATCTATGTCTTTTAAATCACGGTGGGATTCGTGCTATTCTTCCAAAAGGAAATGTGACGACCAGAACTGCTTTTGAAATTATGCCATTTGAAAACAATTTGGTTGTGATTGCTTTAAAAGGACAACAAATTGAAGATATTGCGGCTTATATCATTAAAGAGAAAAAACCGCAACCATTGTCTGGAATGACTTTTACAATTGCTAAAAATAGTACAGCAAAAAATATCCAAGTTCAAGGAAAGCCTCTTGACCTCAACAAAATTTATTATGTTGCAACAAATGATTATTTGGCAAATGGCGGAGACAGCATGACTTTTTTCGCTAAAGGTGTTCAAAAATTTGATTTGAACTATAAACTTCGAGATGTATTGATCGATTATTTTAAAGAAGTTGATACAGTTCCGGCACCGAGAGATATCAGAATTACTGAAGAATAATATTTCAAGAAAAAATTAAAATTACACGCGCTCGCGCAAAATAATATACTCCATGAAAAGAAGAGAATTTATCCAAAAAACCGCTGCAGGTACTACTTTGTTAGGTTTGGGATTATCATTAAGCAGTTTTGAATCTGACGATATTAAGCACCTGACTATTTTACATACTAATGATGTTCATAGTCATATTGATCCTTTTCCTGCAGATGATCCGAGAAATGCAAACAAAGGCGGGGTGTCACGTCGTGCTTCATTGATTGAAAGCATTCGTAAGGAAAATCCAAATGTGCTTTTACTAGACGCTGGAGATATTTTTCAAGGAACTCCTTATTTTAATTACTACGGAGGAGAATTGGAATTCAAATTGATGAGCATGATGAAATATGATGCTTCTACAATTGGAAACCACGATTTTGACAATGGTTTAGATGGTTTATATGCCCAAATGCCTCACGCCAAATTCGAATTCATCAATTCTAATTATGACTTTAAAAACACAGTCATGAACGGACTTGTAAAGCCTTATAAAATTTTCAATAAAAGCGGAATCAAAGTGGGTGTTTTTGGGTTAGGAATTGAACTTGATGGTTTGGTTGACAAAAAAATGTACCAAGAAACCGTTTATAATGATCCCGTAGAAATTGCTCAAGACATGACGCAATTATTGAAAAAACAAGAAAAATGCGACTTGGTTGTTTGCCTGTCTCACCTTGGCTATAATTACAGAGACGACGAAAAGAAAATTTGTGATTTGAAATTAGCTGAATTAACTCAAGATATTGACTTAATCATTGGTGGTCACACGCATACTTTTCTTGACAAGCCAACAATTGTAAAAAATAAAGCTGGTGAAAATGTATTGGTGAATCAGGTAGGTTGTTACGGAATTAATTTAGGCCGAATTGATTTTTATTTTGACAAAAACAAGAATCATACGAACCAAGGAAAATCAATTATTGTATAACATTTTCTTTTGTATCCTTGTTTTTTCAAGAAAGTATTCGACCATAAAATAGTATCCCAAAATTTGTGTTACATCACGAATGAGAACTAAAACAACCGAATACGAAAAATACTGGTTGAAAATATAAAAGATGTCGGAAAAAATATAGCTTATAGCCATTAAAGACATCAAAAGTGCTAAATGTGTTCCTTTTGTAATATAAGTGACAAATGAATAATAGCTTAAAACACTTAAAACGATTCCGTAAAAAGTGTAAAGCACATTAAATCTTTTCATGTTGTCAAGTTGAAGACTTAATACAGAAACCAGCAAATAGACAAGAAATATGACCACGATTGAAACGGGAAGAATATCCTTTCTTTTTAATTTTATTCTTTCGTGGTCTATTATAAAAAGCTTTAAAATCAATAAATAAACGATTAAAAAGCTTATTACTCCACCAAGTTCTGATATTTCAATATCCATCAGATCAAAAACCTGCCCTACGAAGCAAAAGAAAAAAATCACACCTTCGGTTTTTCCAATTTTAAAATCACTGCTGATAATGAAATAGAAAAAAATGGCAGGCAAAACAACAGCTTTGGCATAAATTGCCAAAATATCCTGTTGCGTGCAGTCCAATATTATTGTAAACAATAAGGCTACAAAGAATAAAATCAAAGACGGTTTATTCGCTTTCATTTAGTTTCGTTATAAAATCTTCCTCAGACAATATAGGAATATTTAATTTATTGGCTTTTTCCAATTTTGCCGGTCCCATATTATCGCCCGCAACGACAAAATCAGTTTTGGCCGAAATTGAGCTTCCTACCTTTCCACCATTATCTTCGATTGTTTTTTTCAATTCATCTCTTGAAAACTGTGTAAACACACCTGAAACGACAAATGTTTTTCCGATGAATTTTTCTGTAGCGTTGGGGTTAATTTTTTCTACTATTTCAAACTGAACGCCATAACTTTTTAAGCGTTCGATTATTTTTTTATTTTCTTCATTTTCAAAAAATTCGATTACGCTTTTGGCAATTCTTTCACCAATTTCATCGACCAAAATCAAATCCATTAATGAAGCCTGGGCTAAAGCATCGATGTTTTTATAATGTTTTGCTAATTTTTTGGCAACAGTTTCCCCAACAAATCTAATTCCGAGAGCAAAAAGAACGCTTTCAAACGGAATTTCCTTAGATTTCTCTACTCCATTCACTAAATTCTCTGCCGATTTCTGCGCCATTCTTTCCAAATGCAAAATATCTTCCACTTTCAATTCGTACAAATCAGCGTAATTGTGTACTAAATTGTTTTTGAAAAGCAAAGCAACTGTTTCACCTCCAAGACCTTCAATATCCATTGCTTTTCTTGAAATATAATGTTGCACGCGCCCAATAATCTGAGGAGGACATCCGTAGAAATTTGGACAATAATGGTTTGCTTCGCCTTCGTTTCTAACCAATTCAGTCTGACATTCTGGACAATGTGTAATATAATGCGTTTTCTCTGAATCTTCTGGGCGTTTATCTAAATCAACTGCAATAATCTTTGGGATGATTTCTCCTCCTTTTTCAACAAAAACAGTATCATTTATTCTAATATCTAATTTCTCAATTTGATCTGCATTGTGCAACGAAGCTCTTTTTACAATGGTTCCAGCCAATTGAACTGGGACTAAATTAGCAACTGGTGTAATCGCTCCTGTTCGTCCAACCTGATATGAAATTGAATTTAATTTAGTCGAAACTTGTTCAGCCTTAAATTTATAGGCTATCGCCCATCGTGGTGATTTTGCAGTATAGCCCAATTCTTCCTGATGCTGAATACTGTTTACTTTAACTACAACACCATCTGTTTCATACGGCAAATTATGTCTGTGGGTATCCCAATAATCAATGAAATCAAAAACTTCATTCATACTGCCTACTAATTTTGCTTCTGTTGGAACTTTAAAGCCCCAACTTCTAGCCGATTCCAATCCTTCATATTGAGAAGAAAAAGGCAAATTATTTCCGGTAACAAAATACAAAAGGCATTCTAACGGACGCTTCGCAACCTCAGCACTATCTTGAAGTTTCAAACTTCCAGAAGCTGTATTTCTTGGATTTGAATAAGGTGTTTCTCCTATTTCAATCAATTCTTGGTTCATTTTTTCAAAACCGGCATAAGGCAGAATTATTTCACCTCGTATATCAAACTTTTCAGGGTAATTTCCTTTCAACTGCAACGGCACCGATTTAATCGTTTTGATGTTATTCGTTACCTCATCGCCTTGAAAACCATCTCCACGTGTTAAAGCCTGAACCAATCTCCCGTTTTCATACGTAATACTAATCGACGCTCCGTCATATTTTAATTCGCAAGTATATTCTAATTTTACATTTCCTAAAACTCTTTGAATACGGTTTTCCCAATCCAATAAATCTTCTTTAGAATAAGAATTATCCAAAGAATACATGCGATATTGATGCGCAATTGTTTTAAAGTTTTTGGTAATTGCACCTCCTACACGTTGCGTTGGCGAATGCTCATCAAAAAATTCTGGATGTTTGTTTTCTAAATCTTGAAGCTCTTTTAATTTAATATCGAAATCATAGTCTGAAATTGTAGCATTATCAAGCACATAATAATTGTAGTTGTGCTGGTTAAGTTCCTCTCGTAAAGCTTGAATATTTTCTTGAATTGTCATAAGATATTAAAATGATGCAGATTGTAATTTTGAATAACTGAATATCAAAATTAGGATTATTTTTTTTCAAAAGCATCAAAAAACTAAAGTTTTAAAAAATCAAAAATCAAGTCACAAAACAATGTGACTTGATTTCCTTCTTGTCCATTATTCTTAAAAAAGAATTAAACAAAACCAACTTCCAAATGGTTTCTTCGTTTTATATTTTTATAACTGATTATCAAATAATTAGCCTGCAAATATAAAACTATTTCTGGATAATGATAAAGTCTGAACGTCTATTTAACAAATGCTCTTCTTCGGTACATTTTACTCCATTTTTGCATTTGTTAATCAATCTGCTTTCTCCATAACCTTTTGCGCTTTCAATGCGAGAAGCATCAATTCCTTGAGAAATAATATAATCGCGTGTTGATTTTGCTCTATTGTCTGAAAGTTTCAAGTTATATGAATCTTTTCCACGAGAATCCGTGTGTGATTCAATCTTAATTCTGATGTTTGGAAACTTCTGCATGATGAAAACTACTTTGGTCAATTCTTCAACAGCCAAAGGTGTAATATCATATTTATCATAATCAAAATAGATTGGTTTAACATCGACTTTTTCAACGCCTTTGCTCTTAACAACCAAGTCATCATAATTACTCAATTCAAAATTGACATCTTTGATTTCACCTCCATTTTCTTTAGTTGTTTCAACCGTTTTTTCATCACTGGCATAATTTGGTTTTGCCGCAATCATTTTAACGATTTTTCCGCAAGGCACTTCAATAGCATATTTACCTTCAAAATTTGTTTTTGTTTCACCAAGAATTTCGGTATACGAATTGTAAGCCATAATAGAAACATCAGTAAGCGGTAATCTTGTTTTGCGATCTATGGCCATACCAGAAATTGTTTGATTACAAACTGGTTTTCCTTTCACAAAAGAATAAATATCATCGTCGCCTTTTCCTCCTTCTCTATTTGATGAAACATAGCCATAAGTTTCTGTACCATCGATTACAAAAGTAAAATCGTCTTTATTGCTATTGATTGGTTCACCTAAGTTAACAGGATCAGAGAAAGTTCCGTCAGGTAAAAGTTTGCTTTCGTAAACATCTAAATCTCCCAAGCCGTAATGCCCATCAGAAGAAAAATAAAGTTTCCCATTTCTGAAATAAGGAAAAACTTCATTTCCAAGCGTGTTGATTTTTGGACCAAGATTTACCGGAGAACCCATTGTTCCATCATCTGCAATTTTCACATAATACAAATCCGTTTCACCAACTCCGCCTTTCATATCAGAAGCAAAGAAAAGCCATTTTCCATCTTCACTTAGTGCAGGATGTCCAACCGAATAATCGTTATTGTCAAAGAAAAGTTGTTGTGGATTTTCTAATTTATTGTTTACAATACTTCCTTTAACGATTTGAAAATTATTGGTTTTGCTTTCATCGATAACCAATTTGTTCTTCTTTACAATATTTGTAGAATAATAAATGGTTTTTCCGCTGGCATCAAAAGAAGCGGTTGCTTCGTGATATTTCGTCATTACATTTGGAAGAAATAAGCTCTCATTAAGCAGACTTCCATCGGCTTGATTTCTTTCTGCCAAATACAGATTCAAGAAAGGCTGATTGTTCCAAGTATAAAGCTTTTCACTAAATTTTGTGGTATCTCTAGCAGATGTAAATACAATTTTGTCTTGAAAAAAAGTAGCTCCAAAATCAGATTTGCTGGTATTAATATCCAAATTTTTGATGGTGTAAAGTGATTTTGCTTTAGACAAACTATCAAGCTGTTTTTTCTGAGCAACATATCTATTCACTTCATTTTGATCCCCTTTTTTATTCAGATATTCTTTTGTCATTTTATCTGCCTGATCGTAATCCTTTACGCCTTTTAAAGTCTGGATATAACGCAAGTAGTAAATATCGGTTAAATTATTGCCTTGTGCTTCATATAGTTTTTTATACCATTTCATGGCATTTCTTTCATCGGAAATAAAATAATATGAATCGGCGGCATTCTTTAACGTTTGTGTCGACGGACTCTTGCTGTTTTGAAGAATTTCTTCGTATGCCTTTGACGCATCTGCGTAAGCATAATTTCTAAACAGGGCATCCGCTTTCTTTAAATTAGTCTTTTGAGCAAAACTAAACGTAATGCTCAAGACTAAACTTAGGATATATAGTTTTTTCATAGGTTTTGGATTTAGAAGAATCGAGGAGATTTGATTTTACTTTCGCCTTTATTGAACTGATAACGGAGAATGATTTCGTGTGATCCGTCGTTGTATTTATTCAATTCACTAACGGTGTAATCAAAAGCGTATCCAACATAAAAACTTTTAGAAATCTGAAAACCTGCTAAGATGCTGACAGAATCATCTGTTCTGTACGAACCACCAATTACAAATTTTTCAGCAATCATAAAATTCGCCGATATATCAGCAGTAAGTGGCGCTCCACTCACTGCTTTTACTAAAAATGCAGGTTTAAATTTCAGATTCGGATTCAAATCAAAAACATAACCTCCCATGAAATAATAATGCAAACGATCATAGTCAATCGATTCCTGAACATCATCATAATAATCATTTTGGATGAAACTTGGAACTGATGCTCCAACATACCATTTATCAGTATAATAATAGATTCCGGCTCCAACGGCTAATTTTGCCTGATTGTCAATGTTTTGATTTAGTAAAACATCATTTGGATCATAATATCTCCCTTTTGACCAATCTACATTTAACATTCTCATACCTGCTTTCAAACCAAAAGCTAATCTTTTTTCATATCCAAGTGGAATGGAATAAGAAAAGTTTCCGTCAAGATAAAGTTCATTTGATGGACCAATTTTGTCATTGACAACGCTAAGTCCTAAACCCACTTTCTCATTTCGAAGTGGCGAATGAATGGAGAACGATTGTGTTTCTGGTGCTCCAGAAATTCCAACCCATTGTGAACGGTGCAAAAGTGTTGCTTCCAATGTGCCAGTAGACCCAGCATAAGCTGGATTTACTGCCATTGTATTGTACATATACTGCGTGTACTCCGGATCTTGCTGCGCACTGGCACAGACTGTGATGAAAGAGCATATCAGTATAAAATATGCTTCTAATGATTTTATATATAGTTTCATAACGATACTTATTTAGTTTAATTACTTAGATGATTAACAATGTCTGCTTATCTCATTATAGATAACCATCCTTTTTTAACCGTTCCGTCTCCAATGTCTATCACATAAAAATAAGTACCTGTTGGCAGCATATCTCCTCTATTAATAACTCCAGATACATTTGCAGTTCCGTTCCAGTCATTTTCATAGTGTTGTTTGCTGTAAACTAATGCACCATATCTGTTGTATACTTTCAATTCATTATTTGGATACGATTCGATACAGTCAATTCTAAAGAGATCATTTGCTCCATCATTATTTGGAGTGAACTCGTTATAAACTGTTAAACAAATTGGTTCGACAGAAACCGAAGCCGAGTTGTTTGAAGCATCAACATCTAAAGGAGTTGAAATTTCAACTGTAGCAACATTCAAGTAATTACCTCCTGGCAATACTTCAGCCACAACTGTCAATACCACACTTTGTCCAGCACTTAGAGTTGGAATTGTCCAAAGCTGTGTTGCAGTATCATAGGTTCCAGCTGTTGTGCTTGTACTCACTAAATCATAACCGCTAGGCAATAAATTACTAACCAACGTATTGATAAAACTTCCTTGTCCAACATTATTTACTGTTACTGTAAATGTCACCTGCTCGCCGAAATTTGGAGTCGGATTATTAACTGTATTTGTAATTGTCAAATCAGAACAAGTTGCCACCGTTACATTTAATGTTTTGGTTGTGGTTTCGTCACAAGTATTGACATAAGTAACCTTAACCGTACCTGGACCAATATCAGACCATGATACTGTCACAGTTCCATCAGCAGTTCCACCACCTGAAACAATTGTTCCATTTGTAATTGACCAAACATAATTTGATTTCCCGTTTGCTACTGAATAAGTTACGCCTTGGAAAACACATGGTGTGTCGTCACTAGTTGTAATTGGAACCAAAGCATCATTTTCGAATGCAATTGTAACTCCTAATCTTGTTGCGCTTTCACAACCATTTGTTGTGTTAGCAAGAACCGAAGCGTAGTATGTTCCTGCAGTTAATTGTGTATTTGCTGCTAAAGGTGTTCCGCCTGTTGCAGAAGCATACCATACTACATTTGGCTCATTAACCAAGATATTAGCAAGTGTTGGCAATTTAGACAAACAGAATGTTTGTGTTGTTCTTGGCGTTGTAACCACTCCTGGAGTATTTACATTTACCACAACAGCTAAACGAACTGGATTCTCACAGCCTATTGCACTTGAAACTGCTCCATAATAAGTTCCTGTAGCCAATGGCGTTGATGCTGGAATTGCTGTTCCGCCAATTGCTGCGCTATACCAAACTACATTTGCTTCGTTAACCTGAATATTAGCCACTGTAGGCGAATTCAATGTACAGAAGTTTTGCGTTGCATTTGCTGTTGTTGGTGTCGGACTTGGATTTGTTACTGTAACCGTTACCTGTAAACGAGTTGAGCTTTCGCATCCTGTTGCAGGATCTATAATATTTCCAAAATAAGTACCTGTCACTAATGCCGTTGTTGCTGGAATTGCAGTTCCGCCTATCGCAGTACTAAACCAAGTAACATTGCTTTCGTTAACTTGAATATTAGCAATTGTTGGTGCTGCTGTTGAACAGAAACTTTGAGAAGCATTTGTTGTTGTTGGATTTATAGTGTTTCCAACTGTAACATTTACCGCCAATCTTACACTGCTTTCACAGCCTGTTACTGGATCTTTAATCGCTCCAAAATAAGTACCAGTCGCCAAAGCAGTAGTTGCTGGGATTACTGTTCCTCCTGTTATAGTGCTGTACCAAACTACATTCGCTTCATTTACCTGAATATTGGCAACTGTCGGCGCATTTCCAGAACAGAAAACCTGTGCTGCATTTGTAGTAGTTGGAGTCGCTGGATCCGTTACATTTATTGTTACGCTCAATCTTGTTGCGCTCTCGCATCCTGTTGCCGGATCGCTTATTGAAGCATAATAAGTGCCATTTGCCAATGCTTGAGTAGATGGAATCAAGTTTCCTCCTGTCAAGGCATCATACCAAACGATGTTTGCTTCGTTGAACTGAACGCTTGCAAATGTCGGCACATTGATCAAACAGAAATTCTGTGTTCCTGCATTTACCAATGTCGGTGTTCCTGGATCGTTTACGCTGATTGTCACGCTCAATCTTGTCGCGCTCTCGCATCCTGTTGCTGGATCGCTGATTGAAGCGTAATATGTGCCGCTCGCCAATGCTTGAGTCGATGGAATCAAGTTTCCTCCAGTTACAGCATCATACCAAACGATGTTTGTTTCATTGAACTGAACGCTTGCAAATGTCGGCGCATTGATCAGACAGAAATTCTGAGTTCCTGCATTTACCAATGTCGGAGTTCCCGGATCGTTTACGCTTATTGTAACACTCAATCTTGTAGCGCTCTCGCATCCCGTTGCAGGATCACTGATTGCGGCAAAATAAGTGCCATTTGCCAATGCCTGAGTTGATGGAATCATTGTTCCTCCTGTCAAAGCTGTGTACCAAACAATATTTGTTTCATTGAACTGAACGCTTGCGAAAGTCGGTGCATTGATCAGACAGAAATTCTGAGTTCCTGCGTTTACCAATGTCGGTGTTCCCGGATCGTTTACGCTGATTGTCACGCTCAATCTTGTAGCACTCTCGCATCCTGTTGCTGGATCGCTGATTGCAGCATAATATGTGCCACTTGCCAATGCCTGAGTTGATGGAATAAGATTTCCTCCAGTTACAGCATCATACCAAACGATGTTTGTTTCATTGAACTGAACGCTTGCAAATGTCGGCGCATTGATCAGACAGAAATTCTGAGTTCCTGCATTTACCAATGTCGGTGTTCCTGGATCGTTTACGCTGATTGTAACGCTCAATCTTGTCGCGCTCTCGCATCCTGTTGCTGGATCGCTGATTGCAGCGTAATATGTGCCGCTCGCCAATGCCTGAGTTGATGGAATCAAGTTTCCTCCTGTCATGGCATCATACCAAACGATGTTTGCTTCGTTGAACTGAACGCTTGCAAATGTCGGTGCATTAATCAAGCAGAAATTCTGAGTTCCTGCATTTACCAATGTCGGTGTTCCTGGATCGTTTACATTTATTGTAACACTCAATCTTGTTGCGCTCTCGCATCCTGTTGCAGGATCGTTGATTGAAGCGTAATATGTACCGCTCGCCAATGCTTGAGTCGATGGAATCATTGTTCCTCCAGTCAAGGCATCATACCAAACGATATTTGCTTCGTTGAACTGAACGCTTGCAAAAGTCGGCGCATTTACCAAACAGAAGTTTTGCGTTCCTCCATTTACCAATGTCGGTGTTCCTGGATCGTTTACGCTGATTGTCACGCTCAATCTTGTCGCGCTCTCGCATCCTGTTGCAGGATCGCTGATTGCAGCGTAATATGTGCCGCTTGCCAATGCCTGAGTTGATGGAATAAGATTTCCTCCAGTTACAGCATCATACCAAACGATGTTTGTTTCATTGAACTGAACGCTTGCAAATGTCGGCGCATTGATCAGACAGAAATTCTGAGTTC